>ERZ773229.2-NODE-2-length-550047-cov-35.650804_pt1 | contig 550047 bp, 567 predicted proteins | sample MGYA00580992_ERZ773229 | MGnify/ENA primary metagenome ERZ773229 (study PRJEB29015, sample SAMEA2737795) | human gut metagenome | biome: human gut; feature: human-associated habitat; material: faeces | place: China | collected 2012 ... | reverse complement strand
CAATTGGAGATATGTTTTCGGTATGTGTTTTCCTGTATCATTTGTTACTTGTCCTTTTATATATCCATGAGTATATGTAGATTTACTTTCTGTTACTTCTATTTTTGGCGACTCTGTTGCTATAGTAAAATTATTCAATTCTTTATAATTATCTTTTGTGGCAACATATGTTAATCCATTTACAAGCAAGTATAATAATATAAGCCATATTAAATACTTAAAAAACTTCTTCATTTTTGCCATAATATTTGCTCCTTTTATTTTTCTTTAATAATTATAATATAATTTAGTAATTTTGTAAAGGACAGGTTATTTTACTAGGATTTCTTTATTTAAATAAACAGAATATATATATACTTTTTCTACATTTTTATTCAAAGCCTCTTCTATTGCTTTTTTATAAATCTTCAATTGAGGTTTGTATTTTTCTATAAGTTCTTGTTCATTATTTTTTTCCACATATTCTGTTTTATAATCTACTAGTACAATTTCATTATTTTGATTTATATAATACAAGTCGATTATACCTTGTATAAGTATACTTTCTTTTGTATTTTCGTCTATAACGCTCATGTGGAATGGTTGTTCTTTATATATCTCTTTGGCATTCTGTATTTCTTTAAATAATTCTGTTTTAGTAAATTCTAATAATCTTTTCTTATCTATATATTGAGATTGTTTTTCTGTAACTATGTTTAGATATATTAATTTTTGTATTAAGTCATTTAATGTCTTCTCATTATAGTTTTCTCTAAAGTCTAATTTTTGCAAAATCAAATGCATTAATGTACCAATTTCCGCTTTGTTTAGTATTTCTATGTTTTGCATGAATTTTGGTTTTTCTACTATCTGTATATTCTTTTCACCATATTTTGCAATTGCACTTACAGACGTCTTTCCCTCTATTTTTGTACTCTCTATATATTTATATTTCCATGTTAATTTTTTGTTTACTTCTTCTTTTTGTTCTTTAGATATATCTTTTATTACATCTATTTTCTTTTCTTTTTTATTATCATTTTCTTCTTTAGTTTTTTCGTTTTCTAGCACAATTTTATTGAATTCTATTATGTTCTTTTCTTTGTTAAATAGATATACATATTCTAGCCAATCTAAATATGTTTTTGATTTTTTTACCAAATTTAAAGGAATTTTCTGTGCGCCGTCATACATATCTAGCTCTTTTTGCTTGTTTTCTAATGCTTTTTGTAAATCCTTTTCTACACCCGTTATTATTATTTTTTCTTTTGCTCTTGTTAACGCAACATACAAAAGTCTCATTTCTTCAGATAGTAGTTCTGTTTTTGATTTTATTTTTATTGCTTCTTTTGCTATTGTATTGTATTCTATTTTTCTTTCAAAATTTATATATTTAGGTCCAAATCCCATATCTTGGTCTAATAGTATTTGTTCATTTAAGTCTTGCATATTAAATTGTTTGCCAGCTCCACTTAAAAATACTATTGGGAATTCTAACCCTTTACTCTTATGAACGCTCATTATTCTAATTACATTCTCATTTTCTCCGAATAAGTTTTGCAGAACCCATGTCATCTGAGCCTTTGCTTATTTTGTCTATGTAATTTATAAAATTATATAATCCTTTAAAGCTTGCCTTTTCATAGTCTTTTGCTTTTTCGAAAAGTAATTTTAGATTAGCTGTTTTTAATTCTCCATTTGGTTTACTACTTACAAAGTTATAATAATTAGTACTTTCATATATATACCAAATAAGCTCATCCAGGCTTAGATACTCTTGTTTCAGTTGCCAATCGTTTAACATATTTAAAAATTTATTTACTTTGTTTTTTAATTCTAGATTTTGAGATTTTTCCTTTGTTGTTTTTAGAGCTTGATAAAACAGTCCATTTCTTTCTTCTAATCTTATTTCAATTAATTCATTATCTGTAAATCCTCCTATTGGTGATCTTAAAACTGTAACTAATGGAATATCATTATTTGGATTGTCTATTATTTTTAGAACTGATAGAATTATTTGTATTTCTTCTGTTTCAAAATAATTAGATCCTGTGTCTGTAAAAGTTGGAAATCCATTTTGAGTTAATTCTTTTTCATATACTTTTGCAGTATCTGATGTAGTTCTTAAAAGTATTACAATATCTTTAAATGTTGCTTTTCTATATCCTTCTTTTTTATCATATACACAATAATTGTCTTCAAATAGTTTTCTTATTCTATTTGCAACAGCTTTTGCTTCCATCTCACTTTTTTCTAATATTTTTTCTTCTGTTTCTTCCTCTTTTTCCTCATCTTCTTTTTTTAAATCTATTATATTTAATTCTGCTTTGCCTGCAACATTTAATTCTTGTGCCGCTTCCTTAAATTCTGCTCCCTTGTTTAAATATTCTTTTTCGTTATATTCTATTCCTCCCAAATCCATGCTCATAATATTATCAAAAACTAAATTTGTTATATCTAGCACACTACTTCTACTTCTAAAGTTTTGAAACAGCTGTATTTTAGTGTTTTCTTTGCATTCATTTGTAGCTTCATCTGGCATTTTATAGCTATTGTATTTTTGCAAAAATAGTTCTGGTCTTGCTTGTCTAAATTTATATATACTTTGTTTTACATCTCCAACCATAAAAATATTTTTTCCATTAGAAATTGTAGTTAATATATATTCTTGAACCAAATTACTATCTTGATATTCATCTATTGCTATTTCTTTAAATTTTTCTTTATAGATTTTTGCAACTTCTGTTGGTATGTAATTATCGTTTTCATCTTTTTTTACTAGAATCTTTAATGCAAAATGTTCTATATCACTAAAATCTATTATATTCTTTTCTTTTTTATTCTCTTGATATTTATTAGAAAATTTTAATATTACTTTTTCTAGTATATTTAATATTTTATACATATCATATATATCTTCAATAGCTTCTTTTGATTTATATATAAATATTGTATCTCTAAAATCTTTAATTGGTTTTTCTACTTTATCGCGTATTTGCTTGCTTTTGTCTTTTAGCTCTGATTGTATTTTTCTAGAAATAGGCCATTTTTCAAATTGTAAATTGCAAATTAAATTATAGATATCATCCCATGAATCTTGCTTTAATAATTTTTCTATTTTTTCTATATCTTCTAGTATTGTTATATAGTACTTTTCTAGCTCACTATCTTCTTTTAATTCATTTTTTACTGTTTTTAATGCAGTTGCTGCACTTTGAGCTTCTTCTTTAAAATTTTTTATTAATAATTTTCCCCATTCTGTTTGGGAAAAATCGTTTTTGTTTGTTATATTAAATTTATCTACATTTTCACTAATCCATTCCATTGGAAATGGCATACTTTGAGAATAATTGTATATTTTTAGCACTAATTCTCTTAATTGGTTATCATTTCTATAACCACAATATGTATCTACAAGTTTTATAAAATCTTTGTTTTCTTCTTCATAAAGCTCTTCAAATACCTCTTCTAATGTTTCTTGTTTTAAAAGCTTTATTTCTGCATTATCTCCAATTCTAAAGTTTGGTGATATTCCTATTTCATAAAAATAATTTTTTATAACTTCTAGGCAAAATGAGTGTATTGTGGAAATATTGGCATCATTTAATAAAACAATTTGTTTTTGTAAATTTTTATTTTCTGGTTCTTCTTCTATTTTTTTGTAAATTGCTTCTAGTATTTTTTCTCTCATTTCAGAAGCTGCGGCATTTGTAAATGTTACTATTAAAAGCTGATTTATATCTATTTTTTCTTTAATTATTTTATTTATCATTCTTTCTACTAAAACTGTTGTTTTTCCACTTCCGTGCTGCTGCTGCGACTAAAATATTGCTTCCAATTTTATTTATTGCTTGTAATTGATTTGGTGTCCAATTATGTGCCATTTTTTCCTCCTAAAAATTATTCATATAAATAATATCACAAGCAAAAGAACAAAGCAATCAAAACTGCTTTGTTCTTTCAATTCGTTTCTGTGGTACTATTTATTTATTTTTTCCTCTAGCCAATTTTCTAACTCATCAATTTTTACTCTTACTTGTTCCATTGTGTCTCTATCTCTTATTGTTACAGAGTTATCGTTTTCTGTTTCAAAGTCTATTGTTATACAATATGGTGTTCCAATTTCATCTTCTCTTCTATATCTTTTTCCTATACTTCCTGCCTCATCATATTCACACATATATTTTTTAGATAGTTTTTCAAATACTTCTGTTGCTTTTTCACTTAGTTTTTTAGATAGTGGAAGTACTGCTGCTTTGTATGGTGCAATTGATGGATGTAGATGTAACACTGTTCTTACATCACCTTCTCCAACTTCTTCTTCATCATATGCATCGCATAATACTGTTAAGAAAATTCTATCTACACCAACTGCTGGTTCTACACAATATGGTACATATTTTTCGTTTGTTTCTGGATCTAAGTATGTTAAATCTACTTTAGATGCTTCCATGTGTCTTGTTAGGTCATAGTCTGTTCTATCTGCTATTCCCCATAATTCTCCCCATCCAAATGGGAATAAGTATTCTATATCTGTTGTTCCTTTACTGTAGAAACAAAGTTCTTCTTTTGAATGTTCTCTCATTCTTAAGTTTTCTTCTTTAATTCCTATTCCTAGCAACCAATCTTTACAGAATTTTTTCCAGTATTCATACCATTCTAAGTCTGTACCTGGTTTACAGAAGAATTCTAATTCCATTTGTTCAAATTCTCTTGTTCTAAATATAAAATTACCTGGTGTTATTTCATTTCTAAAAGAACGTCCCATTTGGCCTATTCCTAATGGTAATCTTCTTCTTGTTGTTCTTTGTACATTTTTAAAGTTTACAAACATTCCTTGTGCTGTTTCTGGTCTTAAATATACTTCTGATTTTGCATCTTCTGTAACTCCCATAAATGTTTTAAACATTAAGTTAAATTTTCTAATATCCGTAAAATTTGATTTTCCACAGTTTGGACATTCTATTTTATTTTCATTTATATAATCTACTAGTTGTTCGTTTGTCCATCCATCTAATCCTGTTATATCTTTTCCATTTTTGAATCCCCATTCTTCTATTAATTTATCTGCTCTGTGTCTTGTTTTGCATTCCTTACAGTCTATAAGTGGGTCACTAAATCCTCCTACGTGTCCTGTTGTTACCCATACTTCTGGATTCATAATTATTGCTGCATCTATTCCAACATTATATTTTGATTCATGTATAAACTTTTTCCACCACATATCTTTTATGTTTTTTTTCATCTCAGAACCTATTGGTCCATAATCCCATGAATTTGCAAGTCCTCCATATATTTCTGACCCTGGATATATAAATCCTCTATTTTTACACAAATTAACTATCTTTTCCATTGATTTATCTGCCATTAGTTTTTCTCCTCTCAAACTTTTAATATTTTTTTCCTTTATTTTACGTTTTTTATTTTATACGTTATTGTGAATTGTGTCAATGTTTTTACTTTATATTACAAAAATATTACAGATTCAAAACGTAAATATTACATTTTTGTCTGTTTATGTTACCTGCTTGTAACATATTATTTGCACCGTTATGTTTCTGTGGAAACTGTGGATAACTTTGTTAATAACTAATTTTCTTAACTTTTCTTAACAATTATATTCACAAGTTGTGGATTTTTTTACCAGTTGTTTTATGTTTTTACAGTTATTTCCATTAATTATGTGTCCAGTAAATCTGTTTGTTTTTTCCTTTGTATTTCTTTTGTAAGTAGCCATTCACGTTTTTTGCTTTATGGGCAATAAAAATAACAAAAAAATAAAAACCTTTTGGTTTTTATTTATTAATTAAAAATATTATTATACATATAATTTCAATAATTAGTATTGCCGGAAAACCAATTACAAATTGCATTTTTTGTGTCTTATGTCTAAAAGTATACATTCCAGCAATCCCGCCTATTCCGCCACCTAGTAATACAAGCATAAATAATGTTGATTCTTTTATTCTCCATTTTCCTTTCTGAGCCTTTTTCTTATCTATATACATTACTAAAAACGCTATTAGATTAATTACTATTACATATGTTATTATATATTTCATTTTAAATTCTCTTTTCTCTATTAGTTTTCTTTTATACTTTATATATTATTTTTACCGCAGTGTCAAGTAAGAAAAGGGAGTAATCCCCTTTTCTTACTTGCAATATATTGTTGGATCTACATTTACATCGTCTTTTAAAATCTCAAAATGTAAATGTGGCTCGTCACATATCTCAAATGATGCCGAATTTCCAACTGTTCCTATGCTTTGTCCTTTTTCTATCTCTTCGCCTTCCGATACAAATTCTGTTGTAAGTAAATTAGAATATACTGTTTTAAATCCATTTACATGTTCAACTATTACTGTAAGTCCATATCTAGGATCATTTTTTATTGCAATTACTTTCCCTTTTTCTGCTGATTTTACTACTGTTGTTCTTTCTGCTTTTATATCTATTCCTAAGTGTGTAATCCACTCATCTAATGTTTCTGAATATATCAAAGTATCTTTTGCAAAGTTTCTTGCGACCTCTCCTTCTACTGGTCTTATAAACTCTGGATCTTTTATAACAACTGGCCTTTCAGCAACCTCTTCTATTTGTTTATTACTTTCTTCTGTTTGTACACTAGTAGTTTTTTCCGTATTTTCTTCTGTTGTATTGTTCTGATTCTCTTCTATTTTATTTTCCATTGTATTTATTGCCTCTTCTATTGTTTTTCCTATTTCTGTACTTGCTTGTTCTACCTCTTGGCTATCACCTTCTACATCATTTGGCACAAGTTCTGCAATTTTTTCTGCTGTTAATGTGCTATATGTTGAATTTTTTAATTTGTTGTTATATACAGCAAATGTTATAGCAAAAGTAAGTATTATTAATAATAAAAATCCCCCAACCAAAAATAGTAAATTTCTAGAATAACTTTTCTGTCTTAGTTCTCTTCTTCCTCTTCTCATTGTATGCCTCCTTATATTTATCTTTAGTAAAATTATTTCCTTATTTTTGAAATTTATTCATTTAAAGATTTACTATTTCTACGCCTGTATAATAATGTTTTATTATTTCTTCATAATTTTTTCCTTCCTTAGCCATACTATCTGCCCCTGTTTGACTCATTCCAACTCCATGTCCATATCCAATAACTTTAAACTTTACATTTTCGCCATCTACACTTATTTCAAATTTTGCTGATTTCAATCCAAATATATTTCTAATTTCTGTACCAGTTAACTCTAAATTTCCTAGTTTTATTGTTTTTATTCTTTGTCCTTCTGTATATTCTAATATTTCTATTTGATTTTCATTTGAAAAATCTATTTCAAAGTTACTATGATATTGTTTTATTTTATCTACAAATTCGCTTTTAGTTAAAATTACTTCTGAACTATATTGGGTATAATTGCCTTCTCCACTTGTTTCTACTGCTCGCAAATACGGTTCATCTTTTCCTCCCCAAACACTACTTGCAATTTCTGTTTTTCCTCCACTATTCGAATGAAAAAACGCATTAATTGGTTTTCCATCATATGTTATAATTTTACCTTTTGTGCTATCTACTGCATTTACAATTTTGGACCAATTATTTTCTCTTTCACTTTCGTTCCATTTTTCAAATCTTGCTTCTTTCGAAATCCATGCTTGGCAACATTTCGAATCATCACAAATGTTTGCATTTTCATGTTTGCTTCCATTTGTTATTTTATATATGGTATACGTTCTAGCAACAACTGCCTGCGCTTTTAATGCTTCTTCTTCAAAGTTTGCAGGCATTTCGCTTGATACAACTCCATATAAATATTGGTCTAGCCCTAATTCTTCTATTTCTCCTGTACTTACATGTAATAGTTTTACTGTAGTATATTGTCCATAGTCATATGTTTCAATGTTATTTTTTTCTTCATCTATTGGCAGTTCTACTTTTGTTTCTAGTGTTCTAAACTTGCTTGTAAATATTATTGGAATTACAAAACAAATCAGTACAAAAGAAATAATAAAAAATATTATTTTTTTCATTTTACTACCTACTAACTTACTATTTTTTCTTTCATTTCACTCAATATTCTTTTTTCTAATCTTGAGACTTGCACTTGCGTTATTCCCAACATTTTTGCTACTTCTGTCTGCGTTTTTCTCTTGTAATATCTAAGTAAAATTATTTTCTTATCTCTCGTTTCAAGATTATTTATTAATTCCTCTACACAAAGTTTATTTAATAGAATAGTTGTTTCATCTTTTTGATTAGATATCTTTGATATTTTGCTTTCTCCATTTTCGTCATCATATACGTTTTTATCTATTGACTCAACAGTTCTTTGAGATTCTAGTGCTACAACTATTTCTTCTTTTTCTACTTTTAATTCTCTTGCTAATTCTTCTACCGTAATTTCTTCTCCTTTTTTTGTAATGTATTCCTTTTGTATTTGCCCTATTTTTGCAGATAGCTCTTTTATACTTCTGCTTACCTTTATTGCTCCATCATCTCTTATAAATCTTTTTATTTCTCCTATTATGTACGGAACAGCATATGTAGATAATTTAAATTCTAATGTAGTATCAAATCTTTTTATAGCTTTGATAAAGCCTATATACGCAATTTGTTCTAATTCTTCTTTATCATATCCTCTTCCTAAAAATCTTTTTACTATACTCCATATTAATCCAGAATTTGTTTTGATTATTTTTGTCATAGCCTCTTCATCATTATTTTGAGCCTTTATTATTTCTTCTGAATCTATTTCATACATAAATTACTCCTTTGTGCTTCTAACATTTTTTTCATTGTTACTTTTGTTCCTATTCCTAAAATAGACTCTACTTTCATCTCGTCCATAAAGCTTTCCATTATAGTAAATCCCATTCCAGATCTTTCTAAATCTGGTTTAGATGTATACAATGGCTCTTTTGCCTTGTCTATGTCCTCTATACCTTTTCCTTCATCTGATATTATTATTTCTATCGAATTTACAAAAAGTTTACATTCTATTTTTATTATTCCTTCTTTTTCTTCATACCCATGTATTATGCAATTAGTTACAGCTTCTGAAACTGCTGTTTTTATATCTGCTAATTCTTCTATTGTAGGGTCCAATTGTGCCGCAAATGCTGCTACTGCAATTCTAGCAAATGCCTCATTACTTGATTTACTTGTAAACTCTAATTTCATTTCATTATCATATACATTTTTCAAAATCATTTCCTCCTATATTTTCATTTTCTTCTATTGGTATTAGTTTTAAAGCTCCCGACATTTCTAATATTTTCTTTACAACTGGTTTGACATTTATTAACAATACAGTTCCTCCGAAACATTGTTACTAATTTGTACCTTCCTATTATCATTCCTATTCCACTACTATCCATAAATGTGACATTTTCAAAGTCAAAGATCACCTTTTTAGGTATATGTATTTGTATTTCATAATCTGCTCTTTTCCTTATCTTCTCACTTGTGTGATGATCAATCTCCTCCGTTATTTTTAAAATTAATAGCTTGTCTTGTTTTTTATACTCACTTGTCATTTGTATTCCCCTCTTTTCTAATGTATAGGAACAAAGCTTTCTTTGAAGATAGTCTTCGTTTGAGAGCAATGTCCCTACTTGGCATCTGTTGATGTCAATCTTCTATATTTTATTACACAATATATATACGTTTTTTGGAAATTTTTTCCTTCGATGAATTTTAGGAAGTTTTAGCGAAAAAAGAGAAATCCTTCAATCAAGGATTTCTCTTTTTTCTTAATATATTACTCTTATTATTTTAATTCAACTTTTGGATTTTCTGTTACCATATACTCTGCTTTTGGAAATACTCTTTTTTCTGCCGGAACAAAGCCCCTTACTTGAACTGTTGGAAGTATCCATGTATATGGTCCTATAAATGTTCCTGGCACCGCTGTTGAGTTTGCTCCCATTCTTGAGCTGTCTCCTATTATACTCCCAAAAAAGTCTGTATTTGTGTCTATAATTTCTCCATTTAATTTTACTTTTATATTAGCTTGATCAAATCTTCTATTTGCAAGTATTGTACCACTTCCTATTCTTGTTGATTTTCCAAGGATAGTATCTCCAACGAATGCTAAACTTGCTACTTTTGATTTGTTTTGTAATATACAATGCTTTACTTCCGATGCATGCCCAACGCAACAATTATCTCCTATTATTGAACCTGGTCTTATTAGAGCCCCTGATTGAATCTCTACATTTTTTCCTATCAATACTGGTCCCTGTATTGTTACATTTGCATGTATTTCTGTCCCTTCGTCAATAAAATATGGTCCTTCTATTGAGCAAAATTCTCCAACCTCTGCTTTATTAATTTGCATATTCTTGTCATCCATAAATTCTCTTATATATTTATTTATATTTGCTAGTGCTTCCCATGGATATTTACAATTTTTAAATACATCCTTAAATCTAAATTCATTAATTTCTTTAAAATAGTAGCTTAATTCTAACTCTTTCATTTTAACCTCCTTTATTGTTTTGTCGTATTCTTAATCTTGTGTCTCTACATTATGAAATATACAGGACATCAGCCCTTACAAATCTATTTATATTTTTCCAAAATAGTTCCTATATCATTTGCAAATTCTTTAAGCATAACAATTTTTATTCCTATCTCTTTACCTTTTATATAATCTTCTATAACTTGTTTTAATCTCTTCATTTGCTTCATTTCTGGTTCTATTTCTTTCGGATATTTTTCTGCTCTTGTTAACATTTTTTCTTTTATTGTTACTATATCCTCATTGCTTGCACAAGAAAGCCTTTGAAACATTTGATATGCATCATAGTATTTAAAAATTGGTATATTCATACATTCTTTATCAAATCGTTCGTAGAACATTTCCATTTTCATTGGTATACATTTAAATATTTCTTCTGCCTTTTCTATATACATTTTATCTTTTAATGTTGTGTTCAACATATAAAAATGTGCTAAAACCTCTTCTATTTCTGGAGTTTTCTCTCCTATTATTATATCTTCTATTTCTTTTTCTGCATTTGGACTATATTCTGAATTTAGTGCAGCAACATTCATTCCATTGAAAAATATTGTTTTTATTGTTTTTATATCATAATCTATTAATCCTTTTTTTACAAAATACGTAAAATATATAAACAATTTTACCGTGTCTAATAGCTTAACATTTCCCTCTTTTACATCTTCAATTACTTCTTCAATTACTCCTGGAAATTGATCATCTGAAATTTTCCAATACTCTTCTGTAAGTAATCTTTTATATCCTGGAAGTTTCTCTGTATCTATTGTATTTATAATTGTTTCCATATTTTTTTTGAATGTTTTCATATCAAAAATTCTTGTTCTTACATACATTTCTATAAATTTAAAGAAACGATATTCTGATTTAAAGTTATAGTAATAATTATTATCAAATTCTTTAATATAAAACTGTCTGTTATCCATTAATACTCTAGATGAAACTAATATTGACTTATATTCTTCATTATCCTTTATGTTTATAAATTTATCCTTTGTTATTTTTCCTGCTTTAATTTCAAAAGATATTGCTATTGTAAATATTAGCATAGTTTGTAAAACTCTATAATTTGTATTTGGATAATATTTATTAACCATTTCATATATTTTTTTAAAATCATTTAATGCATGTTTTAATATTCTTAAGTTTCTTGTCCCACTTTTATTAAATGTTGATATTATATAATTTGTATTTTCTCTCAAAAATCTAATTAGATCTGGATTATTTTCATAACGCATTAATATTCCATTTATTATATAACTAAACTCTGGAACATATTCAAATGTTTCACCTATTAATTTTTCTTTTATTCTTTCATAGTCATTTGCTTTATCAAATACATATTCAATCTTATCTCTTATTTTTTCTACCATTGGTTTATCTGTTTTAGATAAATCTCCTTCTTTATCTAAAAGATATGTTGCTATGAATGTTTTCATTTCTAAATTTGTGCTTTTTAATTTTGTTGATAATTCTTTTTCATTGCATATTATTATTGTCTTAATATGATCATGCTCAACAAAGTTATTTATATATCCGAAGTATATCTATAACATCTACATTTGCTCTTTCCAAATCGTCAAAACATAAAACTTTGTCATCTGTTGAGAAAAACTTACTATAATCTACTTTATCTCCATTTTGAGTAACTCCAAAAAGATTTGCCATATCTAATCCAGTTTTTGCATATTCTGGAATAGATTGCTGTCCTGTTGCATTCATATATTTTCTCATATTCTTGTCCATTAATTGAGTGGTTTCTATAAAAATTTTTTTGCTTATTTCTTCTAAATTAGATATTCCATATAAAGACATATAAATTGTTGTATATTGTTTTCCATTCAATTGTAGTGAATCTATTTTATTTCTTATCTTGTTATTCCAAAAATAAGTTTTTCCGCTTCCCCATTCACCATTTATCATTATCGCATAATCTGTATAATCTGCTCTTACATAATCTAATATACTTTCTACTAAATCTTCCATGTTTCTCCTTCCTACAAAGTTTATTAACTCTTTGTTTTAATCTTTTGCAATTGTTAAAACTCCAATTCTTTTTGCTCCAGCCCTTGTTAAAATTTTACTGCATTCATTCACTGTACTGCCAGTTGTGTATATATCATCAAATAGCAGAATGTTTTTGCCCTGAATTTTTTCTGAATTTAAAATCTTAAAAGCACCTTTTATATTTTGCTTTCTTTTATTTTTATTTAATTTACTTTGAGCTATAGTATTTTTACTTTTTATTAATACATCATCACAAAGTTTTATTTCCACATATTTTGATATTTTACTTGCTATTAGCTGTGTTTGATTATATCCTCTCTGTGCTTTTCTTTTCTTATGTATTGGAACTGGAATAATTATATCATATTTTTTTAAAAGTCCACATATTTTTTCATTTTTTAATATTATTTTTGCAAATGTATTATACATATATGCTTTGTCTTCAAATTTATATTGTAATATTTTATCTCTAATTATTCCTTCATATTTAAAAATGCTTATTAATTCTTTAAAATATTTGTTTCTAGGTTTTATAATTACATTTATTTGATTATTTCTTATTTTTACTTTACATTTATTACAAAATTCATTTTTGCATACTTTATTACAAAACCCGCATACATTTGGATATATTAAATTTAATAAATTAGTCATGCTTGTCCTCCTAAATTTTAATTTTTTTTAGTTAAACTCTTGTAATATTTTTTTATTTATGCTAAACTAGTATTTAGTCAGTTTATTAGGTAAATAATAGGAGGTGCTCATAATATTATGGCAAAATGTGAAATATGTGATAAATCAATAAATTTTGGAAACAAATTAAGCATTACTCGTTCTCATATAAGTAAAAGAACAACTAGAACTTGGAAACCAAATTTAAGAACTGTTAAAACAATAGTTGATGGTCAACCAAAAAAAGTTAAAGTATGTGCTAAATGCCTACGTTCAGGTAAAATACAAAAAGCATAAAAATAGGTTTTTTATATAACCTATTTTTTTTATGCTTTTTTGTATGTATTACTTTACACCAAAAATCAATTTTACTATTCCTCTCAAAAACTTAGGAACTTTTTTTACAACAACTGTCATTTAAAGCACTCTCCTTTATTCCATAATACAATTTATTTTTTTAACAAGAAAGCCATGCTATTCCAACTACCACAATTGTAATACCTATAATAAATAGCCAACCTGTAAAAGGAAGTAATATAACTAGCAATACTCCGCAGTCCAAAACCAATTAAGCATACAGCTAATGTTTTTTTAAATAGTTTTAACATTATTACCTCCTCTATTTACTTTTAGATGATTCTTGTTTATTATTATAATATATTAATTAATTAACGAAAGGGTGATACTTTTGCAACATAAAATAGCTGTAGATAATATTATTAAGATAATAGAAATATTGAAAAAAACTTACCCTGATGCCAAATGTAGTTTAGACTTTTCCACTCCATTCGAACTTGGTATAGCTGTTATGTTATCTGCTCAATGCACTGATGATAGAGTAAATAAAACAACTCCAAACATTTTTAAGAATTACAATACTCCTCAAGATTTTATAAACGTGCCTTTATCCCAATTAGAAGATTTAATTCATCCTTGTGGTTTTTATAAAACTAAAGCCAAAAATATAAAAGCTTATTCAGAAAAAGTTCTAAAAGAATATAATGGAACTTTACCTCAAAATATAGATAAATTAATGGAATTGCCTGGTATTGGTAGAAAAAGTGCTAATGTAATAATGTTAGAAGCTTTTAATAACCCTGTTGGAATAGCAGTTGACACTCATGTAAAAAGAATCGCAACAAGATTAGGTCTAACAGCTAATACAGATCCTTCAAAAATCGAACAAGACCTTATTAAAATTATTCCTCCAAAATACTTTAAAGATGTTAATCACATTTTTATATGGCATGGAAGAAATATTTGTCTTGCTCGTAACCCAAAATGTGATATTTGTCCATTGGCAAAATATTGTTTTTCTGTTGACAAAGTTTAATAATAAGCTATATATTATTGTTATAATTATTATTTTTAGGGGGTTTTTTATGATGAAAAACAAATTCAAACTATCTTTTTGTATATTTACAATTCTTTGTATAATATCATCTATATGTTTTGCTACAAATGCTAACTCAGATGTGGTTCCAATTTCTATGGAAGGTGGAACTCCGGTAGATACATCTTCTCCTTCAGATATTATAAATAATGATTTGTATGTCTCAGATAAAGAAGCAAATATAAGTAATCCTATTGTTGGAAATGTTTATGCAAGTGTTGATAATCTTAATATCGCTCCTACTTCTGGAAGCACTTCGGCAAGCAACATTATTTCTGGAAATTTATTCGCAACAGCTGGTACAGTATCTATTAAGTCTGATGTTTCATATGCTGATGAAATTGATAAAGATGGAAGTCAAAAAATATCAAATATAAATAAATTTCCTATAATCAGTGGAAATGTGTTTATTACAGCAAATAAGTTCATCGTAGAGCCTGGTGTAGAAATTAAAGGTGATTTATTTATTTGTGCAAATGAAATTATTTTATCAAAAAATGCTGTAGTTCATGGAAACGTTTATGCTGTATGTAATAAGATAAATTTAAATTGTCAAATTTCTGGAGATTTGTATACTAGTTGTAAAGATTTTAATATGAATTATTATGGAATTGTGCACAGAGATTTGCACATAAATTCTGGCAATGCAAATATAGGCGGTTACGCATACAGAAACTTATTTATAAATTCAGATAGCATAGTGACTACTTCTAATTTTATATGTGCTAAAGATTTAAATGTTGAAAGTGCTAACAAATTCACCTTCTCCGGAAAGGTTCAAGGAAACGCAACTGTAAAATCAAAGCAAATAGAATTTAAAAATGAAGAAGATGGAAAAAGTATAGATTGTAAAATTGTAGGAGATTTTAATTATACTTCAAAAAATGAAATTGAAGTTTCTAAAGATATAGTAGCTGGTAATTCTAGTTTCACAAAATATGCCTCTAACCCATTAAAAGGTGTTGGTAGCTTTTTAATTAGTTTATTAACCACTCTAATATATGTATCAGTTGCATATTGGATTATCAAAAAATTTATGCCAAACTTCTTTAATAAACTTTCTAATGTTAGCACAAAAAATATGTTAATAAATCTAGCAATTGGTTTAGGAATATTAATACTTGTTCCACTAGCTTGTATATTAATACTTATTACTGGTGTTGGCTCAGCTTTAGGTGTTGTGTTAGCTTTACTTTATGTTGTAGTATTACTAATTGCTACTCCTATATTTGCAATATTAATTACTGAGTATATTAAAAATATGACCAAAACAGCCATTAACTCTTTTGCTCTATTAATTATTGTTACAGTAATATTGCAACTGTTATTTAAAATTCCTTTTGTAGGGTCTATACTTTCATTTTTAGCTACACTTACTGCAATTGGAAACACTTGTGTATTAGCTTTAAAGGAAAAATAATTTTAAAAAATATATTTTATTATACGCACTTATTTTTAAGTGCGTATTTTTTTGTTGAATAGGAAAGTGTGGCAATGCCACTTTTCTTATTTTTGCACTATTAATAATAGTATTTACTACTGGTATACTTTTTTCGTTAGATATATTTTACTTTTTGGTTTTTGTGAATTATTCGTTGGATTTCAACGTTTTGATTATTTACTGAATAAAAAATTAAATAGTTTTTAAAAATTAAATATCTGAATTTTGAATTTAAAATTTTCTTTCCCATATATGGGAAATATTCTAGGTTAGAAATTGGTTTTATAATATTGGCTTTAAATCTTTTTGCCGCAATTGGATTTGCTAGATTAAAATAAATATAGTTATATAAGTTTTCTAATTCTACTTTTGCTCTTTTAGTATAAATGATTTTATGCATTTTTCATTCTTTTCTTCTAGTGTTTCCAATGCCTTTATTACTTCTTCTTGTGTATACCAAACATTCTCATCTCTTGCTTCTTGACACTTTTCTATCACAAATTTTGCTGTTTCTTCGTCAAGTTCTCCATTAGGTCCGACTTCAATTTCTAAAATCTCATTTTTATAGTTTTCCATTTTTTACCTCCTTTGTGTTTTATATTTTACCAAAACATTGTTTGGCTGTCAATGCTTTTTTTACATTTTTTATTTGTAGGGGGCACTGTCCACAGCGACCCGCAATTAAATTGTTGTAAAATTATATATATGCAATATATTATGGCGGACACATGGTCCGCCACTACAGTTAATATTTATAATAAATCTTTTACTGATTCACTTATTATTTTGTTTACATCTGCAAGCATTATATTAAATCTTACTTCTATATCAAAATACTCTTTTATTTTTGGTTCTGCATTTAGTACATTATACATTTCTTGAAGTTTTTTCATTTTTTCTTCATCTTGCTTTTCTCCTTGGAATGACATAACTTGTACTTCGTATCTTGTTTTTTCAAAGTCTTCTATTTTTGCTTTCATCTCTGGAACTGCATCTATCTCTTCTTTTATCTTTTTGTATTCCTTATACTCTTTACTCTCCTGTATTGCTTTTGCTAGATTGTTAGCCTCATCATAAACATACATTTATCTTTCCTCCTTGTGTCTCATTTGTCTATTATTACTTTATGCATAAGCTTGACGCTTCTTATTAAACGAAATTAAATTTGTAATTTCTGTTTCTACTGATTTTATTTTCTTTTCTTTCTTTGCATTTTCTTGCGCTATTTGATGAGCTTGACGTTCTGCCATTGTTTGGCAAATAGCTTTTTGGTATATAAAGTGTGTATCTTGTGCTATTTTTGTCCATGAATATTCATTTTTTACTTTTGTTTTTGCTTTTTTTGATATACTTTCACATAGTTGTGGATTGAATAATAATTCAAGAATTGAATCTGCAAGAGAATTTGGATTACCTGCATAAGATTTCATTCCATCTACTCCATGCTCTACTATTTCATTTAATCCACCTACATCTGAAACCACTGTTGGAACTCCAGCTAACATTGCTTCTAACGCTACTATTCCAAATGGTTCATATGTGCTTGGAAATACTGATATATCTGCACATTTATACATTTTTGAAACTTGTTTTGCATTTAAGTAACCTGTAAAATATACTTTTTGACCTAGTCCCATTGCCTCTACTTGTGCTTTTAATTCATCTAGCATTCCACCTTTGCCTGCTATTACAAGTTTTGCATCATGATAGTTTTCTAGTATTTTTGGCATTGCAGAAATTAGATGTTGAACACCTTTTTCATATACTAATCTTCCCATAAATAGTATTATTTTTTCATTATCTGCTGCATATTGTCTTCTAAAATCGTAATCTTTTTCTACTCCACTATATGCCGTACTATTTATTCCATTTGCTACTACATTTATTTTTTCATATGGAAGTCCAAATAGTCTTTGTAAATCGTTTTTCATAAATTTACTATTTACTATTACTTCTGATGATTCATATGTAAGCATCCATTCTGTATCATTTATATATCTTTGAACTTCATCATGAATCCCACCATTTCTTCCAGCTTCTGTTGCATGTATTGTGCTGACTAATGGTAAATCATAAGAATTCTTTAATGTTTTTGCTGCATAAGCTACTAGCCAATCGTGAGCATGAATTACATCAAACTTTTCTCCTTTTGCTATCAATTCATTTACCTTAGCTACCATGTTGAAGTTGAGTTGCATTATCCAATCTATAAAATTATTTGGATTTATCATATAGTTATCTACTCTATACACATGAACACCTTTATCATTTTCATAATATGGTGCGCTTCCTTCCCTATATGTAACAACGTAAACGTCGTGTCCATCTTTTATTAATCTTTTTGATAAATCATTTACTACTCTAGCAATTCCCCCAACTATTCTTGGTGGATATTCCCATGTAAGCATTAGTATTTTCATGGCATTTGCCCCTTTCAATTTTTCATTAGTTTAGTGTATAATATTTCTTGTATATTGTATAAGATTTTTCGTCAAATGTAAACACATATTTACAATATTTACAAAAAAAATTTTTATTGTTTTTTCTATTGAATTAATTCTATTTTTGATATATTATATATAATAATATTTTATTTTACTAAGGAGGAATTTTAATGCCAAAAGCTACAAAAGAAGCTTCTCAAAAAAGCAATAAAGATTTAGTTTCTAAAGAGACTTCTAAAATTCAAAAAAAATCTAATACAAAGCCGGTAGCCAAAAAAGGAACTACAACAAAAACAGTTGCTAAAAAAGCAACAAGATCTACTAACGCTACTGTTTCAAAAACTTCCAAAAAAGCTCCTAGTAAAAAAGCATCTACTAAAGCAAAGTCTACAAAAGCAACATCAAAAAAGAGTACTGCTAAAAAAAGCACAAAGAAGTCAGCCTCTTCTAAAATTAATTTATTGGAATACTATGACTTGCCTTACAGATACAATCAAACAATTGTCAAGGTATTAGCGCAAACCCCAAAAACACTTTTCGTCTATTGGGATGTTTCAGATGAGGATAGAAAAAATTATATTAAACAATATGGAGAAGACTTTTTTAATACAACCAAACCTGTTTTAATAATACACAATGTCACAATGAATTATACCTTTGAAATTGAAATAAATGATTTTGCAAATTGTTGGTATTTTAATATTAATGATGAAAAATGCGAATATGTTGTTGAACTTGGAAGAAGGCCAAAAAATAATAATATATCAATTCCAAACAATTACTTATATGTTACTTCTTCGAACAAAATTGAATCGCCTAACGGTCACGTTCTTTTTGAAAAAGCTCAAAAAACTCTTTATTATAGAGATGTAAAAACAAATAAAACATATTCAAAAGATGTTGCCAATTTAGAATTCATTAAATATTTTGGAAGAATATATAATTTAACCTCTTTATACAAAGAAATATATAAAGATGAAAACATATTTAATATTAATAACCCTACATCTACTTTTATGTAAGAACAAAGGAGAAAATAATGAAAACTGAAAAAGGATATGTAAGCTTCATATTACATGCACATCTACCTTTTGTACATCATCCAGAAAGTGAAGATTATTTAGAGGAAGAATGGCTTTTTGAAGCTATTTCGGAAACATACATTCCACTATTATTAAACTTTAAAAAGTTAGAGGAAGAGAAAGTTGATTTTAGAATAACAATGTCACTTACCCCTCCTCTTCTTTCTATGCTTGATAGCAAACTATTACAAAACAGATATATAAAATATTTAAAAAAACATATTGAACTTTGTAAAAAAGAAGTTGTAAGAACTGCTTATGATAAAAGATTAAATGAACTATCTCACTATTATTTAGATAGGTATTCAAATGATTTACATGTTTTTAAAGATATTTATAAATGTAATTTGATAGAAGCTTTTAAACATTTTCAAGATATTGGTGTATTAGAAATAATCACATGTGGAGCTACTCATGGCTATTTTCCAATTCTATATGTTAATGAAAAAACAGTCAAAGCCCAAATTGCTGTTGGAGTTCAAACATATGAAAAATACTTTGGTAAAAAGCCTAGAGGAATTTGGCTTCCAGAATGTGGTTATGTTCCAGAAGCAGATAAATATTTAAAAGAATTCGGTATTGAGTACATAATTACAGAATCACATGGTATTTTATTTGCCGACCCTACTCCTATTTATGGAACTTTTACTCCAATTGTATCTCCAGAAGGTATAGTTGCATTTGGTCGTGATATAGAAAGTTCTAAACAAGTTTGGAGCTCTATTTGTGGCTACCCTGGTGATTTTAATTATAGAGAATTTTATAGAGATATTGGTTATGATGCTGATTATGATTACATCAAACCATATATTGCAAAAAACGGTGTTCGTGTAAACACTGGTATTAAATATCATAGGATTACTGGTAAAACAGAATTTAAAGATTACTATAATGTACAATGGGCAAAAGATTCAGCAGAAAAGCAAGCAGGTCATTTTTTAGATTCACGAGTTAACCAAATAAATGACTTGTCAAAATTTATGGATGTCCCACCTATTGTTGTATGTCCTTATGATGCAGAGCTTTATGGCCATTGGTGGTACGAAGGTCCTTATTGGCTATATGTTTTATTTAAGAAAATTTATTACGACGATTGTAATTTTAAATTAATTACCCCTGGTGAATATATAGATAAATATCCAAGAATGCAAATTGCTTCACCTTGTAGATCTAGTTGGGGGGCAAATGGATATAGTGAAGTTTGGCTTAACCCTACTAATGATTATGCTCACAAACATTTACACGTAGCTGGCGACAGAATGTGTGAACTAGCTAGACTTTATCCTAATGCAAAAGGCTTAAAGAAAAAAGCTCTTAACCAATGTGCACGTGAATTACTTTTAGCCCAAAGTAGTGATTGGTTGTTTATTATTACAAATGGAACAATGGTCGATTATGCAAAGAAAAGAATAAAAGATCATATTGGAAGATTTACAAAACTATATGAACAAATTAAAGCGGACAAAATTGATGAAGAATTCTTAAACTCAATAATGAAATTAGATAAAATCTTTCCAGATATTGATTATATGATTTATTATTAATAAACAAGTTTCAAATTCTCCTTTTCTTACATAATATATGTATATCTAATTAGTTTTTAGTAGATAATAACATATATTAGAAAGGAGAATTTTTGTGCTTAAATCTTTATGTATTAAAACTAACAATAATAGAGCTATTAATTATCTACTAGATGAGTTTAGTAATGCAAAGCTTAATAATTTATATATCTCTACTTCCAAATTTAAATTGTATAACAATTTTATAATACACTATAAGGGTAAAAAACTAGATACTTTTTATACTATAATATCTGACATTTTATCTTCATTAATTATAAATCTTTATGAAGAAAATCTTATAAAACGTATAATTTCTAGCAATTATTTTTATTTTACAGATATAGAACAAAGAAAAATTCTAGATATCTGCAAAAACTATTTGTATTGTGGAGATTTGGACGAAGTTTCTCTTAGAAAAGATAGTTTAAAAATTTCTCTTATAGATTATTTTGCAAACAATAAGTCTGTTATATTAGATGGTTTTATCAATTTTAGAATTAATGATTATATTAAAATTATAGATTATATTGTAGATTTAGCAGTAAATAAATTTGTAATTGATAGAGAATATAATGAATTTGTTGATTTACTAAAATGTTATATAAACTCTAAAGAAAGCAAAACATCTATAATACATTTAATATATCAAAATCAAGAAACAATTCTCCTTGACGAATTTAAAAACATTATAAGTATTGATGATAGCTCTTTAAATAGTAAATATTTATCTGATATAACATTTTCTTCTAATGATTATGCTTTAAATACTTTGCTTACTTTATTGCCTGAAAAAATTTATATACATGCTATAGATAACGTTCAGGACGAATTTATTAATACTATAAAACTAATCTTTGATAATAGAGTTTATATTTGTAATGATTGCAATCTGTGCAAAATCTACAGATTAGAAAAAATTCATAATTAGATAAATTGTAATTTGCAATATTATATTTAATGTGATATAAATTAAAACAAAAACGCACGAGGTATTTTAATGAGTTCTTTTGTTTTAAAAATAATTGCAGTAATTACAATGTTTATAGATCACTTAGGTTATACCATATTTGGAAAATTCTCATATCTAAATTATATTGGTCGCATTTCCTTCCCTATATTTGCTTTTCAAATATCAGAAGGTTATATTCATACAAAAAATCTTAAAAAATATTTTTTAAGATTATTTTTGTTTGCTGTTATCTCGCAAATTCCCTTTATGTTATTCCACTCAATTATTTCTGATACCTTTTATTTAAATATATTCTTTACTTTGCTACTTGGTCTTTTAAGCATATACATATATGATAAATGTAAATATAAATTTATAGGAATTCTTTCAGGTATATTGCTTGCCCTTATTGCACAATTTTCTAATTGTGACTATGGAGCCTATGGAGTTGCAATTATATTGATTTTTTATATTTTTAAAAACAATATTTTTAACTCTTGTATATTCTTTATATTTGCCACATTGATAAAATATTGTATTCCATGCATTAAATATGGTGTCTTTCCAAAAGAATATTTGTACTTATTTATTGGCACAATAATTCCTAGTTTATTCTTTGCTGCATACAATGGCAAAAAAGGCAAAGATACAAAGTATTTGCTATATTTATTTTATCCTATTCACTTAATTTTATTATATGGATTTCATTTAATTTTGAAATAAACTATAAAAGATTTAAAAAAACTTCTAATTCTACATCTGCCTGTTCTAAGATGCTTTTTAGTGTTCCCTTTGCAATTTCTTTATGTAATGGAATTATAAAAACTTTTTGGGTTACTCGACTTTTATATTTTGCATGACTTCCTTTTTGAGATATTTTCTCAAACTCCAATTTTGCTAAAGCATTAATTATTTTTGAGGGAGGTAGCACAGGATATTTTGAACTCATATTGCCACCTCCAGTGTAGTTATTAAAATTTCTTTTGGTTCTATTGGTTCTTCATTTTCATTATATAGCTCTATAGCTTCTTTTAAGTTCTTTAATGATTCTTCTATTGTCTTTCCTTGCGAAGCAACATTATTATCTAAACATTTAGCTACATACCAATTTTCTTCTTTTTGTATTATTACATTATATTTTAAACTCATACTTTTTCTCCTTTCTTAAGGAGATTATATCATATAGAAATTGTGATAGCAATCCTTATAGTGCAAAGTTTATTCCTCTTGCAACTACATCTTTCATATTTTCAATAAGTTCATCAATCTCTTTTGGTGTAACAATTAGATTAAATTCTTTTGGAATAAGAGCCTCTTTTATTATTCCATATTTATCTTCATCTTTTAATTTGTTCAAATAGTCATTTGATTCTCCTTCGTTTTGTAGTTTTTCTATAAACACGTCTATACTGTCTGCTGCAATTGTTGCCGCTTCAACTACCATTGGTACTCCTATTGCAATTACAGGAATTCCTAGCGTAACTTGACTTATTTCATTTCTCGCATTTCCTACTCCTGCTCCAGGAACAATTCCCGTATCTGATAATTGTACTGTACTGCTTATTCTTTCAATACTTTTTGATGCTAAACTGTCTATTACAATTATAAGTTTTGGTTTTATATTATCTACTATGCCTTTTATTACCTCCATTGTCTCTATTCCTGTTGTACCGTAAAACTCCTGGAGCTATCGCACTAACAGGCCTTGTGCCTTCTTCCAAATATTGTGGAGCATATTTTAATAAATGTCTTGTAATATCAATTTCATTTACTACTTTTGGTCCTAAGGAGTCTGGCGTTACATATACATTTCCAAGTCCAACTACCAAAATATCTCCTTCTTTATCTGCATGTTTATTAATTAGTTCTTTTAATTCTTTTGTAACAATTTCAGAAGCCTTTTGTATCTCCGCATCTTCTGCAATTTTCAAATTTTTTATATCAATGGTAACATATGTTCCCATTGGTTTTCCAATTGCTTGGGCTCCTTGATTATCTATAATTTTTACTCTATTTGTTTTTATATTTTGGTCTTCTTCAATTGTTTCTGTTTCTATTCCAGGAATTTCTTCTAAATTATTAGCTTTTCTAAAAATATCTCTTCTTTCATCAGCTAAATCAGTATTAAAATTAAACATAAAAAACCACCTCTTTTACTATTTTTAGTAAAAAAAGTGATTTTATACGCCTTGCAAATTGTAATTTATATTTCTATTCTATCCTTAAATTTATTTTCTATTTGTTTCTTCAGCTCTAAATTCTTTTCTTTTGTTAAATTTGGATCATCATTCATAATTTTTATTGCTACATCTTGTACTTTTTTTAATATTTCGATATCTTCAAATAAGTTTGCTATTTTAAATTCTGGTAATCCATGTTGTTTTGTTCCAAAGAATTCACCAGAACCTCTTAATTCTAAGTCTTTTTCAGAAATAACAAATCCATTGTTTGTTTGACACATTATTTTCATTCTCTCTTTTGTATTTTTTCCGTTTGCCCTCATATTTTAAAATGCAATATGATTTATATTCTCCACGTCCTACTCTTCCACGTAACTGATGAAGTGTTGCTAGTCCAAATCTTTCTGCATTTTCTATTACCATCATATTACTATTAGGAACATCTACACCAACTTCTATTACTGTTGTAGAAATTAGAATATCTATTTTTCCATCTTTGAATTCTTGCATAATTTGGTCTTTTTCTTTAGGTTTTAATTTACCATGAATATATTCAACTCTATAATTAGAAAACACTTCTTTATATTTTTTATATACATTTAAAACTGCCTTTGCATCTATTTCCTCTGATTCTTCAACTAATGGACACACAATATAACATTGTCTTCCTTCATCTAATTGCTTTTTTATAAACCCATTTACTCTATCTTCCATTCCTTTACTTACTGCAAATGTATCTATTTTCTTTCTGTTTGGAGGAAGTTCATCTATTATAGAAATATCTAGGTCTCCATATAATATTAATGCCAAAGTCCTTGGAATTGGAGTAGCTGTCATAACCAATACATCTGGATTTTCTCCTTTGCTGTTTAGCGTGCTTCTTTGCCTTACTCCGAATCTATGTTGTTCGTCTGTTACAACAAGTCCTAAATTTTTAAATACGACATTTTCTTCTAGTAAACTATGTGTACCAATTAATACATCAATTTCACCATTTGATAATCTTTTTAAAATATCTTCTTTTTGTTTTTTAGAAATGCCACTTACTAATAATTCACATTTAATATTAAAATTTGAAAGAATCTCTTCAAAATTTTTTAAATGTTGTTTACTCAAAATTGCAGTAGGTGCCATTACTGCTACTTGATAACCAGATTTAACAGCTTTGTATGCAGCAATTATAGATACAGCAGTTTTTCCGTGATCCAACATCTCCTTGCAAAAGTCTATTCATTGGCTTTGAACTTTCCATATCTTTATTAATTTCTTCTAGTACTTTTATCTGTGCATTTGTAAGTTTAAAAGGAAGTTTCTCTATTGCATCTTGCATTTTAATATTTTCATCAAACTCGATTCCCTTTGAATTTACTGTATATTTTGTCTTTAAATTTAAAAGTGCAAGTTGCATAATAAGTAATTCTTCAAATACTAATCTTTTTCTAGCCTTATTATATTCTCCAAAATCTCTTGGAAAATGTATATCATTTATAGCCTTATTTATATCATCTAAATTATATTCCTCTGTTAAATATTGAGGTAAAGTTTCATCCAAACCGTTATTTAATTCTCTCAAACCATTTTCTATTATTTGCCTTATAACATTTTGAGATAAATTATATGTAAGAGGATACAATGGAATTATTTTTCCTGTATTTTTGTTTTTATTTTCTTCTTCGAACACAGGCGAATTCATTTCTACAAATCCAATTCTTTTCTGTACTTTTCCAAAAAAGTTATATGTTTCTCCGAAGTTTAAATTTGTTTTTTAAATATCTTTGGTTAAACCAAGTAATTTGGCAAAGTCCGGTTTCATCTCTTACTGTAAGTTTATAGATTACCATATTTTTTCTTATTCTTTTTTCCATAAGATTAGAAACGCATATTGCTTTTATTAATGCCTCTTCCCCATCTTCTAACTCTGCGATATTCTTTTCTTTTCCTCTATCTTCGTAGTCTCTTGGAAAATATGTAATTAAATCATATAAATTAAATATGCCTATACTGTTTAAAAGTTCTGCTCTTGCAGGCCCTACGCCTTTTATGTATTTAACATCTTTATTTAAATCTAACATTAAAAACTCCTTTTTAATTTGTTTTAATTAAACATGAAAATTGTAATTTGTGTGAGGGGAATTCTAGGGACTGTCCCTCAAAATCACCAAACCTGGGGATTTTGGGGACTGTCCTGAATTCATCCGGAACTAAACAAATTACAATTTGCTTAACTTATATTTTAATCCTGTATTTCTCTTTTTTATGTCTGTATTTTGTATCATAAATTCTATTATATTTTTATTGCTAATTACTATTAAAAGTTTTTTTGCTCTTGTTATTCCTGTATATAACAAGTTTCTTGTAAGTAGCATTGGTGCTGATTGTGGTACACACATTATTACTACATCAAATTCACTTCCGTTGAGATTTATGTATTGTTATACTATAGCTATGTTCTAGCTCATCTAAATTTGTAAAATCATACCACGCAACTTTTTCATCATCAAAGCAGACTTCTATTTGTTTGTTTACTTCATCAATTTGTGTAATTATACCTAACTCTCCATTAAATATGCCACTACCAGCTTCTAATGTACTATTTGTTTTTTTCTCCCAATAAATATCATAATTATTCTTAACTTGCATTACTCTATCGCCAATTCTAAAAACTCTATCTCCATTTTGTTTTTCTATAGTAGATTTTGGATTTAATGCATTTTGCAATTGTTTATTTAATTCTTTTGTTCCAAGCATTCCTTTTTTGGTTGGTGTTAAAACTTGTATGTTTTTAAAAAAGTCATAGTCGCCATACTTCTTTAGTCTACCTGTACAAAGTGATATCACATCTTGAAGCATTTTTTCTTGTGACATTTCGTTTATGTAAAAGAAATCTTCTAATTTGTCTTTTTCTTCCACTCCAATAAATGTCTCTCCACTATTTACTCTATGTGCATTTGTTATTATCTTGCTCTTTGCAGCTTGTCTGAAAATTTTATTTAGCTCTATTGTTGTAATTGCATTTGATTCTATTATATCTTGTAAAACATTTCCAGGTCCTACTGATGGTAATTGGTCAATATCTCCAACTAAAACTAATTTTGTTCCTAAATATATTGCTTTTAATATGTGATTCATTAAAAACATATCCACCATAGACATTTCATCTATTATTACCACATCAGCATCTATTGGCGTTATTGGATAATCTAAACTTATAAAGTTCTCATCATCTAATTTTCTAATTTCTAATAATCTATGTATTGTTGTTGCTTCTTTGCCTGTTTGTTCTTGCATTCTTTTTGCTGCTCTTCCTGTTGGAGCACATAAAACGACCTTCATTTTTCTTGCTTCATATAATTTTATTATAGATTTAATAATTGTTGTTTTACCAGTACCAGGCCCACCAGTAATTACACATACATTGTTTTCATTTACTGCTTTTATTGCTTCTTTCTGTTCTTCTGATAGAATAATTTTTTCATCTTTTTCAGTTTTTTCTAGTTCTGTTTTAAAATTCTTTATATGTTTAATATTTTTTGCATTATCAAGTCCAATTAATTTTTCAGCTATATTCTGTTCTGCTGTATAGAAAGTATCTAAATATACCCATTCTTTGTCCTCATATTCTTCTAAGAATATCTCTTGTTTTGCTTTTAAGTTTATTATTTCATCTTCTATTATTTCTGGTTCTATTCCTAATAAATTAGATACATAATTAATCAAATTGTCATATAGCACAGCACTATTTCCATTGTTTCCGGCTAAAATTAGGCTATATTTTATAGCACTTGATATTCTGCTTGTACTCTGCTTGTCTATTCCTAAATCCATTGCCATTTTATCTATTTTTTTAAAATCCACTCCATAAGTTATATCTAATAGTATATATGGATTTTTTTCTATCTTTGGAATTGCATCTTGCCCTAACTTTTCATAAACCTTTTTACAGTTTTGTCCTGTTATTCCAAATCTCTCTAAAAAGCCTACAATTTGCCATAAATCCCATTTTTCATTAAACTCATCTGATATTTCTTGAGCTTTATTTAAGCTTATTCCCCTTATGTGTGCCAATCTTTCTGGTTCAAACTTCAAAACAGGTATTGTTTCTTCTCCAAATTTATCTACTATTCTTTTTGCTGTTGCAGGTCCAACTCCTTTTATAATCCCGCCAGATAAGTACTTCTCTAATGCTTCCAACGTCTCTGGCATAATTTTTTCAAATGTCTGGATCTTAAATTGTCTTCCATAGTCCGGGTGATTTATAAAATTTCCAACTAATTTAAGGCTATCTCCTTTATTTATAAAAGGTAGGTAGCCTACAATTACAGTTAATTCTTCCTCTGTTTCAAATTCAGCTATTGTATAACTGTTTATTTCATTTTGATATATAATTTCTGATATTTGTCCTTTAATTTCCAAGTCTACTGCTCCTTGTTTTAACAAACTTCTTATTATTTTATATCACAAATCTTTATCTATGTAAATTATTTTTCGTTTACATTGTCAATTAAATCTTTGCAAGTTTTCCAGTCTAGTAAATTAATAAATTTATAGTCCTCTTGCAATTTTTCTAATATTTCTTTCGTATTATCTGTAGAGCCTAAATCAGATATTATTATATCATTTATATTTTCTTCTTTTCCATATAATACTCTAAAAAGAATTGAACGCATAAATCCTTCTATTTGTTCCTCTTGATTTTTTACTGCTATTATAAAATAAATTCCCTCTGTTTTTATTTTACTGTATACACACGCATAATATATTGTTTTTACAATTTCTATAAATCCATACAGTGCCAACACCCAAACAATACCATTTAAAATAAAATCAAGCATATAACACCCTCTCCATTTTAAGGTATTATATGCTTTTGTTTTTGTTTTGGTTACTTTATTACTTCTAAAATATATTTTTTAAACTTGTTTTCTCTTTTTCTTTTATATGGTTTATCAAAAATATTGATGTATCTAATTCTGCCATAACATCTTTTATTTCTCCGGATTTTATTTCTGCTTTCATTTTTGTTAGTGATGTTTCTATTAAATCTATTTCATCATGTAAAATTATTATTGACCATTTGGCATTTATTTCTTCCCATTTTTTATACATATCTTCCGATTTTTTGGCTAATTTTTCACTATCCAAATTGTTTTTTTCTAAATCGTTTTTTATATCTTCTAAATCATCTACAAGCAAGTCGCTTGTTCTGTTTAAATACTTCTGTGTAACTATTGAGCCTGTAAATATTATGATTAAAATGCTTATAATAATTATTATTTCTTTCATTTTTTCTCCTCTTTTGCTTGGCAAAATATCTGTCCTTTTCCATCAAATGTTACAATTAGTGCCTGTTCTGGCTTTATTTTAAATTTTTCTACTTGCTTTTTTAACCAATTGTAATCCCTTCCTATTGCTTTTAAATTTTCATGCATTACTTTGCCATCTACTACTAAGTCATAAGGTATTCCTTCATATTCTGGCAATATTCCAAAATCTTCTGGTATAGTATTTCTTTTTTCTGGTTTTTGTATTACTGTGACCTGACCACTTGTTTCTAATATTGCATATTCTACATCTCCTATGTTAAAAATATTATTTTGTCTTAATCTTTCTTGTAATTCATTAACAGTAAATTTTTCCTTTTTCATTACTTTTTCATCTATTTTGCCTCTATATACTAATATTGATGGCTTTCCACAAATTATTTTTCTTCCATTTATACTTTTTAGATTTATAATTGATATTACTAATTGCACTAACAATAGCGCAAGAATTGGAATTATTCCATTTGTTATCGGTATTCCTGTATCTGCCATTGGTACTGATGCTAAGTCTGCTATCATTATTGCTATTACTAGTTCAAATGGCTGCATTTGTCCCAACTCTCTTTTTCCCATTAATCTCATTACTATTAAGACTAATATGTAAATTATTAATACTCTTACAAAAATATTTATCATTTGGATTCCTTTCTTTTTTAAATTTTAATTGAATAAATTGTAATTTGTTTAGTTCCGGATGAATTCAGGACAGTCCCCAAAATCCCCAGATTTGGTGATTTTAAGGGACAGTCCCTAGAATTCCCCCTCACACAAATTACACTTTATTTAATTATTTTTGTTAAGAATATTTTTAACAATTTTTGCAAAAAATATTCTTATATTCGTTTTTTTGTATATTAATTTTTTTTATGCAAATAATATTAAATGAACTCTTGGAAACCAAACAAGATTAAATATATATATTTAAGTTAGGAGGTTTTTTTAATGGCAGGAAATGACAATAATGTGAATGCACAAACTTCAAATGGTACAAGTACAGCCTGGCAAATTGTTGGACGTTTAATTGCTGCTGCTATTATTCTTGCAATCACAGCATTTTTTACACCTGGATTCCAAATTAATAATATTTGGTCTTTAGCAATTGCAGCTGTTGTTCTTACTGTATTGGATTATTTAATTATTAAATTTACTGGTCTTCATGCTAGTCCATTTGGAAAAGGTTTTGTAGGTTTTGTTCTATCTGTTGTTGTTCTTTACGTAACTCAGTATTTTGTTGCAGGTTACTCTATTTCGTGGGTTGCTGCAATAATTGGTGCATTAATTTACGGTGTTATCGACTACTTTATCCCTGGCGAACAAAACATGTAACGTAACAAAAAGAAGCTGCACATTAAATGTACAGCTTCTTTATTTACTTATTTTCTTTATTCATTTGGTTGCCCATCATTTTGTTGTTCTGGAGTACTTGTTTGTTCTTCCGATTCATTACTTTGTTGGTTTTGTTCCATATTATTTGTTGTTTGTTGATTCTCTTTTGGAATATTTACTGATATTGTATTTACATATTCTACATATTTTGATAATAATACCTCTTGATTTGAAAGCTCTACATAATATTCTTTTTTGCCTGTATTATCTGTTTTTGAATAAATTTTTGTTATTTCACTTTCTACGGGAGTAATTTCTCTACCTGTTTCTATATCCAAGATTCCATACTTATTATTTTTACAAACCACAATTCCATCTTTATTGTCATAAACATTTTTGATAATCAAGACTGCATTTTGTTCTTTTGTTCTATCTCCAGCATATCCTAATTTATCATATTCAGTATTTGCAATTACTTTTCCTTCTTTATTAATTATTCCATATTTATTATTTAGTTTTACTTCATACATCAATGGATCATAATTTACAATTCTTACTGAATCATATTTTACTTCTACAATAACTTCTTGTCCATCTTTTGAAATAACTCCATATTTTCCATTACTTGCTGCTACAATAAAATTACCTGTGTATTCATTATACTTAATTTCTTTGTATTTTGGAGTTATAACTTGTTGCATTGATGTAGTTATTACACCATATTTATTATTATTATTGTCATTATCTTTCTCTTCTGATTTTGCAACAATTAGCATATTGTATATTATAGCTTTTTGATTTTCGAAATCTTTATTTACTGATTTGTAAACTCCTTGTTCTACTACTTTTTTCTCATACTCATCAGCCAAATAATCTGTTGTACAAATAACAGTTTGATCTTTTTCATCTGAATATGTTATTATGGCATCACAAGTTGTATCAAAGTCCTCTAAAGCAATATATAATTTATCATTATTTTGTATTATAGGATTTTTAATTTCATAATATTCAAATTCAACTTCTGTGTTTGGAACCGTTTTATATATCTTATTTTTTCCTAGTTCAAATCCAATAATTTGATTTGAATTTTCCAAGTAACCTTTTGTTTTACTTTCTTCATATTGTAAATATTCTCCATTTTGATATTCATATCCTATTAAAGATGCTACATCTTTTAACGATACATATTTTTTCCCTGAAGCTTCATCATTTATAATTAGTCCTGAAATAACAGTTTTACTTTCATTATTTACATATAAGCTTGCTTTTTTAGGTTGACTTCCTTTTAATAAGTATATTAAAGCAATTACCACAACAAGTAGTATTATAGATACTATTAATAAATTTAATACTACCTTTTTTCCTTTTGATTTGGGTTTTGGTGCATTATTGTATTCTTGTCCTAATAAATCCATTTAAAATTCCTCCTACTCTTTTGTATATCCATATTTTTTATAAAACTCATTTTTGAAATTTAATAAATTATCATTCTCTATTTCTATTCTAACTCTTTCCATAAGTTTAGTCAAGAATCTTAAATTATGAATAGATAATAATCTTACTCCCAAAATTTCATTTGCTTTTATTAAATGTCTTATATATGCTCTACTATAATTTTTGCAAGTATAGCAATCACATTCTTTATCCACTGGGCCCCAATCTCTTTCATATGTTGCATTTCTTACTACCACTTTTCCATTCCATGTCATTGCTGTTCCATTTCTTGCAATTCTTGTTGGAAGTACGCAGTCACACATATCAATTCCTGCTAATGCTGCTTCTATTAAATAATCTGGTGTTCCTACTCCCATTAGATATCTTGGTTTATCTTTTGGCATAAGAGGAGTTGTATATTTTAATATTTTTAAGAATTCTTCTTTGGGTTCTCCTACACTTATTCCTCCTATTGCATATCCTGGAAAGTCAAGTGCAATTAAGTCTTCAGCTGATTTTTTTCTTAAATCTTCGTAAAATCCGCCTTGTATTATTCCAAATAGTCCTTGCTTATCTGTATTTTTATGTGCCTCTTTGCAACGAATTGCCCATCTTGTAGTTCTTTCCATAGAATCCTTTGTATATTCATATGTAGATGGATATGGACAGCATTCATCAAATGACATTATTATATCTGCGCCTAAAGCCTCTTCTATTTCCATTACCTTTTCTGGTGAAAAGAAATGCTTGCTTCCATCTAGATGAGATTTAAATTCTACTCCTTCTTCTGATATTGTTCTTAAATCGCTTAAACTAAAAACCTGAAATCCACCACAATCTGTTAAGATTGGTCTGTCCCATTTCATAAAGTTATGTAGTCCGTCCTGCTTCTTTTACAATATCATGTCCTGGTCTTAAGTATAAATGATATGTATTTGATAATATTATTTGTGCTTTTACTTCTTCTTTTAGTTCTTCTGGTGTCATAGATTTTACAGTTGCCTGTGTTCCAACTGGCATAAATATTGGTGTTTCTATATCTCCATGTGGAGTATGTACTATTCCTCTTCTTGCACCAGAATTTTTATCTTCATGTAATAATTCATATGTTATTGCTGGTTTCATTTTATCTCCTTTTCCTATATTATTAACATTGCATCGCCGAAAGAAAAGAATCTATACTTCTCTTTTACTGCTTCATTGTATGCTTGCAAAATAAATTCTTTATCTGCTAATGCAGAAACAAGCATTAGCAATGTGGATTGTGGTAAATGAAAATTAGTAATTAATCCATCTATACATTTAAATTTATATCCTGGATAAATAAATATTTCTGTGTCATCTTCTATTTTTCTTACTTTGCCTGTTTTTTCATCTGCTACTGATTCTAAAACTCTGCAAGAGGTTGTCCCAACCGCAATTACTCTTCTTCCCTCTTCTTTTGCTTTATTTATTTTATCTACATCTTCTTGTTTTATATAAAAATGCTCTGAATGCATTTTATGTGCTTCTACTGTATCTTCTTTTACTGGTCTAAATGTTCCTATTCCTACATGTAACGTTACATTTGCAATAATAACTCCCTTTTGTTCTAGTTTTTCTAAAAGTTCATCTGTAAAATGAAGTCCTGCTGTTGGTGCCGCTGCTGAGCCATTATATTTTGCATATACTGTTTGATATCTATCTCTTTCTTTTAATTCTTCGTGTATATATGGTGGTAATGGCATTAAACCAATTTTGTCTAATATTTCATTAAAAATTCCATCATATTCAAACTTTACTTTTCTAGTTCCGCCTGGCATAATATCTAATACTTCTGCTTTTAGAATTCCATCTCCAAATATAACTTTCGTTCCTACATGAAGCTTATTTCCGGGTCTTACTATACTTTCCCAAATATCTCCTTCTATATTGTTCAACAACAAGAATTCAACATTAGCACCTGTTTCTTTCTTTCCATAAATTCTGGCTGGTATTACTTTTGTGTTATTCCTAACTAATACATCTCCTGGCTTTAAATAAGCTATAATATCTTTAAATATTTTGTGTTCAATTGTTCTTTTACTTCTATCTAATACCATAAGCCTTGATTCATCTCTTTTTTTTATTGGCGTTTGTGCAATCAATTCTTCTGGTAACTCATAATTAAAATCTGATACTTGCATTGCTGTTCCCTTCTTTTAATATTTATAATTAATTTTGTTCTATAGCTTGTTTCTTTCCAAACATACTAAATATGCTTCCAAATAAGTTTTTCATTTCTTCTATAATGTTTTGTGGTTCCTTTGCAAATTCTACTTCAACAGGATATTTAAAATTACTTTCATGTGATGGCTTTAGCTTATATACAATCGGATCTAATCCTTCTTTTTTGCCATTAATATTACATGTCATATAATCTTTATACCATTGTTTTAATCCAACTAATCTTTGCTCTTTATATCCATATTTTTCATTATCATGTAATTGTGGTATATCATATTCATATTCTGTAAGTGTTCTTTCTAATGAATGTAAGAATTCATGTATAAATACTTCCTCTGGAAATGTATTTGCTCTAGAATCATATGTATATATATAACTATTTTGATCGTTTGGTAATCTTATATTTGAATACCCTATTCCATGTAAATCCATTCCTCCGAAGTCCTATCCAGTCATATATTGGTATTTCTATATTTTTATCCAAATCTCCTAATCTTACAGCTACAAATATATAATCATATTCTTTTTTATCTAAATATGGTGTTATTATATCCTCTACATCTGCTGAATCAACATAGTAACCATATTCTTCTGAATATGTTATTGTTTTTATTGGTTCTTCTATTTCATAAACATCATATTGTGCTGTCATTTGTCCATCTGATAAACTTTTACATGATGTTACAAATCTTTGCATATTTGTTTTTATGCTCTCAACGTCTTTAAGCTCCATACTTAATTTTAATTTTTGCCCATTTTTTAATTCTGTATCTATGTTTTTCATTACAAAGCATGCAACATTCCAATTGTTTGAATTACTTTCAATTCCTTCTTCTAGCTTAAATTCTGAAAACCATGCAGTTCCTTTACTGTTTGTGTCATTTCCGCCTAATCTAAAACCTATTTTTATTGTGTCTCTATTTTTAGAATCAAATATAAACTCTAGTTTTTGCCAATCATTCGTCCCAGAAATACATTTTGATGCTTCTACTGAATCTACTACTGAAATATGTGCTCCTCCATTATTTTTTTTGCTAGAGTTTTCAACATCTTTAGTTTTAACCATGCAAGTTAATTTATATGGAGTATTCTTTTTTACATTAATTGTTTTATAAAATATAGCGTCATTAAATTGGTCTGACTCTAATTTATAACTATAATCATCAGAATACTTTTCTTTATTATCTCTTGTAAACTTAGTTATCCCTGCTGTTTGTTCTGCCTTTACAAACCCATTAAAATAATACATTTTATATAGCCCTAAAAGTTTGTATATAACAAAAGCTACTACAATTATAAAAATTATATTTGAAATTTTTGAACCAATATTTTTTCTAGACATTTAATCCTCCGTACATTTCTTTTTTATCATTTTTAATGCTTTAGGTCTTTCTACAGTTATAACATGTGAGCATCCGCATACATTTAAATTTAAAATCTACACCAATTCGAGTAATTTGCCATGTTTTACTTCCACACGGATGTTGTTTTTTTAATTCTACTATGTCTCCAATTTTGTATTCCATTGATTTTCTCCTTTAGATAAATTCCAATTTACCCTATAAAATCTTGAATTCTTTTTTCTACTTCTTCTTTCCCTAGTACTTGCATTATTTCGTATAAATCTGGTGTGTTGTGTCTTGTTGTTAGTGCTACTCTTATTACTGTACTAATATCTCCTACATGTCCTTTATAAGCTTCTGGATTTGCTTTATATTCTTTTACTTCTCTTGCATATCCTTTTTCTTCTGCCAAATCTTTCATTTTATTAAACCATGTTTCTTTGTCATCTGATATATTAAAATGTTTTTCTATATATGAATTTAATATGTCTTTTATCTCTGCCTCGTCATTTATTTTTTGGAATTCATAATCATTCATATTTTCAAAAATGTCATTATACATATACTCTATTGTATTTTCTACATCTGACCATTTTGCTATATCTTTTCTTGGTTTTGCTTTTCCTCTTTCTATATTTAAAACTTTAATAGAATAGTCTTTATTTTCTTTTAATAGTTTTGCAAATTCCTGATTATATTTTTCTGCCCATTTTAAAGTTTCTTCATATATTTTTTCTGCTGTATATTTTGATATTACATTTTTAGAAACATCTAAAAGTTTTACCATATCAAAAACAGCTCCACTTACACTCATCTTATTTAATTGTAAATCAAATTCTTCTACTGGCTTATTTGGATTTGCTCTTCTCCATGGTTCAAAAGTAGAATTTGCAATATTTAGCAAGTACTCTACAACAGCATCTGCTGGAATTCCTTCTTCATGGTAATAACTTACTGCTGCTTCTGGATCTTTTCTTTTACTAATTTTTCTTTTGCTTCCATTTTCGTCTTTCATTATTGTTGCTGTATGAGCATATTTAGGTGGCTTAAATCCTAATGCTCTAAACAATTCTAAATGTAATGGTAAAGAAGATACCCACTCATCTCCTCTTATTACTTGTGTAACTCTCATTAAGTGGTCATCTACAGCATGTGCAAAATGATATGTTGGAAGTCCATCTGCTTTTATAATTACTATATCCTGGTCATTTTCTGGAAATTCTATATTTCCTTTTATACTATCTTTATGTTTTATTCTTCTGTCTTCTCTTCCCATAGATTTAAATCTTATAATATATTTTTCACCATTTTTAATTTTCTCTACAGCTTGCTCAACAGGAAGTGTTCTATATTTTGCCCATACTCCATAATATCCTGGTTTTATTTTTGCTGCTTCTTGTTTTGCTCTAATTTCATCTAATTCTTCAGGAGTGCAGAAGCATGGATATGCTAGTCCCTGTTTTACCAAACTTTTAGCATAAGCTTCATATATCTCTTTTCTTTCACTTTGCTTATATGGTCCATAATTTCCTATTTCTTCTGTTTCTGATATTACACCTTCATCTGGAGTTATTCCAAAATCTTTTAACCCATTTACAATCTGTTCAACACCATTTTCAATTTCTCTTTTTTGGTCTGTGTCTTCTATTCTTAAAATAAATACACCTTCTGATTGTTCTGCTAGTTTTCTATCTATAATACTTCCAAAAAGTCCTCCTATATGTATAAACCCTGTTGGACTTGGTGCAAATCTAGTTACCATTGCGCCTTCTTTTAAGTTTCTTTCTGGATACTTTTCTTCATAATATGAAACATCTTTTGCATCCGGAAATATAAGTTCTGCTAAATCATTAAAATCCATATTTTTTTATTACTCCCTTCATATCTTCTTCTTTTTCTTCAATTTGTTTTAATAATTCCATTTGAGCCCTTGCTCTTATTAAATTATGGTTTTCTATTTCTTTGTCAACACTAAAATAAATGTCACCATTTAAATAGTCGGCTAAAAATCTTATTGCATTTTCATAAGTCATCATCCACACGCCAAGTGGTAGCATCTCTAGTTCTTCTTCTGTTATAATGCCTTTTACTTCGCTTAGAAATCCCTTTGTAAATGCCTCAAATCTATTTATATCTGCATGTATTTTAGATACATCTTGCTCATCTTCTTTTGCTGTTGTAATTCCAGTTCTTAGTCCTTCTCCAAAGTCATAAGCCAATGCCCCTGGCATTACTGTATCTAAGTCTATTAAACATACTGCTTCATCCGTATTTTTATCAAATAAAATATTGCTTAATTTTGTATCATTATGTGTTACTCTAAGAGGTATTTCTTTTGATTGTAATTTATTTGTTATTATGTTTGTTCTGCCAATTCTTTTTTCATCTGTTAAGAAATCTATTGCATCTTTTGCAAGTTCAAATCTCTCTTTTCTTTTATTGTTATTCTCTTTGCTTGATAGTGCCTCTTTTAATTGATTAACTCTATTAGGAGTATAATGAAATTTAGGTATTATTTCATATAATTCCTCTGCTGGGAAACCATCTAAATTCTTTTGAAATTTTCCTGCTGCTTTTCCTGCTTCTTCTAGTATTTCCATACTTTCTGTTGTAAGATATGTTTTTGTATTATCAATAAATTCTTCCATTCTCCAGTTTTCGTTGTATATGGAATTAGGATTTTCGTCAAGTGTATCAATCATCGTTATTGTAAGTCTATCTGTATTTTCTCCTTTTTCAGTTGCTTTTTGATTCATATATTTTGTTATTTTTTTAATATTTGTCATTAGTTCTGGTAAATTTGGAAAAACATTTGTATTAACATATTGTAAAATATATTTTTTTTGCTCATCTTCTTTTGTTTTATATGTAATAGCATAAGTTTTATTTATATGTCCACTATTACATTTTTCTATTTTTACTGGCTCTCCATCAATACTAAAATTTTTGGCTATTTTAATTAATTCATCCTTTTTCATATTTATACTCCTTTAATATAAATTTAGACCCTATCATTATACTATTTAAACCTAGAAATGTAAAGAAAAAAAGCAAAAAGAGATGGGCTAACTACATAGCCCATTGTTGTGTGGCAAAGCCACTTTCTTGTTATATTTCAAAGTCTATAAAATCATCACTTACAATATTATCATTTTGTATGTTTTCATTTTCTTTATCTTCCACGTGATCAAATAATCCCTTTGATAAAAATTCTCCTAATAATGGTTTTTGCATTATTTTACTCATTATTCCAACCATATCAGTTTGTGATAAATCTTTTACATTCACATTGTTTTCTACATTAGGTTCATCTATTTTTTGATTATAAGCCACATTATATTCTATCTCTATCTTTGCTTTTCCTAACTCCATAAGCTCAGAAGTTTCTGCTGTTAAAGTTATTTTTCCTTTTTCTCCATTCTCTTGCTTTTTCTCTTCTAGAATAGCTTCACCTTTTACAATGTTTGCTTTTACTCCCGTCATCTTCATACTTATATCATATTTGTATACATTTTTATCTTTTTTTGTTATTGTTATTATTGCTGTTTGTTTTTCTTTTGCAGAATATATTTCTACATTTGTTCCTATTAGCTTGTTAGATAATCCTTTTGTATATAGAGATATTTTTATAGTGTTTTTTCCAGTTGTTTCTATTCCTTTTATTGCATTTGCAATTTCTTTTAAGCTATCTTTTTGAGACTCATCAAAGTTTTCTAAATATTTATCATTCTCTGATAAATCTGTATAAATATTAGCTAACATATCACATAATTGTTTATCCGTAAGCTTAACTGATGTTTTTTTAATTTTTTGTTCTTTACCATTTATTTTTATTGTAGTTTTTTCTTGTTCAAAATCTTTTATTTCACTTATTTGTTTCTTTATTTCTTTTTTTATTTCTTCTATAGCTTTGTCAAGTTTTTCTTGTTCAGCAGTCGACTTAGCACTTTCAAAAATAGTTTTTAAATCTTCTTTTTGTTCATCTTCTAATTCAATTTTTATATATTTATCAAACATACCATCAAGATATGCATATACAGCGTCATTATTATAATATAATTGTGCACTAATTTCTGGGTTGTTTTCGTACTCTAAACTCAAATTCACAATCTCTTTTTTATTCTCCGCATCTGTTTGAACTCCAAACCCAAAAGCGCATTTTGCAAGTTTTTCTAATTCTTCTCCATTTGAATTATCATCTGCTTCTGCTGTAATTTTTGTTTTAGTATCAAACTTTATTGAATTTGATTCTGATTTTTCTATTTTAAAAATTTTATCAATTGCTGAATAATAAATATTTTCTGGTTTTGAGCTATTAATCAAACACACTGATATTAATGCTACTATTACCAATACTAATAATGCTATTCCTAATATTAGTCCTTTCTTCTTTGGTTTTTTACTATTAAACTCTTTGTTTATTTCTTCAATATTTTCCATTAAAATCCCCCCATTAATTTGTTTTTATCATATTAATAAACATTTCTACTATATTTTTCATTGTAGATATTATAATATGTTTTTTTATAAAAAATTTTTTCGTCTATATAATTATTTGTTACTTATTCTTTTCATTGCTTTTATTGTATCCTCTCTTGTTCCAAAAGCTGTCAATCTAAAATATCCTTCTCCTGCTGGTCCAAATCCAATACCAGGGGTTCCTACTATTTGCTTTTCTTCTAATAATTTATCAAAAAATTCCCATGATGTTAACCCATCTGGAACTTTCATCCATATATACGGAGCATCAGTTCCTCCATATGTCTTATACCCTGATTTTTCTAACCCATCTTTTATAATTTTTGCATTTTCCATGTAATATTCAATGTTCTTTTTTATCTCTAGTTGTGCTTCTTCTGTATATGTTGCTTCTGCCCCTCTTTGTGTTATATATGATACTCCATTAAATTTAGTACTTTGTCTTCTGGTCCATAATTTATTCAATTGTACTTTTTCTCCTTTTTTTGTATATCCTACTAATTCTTTAGGAACTACTGTGTAGCCACATCTTATTCCTGTAAATCCTGCTGATTTTGAATAGCTCTTAAATTCTATTGCAACTTCTTTTGCTCCTTTTATTTCATATATGCTATGTGGAACATCTTTATTTTGTATATATGCTTCATATGCTGCATCATATAATATTACTGACTTGTTTTCTTTTGCATATTTTACCCATTTTACTAATTCGTTTTTTGAAATTATTGTTCCTGTAGGATTGTTTGGAAAGCATAAATATATCATATCTACTGGTTTTTCAGGTAATTTTGGTGTGAAATTGTTTTGTTCATTAATCTTTATATATGTTATTCCTTTATATTTCCCATCAGAAAATTCTTCACTTCTTCCAGACATAACATTCGTATCTAAATATGCTGGATAAACAGGATCAGTTATAGCAACTGAATTTTTCTTATCAAAAATATCCACAATATTTCCTATATCGCTTCCTATGCCATCAGATATAAAAACTTCATAGTTTTCTAACTCTATTCCTCTTTTCTTATAATCATTCTCTATAATTTTTTCTTTCAAAAAATCATATCCAACTTCTGGCCCATATCCTCTAAATGTTTTAGTATTTATCATTTCATCCACTGCATTTTTCATTGCTTTTGCAACTTTTTTTGGAATCGGTCTTGTTATATCTCCTATTCCTAATTTAATAACTTCTTTTTTTGGATTCTTTTCTTGATATTCTTTTACTTTTTCATTTATAGCAACAAACAAATAACTATTTTGTAATTTAAGAAACTCTTCATTGATTGTTATCATAATTTAATTCCCCCTCAAATACAATTTCTGCTGGTCCTGTCATAAAAACATGATTAGTTTTTTTATCCCATTCTATCTGTAATGTTCCTCCTAATAGTTCGACTTTTACTTTTCTTTTTAGAAATTTATTTATATTGCAAGCAACTGCAACTGCGCATGCTCCTGTACCACACGCAAGCGTTTCTCCTGTTCCTCGCTCCCACACTCTCATTTTTATATTGCTCTCATCTATAATTTCTACAAATTCTATATTAGATTTTTTTGGGAAACACTTATTCGTTTCCAATATTTTACCATACTTTTCCACGTCAAAGTCTTTTAAGTTTTTTACTACTGTTATGGCATGTGGATTTCCCATTGATACACATGTAAAACTAAATTCTCTATCTAATGCTTTTATTTTTAAATCTTTTACAATATTTTTTTCATATAAAACTGGTATTTTTTCTGATTCTAAAATTGGTTCACCCATATCAACTCTAACATTTTTTACAATTTCATTTTCTACTTTTAATTTTAAATCTTTTATTCCCGATAAAGTTTCTATTTTAATGTTTTTTTTAGTTGTTAGCTTCTTATCATAAACAAATTTTCCTACACATCTAATTCCATTTCCACACATTTCAGCTTCGCTTCCATCAAAATTAAACATTCTCATTTTAAAATCAGCTACATTACTTTTGCATATTAGAATTATTCCATCTGAACCCACTCCAAAATGTCTATCACTTATAAACTTAGCTAGGTATGGTATATTTTTTAATTTAAGATTACTTGAATAACAATCTATATATACATAGTCATTACCTAATCCTTGCATTTTTGTAAATTTTAGCATTGTCTTCACCTTTTGTTGATATTAAAATATCCGTATAAAAATATTTATTTTTATACGGAATAATTTTATCATATATTTTTATTTTTTCAAGCATATTATACTTTTATTACACTTCCATTATTATTGGTAAAATCATTGGGTCCCTTTTTGTTTTCTTATAGATATAGTCTCTCAATTCTTCTCTTAATAAAGATTTTATTGTTGACCAATCTGTTATATGTTTTTCTTCAAATTCAGAAATTTTTGCTCTTAATAATTTCTTTATTTCTTCCATTAAATTTTCAGAATCTCTAACATATACAAATCCTCTAGATAACACATCTGGTCCTGCAACAACTGTTCCTGTTACAGAATCCATTGTTAATACTATTATAATAAGTCCATCTTGTGACAAACGTTGTCTATCTCTTAGCACAATATTTCCAACATCTCCAACACCTAGTCCATCTACCATTATTCTTCCAACTGGTACTGTTCCAGCAAGCTTTGCTTCATATTCATTTAATTCTAAAACTCTACCATTTGTCATTATAAATATGTTTTCTGGGTTTACCCCTACTTTTTTTGCCGTTTCGCTATGTGCTATTAATTGTCTATATTCCCCATGAACTGGTATAAAGTATTTTGGTTTTACTAAACTTATCATTAATTTTTGTTCTTCTTGACAAGCATGTCCTGAAACATGTATATCTTCTAATGCATTGTATACAACTTCTGCGCCAATTTTCATTAAATCATCTATTACTTTTGATACAGCATTTTCGTTTCCTGGTATTGGATTTGCAGATATTATTATTAAATCATTTGGTGTAATTTGAACTTTCTTGTGTTCTCCTGAAGCCATTCTTGTTAGTGCAGACATTGTCTCTCCTTGGCTTCCTGTTGTTATAATTGTAAGTCTATCATCTGGATATGATTTTATCATATCTATATCTATAAATACATTGTCTGGAACTTTTATATATCCAAACTTTCTTGCAGTTTCTATTGTGTTAATCATACTTCTTCCACATATTGCAACTTTTCTTCCATATTTTACTGCTGAGTTTACTATTTGTTGAACTCTATGAACGTTAGATGAGAAAGTAGCTACAACTATTCTCTTTGTACAATTTATAAATAACTTGTCTAGCACTTCTCCTACTGTACTTTCAGACATTGTATATCCTTTTCTTTCTGAATTTGTACTGTCAGACATAAGTGCTAAAACGCCTCTGTTACCAAGTTCTGCAAGTCTTCCAAAGTCCATCATTTCCCCATCTATTGGTGTATAATCTATTTTAAAATCGCCTGTATGCACTACTACTCCTACAGGTGTGTGAATTGCAAGTGAGCATGCATCTGGTATACTATGTGTAGTTCTTATAAATTCTACTTTCATTGCTCCAAAATCAACAGTTTGTCCTGGATTAACAACATTTAATTTTGCACTTTTCAATAATCTATGCTCTTCTAATTTGTGTTCTATTAATCCTATTGTAAGTTTTGTTGCATATATTGGAACATTTATTTGTTTTAGTAAGTATGGTATTGAGCCTATATGATCTTCATGTCCGTGTGTTATAACTAATCCTTTAATTTTTTCTTTGTTTTTCTCCAAATATGTTAAGTCTGGTATAACTAAATCAATTCCTAACATATCATCCTCTGGAAATGCTAATCCACAGTCTACTAATATAATATCATTTTCATATTCGAATACTGTAATGTTCTTTCCTATTTCAAGTAATCCTCCTAATGGGATTATTTTTAATTTTTCTTTTTTAAATCTAAATTGTTCTCCTTGTTTTTTATTTTTTGATTTTTTTGTTGTTTTTTTAGTTTTCTCTCCTTCATTATTTGTCTTGTTTACCTTATTATTTCTTGGTCTATATTTTCTTTTTTGTTTTTCAGTTTTTGCATTATTGTTTAATTTTTCTTCCATTTTAATATCTCTCCTTTTCCTTTTTTCCTTTTGTATAACATTTTTATATCTCATATATATACTAATTTACACACCAAAATTAGCTTGCAAAATTTTAAATTGAATAGTTGCATCACTATCTATTCAATAAAAAAATTTAATATTTAAATTAATGATTTTACAATTATTATTCTGTTTTTTAATAAATCTTATAATATTATCTTTTAAAAAATGTAATTCTCTCTCCATACATTTTTATAATATTATCTACAAACTCATTAATTATTTATACAAAAATCTCATACTCGTCCTAAAACTTAGGCACAAACTAGAAATAATTATACTATATTTTTTATGTGATGTCAAATATATGGGACATGTTGTGTTCTGTAACACATTTTTAATTTTTGAATAATATATAACATACTCACAGATAAAGTTTTAAGTACTTCATTTAAGACACTTTAGACTAATAGTTGTACTTACTTAAAGGGAGGTGAAATCATGCCAGAAAACAGAGGAGGATGCGGATGCGGTTTCGGATTCGGTGGTGACTGCTGCTGGATTATAATAATCCTTATATTACTTTGCTGCTGCTGCGGTGGAAATAATGGCGGATGTTGCTAATTGCATTTATTAATAAGTTATTGGTACAAAAAAGTTACCTACGCAAAAGTAGGTAACTTTTTTATATGCTATTTTTTTCTTCTATCTGACTTTCTTCTATCAGCTTTTCTCTTATCAACCTCAACTGGATCATTTGACTTTCTTCTTTGTATTGTTCTTCTTTCTGTTTTTCTTCTATCGTCAAATATCTTTCCTTCATTATCTGTAATCATGTTTATCACCTCATACTTCTTTTGTATAATATGAGTATATTATAACCACACATTAGTTGTCAATACTTTTTACTAGTACATTCCTTCCATTCCTTGTGGCATTCCTGCATTTGCATGATCGCATCCACATTCTTTTTCTTTTTTGTCTGTTACAACGCTTTCTGTTGTAAGAATCATTGATGCTATGCTTGCTGCATTTTGAAGTGCGCTACGTGTTACTTTTGTTGGATCAACAATACCAGCTTTTTTCATGTCAACATATTCTTCTTTTGCTGCATTAAATCCAATTCCAGCTTCACTTGATTTTATTTTATTTAATATAACTGCACCTTCTAATCCTGCATTTGTTGCAATTTGTCTTACTGGTTCTTCTAATGCTTTTAAAACTATTTTTGCACCTATTTTCTCTTCTTCTGATAAATCATTTAAACATTTTTCTACTGCTGGCATAATGTTTACAAGTGCTGTTCCTCCTCCTGCAACTATTCCTTCTTCAACAGCAGCTTTTGTTGCAGATAAAGCATCTTCTATTCTTAGCTTTTTCTCTTTCATTTCTACTTCTGTTGCTGCACCAACTTCTATTACAGCTACTCCTCCAGCTATTTTTGCTAAACGTTCTTGTAATTTTTCTTTATCAAATTCGCTAGTTGTTTCTTCTAGTTGTGTTTTTATTTGTTTTACTCTTGCAGATAATTTTTCTTTATCTCCTGCTCCATCTACTATTATTGTGTTTTCTTTTTGTATTTTAACCTGTTTTGCTCTTCCTAATTGTTCAATTGTTGTATCTTTTAATTCTAATCCTAAATCAGAAGTTATAACTTCTCCACCTGTTAGAACTGCTATATCTTCTAGCATTTCTTTTCTTCTATCACCAAATCCTGGAGCTTTTACTGCGGCAACATTTAGCACTCCTCTTAATTTATTCAATACTAATGTTGATAATGCTTCACTTTCTATATCATCTGCTATTATTAGTAGTTTTCCTGATTGTTGCATTAGGCTTTCTAGTAATGGTAATATTTCTTGAATATTGCTAATCTTTTTATCTGTAATTAATATATACGGATTTTCCATTACTGTTTCCATTTTATCTGTATCTGTTACAAAATATGGTGATATATATCCTTTATCAAATTGCATACCTTCTACAACATTTAATCCTGTTGTTGCTGTTTTAGATTCTTCTATTGTAATAACACCGTCTTTTGAAACTTTTTCCATTGCTTCTGCAATTAATTCTCCTATTTCATTGCTGTTTGCAGAAATACTTGCAACTCTTGCTATATCTTCTTTTCCATTTATTTCTGAACTAATTCCTTTTAGTCCTTCTACTGCTGATTCTACCGCTTTATCTATTCCTCTTTTTATAGCCATTGGATCTCCACCAGCAGCTACATTTTTTACTCCTTCTTTAATTATAGCTTGTGCTAAAACTGTTGCTGTTGTTGTTCCATCACCTGCGATATCATTTGTTTTAGTTGCAACTTCTTTAACTAATCTAGCTCCTATATTTTCATAAGGGTCATCTAATTCAATTTCTTTTGCTATTGTAACACCATCATTTGTAATAAGTGGTGCACCAAAACTTTTATCTAATACAACATTTCTACCTTTAGGTCCAAGTGTTACTTTAACTGTATCAGCTAATTTATTTACGCCATCTAACATTTTCTTTCTGGCGTCTTCTCCAAATTTAATCTCTTTTGACATATATATCGTCTCCTTTTCTTTTATAATATTTTCATTCGTTTTTCTCTATTCTACTATAGCTAAAATATCCTCCTGTTTAACTATTGTATATTCTGTTTCTTCATATTTTACCTCTGTTCCAGAATATTTATTTATAATGACTTTGTCACCTTCTTTTATATACATCTTTACATCATCTGTTCCTGGTCCTACTGCTACAACTTCTGCTATTTGTGGTTTTTCTTTAGAACCACTTGATAAAATAATTCCACTTTTTGTAGTTTCTTCACTTTCTATCATTTTAATTAATACTCTATCTGCTAATGGTTTAATCATAATCACATTCCTCCTTTTGATTTGATTATTTGTCACTTTTTGTTAAAAATTAGCAGTCTACTTCTTCGACTGCTAATAATTTATACCCATTTATATAAAAAGTCAATAGATTTTATTAATTTTATTCAGATTTTTTATTGTTATTCGTTTGATTATATTTTTCTTTTTACCTTTAAATAATCTTTCAAAGCAGATTGTAACATTTTTGAAAAATTTATATTTTCCTTTTCAGCTAATTTATTTAGCCACTGCGGTATTGTTAGAGTTTTCTTTACAGACTGTTCGTCTAATTCATTTCGCACTAATGGCATCCACACATTTATTAAAATTGCTTTTTCATTACTTTTGCATTTTATTTTCTCAAAAGGTGTAGGTTTTGGTATTTTTTCTTTTTCTTGTTCCATATCATATAATACTAAGCCTAATACTTCTTCAGAATTTTTTATCGCTTCTTCTGTTGTTGTTGCACACGACAAGCACCCAGGTAAATCCGGAAAACTAATACTTATTCCATCTTCTGCATACTCAAATACAGCAACAAATTCATAACTATCTTTCATTTTTCCCTCCTATTTAAAAACAATTCCAGATTGTTTTGATATATTTTTTAATGTGCCTATTGGAATAGTTTTTTTACTAGTAGATACTGTTACAATCTGTTTAGTATTTAGTTTAACAAACTGATGATGACTTCCTCTTATTCTTTTTTCATACCAACCATTTTCTAACAATATATCTATTACTTCTTTTGGTGAATAACTTTTCATATTATTCCCTCTTTCTATATATTATATACGTATTTTTTATACGTGTCAATTTTATAAAAATTATTTTAATTGTTTTCTTGGAAATATTTATTTAGATTCAAAAAAATTAGAAACAAGAAAAGTGACTTTGCCACACTTTTTTTCTCGCTGATTTGAGTTTCCTAATTTAATGAGGAAATATCAAAGGCAATAGCAATTATAGCATTTTTATATACTAGGAAATTTCTCATTTCATAGTATACAAAAAAAGAGGCTATAAAATTATGTTTTATTAGCCCCCTATTTAATTCTTTTATGGTGCTCACTTAAAGGCTTGAGCTTCTCCTAACTTTTATATTTTTATTTTATTCATTTGTTTGGTTTTTGTCAATATAGAATTGTAATTTTTTTACAATTCTATATTTTCTTTTCCTACTATCTCTTCAAATTGTTTTAGAATTTCTTCTGTTAAATATATTGCTCCACATGGTAATATTTTATCTTCATTTTTTACACTTATTGCTATATTATTTCTATCTCCTGAAAAGAATTTTATTGCTCCTCTTAATTTTGATTTTTGTTCTTCTGATAAATTTGTTATATTTATTATTATCATTTTAGGTCGAACAGTTTCATTTGTTCCTATACTATTTTTAGTCTGTCTTTTAGTAAATTCATGACCTGCCACTTCATTATTTATTGTTGTGTTTTCGTTAAATTCTGTTATACTATTTGCAACTATTTTTACATCATCATCTTCTCTTATGCTTAAACGTCCTTCTATTAGCACTATATTTTCCTCTAATAAAATATTTTGTGCCTTACTATAGCAACTATCAAATACTATTATCTCTGTGCTTCCATATAAATCTTCTACTGTCATAAATGCCATTAAAGTGTTTTTCTTTGTATATTTTTTCTTTATAGAATTTATTATTCCAACATATTTTACTGGTTTTCCATCTTGGCTAAAATCATTTTGCTCTTTCATTTGTATCATTTGAAGTGTATTAATTGTTGCAACTTTTTCTATATTCTTTCTAAACTTTTCTAATGGATGTCCAGATATATAAATTCCAAGCATTTCTTTTTCCATTGATAATAACTCTTTTTCGTCAAATTCTTTTAATGTTGTAAATTTATATTTCATGTTTTCTATTTTTTCATCTTCTGTTTTTCCTAAATCAAACATTGTAACTTGACCTTGCATTGTTTTTTTTGATGTATCATTTATTGTATCTATTATTGTTTCAAATGATGCTAAAAGTGTACTTCTTGTTTGTTCAAATTCATCAAAAGCTCCTGCTTTTATTAAGCTTTCTATACATTTTTTATTTACAGATTCTCCTTGCATTCTTTCGCAAAAGTCTGTAAAGCTTTTAAACTCTCCATTTTGTTTTCTATTTTTTACAATAGTATCAACTACAGCTGTTCCAACATTTTTTACACTTCCGAAGTCCAAACCTTATTTTATCTCCATAAACTGCAAATTTTGTATAGCTTTTATTAATATCTGGTTTTAAAATTTCTATTTTTAGCCTTTTACATTCATCTATATATTCTGGAACTTTATCTAAATTTCCTAAAAAACTATTTAATGTTGCCGCCATAAATTCTGGTGGATAATATGTTTTTAGATATGCTGTTTCATACGCTACAACAGCATATGCTGCTGCATGTGATTTATTAAATGCATATTTTGCAAACTCAGCCATCTCGTCAAATATTTTATCTGCAGATTTTTCATCTATTCCATTTCTAACACAGCCAGGAATTATTACATTTCCGTTTTCATCTGTTTGTCCATGTATAAAGTTTTCCCTTTCTTTTGCCATTACATCTAGTTTTTTCTTTCCCATGGCACGTCTTACTAAATCGGCTCTTCCTAAAGAATAGCCAGCTAAATCTCTAACTATTTGCATAACTTGTTCTTGGTATACCATACATCCATAAGTTACATTTAATATTGGCTCTAAACTTGGATGTGTGTACTCACTATGTTCTGGATTAAGCTTGTTTTTTATATATCTTGGTATTTGATCCATTGGCCCTGGTCTGTACAAAGAAACACCTGCAATTATATCTTCTAAGCAATCTGGTTTTAGTTCCTTCATAAAGTTTCTCATACCTTGGCTCTCGAATTGGAATACACCTGATGTATTTCCACTTTGCCAAGTCTCTTCAAATACCTTTTTGTCATTCATTTCTTTATCGATTTTTACATCTATTCCCCTACACTTTTTTACTAATTTTATTGTATCAGAAATAACTGTAAGTGTACGAAGCCCTAAAAAGTCCATTTTTAATAAACCTAGTTCTTCTAGTGTTGTCATTATATATTGTGTTGATATTGTGCCTTCGTTTACATATAGAGGCACATAGTCTATTACAGGATCTTTTGTAATTACTATCCCGGCAAGCATGTGTTGAAGCCTGTCTTGGAAGTCCTTCTAATCCCATTGCTATATCTAGTAATTTTCTTGTCTGCTCATCTTGTTCATATAGATTTCCAAATTCTCTATTTTGCTCTAATGCTTTTTTTATTGTAATATGAAGTTCATTTGGAACCATTTTTGCAAGTTTATCCGCTTCCGCATAAGGAACATCTAAAGCTCTTGCAACATCTCTTATTACCATTCTTGCAGACATTGTTCCAAATGTTATTATTTGAGAAACATGGTCTTTTCCATATTTTCTACCAACATAATCTATTACTTCTCCTCTTCTTTCGTAGTCAAAATCTACGTCAAAGTCGGGCATACTTATTCTTTCTGGGTTTAAAAATCTTTCAAAAAGTAAATTATATTTTATTGGATTTATATCTGTAATTCCTAAAGCATACGCAACAATTGAACCCGCTCCAGAACCACGTCCTGGCCCTACTGCTATTCCTTGTGTTCTAGCATAATTTATAAAATCCCATACAATCAAGAAATAATCTACATATCCCATCTTTTCTATTACAGATAATTCATATTCAAAACGTTCTTTTATTTCATCACTTGGATTATCTCCATATCTTCTTGCAAGTCCATCCTTTGCAAGTTTTTTAAAATAATCTGTATGTGTTGCAAATTCTGCTGGCACTTCATAGTTTGGAAGTTTTGTATTACCAAATTCAAAATCCAAATTACATTTTTCTGCTATTTTTACTGTATTTTCTATTGCTTCTGGAACATTTTTAAAATACTCTGCCATTTCTTCTGGCGATTTTACATAGAATTCGTCTGTTCCCATACGCATTCTATCTTCATCTGTCATTTTTTTACCTGTTTGTATGCAAAGTAAAACCTCATGGTTATATGCATCTTCCTTTTTTAAGTAATGTGAATCGTTTGTTGCAACTAATGGAATATCTAATTTTTTAGACATCTCTATTAATTTTTGGTTTGCCAATACCTGCTCTGGAAGTCCATTTGGCTGTATTTCTAAATAGTAATCTTCTCCAAATAGATTTTTATGCCATAAAGCAACTTCTTCTGCTTTTTCTATATTATTGTTTAAAATTTCTCTATTTACATTTCCTGCAAGGCATGCACTTAAGCACACAAGTCCTTCATGATATTTTTCTAATATTTCATAATCTATACGTGGTTTATAATAAAAACCTTCTGTAAATCCCATCGATACCAAGTGCGTTAAATTCTTGTATCCTGTTTCATTTTTTGCAAGCAAAATAAGATGATAATAATGGTTGTCTATATTAGGCTCTTTATCAAATCTTGTTCTTGGAGCAACATATACCTCGCATCCTATAATAGGCTTTACACCTTGTTTTTTACATTCTTTATAAAAATCCACTACCCCAAACATAACCCCATGGTCAGTAAGAGCAATAGAATCCATTCCTAATTCTTTTGCTCTTGCTGGTAAATCTTTTATTCTATTTGCTCCATCCAATAAACTAAATTCACTATGGACATGTAAGTGCACAAAATTTGACATTTTACTCTCTCTTTCTTTTGGTTGTATTATATTATAAAGATAGTTTTTTATCAAGTAATATTATTAATAATTTACATAACTTGATATATTGCTTGACTTTTAATTCTTCAAATTATATAATTATGTTTACAAATTTTTAGGAGGTTTTATTTTGAAAAAGAACAAACTTTATCCAGACGAGCCTTATATAGAAACCTGTTATGGAAATACGGCTTTATGGATCCGGTCATTAGCACTGCATCCTAAAAGATGTATACCGTCACGTCCAGATAAGGATATGTCAAAACATGAAGAAAAGTGTTATGACAAAATCATTAATGCAGCAATTTCAGAAGCGAAAGAGGGTGATTTAAGAATGTGCCTCACTGGATTTGAGCATTCTCCTCTTGTTGATGAATGGCTTGCATTCAATGGCTTTAAGATTGTTCGCGGAATATATCATTCTTATCTCGAATGGTAATTAAAAACCTTAAACCGACTTTGTTAATCAGGGTCGGTTTTACTTTATGTTGACACTTTTCCCTTTTTATGGTATTATATGTGTTGCTGGTAAAACCATAACTTAAAAATGGAGGAATTAAAATGTTTGAACTGTCAAACTTCTCATCATCACACTTTTCACCTCAAGAGCGGGTTGAAGAAATAATAGATTTTGTTATTTCTCCTTCCAATTTCTCATTGTTCGATCGTGGTGAATCTTGTTTTATTGGGAATCTGTCTCCATGTCAAGCTAGTGCCCTAGAAGCTCAATTAATTTTACTTGGGTACATACTTACAAAATCCCCAAAGGGATATTGGATAAAAAAAGCTTGATAAGCCAAGAGCCTTTCTTGTTTTTTCAAGAAAGGCTCTGTTTACATAAAGTTTGGTTGTTTTTCTTTACTATTTTGCCAGTATATGGTATAATAGAGTTGTTGGAGGTAAAAAATATGATTAAATTAGTTGCTAGTGATTTAGATGGAACTATAATCGATAAAGCTGGCTCAATTTATGAAAACAACTTTAAGGCCATAAATGATTTAAATCAAAAAAATATAGATTTTGTAATTTGTACTGGTAAAACATATCCTATTGTAAAAGGAATGTGTTCAAAATTTAATGCTAGTTATGGTATTTTTGGTAATGGAAATGAAATTATAAATTTAAAGACAGGTGAAGAAATCTATAAACAATTATTAACTTCAGAACAAATTAGTTCTTGTATTTCTATTGCAAAAGAAAATCACTTACATGTTCACTTATATACAGACACTGAAATTATAACAGAAAGCTTGCAATATATGGATTTACGAAATTATAGATTACAACAAAGCAAAATTTATGATAGTTCTTTAAAAATTACAATAGTACCTGATATCAACCAATACTTATTATTTAACAAGCCTCAAGTATGCAAATTGATTATTTCTGCTGAAAAAGATTTATCTAAAATAAAAGATAAAATCTTAGAAAAAGAAGATATCTCTGTAATAACAATAAGAAAATATGGTGAATATAAAGATAGCATTATAAACAAAGAATATGAATATTTAGATATTTCGCCCAAAAATATAAATAAAGATACTGCATTAAATATTTTAAAAAATTATTTAAAAATTGATAACAGCGAAGTTTTAGCTATTGGAGATAATTTAAATGATTTGGACATGGTTAAAAATTCTGGAATTGGTGTTGCTGTTGCCAATAGCTATGATGAATTAAAAAATGTTGCAAAATATACAACTGAAAATCCAGTTGAAAAAGGTGGTTTTGCAGAAGCAGTTTATAAATTTATTGAATTTTAGCATAAAATGTGATGTGAGAATTGTGCTTCTCACATCACACTTCGTACTTCATGAAATTACAACTTATACAGTCTGTTTTTATCAATATACTCTAAAACCTCTTTTTTGAAAAAGCTTTCTACATTCTCTCCGTTTTTTATTTTTTCTCTAATCTCTGTTGAGCTTAATTTTATAGGCTTTATTTTTTTTATTTTTATTATTGATTCTTTATTTTTTCTTAATAGCTCTTCACTTTCAATTATTTCTTCTAAATTGTCCCCATCTCTTTCTAGTACAATTACTTTATAATACTTCAATATTTTTTCTGGTTCCATCCATGTGTGCAAATCCTTTAAGTTATCTGTTCCCATAATAAAATATATATCATACTCTGGATATTTATTTTTAAATATGTCCAAAGTTTCTATTGTGTATAGCTGTCTTCCATAGCTCAGCTCTATATCAGACACCTCTAGTTTTTTTTCTTCATTGCACATTAATTTAAGCATATTATATCTATGCGCGTCTTCTATTAAGTTACTTTTTCTGTTATATTTTGTGCTTACTGGCACAAATATAACTTTTTCTATATAGTCACAGTTTTCAATTATTTGTTTTGCTAATTCTAAATGTGAATTAAGCGGTGGATTAAAACTTCCTCCAAATATTGCAATTGCTTTGTTTTGCATATTTATTACCTCTTTGCCATTTGTTATATTACTTATATCACATTTTTTTATGTTGTTTCAATATGTTTTAAGAATTCTCCTATCTCAATCATTGATTCATTTTTCTTAATATTGTATAATAGTTACAAAATCAGGGTGGTGAATTTATGAAAAAATTTATTTTTAAATTGATACTTTGGATTTTAATTATATTAATTTTTGTTTTTTCAGTATGTGCTGGTTTGGGTTATTTAAAATATAAATCTGCAACAGATAAGCTAAGTCTAACTAACGCAGTTGAGCAAATCAAATCTAAAGAAAACTATGTAAAATTAGAAGATATATCACAAGATTATAAAAATGCTGTTGTTGCCGTTGAAGACCATAGATTTTATTCTCATAAAGGAATTGATATTATATCTATGTTAAGGGCAACATATGTTAATATAAAAAGCTCTTCCATTACATATGGTGCAAGTACTATTACTCAACAGGTTGGCAGAATATTATATTTCACTCAGGAAAAATCACCAATAAGAAAATTTGCAGAGATTTTTGTTGCATTTGATTTAGAAAAAAATTATTCAAAGGATGAAATTCTAGAATTATATTTAAATATTATTTACTTTGGAAATGGTTACACTGGAATACATGATGCTTCTTATGGCTACTTTAATAAGTCTCCCAAAAATTTAACATTTTATGAAGCAACTTATTTAGCTGGGCTTCCAAATGCTCCTAGCGTTTATTCTGAGGATGATAAGTTAGGTGAAGAAAGAAGATTACAAGTTGTACAAGCTGTAAATAAATATTGTAAGAAATCTCAAAGGCAATAGCGATTATAGCATTTTTATATACTAGGAAATGAGAAATTTCCTAGTATATAAAAAAATGGGGTAATCCCCATTTTTTTATTTTATTACTTCCATTGTCTCTTCTGCTATTTCTAATTCTTCGTTTGTTGGTATTACATACATTGGTATTTTAGATGTTGGCTTGCTTATTATTCCTTGATATTGTTCATCATCATTATGTGATGCATCAAATTCTATTCCTAGTTCTTCTAATCCATCTACACATCTATTTATAACATCTGGGTTGTGTTCTCCTATTCCACCTTCAAATATTATTGCATCTACACGTCCTAGTATTGCCATATATGCTCCAATATATTTTTTTACTCTATGTCCAAACATTTTTAATGCAAGTTCTGCTCTTTCATTTCCTTCTTTGCTTAATTCTTTTAAGTCTCTTACATCTCCAGTTATTCCTGTTATTCCTAATAATCCTGATTTTTTATTTAATATTGTCATCATTTCATCTATATTTAAATTTTCTTTTTTCATAATAAATTCTAATATAGCTGGATCCAAATCTCCTGAACGAGTTCCCATTACTAATCCTTCTAGTGGTGTTAATCCCATAGAAGTTTCAACACATTTTCCATTTTTTACAGCAGCTATACTAGATCCATTTCCTAAGTGGCAAGAAATTATGTTTATATCTTCTTTGTTTTTTCCTAATACTTTTGCTGCTTCTTTTGTTATAAACTTATGTGATGTTCCGTGAGCACCATATCTTTTTATTGCATATTTTTCAGAATATTCGTATGGAATTGCATAAAGTGATGCTTCTTCTGGTATTGTTGTATGGAAAGATGTATCAAACACTAATACTTGTGGTATATTTGGCATTATTTTTGTACAAGCTTCTATTCCTTGTATATGTGCTGGGTTATGAAGTGGTGCATATTCTATTGCTTTTTTGTATTCTTCCATTACTTCATCTGTTACTAGAGTAGCCTTTGTAAACTTAGGTCCTCCATTTACTATTCTATGTCCTATACCATTTATTTCTGATAAGTCTTTTATTGCTCCTATTTCTGGATCTGTTAAATATTCTATTACTGTCTCGAATGCCTTTGTGTGATCTGGTAACTCTAATTCAGCTTTTACTTTTTGTCCATTTCCTTTTTTATATTCTATAAATGGCATATTTATTCCCATACCACCTATTCTGTCACATTTTCCTGATGCTAATACACTATCATTATCCATATCTATTAATTGATATTTTAAAGATGAACTTCCACAGTTTACTACTAATATTTTCATTATATATTTCTCTCCTTTTATTCTATTGTGGGCAGACTCATGGTCTTCCCCTCCATTCATAATTATAGTTTTATTCAAAACAAATCAAAACTAGTATATTGTGCATTTTCTGAAGCAAGAAAACCGGAGGCGTGCGTGTGCACGTTGAGGATTTTATTGTTTCTAAGGAAATGTGCAAGATGCTGATTTTCATTTGTTTTAGTTCTGTTGAGCTTGAACACACGTTATAGCAACAACCCCAACAATATCTTCTGCTTTGCAACCTCTTGATAAATCATTTACTGGTTTTGCCATACCTTGGCATATTGGTCCATAAGCTTCAGCTTTTGCTAATCTTTCTACTAATTTGTATCCTATATTTCCAGCTTCTAATTCTGGAAATACCAATGTATTTGCTTGTCCTGCTACATTGCTTCCTGGAGCTTTTGATTTTGCTATTTCTGGAATTATTGCTGCATCAAATTGCATTTCTCCATCAATTGCTAAATCCGGTGCTTTTTCTTTTGCAAGTTCTGTTGCTATTCTTACTTTATCTACTTCTTCTGCTTTTGCACTACCTTTTGTAGAATAAGAAAGCATTGCTACCTTTGGTTCTCTCCCTAATATTTGTTTAAAACTATTTGCTGTAGATATTGCTATCTCTGATAATTCTTCTGAATTTGGATTTTGGTTTAATCCACAGTCTGCAAAAACAAATACTCCATTTTCTCCATATTCGCAATTAGGAACGACCATTACAGAAAATGTAGAAACTAATTTTGTCCCTGGTGCTGTTTTTAAAATTTGTAATGCTGGTCTTAATGTATCTGCTGTTGAATGTGCTGCTCCTGAAACTAATCCATCAGCTTTTTCTTTTTTTATCATCATCATTCCAAAAAATACAGGTTCTTTCATTAGTTCTTCAGATTTTTCCATTGTCATACCTTTGTGTTTTCTTAATTCATAAAAAGCCTCTACAAATTCTTTATAGTCTTCTGACAAACTTGGTTCTATTATTTGTGCCTTTGAAACGTCAAAGCTATGTTCTTCTGCTATTTTTAAAACTTCTTCTTTATTACCTATCAATACAACATTACAAAAATCTTCTTTTGAAATTAAATCTACTGCTTTTAAAGTTCTTAAATCTGTTGCTTCTGGTAATACTATAGTTTTTCTTTCTTCTTTTGCTCTTTTTATTATATCATCTAAAAAAGCCATTTATATTCCTCCTTGTTCTTAGCATACTTAAATATTATATAAAGAAATTATGAAAAGTACAAGATTTTTTTATAATTTTGTATATTTATTTCATTGTTACACCTGAAAATCCGGGTTATTTATAAATGAATTTTCTGATATTGTTACAAATTTTATAGAATATATGTCACAATACAATAAATTTGCATCTTGTATTGAACGAAGTACAATATAGCTTGCTCCAACCTCTACTAATATTCCGTGTTCTATCTTCTAAATAAGTAGTTCCAATAAGGAATTCTACTCTAACAAGTTTACCAATATGCTGTCTTAAAAAAGCTGGCGTATATAAAGCATTCGTTACTGTTTCTGGTGCTCTTTGGTTATCTATTTCCATTGCTCTATATTCTGGAAAATTATAATTATTATAATACATTCTATCCTCCTGATTTTAAGTTTGATCATATAGAGGTGTTGGCCTATAAAAGCAATGTTCATTTATTCTTGTATGAAATGTGCCGTGAACCGTTGTATGGAAATGTGTTGGGGCAACTCGGATTGTATGGATTCATGTACCACAAGCATTCTCCTATTTCGTTTATTTTATTTCCTGCAATCGCCCAATCGGCTACATTATAGTGTTCATCTGTTGGAACCATATTATATATGTTTTGTGAATTATATTGATTTCCTAATGTTTCTGTTGCACAGTCAAATTGGCCTGTTTGAAAAACTATGTTTCGTATACTTCCTCCTTGAGAAATACGCGCATATTCTCCGTGTACTGCTATTTACCCTATTCATAATTACTGTTGCAACTGCTTTCATTCCGATTTTCGCCTTCTCCTCCTGCTTCGCATTGAACAAGTCTTGCAATTAACTCTCTATCAGAAAATGCCATTTTCTCACCTCTATATATGTATTATATTTTTATTTTAGGATTTTGTGACAGATTGGATTTTTTCTTATTGCTTTTGCTATTTATAAATTATATAATTGCTTTGAGGTTTTTATATGATTTTAGAATATGTTGTTAAAAATTTGTCTTTGTATAAAACAGTTAGGCAAGTTTTAAAAATAGAATTTAATATGTCAAATAGATTAATTACAAAATTAAAGAAGAATAAATGTATTTTGCTAAATGGAAATGAAACTTATTTGGATAAAATGCTTTCTATTAATGATGTCATTTCTTGCGATTTAAATTGTGAGGAATCTTCTGACAATATAATCCCTACTAAAATGGATCTAAACATCATTTATGAAGATGACTCTTTATTAGTTATAAATAAAGCTCCTAATATCGCTGTACATCCTTCTATTTTGCATTATGAGAATAGCTTGGCAAATGGCGTTAAATATTATTTTGAATCTATAGGTTTGAATAAAAAAATAAGACCAGTAAACAGGTTAGATAAAGATACTTCTGGTTTAGTTATTTTTGCTAAGAATGAATATATTCAAGAGTGCTTGGTAAAGCAAATGCAAAATAATACATTTTATAAGGAATATATAGCTTTGCTTTGTGGTAATCTTGAAAATATTTCTGGTAAAATAGAAGCACCTATTGCTAGGAAAGAAAATAGCATAATAGAAAGATGCATAAATCCCAATGGCGATTATGCTCTTACTTATTATGAGTTAATAAAAAATTACCCTAATTTTTGTTTAGTAAAATTCATTTTAAAAACTGGCAGGACCCATCAAATTAGAGTTCATTCCAAATATATTTGCCATCCTATTTTAGGTGATACACTATATGGAACCTCTTCTGATTTAATAAATAGGCAAGCTTTACATTGTAGCAAGTTATCTTTTGTTCACCCTATTACAAAAAAAGAATTGAAGCTTGAAGCTCCAATTCCTATTGATATGCAATCTTTAATTAATTTATCTTAAATAATCTAATACAGGTTTTTTCCCTTCGCCTTCTCTTTCTTCTTTTATTCGTTTATTAACTGCTGGTACTGCTAGTGTATATACATTCGAAACATTTGAGTATTTAGGATCAATCTTGCCTTTGTATGTTGGTATTTTTCTATCACCAATTTTAGATAACCAATCTTCTAATACTTTTTTATCTAATTGCATTGTTGTTGGTCCCACAAAATTAGGATTATTTATTCCTAATAAAATAGAATCATCATTCTCAGCAATTTTTCCCCATTTTTTTGTTCTTATATTACCTGATTTTAAATCTTGTATAATTGTGCTCTGCATTGCAATTATATTTGTTAACATTCCTCCTAAAGCATTTGTTTCTCTTCTTGTTTTGTTTATTTCTTCTACCAAATCTCCTTCTGGTAATCCTTCTTCTTGCAAAAATTTAGCATATTCATTTTGTAGTTCTTTTGGTATTTCTTCTCCTTTTTTTGTTACATCTCTTATTAGTAAAATTAATCTAGCTCTTTGTATTGCTGGAGTTAATCTTTCCATACTCATATTATCTATATCTTTTTCATTTCCATCAATAACTTCCTGCCATAATCCTAAATTATCTATTATATCTAATCCTGTATAAACTTCTTGCATGTTTTGAAATAACTTACTTTGCCAAAAAGCACTAAATAAATTTACATCTTCTACAGTTATTGTTTTTAAAAATCTTTCATCTAGTACATCATACAATCCAATTTCGTCTGTATCTCTACAAAAATCGTCTGCTAATCCAATTTTTTTAGCAAAAGATAAACTCTTAACATTTTCTTCTTGTAGTACTGAATTAGCTTTATTTATATATTCATCAGTTATCCCATAAGTTTCTAATACACTAAAAACTGCCTCTAGTGCTGCTTTTTGTTCATCTTTTATTTCCTTTTCTGTTTGTTTTTTTCCGTTATGCAAAGCAGTTAATATATTATTATTATCTGTCACCCTACATGTTCTAATAACATTTCTTAATAAACTTAACTTCACTTTCTCCATATTTAATGATGTATGTAATTCTTCTCTAGGATTTTCTCCTTCTAATTCTCTTGCTTGATTTAATAATTTATAAAGTTTTGAAGTATCACGTTTTTCCATTTTTAACAATTCTTTTACTGTTCTATATTTTGTTGCAAGGTCATAAACTTTAAATCCATTATTAGGTACTGAAGAAAGTCCTGCTTCCAATTCCTTTAAAGCTTCTTCTCTAATTTCTTCTATACTTAATCCTTCGTTTCTATAATCTCCAGCTAATTCTTTTAAATACCTTTGAGTCCTTTTTAAAGCTTCTTTAATAGCTTCTTCATCATATTTCTTACTCTTTATCTCTTCTATTTTTTCGTTTATATTAGTACTTTCCATATTTCCCTCCAAAAAATACAAATCTACATAATATTTTAACATAAATTTTATAATTTTTCCATACTTTTCTAAAAAAAAATTGCTATTACTTTTAAACTAGTAATAGCTTTTTAGAGTAAATCTATAAGCCGGGTTCTGTTAAAAACAGTCATTTATCTAGAATATATATTGCTATATATTTCAAGCCACCAATTTAAGAAGACGACGAGCAGTCTTAACCTTCTTGTATTTAGGTGTTGCTCCAAATGGGGTTTGCATTGACCAAATATGTCACCATATTTGCGGTAAGCTCTTACCTCACCTTTTCACCCTTGCCGTTTAAAACGGCGGTTATTTTCTGTTGCACTTTCCTTAAGGTCACCCTCACTGGACGTTATCCAGCATTATTGCTCTATGGAGCCCGGACTTTCCTCATATAGGGCCTTGCGGCATCTACACGCGACTGTTCAATTTACTCTATTTATTATTTTAACCTGTTTTCTACTTAAAGTCAACATTTACAATGTATTTATGCTTTCCAACAAGTTTTTATACTTCATATAAAATACTTCTTTGTCCTGTAAATTTAAAGAATTTTGTAATTCTTTTACTAAAACATAGGTTTTATTAACTTTGTATTCATTCTTTTTCGCAAATTCTATGTCATTTACAACGTTTTTAAATGATTTTTCACATTCACTTATATTTGTTTGAACATCATTCCAATTTCCTTGTTCAACAAATGAATATGCATTTACTAAAAATGATTTTGTTTGTTTTATATTCTGAATACTATTTTCTGCTGATATTGCTCTTTCGTAAATTGGTATATATGAATATAATTTAACTATATTATTTAATGAATCAATTTTGTTCTCATTTTTAATACTTATTATACAATTATCCAACTCTTTGCTAAATGCAATAATATCATCATTACTAACATTTAGACTATATAAATCTAATAATATTACACTCCATGATTGATTCAAGTTTTCTATATCATATTTTATAGAACTCCAATCAATATCACTTTTGCTAGCTTCTAGCACTGAATTAGTTTCCATTTTTGTTGTATTTATATTATTATTTTTTTGTGAATTTTGATTATCTTGTGATTGTTCGGAACTACCTTGTCCGCTTTGTCCTGTTCCCGTTTCTTGGCTTCCTCCAGAATTTCCACTTGATGATTTTTTTGATTTTTCTTCTACTTCAACTCTTTGAGAAGTAATTGTATAATTTTCAAGACTAATATTGTTTAAACTATTGGCTATACTAATTATGTGTGTATCCAAGTAATCTAGTTCCTCACTAACTTTTCCTTTTAAATCTTTTTTATCATCTTTTTTCGCACATCCTGTCATTGTTACTATGCATATTATTGTAAACAGAGCAAAAATACTTTTAACCTTTTTCACATATATCACCAAGCATATTATTTCCAATATTTTTGTGATTATTCTTTTATAACTTTGGTAAAACTAATTTTAGATAAATTTTTAAGGAGTCTTTAAATTGAATACAATTGTTAGTTTATATAGCCAAACAAATCAAGAAATTGCTAATTTTTTAAAAAGTTTTAATAATATTAATGTTGATAATAATCTTCTAGAATGGAAAAAAGAGTTTGAAAATCCTATAGAGATTGCTGATATTATAGGTGTTTTTATTGATAATAATGAAAAATACAAAATTAATATGTGGATTAGTTTAGATAAAGGTTTCTTTTTAAATGTCACAGAACATAATGCAGACCAAATAATAAGATACCTTTTTGAAAGGTATCCTTATTAATTACTCATTATTATTTTTTTCTTCTAATTCTTCCTTTACTTCTTTTGCTTCTGTTTCTTTTTCCGGCTTTATTTCAGCTTCTTCTAACTTTTCCTCAGCTTTTTCTAACACTGTTTTTTCTTCTGTTTGTCTTTCTCCACACTTAGGACAAAATTGTGCTTCTTTCTCTATTTCTGCATAACATTTTGAACATACTTTCTTTTGATTTAATGTTAATATTTCTTTTCTTGCCTCTTCGATTTCTTTGCATAATCCATCTAATTTGGCACATTCTTCTGCAAGTTCTTCTTTTATAATTACATTTTCTTCTCTCACATGCTTTTCGTAAACTTTCTTTCCTATTTCTTCATATAACTCTTTTATCTTACCTTTATTTTCATTAATTTTCATCTTTAGTTTTGTCTCTTTTGCTATTTTACTTGTTGCTTCTGATGTTTTTTTACCTATATCATTAAAAAATCCCATTTTTACTCCTCCTTTAAAATTTTACAATATTAATATTTTTACCATATTTTTATATAATATTCTAATCTTCTTGTTTTGCTTCTCTTGTCATTAATTTAAATACTGCCTCTTCTGGCATTAATTTATTAAATAATATATTATAAACACTATCTACTATTGGCATTTCTACATTATATTTTTTTGAAAGTTCATAAGCTGTTTCTATATTATCTATTGCTTCTATTGTCATTCCTATTTTTTCTCTTGCTTCTTTTACTGTTCCGCCCTCTCCAATTATTATTCCGGCTTTTCTGTTTCTACTATGTTCACTTAAACACGTTACAATCAAATCTCCGCAAGCCTGTTAATCCATATATTGTTTGTGTTTTTCCTCCCATTTTTGTATTTAATTTAGACATTTCAGATAGTCCCCTTGTTAGGAGTGCTGCAAATGTGTTATCTCCTAATTTTTGTCCAATAACAATTCCTGCACAAAAAGCAAGAATATTTTTTAATGCTCCTCCTAATTCTGCACCTTTTACATCATCTGATGTATATATTCTTAGAACTTCATTCATAAATGTTTCTTGTACATCTTTTAATAAATCTTTATGCTTTGAAGCTATTACCAATGCTGTTGGTATTCCCATTGATACTTCTTCTGCATGGCTTGGTCCCGAAAGTCCACCAATTTTAGAATTTGGTAGTTCTTCTTCTACCACTTCATTTAATGTGTATAGTGTTTCTTTTTCAAATCCTTTTGAACATATTATTATTTCCTGATTTGTTACATATTTTTTGAATTTTTTTATTGTTTCTCTTACCGCTTTAGATGGTGTTACTATTAAAATCATTTCTGAACCATCTATTGCTTTTTCTAAATCTGTTGTACAAATTATATTACTTGGTATGTATGCTTGTGGTAAGAACTTACATTTTCTTGTATTGTTTATTAAGTCTGCTTCTTCTTGTAGATATGCCCACATTTTTATATTGTTACCCATTTTTGCTAAATGTATTGCTAGGGCTGTTCCCCAGCTTCCACTGCCTATTATCGCTATGTTTTTCATTTGTTTACTCCTTTAATTTTAGGGAAAAAGGGGACAGTCCCCTTTTTCCCTATTTTTTAAAACTAATTTTGTTTTCTGTTCCATTTTTTATTCTTTTTAGATTTTCTCTATGATTGAATATTACCAATAATGCTATTAATATACTAATCATTACAGGTAGAAATTTAACATCTCCCATAAATATTGTAAGTATAGGATATAGTACTGCTGCTAATATTGAACCTACTGATACCATTTTTGTAAATGCAATTATTATAACTGCAAAAATTAAACATATTAGACCAATCTTCCAATTTAAAGTTATTAAAACTCCAAGTGCTGTTGCAACTCCTTTTCCTCCTCTAAATTCAAAGAATATTGGAAATGTGTGTCCTAGTATTGCAAAAAATCCTGCTATATATTCTAATAATGTTTCATCAACTTCTGTCCATATACGTCCTGCAAGTATTGCTACAACTATTGCCATTACTCCTTTTAGCACATCACATACTAATGTTAATGCAGCTGCTTTTTTTCCTACTGTTCTTAAAACATTTGTTGAACCTGCATTTTTACTTCCTTTTTCTCTTACATCAAATCCTGCAAACTTTCTACTGAAAATTACTGAAAAGCTTATGCTTCCTAAAAAATACGCAACTATTGCAACTCCTATATATACTCCTATCATTTTTATTCCTCCTTTTCTCCTTTTTCCCTTGTAATTACTCTTATTGGCGTTCCTGTTATTCCAAAGTTTGTTCTTATTTGATTCACTAAATATCTTTCATATGAAAAGTGAAATAACTTTTTACTATTAACAAATATTACAAATGTTGGTGGCTTTGTACTAGCTTGTGTAGCATACAATATTTTAAGTCTTCTTCCTTTGTCTGTTGGTGGTTGAACTACTGCTATTGCCTCATTTATAACTTGATTTAGTATTGATGTAGAAACTCTTATTGCATTATTATTTGCCACTGTATTTATCATGTCAAATATTTTGTCTACCCTTTGACCTGTTTTTGCAGATATAAATATTATTGGTGCATAAGATAAATAGCTTAGTTTGTTATATACTTCTTTTGTATATTTTTCTAATGTTCCTGTTGTTTTTTCTACCTCATCCCATTTGTTTACTACTATTATAATTCCTTTACCTGCTTCATGTGCTTCTCCTGCAATCTTTGCATCTTGGTCTGTTACTCCTTCATTTGCATCTATTAATAGTAAACATATATCTGCTCTTTCTATTGCTAAAAGAGATCTCATTATACTAAATTTTTCTATTGATTCTGTTGTTTTGCTTTTTCTTCGAATTCCGGCTGTATCTATAAAATTATACTTTCCATGTTTGTTTTCAAAATATGAATCTATTGCATCTCGTGTTGTTCCTGCAATATTACTTACAATTACTCTATTCTCTCCTAATATCTTGTTTATTAAAGAGGATTTTCCTACATTAGGTTTTCCTATTACAGCAACATTTATTATCTCATCTTCATCCTCAGTTTCATCCTTTTCTGGAAAATGCTCATATACAGCATCTAACACATCTCCTATTCCCAATGCATTTGTAGATGATACTGGATATGGTTCTCCTATTCCTAAATTATAAAATTCATATATGTCATTACTCGTCTCTCCCACATTGTCCGACTTATTACATACTAAAACAATTGGTTTTTTAGATTTTTTTAGCATAAGAGCAATTTCCTGATCTGCTGTGGTTATCCCTTGTCTTATATCTGTTATAAATATAATAACATCTGCTATGCTTATTGCTATATCTGCTTGTTCTTTCATTTGAGATAGAATAATGTCATCAGATTTAGGTTCAATTCCACCAGTATCTATTAATGTAAAATTTCTTCCTCTCCAGTTTGCTTCTCCATAAACTCTATCTCTTGTTACTCCCGGAACGTCTTCTACAATTGATATTCTTTTTCCTATTATATAATTAAAAAATGTTGATTTTCCTACATTAGGTTTTCCTATTATTGCAACTATTGGTTTTGCCATTTTCTCACCCTTTTCTTTCGCCTAATATTTTATATCATATACTTTATTTAGTCAACCTTGTTGTATATATGAGAAAACAAAAAAAATGCCTTATTAGGCATCTTTTTTTACTATTACTTCTTTTCCATCATAATATCCACAATTGTCGCAAACTCTGTGTGGTAATACTGGCTCTCCACAATGTTTACATGTTGCAATATTTGGTGTTTCTAATTTCCATGTTGATCTTTTTGTATGTGTTCTTTGTTTTGACCATCTTCTTTTTGGTTGTGCCATTTTTATTCCCTCCCTCGTAAATGCTTTATCTATCTATGTTTTACATATTATTCTTTAAAGTCACTATAAGATTATACTAATTTTTCTTTGTCTTGTCAAGGCTTTTAGTTTATTTTTTTAATTCTTCTAGAAACATCTTATTTAAAAGTTGAGGGTTTGCTTTCCCCTTTGTTTGTTTCATTGCTTGTCCTACTAAAAATCCTAGTGCTCTATCTTTTCCTGCTTTGAAGTCTGCTATTGATTGTGGATTTGCTTCTAGTATATTCATAACTACTTCTTTAATTGCACCCTCATCAGAAATTTGTATCCATCCTTTTTCTTTTATAATTTCTTCTGGATCTCTTGGATTCTCAAATAGTTCTGCTACTACTTTTTTACCTATACTAGAACTAATTGTTCCTTTGTCTATTAATATTACAACTTTTGCAAGTTCTTCTGCTGTAAATGGAATTTCGTTTGGTTCTAACTCTTTTTCGTTTAATATTCCTGTTATATCTGAAATAATCCAGTTGCTAACTGCTTTATAGTTGTTACAAACACTTGATGCCTTTTCAAATAAATCTGATAAATATTTTGAGTTTACTATTATTCCAGCATCTTTTGGTGTCATTTTATATTCTTCTACATATCTATTAAGTCTAGATTCTGGAAGTTCTGGCAAACTGTTTTTTACGTTTTCTATATATTCATCTGAAAGTTTTATTGCTACTAAATCAGGTTCTGGGAAATATCTATAATCCTTTGCATTTTCTTTATCTCTCATTGAAAATGTTCTTCCAGATACCTCGTCCCATTTTAAAGTTTCTTGTATTACTTTTTCTCCTGCTTCTAATAAATCTATTTGTCTTTCTATTTCATATTCAATACCTCTTGTAATACTTCTAAATGAGCTCATATTTTTCATTTCTGAACGTGTTCCTAATTTAGTATCAGTTTTCTTTTTTACAGATACGTTAACATCTGCTCTAAAAGAACCTTCTTGCATTTTGCAATCTGATACTTCTATATATTCTAGTATTGATTTTAGTTTTTTTAAATATCTATCTGCTTCTTCTGCGCTACTCATATCTGGCATAGAGACGATTTCTATTAATGGAACTCCTGCTCTGTTTAAGTCAACTAAACTGTCTCCACCAAATTCATCATGATTTAGTTTCCCTGCGTCTTCTTCTATGTGAATTCTTAAAATTCCAATTTTCTTTTTGTTTCCATTTTCATCATCAATTTCTACATATCCATGATTACATAATGGTTTATCATATTGTGATATTTGGTATGATTTTGGTAAATCTGGATAATAGTAATTTTTTCTATCATTTTTGCTGTCTTTTGAGATTTCGCAATTTGTTGCAAGGCCTGCTTTTACGGCATATTCTACAACTTTCTCATTTAATACTGGTAATGTTCCTGGCATTGCCATACATATTGGACAAACATGAGTATTTGGTTCTGCCCCAAATGTTGTAGGACATGAACAAAATATTTTTGTTTTTGTTGAAAGCTCTGCATGAACTTCCAATCCTATTACTGCTTCATAATCTTCTCTTGCCATTATTCTATCCCTCCTTTAAATTGAGGTTTATATTTCTCTCTAAATTTATATTCTTGTTCAAAACTATATGCTGTATTTAATATAGTTTCTTCTTGGAATTTATTTCCTATTAATTGCATTCCTATTGGCATTCCTTCCTTATCTATTCCACAAGGAATTGAAATACCAGGTAATCCTGCTATATTTACAGAAACAGTACAAATATCTGCTAAATACATTTCTAATGGGTTATTTGATTTTTCTCCTATTCCAAAAGCTACTGTTGGTGATGTTGGAGTAAGTATAACATCATATTTTTCAAAACCTTTATTAAATTCGTTCATTACTAATGTACGAACTTGTTGAGCTTTTTTATAATATGCATCATAATATCCAGAAGATAACACATAAGTTCCAAGTATAATTCTTCTTTTTACTTCTGCTCCAAAGCCCTCACTTCTAGTCTTTTTATATAAATCTTTTAAGTCTTTAAAATTTTTTGCTCTATAAGTATATCTAATTCCATCAAATCTACCTAAGTTAGAACTAGCTTCTGCGCAAGCAATTATATAGTATGTTGCTAATGCATATTTTGCAATATCTAAAGAAAACTCTTCAACTTCTGCTCCCAATTTTTTATATGTTTCTATTGCCTGTTTTAAACTTTCTTTAACCTCTTTATTTATTCCTTCTCCAAAAAATTCTTTAGGTACACCTATTTTTAGTCCTTTTATATCTCCTGTTAATGCTTTTTCATAATCTTTTTTAGGCATATCTACTGATGTAGAATCTTTTTCGTCATGTCCTGCAATTATATTTAATAAAATAGCACTATCTCTAACATCTTTCGTTATTGGTCCTATTTGGTCAAGTGATGATGCAAATGCTACTAATCCATATCTTGATACAAGTCCATATGTTGGTTTTAGTCCAACAACTCCACAAAATGCTGATGGTTGTCTAATACTTCCACCTGTATCTGAGCCTAAAGCCCAAGGTACCATTTGGCTAGCAACTGCTGCTGCACTTCCACCTGATGACCCTCCTGGAACTTTACTTAAATTCCAAGGATTTTTTGTTTTCTTAAAATATGAATTTTCTGTTGAACCGCCCATAGCGAATTCATCCATATTAAGTTTTCCTATTGTAATTAAATTCTCTGCATTTATTTTATCCATTACTGTTGCATCATATGGAGATACAAAATCTTCTAGCATTTTAGAACTACATGTTGTCTTTATACCTTTTGTACAAATGTTGTCTTTTATTCCTATTGGAATTCCTGCTAATTTATTTGTGATTTCTCCTTTTTCTATTTTTTGATCTATTTCTTTTGCTTTGTTTTCTGCATCTTCTGAAAGAACAGTAACAAAAGCTTCTATGTCGTCTTCTTTTTCATTTATTCTACTTACATAGCTTTTTGTAATATCTTCTGATGTTATTTCATTTTTATCTAACTTGTCCATCAATTCGTGGACTGTTAACTCATATAGTTCCATATTTTCCTCCCTACATTATTGAATTACTTTTGGAATTTTAAACATATTTCTTTCTTTCTCTTTTGCATTTGCAAGTAATGCTTCATTGTCTTCAAATATTTTAACTTCGTCTTTTCTAAACACATTTTTTGCTTCATTTGTTCCTATCGTAATATCTAAATCCTGTACTGGTGCATTATTTACAACATCTGCAAAATCTAAAATATCTTGTAAGTTTTCTATATAATTGTCTATTTCATCTTCATTTAGTTCCAACCTTGCTAAATTTGCAATATGCCTAATTTCTTCTTTACTAACTTTTTTCATAAAATTACTCCTTTATACGAAAACCGTCCCCACCGTTGTAGGGACAAATATATAATTCTTTTTTTATTTTATTATTCTTTATAAAATTTGTCAATTCTTCTATTATATTTTTACACAAAAATAATGCTTTGTACAAAACGAAACCGGGACTCTTGTTATAAAGAGTCCCGGTAGGACCTGATCGGTGGTTTGGTGCATGATAAGGGGGTAGGAAAATAAAAGAATGGTGACAAGATGTATCGGTTGGATCAGGCCCCCAACATGAAGTTATGTTAACATTATATATTAATTTTATAATCCTGTCAAGCTTTTTTGTTTTAATGCTTCATATATTACAATTCCTGCAGAAACTGAAGCATTTAAAGATGTAATTTTTCCTTTCATTGGAATTTTTACTAAAAAATCGCAATTTTCTTTTACAAGTCTACTCATTCCAAAGCCTTCACTACCTATTATTATTGCAAGTGCTCCTTTTAAATCTTGATTATAGTAATATGTTTTTGCATCTCCATCTGTTCCACAAATCCATACTCCTTGCTCTTTTAAGTATTTTATTGTTTCATTAATATTATTTACTCTTGCAATTTTTACATGTTCTACTGCTCCTGCTGATGATTTTGATACAGTTGCATTTACTCCGAACAGCTCTTCTTTTTGGTATTATAACTCCATGTACTCCTGCTGTTTCTGCTGTTCTTATTATTGATCCTAGATTATGTGGATCTTCTATTCCATCTAAAATTAATATAAATGGGTCTTCATTTTTTGATTTTGCCTCTTCTAATATGTCTTCTACTTCGCAATAATTAAATGGAGGTACTATTGCAATTACTCCTTGATGATTTTCTGTTTCAGAAATTGCATTTAGTTTTTGTCTTTCCACTTCTACAATAACTATTTTTCTTTCCTTAGCTTTTGCTATTATTTTATTTATAGAACCATGTCTTTCTCCTCTTGCAATAAATATTTTATTTATATCTCTATTTGATTCTAATAATTCTAGTACGGAATTTCGTCCTTCTATTTGGTCAGATAAACTTTGTTTATCTGTATTATTCTTTTTTAACTCTTCTTTTTTCATTTTAATTCTCCTTATTATTTTCTATAAAGCTATTCTTATATTCTTCTATTTTAGTTGTGTCTACCTTACCTATTTTAAAAAGTATTTGATTATTTAGTATCTTATATATCACATCAGTCTTTACTATACTATCCATATTTAGATTGTTTTTGTTGTTTTTTTCTAATAATTTATTAGCTGGATATTTTAATTTAGTCAACTTTGAAGATATAAGCATTCCAAAATTTTCTATTGGTACTGCTATATTATTTTGGTCAATAATAACAAAAAAATGATTTTTCCCTTTTACTCCATTAGAGTAATAATATTCTTTTACAAATACTATATCTCCAATTTCGTAATTATTATATTCTAAAGATTCTTCTTTTAATGTCAACACATTTTCAATTTTGCCCTTATGCCATTCTTCTTCTACAGGGTACTCCTCAAAAGCTTCTTTAATATCTCTTACTTTATTGCATTTATATGCAAATTTCATAAATTCACTTAAGCCTTCTTCACTTTTCATATTATCATCTCCTGTATTTTATTATAATATATTTTTGACTTTTTAGCAATATTTTTTTAATCCTCATCTAATTTTAAAACTGATAAAAATGCTTCTTGTGGCACTTCAACTTTTCCTATTTGCCTCATTTTCTTTTTACCTTTTTTCTGCTTCTCTAACAACTTTTTCTTTCTTGTAACATCTCCTCCATAGCATTTTGCAAGTACGTCTTTTCTCATTGCGGATATTGTTTCTCTTGCTATAATTTTTCCGCCTACAACTGCTTGAATTGGTATTTCAAATAGTTGTCTTGGTATAACTGTTTTTAACTTTTCTGCCATTTTTCTACCTCTTGTATATGCTGTATCTTTGTGTACTATAAAAGATAATGCATCAACTGGCTCATTATTTATATGTATATCTAATTTTACAAGTTCTGCTCTTCTGTATTGTTTGAATTCATAGTCAAAAGAAGCATAGCCTTTTGTCTTTGATTTTAATGTATCAAAAAAATCATATATTATTTCATTTAATGGTAATTCATATTCCAATGTTACCCTTGTGCTGTCTAAATATTTCATATCAATATATGTACCACGTCTATCTTGGCATATTTCCATTACGTTTCCAACAAATTCTTTTGGAAGCATTATTTCTGCTTTTACAATTGGTTCTTCTATATAGCTTATTTCTTGTGCTGGTGGTAAATCTACTGGATTATATAGTTCTATTACCTCTCCTGTTTGCTTATACACCTTGTATATAACTGATGGTGCTGTTGTAATTAAATTCAAATCAAATTCTCTCTCTAATCTCTCTTGTACAATTTCTAAGTGAAGTAATCCTAAAAAACCACATCTGAAACCGAATCCCAAAGCTATAGATGTTTCTGGTTCATACTCTAATGCTGCGTCATTTAATTTTAATTTCTCTAATGCTGTTTTTAAATTTTCGTAATCTCCTCCATCTAATGGGTACATTCCACAATACACCATAGAATTTGCTTTTTTATATCCTGGAAGTGGTTCTTTTGCTGAATTTTCTACTGTTGTTATTGTATCTCCTACATGTAAATCAGATACATTTTTTATACTAGCTGCAATATATCCAACCTCTCCTGCTGTTAATTTTTCTGCTGGCACTGTAGTTCCTGGCTCTAAGTATCCAAGTTCTGCTACTACAAATTTCTTGTTTGTAGCCATAAATAATATTTCGTCTCCTACTTTAACAGTTCCCTCTACAACTCTTACATAGCTTAATGCTCCTTTATAGTTATCATAAAAAGAATCAAATATTAAACATTTTAATGGTTTTGTTTCATCTCCCACTGGTGGTTTAAAATCTGTTACTATTCTTTCTAAAACTTCATCAATGTTTAACCCAGTTTTTGCAGAAATACAAGGTGCATCCATTGCTGGTATTCCAATTATATCTTCTATTTCTTGTTTTATTTCTTCTGGTCTAGCATTTGGCAAATCCACTTTGTTTATTACTGGTAAAATATCTAGGTTATTATCTAGTGCTAAATATACATTAGCAAGTGTTTGTGCTTCCACTCCCTGGCTTGCATCTACAACTAATATTGCACCTTCACATGCAGCTAAACTTTTTGAAACCTCATAATTAAAGTCTACATGTCCTGGGGTATCTATTAAATTTAATATGTATTCATTTCCGTCTTTTGCTTTATATAACATTCTAACAGCTTGTGCTTTTATTGTAATTCCACGTTCTCTTTCTAAGTCCATATTATCTAATACTTGACTTTCCATTTCTCTAGAAGATAAAAGTCCTGTTTTTTCTATTAATCTATCTGCTAATGTTGATTTTCCATGGTCTATATGTGCTATTATACTAAAGTTTCTAATATATTTTTGTTTATCGTGCATTATTTTTCCTCCTTAGTCACTATCAGATATTCTACCATAACAGTTGGAATTTAGCAATATGTTTGAGTTTTAGAATTTTTGTGGTATAATATATTTATGGAAAAAATTGTAGAGAAAATTATAAATTCAATACCAAATAATTTAACTGAATTAGAAAAAGCCTATTTTGTTTACCTTGAACTTGGAAAAATATTAAATATTGATACAGGATATTTTTTATCTGGTTCGAGAAGTAAAAAGGATAGGATTTTTGAGAATGGGAAAAATTTTGAAAGAATTAATTCTACTAATGTTATTTGTAATTCTTCTGCTGAATTATATGCACACATCTTGAATAAGCTTAATATTAATGCGTATTGTTTTTATTATAATAATTTTACTCATGCAGATGTTTTAATAGAAACTCCTAATGCTAGTTTTTACTATGTAAATATGCTTCAAGATTTATACAACATTCAAACAGGTGCTAGAACTAGGCATTTTGCCCCACCTTTAGAATACATTAATGAAGGATATCGCCGAGAATTACAAGAAGAAAATTTTTTAAGTCTTGCTTCTGTTAGTTCAGGTGAATTAGAAAGAATGGATAAAAAACTTGGTTATTCTTTTCATGGTATTTATTTGAATGACTTTATTAATAGAATTAAATTGGAAATTAAGAATCCCAATTTTGTAAATGAATATATTTTACCAAATGGTGTTACTTTAGATAATTGCAGTCCTCAAAATTTATTAAAGTATAAGTTTTTATTTTTAATAAATAACCTTAATGCCTATAGTGAAACTCCTAATAGATCTATCGGCTTTTTAGAATTAGAACGATATTATGAAAGGCTTTGCTCTGCTATACTTTCACCTGAGGAAGACAAAAAAGTTATGCTTTATGCTTGTTATCCTAAAGGTAGTGAATTATCAAATGATTCTTTGTCTTCTTATATATCTTTAGAACTTGATGCGGATAATATTATGTATTTTTCTTTTTCTAGTGAAAAAAATAAATATATATCACTTTCAAAAGAAGAACTTCAACAACAAGTTAATAATGGTTTAACTGCTTATAAAACAAAATTTAAAGGCATTGAAAGAGAAGGTTAACTGCAATATTTGTTATATTTCTCTTTCAAATTTTTTTTATTTAAAACCTCTTCTATTCCTTTTTTGCTAATCTCTTCAAAAACGTCATCAAAAAAATTAATCAATTTTGGATGAAATAATTCTTTATTCTTTACATTATTCCAATACCACAATGGATAATCATTTGTAAAATCTTTTCCTTTATAAACCATTCCAGCAGATAAATTATCGCACAACATTTCTATTGTATATTTATATGGTATAACTGGCGCCTTTACTGGTGCATTAAAATCATACCAATACTCTTCATGGTGTTTGTTATGGCCTTTATGATGAAGCCATGCAGCCGAGTATTGTCTTTTTTCTCTTGCTACTTGTATTGGACTTTTATAACCTACATAGTATTTTGCACTTTCCCAAAATTCTGTTGGACCATATTTAGATAAATCATGTATAAGTCCTCTCCATGGTAATCCTGCTCTTGTACATAATTTAAATACTATCCACCTATGTTTTGTAATTAGTTTAAAATGTAACCATATTTTTTTAAGCAATTTTGTTCCTCCTTGTTATAATGAATTCAGGACAGTCCCCAAAATCCCCAGGTTTGGTGATTTTGAGGGACAGTCCCTAGAATTCCCCTCACACAAATTACAATTTATCTGTTTCTTACCAAATTATTGAAATTATGCAATAAATCAAAACTCTAACAAGTGCTGTTGTTAATAAATTATCTATCACAAATGGTATTCCAATTTTATTTATGTTTTCATATTCTTTTAATAACTTGTTTTTTTCTTCTTCTGTACAAAGTTTAGTTTTTTCCATATATTCTTTTGCAAGGTATTTTGCTTTTGTCATTGCATCTATTTCCAAAAAACTTCTTACACTAAATTCGATTAGTGTAAATAGCATAAGTATTGCTATTTGCAAGCTCTGGTTAGTTATTACTTTTAATATTGTTAATACACTTATTATTATAAAGTATATTATATTTATATTTGAAAATATAAAGTTAAATAATAATAATCTTCTATCTTGACATGAGTGTATACATTCATGTGCTATTGTTTGTATTCTTGCATAATTGTTTTTCATATCTGCTATGCTTATTTTATTTGTAACTGCTATATACAAACTTGTTCCAGTGTCTTTGGCTTCTTCTATTTTTACATTTTTATTATCTAACATTTTTAGCATTTCTTTTGCTATTTCTATGTTATTTGGAAATTTATCTGTAATATTTTCTAATTCTTTATTTTCTTGTTTTTCTTTAATTTTTTTTATATTTATTTTAAATATAAATTTAAATAGTATTATTGCTAGAAGTAGTAAAATTGCATAACAAATTATTTCCATATTCTACTCCTTTATTTAGGTTGTTTCATCTGCATAAATAATTGTAGCTCCACTTTTATTCCAATCACTACTCCATCCTGATGGTTTTCCTTCTTCTTTAGTAAATGGCACATACATTTTTCCACCTTTTGCAGATTGTGAAAAGACATTAGAACTCATTGTTGTAACACTTGATGGAATTCGTATTTCTTGAATTTTTTCACAGCTTGCAAATGCTTCAAAATTTATGCTTGTAACTGAACTTGGAATTATTAACTTTTCCAAACTTGAACAACATTGAAATGACCTTTCAGTAATGTATGTAACTGAATCCGGTATTTCTATATTTTTTAAGTTTGTACAATATTGGAAACAATATGGCCTAACTGAAGTTATCCTTCCTAGATTAACTTTTTCCATTTTCTCGCAGTGCCAAAAAGCAAAACTATCTAAACCCGTTAAATTCTCTGGCAATATTGCCTCTTTTAAGTTCTTGCAATAAGAAAATGCATATTGCCCAATATATGTTACCTGTGTTTTACTTAAATCTATTTTTAATAGATTTTTGCAATTTGCAAAACTAGCTGCTCCTATACTTTTTAATGTATCAGGGGCCTTAACTTCTGCTAAATTACTACAATTTCTAAATGAATAATTTCCTATTGCTCCGATTTGTGTATTGCTTAAGTCTATTTTTTCTAACCCACTACATCCGTCAAAAGCATTAGTTTTTAATGTTTTTAATGTTGTAGGAAATACAATGCTTTTTATTTTTGCACACGCCTCTTTTCCATCAGCCTTTGCATTAAATGCATTTTCTCCAATTGTTGTTATTGTTGTAACTTTTCTATTACCATTTGCATCTTTGCTTACATATTTTGTTGGCATAACAAATTTCGTTACCCCATTTTCTATGGCTGCATATCCGCTTTCACTTAATCCAGTTATTGTATCTCCATTATTATTGTAAGTAAAAAGCTTTGTACTTGCAATGATATCCATATCTTCTAGCCATGTTTCTTCATTATCCTTTTCTATATTAACTGGGTCATAATATATATCTTTACCTATTATTATTAATTTGTCTTTGTATTTGTCTTTTATCTTGTTTGGTATATCTAAATCTGCAATTGTTATATTATCAACTGACTCTCTTCTAGCTTTTCTTTGTACTATCTCTTCTTCTAATGCTTCTTTTACTTGACTTACTTCTGTTTTGTAAGTTGATTCTTTTGTTGTATTAAATAGTCCTCCATTTATTGATACTGTTACACTTACTCCCACCAAAATTAACATTACAACAATTGTAACTACTAATGCAACTATAGTTATTCCAGTCTCTTTTTTCATTTTTATCCTCCTTTGTGTGTTATACAGTTTTATTAATTTGCTACACTAAGTTTTATTATTAAATCCATATTGTCATCTTTTGCTGCTTTATTTTTTCTTATTGCCCCACATTTTTGGCATTTGTATATTATTACATATCCCTTTTTATTACTTATTTCTACTCCTATTGGTTTTAATAAACCATGGCATTCTTCTTGCCTATCCCCTGGGTTCTTGTCAACATGTTTTGAATACAAACAATGATTACAATGATTTCTGCATGAATACCCTAATTTTTCTACTTTTTTGCCACAATGTTCACATATAAATTCTTCATCTATTTCTGTAAATACTCTCATGTTTTCTCCTTTTAATATTCAAATATGCTTCCTCCAATAAATTCTCTAAGTAATGAATTGCTTGGTACATCTTTTTCTTCTATTGGCTCAAAATAGCTAAGCATAGAATATAACCTTTTTGCTTCTGAAAACTCTTTTTCTTCTTGACTTATTTCTTTTAATAATGGCAATGCATAATTTTTTAGTACGCTAAGTTCATATATTAAGGAAGAATTGAACATTACATCTGCTTCTTCTTGGTATGGGAATATGTTTTTTGCTTCTCCATTGTTTACAGATTGCCACATTTTTAATGTATGCATTGCACTATATCCTCTGAATTGATAGTCTCTTACTATTCTTCTTATTAGCCTGCTGTCTGTTGTTGAAATTCTATTATAATAATCTATATTTAACACAGTTAAACAACTTATATATATTTTAAATTTTTGTTTTTTAGGTATTAAATATGTTAGTTCATCATTTAAGCAATGTATTCCTTCCATTATTAAAATTTCATCATCTTCTAATTTCATTGTGTTTTGGTCACTATACTCTTTACTTCCTGTGTGAAAATTAAATGCAGGTGCTTTAATTTCTTCACCATTTAATAGTTTTAATAAATCATTATTTAATAAATTTGTATCTATTGCTTTTATATTTTCAAAATCATAATCTCCATTTTCGTCTACTGGAGTATCTTTTCTTTCTACAAAATAGTTGTCCACTGAAATTGTTTTTGGTTTTAAACCATTTATTCTAAGTTGTAAAGCTAATCTTTTTGCAAATGTTGTTTTACCTGATGATGATGGTCCTGCAATTAGCACTACTTTTAGGTCTTTGTTTTTTGCAATATTATCAGCTATTCCTGCAATTTTCTTCTCGTGTAATGCTTCGTCTAACAAAATATAATCTTTTATTTTATCTTTTTTTATTATTGTATTCAAACGATACAATGTATTTACTCCTAATATTCTGTGAACGTCTTCATATTCGTCTAATGTTTCTAATAGTTTTGGACATTCAATAAATTTAGGTAAATTGTCTGGATCTTTTCTGCTTGGATATCTTATTAAAAAACCATCATGATATTTTAATAATTCATATTTTTTTATGCAACCTGTAGAAATTGGCATTACTCCATAAAAATAATTATAATAGTTCTCACAATAATATAATGTTACTTCTTTTTTTTCTTTTAAATCTAGTTGCAATTTTCCTTTTAATGTTTTTTCTTTTTCATAGAATTTTTCTGCCTCTTCTTTTGTCATAAATCTTTTGACTATTGGTAAGTCTTGATCAATTATTTCTTGGGCTCTTTTATTTACTTTTTTTATCATTTCTTCTGTAACTTTCATGTTATCAATTTCGCATAGCATTGAATGGTATAGTTGGTAGTTTACAGTTATTAAGGCATTATTATATACTTCTTGAAAAGCTTTTGCTATTATATATATTAATCCTCTTTTATAAACTCTCATTCCATCTTTGTTTGTAACATCTATTAACTCTATTTTTCCATCACTATTGATTTCATAATTTAAACTTTTTAATTCATTATTAAATTTGCAAGCAATAACTTCATTTTTAGATTTTGATATTTCTTGCTCTAATAAATCGCATACTTTTGTCCCTTTTTTTACATCAATTTCTGTATTGTTGTATACTATTTGCACTTTTTACCTCCAACTACATTGCTTTATTGTCTTGTCCATTTGTTCTTATTCTATATACTTGAACATTTCCTTCTTCATTTTCATTTAGATAATACATAAATTTATCTACTATATTTATTGCATTTGAATATGTGTTTACTTCTGTTATTTTTGTTTCATCTTTTCCATTTAGTTTTATGCTGTAAATAGCCATTTTTTCATCTTTAACTGCTTTTGCATAATATATAGCATCTTCTGTAAAGTTTACTGTATATGTATCTAATCCTCCTGCTATATCACATATTTTTTCTTTTTTCTTTCCATTTGTTTTCATTTTGTATAATTCATATTTATACTCATAATTTTCCATATCGTATTTTTCGTTTATAAAATAAATCTTATTACCATTTACAAAAAATTCTCTACCTGCTTCTTCGTCTATTTTAACTACATTCTTGCCTGATAAGTTCATTTTTGCTAAAACATATTTTCCATTACTTTCATAAGTATAATAGATTTGATTTCCTACTACTTGATAATTTTCTATTGCTTTATTAGATAATTGTGTTCTATTTTTTCCATTTGTTTTTACTTTATAAAGATTTGTTCCTTCAAAATAATAAATCCAGTTGTTTGTAACCACAATTGGCTCTAAACTAACATTTTCTGCAATTACTTGATTATCTTCTCCATTTAATTTTGCTCTAATTAATTGAGAGTTTTCTTCAGATATATAATACATGTAGTTTCCTACTATGTTTAAATAATAGCCATATTCACTACTCACTTTTTCTGATTTTTCTTTTCCATTTTTCTTTGCTTTGTAAATTCCATCTACATTTCCTTCATCAAATGCTACATAATAAATTTGATTTCCTTTTGCGGCTACAATTCCTTTGTTTCTTAAATTTCCATATGTGTTTCCATACTCTTCTTTTCCTGTTCCTATAATTAAAGCAATTATTAAAACTAATATTACAGCTAATGCAATAATCACTATTTTTTTATTTGCTTTATAGAAATTAACTACAGTGTTTTTTAAATTAATTAATTTTTCTTTCATGTTTCCACCCTTTCTTTTTTCATATGTATGTTATAATTTGTACAATTTCATTATATAGGTTTATTTATGTATTTACAAGTATTTTTTTTAGCTTTTTGGATATATTAGTTATAGGGGTCGACGTCCTCGGCGCCCCATAATTAAAATCAAAAGGAGTTGTTCTTATGAATAAGCAAAGATTAAATGAGATTTTAAATCATAGACAATTAAGTGAAGTTTTTTATGAAGAAAAGCCTGTATGGATTCAAGAAGTTAATGATGATATTGCCAAAATTGGTTTTTTAGATGGCTCTCCTGAAAAGAGCGTATATATAGATGATTTATATGAAAGTGACCTATATAAAAGCAAATAAATTTTCCTATTTGTAAAAGTGAGAAAGAAATGGACATTTCCTTTCTTTCTCACTTTTTAGCAAAAAACATTTTTTATATTTTTATTATTTTTTCCCATGGTAATTCTTTTTTACCAAAGTGCCCATAGTTTGTTGTTTTTGTATATATTGGATCTTTTAGATTTAAGTATTCTATTATCCCTCTTGGTGTTAAGTTGAATTTTTCTTTTATTATTTTTATTAGTTCTTCTTCACTTTTTGTTCCTGTTCCAAATGTATTTATATGTATTGAAATTGGTTCTTCTACTCCTATTGCATATGATATTTGTATTTCACATTTTTTTGCATATCCATTTACTACAAGATTTTTTGCAATATGTCTTAACATATATGTTGCTGATCTATCTACTTTGCTTGCATCTTTTCCCGAAAAAGCTCCTCCTCCATGTCTGCTATATCCACCATATGTATCAATTATTATTTTTCTTCCGAGTTAACCCTGTATCTCCTAGTGGTCCGCCTATTACAAACCTTCCTGTTGGATTTATATAGATTTTAGTTTTTTCATCTATCATGTTTTTGTCTACTACTTGCATGATTACTTTATTGTATATATCTTTTCTTAATTCTTCAATATCCACATCTGCATTATGTTGGTTAGATATAACTATTGCCTCTATTCTTTTAGGTTTATCATCTTCGTATTCTACTGTTACTTGTGTTTTTCCATCTGGTCTTAGATAATTTATTTCTCTGTTTTTTCTAACCTCAGTTAGCTTTTTTGCAAGTTTGTGAGCTAGCCAAATAGCATATGGCATATATTCTTCTGTTTCGTTACATGCATATCCAAACATTATTCCTTGGTCTCCAGCTCCGCCTATATCTACTCCCATCGCTATATCTGGACTTTGCTTGTTTATTTCTATATTTACTTTGCATGTTCTGTAATCCATATCTGTTTCTTCATTATCATATCCAATTTCTTTTACAGCTTGTCTTACTAATTCTTCTATGTTTATTTTTGCAGTTGTGGTTAATTGTCCTGCAACTGTAATTATATTTTTAAATGCAAATGTTTCTACTGCTACTCTTGAATTTGGGTCTTGTTTTAGGCATTCATCTAATATTGTATCTGATATGTAATCACATAATTTGTCTGGATGCCCTTCTGTTACACTTTCTGAAGTAAAATAATATTTATTCATATTTGTTCACTCCTTATTTTATTATTTGTATTTATAATATACATTGTTTTTATTTGTGTCAATGTTTTATTTTAAAATGTTTTTAAGAAGAACAAAGCGACTTTAGTCGCCATTTGTTCTCGCCGATTTGAGTTTCCGAATGTAGTGAGGAAATCTCAAAGGCAATAGCGATTATAGCATTTTTATATACTAGGAAATTTCTCATTTCCTAGTATATAAAAAATAGAGGTGCAATCATGCACCTCTAAGATTATAAATCTTATTTATTTTTTAATGCTGCTTGTGCTGCTGCTAATCTTGCGATTGGAACTCTAAATGGTGAGCAAGATACATAGTTTAATCCTACTTTGTGGCAGAATTCTACGCTTGATGGCTCTCCACCATGTTCTCCACATATTCCAAGTTTAATGTTTGGTCTTGTTGCTCTTCCTTTTTCTGCTGCCATTTTAACTAATTTTCCGACACCATCTTGGTCTAATTTTGCGAATGGGTCTGATTCATAGATTTTTGCTTTGTAGTAAGAATCTAAGAATTTACCAGCATCATCTCTTGAGAATCCAAATGTCATTTGTGTTAAGTCATTTGTTCCGAAAGAGAAGAATTCAGCTTCTTCAGCAATTTCATCAGCTGTTAATGCAGCTCTTGGTATTTCAATCATTGTACCAATATGGTATTCAATGTCTGAACCTTTTTCTGCTTTAACTTTTTCAGCTGTTTCTACAACTATATCTTTAACGAATTTTAATTCTTTCTTTTCTCCAACTAATGGAATCATTATTTCTGGAACTATATCGTATCCGTCTTCTTCTTTAACTTCGATTGCAGCTTCCATTAATGCTCTTGTTTGCATTCTAGCGATTTCTGGATATGTTACTGCTAAACGGCATCCTCTGTGTCCCATCATTGGGTTGAATTCATGTAATTCAGCACATTTTTCTTTTAAGTGTTCTACTGTAACACCCATATCTTTAGCTAATGCTATGATATCTTCTTCAGCTGTTGGTAAGAATTCATGTAGAGGTGGATCTAAATAACGAACTGTCATTGGTAATCCTTTTAATTCTTTGTACATAGCTTTGAAGTCACCTTTTTGGAATGGTATTAATTCATTTAAAGCTGCTTCTCTTGCTTCTACTGTTTCTGATAATATCATTTTTCTTATTTTTGGAATTCTGTCTTCTTCGAAGAACATATGCTCTGTTCTACATAATCCTATACCTTCTGCTCCTAATTTAACAGCATTTCTTGTATCTCTTGGGTTATCAGCATTTGTTCTAACTTTTAATTTTCTGAATTCATCTGCCCATCCCATTATTCTTCCGAAATTTCCGCTAACTGAAGCTTCAACAGTTTTTATATCTCCTTTGTAGATTTTTCCTGTTGTTCCGTCTAATGAAATGAAATCACCTTTATGGAATTTGTATCCACCAAGTTCGAATTCTTCTGCTTCTTCGTTCATTTTGATATCTCCACATCCAGATACACAACATGTTCCCATACCACGAGCAACAACTGCAGCATGTGATGTCATACCACCACGAACTGTTAATATACCTTGTGCAGCTACCATACCTTCTATATCTTCTGGTGTTGTTTCAAGACGAACTAGTACAACTCTTTCACCTTTTCCACCTTTTCCTAATTCTTTAGCTTCTTCAGCTGTAAATACTACTTTACCAGCTGCTGCACCTGGTGATGCAGGTAATGCTTCTCCAATTACTTCTCCTGCTTTTAAGCTATCTTTATCAAATGTTGGGTGTAGTAATTGATCTAATGATTTAGCTTCTATTCTTAAAACTGCTTCTTCTTTTGTTATCATTCCTTCGTCAACTAAGTCACAAGCAATTTGAATAGCTGCTGGTGCTGTTCTTTTTCCATTTCTTGTTTGTAAGAAATATAATTTTCCTTCTTGGATTGTGAATTCCATGTCTTGCATGTCTCTGTAATGATTTTCTAGTTTGTTTGCTATTTCCATGAATTCTTTATAGCATTCTGGTAAATCTTCTGCAAGTTTTGTGATAGGTTGTGGTGTTCTAACACCTGCAACAACGTCTTCACCTTGTGCATTGATTAAGTATTCACCATATATTCCTTTTTCACCTGTTGATGGGTTACGTGTAAATGCAACACCTGTTCCAGATGTTTCTCCCATATTACCAAATACCATAGCTTGTACGTTTACAGCTGTTCCCCAGTCACCTGGTATATCATTCATTCTTCTGTAAACTATAGCTCTTGGGTTGTCCCAACTTCTAAATACGGCTTTAACTGCTCCCATTAATTGTTCTGTTGGATCTTGTGGGAATTCTTCACCATTCATAGCATTTTTGTAAACTTCTTTAAATCTTTTTACTAATTCTTTTAAATCATCAACTGTTAATTCTGTGTCGTAATGAACTCCTTTTGCTTCTTTAACTTCGTCAATTATTTTTTCGAAGAAAGATTTTGGAACTTCCATAACAACATCTGAATACATTTGAATAAATCTTCTATATGAATCATATGCGAATCTTGGATTTCCTGTTTTTGCTGCAAATCCTTCAACTGCTACATCATTTAAACCTAAGTTTAATATTGTATCCATCATACCAGGCATTGATGCTCTAGCACCACTTCTTACTGATACTAATAATGGATCATTATTGTCTCCAAATTTTTTGCCTTGCATTTCTTCTAATTTTTTTAATGCTTCAAAAATTTGGCTTTGAATTTCATCATTGATTTTTTTACCATCGTTGTAATATTCTGTACAAGCTTCTGTTGAAACTGTAAATCCTTGTGGAATTGGTAAACCTAAGTTTGTCATTTCTGCTAGGTTAGCACCTTTACCACCTAATAATTCACGCATGTCTGCATTTCCTTCTTTAAAAAGGTATACGTACTTTTTGCTCATAAATTAAAACCCTCTTTCTTTTATATTTTTTTCAAAGTTCTGTATCATTATATATCATGCTTTTTTAAAATGCAATTGTTTTTGTAATATTTTTGTAATGTTTTTGAAATGTTATTGCTTTTGCAAAAAGAATGCCCTGCCAAACTAATGACAGGGCTGTAGGTCTTACTGTGAAGCTTTTCTATAGGAAATAAAAATTTGGTCACTTGATTCTCTCGTTCCGAGAATTTTGTAACCATTATCCCTCATGTATGCCTTAAAATGAGAGATTTTTATTGCTCCTACATTTTTTGGAATTCTGATGATTTTTACACCATCATACATGTCCAAAATATTGACTTCACTAAAATTTCTCCAATACTCTTGTACTGGATCTTGCAAGTTCCGGTGCAAGTCATCCCCAAAAAAAATATTTTCTCTGCTGTTTCCCATTCTGCTTTCCTCCTTTTAAAATTTTTATGGGTCCCTACTAAATAGCAATAAAGCTACATATATATTATACTATTTTTTTATTATATGGTCAAATATTTATAGTTTTATATTGATTGTTACATAAAAATATTTTACCACTCCATCAACATTATAAGAAAATTTATATTTTATAGTACCATTTGAAAGATTACTATTTGCTTCTAAATCAAATAAAATACTAAATACTCCTGTTTCATTTGTTAAAACAGTTGGTGTTTGTTCAGTTCTTATAGAATGTTTTGTAGTATTCTGTAAAAGTGTTGCCGTTCCATTTGTTATTGTAACTGGATAATTATTTATAAATGTCATACTTAATTTTACAGTTCTTTTAGTTACATTCCAGCTTCTTCTATTACAATTTGCAATTGCTTCTATTTTCTCATCCCCATTATTGACAGAAGAACTTTTTATTGTTAATGCATGAAGGTTGTCATGATCATCAGCATTATAAAAAACGAAATATTGGTTATCCACTTTATTTACTGTAATAGAATCTAATTTTGGTTCCTTATACTTTGTATTTGCAGTTCCGTTTATATAAAGTGTATCTGACCACAAAGCATAACCCGTGCTTATAAAGATTAGTATTGCAATAACTGCAATACCAATCAATAACACACTATTCTTTTTATGTTTCCTTTTGTATTTTGCCATACTTATAAATTTCTCCTATTTTACTTTTAATATAAATTTATATATTACGCTATTAGTTATAACAAAGAACTCCGATTCTTCTTTTTGGTTCGAATTCCAGTATAATATTGGCTTATACAATTCTTCTGATAATTTTATTAATTCTCCAAAGTCATTAACTTCAATAACTTCTTTTCCGTTTAAGTCTACATTTCTGCTTAACTTTACAATCTTATCTTCACAAGATTTTAATATTCTATTTAATTCTAATTTGTAATTATTTCTAACTGTATTTAGATTTGTTGTATTTACTGAAATATATCTTAGCCATGCTAAGGCAGCGACTATTAGTATTACATTTACTGCTATAACAACTGTATTATTTTTATTGTTTGTTGTTGTTTTATATAATGTATCTTCTGTTTCGTCTGTTAATTTTCCTGTTATCTCTGTTGTTTGTTCTCCTAATTCTATATCTATATTTGATACATAATTATCATTTATTTGTGTATCATTTATTTTGCCATCTATATTAACTCTTAATTGAACATTAAGGTTAGCTGTAATTGCCATTCCTAATGTTTTCTCAAAATTATAAATTTCATCGTTATATTCATTTACATCTATCGGAATGTTTTCCTTTATATTTATTGTGTTATTTGACTTTTTGTTTTCTGTTTCTTCTAATAAAACATACTCTTTTTCCCATACTTTTTGTGGTGTTCCGTTTTTAGAATAAGCTCCATTTAGTACTCCAACAATAGAATATGAGTATGTTAATTCTGTGTATTTTGAAGCATCATATGAAAAGTCGAACTTCATATTTATTTTATCTATTAGATTTGTTACATATGTTTTACCCATTGGTAATGTTTTTTGGTCCATAAATTTGTTGTCTTTTAAATCTACATCGTATGTTGTATTTAATTTATTGGTATATGTTAAAATAATTTCTTTTTTATCATATGTATCTTTTTTTACGGTTTTATTAAAAATGGTAGCAGAACAGAAAGCTATTATACTAATAGCTAAAACTATGTAAAAAGTTCTTATTGATTTTCTTAGTTTCTGCTTTCTTTTTCTCATTAGTAATTGTCTTCTCCCCTTCTTATAAACCTAATTCATTTTGTGTTTTTACACCAGTTATCCAGATAGCTGGATATCCTAAATATCTTATTTTAAATAAGCATTTGCCTATAAGCTGATCTTCTGTTACTAAATTTTTATCTCTACTGTCATTGCTATCTCCTTTTGTTGCAAAATAGTATCTACCGTTTTCTTGTTTTATTTCTACTATTCTATGTACTACTGTAAAGTCAGGCATTTTATATTCAATTATGTCCCCAACTTCTACATCGTTTGGTCCACATTTTTTTATTATTGCTACATCTCCAATATTTATTTGAGGAGACATACTTCCTGTTGCTATTGCTATTGGTTTTACCGGAAAAATTCCTAATGCAAACCATATAGCAAGTATTACTATTATTACTAAAACTATAACTGATTTTGGTTCAGAGTCGCTCGCACCTTCTTTTGATTTAAAATAATCCTTTTTTCTTTTTATATATCTTATATATAGTAACAATATTATTGGTGTCGCTATATCTATTATTGCTATCATAAACCAAGTCATTTTAGGTAATATTGGTGATAGCCATAATACTAAATATATAAGCAAGTCATAACATACTGCTGCTACATAGTTTTTACAGTATGCTAAATATGTAAATAATATGTTTTTAGATAATACTGGTAAGAAAGCTGATGCTATTTGTTTAAACGCATAATAAACATTCATATCAGTTATATTTAAAGTTTTTACTTCTAATAAAGTCATTATAATTATTAATGCTATACCCACTTTTTTCTTTTGTTTTTCATATGTATTGTTTATTATTAAATATCTAACATATTCTCGTGTTAAAATCACAGTTCCTGTTACCCAAAAGTTTATAATCAGCCCTTTTAAAGTTGTAGAGTTTGGGTTTTTTCCAAATGATACAAATAATCCAGAAATCAAATATACTATTATATATCCTAATACAGCTATTAATGTATAATCTACTATTTCTTTTTTTAGTTTTGCTATTGCATATGTTTTTTTTATATATAACTTTAAACTTACACACAGTAAAATCCAAAATAGTGGATTTATTATTATAGAATATATGCTTCCCATCTTCACAAAAAATATTTGAGATAAAGCATAATATAAAATTAAAATTCCAAATATTAAAATTGTTTCTATTTTTGTTCGTTTCATTTGGGCTTCCTTTATACTAATTGGTTTTAATACGCTCTAAGGGTAATTTTATTTAAACAAATTACCCTTAGATTTATATGTTTTTATGCATCTGTATGTGCTGGTGTTCCTGTAAATGCATCTGTGCTTTGTTCGTATTCTAATTCGGCGCTAAATGTTAAATCTTTTGTTGCTATTGTTGAGTTTTCATCCCATTTTACAGAGAAAGTAATTGAACATGTTTTTCCTGCTTCTACTACTTCACCTACTGCTAATCCTTCTGGGAATGTAATTTTTATGTCAGGATCTTCATTTCCAGTAAATTTTAAACCTTTTAATTTTGCTGGAACTGTACCTGCATTTTTGGCAACTACTGTTACATTTGTTCCTGCTCCTGGATAAGCTAAGTCTTTTACAACTACTGTAACTGTGTTTTTATCAGTTGATATTGTTGCAGTTGATTCTGTTGTGTTTATTCCTTTTGCTGTAGCTGTATCAATTGTTGCAGAAGTAAATTCCATGTCAAATGTACCCTTTGCATTTGCTGTACCTGAAATTGTTAATGTATCACTAAATGCAGCATATCCTACTGCTAACGCTAGTAATAGCACCACCAATACTACGATTACATAATTTCTTTTTTTGTTTTTCATCTTTTGAAACCCTCCTTATTTTCATTGATGGATTTATTATAACACTTTTTTGTTACAAGAGTATTACGATAAAAAGTCTTTTTTTGTTTCTTTGTAATGTTTTTTTATTTTTTTTGTCACACACTTTTGTCTTTGCTTGTGTTATAATATATTTAGTTATATATTTGTTTAATAGGGGGAATATAATTGGAAGCAATCACAAAAGATGGAATTTTTAATTCAAATGAATTATACTTGTTGCAAAATTTTGAGGCTAACTTAGTAAATATTAACTTAAAAATAGCGGAACAAGAAAATAAAAGAAATGAGGTAACATGTCTTTTTGATACATTATCAAAAACAGACTCTGTTTCTAAAATAGGATCTAAAAAAGATTATTCAGAAGAAATAAATAATATTTCAGAAAAGTTTGCTAAGAATATTGAAAAATTAAACTCTTTAAAGTCTTTGTTAATTGATATAAATAGTGGTTTTATTTCTCTATCAAGAAGCGCTTCTTCTGACGAAGTTGCAATAAATCTTAAAGAGAAAATAAATTCTTATTTTTCTACATATGAAGAAATAAAAAAAGATATAATGTTAGCAGATATAGAGGTTGATCGTTTTGTTAAAAGAATAAATTCTTCAAATGACAAAAAATCTGAAGAAGTTTCTGAAGAAATTTCAGATGGAAATATTCAAAACAATAATACATTAATAATTTCTGAAAAAGATAATAAAGTATTTCTGCCTTATACAGTTTCTGAAATTCAGTCATATATGGAAAAATACCCAAAAGAATACAAATCTTTAGAGTATGTAATAAATAAAGAATTTATTTTACCATTAGATTATTATACAAAGCACCCTAGCTTAGCAAGATTTAGAGAAGCATATTCTTTAATAAGAGATAGAGAAGCAAAATCAGTTTTTGATGCTTTGAAATATGCTCTTAATATTATGTTTAAATATGATCTAAACCCAGCAATTATTTCTGCTTGCAAAACAGAAGAAGCTCTTAACTTGTATATTGAATGTTTAGAAAATAAAGATTTATCTAAATTTAACTTGTTCAAAATAGAATTTAGATTAAATCCATTAAAAGCAGCAAAATTCGAAACTGGTTTTTAGATAATTTCATTAATTTTGTAAACAAAATTTAAATGAAAAAAACGGATTTTTTAAAATCCGTTTTTTTATTTAACTATTGATTCATTTGTTTTGCAACTTCTTCTGCAAAGTTTTCTTCTCTTTTTTGAAGTCCTTCGCCTTTTTCGAATCTTGCAAATCTTGTTATTTCTGCATTGTTGTTATCTAATAATTTTTGAACTTTTATATCTGGTTCTTTAACAAATGGTTGTTCTAATAAACAGATTTCTCCATAGAATTTTCCTATTCTTCCTTGAACCATTTTTTCTGCTATTTCAGCTGGTTTTCCTTCATTCATAGCTTGTGCTTTTAAAATTTCCATTTCATGTGCTACTACTTCTTGTGGAACTTCTTCTCTATTTAAATATTCAGGTTTTGCTGCCGCAATTTGCATACATACATCTTTTGCAACTTCTTCTGTTCCTTTTGGACAGTCTACTAAAACACCTATTTTTCCATCTCCATGGACATAGCTCTCTACTAATCCTGTGCTTTCAAACCTTGTAAATCTTCTAACTGACATATTTTCACCTATTGTTGCTATTTTGTCTGTTAATATGTCTTTTATTGTTCTTGAAGAATCATCTATTGATTTTTCTGCTAATAAGCTTTCTACATCTGCTGGATTTGTAACAGCTATTTGTTTTGCTGTATCAGCAACAAATTTTCTAAATTCTTCATTTTTTGCAACGAAGTCTGTTTCTGCATTAACTTCTAATACTACACCAACTTTTTTGTCGTCTGTTACATAACAATATACTAATCCTTCTGCTGCTATTCTATCAGATTTTTTAGCTGCTTTTGTTATTCCTCTTTCTCTTAATAATTCAGCTGCTTTTTCCATATCCCCATCTGTTTCTGTTAAAACTTTTTTGCAGTCCATCATACCTGCACCTGTTTTTTCTCTTAACTCTTTTACTTGTTGTGCTGTTATCATATGGCTTTCCTCCTTTAAAATTATAAATTCAAATTTTATTATTGTAGGGGTCGCCCCTTTAGGTACGTCCCCTACATGTCTTTGAGTTGTTTGTTCGTTTTAATTAATTATTCTTCTACTGTTTCTGTTTCTTCTGCTACAACTTCTTCAATACTTGTTGGTTCTTCTGTTGCTATTTCTTCTTGTTCGTTATCTAATGCTTCTCCTTGTCTTCCTTCTATAATTGCATTTGCCATAACGTCTGTAATTAATTTTACAGCTCTTATTGCATCATCATTTCCAGGAATTGGATAATCAACGTCTTCTGGATTACAGTTTGTATCTACTAAACCTACTATTGGAATATTTAATTTTTTAGCTTCTAATACTGCAATTCTTTCGTTTTTAGGATCTACTACAAACATAGCTCCTGGCATTTCTTTCATGTCTCTAATTCCACCTAGATTTTTTTCTAGTTTTTCTTTTTCATTTTTTAATGCTGCAACTTCTTTTTTTGGTAAAACTTCGAATGTACCATCATTTTCCATTTCTTCTAATTTGTTTAATCTTGCAATTCTTGTTTTTATTGTTTTAAAGTTTGTTAGCATTCCACCTAACCATCTTTGGTCAACATAGAACATATTGCTTTTTATTGCTGCATCTTTAACACATTCTTGTGCTTGTTTTTTTGTTCCTACGAAAAGGATAGTTTTTCCTTCTTCTGCAATATCCTTCATAAATTTGTAAGCTTCATCAATTTTCTTTGATGTCTTTTGTAAATCGATAATATGGATACCGTTTCTAGCTTGGTAAATGTATTCAGCCATTTTAGGATCCCATCTTTTTGTTTGGTGTCCAAAGTGTACACCTGCTTCTAGTAATTGTTTCATTGCAACTACTGCCATTTTACATTCCTCCTTATTTGTTTTTCCTCCACATAGTTTTTTACATTTAAAAACACTTATTTATAAGCACAATCTTAAACTATAACTATATGTGCGTATTTTTCAACTTGTATATTATACCAAACTTTTATCTAATTTGTCAATACAATTTTTCCTATTCAACAAAAAATGGGGAAAATCCCCCATTTTCTTAATTATGCAGTTTCACTTTTATTTGCTTCTATTGGCTTTTTCTTTATTTTTATCCTTTTTGAAGTTTTATTCTCGTTTATAACTAGCTTTGGTCCATCTTTTCCTTCTACTGTGTCTTTTGTTATTATGCATTTTTCTATTTTTGGATTTGATGGTATATCAAACATTATATCTCTCATTATATCTTCTATTATAGAACGAAGTCCTCTTGCACCAGTGTTTCTTTCTATTGCCTTTTCTACTATTGAATTTAATGCTTCTGGTTCAAATTCTAATTCTACCCCATCTAACTCTAATAGTTTTTTATACTGTTTTGTTAATGCATTTTTTGGCTCTGTTACTATATTTATTAAAGCTTCTTTGTCTAGTTCTTTAAGAGTTGCAATAATCGGAAGTCTTCCTACAAATTCTGGAATCAAACCGAATTTTAATAAATCTTGTGGCAGTAATTCCTCAAAGATTTTGTATTTTTCTATTTCTTTTTTGCTTTCTATTTGAGCTCCAAAGCCCATTCCTTTTTTTCCTACTCTGTCTTTTATAATTTTTTCTAATCCCTCAAAAGCGCCTCCACATATAAATAATATGTTACTTGTATCGATTTGCAAAAACTCTTGATGAGGATGTTTTCTTCCTCCTTGCGGTGGTACTGATGCTACTGTTCCTTCTACTATTTTTAGTAGAGCTTGTTGAACGCCTTCTCCACTAACATCTCTGGTTATTGATGGGTTTTCTGATTTTCTAGTTATTTTATCTATTTCGTCTATATATATAATTCCTTTTTCTGCTTTTTTAATATCATATTCTGCTGATTGTATTAATTTAAGTAAAATATTTTCTACATCTTCTCCAACATATCCTGCTTCTGTAAGTGTTGTAGCATCTGCTATTGCAAATGGCACATTTAATATTCTTGCAAGTGTTTGTGCTAAAAGCGTTTTACCACATCCTGTTGGTCCTAATAAAAGTATATTGCTTTTTTGTATTTCTACATCATCAATAATTTCATCACATGCTATTCTTTTATAATGATTATATACTGCAACAGATAATGTTTTTTTTGCATCATCCTGTCCTATTACATATTCATCTAAAATTTGTTTTATCTCTGCGGGTGTTGGTATATCTTCTGATTTTAAATCCTCGTACCCTGTTTCTTCATCATAGTTCTCGTCTTCTATTATATTGTTGCATATTGCAATACATTCATCACAAATATATGCATTAGGCCCTGCAACAATTCTTTTTACCATTTCTTGTGGTTTTCCACAAAATGAACATTTTACACTTTTTGTAATGTTTCTATTTGCCATTGTTACCTCCTAACATCTATGATTTCATCTATTAGACCATATTCTAATGCTTCTTGTGCTGTCATGTAATGGTCTCTTTCTGTATCCTTTTCTATTTGTTCTAAGCTTTGTCCTGTCTTTTCGCTTAGTAACTTATTTAATTTTTCTCTTGTTTTTACCATGTGGTCTGCATGTATTTTTATTTCTGTTGTTTGACCTGCTAATCCACCAGAAATTAATGGTTGATGTATTAATATTTCTGAATTTGGTGTTGCAAATCTTTTGCCTTTTGCTCCGCATGTTAAAAGTACAGATCCCATACTTGCTGCCAAGCCTACACATATAGTAGATACTGGACATTTAATATAGTTCATTGTGTCTACTATTGCCATTCCGTCTGTTATAGAACCTCCTGGGCTATTTATATAAAATGATATTTCTTTATCTGGATCTTCTGACTCTAAGAATAACATTTGTGCTATTATTAAGCTTGCTGTTACATGGTTTACATCTTCGCTTAAAAATATAATTCTATCCTTTAATAATCTTGAGAATATATCATATGATCTTTCTCCTCTTCCTGTTTGTTCAATTACGTAAGGCACTAAGCTATTTGTTAAATTTTCCATTATAATTCTCCTCCTTGGTTTTATTAATTTAAAAATTGGGTAATAGCCTAATTATAATATTCTACAACAAGCTATTACCCCCTTTATTTATTTTTTATTTTTTCTTCAATGCTAGTACTTAAAACAAATTATTTTATTTTTGCATTTTCTACTAAGAAATCTATTGTTTTTTCTGTTTTTAGGCTATCTCCTACGTATTTCACTAATTCTGGGTTATCTTTAACTTCTTCTTCTTTTCTTCCGTAGTTTTCTGCCATTTCTTTGATTTTAGCTGATATTTCTTCTTCTTTTACTTCTATTCCTGCTTCTTTTCCAACTGCTTCTAATACTAATCTAGATTTTACAGCTGTTTCTGCTTGTTCTTTGTATTCTGCTCTAAATTCATCCATTGTTTTGTTCATCATTTTTAAATATTGATCTATGTTCATTCCTTGATAACTTAATCTTGTATTTATGTCTTGAACCATATGATCTGTTTCTGTTTCAATCATTCCTGATGGGATTTCTACTTTTGCTTCTTCGCATACTGCTTTTATAACTTCGTCTTCTGTTTCGTATTTTGCTCTTGTTTTATTTTGTTCTTCTTGTTTTTCTTTTATGCTGTTTTTTAATTCTTCTATTGTATCAAATTCACTAATGTCTTTTGCTAATTCGTCATTTATTTCTGGCATTTCTTTTTTCTTGATTTCATGTAATTTTACTTTAAATGTAGCATCTTTTCCTGCTAAATTTGCAGAGAAATATTCTTCTGGGAATTTTACCTTTATTTCTTTTTCTTCTTCTGGTTTCATTCCAATTATTTGGTCTTCAAATCCTGGTATAAAAGTATTGCTTCCTATTGTTAATTCATGGTTTTCTGCTTTTCCACCATCAAAAGCTACTCCATCTACAAATCCTTCAAAGTCTATTACTGTTATATCTCCAGATTCAACTGGTCTGTCTTCTACTGAAACTAATCTTGCATTTTTTTCTGCCATATGCATTAATTCATGTTCAACATCTTCATCAGATACATTATACTCAACTTTTTTTACTTGTATACCTTTATATTTTCCTAATGTTACTTCTGGTTTTGTTTGAACAACAGCTGTAAATATTAAGTCTTTTCCTTTTTCGATTTGTTTTATTTCTACTTCTGGTTTACTTACTGCTTCTATATTGTTCTCTTTTAATCCTTCTTCAAAAGCTTCTCCTGCTACTTCATTAAAAGCATCTTCATAGAATATTTGTGCTCCATAAGTTTTTTCTACTATTTGATATGGTGCTTTGCCTTTTCTAAATCCTGGTATATTAAAATATTTAGAATTTTTGTTAAATACAGTTTTTATTGCTCCATCAAATTTTTCTGCTTCTACTGTAAATTCTAATTTTACTTCATTATTATTTTCTGTTTTTTCTACTTTTACGTTCATTTTTTATCTTCCTTCCGTTTTTTATTAACTTTTGTATTATATCACATTTTTTATTTTTTGCAACCCTTATTGGTTAATAAAGCTCACTTTTTCGTTGAATTTTACATAAAATTGTGGTATAATTTAGGTAGTGCTTTTTAGCATATATACTTAAGGAGGTTCAAATCAATGAAAAAAACACCAGAATTTTTACCAGAAGCCCGGAACCCATTAACATTTCTAGATCCTTTAATCGATCCTGAATGTTACATTGGTAAAGTAGTTAGTTGTTCAGTAAGAAGTTATGACTATTCCGCAAATGAAATGGAAGTCTTTATTGGAAATTCATTTTATGGAATCATTCCTTTAAGTGAACTGAGTATTTATGATTTAGGAGATGCGGATTATAAATCTCTTGCTCCCTTTTTCGCAGGCTCTCGTTTACTTACAGCTGAAATAATTGGCTATTTTAGTGACACCAAGCGTTTTTTACTTTCCAGAAAGAAGAATATGGAAAATGCTTTATTGTATTTTTCAAGCCTTGAAGGTTCTTCCAAAGTAATTTACGCTTGGAAAACAGGAGCAACACAGTCGCATGCCTTTGTTGATATTGGAGCAGGAATATATGGTGCAATACCATATAAGGAAGTTTCTTCCTCATATGTTAACCCTTCAGATTATTTCAACAAAATTGACTATATTCCTGTACATATTTTATATCAAAATATGTATGGAAAATTTATAGTTAGTTATCGCTCAACTATCCCTTATCAAAATTTCGAAGTAGGCGACATCGTATCTGGCAGAGTTGTTGGTCCAGTAGAAGATTTAAGTGGATTATTTATTGAATTGAATCCAAATCAAGCTGGAATTCTAAATGCTGATTTTGGACTCCACATTGCACATTGTGATGATGATGATAGAGAATGGTTTGTTGTTTTAAATGAAAACAACAATTTTCCTCCTCGTATAATACGCAAAAATGGAACATATTTGTTTTCAATACGCGCAATAAGAGACGATCCATCTCAGTTCAAGCTTAGCTTTGTGCAGTAAGAAAAAAATGTATGAGATTGCTCTCATACATTTTTTCTTTTATATTTTTTGCAATTTAAATTCAACTTGATCACAACTTGCTAATTTAAAATCTATTCCGTCTATTTTCCCTTGTTTTGCTTCTTTTCCAGCTTCTCCGTGCAAATGTCCATATATGCAAGTTTTCACATTGTACTTTTTCATGGTAGCTATAAAATTCATTTCACTTTCTTTGTAATTGTTGAATGGCGGATAATGCATACACACTATAATTTCTTTGTCTTCTCCGTATTTTTCTATTCCATCTTTTATTGATAGTTCTAATCTTATATTTTCTCTTTTTAATATTTTTTTATCTTGTGTATTATCATCATCTTGCCATCCTCTTGTTCCCACTATTATCTTGTCTTCAAATAAATAACTATTATTATATATAAAATCTATGTTTTCAAATTCATTTTCTTTAAGATATTCTCTCATTTTTTTTAATGTAGTCCACCAATAGTCATGATTTCCTTTTAGCAGTAGCTTTTTTCCTGGCAGGTTGTGCAAATATTCAAAATCTTGGTATGTATCTTGTAAATACATAGCCCATGAAAAGTCACCTGGCAATAATACTAAATCATCATTTTTTACTTTTTTTAGCCAGTCTGTTTTTATTTTTTCTGTATGATTTTCCCAATTTACGCCAAATATATCCATTGGTTTGTTGTTTCCAAAAGATAAATGCAAATCTGATATTGCGTATATTGCCATTTCTTCCTCCTTTATTATCTAAATTACAATTTTAAATTTGGTACTGCATTTAATGTAAAATCTGATAAATTACCTGCTAAATAATTGTAATATCCTGCAGAAGCTATCATTGCTGCATTGTCTGTACATAATTTTAATTCTGGATAATATATTTTTATATTTTGCTCTTTTTCTAATTTTGCAAATTCATTTCTTATATATGAATTTGCAGATACTCCACCAGCTAGTGCCAATTTAATTGGATAATTTTGTTGGCGTTCAAGATTGTCCACCCATACAGTATTTTTAATATAATTTATAGATTTTTTTGTATTCTCTATTAGTATTTCTGTAACTGTTTTTTCAAAACTTGCGCATAAATCCGCTTTATTTATATTAGGATCCTTATGGTTCAAATTTATAACTGCTGTTTTTATTCCACTAAAGCTAAAATCCATATTATCAAAATGTGTTTTTGGTAATTCTATATTTGCTTTTCCTTGTTTTGCAAGATTATCTACTTTTGGTCCACCTGGATAACCGAAGGCCTACAACTCTTGCCACTTTATCAAAAGCCTCACCTATTGCATCATCTCTTGTTTTTCCTAAAACTTCAAATGTACAATAATCCTTTACATGCACAATTTGTGTATTTCCTCCAGACATCATTAAACACAAAAATGGTGGTTTTAACTCCTTATGAGTTATATAATTTGCTGCAATATGTCCTTCTATGTGATTTACACCTACTAATGGCTTGTTATTTGCAAATGCTAATCCTTTTGCATAAGAAACTCCTACCAATAAAGCTCCCACTAGTCCTGGTCCATATGTGCATGCTATAACATCTATATCATTCATTGTGCAACTTGCTTCTTTTAAAGCTTGTTTTGTTATTTGATTAATAACTTCTGTGTGACATCTTGAAGCAATTTCTGGCACTACGCCACCATAAATTGTATGTATGTCTATTTGTGAATTTATTACATTAGAAAGAACTTCCCTACCATTTTTTACAACTGATACGGAAGTTTCGTCACAACTTGATTCAATTCCTAAAGTTAATATATCTTTCATTTTTTCATTTCCTTAATTATATGTTTTTTATTTTATAATAAAGTGCGAGGTGTAAATTATACTCTTATATTAATGATAACAGTCTAAATAGTTTTTCTACAACCCATCTAATTCCAGCATACACTGCTGTAAATGCTGGTTGTAATATCACACTTGATAATCCTGTAATCCAAATTAATAAAAATACTACATAAAATATTTGTTGATTATTATAAAACCATTCTTTACCTTTTGCTGGCAAAAAGTGCATTAATACTTTTGATCCATCAAGTGGTGGTAATGGTATTAAGTTAAACACTCCTAAGCCTATATTAATACTTATTGTATAAAGTATTATATAATTTATTACGTTTTGCCACATAATAGAAAGTCCTGCTAAAGCATTTGTTGCGGCAAATAAAGCATAGTATATAATCATAAATACAAATGCTAATATAAAGTTCATTATAGGACCTGCTGCCGCAACTATTGCTTCTGCCTTTGATAATGAATATTTACCATTAAAATTTCTTGGATCTATTTCTACTGGTTTACCCCATCCAAATCCTGCAACGATTAAAAGTATAATTCCTACTGGATCCATGTGACTAAATGGATTTAAGCTAAGTCTCCCTTGTCTTTTAGGAGTATCATCTCCCAATTTTACAGCAGTCCACGCATGTGCAAATTCATGAAATGTAATTGCTATTAATACTCCTGGTACAGTTAATAGCAGATTTAAAACTCCTGCTGTTCCACTACTTACTAACCATAATGCTAGCATAACAACTAAAATTATAGTAATTGTTCTTTTATCAAATGAAAAATTAAACATATTTTCCTCTTTTCTCATCCCTATTCAATTTGTTCTATGCTCCATGTATATTAAGCATATATTTTTTAAACAAATCAAAAAGTGCTTTTTCAATGCTACCCCACAAAATTTATTAAATCTCATTAAATTTTATCAAACAATAAATATTTAAATCATCTAATTTTTTTACCTTTCATACTATACCACATTTTTAAAAAAATTTCAATTGTTTACAAGTAGTATTTTTGCTAGTATACCATTTTTATTCATCATCTCAAAACACAAAATACAATCTAATTCTATTTTTATTTTTCTTTATCAGCTAGTTTAAATACAGCCTTCGTATATTTTAATAATTCTTTTTTGTTTTTAAATCCACAAGTTTTTGCAAAATAATCTGCATATATTGTGTTCTCTTTTACTACTCCTGTTTGTATTGCTTTGTTTATATTGTAGCTTTCTTTTGATGATATATCTCCTAATCTTAAATATTCTGTTACAGTTAGATTGTAGATATTATCATTATTTTTTAACTTTTCATAGATTTCGGTTGTTATTATTCCATTATCTATTAGTTCATAATCGTTTTTAAATTCTACAATTTTTTTGTCTGGATATTTTGTTACATTTGCAACACGTTCTATATATTCCGCTTTACCTTCTTTGTTTATTTTCCCTACATTAACAGGTTTGAATATCATTATAATTATAAATATAACAGCTATTATCAATATTAGAACACCTATGGTACTTAACTGCTTTTTATTTAGCTTTACTCTCTTTTTAGTTTTAGCTCTTTTTCCTGCCATATAATCGCTCCCTTTATTTTTAAAAGAGAACTAGAAAATTCTAGTCTCCTCTTTTGTAGTATTTTTTTAGTTCATTTTTTTCTTTTTTGCAACTATTGTTGTTGCTCCAAGTCCTATTATTGACATACTTGCTATTGCTACATAAAGCATTACATTGTCACCTGTTTTTGGATTTGAGCCATTAAAAGTATATCCTTCTCTCACAGGCATATATTGTAGAAGTGACATGGATGTTCCTGAATTGTCCCCTCCTATGTAGTCATAACTATTATATTCTTTACCATCTATTTTACCGCCATTAGCATTTAGTTTTAGTACAATTCCATCACCTTTAAAAGTATTTTGAGTATATGTAGCAGTTATTTCTATACAATCACGTTTAGCAAAATAACTAGAATCATATGTAGCAAATCAGCTAAAAGAAGATATGATATCAGATCAAATAGCAATAAAGGAATATAGAGACCCTTTCAAAGGGTAGTAAGTAATAAAAACGCAAACGAAAGTGGCGTAAGCTGTCAAACTGCTGACGCTTCAGCGTCAGCTAGTATCAAGGCCTTATAGGCCGATATGGAAATCCCCCAGTTATACTGGGGGATTTTTATACTAATGTTTTTATTATTATTTTTCTATATATACACTTGTTTTTTCTGTGTACATATCATCTGTTATAGGTTTATATCTTTCACCATCATAATCATCTGTGAATCTATTATATGCTTTATATATTTCATTGGTTTCAGTATCATATACTCTAATTGCATACTGATCTTTAGTTCCTACTGTAATGACTTTTCATCCCTTTGGCTTTTTAAGAGTAATATCGCCATTACTAAAATCTTCAAATTCTATTTGACTTGCTTTTGATTCAACTATTTTTATGTCTTTATCTGGATTATGAAATATTCACTTTCCTGTTTTCTTATTATCTACAACTACCACCATTATCTTTAAAGTATGATTCTATGTATTCTACTAATATTTTACCTTTTTTAAATTCTTTATCTTTAACAATATTTTGAATATATTCACTACCACCAGCCTCTACTATATCACCATTTTCATCTATTTCTATGAGATAGCTATATTCTTTATCATTTAATTTGCAATTAAGATGAATAGTTTGACTTGACTCTTCTGCTGGTTCTTTTTTTTCAGCCCCAAACATAAATATTAAAATAGAAGTAACAATTAAAAACACAATAAATAGAATCCCAATTCCTTTTAAAATCTTTATTATTATTTCTACAAGTTTTTCTGTGTTACTAATTTTTTCAACCATTACTGATTTAATATCATTATTTAGTAACTCATCAATGCTAACATTTAATGTTTTAGATAGTAATTTTAATTGCTCTGGATTTGGAGATGTTTCACCTAACTCCCAATTCGATATTGTTTGCCTTGTGACATCAACTTTTTCTGCTAATTGTTCTTGCGAAAGTTTTAAGTCTTTTCTTAATTTAAAAATATTTTCTCCTAATTTCATATTCTTCCCCCTTTCACATACAATTATATAAGTGTTACTGTAAAACCTCTACCAAAAGTCTTTGGAACTTTGTCAAAGACTTTTAACATTTACTGTACATAACTAATATTTTGATTTTAATCATACAATTTGTGTTATTTAATATAATTCATCCTTTTTAACCATTTTATTGTGTCTTTAATTGTATCCTTCATATCTCTATTTTTATACTCCAATTCTTTTTTAGCCTTTTCATTGCTAAAATTAGAATTAGAAGATAATGTATATAGAGAATATTTTGTAAATAATGGAGTTTGCTTTTTTATATTATAATATAGTTCACAAATTGGAGCTACTAATTCTGCCAAACATAGTGGTAACACTATCTTAATTCTTTTTTTCTCCTCTAAATCACAAACAAAATCAGTCAATTCTTTTATTGTAATATATTTATTAGATAAAATATAACATTCTCCTCTATTATTTTTATCACAAGCACTAATAATACCATCTGCCACATCTCTAACATCTACAAAATTATACCCTCCTTTTACACAAGCAAAGAGTTTTCCTGTCGCTACTTCTTTTATTAATTGTGTTAAGTGGCTATTCCCATAATCATTTGGTCCAATAATTCCAGAAGGATGAATAATACAAGCATTTAGATTCTTATTTTTTATTGCATCAATAACATATTTTGCTGCCTCTGCCTTTGTTTTTGCATATAATCCTACTACTTTTTCAGAATCAAAGTTAGTAATCTCTGTTATTGTTTCATTATTAGGCTTTTCGGTAATTGAATGTACACTACTTACATAAATAAGTTTTGCATCTATTTCTAAAACTTTGTCTACAATATTTTTTGTGCCATTAACATTAACATCATATACAATTGGGTTATATTTAGATTTTATATATACAACTCCTGCACAATGTATTACATAAACTTCTTTTCCATCAATATTTTCAAAAACTGATGATAAGCTTTTCTTTTTAGTAACATCTCCATAATAAATTTTACAATTCAAGTTATCCAATGCCTTTATAGAATCATTAGGTAATACAAGTGCTCTTATTTCATTTTCACTATTTTGTTCTAATTTTCTTATTATATTATTTCCTAGAAAACCATTTGCACCAGTTATTATATATAATTTTTTCATATCACACCTCCAAGATATATAGATAGTTACTAATTAAATTTTTATTACTTTGTCAAGAAATCAAATATATTTATTCTTGTTGATGTTTTTGTCTTATATAACTTTTTATATCCATATCTAGAACATTTCCATTTTTCTATACTTATTAGTTTCGTTTATAAATTATAATTTCTAGAGTATATTATAACACAAAAGACATATGTTTTTAAAGCCATTTAACTTCATATATTTCCTTTTAAATAATTTATTCTAATTCAAAAGCTCCTGTATATAATTGATAATATTGATCTTTCCCACGCATTAAATCTTCATGATTTCCTCTTTCAATTATCTTTTCGTGATCCATAACCATAATAGCTTTTGAATTTCTAATGTTACAAATATTGATGTTAAACTATCACTTAATCGTTTTTCAAATTCTTGTACTTTTTCAAAAGATTCTTTTTGAATTTTTTTCCTTTTTCTGTAATAACTATTTTCTTTTGCCTTGTATCTTCTAATAATGTATCAATTTCTGAATCAGTTATTTGACTATTATTTGCTTTAATTAAATATTTAATATGTGAAATAGATTCCAATCCGTATTTGCTAGTTTTATCTACATATAAAAGCAGATAATTGAAAATTATCTGCTCTATAAAGTGTTGATATTAAATCATTTCTGCAAAATATGTTCCACCCACTTTAGACTAAATTAATTATGTATCCTTTTAGCCAAAATATATGTGCTTTTAAAATTTTGTAAAGGCTAGGCGAAGCTTATTTATATCAGCTTTTTTAAAATTTATTAGGTTTTATTAAAATACTTAAATGTTCTATGCTAATGGTTTCATTGTTGGAAATAAAATTACATCCCTTATTGATTCGCTTTCTGTAAATAGCATGCATAATCTATCTATTCCATATCCAATTCCGCCTGCTGGTGGCATACCATATTCTAGTGCTTCAATAAAGTCCATATCTATATCATTTGCTTCGTCATTTCCAAGTTCTCTTTCTTTTAATTGTGCTTCAAATCTTTCTAGCTGATCAATTGGATCATTAAGTTCTGTGTATGCATTAGCAAATTCTTTTCCTGCTATAAATAATTCAAATCTATCCACAAATCTTGGATCGTCTGGATTTTTCTTTGTAAGTGGTGATATTTCTAATGGATGTCCATATAAAAATGTTGGTTGAATTAATGTTTCTTCAACATACTTCTCAAAAAATGCATTTATTATATGCCCATAAGTTTTTTCGTGTTCTTCTAATTCTATATTATGTTCTTCTGCTAGTTTTAAGCATTCATTTATATCTGTAATCTTTTTAAAGTCAATTCCTGTTTGTTCCTTAACTGCATCGGTCATGCTAATTCTCTTCCATGGTCCTTCAAGATTAATTTCATTTCCTCCCCAGTTATATATCATTTTTCCTGTTACATCTTTTGCAATTCTTTGGAACATTTTTTCAGTCAAATCCATCATTCCTTCTAAATTAGAATATGCTAAATAAGCTTCCATTAATGTGAATTCTGGATTATGTTTTAAGTCCATTCCTTCATTTCTAAATACTCTACCTATTTCGTATACAGCTTCCATTCCACCTACTAGTAATCTTTTAAGTGGTAATTCTAATGCAATACGAAGATACATATCTAAATTTTGTGCATTATGGTGTGTAACAAATGGTCTTGCAGAAGCACCTGTTAAAAGTGTTGTTAATACTGGTGTTTCAACTTCTGTAAATCCTTCACCATCCATAAAGTTTTGTATACATCTAATAATTTTTGGACGTAAGAATGCAACTCTTTTAGCTTCTTCATTCATTATTAGGTCAACATATCTTCTTCTATATCTTTCTTCTTTATCTGTTAAACCATGAAATTTTTCTGGAAGTGGTCTTAAAGATTTTGTAAGAAGTACTACTTCTTTTGCATGTACAGAAATTTCTTCTGTTCTTGTTTTAAATACAAATCCTTTTATTCCGATTATATCTCCTATATCATATGTTTTAAATGCAGAATAGCTTTCTTCTCCTAAGTCATTTATACTAACATAACTTTGAATTTTTCCTTTTGCATCTTGAATAGTACAAAAAGATGCTTTTCCCATTATTCTTTTTGCCATTATTCTTCCTGCTACAGAAACGTCTTTTCCTTCTAATTCTTCATAATTATCTTTTATTTCTTGGCTTAAATGTGTTCTATTATATTTTGTTACTTTAAATGGGTCTTTCCCTTGTGATTGTAATTCTTTTAATTTTTCTTTTCTAATTGCTATTAAATGATTCTCATCTAATTGTTCTTGGTTATTTTCAATATTTTCTGCCATATGCTTCATCTCCTTAAAAACTTATTTTAATATTATATAACAAATTGCAATAATTGTAAACCACAATTTTTGAGTATTCTTAATACATAAAATTCCTTTTTTTGTGTTGACAATGTATATAAAAAATGTTATAAATAAGTGTACGTTTATTTGGCCCCTTGGTCAAGCGGTTAAGACGCAGCCCTCTCAAGGCTGAATCATGGGTTCGATTCCCGTAGGGGTCACCACACTTGTTTTATGGCAAGAGTGAATAGTAAAAAGTATATAATGTTTTAAAAACAGGCGATCAATGGTCGCCTGTTTAATTATATTAATTTATGCATTTACTTAATATTTCATCTAATCGTTCTTTTTGTCCACTCAAATATAAATATCCTATTAATCCTTCAAATGCTGTAGCATACATGTAATCTGTTGGGTCTGCATTTTTAGGCAGATGATGATTTTGAGTATTCCTAGTTCTTCTAACAATTTCTAGTTCCTCTGGTGTTAAATATTCTTTTATTTTTTCTAGAGTGTCTGCTTGTGCTTTGGCTTTTACATATTTAATTGTTTCTATATGTAATTTGTGTGGTTTTAAATTTGTTGCATTTACAAGTTTTTCTCTTATATATAACTCATATACGCTATCTCCAACATAAGCCCAAACAAGTGGCGACATTAAATTTACTTCTTCTTTACTTTTCATTTACCTTCTCCAATGTTATTTTTCCTAATTTTCCGCTTCTAAAATCATTTAGTATTATTTTTGCAGTTTTCTCGTCATCTATCTCTCCACCAGATATAACGGCTCCTCTTTTTCTTCCTATTAGTTTCATAAGATTATATAGTTTCTCATTTTCGTCTTCTGAATCTATTTGGTCTAATTCGCTTTCTGTTATTTTATATCTTTCCAATAAATTTGCTTTATAATTATTATATAAATATATTAATAGCTTGAATGCTACTTCTATTGTTTCTAGCACTTCATCTTTTATTGAGCCTGTGTATGCTAAATTTAGTGCAACAGTTTCATCCTCAAACTTTGGCCATAGAACACCAGGTGTATCTAGCAATTCTATATTATTTGCTATTCTTACCCATTGTTTTTGTTTCGTAACACCTGGTTTGTTTCCTACAATAGTTGTTTTTTTATTGCATAGCCTGTTTATTAATGATGACTTTCCTACATTTGGTATTCCAAGTATTACAACTCTTATGTTTTTCTTCACTCTACCTTTTAGTGCTGCTTTTTGAGTTTCTTCTTCTACAGATTCTTCTATTTGATTTAAGATTTCTTTTATTCCTTTTCCTAAATTTGCATCACATGCAATTGCTGTTATATTGTTATTTTTGTAATATTCAATCCATTTCTTAGTTTCTTTATCTTCTGCCAAGTCACTTTTATTTAATAGTACTATTCTTTTTTTGTTTTGTACTATTTTTTGTATATCTGGATTTCTACTTGATTTTGGTATACGTGCATCTAGTAATTCTACAACTACATCTATTAATTTCAAATCTTCAATTATTTGTTTTTTTGTTTTTAACATATGCCCTGGATACCAATTTATATTAGTTTTATTTTCATTCATATTTTTCACCTTATTTTTATTTAATACTTTTATATTTTAACATAAAAGCAAGTGATTTTCAACTAATCACTTGCTATAGTCTTCTACTCATTTTTAATCTATAATCTCTTCAAAGCGATATTTTTGAGTAACATCTGGATATTTTTTATGGTCTACTTCTGATAGGAACATATTCAATGGTCTTACATAAATTCCGTCTTTATGATTAGTTTTTCCATTGTTATCTATACAACGATAAACAACCAATTTTTCTCCTGTCTCACTATGTTCTGCTACTGTAATTACAAAAGCTCTTGTTCCTTTAAAGTGTTTCCACATTGTAAATGGTTTTACTATTCTCTCTTTCATATCTTTTTCTCCTCGTTTTTTTGTTCTTTATATTCATACATTCTTGGGGTTTTTAAAACAAAAAAGGCATTTCTGCCTTTTTTAGTTTATTTTTAACTATTAGATTGTGGTCCAACATATTCTGCACTACCAAATCCTAATATCATTTGGAATATTGGTGTTAAAAAAACTAAACCAACTATAAATCCTGCACCTTTGCCAAATGCTTGTCCAAGTTTAACCATTGATATTATTGAAAGCACTAATGTAGCTATATAACCTACAACTGGTATTATACCTGCTAAATAGATTAATAGTAGCCATGGTGATAAACCTATAATTTTATAAAGTACAACCATATTGTAAATTGGTATTAACGACTTCCATCCAGCTTCTCCAGCCTTTGTGAAAATCTTCCATTGAGCAATAACAAGCAATACATAAAAAACTATAACAATAGCAGAATACGTTCCAAGCATTGCACCTAATGTTGCTGTTGTGGTAGCAGGTATATCTGCTGTATACGAATAGTAATATAAATCCTCCATTTATATCCCCCTTTCTTTTATATATAATTATAATAATATATAAAAGTATTTTCTTCAACATTAATTTACAAATTATTTAAAATTTGTATTGATTTTTGTCTGCTCTGTCATCTAGCTTTCTTTCATACTCCTCGTTTCCATAGAACCAGTCTGTCCTTTTATTTCTTGCAGCACTTTTTCTATCTTTATTTATTGCAATATCTAATACTGTTAAAATCGCTATAAATACACCTATTATTGAAACAAACAATGTTGCATATTCTGTAATTTCCGTTTGTCCGCTTGTTATTGCTGTAATTTGATTGTATATATCTGTTCCAAAGTATAATCCATAAGATACAAAATAAATCAATGCTCCTATAAGTTTTCTTTTTACAATAAGTACTAAACATATTAGTGTTACAAATAATAATATTATTTCTATTGTTGGATTTAGTGGTTTAATTGGAAAATCTTTTTGCATACTGTCTAAAAGTGCAACAACAACTCTAAAAATCCAAAACATTCCTCCAGCCATTGTAATTAAATAGCTAACTGTGCTCATCATATGTATTCCCCCTATATATTAATTTTAATTTATTTAATTCTATCACAAAGTTTTTTAAATTACTATATCTCTTTTTAATAATCCATTTTTTAGTATCCCTATCCCTATAAAATGTTCATTATTATATATTCTATATATATCTTCTGATAAACTATATGTTAGTTTTACTCCATTCAAAAACATTTCTAATTTTTTATTATCTAAATTGATTTTATCTTTTTCTTTAAAAACTTTTTCTATTTTTATTATGTTTTTTTCTGCATTTTCTAATGTTATATCATCTAGTAAAATTGAATCTTCTATTTTAAAGGTGTTTACTTTTGTTCTTTGTAATTCTTCCATATATCCTACTGTTCCAAGCTTTTGAGATATATCCTCACATAGTGTTCTTATATAAGTTCCTTTTGAGCATTCTACTTCAAATTTTATTTTATTGTTTTGATATTCTAATAATTCTATTTTATATATTTCTATGTTTCTAGGTTCGATTTTAACTTCTTTTCCTTCTCTTGCATACTCATAAAGTTTTTTTCCATTTATTTTAATTGCTGAATACATTGGTGGTAGTTGTTTTTGTTTTCCCAAGAAACTTTGTAGGACATCATTTATATCTTCTTTTCTTAAATCTTTTGGTATTGATTTTTCTTCTATAACTTGTCCTTCGCTATCTCCTGTATCTGTCTTTTCTCCCAATTTAAGTGTAGCTATATATGTTTTATCATGTTCCATTAGGTATTTAGAAATTTTTGTTCCTTTTCCTATTAAAATTGGCAAAACACCGGTAGCATTTGGATCTAGTGTACCGGTGTGTCCTACTTTTTTAGTATTTAATTTTTTTCTTATAACATTTACAACGTCATGTGAAGTAAAACCTTTTTGCTTGTTTATTAAGATTAGTCCGTCCATTTATTCCCCTTATTTTAAGTATTTTTTACATTCTTCTATTACTTTTTGCTTTGCTTGTTCAAATGGTAAGTTTATGCTACCTCCAGCGGCTCTTATATGACCTCCGCCTGAAAACATTAAGCATATGTCAGAAACATTAACATAGTCGTTTGAACGTAAAGAAATTTTATATCCATCATCTTTCTCTCTAAAGAATATTGATACTTCTACGCCTTCTATATCTCTTCCCATTTCTACTATTCCATCGTAATCATTTATTCCTGCATTTACTTTATCTTCATCTTCTTTTGTTATGTATGTAAATGTAATCTTTCCATCTTCAAAAAACTCTATTCTATTCATTGCAATTCTTCTTAATTCAAATTGAGTTTTTGATATTGTTTGCATTACTCTTTTATATATGTCTGATACTTTTACTCCTTTATTTAATAGCTCTGCTGTAAATTCAAAAGTTTCTGCTGTTACCCCTGAATACTTAAATCCGCCTGTGTCTGTAATTATTCCTGTTAGTAAACATGTACCTATTTCTTTATTAATTGTTACTCCTAGTGCTTCTAAAACTGTAATTAATATTTGGCAACACGCTGGAGCTGCTGGATTTACAAAGTTATAATCTGCAAACATTGTATTTGCACTATGATGATCTATTGATATTTTTGTATTTGCATCTTCAAAATATTTTGCAAACCCATTTAATCTTTTTATATCTCCACAATCTAATGCTATTGCTAAATCATATGAATTTGCATTTCCTTCTTTTTTTATATCACTTGCATTTGGTAAAAACTTATATGTATTTGAGTATTCTGGTATTATAACGTCAGCATTTTTTTCTAATTGTTTTAGTCCATTATATAGTGCCAAACTGCTTCCTATTGCATCTCCATCTGGGTTTTCATGTGTTAATATTACTATGCTTGATGCATTATTTATTTCTTCTATAATATTATCTAGGGTCATATTTAATCTCCTTTATTCATTTGGTTTAATATCTTTCATTATGTCTTTTAGAATTGTGTCTATTCTTTCTCCATATTCCATTGAATCGTCTAACTCAAAAACTAATTCTGGCGTTACCCTTAAGTTAACACTTTGAGCAATTCTACTTCTTATAAATCCAGAAGAAGATTTTAAACCTGCCAATGTTTGTTTAACATTTCTAGAATTTAATATGCTAACTTTAACTTTTGCATATCTTAAATCTGGGGAAATTTTTACAGAAGTTACACTGACCATTCCTGTTACATTTGAATTTGTAACTTCATAGTTAATTATATTACTTATTTCCCTTTTTAATTCTTCATTTATTCTGTTAAGTCTGTTATTTCCGTTTTCTCTTTTCATTGTTTCTCCTTTTGAGGTACTTTGTCAAAACGAATCAAAATTAGTAGATTGTGCATTTAAAAAATGTGCAAGGTACTGATTTTCATTTGTTTCTTATTATTGTTTCACTTGTTCCATTATATATGCCTCAATAATATCTCCCTCTTTAATATCATTAAAGTTTTCTATTTGAATTCCACATTCAAATCCTTTTGCAACTTCTTTTGCATCATCTTTCATTCTCTTTAATGAGATTAGTTTACCATCATGTATTACAACATTATCTCTTAATACTCTTACTCCTGCATTTCTTGCAACTTTACCATTTGTTACATAGCATCCAGCAATAGTACCAACATCTGAAATTTTAAATGTTTGTCTAACTTCTGCATTTCCTATTACTACTTCTTTAAATACTGGGTCTAACATTCCCTTCATAGCTGCTTCTACGTCTTCTATTGCATTGTATATTACAGAATATGTTTTTATTTCTACGTTTTCTTTATCTGCCATATCTTTTGCTATTGGTTGTGGTCTTACATTAAATCCTATAATTATTGCATTTGATACATTTGCAAGTGTAACATCGCTTTCTGTTATTGCTCCAACATTTGCATGTATTACTTTAACTTTTACTTCATCGTTTGATAGTTTTTCTAATGCTTGTTTTACAGCTTCTACTGAACCTTGTACATCTGCTTTTACTATAATATTTAATTGTTTTAGGTTTCCTTTTTCTATTTGGCTAAATAAATCATCTAATGTAACTCTTGATGATGCTTTTAAGGCTTTATCTCTTGCTTGACGTTTTCTTCTTTCCATTAAGTGTTTCGCAGTTTTTTCATCTTTTACTTCGTAGAATGTGTCTCCTGCTTCTGGCACTTCTGTTAAACCTGTTATTTCTACTGGTGTTGATGGTCCAGCTTTTTTTACTTTGTGCCCTTTATCATCTGTCATTGTTCTTATTCTACCTATAACTGATCCTACTAAAATTGTATCTCCTATGTCTAATGTACCACGTTGTACAAGCATTGTTGCTACTGGCCCTTTTGATTTATCTAGTTTTGCTTCTATTACTACACCTTTTGCTTGCTTATTTGGGTTTGCTTTTAGTTCTTTCATATCTGCAACTAAAAGTACCATTTCCAACAAATTATCTATATTTATTTTTTTCTTTGCTGAAATTGGAACAAAGATAGTATCTCCTCCCCAATCTTCTGAAACTAATCCATATTCTGCAAGTTCTTGTTTTACTTTATCTGGATTTGCTCCTTCTACATCTATTTTGTTTATTGCAACAATAATTGGTATTCCAGCAGCTTTTGCATGGTCTATTGCTTCTATTGTTTGTGGCATTACTCCATCATTTGCAGCAACTACCAATATTGCTATATCTGTTATTTGAGCACCTCTTGCTCTCATTGCTGTAAATGCTTCGTGTCCTGGTGTATCTAAGAATGTAATCTCTCTACCATTTATTTCTACCTTATATGCACCTATCGCTTGTGTAATTCCTCCTGCTTCTCCTTCTATTACATTTGTAGACCTTACTGCATCTAGTAAAGAAGTTTTACCATGGTCAACGTGTCCCATAACAACAATTACTGGTGGTCTTGGTTTTAAGTCTTCTTCTTTGTCTTCACTATCATCAAATAAAATATCTTCATCTGTAACTACTTCTTTTTTATGAGCAGTTACTCCAAACTCTCCTGCTATTAAGAATGCTGTATCAAAGTCAATTTCATTGTTTATTGTTGCCATTATTCCATAGCCTAATAGTTTTTTTATAATTTCTCCACTAGTCTTTTTAAGTTCTGCACTTAAATCTTTTACTGTTATTGTTTCTGGTATTGTTATATCTGTTAAATCAAATATTTTTTGTTTTACTCTGTTTTCACCTTGTTGTAATTTTTTCTTTCCTCTTCTTCCTCTTGTTGTTGTTAAATCATAATAGTCTAACATAGAACCTTCATCAAACATATTTGATAATCTGTTCTCTTGTTTTAAGTCTTTTAATTTATGACTGCTTATTTCTTCAAAATCATTTCTTCTTGATTTTGAAGCTTTTTTATTCGATTTTTCCTCATATCTGTTGTTTTTTTGTTTATCTATTGCTTTATTTGCGTATTCTCTTACATTTTCTTTTTCTACTACATCTGAAGCCATTATATTTTTTATGTTTTTCTCAATTCCTCTTTCATCTAATGGTCTTCTTCCGCCAAAATTTCCTTGGTTTCTATTATTGTTGAAAGGTCTTTGTCCATCTCTATTAAATGGTCTATTGTTTTGTCCATCTCTATTGAAAGGTCTTTGCCCATCTCTGTTAAATGGTCTATTGTTTTGTCCATCTCTATTATAAGGTCTTTGTCCATTTTCTCTGTTGTATGGTCTTTGATTATCTCTATTAAATTCTCTATTAGCAGGTCTTTGTTGTACCGGTTTTTGGTTTATTGGTTCAACTTTTTTTACTTGCTCTTTATTTGCATTTTCTGTTTTCTTTTCTTCATTTTTTTCAAGTGGTGTAACTTCTACTTTCTTTTCTTCTTTTTCTGCTACTTCTGGTTTTTCTACTACTGGTTTTGCAGGTTCTTTTTTAGGTTCTTCTTTTTTTCCAAATAGTTCGCTTACTGTAAGAGGTTTTGTAGGTTTATTTCTATAAACAATATTGTAATCTGTTTTTCTTTGTCTTTCTATAAAGCCAACATCTCTATCTCTTTTTGTTTGTTCTTTTTTTATTTCTTCTTTTTTTGTTGCATCAGAATCAGTCATAATTACTTCTCTTCTAATTATAACTGGATTGTCTCTTTTTTCTTTTACCTCTTTTTTTGTATTATTATTTGAAAACTTTGCTTCTATTTTCTTTGCCTCACTCTCATCAACACTACTCATATGTGTTTTTACATCTAATCCTAATTCTTGTGCTTTTTCTAATACGTCTTTACTATTAACACCTAATTTTTTTGCTATTTCATGTATTTTTATTTTACCCAATAGTATCACCCCCATAATTTTCTTTACTGTTTGGTTTGTTTTTAATTAGCTTTGTCAATAATTACACCCCTTAATTCATTATAAATTTCTTCACTTATATTTTTTTCTAGTACTTTTTCTAATCTTTTATTTTTTATTACTTTTTCTAAACATTCTATACTATCACATATATATGCTCCTCTACCAGATAACTTTCCAGTTTTGTCTATTGTAATATTTCCGTCTTTTGATGCAACAATTCTAATTAATTCTTTCTTGTCTTTTTTTGTATTGCATCCCATGCACATTCTTTGTACAACCTTTTTCATAAAATTATCTCCCTTTTTGTTTTGCTGGTCTCCAAGGACTGCGACCCCTGAACTTATTAATTTTCTTCTGTTGCTTCTTCTGTTTCTTCTTGACTTTCTAGTAATGCTCTAAATTGGCTTTCACTTTTTATATCAATTTTCCAGTTTGTAAGTCTTGCAGCTAAACGTGCATTTTGTCCAGATTTTCCTATTGCTAAAGATAATTGATCATCTGGAACTATTACTTGTGCAAATTTTTCTTCTTCTTTTACATCTACTGCCATAACTTGTGCTGGTAATAATGCTGCTGATATGAATATTGCTGGGTCTTCATTCCATTCTATAACATCTATCTTTTCTCCATTTAGTTCGTTTATAATATTTTGAATTCTTATTCCTTTTTGTCCTACACAAGAACCAACTGGGTCAATATTTTCGTTTGTAGAATATACAGCTACTTTACTTCTTGAACCAGCATCTCTTGATACACTTTTTATTTCTATTAAACCTTCATATATTTCTGGTATTTCAAATTCAAATAATTTTCTTACAAAATCAGGATGACTTCTAGAAACTAGCACTTGTGGTGTTCCTTTTAATCCTCTTTCAACACTAACAACATATGCTTTTATTTTATCATTTACATGATATGTTTCTGTTGGTATTTGATCTTTTACTGGCATTATTCCTTCTAATTTTCCTAAGTCTAATACAATAGTTCCACCGTCTGCTTTTTGTATAATTCCAGAAACAATTTCTCCTTTTCTGTCATTATATTCTGTATATACCATATTTCTTTCTACTTCTCTAATTTTTTGTACAATTACTTGTTTTGCAGTTTGTGCAGCAATTCTACCAAAGTTTCTAGGTATTATTTCTATTTCTACTTCATCACCTATTTTTGCATTTTTATTTTCTTTTTTGGCTTCTTCTAAGCTTATTTCTAATTGATCATCTAAAACTTCCTCTACAACTGTTTTTACTGCATATACTTTTATATCTCCTGTGTTTTCATCCATATTTACTTTTACATTTTCAGCTGAATCAAAGTTTCTTTTATATGCTGTAACCAAAGCAGTTTCTAATGAACTTAATAAATATTCTTTGCTTATTCCTCTTTCTTTTTCTAATTCTTCAATTGCTGTTATCAATTCTTTAGTTTCGATTGATTTCATTATAATCATCCTTTCTTTTACCAATTATATACTGTTTTTATTTGTGATATATTTTTTCTGTCTATTTCTATTTTTTCTTCATTTTGACTAACTATTTCTATTTTGGTTTCATCAAAATCTTTTAATATTCCTTTGTATTGTTTTTTACCTTCAAATGGTTTAAATAGTTTTATTTGAACTTCATTTCCTATATTATCTTTTAAGTGCTTTTCTCTTTTTAAAGTTCTTTCAATTCCTGGTGAAGAAACCTCTAAAAAATATTGCTCTGGAATTACATCTTCTTTGTCAAGCAGTTCTGTAATACTATTGCTTACTTTTTCGCAATCCTCCAAGTCTATTCCTTTTTTTGAATCAATATAGATTCTTAAGAAGTAATCTTTTGCTTCTTTTACATATTCTACATCATAAAGTTCATATCCAAGGTTTTCTATGTTTTGCTTAATAAGGCTTTCAACCTTTTCTTCTATCTTTGCCAATTTTTTCTCCTTTTCATAATTGAAGAGTGGGATTTGTTCCCACTCTTCTAGTATTTTTTCAATTGCTATATTATTATATACCTGTTTTTTTAAAAAATCAAGCATTTTAGGTCATTTTTAGCCAATTTACTATTTTATTTAATCTTAACTGTTATCACTGGACGGACTGGCATATTCCATGAATTCTTTTCTCCTCCTACGTTTAATCTCCTTCAGAGCCAGCTACAAGAAATAATCCATTTTCTCCGCTTCTCCATAACTCGCCTTCATAATAAAACGGTTGAATGCATCCACAAGTTTTTGTAAGGGTTCCATCTACTTCCATATCCAGCTTATAAGTTAGACGTGATGTGAATAAATATTTAGCCTCTTCTGTAAATCTTTTTTATGTATATTTATTTTATATTTATATACACTAATATATTATGAATCAAATATTATATACAGGTATTAATAATGAAAAAAATAATTCTAAAAATAATTCTAAATCTTTTAAATTTTTACTATATATTTCTTTGTTTTTATTTATATCCACTGTTTCATATTTTTCTGTATATCTATACAATTCAAAAAAACAAGAAAAATTTGCTTCTACTTTAATTAATTCTTTTAATATAGATAGTTTGTATTCAAATGAGCAAAATTATACTGTTGTAAAATTAAACAATTCTGATGAAGCTAATGTAATTGGCATAATACAAATTGATAAAATTAATATTGAATATCCTATTCTTTCTAAAACCAATGACGAACTTCTTAAGATCTCACCTTGCAAGTTTTTCGGTCCAGATCCAAATAAAGTAGGTAATCTTTGTATTGCAGGGCACAATTTTGATGATGACCGTTTTTTTAGTAAACTCTCTTTATTGGATGTTGGTGACATTATAAAAATATATGCCCCAGCAAACGTGTGTGTATATTATAAAGTTTATGAAATGTATGAAATTGAAAAAAATGACATGAGTTGTACTTCTCAAGAAACAAATGGGAATAAAGAAATAACCTTAATTACTTGTAATAACATAAATAAAAAAAGGCTTATTTTAAAAGCCAGAGAAATGGAATTAAACGTACAATAGAGCTGTTCTGCAGAACAGCTCTAAAAACATTTATTTATTTAATTCTATACATTATAGTCTCTTATTTTTTTGTAAGCATATATTGCTGAAACTCCACATACAGCTATTATAAATACTATTGAATAATCAACACCTGCATCTGCATGTTCTGTTGCATTTGAAACATTTGCTTTGTTGTTAGCTGAATTATTAACTATATTGTTTGTTTTATTATTTACTATATTATTTGTTGTATTATTTTTTGTTGGTATTTCTGCAACTGCATTATTTTTTTGATTGTTTCCAAGTGCATTAAGTAAATCGTCTGCTGATGTTGCAAATACATTTGTTGTTATTGCTAAAATTAAAACTATAATTGCTAATAAACTTATTAATATTTCTTTTGTTCTTGACATAATCTCTATCTCCTTTAATCACATTATAATATTATTATAAATTATTCTCTATTATTTATACTACATTTTTTCAATTATTGCAATAGTTTTGTGAGTTTTTTTTGAAATTTCTTAAAAAATATTTATATTTCGACATTCTCTATTAAACATTAAATTTAAATAAAACAATGTCCCCTTCTTGCATGATGTATTCTTTTCCTTCTGATCTAATTAATCCTTTTTCTCTTGCTGCGTTCATTGAGCCTTCTTTTATTAGGTCATCATAAGAAACTATTTCTGCTTTTATAAATCCTCTTTGTATGTCTGAATGTATTTTTCCTGCTGCAACTGGTGCTTTTGTTCCTTTTTTTATTGTCCATGCCCTTACTTCTGGCTCTCCTGCTGTTAAAAATGACATTAAACCTAACACTGAATAGCTTTCTCTTATAACTCTATCTAATCCAGATTCTTTTAGTCCTAATGCTTCTAGCATTTCTTTTTTATCTGCTTCTTCTAAACTTGTTAGCTCTTCTTCAATTTTTGCACAAAGTGGAATTGCTATACTGTTTTCGTTCTTTACATATTCTTTAACTTTTTTTACATTTTCATCATTTTCTGCATTTGCCAATTGTTCTTCTGATACATTACATATATATAAGATTGGCTTTGCTGTAAGAAGCATCATATCTTTTAAAATTTCTTTTTCGTCATCATTAAGTTCTAGTGTTCTTGCAGGTTTTTCTGCTTCTAAATGTTTTTTTATTTTTTCCAAACAATCAATTTCTTCTTGATATTTTTTGTCTGCTTTTAAATTTTTCTTTGCTTTTTCTAGTCTTTTTTCTACTGTTTCTATATCTGCTAATATTAATTCTAAGTTAATTGTTTCTATATCTCTAATTGGATTTATACTTCCATCTACGTGTACAATGTTAGGATCTTCAAAGCATCTTACTACTTGTGCTATTGCGTCTACTTCTCTAATATGTGATAAAAATTTATTTCCAAGTCCTTCTCCTTTACTTGCTCCTTTTACAAGTCCAGCAATATCAACAAACTCTACAATTGCATGAGTTATTTTTTGAGTATTATACATCTTTCCTAAAACATCTAATCTTTCGTCTGGTACTGGTACAACGCCCACATTTGGTTCTATTGTACAGAATGGGTAGTTTGCACATTCTGCCCCTGCATTTGTTATACTATTAAACATTGTACTTTTGCCTACATTTGGTAAACCTACTATTCCTATTTTCATACTAATCCCTCTTCGTTTTTTGATTTTTTTGTTTTTTTATGATATAATATTTTTTAATCACATATTGAAAGGAGTTGTTATTATGCCGGTTTATTCAGATTTGCAGTATCGTTTAACACCTGTTTGGTGTAGTACAGAAGTTTTTTGGAAAACACCTAAAGCAGTGCCAAATGATTCTAGCAAAGCCCTACCGAACTTTTTAGTTTCGGCAGCTAAACCTACCAAATAACAGCCAAAAGGAGTGCATATTAGTTCTGATAATTTGGAAATGATATACACTTCTTTTATTTTGGAGCTTCCAACCAGAATCGAACTGGTGACCTCTTGCTTACCACGCAAGTGCTCTACCTACTGAGCTATAGAAGCATATAAGATGAGGATTATTCCTCCTCATCTACTATATTTCTAATTGCTTTTTTTCTAATTCTCTGTATTGCATTGTCAACCGATTTCACTTGTGTGTCAAGTTTTTCTGCAATTGTTACATAGCTTTCTCCGTTTTACAAATCTTCCTAAAACTTGTTTTTCAAAATCGCTCAAATGCTCATCTATTTTTGTTCCTACTTTTTTGTAATATTCTTTTTTTGTTATAGTGTCTAATGGATCTTCAACTGTTTTAGAATTAAAACATTCTATTAATGAAGTATCATCATCATTTTCATATACTGAAGTGTTTAAGGATAATGAAGAATTGAGAGGTATATGCTTTTGTCTGTTTGAAGTTTTTATTGCTGTAATCAACTGTCTTTCTATGCACAAATTAGCAAATGATTTAAAAGAATTCTGCTTGTCCACTTCAAAATTTTTTACAGCTTTATACAATCCTATCATTGCTTCTTGTACTATATCCTCTTTTTCTGCACCAACAATAAAATACTTACTTACCTTCATATTAACAAGGTTTTTGTATCTTTCAAATAAGTATTCTAGTGCCTTCTCATTTCCTTCTTTTGCAAAAGTTACTAATTGTTCATCAGTTTTATTGTTTAAATTGTCATCAAATGAATATGCTAATTTACCTTGTGCCATTTGTTTACTTTTGCCTCCATCATCAATTGAATTTGACCTTATTATATTAACTAAACGTAGTAAAGTCAATAGTTTCAAAACATTTTTATTTTTTATTATATTCTTTTATAGCAAATTCTATATCTGCTTTATTTTTAATTGGAGCAAATTCGTCTTTTTCTATTCTCAAAACTAACATATCTTCAAAATATGAGAAGGCATCAAATATAAATTTTTCAAATTTAAAGCTATCTTGTATTACGCTTTCTCCCTTTTGATTTAGTGCATTAGTTTTTCTAAATACCCTATGATATGGTAGGTCTTTTTGTATAACTTTTTTTACTGCTTTTAGTGTCATAAGATGTGCCAAAACATTACAGTCTCTATATAGAAATTCACCATTCTTTGCTTTTTCTTCTGACAATTCTTTCGAAATTTTGTCATATCCTAATATATATGGCCTGTTCTTCCTTTTGCAAAAGACTGCAGATTTCTCCATAGCATTTTCTTTAAAAATGGATTTCGAAGCCACTTGATATTTCTTATAAGCCATCATCCCTAAAAAAATATAATCAATTGGATTTGCCAAAATGTTATCTATTCCCATAAATGATATGTATTCTATGTCTTCATCATCCAGTTTATTTATAATATTATTTTTACTTAAAGCCTCAAAAACATCTCCATTTCCATTTGCTGCTTTTTTTATTTTTTGCTTTTCTTCTAGCAGAATCTTTCCATTTAAATCCAAAACTGGAATTTCATTTTGTGTAAAGAATATTATTCTATTCTTAGGGTATCCAAAATAGTTATTGTTTCTAAAGAATTCTTGTGTTTGTAAATCATTTTCTTTGCTAGTCATTATAAGCCATAATATTTCTATATTATATTGTTTATTTGCTTTAATAAGTTTTTCACAGTTTATTTCAAAAAAGCTTTTTAGTTTTCCATCTATATTTAATTTAAACATTCCTTTGGGCCCATTTACTCCTAATCTGCTTCCCTGTCCTCCTGCCATTGTAATAACACATAATTTATTTTTTCTCAAGATTTCTTTTGCTAGGTTTGAATATTCTTCTATTATACTTTTACTTAATTTCTTTTTTATATAATATTTAATTGGCTCTATTTCTTTTAATTCGATAACCTCATCTTTTTTTGAGTTTATATACAGGCTATTTATTTGTTCAAAATCAATATTTTCTATTTCTTTTTGTAGCTTACTTTGTTCTGTTTTACTTAAATCCTTATAAAATCTTTCAAGTTGTTCTTGATTATATTTTTCTAAAATATTCATAAGAAACTCCTTATGCTTGAATTTTATACTCTATATTCTCCATAAAAGGATGTATTTCTTTTACAGATTTTAATGTTATAATTTGTGTTTTGGGATGTGGTCCCTTTCCACTAAAATTGACTATTTCTTTTGAATAGCAGTTTTTAGTAAGTTTGCTAAGCAAATATCTTGTGCCCATATATGTGTAATATATTTGATAACCATCATTTAAATCTTTCCATAATTGTTCAAAACTATAGTCTTTATTCATTTTATCTCCTTTATAAATTGGAATTTGTTTAGTTCCGGATGAATTCAGGACAGTCCCCAAAATCCCCAGGTTTGGTGATTTTAAGGGACAGTCCCTAGAATTCCCCCTCACACAAATTACAATTTAATCATTTTTTGAAATTCTTGTTCTGTTATTATTTTTACTCCTAGTGATTCTGCTTTTGTTAGTTTACTTCCTGCTTCTTCTCCTGCTAAAACATAATCTGTTTTTTTAGATACAGAGCTAGAAGTTTTTCCTCCAAAACTTTCTATAATATTGCTTGCTTCTTCACGAGTATAGTTTTCTAATGAACCTGTTAATACAAATGTCTTTCCTTCAAATCTATTATCATTATTTGTTTCTTCTTTTAGCTTCATATTCACATTTGCTTGTTCTAATCTATTTAACAAATCTTGTGTTTGCTCTTGTTTAAAAAACTCATAAATACTTCTTGCCGTAATTTCTCCTACATCATCTGTCATTATTAATTCTTCTAATGTAGCATTTTTTAAGTTTTCCATTGTTTTAAATCTTCTTGCAAGTGTTTTTGCAGATTTTGTTCCAATGTGTCTTATTCCAATTGCACAAATCAATCTATCTAAATCGTTGCTTTTACTTTGTTCTATTGCGTCTATTAAGTTTTTTGCAAATTTCTTTCCATCTTTTTTTAGGCTTTCTATATCTTCTTGTTTTAAGTAATATATATCCGCAATTGTTTCTATTAATTTGTTGTTATATAACTGTTCTACTATTTTTTCGCCTAATCCTTCAATATTCATTCCTTCTTTTGAGGCAAAATGAATAATGTTTCTTAAGTTTTGAGCTTTGCACTCAACTCCTATACACCTTACAGCGGCTTCTCCCTCTTCTCTCACAGCTTCCGCTCCACAAACAGGACAAGTCTTAGGCATCTCAAATTCTTTTTCATTGCCTGTTCTTTTTTCTACCAATGCCTTTACAACCTCTGGAATAACATCTCCAGCTTTTTGTATTAATATATGGTCACCTATTTTTAATCCTTTTTCTTTTATAAAATCTTCATTGTGAAGGGTTGTTTTGGATATTTTAGAACCTGCAACCACTACTGGTTCTAGTATTGCCATTGGTGTAATTACTCCTGTTCTTCCAACATTACAAACAATATCTTTTAATATTGTTTCTTTTTGCTCTGGTGGGTATTTATATGCAATAGCCCATTTTGGTACTTTAAATGTTGTACCTATTTTTTCTCTTAAATCTAAATCATCAACTTTTATAACTGCTCCATCTATTCCAAATGGAATTTTTTCTCTATCTTCACCTATTTTTTCTATTGCCTTTATCGCTTCTTTTATGTTATTGCAAAATATTTTTACAGGATTTACATTAAAACCTATTTTTTCTAAATATAACAAAGACTCATAATGTGATGTAAATTTTATTGTATCACTTTTTTGAACATTAAAAATATAAATATCAAGAGGTCTAGTAGCTGTAATTGAACTATCTAGCTGTCTTAGCGAACCTGCTGCTAAGTTTCTTGCATTTGCAAATTTATTCTCTTCGTCTTGCTTTTCATTTAATTCGTCAAAGTCTTTTTTAGATATAAAAACTTCTCCTCTTACTACTATATCTATGTTTTCTTTTAGCTTTTTAGGAATATTTTTAATAGTTTTTAAATTATCTGTAATATCTTCTCCAACTTGTCCATTTCCTCTTGTTGCACCTCTTACAAATTCACCATTTTTATATTCTAATGCAACTGATAATCCATCTATTTTTGTTTCTACAACATATTTAATATTATCATCAAATTTTTTCATTCTTTCATCAAAGCTATACAACTCATCAAAAGAAAACACATCTTGTAAACTTTGAAGTGGCACAATATGTGTTACTTTTTCAAATCCTTCTTTTACAGTTCCTCCAACTTTTTGAGTTAGTGAATCTTTGCTTATAAACTCTGGAAATTCTTTTTCCAAATTTTTAAGCTCATTCATAAGCATATCATATTCAAAATCTGATATTTCTGGTGCATCATCATCATAGTATTTTTTAGCATAATATGCAGTAAGTTTATTTAATTCATCAATACGTTTTTTGGCTTTTTGCTTGTCCAATTAAGCTCCTCCTTTGTTAAAAATATATCCAAAAGTTTTCAGGGAAAAAGGGGCCTGTCCCCTTTTTCCCTCTTTTTAATCTTTTAATAATTCTTTACCATTTTTTACGTAATCCCAACCTGAGAAGATTGTTGCTATTACAGAAATCAACATAAACACTGTTGCTAGTATATTTATTATTAACTCTGCTCCTGTTAGATTTCCTCTTATAAATGCTCCAAATATGTTTGTATTATTAATATTTATAAACATTAATATTATTGCAATCATTTGTGTTACTGTTTTTAGTTTTCCCCAAATACTTGCTGCTATTACTTCTCCACCTTTTTCTACAGCTATTAGTCTGTATCCCGATACTACAAATTCTCTAAATAATACTATAATTGGTATCCACGCTGGTAAACTTTTTGCTTCCACAAATATTAGCATTGCTGCTAATACTAATATTTTATCTGCTAATGGATCTGCAAATTTTCCAAATGCAGTTATCTGATTGTTTTTTCTTGCTAATTTCCCATCTAAATGATCTGTATATGATGCAATTACAAATATCAATCCCATTATCCAATATTCAATCGATATATTTAAAAATGTTCCACTTATATTTAAGTATGGGATTATTACCATTACTGGTACTAGTAAAATTCTAAATATTGTTAATTTATTTGGTAAATTCATAATCTCTTCACTCCAATTATATTTTTGTCACAAATTCTTTTATTGTTTCTACAAATTTCTTTTCTACTCTTTGAGCTGTTTCTTTTACTTCTTCATGAGAAAGTTCCTTTTTTATAATTCCTGCTGCCATATTGGTAATGCATGAGACTGCTATTACATTTATTCCGCAATGTCTTGCAGTTATTGCTTCTGGAACTGTTGACATTCCTACCGCATCTGCTCCTAATATTCTTAGTGCTCTTATTTCTGCTGGTGTTTCATAACAAGGTCCTTTCATATATGCATATACACCTTCATAACATCTTCCCATCTTTTCTAACATAATTGGTCTTAATTTTTCAATCAGTTCTTTACTATATACTTCAGACATATCTGGGAAACGAACTCCAAATTTGTCTTCATTTTTTCCTCTTAATACTGATTCTGCAAAAAAGCTTAAGTGGTCATTTATAATCATAAGGCTTCCTTGCTCTATATCTGTATTTATTCCTCCTGCTGCATTTGTAAGTATAATATCTTCTATTCCTAATAAAGAAAATACTCTAATTGGATATGCAGTATGTGCTACTTCATATCCTTCATAATAATGAAATCTTCCGTTCATTGCAATTACTTCTGTTCCATTCAAATCTCCGATTATTAGTTCTCCTGCATGTCCTTCTACTGTTGAAACTGGAAAATTAGGTATATCTTTATATTTTATTACTGTTTCATTTTTTATTTCTTTTGCTAATCCTCCTAATCCAGATCCTAACACTATTGCTATTTTAGGATTTTTACCTTTAATTTTTCCCTTGATATACTCTGCTGATTTTTCATAATCTTCATAATTAAACATATTATTCCCTCCAAATATATTAAAAATTATTTAACCAAATATTATAACTTGCATCACTTGGCATTCTTAAATCTCCTCTTGGAGATAAGCTTACTGTTCCTACTTTTGGTCCATCTGGCATACAGTTTCTTTTAAATTGCTGTGTAAAAAATCTTTTTATAAAAACCTGTAACCAATGCTTTATGTCTTCTTTTTTAAAGTCATTTTTAAATGTTTTGCACGCTAATATGTATATTTTTTTAGGTTCTGCTCCATATCTTAAAAAGTGATATAAAAAGAAATCATGCAATATATATGGTCCAACCTGTTCTTCTGTTTTTTGTTCTATATTGCCATTTTCATCTGGGGGCAATAGTTCTGGTGATATTGGTGTATCTAATATATCATTAATTATATTCTTATACTCTTCCTTACTATTGTCTGCAACCCATTTTATTATATATTCTACTAGTGTTTTTGGAATGCTTGCATTTACAGAATACATACTCATGTGGTCACCATTATATGTACACCATCCAAGAGCTAACTCTGATAAATCACCTGTTCCAACAACTATTCCATTTTCTTCATTTGCAATATCCATTAGTATTTTTGTTCTTTCTCTTGCTTGAGCATTTTCATAAGTTATATCCTTCATTTTCTTGTCATGTCCTATATCTTCAAAGTGCTGCAAAGAACTTTTAGTTATATTTATTTCTCTAAATGTTGCTCCATACTCATTTATAAGCTTTATAGAATTCTTATGTGTTCTAGAAGTTGTTCCAAATCCTGGCATTGTTATTGCTATTATATTTTCTTTTGGAAGATTTAATACTTCATATGCTTTAATTATTACCAAAAAAGCAAGTGCTGAATCCAATCCTCCTGATATTCCAATTATTGTTTTATTAATGTTTGTATGTAATAGTCTTTTCGCTAATCCATAACTCTGTATATTTAAAATTTCTTCACAAATTTCACTTATTTTTTTTTTATCCTCCGGAACAAATGGAGTTTTACTATATTCTCTTGTTAAATTTTCTATATTATCTGGTATATTTATTTTTATTTCTCTATATTCTAAATCTACTGGATTTCCCATAAAGCTGATATTTTTTCTTCTGTCATTTGCAAGTCTTTTTGTATCTATTTCTGTAAAAATCATATTACTTTCAAAATTAAATCTTTGGTTATTTATTAAGCAAGAACCATTCTCAAAAATCATACTTTCTCCAGAAAAAACTAAATCTGCAGTTGATTCGTTTACTCCACAAGAACAATACACATATCCTGATATTGTTTTTGCAGATTGCATTTTTACTAAATCTCTTCTATACTCTTTTTTACCTATAACTTCATTACTTGCAGATAAATTGAATATAATATTTGCTCCAAGTAGTGCCAATTTATTACTTGGTGGTTCTACTGCCCATATATCTTCACATATTTCTATTCCGAAACAAATTTCATTGTTTTCTTTATCTTTAAATAGTAAATCTATTCCAAAAGGAACTTTTTGATCTAATATTTCTATTTCTTTTTTATTTGCATTTTTACTAGATGCAAACCATCTTTTTTCATAGAATTCGCCGTAGTTTGGAATAAAAGTTTTTGGAACTATTCCAAGTATTTTACCTTTTTGAATTACAACTGCTGTATTAAATAATTGATTTTCTGCTTTTATTGGCATACCAATTATACAAATAATATCTAGATTATTTGTATAATCTAAAATTCTATTTAATGCCTTTTCTGCTTCTTCTAGTAAGGCGTCTTGTTCAAATAAATCTTGGCAAGTATAACCTGTAACACATAGTTCTGGAAATACTATTATTTGAATTTTATTATTACTTGCAACCTCTATTTGTTTTATTATTTCATTACAATTAAACTCTGTATCTGCTACTTTTAATTTTGGAACTACAGCTCCTACTCTTACAAATCCTTGTTCTTTTAACATATTAGTTTCCTTTCCTATATTGTTGCATTTATTATATTATTGTTTTATATAATTTGCAAGAAAAATTGCTACCGTTTTTTATTATTTCTATATTTTTACAAATTGGATTTTGTAATTATATTCAAAATTAAAATATTAAAATTCAAAAAATGATTCAGGTCATGTCGCTTTCATAGAAATTGTAAATTTTCTTGCTCCGCAGCGCCCTCATTAAAAATGAGATTCCCTACTGCGCTCGAAAAACAATTTCTAATTCAAGCTAACTCCATTCACAATTTTTTTCATTTTTAATATTTTAATTTATGGTAAAAACATATTGCAAACGTTGTAGGGGTCGCTGAGGGCGGCGACCCCTACAGACCAAAAAATAAATTTAGTCACACAAATTCCAATTTATAAAAAGGACGCATTATGCGTCCTTTTATCCTATAATATTATACAAATTAGTCCTCCGCTTCCTTCATTTATAATTCTTTCTAATGTTTCTTGCAATTTTTCTTGTGCATCTTCTGGCATTCTAGAAAGTTTATTTTGTAAGCCCTCATTTACTAATTCGTGTAAGTTTTTACCAAATATGTTTGATTCCCAAATTTTTATTGGATCATTTTCAAATTCTGATAGCAAGTAATTTACTAACTCTTCTGATTGTTTTTCGCTTCCTACTATTGGTGATACTTCTGTTTCAATATCTGCTCTAATCATATGTATAGAAGGTGCTTTTGCTCTTAATCTTACACCAAAGCGAGAACCTTGTTTTACCATTTCTGGTTCATCTAGTATTAATTCCTCCATAGTTGGAGTTACAATTCCATATCCTTTTTGTTTTACTTCTTCTAATGCAACTGCAACTTTATCATACTCTTTTTTTACACTTGCTAAATTAGAAATTGTAGAGAATAAATCTGCCTCGTTTTGAACATCTACTCCTGTTATTTCTGTTAGTACTTGATAGAATAGTTCTTCTTGTAATGTAATTTCTAAACTTACAGATCCGTTTCCTAAGTTTATTTCTTTTATTGTTGTTTGTTTAACTATTTCTGTACTATTTATTTTTTCTATTCCAACATTTATATTCTTTACTGCATTTGTATTCTTAAATGCTTCTTTTATATTTGTATATAATTCTTGTTTTAATGGATGCTCATCATCCAATCCATCTACCCAACCTGGGAAATTTAAATTTATTCTTTCAACTGGAAATTCATATAGTATTTTTCCAAATATATCGTTAACATCTTCCATGTTTAAATTTGTACAGTCAGTTGGAATTACTGCTACTTGATACTTATCCTCTAGTGCTCTTGATAGTTCTTTTGTATAATCTGAATATGGATTATTTGTATTTAATACAATTACAAATGGCTTATTAAGTTCTTTAAGTTCTTTTACCACTCTTTCTTCTGCTTCTACATAATCTTCTCTTGGAATTTCTGTTATACTTCCATCTGTTGTAACAAGTATCCCTATTGTAGAATGTTCTGTAATTACTTTTTTAGTTCCTATTTCTGCTGCAATCTCAAATGGCATCTCTTCATCTGACCATGGTGTTTTTACCATTCTTGGAACTTCATTTTCCATATAACCAAGTGCATTGTTTACTAAATATCCTACACAATCTACTAATCTGGTTTTTAGTTTTAAATTATCTCCAATTGTAATCTCCACAGCTTCATTCGGTACAAATTTTGGTTCTGTTGTCATTATTGTTCTTCCAGCAGCACTTTGTGGAAGTTCATCTCTTGCTCTTTCTCGTTTATGTGTATTTTGTATATTTGGTAAAACTACTAAATCCATAAAGTTTTTAATAAAAGTAGATTTACCAGTTCTTACTGGGCCGTACTACTCCAACATATATATCTCCATCTGTACGATTAGCAATGTCCTCATATATCTCTAGATTCTCCATACTAATATTCCCTCCTAAATAAAAATGTTTGTACAATTAAACTTTAATAAATGTATATTAGGAAAGAACAATTATTATTACACTTTTTTAATCTTTTTTTCCTTTTTCTTTTTTAGTCATATTCGCCATTTTATCTGCTTGCTCCTTTTGTTTTTCTAAAGGTAGCCACTGATATTCTGTGCATACAAATTCTCCATATTTTGTTGTATTTTCTTTTTTTAATTCATCCTCACTTTTTTTCATAAAAAAATCACCTCATAAAATAGTATTTCTCATTTTATGAGGTGATATTCATATTTATTCTTCTACACCCGTTGCAACAACAGTAACTTCCATTTCATCTTGTAATGACTCATCTATTACTGTTCCAAATATAATGTTTGCATCATCACTTACTTTATCATTTATCACTTGAACCGCTGTATTAATCTCTGTTAGGCTAAGATTCTCTCCTCCCCTTACATTAAAAATTACGCCTTTTGCATTATCTATTTTGTTTTCTGTTAAAGGATTATTTATTGCAGTTTTTACAGCATCTTCTAGTGTTTCTCCTTTTTCTGCTCTTCCTATTCCCATATATGCCTTTCCTGTATAACTAAAAATAGTTTTTATATCTGCAAAATCAATATTTATTTCTCCAACTGTTGTAATTAAATCTGTTATACCTTGTATTCCTTGTTCTAGAATACTATCTGCTATTTCGAATGCATCTTGTATTGTTGTTTTATTTCCTATAACTTTTAGCAATTTATCATTTGATACAACAATTAAAGCATTAACATTATCTAGTAATTTTTTTGTTCCAATATCTGCTCTAATACTTCTTTTTCTACCTTCAAAAGTAAATGGTTTTGTTACAATACCAACTGTTAAAATATTCATTTCTTTCGCTAGCTCAGCTATTACTGGTATCGCTCCAGTTCCTGTTCCTCCACCCATTCCGGCAGTTAAAAATAGCATATCTGTATTTTCTAATATTTTTCTTATTTGTTCTCTACTCTCTAGAGCTGCTTTTTCACCTATAATCTCATTTGCTCCTGCTCCTAAACCATTTGTTGTTTGTTTTCCTATTTGCAATACATTTCTAGTATTTGCCCTTCTTAGTGTTCCTGTTTCAGTATTTAATAAGTATGTTTCTATATTTTGAACCCCATCATTTATAATTCTCATAGCAGCATTGTTTCCTCCGCCACCTACTCCTATAACTTTAACTTTTACAATATTTTCTTTATCTTTATACATATTCCTTCCGCCTTTCTTTTGCAATTATAATAAATCTAATACTAATTTTCAAGTTTTTATTAAAATATTGTAAAAAGATTGCATTAATATGCAATCTTTTTATCACACTCAATTATTATAATTTTCTAAATACTCCTCCAACAACACCAAGTATTTTACAATCTGGTACTATTATTGGATCCATTGTACTATTTTCCGGTTGTAATCTTATATAATCTTTTTCTTTATAGAATGTTTTTACTGTTGCTTCATCTTCTATTAATGCTACTACTATTTGACCATTTCTTGCACTATTTTGTCTTTTTACTAGTATGTAATCTCCATCTAGAATTCCTGCTTCTATCATACTTTCTCCACGCACTGTAAGCATAAAGCTTTCGCTGTTTCCAACAAAATCAATTGGAATCGGAAATGTGTCTGTTACATTTTCTACTGCAAGTATTGGTGCACCTGCTGTTATTTTTCCTATAACTGGAACATCAACTAATTCTCTTCCATTGTATAGAGGCTTTGGAGAAGGTTTTTCGTTATCTGCAAGTCCTCCTTTTAATACTCTTAAAGTTCTTCCTTTTTGGTCTTCTTTTTTAATATATCCTTTTTTAGTTAATTTTGCCAAATATCCATGAACTGTTGCTGTTGAACTTAATCCAACTGCTTTTCCTATTTCTCTTACTGATGGTGGGTATCCTTTTTCATTTATTTGTTTTTCTATAAATTTTAGTATAGCTCTTTCTCTTTTATTCAAGTCAGTCATTTCTTCTTTACTCACTATTAATCACTCCCGAAAATCTATTTGCCTATATAGTATCATAAGTTTTTTTAGTTGTCAAACAAATTTTTGGATTTTTTTAATCAAACCATTCCATTTCCCAATCCATGAATTTTACTGTGTCTCCTTCTTTTATTCCCATTTGTTTTAATCTATCTTCTACTCCTAAAAATCTAATACTTTTTTGGAAATAATATAAAGATTCATTATCTTCTAAGTTTGCTCTTCTTAGTATTTTTTCTATAGCTGGGCCATCCACAATATATACACCATTTTCTATTCTTACATTAAATCCTTCTTCTTCTTTCTTTAATGTATATACTTTCTTTTCTTCAACTTCTTCTACATCTTCTTTTGGTAAATCTTTTAGTACTTTTGATACATGTGTAAATAGTTCTTTTAATCCTTCCCCTGTTGCTGCTGATATTTTAAATATTTCTATATTTTTTTCTTTTGCTAGTTTTTCTAATTGCTCATATAATGTTTCATCTTGCATTGCATCTATTTTGTTAGCCACTATTATTTGTTTTCTTGTGCTTAATTTTTCACTATATTTTTTTAATTCTTTGTTTATTGTATTAAAGTCATCTACTGGATTTCTTCCTTCTGAGCCAGAAACATCAATAACATGTAATAAAAGTCTTGTTCTTTCTATATGTCTTAAAAATCTTAAACCTAATCCTGTACCTTCGCTTGCGCCTTCTATAATTCCTGGTATGTCTGCAAGTACAAAGCTATCTCCAAATTCTGTTTTTACAACTCCTAAATTTGGTTCTAGTGTTGTAAAATGATAATCTGCAATTTTAGGTCTTGCTGATGTTACTCTTGAAAGTATTGTAGATTTTCCAACACTTGGGAAACCTATAAGTCCAACATCTGCTAGTAGCTTTAATTCTAATATTACTTCTTTTTCTATTCCTTTTTCTCCATCTTGTGCAAATCTTGGAGCTTGTCTTGTTGATGTTGCGAAATGTGAATTTCCTTTTCCTCCTCTTCCTCCTGGAAGTATTAACTCACATTGTCCTTCTTTAGATAAATCTGCAATTAACTCTCCTGTTTCTGCGTCTTTTACAACTGTTCCAATTGGTACTTTAATATATAAATCTTCTCCAGATTTTCCGAAAGCATCTATTTCCACTTCCGTTTTGACCATTTTCTGCTTTATATTTTTTATTATACCTAAAATTTATTAATGTATTTGAATCCGGGTCAACAATAAAATATACGTCTCCACCCTTTCCGCCATCTCCGCCGTCTGGGCCTCCTGCTGCTACATATTTTTCACGTCTAAATGTAACTGCACCATTTCCTCCGGTTTCCTGATTTAATTATTATTTTTGTATAGTCTATAAACATTATTCTTCTCCTTCAAAGTAGTCTAATTTCATTGCTTTTTTTACTTTTGCCATTGTTTCTTTTGCTTTTTTTCTTGCTTTCTCTGTTCCTTCCATTAGTATTTTATCTACTAGTTCTGGATGTGCTTCGTAATATTCTCTTTTTTCTCTAATTGGTTTTAAAGTTTCTATAATACTTTTTGCAAGTTCTCTTTTGCATGCTACACAACCACGTTTTCCTGCTCTACATTCTTCACATATTTTGTTTAATTCCTCTTTTGGGGTAAATAAATTATGGTAATATGCAACCATACATATATCAGGATTTCCTAAATCATCTTTTCTTATTCTATTTGGATCTGTTACAGCTCCCATTACTTTTTTAGTAATTTCTTCTTCTGAATCTGATAAATATATTGCATTTCCTAGTGATTTTCCCATTTTTTCGTTTCCATCTAGACCTTTTATTCTTTTTGTGCTTGAAAGAACTGCTTCTGGTTCTACTAAAACATCTCCATAAATACTATTAAATTTTCTAACAATTTCTCTACATTGTTCTATTAAAGGTAGCTGGTCTTCTCCTACTGGTACTAATTTCCCTTCAAATGCTGTTATATCTGCTGCTTGGCTTACTGGATATCCTAAAAATCCATACGTTACGCTCTCTCCAAAAACATCTCTTTTTTGTGCAATTTCTGTTTTTACTGTTGGGTTTCTTTGAAGTCTTGCTATTGTAACAAGATTTGAATAGTATACTGTAAGTTCTGCAACTTCTGGTATCATTGATTGAATATATATAGTAGTTTTACTTGGATCTATTCCTACTGATAAATAATCCATTGCTACTTCTCTTACATTTTTTCTAACTTTTTCTGGATTGCCAAAATTATCTGTTAATGCTTGAACATCAGCAATTAATATATATTGATCATATTTTCCACTTTCTTGTAATTCTACTCTTGTTTTTAAAGAGCCAAAATAATGACCTATATGTAATCTACCTGTTGGTCTATCTCCTGTAAGAACTATTTTTTTCTCCATAATTTGCACCTCTTATTTTTTAATATTTATATATTATATACTATTTTTTTTATTATTACAATAAAAGTAAATTGGAAAGTTTCTAATAAACCTTTAATTAAAAAAACTCCTCAAATCTTTGAAGAGTTTTTCTTTATTTTTTAGGCTTCTTCTTGGTAAACACTTACTTGTTTTTTGTCTTTACCTTTTCTTTCGAACTTAACTTTTCCATCTACTACTGAATATAATGTATCATCACTACCTTTTTTTACATTAATTCCTGGATGTATTTTTGTTCCTCTTTGTCTTACTAATATATTTCCTGCTAGAACGAATTCTCCGTCTGCTCTTTTCACTCCTAAACGTTTTGACTCACTGTCTCTACCGTTCTTAACACTACCTTGACCTTTTTTATGTGCCATCTATAATTCACTCCCTTCACGTTTTCCTACAATCTATCTTTTTTATTTACTACTATGCTTCAACTTTTTCTTCTTTTTTTGTAGCTGTTTTCTTTGCTGTTGTAGCTTTAGTTGTTGTTGCTTTTTTTGCTGTTGTAGTTGTTTTTGCTGCTGGTTTTTCAGCTGTTTCTGCTTTTCCAGCTTTAGCTGCTGCAGTTTTTATTGATGTTATTTCAACTTTTGTATAAGGTTGTCTATGTCCTTGTTTCTTTCTTTCATTCTTTTTAGCTTTCATTTTGAAAACGATAATTTTTTTACCTTTTCCATGAGCTACTACTTTACCTTCTACTTTAACACCTTTTACGTAAGGGTTACCAACTTGTACTTTTCCATCATCAGATACTAATATTACTTTATCAAAAGTAACTTTTTTTCCTTCTTCTGCATCTAATTTTTCAAAAAATACTACGTCTTTTTCTTCTACTTTGTATTGCTTTCCACAAGCTTCAATTACTGCGTACATTCTTTATACGACCTCCATTTTTCTAATACTCGCTAAGATTACAACTTAGGTAACTATTATATTAATAGTATTTAAACCTAACTTATGCGGCTTACAGATGAATATTTTACCATAGCTTGCGCCATTTGTCAAACATTATTTTAATTTCATTGAAAGAAGTTTTGATATTCCGTTTTCTTCCATTGTTATTCCATACACAGTATCTGCTGCTTCCATTGTTCCTTTTCTATGTGTTATAACTAAAAACTGTGTTGTTTGTGTGAATTTTTTTAGGTATTCTGCAAATCTGTAAACATTAACATCATCTAGAGCTGCCTCTATTTCATCTAATACACAGAATGGTGCCGGATTGATTTTTAATATTGCAAATAGCAACGCAATTGCTGTAAATGCTTTTTCTCCTCCTGATAGAAGAGTCATGTTTTGAAGTTTTTTTCCTGGTGGTTGTGCTTCTATATCTATTCCACATTCTAATATATTCTCTTCGTCTGTAAGTTTAAGTTCTGCTTTTCCTCCACCAAATAGTTCACTAAATACTTCTCCAAAATTCTTATTTATTACTTTAAATTGTTTTTCAAATTGTTCTTTCATTATTTTTGTCATGTCTTGAATTACTTTTTTTAGTTTACTACTTGAGTCTTCTAAATCCAATCTTTGCTCACACATAAAGTCATATCTTTCTTTTGTTTGTTTATATTCTTCAATTGAATCTACATTAATACTTCCTAAATTTCTTATCTCATCTCTTAGGTGCTTTACTCGTTTTGTAGTTTCTGCTACATTGTCTGGCTTTTTGTATTCTTCTGCTACATTATTTGGTGTTATTTCGTAATCTTCCCACATTTTATTTATTATTTGTTCTAATTCATATTCTATTTTAGATTTTTTAACTTCTTGTTTTGTTATTTGTGCTTTTAAATCCTCTATTATTTTAAACTTGCTTGTAATTTCTTCCTCTGCTTTTGCAAGTTCTTCATTTTTAGAAATTCTTTCTTTCTTTAGTTCTTCTACTTTCTCTCCACTTGTACTTACTTCTTGCTTCATTTGTTCTATTTGCTCATTTAGTTTTAGAATTTCTTCTTCTAGGTTTTTATTGTCTTCTACTATTTTTTCTCTTAATTGTTTTTTATTTTCTATACTTGTTTTATTGTTTTGAATATCTTGCTCTATTCTTGCAACAATTTCATCTATTGAGCTATTGCTTTCATCAAATGAACTAACTGATATTTTTAAATTTGTTATATCAAAATTTAAGTCATCTATGTATTTTTGAGTGTCTTTATTTTTGTCACTAAATGCTGTTATTTCTTTTTGTAGTTCTTCATTTTCTTTTTCTAATACTTCAATTTCTTGTTGTAATTTTTCTGCTTCTTCTTTGTTGTTTTTCTTGTCTTCTCCTATTTGAGAAAGTTCTTTTCTTAGATTTGCAAGCTTGTTTTCTAGTTTAGTAATATTTTCTTCTATTGATACAACTTTTTGTTTTTCTGTTGCATACACAATTTCTGTGTCTTGCATAATATGTTCTAGTCCCATTACTTCTTCAATAACATCTTCTTGCGATTTCTCGTATTCTTCTTTTTGTTGTTCCAATTCTTCTATTTTTTTATTTAATTTTTTGATGTCTTTTTCTAGTTCTTGTATTTGGCTTGTTCTTCCTATTATGTTATTTGTTTTTACTGTAGTTGATCCACCTGTTATTGCTCCACTTGGATTAATTACATCACCTTTTAGTGTAACTATTCTAAATGAATACTTGTTTTGTCTTGCAAGTATTATTGCTGTCTCCATGTTGTCTACAATTACAGTTCTTCCAAGTAAATTTAATATTATTTCTTCATATTTTTTATCTACTTTTACTAAATCTGCTGCAATTCCTATTACTCCGCCTAAACTATTTTTTATTAGTTTGTCTACTCTTTTTCCTTTTACTGAAGCTATTGGTAAGAAAGAAGCTCTTCCCAAATTATTTTTTCTTAAATGTTCAATTAGTTTTTTAGCATCCTCTTCTGTATCTGTAACTATGTTTTGAAGTGTTTGTCCAAGTACAGTTTCTATTGCTGTTCCATATTCCTTTGGAACAGTTAATATGTTTGCCAAAACTCCATGCATACCTTTTTTTAGGCTTGCATCTTTATCACAATCTAGTAATAGAGATCTTACACTTCTTATATATCCTTCTTTTTCTTTTTCCATGTCACTTAAGAATTTTAATTTTGAATCTTTTATTCTTAATTCTGTAGAAAGTGTATTTATTTTATCTTGGTATTCTTTTGATTTTGCAATACTTGCTTCTCTTTTTTCGTTTATTGCTTCTAATTTTTTACTTGCTTCATTTCTTTTAGCTTCTATTTCATAAAATGTTTTAGATATTTCATCTTTTTCCAATCTTTTTTGGTCTAGTTCTGATATTGTATCTGATATTTCATTTTTTACTACTTTTTCTCTTTTTTCTAAATTCTCATAATTTACTTCTTGTGTATTAATTTGTGTAGCTTTTTCATATTTTGAGTCTATATTGCTTTCTACTTTCTTTTTTTGTTCTTCTATTTGTATTTCTTCTGATGATAATTTTTTAGATATTTCTTCTAACTCTTTTTCTTTTTCTTCTAACTCTTTTGCAAATTTTTCTCTGTTAGATGACAAATTTAGCTTTTTCTCTAATCTTTGTGTCTTTTCTTCTTCAAGTTCTTTTACTCTGTTTGTTACCTCTTCAATCTCTTTTAAATATCTATCATAGTTTTCTTTGTTATTTGATATTCTTTCATTTGCAATATTTATATCTGAATTAATTTGTTCTTGTTTTTTACTTGTTTCAAAGCCTAAGTTTTGAGTTTCTTCTATCTTTTCTGTTATTTCATCTATTTTAGTCTTTAATTCTTCTTTTAAGTTTTGCATTTCTTGCATCTTTGTTTCTTCATCTTGTTGTTGAGCTACAAATATGTCCATATCTTTTGTAATTTCTACTAACTTTTGTTTGTAATTGTCTATGTTAAATAGGAATAGTCCTATTTCTATTCCTTTTAATTCTTCTCTTAAATCTAAAAACTTTTTTGCTTTTTCTGATTGTTTTTTTAATGGTTCAATATTTGCTTCTATTTCTGCTAAAATATCATTTATTCTAAGTAAATTTAATTTTGTTTGTTCTAGTTTTTTCTCTGATTCTGCTTTTCTTACTCTATATTTTACAATTCCTGCTGCTTCTTCAAAAATTGCTCTTCTATCTTCTGATTTATTACTTAAGATTTCATCTATTTTTCCTTGTCCTATTATAGAATAACCATCTTTTCCAATTCCTGTGTCCATAAATAATTCTAAAACATCTTTTAATCTACATGGTGTTTTATTTATGTAATATCCAGATTCTCCATTTCTATATATTCTTCTTGTAACTGTAACTTCTGAATATTCTATTGGTAATTTTCCATCAGTATTATCAATTACTATTGAAGCTTCTGCAAATCCTAATGATTTTCTATTTTGAGTTCCAGCAAATATAATATCTTCTGACTTTGAACCTCTTAGGGATTTCATGCTTTGCTCCCCAAGAACCCATCTAATACTATCAGAAATATTACTTTTTCCAGAACCATTTGGTCCTATTACTGTTGTAATACCTGGCATAAATTCTAACACTGTTTTATCTGCAAATGATTTAAATCCTTGCAACTCTAATCTTTTTAAGTACATGTTTTCCACCTTTTTTTCTTACTTAAACAAAAGGAGATTTTTCCCCTTATTTATATACTAGGAAATTTCTCATTTCCTAGTATATAAAAATGCTATAATCGCTATTGCCTTTGAGATTTCCTCATTACATTCGGAAACTCAAATCGGCAAGAACAAATGGCGACTAAAGTCGCTTTGTTCTTCATTTTTATATAATATATTAAAATCTTCAAATTTTCAACTTTTTTTTGCAAAAAAATCCCCGTTCATAAAATGAACAGAAATTTTTTAATCTATTATTCTTAATTATTTGTTGCTCTAAGCGTTTCCTCTAATTTTTAATTCATTTGCTGCATTTGTTCTCCCATTTCAATCGCATTATATAATATTCCTATAGCTGTATTTTCTATACCTTCTCTTTCTTTTATCATTTCAAATATTTTTTGAAATAAATCTTTTATATCATCTCCTGATTTTTCATTTATAATATAGCTATTTTCATCTGTTAATGCTGTAATTGTAGCGTTTGTATTAAATGCTATATCTACATTTATGTCTGCTACAATTCTTAATTCTTCAGTAGCTGTTAATTCTAAATTCATTACATATTTCTCGTTGTTCTCTGTACTATTTTTTGTTATATCTGCCATTATTTGTGTGCCTTTAGAATTTTCTACTTGTAATGATAATGTTATATCATTTTTTTCAAATGTTTTTACTATTTGTATTGTTTGAGAATAACTATCTTTCATAGTAATTTGAATTCTAGCTAAATTTCCTCCATGTACATATATTGTTTCTGTAAAATCAAATCCTAAATTTTCTATACTATCTCCTAAAAAACTTGATGTATCTATTATTTTATTAACATCTATATTTGACGATTTTAAAGAAGAAAAGACTTGTTTCATTTCATCACTGCTTAGTTTTAGCTCATATGCACTTACTTGAACATTTTCTCCATCTAATTCAGTCTCCATTTTTCCTAAATTAGAATATTTTTCTTTTGAAGCTTGTTCTTTTATTATTCCGAATGAATTACTCAATAATTTTTTCACATTATCCTGTTTGCTAGATAATTGTGTTGAATATTCAGTTGGTTCTATTTTATCTAAATTTAAGTTTGCAATTCCTAGTTTAGCCCAGAATATATCCAAGTTTTTATTCTCTAGAGTAATATATCTATTTGTTATTCCTTTAAAAGATAATCCATATTTTTCTTGGTCTTTGGCTGTATCTATTTCTAATATATCTTTTTTGTCATTATCACCAAAAATAACATTTAATTCTGATTTCTTTTCTGCAATATTAGTTTTACCATTTATTAAAATATTAGAGTTGTTTAAAACATTCTGTCCATTCATTACAGCATTCAAATTTACATTTATCTTTTGCTCACTATTCTGTGTAGAAAGCTTTGTTAATAATTGCTCTGTTCTGTCACTTTCCAATAACTGCTCTGCTTGATTCTCTCCCAAATAATTATAAAATATTTCTCTAGTTGATTTAAAAGTATCTGTGCAAAAATATACATATGCTCCTACTCCTGCTCCAACAATTAATATTCCTATTATTACAAATGTTAATATTTTTATTGCTTTCATTTACAAATCACCTCTTTATTTATTATATTTTAATGTTTTTAGTCACTTTTTGTCAATATAAAACATACAATATATTAAGTAAAATAAAGAAAGGAAATGATATAAATGGAATTTGAAAAAGATTTTTGTCCAGTTGTTAAGGTTGACGGTTTTATCGAAAAAGGTAAACAATTCGACTTAGAAATAAATTTACCAGAAGATAACAGAAACGTAATATATGGAGTAATTAAAGATTGCTACAAAGACCCTGTTGAAGATGCTGTTGTAAAACTAATAGAAGTTTGCTTCGAATATGGTAAAGAAGAAAGAAAACCAGTTTCTCATACCTTTACAGATAAAAATGGTGAATTCGTATTTGGACCACTTTGTCCAGACAAATCTTATGAATTACAGATTTGGGTAGACAGAGTAAAACATGTAAAAATTTGCAAAGAATGCAAACGTCATGGTAAATGCCTAAAAGGTGTAAAACTTGATTGTGATGACAAACCTTGTAAAGATGACTGTAAGCCAGACTGTAATAAACCTTGCAAATAAATACTAAACAAGGACGTATAAATTAAAATACGTCCTTGTTTACTAAAATGCACCTATTTTTTTTGCTAATTGTCTACCTTTTTTCATTATTGTTTTTTTATTCATCATACCTTCATTATACATAATTGCCATACCTGCAGCTATTGCAGTTCCTATAATCATACCTTTTACAAATTTCATTTTTATTCTCCTTTCTAATATAAATTGGAATTTGTTTTTTCTATATTTTTATTATTACTTTTTCTATCTTTTTTATACTGTCTGATTAATGAATAAATTTCATAAATTGAAATCAAAATTAAAAAAATTCCAAAATATTTTTTTAGATGTTTTACATCCATATTCACTGATATTTTTGCTCCTATTATTGCTCCTACAATTCCTGATATTGCTACTGGAATTCCTACTTTCCAGTTTATAAGTTTATCTTTTATTGTTGTAACAATTGCCGAAAGTGATGTTGGCACAAAAAACACAAGATTTGTGGCTTGTGCTGTATGTTGTTCTACTCCCATAAACACAGAAAGTATAAGAATTAAAATTGTTCCTCCTCCCATCCCAGTACCACTTACTGTTCCTGATATCAATCCTGTAAGAATCTCTAACATATCTTTCTCCTATCTAAATTATCATTTTTATTGAAACATAAATTAAAAACACAATAAATATAATTTTTAAAACTTTGTCCGGCAATTTTTTTAACAGCTTTGATCCAATAAAGCCTCCTATTATACCTCCTATTGCACATTTAATTCCAATGTTCCAATTAATGTAGTTATTATTATAGTAAAATAAGCCACTAGTGATAACCATTGGCAAAATTGAAAAAACAGAGGTAGCTCTTGCCTCTGCTTCGTCTAATTTAAATATATGAACAAATGCAGGTACAACTATCATCCCCCCACCTGCTGCAAAAAGTCCGCTTATGATCCCTGCACTTATTCCTAAAAGTATCTTTTTAATCATACTATTTCCTATTCTTTTCTATATTACTTTCCATCTTTATATCTATATTTATTTTTACACATTTTTCAATTTTTATTCTTTTATTTTTATAAATATCAAGTTTAATTTTTACTGGTAGGCAACTTTTTCTTACGTTTATCGTTATATTAATTTTAATCCATGTGATTTTTCAACATTAAATGATAAAATACAACATAATTTCGAAGAAGTGAGATGATGTTCTATGATAAAAATTAGATTATCTGATTTATTAGGAAAACATAAAATGACTCAAAAAGCCTTATCTGAAATTACAGGTATTAGACCTGCAACTATTTCTAAAATGTATTATGAAGAAGTAAAAAGAATTGATGTTAGACACTTAAACAACATTTGCAAAGCTTTTGACTGTGAAATTTCTGAATTATTAGAATATATACCAGATAAAAAAGTTGTAAAAAAATAAAAATTTTTAAAAGACCCCAATTTATTTTTTAATAAATTGGGTTTACTTTTTTATTAGAGCAAATAGTAATTATATCTTTTTGTTCTCTAATCTATTGTTTCATCCTTTATATAGTACTTTGTACCTAGCATTTTGTCTGGCAAATATTGTTGTTCTACTTGATGATTTGGATAATCATGTGGATATTTATAACCTTCTCCATATCCAAAATCTTTCATTCCAGAAACTGGTGCGTTCCTTATATGCATTGGAATTTCACCTGTATCTTTTGTCTCCACATCTTCTAAAGCTTTGTTTATTGCCAAATATGTTGCATTTGATTTTTTTGATGTCGCTACATATATTGCAGCTTCTGATAATATTATTCTTGCCTCTGGCATTCCTACACTTGCTACTGCTTGCATTGCACTATTTGCAACAACTAATGCATTTGGATTTGCAAGTCCTACATCCTCTGCTGCTGCAATCACAATTCTTCTTGCAATAAAAACTGGGTCTTCTCCACCTGCAATTGCTCGTGCTAAATAAAATGCTGTTGCATCCGGATCGCTTCCTCTCATTGATTTTATAAATGCACTTATATTATCATAATGACTATCTCCAGTTTTATCAAACATTGATTTCTTTTTTCCAACGCATTCAGCAGCGATTTCATTTGTTATATTAATGAGCCCATTTTTATCTACTGGTGTTGTAAGTACTGCTATTTCTAGACTGTTTAATGCTGTTCTTACATCACCATTAGAAATTTCTGCTATTTTTTTAAGTGTTTCGTCTTCTATATTTATATTATAACTTCCAAGTCCCTCTGGATTTTTTATAGCATTTTTTAATATTGTAAATATATTTTTTACAGAAAGTGGTTTTAGTTTGAAAACCATAGACCTTGAAATTAAAGCTTTATTAACTTCAAAATATGGATTTTCTGTTGTAGCTCCAATTAATATAACTGTACCATTCTCTACAAAAGGAAGCAATGCATCTTGTTGCAATTTGTTAAATCTATGAATCTCGTCTATAAATAATATGCATTTCCCTGTTGGGTTAAGTAATGGATTTTTAGCTTCTTCTATTGCGGATTTTATATCTCCAACACCAGAAGTTACTGCATTTAATTTTATAAATTTATATTTAGTTGTATTACTTATAACTTTAGCTAAAGATGTTTTACCTGAACCTGTTGGTCCCCATAAAATTATACTAGATAATCTATCTGCTTTTATTGTTCTATATAGAATTTTGTCTTTACCTAAAATTTCTTCTTGCCCAATAAATTCATCTAGTGTTTGTGGCCTTACGCGGTGGGCCAGTGGTATATTTAAATCCATTTATTCTCCTCTCTAAAACAAATTGGAATTTATTTTTCAATTTCTTGCTAAGTTTTTTAATCCTTGTTTTATTATCTCTTCTAATTGTAAATTCTTTGTATCCACATTTTCCAAAGCTTTTTCTATTTCTCGTTTTGTATAGCCTAGTACTTGTAATGCAGCTATTGCTTCGCTTGTTTCTTCTTCGTTTGTTATTGATAATTTTACTTCTTCTGTTTTTGTTATTGCTTCTTCTGTTTTTAATTTATCCTTAAGCTCTAACACTATTCTTGCTGCTGTTTTTTTACCTATTCCTGGTATTTTTACCAATTGAGATATATCATCTGATATTACAGCAAGTGCAAAACTTGATGGGCTTATTTCTGAAAGCATTGCTATTGCTGATTTTGCCCCTATACCACTTACTTGTAATAAAAGCTCAAACATACGTAATTCTTCATTTGTGTTAAATCCATATAAACTAATATTATCTTCTCTTACATAATAATGTGTATGTACTTTAACAACTTTACCAATTTCTCCTAAAGTTTCTATTGCTTTTGTTGCCATAAATATCTTATAACCAATTCCACCTACATCTATTACAACATAATTATTTGATTTTTGTTCTAAACTACCTTTTATATATGCAAACATTTAGCTCTCTCCTTGCAAACAAATTTTCTGTACATATTTTATCATATTAAATTTATTTTGCAATAGATAAAATAAAAAAAATATAAGTAGCTGTTTGCTACTCATATTTCTAATGTTTAACTGTTTCATTCAATTTTTTTGTGATTCTTAGTCCTATTACATAGTTTATAATGTAAATTATTATAAATATTAATGTATATATTATATAGAAATACTTTGGAACAGTTCTATATATAGTAAAAATGTCCCAGCTTCTATATGTAAGATTATATGCATATATTGGTGGTATTATAAGCATAGGCAAAAAATATCCTATTAAAATCTTAAAAATATTGTTCATTTTTTTACTTGTAATTACAACATAAGCTATCCCTATTGATACTCCCAATAGAATGGATATACAAATATATTTATTTGTTATCATTGTAATCTCAGTTTGAAAAACACTCCATACTGAGTAACCTAGTGGATCAAAATCTTCTGCTATTGCATGATAATTACTGTTTTCTATATAATCCGATTCCTTATGACTCTCTTCTAACAGTTTTGCATAATTACTAATTCCATCTCCTAATTCTTTTATCTTTTCTCTATCAACATTTCTTAAATCATAATATTTCTTACTAAATAAACTAAATTGGTATTCTTTGCAGCGTTTATTAAAAAAATTCAAGGTGAAAATCATGTATATAGCTATTGTTGAAATGCTAAATACTAATAATGTTTTTAATAATTTTTTCATTTTAAATTCCCCCTCTCTCTAAGTAGCTTCATTATTTGTGGTACTTTTCTTTTAGAAACTTTTTCTTGTGTATTGTCCTTCAAATTTACCAAAATTGTTCCAAGTATACTTGTATCAAAACATTTGACTTGATTTGTATTTATAATACATGAGTTTGAAATCCTTATAAAGTTCTTTTGCTTAAGGAATTTTTCCAGTTCATATAGTTTATATTTAATTTTATATGTTCCGTCCACAGTTCTTGCATAGTTATATTTGTCTTTGCTAAAAAAACATATTATTTTTTCTAGATTTATAAAATATATTTCATTATTATTACTAGCAACAATTTGATTTGATATTGAATCCATATCTGATATATATTTAATGAAATCTCGTATTTCATCAGATAATTTTGGGGCGTTTATTGTAATTGTTGTTTCTTTATATTCACTTGATATATTAGTATTAATCTTAATATTCATAGCTCCTCCTTTTTTTAATTATAGCATATGTCTTTACTGTTCACAATTGCAAATGAATTCTTTAAGATAAATGGTGCTATTATTGTGATATATGTAACTTATGTTTTATCGAATCAGTGCAATGTAAATTTTTGTAAAAAATCTATTGACTGTTTTGTAAAAAAATGGTATTTTATTGTATGCCAATATTTTTTATTGAAATATTTGGAGCGGTTGTTTATATAAAGGATTAAATTTTACCCTTTATATGACAGCAATTTCCGTTGTTACAGTTTTAAGTAAATGCTATTATTCGAAAGGAACATTGTTATGAAAAATTCTTTTAAAAAATTTGTCTTTATAATGTTAGCATTTGCATTTCTGTTCATAAATTCAGTCTCGGCTTTTGCTGCAGAATTTACTACAGCAGAAGCTGTACAGGCTTCAATTTCTACGCAGTCCAACTCTTTCCCATATTCTAGCCTTGCCAATTCACTAAACACTACAACTTCATGGAAAACAATTGCTACTTCCAACACAGGTTTTAGTTGTAATGTCTTTATAAAATGCATGAACACTACTACTAGTGGCTGGGGAGTGGTGCCAAGTGATGTTCGTATGCTTGGTAAAAATGGCAATGTTGTTTGGACTGAAAATGGCGCTGTTCCTGGTCAGGGAGACAGAACATTTTGGTGTGGAAATGACGTGTATACTATTCAGATAAGAACTCAGGCAGGTTATGGTGTTGCTATTGCTCATCAGGCTTAAACACTTTAGAGTTGTGGCATTAACTCACAAATAAATAGCATTTGCTAAAACTGGGTAACGACGGGGAGGTGAGATGTTCTTATTGAACATCTCATTTTTTTATATTTTTACACATGTTCTTTGTTTATTAATAGATAATTATTTTAATATTTCTTCAAGTCAAGAAGTATATCAGTTCAGTATACAATACCAATCTATTTCCATTTGAATATATTTGTTATTTTCTTATATCTATACAAAATGCAAAAATAGGAAGAGTTGTTCTCCTCTTCCTATTCCTATTTTATTATCTATTCAACTGTAACTGATTTTGCTAAATTTCTTGGTTTGTCTACATCTAATCCTTTTTCCTTTGAAATATAGTATGAAAGTACTTGCATTGGTACTACTGAAAGCACTGGAGACATAAATGGGTTTGTTTTTGGTATTTTTATTACTGTATCAAATCCATCATTTTTTATATCTTCACTTGTAATTAGTAATACTTTTGCACCTCTTGTTACTACTTCTTGCACATTGCTTATTGATTTTTCAACTAACCTTTCATCTGTCATTGTTGCAACTACTGTTACTCCATTTTCTATTAACGCTATTGGTCCGTGTTTTAATTCGCCTGATGCATATGCTTCTGAATGAATATATGATATTTCTTTTAGTTTTAAAGAGCCTTCTAAGCTTACTGCATAGTCTGTTCCTCTTCCTAAAAAGAACATATCTTTTTCTTTGTATACTTTTTTAGCAAATTCTTTTATTTCTTCTAAGTCTTTTAATATCTCTTCAACTTGTGATGGTAATCTTAAAATATCCTTTTTTAGTTCTTTTATTTCTTCTAAATCTGCTGTTTCTAGTTTCTCTGCAAAATATAATCCTAATATGCTAAGGAGTACCACTTGTGAAGTATATGCTTTTGTTGAAGCTACTGCTATTTCTGGTCCTGCATGTGTATATATTGAGTAGTCAGCTTCTCTTGTTATAGAGCTACCAATTACATTTGATATTGCAAGTGTTTTTGCTCCTTTTGATTTTGCAAGTTTTAATGCAGCTATTGTATCTGCTGTTTCGCCTGATTGGCTAATATATATAGCAAGTGTTTTATCATTTACTATTGGATCCCTGTATCTAAATTCCGAAGCAATATCTACCTCTACTGGAATTTTGCAAAGTCTTTCAAATATAGTTTTTGCTACTAATCCCGCATGCATTGCAGTTCCGCATGCTACTATATATATTTTATTTAAACTTTTTAAATATTCTTTTGTAAAATTCAAGTCTTCTATTTCTACATGTCCATTATCTAATTTTGCACCAATTGTTTCTCTTATTGCATTTGGTTGTTCATTTATTTCTTTTAGCATAAAGTCTTCATAACCATCTTTCTCTGCACTAGCTGCTCCCCACTCTATACTTTTTATTAGTTTATTTATTTTATTTAAATCTTTATCATAGAAAATTACATTATCTTTTGAAAGTTCTACAATTTCATTGTCATCTAAAAGATAAAAATCTTTTGTATAAGAAAGGATTGCTGGTATATCTGATGATATATAATTTTCTCCGTTTCCTTTTCCTATAACAAGTGGACTATCTTTTCTTACAACAAACATTTTATCACTTTCACTTGCTGCTAATATTTCTAATGCATAGCTTCCTTTTAAATCATTACATGTATCTTTTATTGCTTTTAATACATCATTCTCTTTTGTAAAGTAATAATGTATTAAGTTTGGTATAATTTCTGTATCTGTTTGTGATAAAAAATTATATCCTTTTTCTATTAAAAAGTTTCTTAATTCATGATAGTTCTCTATTATTCCATTATGGACAACTGCAAAAGAACCTGAATTGTCCATATGCGGATGGGAATTTTCTTTTGATGGTTTTCCATGAGTTGCCCATCTCGTATGAGCAATACCAATTGTTCCTTTCAAAGAATCAATTCCTTCCAAATTATATAAATTATTAACTCTTCCTTTGTCTTTTTTTACAACAATGTTGTTTCCTTCCATTACAGCAATTCCTGCTGAATCATAACCTCTGTACTCTAATCTTAAAAGTCCATTAATTAATATTGGAGTTGCTTTTTTATCTCCTATATAACCTACAATTCCACACATAGTGTACCTCCTAAAAAATCTAAAATGGAATTGAAAGTATTTTTAGTAAATTAAGGTTTATATTACCTTTGTTCTAATATTGCTATTAGTCTTTGTGTAATATTTAATGACAACCATATGCCATAGAACCATCCGCCGAATCCTTCGATAAGTTCTAATCCTCGTCAACAATATACATTGTCCTGGCGCTACATTATTTTAACTTCTACTCTTTTCTCTCCTTCCTTTTAAATTTTCATTTACTTAAAAAATCTTTCAATACTGTATTATATTACACTATTATCTTTTTTGAAGCAAGTCTTTTGTAAAAAAATTGGAATTTGTTTAGTTCCGGATGAATTCAGGACAGTCCCCAAAATCCCCAGGTTTGGTGATTTTAAGGGACAGTCCCTAGAATTCCCCCTCACACAAATTACAATTTATCTAATTATTTAAAAATATATTTTACAATTTTGTACTGTTATGTTATTATATATTTGGTTATATTATACGTAAGGAGTACTTTTATGAAAAATTATTATGAAATTCTAGAAGTAAGCGAAAATGCATCATTTGAGGTTATAGAAAAAGCTTATAGAACACTAGCAAAAAAATATCACCCAGATATGAACTCTGGAAGTAATTCATATCTTTCTGAAGATAAGTTTAAAGAGTTAACAGAGGCATATAGAATATTATCTAATAAAGCTCTTCGAGCTCAATATGATGAAGAAATTGGACTAGGTTCTAATAATTTTAATGTATATAATAATCTATATTCTGAGCAGGAAAGACTAAAAAAAGAGGTCCAAAGTTTAAAAATGGAAAAAGAATCTCAAAAGTATGTAAATAAAAAACAAAAAGAACGTGAAAATTCTTTAAATCCTAAAAAGTACTTTCAAATAATTGGTACTGCACTTTATAATGAAACTAAAAAAAGTAAAGAAGAACGTTCTAAAGATATATTTGCTCTTGTTTTAACAATCATAATTGTTGCAATTATAGTGTTTGTATTTTGGAAAGTACCTGTACTAAAAAAATTTCTATTCCCATAGAATTTAAAGGGAAATATCTTCCCTTTTTTATTTTTTTATAGTATAATAATTATTGTGATTAATATTATTAGGAGGAGTGTATATGTGGTGTTTTTGGTTAATCGCAGCTGGAGTATTTTTTGTAGCTGAAATCATAACAGTTGGATTTTTAGTATTTTGGTTAGGCATCGGTGCACTTTTAGCTATGGTTGCTAGCATATTTACAGATAGCATAGCAATACAAACAGCAGTATTTGTTATTTCTTCTGCAATACTTATACCTCTTACAAAACCTTTAGCAGATAAATTCATAAATAAAAAAGATACAATACCTACAAATAGCTATTCATTAATTGGAAAACATGGTATTGTAACATTAGATATTAATCCAATAGAAGCAACTGGTCAGGTAAAAGTAAATGGTGAAGTATGGTCTGCAAAAACAGATGATGAATCTTCTATTGCTAAAGGCACAGAAGTAGAAGTTTTAAAAATTGATGGTGTTAAATTAGTTGTTAGCCCAATTAGAGTAACATCCGTATTATAGTTATCAATATTTTTAATATATATATTTTTTTAGGAGGAATTAATATGCCATTTTTAATTATACTACTAGTTATAATTTTAATTATAGCATTCAAATCAATCAAAGTCGTTAGACAATCTGAAGTTTATATTATAGAAAGACTTGGTAAATTTCATAAAGTTGCTGACGCTGGACTTACAATAATCATTCCTTTCGTTGATCACGTAAGAAGTGTTGTAAGTTTAAAAGAACAAACAATGGATATACCACCACAAGGAGTTATTACAGAAGATAACGTTACAATTACAATAGATACTGTTGTGTTCTATCAAATAACAGATCCTGCAAAAGCAGTATACGAAATTCAATCTTTAAAAAGAGGTATTGAATACTTAGCAATTACAACTATTCGTGATATAGTTGGTAAAATGAACTTAGACTCAACATTTAGTTCAAGAGATATGATTAATAATCAATTAAGAATATTACTTGATGAAGCAACAGATAAATGGGGATGTAAAGTAAACAGAGTTGAAATTAAAGATATTAGACCACCAGAAGATATCCGTGATGCAATGGAGAAACAAATGAATGCAGAAAGAAATAAAAGAGCTGCTATTCTTCAAGCTGAAGGAGAAAAACAAGCTGCTATTACAATAGCAGAAGGTCAAAAAGAAGCTGCTATTCTTCAAGCTGAAGCTGATAAAGAATCAAGAATTAGAAAAGCTGCCGGTGAAGCAGAAGCTATTCGTGAAGTTGCTAAAGCTAAGGCTAAAGAAATAGAAATGGTTTATGAATCAATTAAAAATGCAAACCCTGATGATACATTAGTTCAATTAAAATCATTAGAAGCACTTAAAGAAGTTGCAAAAGGAGAAGCAAACAAAGTATTTATTCCTTTTGAAGCAACAAGTGCTCTTGCAAGTTTAGGTTCTATTAAAGAAGTTATGAAAGACGAAAAGAAAGCAAAAAGCAAAGATTAAAATAGGAATGAACAAAGCGACTTTGTATATAAAAAAAACAGAAGATTATAAAATCTTCTGTTTTTTTATTCCTCTAGTCCAAAACTTACTCCAAGCGCATCATTTATTTTATTTATTACTATTCTATCATCTATATGTCCTATCTTCTCTTTTAACCTACTTTTATCTATTGTTCTTATCTGTTCTGCAAGTACTACAGAGTCAGCTTTTAATCCAAATTCTTTTGAATCTAATTCTATATGTGTAGGTAATTTATTTTTATTCATTTGAGAAGTTATTGCTGAAACTATTACTGTTGGGCTGTATTTATTGCCTGTGTCATTTTGTATTACTAAAACTGGTCGTATTCCGCCCTGTTCTGAACCAACTACTGGACTTAAATCTGCATAAAACATATCTCCTCTTTTTATTACCATATTCTTCACTCCTGCTACTTTTGTTAATTAGATTTTTTGTATATTTTAGATATGAGTTTGAGATTAAGAATATAATTTACTTAAAATTCTTTTGTATTATATATCATTTTCTAATGGACTTAGCTTAAATGCTAAAACATCTTCTTTTTGTAAATTATTTATTTTTATCTCATTATATAATATGTAGATTATGTTTTTTTGTGTTACATCTTGTACTTCCATTCTTGTTGGTTTAAATGTTTTTTTGTCAATATATAGCCTTTTGTGATTTATATATTTATTTCCATTTTTTGTACTTGTCTCTAATATTATTTCATTTTCATTTTCTGTTACTTTGTTCTCGCCAGAATCCAAAAAATCATCAATAAAAGCACTTAAACTTAATGCATTATCTCCTAAACATTGATAATTTTCATAAATCTTGCTTAAATTAATATTACTATTTTCAATTTTCAAACTAGAGCCATCATATATAGTAGTTAAACCCTTTATATTTTCTGGCTCTAATACTTCTTGTTTGTATATTCCATTTTCTTTTATATACTGCTCTTTTATTAAATATGAATTGTTATTTTTGTTTGAATTTATTTCTACCTTAAATGTTGCCTCATATGAACTAATACCTAAAATATAATCTTTTACATTATCAGCTGATTTGATACTTATATTATTTCCAGATTTTATTTTTTTATAATTAATTTCAATAAAAAAAGCAATTATTACAACAATTATTATTGTTATAATAGTAATTATTTTTTTCATTTTTAATTACCTCCTTATAATTGTAAATTGGAATTTGTGTGACTAAATTTATTTTTTGGTCTGTAGGGGTCGCCGCCCTCGGCGACCCGCAATTAAATTGTTGCAAAATATGTATATTGCAAGGCCTACAATGCCTTCGGGTCGCCCAGGAGTACGCCCCCTACAACGTTTGCAATATATTTTCTCAAAAATTAAAATATTAAAAATGAAAAAAATTGTGAATGGAGTTAGCTTGAATTAGAAATTGTTCTTCGAGCGCAGTAGGGAATCTCATTTTTAATGAGGGCGCTGCGAAGCAAGAAGATTTACAATTTCTATGAAAGCGACATGACCTGAACCATTTTTTGAATTTTAATATTTTAATTTGGAATATTTGAATATAATTACAAATTTCAATTTTTTATTTTGATAATACAAAAAAAGAATAGCTAATTGCTATTCTTTTATAACTTTATTCATAATGATTTAAAATATTCTTCTAGACAAGCTTCTAGTTCATTTACATCTTCTATTCTATTTATTTTTTCTCTTATTTTACTTGATTCTTTAAGATTTTTTATATACCAACATATATGTTTTCTCATTTCTCTTACTGCTATATACTCTCCTTTTTCAGCTACTGCTAACTCTATATGTTGTTTTAATACTTTTAATTTTTCTTCGTTTGAAATTTCTCTTTTTTCACCTTTTATTATGTCATTTATAATCCATGGATTTCCTATTGTTGCTCTTCCTATCATAATTCCATCCACATTGCAATACTCAAACATTTTATTAGCATTTTCTATGCTCTTTATATCGCCATTTCCTATTACCGGTATCTTTACCGATTCTTTTACTTGTTTTATTATATCTAAATCTGCTCTTCCGCTATAGTACTCTTCTCTTGTTCTCCCATGTATTGTTATTGCAGATGCTCCCGCTTGTTCTATAATTTTCGCCACTTCTACTGCATTTATATTGTTTTTATCCCAGCCTTTTCGCATTTTTACTGTTACTGGCTTTTCCACTGTTTTTACTACTTCTTGTACTATATCTCCTATTAATTCTGGATTCAATAATAACTTACTTCCATCGCCGTTTTTTACTACTTTTGGTGCTGGACATCCCATATTTATATCTATAATATCAGCAATTTCTGACACCTTGCTTGCAGCAAAAGCCATTATTTTAGGATCATTTCCAAAAATTTGAACTGCTATTGGTCTTTTTTCCCCTTCTACATCTAAAAGCTTTTTGGTTTTTTCATCATTATGAAAAATGGCTCTGCTACTAGCCATTTCTGTGTACACTAACCCTGGATTTCCATACTCTTTGCAAATTTTTCTAAATGCTAAATCTGTTATACATGCCATTGGTGCAAGTAGTATATTATTTTCTAATTCTACATTTCCTATTTTTAATTTGTGTATATACATATCTATCCCTTTTTAAAATATATTTTTCTGTCTTCTGCTACTAATATTTAATAATAAACCTATTGATATAAAGTTAGTAATTAATGATGTTCCACCATAACTTATAAATGGTAATGGTATACCTGTTATAGGAAGCAATCCTATTGTCATTCCTATATTTTCTACAACGTGGAATAAAAGTATTCCGCACTATTCCCATTGCTATATATGAACCTAAATCATCACTTGTTGTTTTTGCTACATTAATTGCTTTTGTAATTAATACAACATATATAATTACAACTAAGCAACACGCAATAAATCCTGCCTCTTCACCTATTACTGGAAATATAAAGTCAGTAGTTTTTGGGTATAAAAATCCCAACTGAGTTTGCGTTCCATTAAGCCATCCCATTCCAAAAAGTTTTCCCGCTCCTATTGCTAACTTTGATTGGATAATATTATATCCTGCACCTCTTGGATCTAAATTTGGATTTAAATATACTTCTATTCTAGATTTTGCATGGTCTGGTAATACAAAAAAATACAATAATGGCAATGCTATAACTAATATTGCAAAAGTAGTTATTATATATTTTTTATCTATTCCAGCAACATATAAAATTAATGTAATTGCAACTATATATGCTAATGCAGTTCCATAATCTGGTTGAATTGCTATTAAAAATGTTGGTGCTAGTCCTATTAACAATACAATTGCTAACTTGCTAGGTCTATTTATTTGATTTTTTCCATTTGCCTGAATATTTACAATTGTGTAGCTTAAAAAAAGTATAACAAATATTTTAGCAAGCTCTCCAGGTTGAAAAGATAATAATCCCATATTAAACCAGCTAGTTGCTCCATTAATTGCTCCCGTAAATAATACCACAACCAATAAAATCATAAAAACTGCATAAAAAATCCAAGAGAATCGTGCAATAACATTGTAATCTATAAACATTACTGCGCACATTATTGGAATGCTTATCAAAATCCATATACATTGTTTTTTAAAGGCATCCAATTCAGTTCCTTGGCTTGCACTATATAACGCAATTAAGCCAATTATTACTAATAACAATATGCAAATTAAAATGCTCCATTCTATATTTTTTAAGTTTCTCTTATTCATGCTTAACCTTTCTAAAATATTTTTTTAGGTGGAATATTGCTTCCACCTAATCTTATTATTTTATTTTTTTATCTAATTATTTGTTTTCTTCTGCAGCTTTATCTTCTTTTTCTGGTTCTGTTTTATCACCATCTGATTTTTCTTCTGCTTCTACCTCTTCTACTTTTTTCTCTTCTTCATTGTTTTCTGATTCTGTTTCTTTATTTTCTTCTGATTCTTTAGCTTCGCATTCTTCTGATTTTTCTTTGTTTACCTCTTCATTTATTTCTTCTTTGCTTTTTTCTTGTTCTTCTGTCTTTACTTCTTCTTGCTTTGTCTCTTTCTGTTCTTCTTTTTTATCTTCTTCCTTTTTCTCTTTTTCTATTTTTTCTTTTTCTACTTCTTTTTTCATTTCATTTTTTATATTAACAATTGGGATATTAGCATAAAGTGATGGTGCACCTGTTGTTCCATCTTCTTTTATTTCATTTGTAAGTCTAACATCAATTGCTTCTTCTTCTACATCTATATATTTTTTTATAACTTCTATAATTTCCTGTTTCATTAATTCTAGAAAGTCAGCAGAAACATTTGCTCTATCTTGCATTAAAACTAAATGCAATCTCTCTTTTGCAGTATCTTTACTAGGTACATTTTTTTCTTCTGCTCTTTTTAATCTTTTGAAAAAGTTTACTATACTTTCGAACATTGCTATTTCCTTTCTAAAAGCGATTTTATGCTTCACTTTTTATGTTATTTTCTAAACCATCCTTTTATTTTTTCCCATAATCCTTGTTTTTTTCCTGGTATTGTAACATCTATATTTTCTCCAAGAATTCTTCTTGCTATCTCTATATATGCTTTTCCTGATGGTGCTTTTTTGTTCTTTATAACAGGCTCTCCTTTATTAGTTTGTGTGATTATATATTCATCATCTGGAACTACGCCAATTAGGTCAACTGATAATAAGTCAACTATATCGTCAACTTCCATCATTTCGCCTTTTTTTACCATGTTTGGTCTTAATCTATTTACTATTAATTCCGGATTCCTAATTTCTGAACTTTCTAATAATCCTATTATTCTATCCGCATCTCTAATTGCTGATATTTCGGCAGTTGTTACTACTATTGCTCTATCTGCACCAGCTATTGCATTTTTAAATCCTTGCTCAATTCCAGCTGGGCAATCTATTAATATGTAATCAAAATCTTCTTTTAATTTTTTTGTTAATTCTTTCATTTGTTCTTCATTTATTGCAGTTTTATCTCTTGTTTGAGCGGCTGGGAGTAAAAATAATTCTTCAAAACGCTTGTCCTTAATTAGTGCTTGTCTTAATTTGCATTTTTCTTCTACAACGTCAACAATATCATAAACTATTCTATTTTCTAGTCCCATAACAACATCTAGATTTCTTAATCCTATATCGGTATCTACTAAAACAACTTTTTTACCAGCTTCTGCTAAGCTTGATCCCAAATTTGCTGTTGTTGTTGTTTTTCCTACGCCACCTTTCCCTGATGTTATAACTATTACTTCACCCATTTATTATTTCCTCCTTAAAAAAATAACTGCATTTTTCAATACAGTTATTTTATAATTTTTTGTGTAAAAAGTCAACTAAAAAGCCATTATTGTTATTTGTTTTTTATTCTCTAACCCTATTCTCCGTATGAAAATGTTCCAGTTCCAACATTATAATAGCATTTCTTTTCAACTCTATCATATAGGCATGCTATATTACTTCCATCAATAACAGGAACAAAATCTCTAATTAATGTGTCTCCGTCATACATTTGTAGTTCATATAATCTCATACTCGTATTATATTGTGCTTTTCCTCCTCTATGTGTACAAAATACATATATACTACTTTTGCTATATTTAGATACATCTTGTGGGCTTCCAGAGCCTTTTTGCTGTCCATCAACATAAATTTTATTATTTTGCAATGTTATTGTTACAGGTACATTAATTTGTGGAATAACACCTGTACCCATTATTGGGGTTCCAAATATTCCCCTATACCCTTGTGTTTTATTATTTGAATCCCAACAGATATTTACACCAGCATTATATGCATTATCACTTCCCAGCATATATGATGAATTACTATTTGTATAGCAAGCTTTAATATTAATTTTTAAATTATTACTTGGGAGCACTCCTGTATCTATATATTGTGTTCCTGTACTTTCAATATAACTCACCTTAGTTAGTTGCATATTTTGACTATCTTTTTTCTTATAATTAAAAGTTCCTGTTCCTGAATTATAATAGAATTTTTTTTCTACTTTATCATATAAACATGCCATACCATTTTCATCAAGTGCCGGAATAAAGCATCTAACTAGTGTATCTCCGTCATATATTTTGCAATAGTATAATTTACCAACAAAACGAAGTGCAGCATTACTTAATCCGCCTCCATATGCCATCAAATATACATAACTACTCGAAGAAAAAGTTTCAGATTTATTTATTCCTTCAAGTTTTGTTTCTCCATTTACAATAATTTTATCATTTCTCGTAGATACTTCATATATTTTATTTTTTTCCCAATTGTATGATGTGGTTACATCACCATTATTATAATGAACAAAAACCTGCCCATTATTAACCCTTCTTGGAACTAATAAGAAAATATTTGCTCCTGATAGCATATGTGGACCATATATTGAAGATGAAAATTCATTAAACATAAATTTTATTTCACAACTTAAATTCAAGTTTTCAATTATTTCTGTGTTTATATATTGTGTTCCTGTGCTTTCAATATATTCTAATTGTTCTACATTATCTGGTAGTCCGTCTCTTGACTTATCAAAATAGGATTCATACATTTGATTTAAGTCATAACTTTCATATATATCTTTTGTATCACTAATAACTTTTCTTTGTGATTGCATTTTATTTGACATTATTACATAACTACTTATTAAAAAAGTGGTTAAAAATACTAGTGAAATTAAAACAAGTATTGCAATTGCACCATTTTCACTTTTCAACTTTTTCATTTGTTACCTCCAATAAAATCTAACTTTATTATACTGTAATAGTTTTTTAAAAACAATAGATTTTTTGTTTTTTCAAATGAATTTAGATAAATTTCAATTTGCCTTTCTTTCAAAAAAATAGTATAATATCTATGTTTTAAGGAGATTGATAATATGAACTCAAAGTATTTAGATAAATTAGAATATAATAAAATACTAGAAATGTTAGAAGGTTTTGCTAAAACATATTTAGGTAAAAATTTATGTAGAAGACTAAATCCAAGTACAAATGTATCTTTTTTATTAGAACAAACAAATCAGGCTCTTGGATTAATTTATAAAAAAGGAAGTTTACCTCTTTCTTCTATTCCTAATATTGATATTGCAATTAAAAATCTTGAATCTAACTTTTCTTTAACAGCTTCGGATTTATTAGAAATTGGTAGTATTTTAAAGACTTCTAGAGAATTAAAGGAATATTTTCTTGACGAAACATGTGATTTAATACTTCCTTCTTGTGATCTAGTATATATTAACAAATTATTAGAAAAAGAAATTTTCGATAAAATTTTAGATGAGAATACTATTTCAGATAACGCCTCTTCAAAGTTAAACTCGATTAGAAAATCTCAAAAGAATTTAGGTGTAGAAATTAAAAATAAATTAAACTCAATGGTTCATTCTGCTACATATTCAAAGTATTTGCAAGATAGTATTGTTACAATAAAAAATGAAAGATATGTAATTCCAGTAAAAGAAGAATATAGAAGTTTTGTTAAAGGATTTGTTCATGATGTTTCTTCAAGTGGTTCTACTGTTTTTATTGAGCCTCTTGCTGTTTTTGAACTTAACAACGAATTGAATAACTTAAAAGCTGAGGAAGCAATAGAAATTGCAAAAATTTTAACAGAACTTTCTAGAAAACTTATGCCAATTACTAATGAATTAAAAAACAATGTTGAATTAATTGGTCAAATTGATTTTATATTTGCTAAAGCAAGTTTTAGTAAAAAACTAAATGGAATTAAACCTGATATTAACAACAAAAAATATGTAAATTTAATTCAAGCACGTCATCCTTTAATTGATGAAAGCAAAGTAGTTCCAATTGATATTTCTATTGGAGAAAACTATTCTTCACTTATAATTACAGGGCCAAATACTGGTGGTAAAACTGTTTGTTTAAAAACTACAGGTTTATTGTTATTGATGGCTTATAGCGGAATTTTAATCCCTTGCAAAGAAAATAGCAGTATATATGTTTTTGATAATATTTTTGCGGATATTGGTGATGAACAAAGTATTAGTGAATCTTTAAGTACATTTTCTTCTCATATTTTAAATATTGTTGAAATTACTAAAACAGCAACTAAAAATAGTCTTATTCTTTTAGATGAGCTTGGCTCTGGTACTGACCCAATAGAGGGAAGTCGTTTAGCAATAAGTATTTTGGACTATTTTTATAATTTAGGTTCAATTGTAATTAGCACTACTCATTACGAAGAATTAAAGCAATATGCAATTGTTACAACTGGTTTTGAAAATGCAAGTTTCGAATTTAATTTAGAGACTTTATCTCCAACATATAAATTATTAATTGGCATTCCTGGTAAAAGTAATGCTTTTGAAATAAGTAAAAGACTTGGTTTAAAAGAAAGTATTTTAGAGAAAGCAAAATCATTAATTGATAATGATAATATTTGTATAGAAGATTTATTAAAAGAAATTTATGATAATCAAATAGAAATTGAAAAAAAGAAAGATGAAACAACTAAAAATTTAAATCAAATAGAAATGCTTAGAAAAAAACTTGAAACTGATTATTCAGAGTATGAAGAAAAAGCTATCCTTATGGTTGAAAATGCAAAAAAAGAAGCTAGAGACATATTATTAGATGTTCAAGATGAAGCAACACAAATAATAAAAGAAATGAACAATCTTTCAAAGAAAAATAGCAAAGCTTCTGTTCAAGAAATGTATGATTTAAAAAGTAAAGTAAATGATAAAATAAAAGACTTTTCTATGAATAGCAAAAATCAAAAAGGTAATTTAACACCAGATGAAATAAAAGTTGGAATGCAAGTATATGTTATTCCTCTTGGCAAAACTGGAACTGTACTAAAACTTCCAAATGCCTCTTCTGAAGTAGAAATCCAAGTAGGAAGCTTAAAAACAAATATTTCTATTGATAAACTTGTACTAACAAAACAAGAAACTGCAAAAACTGTTCAACCTACTAAAAATAAATCAATAATAAAATCTAAAAACATATCTAACGAAATAAATGTAATTGGTTTAACAGTAGATGAAGCAATTCCACTAGTAGACAAATATTTGGATGATGCAAATATTGCAAGATTAGAAACAGTTAGAATTGTTCATGGCAAAGGAACAGGAAAGCTAAAAGCCGGAATCCATGCGTTTTTAAAAAAGCATCCACATGTTAAATCTTATAGAATGGGCACATTTGGCGAAGGTGAAATGGGAGTAACTGTTGTAACAATAAAATAGGGAAAAAGGTTCCTGTCCCCTTTTTTCCTATTTTATTCTATGTTGCATTTTCATCCATCTTACTCTTTCTTGATGTAGTTTTTCTCCAAATTCTTGTCCTTGTATGTTTTTATATTTTTCCTTTATATATTCTCCATCTATTTTTGTTAGTAGCTCTTGCCCTATTTGCTCAAATGTACATTTTTTTCTTTTTTCTTCACTTGAAGTTCCTGTTCTATTTTTATCACAATATACTACTATTTGCAATCCATGTAATCCTAACACAGATTTTTCTACTCGTTCTATAAAAGAAACTTGTTTTTCCGGAGTCATTTGACTAAATATTCCACCTCTCATGTGTTCTTTACATGATGTAATTCCTGCTTTTTTCCATGAAGTTGGAACTCCTATTCTATTAGACAATCTTCTTTCTGGTTCAACACCTCTTTCATCATGTCCGTAATGATGTGGCAATATTTCTTTTGGTGTTAAGCCTTTTCCTAAATCGTGGACTAAACTTGCATATCGTATTTCTAAATTATCTGTTAATTTTGCGCTATTATCAAGTACTATCATTGTATGATTATAGCTATCTCCTTCTGGATGATATTCTATTGGCTGGATACTTCCTATTAAATCATATATTTCCTTAAAATGTATATCTAAAACTCCTGCTTCTTTTAAAACATTAAAAAATATTGATGGTTTTTCTGTTGCTAATGCTTTTTTAAATTCACAAAATACTCTTTCTTTTGATAATGAATTTAATTCTCCTTTTAATTCATTCATCATTTGTATAGTTAATTTCTCTACCTTAAAATTTAACTCACTTGCAAATCTAGCTACTCTATATACTCTTAATGGATCTTCTTTAAAGCTAGTGCTTGTTGCTCTTATTATCTTATTTTTTAAATCTTCTCGTCCATTAAATGGGTCTATTATTTCTTTAGTTAAAACATCTTGTGCAATTGAATTAATTGTTATATCTCTTCTTAACAAATCTTCTTCAATTGTTATATTTTTATTTGTTGTAATCTCAAATTGCTTATGACCTTTTCCTATTTTTTTCTCTGTTCTAGCAAGTGCAAATTCATGTCCATTTAATTCAAAAACCTCAAAGGCTTTTCCTCTTATATGTGCATTTGGAAACAATTCTAAAAAATCTTGTTTCTCTAAACCAACTACACAATAATCCTCATCAAAAATAGGCCTATTTAATAGTTTATCTCTAAGTGCCCCTCCTACTAAATAAAGCCTACCTCCACGATTTTCAATTAATTTTGCAATTTCTAGAACTTCCATGTTTATAAATTCCTTGCCATTTGGATTCCTGAACATGATGCCATCATTAAACCTCTTGTCATTCCTCCTCCATCTCCTATTGAGTATAATCCTTTTATATTTGTTTCAAATTGTTCATTTATTATTACTTTGTTGCTGTAAAATTTTATTTCTGGTGCATATAAAAGATTATCTGGATTTGCAAATCCTTCTACAACTTTGTCTATTGTTCTTATAAATTCTAGTATACTTACCATTGTTCTATAGCCTAATGCAAATGTAATATCACCTGCTACTGCTGATTTTAATGTTGGTTCTACTGAATTTCTTTCTAGCTCATAATCCCAAGTTCTTTTTCCTCTATGTATGTCTCCTAGTCTTTGAACTACTATATTTCCTGCACCTAGGTCATTTAAGTTTTGAGCAACATTACGTCCATATCCAATTGGTTTATCAAAAGGATGTGTAAAGTGATGCGATACAAGTATTGCTAAGTTTGTATTTGTACTTTTTCTTTCTTTATATGAATGTCCATTTACTAATGTTAAATTGTTATCATAAACTTCTGCTGATACAAATCCACTTGGGTTTTGGCAAAAAGTTCTTACTTTATCTCTAAATGGTCCTACTCTTCCAACAAACTTTGCTTCATACATGTATTTATTTACATCTTTCATAATTTCGTCTGGAAGCTCATATCTAACACCAATATCTACTATTCCTGTATCTGTTTTTATACCATGTTTATTGCACATATCTACTAGCCAATTTGCACCTTTTCTTCCAACAGCTAGTACAACTTTATCTGCATATACACTCTCTAATGGATATTCTTCATCTTCTATATATTTTGCTTCTTTAATTTTAACACCTTTTATCTCGCCATTTTCTACAATTAAATCTCCAACAGTTGTTCCGAAAAGCATCTCTACGCCATTGTCTTCTATATATTTTTCTAATCTTCCATATACTTCATGGCTTTTTTCTGTTCCTAGATGTCTTATTGGAATATTTATTAATCTTATTCCATCTTTTTCTGCTCTTTTAGATATTTTAGCAATTTCTTCTTGATATTCTGTTCCTTCTAGTTTTTTATCTGCTCCAAAGTCTAGGTAAATCTTGTCTGTATAATCTATTAGCTCTTTTGTTTTTGGAACCCCTATATATTTGTGTAAAATTCCTCCAACATGAATATCATCGTCTTTGCTATCATATAGTGATAATTTGCCATCAGAAAAAGCTCCTGCTCCGGAAAATCCATTTGTTATATTACACATTGGTTTACAATGTACACATTTTTTTGTCTTTTCTATTGGGCAATATCTGTCTTCTACTCTTTTTCCTTGGTCTATTAATAGTACATGTTTATATTTTTTTAGTTGTATTAGTTCATAGGCACAAAAAATTGAGCTAGGCCCCATTCCTACTACTATTACATCATATTTACTTTGCATATAAATCACTCCATTTGTTTATTTTACTATATAATAATAGCATAAATTTATTATATATTCAACAAAAAAAGCCTATATTAGGCTTTTTTTAGGTTAATTTTCTTCTTTATTTGTTATTTCTTCTAGGTGTAATAATTCTTCCCAACGTCTGTCTACTTCTTTTTGAAATTCCTCTATCATCCATTCATTTCCTGGTTTAAACATGTGTTTAAATCTTTTTTGTGGTCTTAAGAATTCTTCTATTGGAAGTTTATTTTTTGGTTTGTAGTTTACTACATATCTTCCATCTATTACTTCATATAGTGGCCAGTAGCATGTTTCTACTGCCAATTTATTTATTTGCATTAAGTCTTCTGTATTATATCCCCATCCTCTTGGACATGGTGTAAGTACATTTAAGAAAGCTGGTCCTTTTGTATATATTGCTTTTTCTGATTTTTCATATAAATCTTTAAAGTTATTATATGCAATTGTTTGAGCAACATAAGGAATATGGTGGTTTGCCATTATATTTGTTAAGTCTTTTCTATTTTGCATCTTGCCAGGAATTACTTTTCCTGCTGGTGATGTTGTTGTATCTGCAAATCTAGGTGTAGCAGATGAACGTTGAATTCCTGTATTCATATATGCACCATTATCATAGCATACATATACCATATCATGTCCTCTTTCCATTGCTCCTGATAAGCTTTGTAGTCCTATATCGTAAGTCCCTCCATCGCCTCCAAATGCTATAAATTTAGTTGTTTGATCTTCTGGTATTTTTCCACTTCTTTTTAATGCTTTGTATGCAGCTTCTGCTCCACTTGCATTCGCAGCTGCACACTCAAAAGCTGTATGTACAAAAGAATCTGTCCATGCTGTGTATGGATAGATAAATGTTGAAACTTCCATACATCCTGTTGCACAAGATATTACTGCATGGTCTTTTGGTTTTAATGCTCTTAAAACCATTCTTCCTACAACAGGAGCTCCGCATCCTGCACACATTCTATGACCTGCTGTAAATCTTGATGGTTTTTCTGCAATTACTTCTTTTAAATTATATGCCATTGTTATTTCCTCCTATTTTCTTAATCCTAAATATCTATATGGGTTATCTATTTCTCCTGTTTTTGCAATTTGAGCCAAATCGTTATACACGCTTTCTATATCGTCTGCTTTTGTATCTCTTCCGCCAATTCCATATACATAGTTTACCATTGGAACTTGTTTTTTATTTACATACATTGCAGATGTTACATCTTCAAATAAAGCTCCACCAGCAGCATTTAATGAATCTGCTTTATCTAATACTGCAACTGCTTTTACATTTTCTAAAGCTTTTGCAATTTCTTCTGCTGGAAATGGTCTAAATACTCTTATTTTTAGAAGTCCTGCTTTTATTCCTTTTTCTCTTAAATTATCTACAACATATTTTGTTGTTCCTGCTGTTGAGTTCATACATACTATTGCAATATCAGCATCATCTAGTTTATATTCTTCAAAGAAAGAATATTTTCTACCTGTCATTTTTTCAAAGTCTTTTGCTACATCTAATATTACTTTTTTTGCATTTTTCATTGCTTCTGCTTGTTGTGCTTTGTGTTCAAATAAATATGCTTGTAAATCAAGTGGTCCTACTGCTATTGGGTTATCTTTATTTAGCAAGTATTCATCTGGTTTATATTCTCCGACAAAAGCTTTTACTTTATCATCTTCTATTAATTCTATATTTTCTATTGAATGTGATGTTATAAATCCATCTTGACATACCATTAAAGGTAGTTTTACATCTTTATTTTCTGCTATTCTATGTGCCATTATTAAATTATCATAAGCTTCTTGGTTATTCTCTGAAAATAACATAATCCATCCAGCATCTCTTACTCCCATTGCATCAGAATGATCATTATGGATATTTAATGGTCCTGATACTGCTCTATTTACCAAACTCATTACTATTGGCAATCTTAAACTTGAAGCAATATATATCATTTCCCACATTAATGACATTCCATTTGCAGAAGTTGCTGTCATAGCTCTTGCTCCTGCTGCTTCTGCTCCTATTGTTGCAGACATTGCACTATGCTCACTTTCTACTGCAACAAATTCTGTATTTACTTCTCCATTACTTACAAATGTTGAAAAATATTGTGGTATTTCTGTTGATGGTGTTATTGGGAATGCTGCTACTACATCTGGATTTATTTGTTTCATTGCAATAGCTGCTGCTTCATTACCACTTAAACGTTCTCTAATAGACATTTCATTTCCTCCCTTTTTTATTTTAAACAGACATATGTTCTGTTTCATTTGTTTTATTGCATAACTATTGCACCAAATGGACACACTTTAGCACAAACTCCGCATCCCTTGCAATAATCATAATTAAATTCTGTTCTTTTTTGGTCTTTTCCTACTGGTATTGCATCATCTGGGCATACAGGGAAACATAGTCCACATTGTTTGCATTTTTCTGATAAGAATATGGGTTTTTGACTTCTCCAATCCCCTGTTTTAAATTCTCTTGCATTTCCTGCTGTATATATATCTCCACCTGGTGTTAATTCTTCCATTGGTGTTTTTGAATTAATATCCATTCCTATTCTCCTTCCATTTATTTTAAATTTCTTCTACTGAATTTAAAGCCATTTCTAATGCTTTCATATTTCCTTCTATTACTTCTGGTTTTTTAGCAAATTTATGTTTAAATGACCCTTTCATATCATTTAATAATTCTTCATCTGACATAACTTTACTAACTTTTACTATTGCTGCAAGCATTGGTGTATTAGGAAAATATATTCCTAATGCTTCTTCTGATATTTTTCTTGCATCTATTTTATATACTTTTCCCTCATAACCTTTAAGTAATCCTTTTATTTCTTCTGCATTTTTTGTAGTGTTTATTACTATTGCTCCTGTATTTTTTAGTCCAGATGTTACTGGAACTGTTTCTAATAAAGTATCATCTACAACTACTACATAGTCTGGTTCATAAATATTACTATGTATTGTAATTGGTTTATCACTTATTCTGTTATATGCTGTAATTGGTGCTCCCATTCTTTCTGGTCCATATTCTGGAAATCCTTGAATATACTTACCTGTGTTGAATGCTGCATCTGCTAAAAGAAGTGATGCTGTTTTTGCACCTTGTCCTCCTCGTCCATGCCATCTAATTTCTATTAACCCGTCCATTTTCTATCTCCCCTCTTAAAATCTATTTTACATGGTTAAATATATAACTAAACATTTAAAAAGTCAATATTGGAAATTTGAAAAAATAACAATATGTTTTATAATAATATTAGTATGGATAATATTCCAACATACAAGAAAATTTTAAGACCATTTGCCAAAAAATGTGTTGACAAATACCTGTGGTAAACCTACCCAGCAACCGATACTTTATTCCAATAAGGTATCGGTTGCTTTTTGTTCTTTTAGTGTAATTTGAATTTATTGTTGGTATGTGATATAATTAAAATAACATTATATTTGAAAGGATGGTCATATCAATGAGTGCATCACAGTGGTTAGCTACTATTTTGGAGTTTGCCCTAATAGTTTTAGCAATACTTGGCCTCATCTTTGAAGAGAAAGTTATCAAGTTCGAAGACGAACTTGTTGAAGTTGCTAAGCTTATGCCAAGCTTCTTTAAAGCTCTCTTAAAAAGAATAAAGCGGAAGATTTCTCGCTGATTTCCAAAAAGAAACATAAATGCCAATTAGTTTGGATTATGTTTCTTTTTTATTGAATTTTTCTACTTTAGTCTAAATTTGAATTTATGGTTGGTATAATTAAAAGTACTATAATAATTTGAAAAGAGGACAAAATGATGAATAACACTAATGTTAAAAGCAAAAAACGAGCTACTAGAAAATTCTTAAGAAGTTTCTTGATAGTCTCTCTTAAATCCATTCGGGCTATAGCTTGTGTGGTTGCATTTCTGTCTGCAGGTTTTGGTTTAGTTACCTTCCTTGCAGAACCTAATGAGTCATTTGGTTCTGGTAAAGATTTTTTACTAGCCATGGTTTTTAAAACCCTCATTTCAATTGCATTTATTGCTTTCTCACTCCTTTCAGGAGCGGTCACCGTTAAGATTTCAAATCTTTTCGATGATTAAGCAAAAAAACGCGGATATTTCCAACAGTTTGGTTCCGCGTTTTTTCTATTCATTTTTATCTTCACATTGTGTTATTACTATATAAAAGTTGTAAAATTTGAATCTTTAACTGATATGTGATATAATAAAAGAGTAAAAATGGCAATTGCCAAAATTGAAAGGATGTATTACTTATGAAAAAGACGAAACTTTTATACCGGATCCTTGCTGTTATTCTTGTAGCAGTAGTTGCTACCGCATTTTTCACAGTTCCTACAGCGTGGAAATGCATACGAACAGCACATGAGTTATCTAGCATTTCCAGCGAGATAATGTATATCAAAGACTCTGCCGATAGGGCTAAGCCTGGATATGGCTGGACTACCGAAAGAAACGAAAGATACAATGCCTTGCAAGCAGAACGTAGTGCATTATACAAATCTAACGACGCAGTAGTTCATGCATTTGCAAATGCAAACAACTTTGTACGACTTGCAATGCTTGTAGGTTTGTTTTTAGCATTCCTGTTAGAAATGGCATCGCTTTTAATTCTCTTGGTAAGATGGAAAAATAAAGTGGTACGCAAAAAGAAAAGTGCTGAAGCCTGAATAGGCTCCAGCACTTTTCTCTTTTTATTCTTCTTCTGGTGCTTCTACTGGGCAAACTCCTGCACAAGTACCACAACCAATACATGAATTTGCATCTATTATGTATTTGTCTTCTCCTTGTGAAATACATCCTACTGGGCATTCTGCTGCACATGCTCCACAAGATATACATTTATCTGTTATTTTGTATGCCATATTTTCCCCTCCTTTAAAACTTTATTATAAAAATTAATATCTAAATTATTTTTTATTTTTTTCATCCATTTTTTCTAATTTTTCTAATTCTTGTAATTCTTTTAGATCTTCTGGATTATCTGTTTCTATACTGTCATCCTCTTTTTCTGCATTTTTTATAATTTTTATATCTTTTGAATTGTATTTTTTAAAGAAAGTGTCTTCTCCATCATGAAGTTTTACTTTTACTATTTCTTTTAGTGTTTCTACACCACAAACTTCGCCTTCTCCATCTTCTGTTTTTACTATTGCTCCAACTTTTGGTAATCTTTTAAGTTTTTCTTCATATACTTCTTGTTCATATTTTAAGCAACACATTAATCTTCCACAATTACCAGATATTTTAGATGGATTTAATGATATATTTTGTTCTTTTGCCATTTTTATTGATACTGTTTCAAAATTTCCTAAAAAAGAACAACAACATAATTCTCTTCCACACATTCCGTTTCCGCCTAGATTTTTCACTTCGTCTCTTACTCCTATTTGTCTTAATTCTATTCTTGTTTTAAATATTGCTGCTAAATCTTTTACTAAATCTCTAAAATCTATTCTTCCATCTGCTTTAAAAAAGAAAAGCAATTTACTTCTATCGAATTTATATTCTACATCTGTTAGTTTCATATCTAACCCATGTTCTTTTATTTTCTTTTCACAAATTTTTAAAGCTTCTTTTTCTTTCTCTTTGTTTTCTTCATGCTGTTTTTTATCTTTGTTTGTTGCAACTCTAATTATTTTTTTCAAAGGTTTTACTAATTTATCATCTGGAATGGTTCTATTTGCTATTGCTACCTCTCCGTATTCTTTTCCCATTGCTGTTTCTACAATAACATGTTTTCCTTGTTCTATTTCTATTCCATCAGGGTCAAAAAAATATATTTTACCTGGTTTTTTAAATCTAACGCCTATAATATTAGCCATTTATTTCCTCCCATGTACTTAGCATAAAATTATCTATTGTCATATCATAATTACCGTTTTTTCTTAATCTTTCTTTTGTTTTTTCTGTGATTTCAATACATTCAACATATTTGACATTCTGTTTGATTTTCTCAAAAAAAATTGTAATAATATAATCTAATATATTATTTATTTCTTCTTTATCTTTAAAAATTTCTTCTTTGCTGTTTATTAGGTCAATTATATTTGTATTTTCCAGATTGCTAAATGTTTTATTTATAGTTTCAAATTCACTTTGTCGCTCTATTACTTGAATTGACTTATTTATGCTTCCATTTGATATTTTATATACTATATCTGCAATATTTTGATAATTGTATTTGTTTTTTAATATATTTAACATTTCTTCTTTAGTAAGTTTGTTAAAGTTTATTTTAGTACATCTTGATTTTATTGTTGGTAAAAAAGCACTTTCACTTGTTGTAATTAGTATTATTGTAACATATTCTGGTGGCTCCTCTAATGTTTTTAGTAATGCGTTTTGAGCTTCTTTTGTTATGTTTTGTCCATCATTTATTATATATACTTTTTTTGTTGATACTATTGGTTTTTCTACTACTTTTTTATTTAGTTCTCTTATTTGTTCTATTTTTACGTTATTTCCATCTGGTTCAATTATTGTTAAATCCGGATTATTTGAATTCTCGAGTTCTAAGCATGATTTACACTTGTTGCATGGTTTGTTTTCATTTAGACATAATATAGCTTTTGCAAATTCTTTTGCAAATAAAAACTTACCAATACTTTCTTGTCCAATAAACATATATGCATTAGCAATTTTGTTTTTAGTTATAATGTCTTCTAGTAATTTTTTATTTTTTTCATTTCCTATAATATTTTCAAAAATCATATTAATCTTCCTAAAATTGATTATTTAACTTTTCCAAATTTATTTAATGGCCAAAATCTAATTACCACTTTACTTTCAACCTTTTCTAGTGGGATACATCCAAAGCTTCTGCTATCCATACTTTGTGGTCTATTGTCGCCCATAACAAACACACAATTTTCTGGAACAATAATGTCTGTAAATACTTTTTGTTCTGTTTTTATTCCATCTCTTAAATATGGTTCATTTAATTCTTGTCCATTCAAATAAACTTTGCCACTTTCAATTTTTATATGGTCTCCAGCTACACCTATTACTCTTTTTATATAGCTTGTTTTATTAAATTCTAATACATAATATGAAAATTTAGCAAAAATTCCCTTTGGTTTATAATCATATATTGCAACTGGATTATTCATATCTACATCAAATGTAGACATTTGTGTTTGACTTGGTGCTTCAAATGTTATTATATCTCCTCTTTTGTATGTTCCTTTTACAGTTCTTGTCCATCTGCTTAGAATAAGTCTTTGTCCTTCTTCTAAGGTATTGTACATTGATGGTTGTTTTACTATTGTTGGTGTTCCTATATAATATCTAAATAGCAATGCTAAGACTACTGCTATTATTATGCAATATGCCCATTCTAATATATCTTTTATTTTTGAATTTGCTTTTTCTTCCATTGTTTTTCCTTCTTTCGAATACATTACTTTCTCATTATACATTACTATCTACATTTTTTCAATTATTTCATTGTATAAATTGGAATTTGTTTAGTTCCGGATGAATTCAGGACAGTCCCCAAAATCCCCAGGTTTGGTGATTTTAAGGGACAGTCCCTAGAATTCCCCTCACACAAATTCCAATTTATTTACTTTTTGTTGGTATTGTAATTACTACTTCTGTTCCTTCGTGTACTTTGCTCTTTATATCAATTCTTCCATTGTTCTGATCTAATATTTCTTTCGCTATTGAAAGTCCTAGTCCTGTTCCACCCATTTCTCTTGTTCTTGCTTTATCTACTCTATAAAATCTTTCAAATATTTTGTTTAGGTCTTCTTCTGGAATTCCTATCCCATTATCAATTACTTTTATATATGCATCATTATATACAAATCCTACATATATTTTTATTGTTCCACCTTCACCAGTATATTTTATACTGTTTGATAATATATTTAGTACTACTCTTTCTATACCATCTCTATCTGCATAAACATTTGGAACGTTTGCAGTTACAAAGCATTCTACTTTTTGATGTTTTTTGTCCATTTCTATTTGTAAATTTTCTTGTGCTTGTTTTACAAGTTCTCCTAAATCGAATTCAGTCTTTTCTGTATTTGTTTTTTTATTATCATATTTAGAAAGTGTTAATAAATCATTTACAAGTTTAGTCATTCTTACTGCTTCTGATGATATAACATTTAAGAACTTCGTTTGCAATTCTTTGTCATATTCACTTGTTGCAAGTGTTTCTGAATAACCCAAAATTGATGTAAGTGGAGTTTTTAATTCATGTGATACATCTGCCACAAATTCTTTTCTCATATTATCTAGTCTTACATGTTCTGTTATATCCTGAATTAGTACCATTACTCCTGCTGGTCTATTATTTTCGTCTTTAAATGGAGCAAAAAACATATTTACATATGTATCATCTATATTTACTTTTTGCTCTGTTGAGGTCCAATTTTCTAAATATATTATTTTTTCCATATTCATATCTATTTTTAGTTTTTTGAATATCTTGTCAAATGTATTATCATCTGCTGTTATTTTTAAAAGTCTACTTGCAGCTGGATTTATATGTATTATACTGCCATCTATATTAAATGCTATAATTCCATCTGTCATATGAAGTAAAATTGTTTCTATTTGCATTTTTTGTCTTGTTACTTCATTTAGATTTTCTTTTAATCCTGCTGTCATTACGTTAAATGCTTTTACTAATTCATCTATTTCTGTATTTGATTTTCCATTATCAACTTCTTTTAGTTCTATTTGTTCTGTTTCATCTCCTGCTGCTATTCTTTCTACCTTTTTTATTAATTTAGAAATTGGTGATACTACATTTTTAGATGTGAATATAACAATTATTGTAGATATGATTAAAAAACTTCCTGTTAATATTGATAAAACAATTTTCCATGTTACAATGCTTTGTGCTAACATTTCAGGGTTTTGTGCTACATTTAAATTATTTAATCTTGCTAAATATATATATTCTGGAATTGCAAGCATTACTACTGCAAGTGCAATAATTATTAATATCATTTTTATTTGAACACTTTTAAACATTTTTTCACCTCAAAAAAATAAATTGTAATTTGTTTGACCGAATTTATCTTCGGTTTTGTAGAGGCAATTTCTACGATGCCTGCGGGTCGCCGAGGACGGCGACCCCTACAACGTTTGCAATAAATCACACCTCTCACATCAATTAAACAAATTACAATTTATATATTAATTTGCTTTTATATAATATCCTACGCCTCTTTTCGTTATTAATATTTTTGGATTTGCAGTATCTTTTTCTATCTTTCCTCTAATTCTTCTTACTGTAACGTCTACTGTTCTTATATCTCCATAATATTCATAACCCCAAACTTTTTCTAGTAATACTTCTCTTGTTATTACTTGTCCTGCTTGGCTTGCTAAAAATTTTAACACTTCAAATTCTCTTAATGTTAAGTCAATAACTTCTCCATCTACTTTTGCTTCGAATTTATCTAAATCTAGTGTTAAGCTTCCTACAACAATCTTTTTAGTTTTGTCTTCGTTTGCTTCTGCTGGACTTTCTTTTATTTCTGATTTTCTTAAATTTGCTTTTATTCTTGCCATTAATTCTCTTACACTAAATGGTTTTGTTATATAATCATCTGCACCTAGTTCTAATCCTAATATTTTATCTATTTCTTCATCTTTTGCTGTAAGCATAAGAATTGGTACATTAAGAGAAGCTCTTATTTTTTTACATACTGTTAATCCATCCATTTTAGGTAGCATTATATCTAATAATATTAAATCTGGCTTTTTTGTAGTAGCTATTTCTACTGCTGTAAGTCCATCATTTGCCTCTAATGTGTTATATCCTTCTTTTTGTAGATTGTATACTAATATTTCTACTATTGGCTTTTCATCATCAACTATTAAAATTGTCTTTTTATCTTTTTCTTCAATATTTTCCACTAGAAAGCCCCACCCTTCTTTGTTTCAATTTTATACATTCTTTATATCATATAACTTAAATTTAGACAAGTTTTTTTTACAAATTTATTACGGAAATATGACATTTATAAAATTATTTCTATTTCATTTATTGTTTTATTGTCTTTCAATTTTATTTGTTTTTCTTCTATTTTGTTTCCATTTAAATAAAATTCTTTTACTCCGCTGTTTTTTCCATTTGGATTTTTAATTTTTATATTATATATGCTTGTATTATATCTATATTTTATACTGTATTCTTCCCATTTTTTTGGTATACATGGCTCTAGCTTTAATATTTCATTTTCTACTTTTAGCCCTAATATATTTTCTATTCCTGCATTTAAAAACCAGCTACTTGAGCCTGTATACCAAGTCCAACCGCCTCTTCCCACAAGATTATTTGATCCATATATATCTGCTGGTATAACATATGGTTCTTGTTTATATTTTATTGCCGCTTCTTTTGTTCTTGTGTGTTCTATTGGGTTAATCATTCTATAGTATTCTAAAGCCTTATCTCCAAATCCAAGTTTTGCAAAAGCAATTATTGCCCACATTGCTGCATGTGTGTATTGTCCTCCATTTTCTCTTACTCCTGGTAAATATGCTTTTATATAACCTGGCTCTAATTTTGTTTTATTAAATGGTGGATCCAATAATTTTATTATTCCATTTTCGGTATCTATTAAATGATTTTCTAAGCTTTCCATTGATATATATTTTTTATCATTGTCAGCTGCATTTGATATTACTCCCCAGCTTTGTGATATGCTATCTATTCTACATTCTTCATTTTCTATGCTTCCGCAAAGGTTCTCCGGTTATCCATATATGCTCTTCTAAACCACCTTCCATCCCAACCTGCTGTGTTTAATGCTTTTTTTAGATTTTCTTTTTTTATCTTATATTCGTTTACTCTTGATATATCTCCTCTTTTTTCACATATAGGAATAAATTTTTCAAGTATATTGTATATAAAAAATCCTAACCAAATGCTTTCACCTTTTTGTTTGTTTCCTACTGTATTTAAGCCGTCATTCCAGTCTCCTGAGCCTATTTTAGGCAATCCATGTTCTCCAAAGTTTAGACTTCTATCTATTGCTCTTATGCAATGTGTATATACGTTTTCTTTTTGTTTTGATTCTAAATACACATCATATCTTTCGTCAACACCATCTGGTAAAAGTTCTCCCATAACATAAGGTTGTTCTTCTTCTAAAATAGTATAGTCTCCTGTAAAATTTATATATTCATATACCAAATAACAAAGCCATAATAAGTCATCCGAAAATCTGGTTCTTATTCCTCTATTAATGTCATCATGCCACCAGTGTTCCACGTCACCTTCTATAAATTGATGTCTACATGCAATTAGTATTTGTTCTTTCATAAAATTTATATCTGTGTATTTTAATCCTATTGTGTCTTGCAATTGATCTCTAAATCCTATTGCTCCGCCTGATTGCTGATAGCCCGTTCTCGACCATAGTCTAGATACTATTGTTTGATATGTTGCCCATCCATTAAGCATTATATTTATTGATTCTATTGGTGTTTTTACTTGTACCCTACTTACTAATTCATACCAAAAAGCTTTTTCTTTGTTTAGTTCTTGAGTACAATTTGTTATTTTAGAATATTTATATGCAGTATTTTTTGCATCTAGTTTACTCTCTTCTTCTCCAAATACTATACTAATTTCTTTGCTTTCATATCCTTCTAATTCAACTTCCAATTCTATTGCAATACAAGAATTTTGTCCCAATCCAGAACTATTGTCTAATGAAACCAAATCTAGTGCAATTGGATTTTTTATACTTTGATTTCCTATAAATGATTTTTTATCTCCTGTATAGCTTCTTATATTTTCACTGGTTGTAATATATGGAATACATCTTTTAAAACTATCCTTATATAAATTATTTGCAAAAATTACATTCGCTTCTTTTACTAGTTGTATGTTTCCGTTTGTTTTTATTTCATCTTCTCCAAGCACATCTTTAATATAATATAATAATTTTAGTTTTCTCTTTTTAGCATGCAAGTTTTTAAGGTTTAAAATATTTATTTTTACTGTGTCTTCTTTTGGAACAAAAATATTTAGCTCTTGATATATTCCATTATATATATTCTTAAAGTTTACAAATCCTAAACCATAAGTTATATACGAATTTGTTTGTATATCATTTAAATTATTTGAAAGTGACCATTTTTTGCCATTTTCTTTATCTTTTAAATATATAATTTCAGAAGGTATATCTAGCACAGGTTCATTATTCCATGCAGATAATCGATTTAATCTACTGTTTTTATGCCATGTAAATCCTCCTATGTTTTGAGTTACCAAAGTACCAAACTTAGGATTTGCAAGTATCATACTCCATGCAGTTGGAAGTTTATTGTCTTTTCCAATTTTTATTTTGTATTCTAATCCATTTTCACTAAATCCTCCATATTCATTATAGTATTTTAATTCCTCCATATTTTCTTCTAGTTCTTCTTCTTTTTCGGTTTCTACTGTTGGCTCATTTTCTTCTATTCCTATATTTTTAATTGTTTTTAAATATTCTTCTTCCAAATCTGTTATTGCTGTTTCTAGGCTACCTGATTCAGCTTTTAAAAATACTGATGCTTTAAATTTTAGTAAATCAATATCTTCTAAATCTATCTCATTTTTGCATATTGTAAATATTCCACCAAAAATGTTTTTTAAATATGCCAATTGCTTATTTATTATTGCATCTTCTATTTCATATTTTAAATATGAATCATAAGAGTTCGGTTCCTCGTTTATTATTACTAAATCTATTTTTATATCTTTGTTTTTAAAAAACTCATACGCTTTTAGGCATTCTTTTACTACATAAATATCGTTTATATCCTTTATTTCTAGTAGCAGAATTGGTAAATCTCCTGATATCCCATATTTCCATAACTTACTTTGAGAATATATCCTTTTAGGCAATCTTTCTAAAACCAGTTTTCTTAATGGGTTATGGAATAATAAATAAGAAAGTAATTTCTGATAAGTTTCTACTTCTTTTCCTTTTAGTCCTAAGTATATATTTTCTGCTTCCACTTTTGCTCGTGACACTTCAAAGGCCTTTGTTATTATTTTTTCATTTTTATACTTTTCTAATGCTGATATTGCCTCTTCTTTATTATTTGCTATACTTAAAATCAAGTCAATTATTATTGTCTCAGATGGTTTTATTTTAATAGTTCTTTTAGTTGCTAAACATGGTTCTGTAACTAATCCCATTGTTTTAGTATATGGTTTCGAATCTTCTACTAATTCTGGAATAAGTGTGTTTCTTTTACCCAAAAATTTTTCTTGGCTTATTTCATATTCAAAATCTCCAACTGTTTCGTGTTCTGTATATAAGTTCACTGCTAAATATATATCTTTATCATTTACTCCTCTTTTCTTTCTTTTTACTAAAATATTATCTTTTTCTAAGTTTTCAAATGTTATAAATAAATTATTAAATGCCTGATGAGCATAATCTTGTTCAGGCTTTGATAAAACAGGTTCAAAATAGTTAGTTATCTCTAGCGTTTCTTCCATATTTCCATTGTTTTTTAATTCAAGCCTTCTTATTTCTACTGGATCATTTGCACAAGCAATTATTTTTGTTTTTGTTTCTATGTTTCCATCTGTTCTTGTAAATTTAGTTTCAGATGGTGTAAAAGAAACCTTGAGCTTGTCTTGCCTTTTATCTATTGGAATGTTTGTCCATATTCGTTTGTTTGATACATTTTTTATATAAAAAATTATTCCTTGTTTTTTATCTGCTGTTTCTTTAAATCTGTTTATTAGAATTCCTTTATATTTACTAAACCCTTCTCCATTTGATTTTGTGCATATTGTATAATTTCCATTTGATATTGTATTTGCTTCATTCAATTCATAATTTATTTTGCTATATGTTTTTTCTGTATAGTTTTCGTAATCTTTTGGTTTTAATTTTTCTATTTTTTCTTTTTTCTCTTTTGTAATTATTGCCTTTTCTGGCATCCTTTCTTGCAATAATATTTTAATTCCTTCAATCTCTGGATTTTTCATAAACCTTTTTACTAGTATATTTTTATTTATTAAATTATTAATTGATAAAAGACTTAATCCCTGATGATGTGCCATATATGTTTTTACTGTTTCATATTTCTTGCCATATTTTAGTCTAGAAAGTGTATAATCTATTGATTCATAAAAACCATATTTACTATTCATGCCTTCACTTTCTAATAATCTTAAGTTTTCTATTCCCTGTTTTGGTACATAATTTAAACTTAAAAATACAGAATATGGTGACACTACCATATCATCTTCTAGACCTCTTTTTAGTCCTAACCATGGTATTCCAAATGCTTTGTATTGATAATTATTATTTAAGTCTCTTAAATTAAAAGCCGCTTCTGAAACGCCCCATGGTATTCCTAATTTTTTTGCATATTCCATTTGACTCATTATTAAAAACCTACATGCCTCGTCTAGCAAACTGCCCTCATATTGTTCTATATTTATATTTGGCATTAAATATTCAAATGCTGTTCCAGACCATGATACAAGTCCTTTATATTTTTTTAAGCTTGTTATTGTTCTACTTAAGCTATTCCAATGTTTTGATGGTATATCTTTTTTAGCTATCGCAACTAAACTAGCTTGTCTTGCTTCTGAAGCTAGCAAATCATAATACGAATTTGTTAATTTATTTTCTTCTATATTAAATCCTATTGAAAATAGTCGTTTTTTAGGGTTATATAACACAGAAAAATCTGTACTTTGTATAATGCTATCTATAATTTGTATCATTTGATTAATATTTTCTATATATCCAGATGTGTTAGGAACACTTACTTTTAGGTTTTTTTCAGTATTTGTTAAAAATTGTTTTACAGTATATAAATACCCAATAAAATTACCATTATCTACTGTTGAAACATATCTTGGATTTAATGGTTCTAAAGTTCGTGTATTATACCAATTGTATAAATGTCCATTCCATTTTTGCAATTTTTGTATTGTTTCTAATGTTTTACTTATTCTTTCTATGGCATCTTCTAACTCTATATATTTCAAGTCATAAGCAGATACAATTGCAAGCATACCGAAGCCCTATATTGGTTGGAGATGTTCTTTTTGCTATTACTTCTTTTCTGTCTTCCTGATAATTATCTGGAGGTAAAAAATTATTTTCTTCATTCATTGTATCATCAAAGAAATTCCAAATTTTTTCACCTGTTTCTAAAAGATAATCTTTATCTTGCTTTGATATTTTCTCTACTGCTTCAATCTTATTTGCATCTTTGCTTAAATAATATGCTTCAATAGGTCCAAAAAGCCATATAACACCAAGTATTACTTCAAATATTTGCTTTGTAAATATACCAATTAGTAAAATTAAAATTCCAAACAAAGCATTTGCCCACATGAATTTATAATATGATACAATGTCCGTTTTTGCTTGTTTTTCTGCTTCTTCTGCTGTTAGCCATTCTAATAAATGTTCTTTGCTAACTTTTGTCCTATATATTGTTTTTATTATTGAATTCAATGTTATTATAGCTTTATTAGGTAGAAAACTTATTTCTAATATTCCTCTTAATACACTTGCCTTTAAGGCTCCTATAACTGGTATTATATTTTTGTGTGCAGAAATATAGTTAGAATCTACATTCTTTTTAAAAATTATATAATTTAATATATCAATTACACTTGAAAAAGTTATTCCTAATAAAGAAATTGTAACTATTGGCCATATTTTTACACTTGTTGACATTTTTAAAATTACAGAAAAAATTATCCCAATAAATGCAGTAACTGGCATTATACTTCTTTTTAAATTATCCAATATTTTAAATCTAGATAATTTATTTAATGGGTTTAATTTTCTGGTTCCATTTTTTATTGTAATTTGTTTATTAAGCCACATCTTTATTTGCCAGTCTCCACGTATCCATCTGCTTAATCTGGTAATATAACTTATATATTTACTTGGATAATCATCTAGTAATACAATATCTGTTGCAAGTCCACATCTTAAATAATTTCCCTCTAGTAAGTCATGGCTTAATACTGTATTTTCTGGTATTTCTTCACATAGTACTTTATGAAAAATTTCTACGTCATATATCCCTTTACCTGTAAAAATCCCTTCATCAAAATTATCATAATAGATATCTGATACAGCATTTGTATATGAATCTGTTCCTCCGAAGTCCTGCATAAATTTTAGTGAATAGATTTTTTCTACTTGCCTCTAAATCTATTCCAATTCGCGGTTGAATTATTGCATGTCCTTGTTCTACAATATTTTTTTCTTTTGCTAAAACAGGACTGTTCAAAACATGTGCCATTGCACCTATTAGTTCTTGTGCAGAATCTAAAACAAGATTAGTGTCAGAATCTAGTGTTATTACATATTTAATTTTATTGCGAATATCTTTCTCTTCATTTGCTATTGTGTTTACTCTAAAGGAATTTACTCCATTTACTATAAAATCGTTAAACTGGCACAATAAGCCTCTTTTTCTTTCCCAGCCTAAAAAACTCTTTTCCCCTGCATTCCAAACTCTGTTTCTATACAAAAAATAGAATTTATCATTTTCTTCTATTAAAGTTTTATATTTTTTGTTTAATCTTTCTGCTTCTTCTAATCCTGTTTTTATTATTTCTTCGTCAAAGCTCTCTTTTTCGTTCTTGCTAGATGTACAATCCCCTAGCAAAGCAAAATATATATTTTCACTTTTGTTTGCTAAATAATATACTTCTAATTTTTCAAATAGTTCTTTCACTTTATCTTTTGAATTTATAATTGTTGGTATTACAATAAATGTAGAATATTTCTCTGGAATACCCTTACTAAAATCTAATTTTGGCATTAATTTAGGTTTTACCTTTTTACTTAAAATATAGTTTAGCACTTGCATAAACATTTGAGAAATAGGTACATATAGTATAATTCCAGAAGCTATTGAAATTACTACATTTTTGCTTATATAGTTAAACCTTATAACAAATAGTATTGTAAGTAATATAGAGATTAGATTTATACTAAAAATATATCTTTTTGCTTTTTGTTCTTTTGATATAATTTTTGTATTTTTTATGCCTAATTTTTTTAGTAATTCTGCTTTTCCATCATCTATTAAATAATAGCCTATATGTGTCTTTTTTCTATTTTTCCCTTGATATGTTCTTGACATTTCTAATATTTTATTTGCAATATATATTTCGGATATCTTAGTTTTTTCTGATATTTGTTTTATTTTATTTCTATAATCTTCTTTTGTTTTATAATCCATTTTACTATATACATTTGCAGGATCTTTTTTTAATATTTCTTCTACCCCATTTATATTTTCAAATAAATCTAAAAAATTTACTCTTAATATTTCTTTTATACTAATAATACTATTTCCCATAGAAACCTTAGCTGCTGCAATGTCATAATGCTCTTTTGTTATAACTTCAGAAATTGTCATTCCCATTTTATTTACTTGCTCTTCTAATATTTCTAAATATGGTAATCCCTTTCTTCCTGTGCTCTTCAACTTATATGACATATATTCAATAAAAGGATATTTCATTTCTTTATATGAAACATTCTCTTTATATTCATCTTTAATTGGTTTAAAAACTTGAGTATTTGCCTCTTTTTTCTCAACTAATCTTTCTATAATACTTTCTACTTTATATTTTTGTACCTGTGAAGAATATATCTTTTCGCATATATTTCTTATATTTTCTATAATAGCTATCTCCAAAAAAATCCAAAGATTCCATATTTCCTCCATAGCAAGAGTTTTTCTTCTTTGGTACGCAGATATTGCCATACTTAAAATTTCATCATTTATTTTATTATCTGTATATGCAACTATTTCCGATGCTACTACATATATTCTGCTAAAACCTTTGTACATACCTGTTGTTATTCCTGGTAGTTTTTTATATTTTGTAATTGTCATTTCTTTACATACAGTTTTAAATGTTTCTTCTATTATATAAAAGTTATCTAATAACCATTCCCCTGCTGGATATAGGTTTATTCCCATTTTTATATGTTTATTTAATAAATCATAAGTTTTTTCTATAAACCTATAATTATCTTTTAATCTTGGAATTGGGTATGTTGCAATATTAGATGTTAATTCCACATCATGGCTTGTTGCAATCTTTTCCATATATTGTTCTAATTGATAGTTATCTAACACTGCACCTTTTATATTTAAATATTTATAATTAGTTTTTTTCAAAATTCTTCCACCTCAATATGTAATTTATACATATTTTTGCCAGGTATAGGAATTTTTATTCAATTATTAAAAAAACAGCATAGCATTTTTGCTACACTGTTTTGCAAAATAATTTTGAATTATTTTTCTTTTTTCTCTTTTACTGGTTTTGTCCAAGATATGTAGTCGCATCCGTTGTTTGGATTGTTCTCACATATATAATAATTTCTTCTCTTTTTAGTTTTTCTTATTTGTACTTTACCTCCACATTTTGGACATGGTTCGTCTATTGTTTCTATATATGGTTTTGCATTTTGGCATTCTGGATATCCTGGGCAAGCCAAGAACTTTCCATATTTTCCATATTTAATTACCATCATTCTACCACATTTGTCACACGGTACATCTGATACTTCATATTCTAATTTTACATGTTCTAATTCTTTGTCTACTTTTTCTACTACTTTTTCAAATGGTCCATAGAAGTCTGCAATTACTTTTTTCCAATTTTCTTTTCCTTCTGCTATTTTATCAAACTCTTCTTCCATTTGTGCAGTAAATTCAACATTTATTACATCTCCAAAGTTCTCTATTAATAGCTTATTTACTATTCTTCCAAGTTCAGTTGGATGTAACTGTTTTTGTATTTTTTCTATATATCTTCTTGCAAGAATTGTTGTTATTGTTGGTGAATATGTACTTGGTCTTCCTATTCCTTTTTCTTCTAATGCTTTTACCAAACTTGCTTCTGTGTATCTTGGTGGTGGCTCTGTAAAGCTTTGTTTTGTTTCTATATTCTCTTTTTGTAGTTCTTGGTTTTCTGTAAGTGGTGGTATTTTAGCAAACTCTTCTTTTTGCTCATTATCTTCTGTTTCTACGTAAAGAGTCATAAAGCCTTTAAATCTTATTGTTTGTCCATTTGCTCTAAAATTGTACTCATTTGCGTTTATTTTTACAAGCATAGTATCAAATATAGCTGCCGCCATTTGACTAGCTATAAACCTATTATATATTAATCTGTACAATTTATATTGGTCGTTTGTTAGGCTTTCTTTTATTTTGTCTGGTGTTAAATCAATATATGTTGGTCTTATTGCTTCATGGGCATCTTGTGCATCTTTATTTGTTTTATAATACCTATTTTCATAGTATTCTTCTCCATATGTATTTTCAATATGCACTTTTGCTGCTGCTCTTGCTTCTTCTGATATTCTTGTAGAGTCAGTTCTCATATATGTAATTAAACCAACAGTTCCCTTTTCTGGTATTTTTACACCTTCATATAATCCGTTGAGCTACTTGCATTGTTTTTCTTAATGCAAAATTTAATTTTCTTGAAGCCTCTTGTTGCATTGTACTTGTTGTAAATGGTGGTGCCGGATTTCTCTTCTTTTCTCCATTTTTTATTTCACTAACTACATATTTTGCTTTTTCTAATTCGTCTAGAATTTTGTCTATTTCTTCTTTTGAATGTATGTCTAATTTTTTATCATTTTTTCCATAGAATTTAGCTTCAAAACTTTTTTTTGGTTTTTTTGTGGCCAATGTAGCATATATATTCCAATATTCTTCTGGAACAAATTTTTCTATTTCTTCTTCTCTATCTACAACTAATTTTACAGCTACAGATTGTACTCTACCAGCAGATAATCCCTTCTGAACTTTTTTCCATAATACAGGACTTATTTTATATCCAACTATTCTATCTAATACTCTTCTTGCTTGTTGTGCATCTGTTAGATCCATATCTATTTTTCTTGGATTTTGTATTGCTTTTTTTACAGCATCTTTTGTAATCTCATTAAATGTTACCCTACACATTTTATTTTCATCTATGCCTAAAATATTGGCTAAATGCCATGCAATTGCTTCTCCTTCACGGTCAGGGTCAGTTGCAAGATATACTTTTTTTGCATCTTTTGCTTCTTTTTTTAAGGATTTTATTAAATCTCCTTTTCCTCTTATGTTTATATATTGAGGTTCAAATGTTTTTGTATCAATTCCCAACTTTGATTTAGGTAAATCTCTTATATGTCCCATAGAAGCTACTACTTTTGTGCTTCCACCTAGAAATTTTTTTATTGTATTTGCCTTTGCTGGGGATTCGACTATTACTAATTTGTCTGCCATTTTATTTACGCAGAAATGAAATGGCTTGCATTACATTTTCAAACTTAATTGTAGTACTTGCATTTGATTTCTGCTTCCTCCTTTTTTATTGTTTTAATTAAATTGAATTTTATATATGTAAGTAAATTTATTTATATAAAGGATATTCTTCACAAATTTTAGATACTTCTTTTTTTAGTTCTTCTTTTTTATTTTCATAATCTTCTACTGTTATACTTATTAATTTTGCTATTTTTTTCATTTCTCCTTCTTTAAACCCTCTTGTTGTTACTGCAGGTGTTCCAATTCTTATTCCACTTGTTATACTTGGTTTTTCCGTATCAAATGGAACTGCATTTTTATTTACTGTAATTCCAATATCATCTAATCTTGTTTCTAATTCTTTTCCTTTTATTCCTTTATTTCTCAAATCTATTAATACTAAATGATTATCTGTTCCTCCAGATACTAAATTAAATCCATATTTTAATAATTCTTCTGCTAGTGTTTTAGAATTTTTTATAATCTGATTTTGATACTCTTTAAATTCTGGCTTTTGTGCCTCACCAAAGCATACAGCTTTGGCTGCAATTACGTGCATTAAAGGTCCACCTTGAATTCCCGGAAATACGGCTTTATCAATTTCTTTCGCGTATTTCTCCTTGCATAAAATTATTCCTCCTCTTGGTCCTCTTAGAGTTTTATGAGTTGTGCTTGTGACAAAATCTGCATATGGTACTGGATTTTGATGAAGTCCTGCTGCTACTAATCCTGCAATGTGTGCCATATCTACCATAAAAAGGCTTCCGACTTTATCTGCAATTTCTTTAAATTTTTTAAAATCTATTTTTCTTGGATAAGCACTTGCTCCTGCAAGTATTAATTTTGGCTTGTGTTCAATTGCTAGTCTTTCTACTTCTTCATAATCTATTTTACCTGTTTTTTCATCTACTCCATATGGAATAAAATTATACAATTTTCCAGAAGAATTTACTTTACTTCCATGAGATAGATGTCCTCCATGTGATAAATTCATTCCTAAAACTGTATCTCCCACGTTTAATTTTGCAAGATATACAGCCATATTTGCTTGAGCTCCTGAATGTGGTTGGACATTTGCATGTTTTGCTCCAAAAATTTCTTTTAGTCTGTCCCTCGCTAAATCTTCTACAATATCTACACATTCACATCCTCCATAATATCTTGCTCTAGGATATCCTTCTGCATATTTATTCGTCATATAGCTTCCGCATTGCCTCCATAACGCTATTACTTACAAAATTTTCTGACGCTATTAATTCTATTTTGTTTTGTTCTCTTTTTAGTTCCTGCATTATTGCATTATAAACTTGTTCATCTTCTCTTTTTAGATTTTCAAAAGTCGGCATGGTAAATCACCTCTTTTTGTAGCATTATATACTAAATATTTTTATGTGTAAATAGACGAAATAAAAAAAGAAAGGTTATTGTCCTTTCTTCTTAAATTTATAGACTACACATTATCTTTTATGTATTCTACTACGTCGTTTACTGTAACAACTTTTTCTGCATCAGCATCTGGAATTTCTAAATCAAATTCTTCTTCTAATGCCATTATCAACTCAACTATATCCAATGAATCAGCACCTAAATCATCTATAAAAGATGCATCTGGTGTTATAGCAGTTTCTGCTACTCCTAATTGTTCTACTATTATTTCTTTTACTTTATCGAAAACTTCTTCTGAACTCATAGGTCGCATTACACCTCCTTATTTATCTAGAAGTTAGAAATATATCTTCTAAACTATTTTATTTATTTTTTACTAACTAAAATATTATATGGTTTAAAATATATTGTCAATACTTTTTTACAATTTATTTCATTTATTTTAAGAAATGCCTTCGAAGAATGGGTCGCCCAGGAGTGCAACCCCTACATCTTCTCTACATTTTTAATATGTTGTCTGAGTTGTAACCTTTTTTTCAAATTCTTCTTTTAGAATTTCTACTGCTTTTGACTCTGCAAATTTTTCTGCCTGTTTTATTGTAAAGTAAAATAGATATTCATCACTACTTCCATGTGCTTTTACCACTGGTTTTTTAACTCCTAAGAACAACGCTCCACCATATTCCTTGTAATCCATTGTCTTTGTAAATCTTTTTATTCCTGGAAGTGCAGGAATTGCTCCTATTGTACTTAGTAGATTCTTTTTTAAACTTTCTGTTAAAGAACGTTTTACTAGTTTTCCAAAGCCTTCTACTGTTTTTAAGAATATATTTCCTGTAAATCCATCTGTTATAACTGCATCAATATCCCCAGAAAAAGCTTCTCTTCCTTCTACATTTCCTACAAAATTTATTCCATACTCTTCTGATTTCTCTTTTAGAAGTTTATAGCTTTCTTTCATTAGGTCATTTCCCTTTGTCTCTTCTGTACCAATATTTAGTAATCCTATTGCTGGTTTTTCTATTTTATATATGTTTTTCAAATATATATTTGCAAACTGTGCAAATTGTAAAAGATTTATTGGTTTGCAATTTGTATTTGCTCCTGCATCCACTAACATTAACCCTTTTTTATATGATGGAAGCATTGGTGCAATTGCTGGTCTGTCTACTCCTTTTATTCTTCCTACTAATAATGTAGCACCTGTAAGTAATGCTCCCGAATTCCCTGCTGAGATAAATACATCACCTTCATCTGCTTTTAGCATATTAAATCCAACTACCATTGATGAATCTTTTTTGTGTTTAATTGCTTGTGTTGGTATATCTTCCATTTCTATTGTTTCTGTTGCATTTTTTATGGTTAATCTATCTGATATTTCTGATATAGTATCTTTTCCATATAATTCTTTTATTCTGTTATTAATTATTTTTTCGTTTCCTACTAATACTATTTCTGAACTAATTTCGTTTATTGCTTTTACTGCGCCTTTAATATTTGCATCAGGTGCATTATCCCCACCCATTGCATCTAATAAAATTCTCATTTTAAATTCCCTTCTTTATAACAATATATTTTCATTTTTATATTTTATTATTTAATTGAAAAAAAATCAATAGTAAAAGATAGGAAATTTAGGTTTTTAATGATTTTGATTGGTCAATTGGAAATTCACGAAGTGCGAGGTGCGAAGTGTGAAAGAACGCAGATTATAGCATTTTTATATACTAGGAAATGAGAAATTTCCTAGTATATAAAAAAGAGGTTAGAAATAACCTCTTTTTATAATTAATTGGTATTACTCAATTATTTCTGAAACTATACCAGATCCAACTGTTCTACCACCTTCACGAATAGCAAATCTTAATCCTTTTTCCATTGCTATTGGTGTGATTAATTCGATAGTCATATCTACGTTATCTCCTGGCATTACCATTTCTGTACCTGCTGGTAAATCGATAACACCTGTAACGTCTGTTGTTCTGAAATAGAATTGTGGTCTATATCCATTGAAGAATGGTGTATGTCTTCCACCTTCTTCTTTTGTTAATACGTAAACTTGTGCTTTGAATTTTGTATGTGGATGTATTGATCCTGGTTTTGCTAAAACTTGACCTCTTTCGATATCTTTTCTATCGATACCTCTTAATAGAACACCGATATTATCTCCAGCTTCTGCTTGGTCTAATAGTTTTCTGAACATTTCAACACCTGTTACAACAGTTTTCTTTTTCTCTGTTGATAAACCAACTATTTCAACTTCGTCTTGAACTTTAACAACTCCTCTTTCTACTCTACCTGTAGCAACTGTTCCTCTACCTGTTATAGAGAATACGTCTTCTACTGGCATTAAGAAGTCACCATCTGTTGGTCTTTCTGGTGTTGGTATATAGCTATCTACTGCATCCATTAATTCTTTGATGCATTGATATTCTGGTGCGTTTGGATCTGTTGATGTAGATTCTAGAACTTTTAATGAAGATCCTTTTATAACTGGGACTTCATCTCCTGGGAAATCGTAGCTAGATAATAAATCTCTAACTTCCATTTCAACTAATTCTAATAATTCTGGATCATCAACCATATCGCATTTATTTAAGTAAACAACGATATATTTAACTCCAACTTGTCTTGCTAATAGTATATGCTCTCTTGTTTGAGGCATTGGACCGTCAGCTGCTGAAACAACTAATATTGCTCCATCCATTTGAGCTGCACCTGTAATCATGTTTTTTACATAGTCAGCGTGACCTGGACAGTCAACGTGTGCATAGTGTCTTTTTTCTGTTTCATATTCAACGTGTGCTGTGTTAATTGTGATTCCTCTTGCTTTTTCTTCTGGAGCACCATCGATTTGATCATATGCTGTGTATTGAGCCTTTCCTAATAATCCTAACCATTTTGTAATAGCTGCTGTTGTTGTTGTTTTTCCGTGGTCAACGTGACCAATTGTACCAATGTTAACATGTGGTTTTGTTCTTTCAAATTTTGCTTTTGCCATTTGAATTTTCCTCCTTCAAATTACGAAGTAATTTGTACTTTTCATTATTTGTTATTCATCCTTAAATAAATAATAAATAATGAAAGCTTACTTCTTTTATTTTATATTTAAAAATTTAATAACAATTTTTTAATAAATGCATTCTATAACATTTTTTGTTATTTTGCAATACCTTTTATTCTTTTATTTTTATATGCATCTCAAAACGAAGCAAATTGGGTATATTGCTAGGAAAACAATTAAAAATTTTTGAAATTATAAGGTTGTATATTGAAAAAATTTTTATGAAGTTTGACACCGCAAGATGCCCAATTTCATTCGTTTTGATTAGTCTTCTTTCTTAGAACGTGATGCAACTATCTTCTCAAATACAGATTTTGGAACTTCTTCGTAATGGCTTGGTTCCATTGCATATGTTCCTCTACCTTGTGTTTTTGAACGTAAATCTGTTGCATATCCAAACATTTCAGCAAGTGGAATAAATGCTCTTATTATTTGCATTCCATTTCTTGCTTCCATTCCTTCTAGTTTACCACGTCTTGAGTTTACATCTCCTATAACATCTCCCATGTATTCTTCTGGAACTGTTATTTCAACTCTCATTATAGGCTCTAGTATTACAGATTTAGCTTGTTTACATCCTTCTTTAAATGCCATAGATCCTGCAATTTTGAATGCCATTTCTGATGAATCGACATCATGGTAAGATCCATCTACTAATGTTGCTTTAAAGTCTATAACTGGATATCCTGCAAGAATTCCGCTTTCTGCTGCTTCTCTAATTCCTTCTTCAGTTGGTTTAATGTATTCTTTAGGAACAACACCACCAACAATTTTGCTTTCAAATTGCACTCCTGAACCTGGCTCTAATGGTTCCATTTCTAACCAAACATGTCCATATTGTCCACGTCCACCAGATTGACGAATGAATTTTCCTTCAACTCTTACTTTGTTTCTAATTGTTTCTTTGTAAGAAACTTGTGGTTTACCTACATTACATTCTACTTTGAATTCTCTCTTTAATCTGTCTACAATTATGTCTAAGTGTAATTCTCCCATACCTGCAATTATAGTTTGACCAGTTTCATGGTTTGTATATGCTTTAAATGTTGGGTCTTCTTCTGCAAGTTTTGAAAGTGCTATACCCATTTTTTCTTGAGCTACTTTATCTTTTGGCTCAATTGCTATTTCGATAACTGGTTCTGGGAATTCCATAGATTCTAGTATAACTGGGTGATTTATATCACATAATGTATCACCAGTTGTAACTTCTTTTAATCCAACTGCTGCTGCAATATCTCCAGCATATACTTTGTCTATATCTTCTCTGTGGTTAGAATGCATTAAAACTATTCTTCCCATTCTTTCTTTTTTATCTTTATTTGCATTTAATACTGTTGAACCAGCTTCTAATGTTCCTGAATATACTCTAAAGAAACATAATTTTCCAATGAATGGGTCTGTTGCAATTTTAAATGCTAATGCTGCAAAAGGTTCATCATCAGAAGTTTTTCTTTCTGTTTCTTCTCCATCTAATGTAACACCTTTAATATGTGGTATATCTAATGGAGATGGCATATAATCAACTATAGCATTTAATAATTCTTGAACACCTTTGTTTTTATATGATGATCCGCAACATACTGGAACTAATTTATTAGCTAATGTTCCTTTTCTTAAACCTTTTTTGATTTCTTCTTCTGAAAGTTCACCTTCATCTAAATATTTCATCATTAGGTCATCATCTTGTTCTGCTGCAGCTTCTATCATTTCGTTTCTATACTTTTCTGCTAATTCTTTTAAATCTTCTGGAACTTCTGTTACTTCAATTTCTTTTCCTAAATCGTCTTTATGAATAAATGCTTTCATTTTTATTAAATCAACTATTCCTTTGAATGTATCTTCTGCTCCAATTGGTAATTGGATTGGAATAGCATTTGCATTTAATCTGCTTCTCATTTGCTCAACGCAAGATAAGAAATTTGCACCAGTTGTATCCATTTTATTAACATATGCCATTCTTGGTACATGATAATTATCTGCTTGTCTCCAAACAGTTTCTGATTGTGGTTGAACTCCACCTTTAGCACAGAATACAGTTACAGATCCATCAAGTACTCTTAAAGATCTTTCAACTTCAACTGTAAAGTCAACGTGACCTGGTGTATCAATGATATTTATTCTATGTCCTAACCATTGACATGTTGTAGCAGCAGAAGTAATTGTAATACCTCTTTCTTGCTCTTGAACCATCCAGTCCATTGTAGCTTCACCTTCATGAACCTCTCCTATTTTATGAGTTTTACCTGTATAGAAAAGAATTCTTTCAGTAGTAGTAGTTTTTCCTGCATCTATATGCGCCATTATTCCTATATTTCTTGTTTTTTCTAATGGAAATGCTCTACCTGCCATTAATTTTTTCCTCCTATTTTTATTCGTTTTTTACCATTTGTAATGTGCGAAAGCTTTATTAGCTTCTGCCATTCTATGCATTTCTTCTTTCTTCTTGAATGATCCACCTGTGCTGTTTGTAGCATCAATTATTTCGTTTGCTAATTTTTCAGCCATAGTTTTTTCATGTCTATTTCTTGCATAGTTTACTAGCCATCTTAATCCTAATGTTTGTCTTCTTTCAGCTCTAATTTCGATTGGAACTTGATATGTAGCTCCACCTACTCTTCTTGCTTTAACTTCAAGGACTGGCATTATGTTGTTTAATGCTGCTTCAAAAACTTCTAATGCATCTTTTCCTTCTTTTTCTTTTATGATATCAAATGCATCATATACTATTTTTTGAGCAACTGTTTTTTTACCATCTAACATAATGTTGTTTATTAATTTTGTTACAACTTTGCTATTATATATTGGATCTGGTAAAACTTCTCTTTTTGCTATATATCCTCTTCTTGGCACTATTCTTCACTCCTTTTCTAAGATATGTGATTTTTCACAATCTTTATTATTTGTGTTTCATAAAAACACTTAGTTACTCTGGAAGATTCTTCTTCCCGTATAGCGCAATAAATTTATATCTATATTATATCTATTTATTAGCACTACTTAAAAAATATTTTTTATTTTTTTGGTCTTTTTGCACCATATTTAGATCTAGCTTGCATTCTATCTTTAACGCCAGCTGTATCTAATGTACCTCTTATAATGTGGTATCTAACACCAGGGATATCTTTTACCCTTCCACCTCTTATTAATACAACACTATGTTCTTGTAAGTTATGACCTACACCTGGAATATATGAAGTAACTTCATAACCATTTGATAGTCTAACCCTAGCAACCTTTCTTAATGCTGAGTTTGGTTTTTTAGGTGTTACTGTTTTAACTACTGTACAAACTCCTCTTTTTTGTGGTGCTCTATGGTTTGTTTGTCTGTTCAATTTTGAGTTGTAACCTTTTAAAAGAGCTGGAGCTTTTGCTTTTGTTGTAGTTGTTTTTCTACCTTTTCTTACTAATTGATTGATTGTTGGCACTTTAAAATTCACCTCCTATATTTTTTAATTAAAAGTGCTAATTTACTTTTAAACACTAACGCGTTATATTCTATCATTGTTTCTATTTATTGTCAAGACTTTGTGGTTGTATTTTTACTTACGGAATATTAATATTCAGAGTATTGCAGATCGCATATTGTGGTGTCTCCCATAATATTTGTAATAAATTTTATACAATTTTGATATAAGCACTCTTTTGTTTTGCTTTTTATACTGCTTCGTGCTATACTTATACTAATGGATATTTGGTTGCGTTAAAAATATCTAATAACTTTAAGGAGTGGCAATAATGAAAGAAACAGCATTTGAAAAGTTTGTTAAGGATTTTAAAAATGGTCCTTACACTCGGGTAGATCTATTGTTTCCAAATGACAATGATGTCTATTTTTCATTTGAATCAAAACCTCCGAAGAAAGCATTGTTCTCTAGAGCCGAGTTTTCTTCTCAGGCATTGAATACTGCAAGGAAAAATAGTATAAAAATAGTGTCTGATTCCTTAGGGAATCTGGCACTTGTCAAATGGAAGCCGTAAAACGCAAGACCTGTGAGTAAATTACTCTCAGGTCTTTTCTATTGTTTTTATTGTTCTCCTGTCCACTCTATAATTACACTCGCTCTTGCTCCCCATGGTTTACCAGAAAGAGAGTTTTCTGGTTTGTTTATTGTTATTTTAGTTAATCCGTCCCATATTGTTAAACGCCTCTCCACCAATGAATGTAACACTGCTTGGTACCACTATTGTTTTTATTTTATGACATCCATAAAGAGCACGCCATTCTATTCTTTCTAATCCTTCTGGTAAATTCACTTCTTCTAAGTTCTCGCATTGGTAGAAGCTCTCACTATCTATTTTTTTAACAGAATTTGGTATAATTACATTTTTTATTTGACTCCTATAAAACGATTGAGGTCCTATTTCCACTACAGTATTTGGTATCTCGTATACCTCTCCTTTCATTGTTACTGGAGGACATTTTATTAATATTGTTTTACCTTTATTAAACAATATTCCATTTTCACTTTCATATTTATCATTTTCTGTTATTACATTTATACTACTCAAATTGCTCGCTAGATAAAAAGGGTTATTATTTATATTTGTAATTCCTCCTCCTAAGTTAATTGTTTCTAATTTAGAATCATAAAAGGCAGAATTTCCTATTTTCTCAACAGAATCAGCAATCGTTATCTCTTCCAAGTTTTTGCATGCAATAAATGCATTTGCGTCTATTGTCTTTACTGTATTAGGCACTTTATAAGACCTGCCATCCCTATTTTCTGGATATTTTATTAGTCTTGTACTATCTTTATCAAATAGTATTCCATCAAGGCTCTTAAAATATTTATTATTTGAATCTACATTTATTCTAGCTAGTTTTGTGGACGAAATAAATGTTGTCGCTATGCTTTCTACATTTTCTGGAATATTAAACTCCTCCACCCCTATGCTTTGAAAAGCTCTCGGTCCAATTCTTTTCAAACTTTTAGGTAACTTCCATTCTTTAACTTTTGAACAAGCATCAAAAGCTCTTCCCGAAATTTCCTCTATTCCTTCTTCAAGAATTACCTCTTCTAAATTTGAACAACCGTTAAAAACTTGTCCATTTACATTTTCCCACCAATTTCCTATTTTTTTTACCGATCCAGGAATTTTTATTTTTGTTAAGCTTTTACAATATTGAAAAGCATAGTCTGAAATTAAAGTAACAGAATCAGGTATTTCAATATCAGTAATTTTTTGACTCCATCCATATTCTTTAGTCGCTCCATTAAAACTATCTTTTCCAATTTCAGTAATACCTTTCGATATTATTACCTTACCCGGAAAACAAACTATTGGATTGTTCCCGTCGGAGCTCATTATTTTTGTTACTTTATATTCTTTTCCCTCTATTAGAAGAAAATTTGGTATAGTTAATTCTGTAAGATTGTCTGTAGTTCCTAGATATTTAGTTATTGTAACAAGATTTGTTTTCTCGTCTAGATTGTACTTCCAAAGAGATGCATCAGCCACATTTTTTCTTGCTCCAAATACAAGCCATTTTTTAGCGATAGTAGTCATTCCATCCTTTCTTACTTCTTCTGCTTCTTTTTTTGTTAGTAATTTTTCATTTTCTAACCTTGTTATAAAATCTTCTAATGTTTCCGACTTTATTCCAAATCTTTCTGTTGGTCTTTCTTCCTGCTCCCACATTTCTTTTTCCGCTAATACTTGAGTATATCTTGTTTCTTCCTTTGAGTCTTTTGCAGTTCCTATTAGCCCTCCATTTATTGCAATTGTTACTGTTACCCCTACTAAAATTAGCATTATTACTATTGTAACTACTAATGCAACTATTGTTATTCCTTTTGGAGAATTGTAACGGTTTCTATATTTAATCTGCTGGTTCATCTTATTTGCTTCCTCCTTTGTGTTCTTTATTTTTTATATTTCATTTATATTTTTTATCTTCTATATGTAATTATGCATTTTGTCATTTACATTTTATATGTTGTTTTTATTTGTGTCAATATAATAAAAAAAGAAAAGAGCAAGAAATTCTTGCTCTTATAATATGAATTCATACTTATATATTTTGTATTAATTCTTATTTTTTATTTACTAAATCTTTTAATGCTTTACCAGCTTTGAATACTGGAGCTTTTGATGCAGGTATTTTGATTTCTTCTTTTGTTCTTGGGTTTCTACCTTTTCTAGCTGCTCTTTTTCTTACTTCGAAAGATCCAAATCCAACTAATTGAACTTTGTCTCCTTTTGCTAGTGCATCTGTTATAACGTCAACGAATGCGTTTACTGATGCTTCAGCACCTTTTTTTGTGTCTCCTGTTTTTGCAGCTATTGCTGCTACTAATTCAGCTTTGTTCATTTAAAATTACCTCCTAATAAGATTTGTTTTGTGCAGTAAAAACAGCTTCGGTTTCTACTATTTAAGATTATTCGCCAAAATTAGCTAAAATCCTTCTTTTTTTATTTTTATTTTTTTACAAACCCTTTTGCCCCGTAGGTTTCCATGTCTTGGTAGCTCTGTATGCGTTGATTTTACTTGCATTTGTTGCTTTTTAGATTTAAATGTTCTGAATAGCTTTTGCCCGTAAGGAAGCATGTAAATTTCTTCTTCTGTTAATATTTTTAACGCTATTATTAAAATAAAGTACACCATCATTCCAGAAAAGATTGAAACAAATAATACAATTATATTGTTTTGTATTTTATTAATAATGTTATTGTACATTATATATGAAGTAATAGACATAAAAACTCCTGCAATAGTGGGTTTTACAATATATTTACTTACATAAAGCTTTGTAGTAATTTGTTTTTTTAGTGTTATGAAACAAATTGCAAATATGAATATATCTGAAATTATTGAAGAAATTATAGCTCCATATATTCCAATTCTATTAATTGGCAATAATATTAAGTTTAGTATTAATTTAATTGCTCCTCCTAATGCAAATGCTATAACAGGTATGTTTACCTTTCCCAGTCCTTGTAAAGCTCCATTTATCGTTTGTGTTAGCACAATAAATATAATAGTAATCGATGATAACTGAAGCATTTCGGTTCCTTTTGATGCATTTGGGAACAAAATTAGTAAAATATCTTTTGCAAACATCCCCATGTATATTGTACATGGGATTCCTATAAGTATTGTAACTAATATAGAAAATTCTATTCTTTTTTCTACTATGTATTTTTGTTTTTTTGCAATAGCAGAAGATATAGCAGGTACCAAAGCTGTTGCAAATGCTATATTAAAAGAAAACGGTAATGCTACTAGTACATCTACTTTTCCACTTAATATTCCATATTGATTTGTTGCTTCTAATTCTCCTATTGTTGTTTTTAATATTCTTACAATTGTCATTGCATCAATTGTCTTACTTAAGGCTGAAAAAAGTGCAGTTAATGATATTGGTATTGTTACTAATAAAATATTTTTTATAATTCTATTTATTCCTTCTTTTTTGTTATTTGAAGAAGATATAACCTCTTGCCAAACTTCTTTTTTTCTATCTACAAAATACTTGTATAAGTACATTAATGCAAATAATGTTGCCAATGTTGTTGCTAATGTTGCCCCAGCTGCCATAACAATTGTATTATTTCCAGATATTTTCCCTATATTTTCTACTATTGCAATTGTTAATAATGTCTTAAATATTTGCTCTAGGCTCTGTGAATTAGCTGTGATAGATATATTTTCTCTTCCATTAAAATATCCTTTTAACACAGCTTCTATTGATACTAAAAATACTGATGGTGCAAGAGCCATTAATGCTAATTTTGCTTCTGGTATTTGTAAATATTTATTGGTTATTATTTCTGCTCCCAAAAATAATATTGAACTTCCAACAAATCCAAGAATTCCAAATAATGCAAATGCTATTTTAAATATTCTATATGCACCTTTATTATCTCCTACTGCTACTTTGCTAGACACTAGTTTTGAAATGCTATTTGGTACTCCAACAGAAGAAATCGTAAGAAATAGCGCATATATTTGGAATGCAGCTGAATATATTGCATTTCCTCTATCTCCAAAGCCTTGTTTGTTTGTAAGATATAACTTATATATTAGGCCCACTATTTTTATAATTACTTGTGAAAGCATTAAAACAACAACGCCTTGCATAAAGCCAGTTGTTTTATCGTTTCTATTATTCTTTCTTTTTATTTTAATTCCTCCAGACTAAAGTAGGGGTCGCCGCCCTCGGCGACCCGCAATTAAATTGTTGCAAAATATGTATATTGCAAGGTTTACAATGTCTTCGGGTCGCCGAAGGCGGCGACCCCTACAATGTTTTCAACATATTTTAATTTTGAATATTTGAATAAATTAAAATTTGTCTTCTTATTTATATATATGAACTTTTTCTTTAAAAAGACTTGTTTTTTTCTCAATTTTATAAGATAATATATATGTATAAAAATAGATAATTGGGGGATTTTTAAGTGAAGTATATAGACAAATTTTTAAAATTACTAAAGACTGATAGAAATACATTTTTTACATATATTCTAACATTAATAACAGGATTTATAATAGTAGATAGGGTTGTAGAACTCCTAATAATGTTTTTTACAGGAATGTCAGTATCTTATTGGGGACCAATTAGATATACATTAGCTCTTGCTTGTCCTGTACTTGCATTTGCATTTTCGTATCCATCTAAGTTTTGTAAGTCTGATGAAACGAAAATATCTTTTTTCTATACATATTATATTTGTTTATATGTAATTGGAGTTTCAATGGTAGTTCAATGGCTAAATCGCTTGGCTTGGCTTGGAATAATGGCATTGCCAAATCATGAGTTTATTATTACAGAATTTGCAGACTTAATAAAACATGCACTTACAGCAATTTCAATTTACATACCACTTACAACATTCTATAATGTAGTTCTTTGGTTATTAAAAGTAATTAAAGACCCTATATTCCCTAACAATTTACAAGAATCAATTTGTGATTATCCTGGTATAGATATATCTGCACCAGATGGTACTACTGGTCCTTATAGTCTAGAAATTGAATTTTGTAAAGATAAAACTACAGGTAAACCTGTTAAAATATTAGAATCTAGAAGATTACAACCTACTCTCGTAATTGGTCCTTCTGGAACTGGTAAAACTTCTATGATAATGGAACCGATGATTGCAAGAGATATAGAAAAGAAATTCTTCTTCCGTGAAGTTTCTAAGGAAATGGGTTATACCGCATTAAAAACAAATATTGCTTACTTAAATAAACCTTATAATAATGAATATTTAAACAAAAACTTTAATTTGAATATGCTTACACCTGTTGAAGGAAAAGAAAATATTTATAAAGCATATATGAAGAAAATGATATATGAAATTGAACCAAATGGTTCTATTGTATATAAAAATTTTGGTATTACAGTCGTAAGTCCTGATTCAAAACATACAGATACAATTAAAGAAGTAGCAAAAGCTTATGATATGCCATTTATAGAAATAGACCCAACAAACCCAGAATCAATTGGATTAAATCCATTTATTATTGGTAGTCCTGCTCTTTGTGGTTTGATTGTTTCTTTAGTTATTAGGGGATTATATAATCCTCCAAGTCACACTGCTGAATTAGCATATTCAGAAGATATTTCTTTACAAGCTATTCAAAATGTAGTATTACTTTTAAAATTAATGTATGGGAAAATGCATGATGGATTAATGCCAAACCTAGAAGATTTACTTAAATGTTTTAATAATTTTGATTTAGTACAAGAAATGTGTGAAGAGTTAGAAAAAGACCCTGAACTTGCAAAAGAATATGAATTACAATTAACTTATTTTAAACAATATTTTTACAAAGGTTCAGAAGGAAGAAAAGACATGCAAAGATATGTACATTTTGCTTCTTCTACACTTGATGTATTATTACGTTCAGCAGAAGCTAGAAACATTATTTGTAATAGATATAATAATATGGACTTTGGAGCTGTTTTAGACGAAGGTAAAATCGTTCTTATTTCAACAAGGCCATATGAAATTGGTGGAACAGCAGATCAAGGTTTTGGTAGATTTTTCTTAATGCTTATGATGTGCTCTGTAGAAAACAATCGTGAATTAGTAAAAAATAGAATTCCTCACTTCTTATATGTGGACGAATTCGATCACTATGATCCTTCTAATTTTGAAGATATGTTTACATTATATAGAAAATTTAAAATTGGAACCATTTTTTCTGCTCAAACAGTTTCTGGTTTAGGATCTGAAAAAATACTTGCAAACTCACCTACTAAAATAACATTTGGAAACAACACACCTGATGAAATGGATTGGTGGATGAGAGAATTTGGAAAACGTAGAGAATGGGATGTTACTAGTAAATATGATAAATCAGATGGCTCTTATTCATCTGATTTAGGTGGAGTAAATTGGGCATGGAAAGATCACATGCATAATGCTAAAATACAAGGGCTTAAATTTAAGAGTATTATTTATAAAACAAAGGATAAAAAGGGAAAGAACGTTGTTAACTTTGGTAATGTAGACTTTTTGGAGAGCAAATATAAAAGTCCTCATAAAACAAAAACATATAACTTTAATAAGTATATAGCAAATGTATCACCTGACAATAAAAAAGAAGAAAAGCAAAAATGGAAACCTAATAAAGTAGTATTTTCAAAGGATGAAAGAGGCGATACTGATCCTATTCAAACAGACGTAACAGATAGTTCTTACTTCTTTGATAATGAAGATGCAATTAGCTTTGATTTAAAAAAGAAAAAAAATTAAAAGTGAAGAGCAATTCTAATTTAGAATTGCTCTTTTTGTAACTTTCAATAGCTAACGAATTTGTTATTCTTCTTTGTCAACATACCCTAAGCCATTACACATAGGGCAACAAGTCTCTCCCGTGCCGTTGCACTCACTACATGTGAATTTACGATTGAATTGAACATTCCCGTAAACTTCTCCAGAGCCATTACATCTACTGCATGTTTTTTTTCCTGTTCCATGACAATAACAACATTGTTCATATGCCATTAAAAATCACTCCTATAGATTATTTATTTAATTAATCTAACTATTGAAAAGTTACATTTTTATTTTACTATACTTTTTATTTTTTGTCAATATTTGTAAATTTCTCCATTGCATAAACTTTTTTCTATAGTATTTCAGCAAGTCACAACATTTTGCTCCTATAAATAATTTTAGACCTAAAAAGAAATTCCAATTTGGAATTTCTTTTTTATTTTTTATTTATCCTAACAATTTTAAATCGATTTCTTCTTTTTTGTATTTTCCTGTTGCTTCATCAATTTTAAATTCTACTAATGATTTTTCAAGTGTTTCACTATTTTGTCTTAAATCTGTTGTAAATAATGTTTTTATTCCTGGTATTTCCATTCTATTTGTTACTATTGTTTTTAACGTTTCTACCATATGTTTTTCATCTTCACATACAAATATTAACTGTGGTTTTGTTTCAAATCCAGAATCGAATTGAACAAAACTTTCATAAAAGTCCTTATATAATTGTAATCTATCTACTAGTTTCTTTTCCCAGTCCTCTTCTCTTCTTACAGCTTCAAATATAAAGTCTATTGATTTTCCGTTTTTTGTTAGTTTTACTCCTGCATGTGCTTTAAATACTTTTCCTAATTTTTTTGCTGTTATTGCAGGTTTTACTGTGTATTTATCAAAAGCACTTACTTTTCTTAAATATGCTATTATTATTTGATTTCCTGCCAATCTCTTCTTTATCATTGCAACTGGTTTTGTATTATCTGTTGGTTGCCATTTACATTCTACGCCTCTTGAATTTAACAAGTATTTACCCATTTTTTCTAAGCAATAAATTCTATAAATGCATTTTCCTTCTTCCCCCATAAAATAATATCTTGTTAAAATCTTACATTTTATTAATTGTTCTAGTTTATTGTTTAACTTATCTTGTGATTTTATATCTTCACCTTTATGTACTAATATTTGATATATTTGTCTTGAAGTTATAAATTCAAATTCGTTTACCAATTCCATTATTTTAAAATGAATATCAGAAATATGTCCTATATTTATTTTATGAATTATTTGATTCATAGAAACATATCCGTCTTTCCCATCAAATGTTTTTATTTCTCCCTCTCTTATTGCAAATGGTGATATTTCTGTTTTTATTTGTTCATCTTCTACCATAATTATGGCCCTCCTTAAATAATAATAAGCTTAACCTTCTTTTTATCTGGTATTATTTTCTTAATATATACATTAATATGTTCGCCGTATTCAATACCTTCTTTGTAGTCTGCTAAACCTACAAGATTAGGTCTTAGCTCAACAAATATTCCATTCTTAGACTTTTCTACTTCTCTTGCTATTCCTTTTGCTTTCATACCTTCTTTAAAGCCTTTTATATTTTCTTGCCATGTTCCGAAGTAGCTCTTTATATGTAAGAATTACCCTATTTGTTCTCCTATCTATTGATTTTATCATAATTTTTATTTTTTGTCCAATTTTGAATCTTTCATAAGGAGATTTTATCCTTGCAACTGATATATCTTCTATGTGGAGTAGTCCAACTACCCCTCCTCCAATTTCTACAAAAGCTCCATAAGGTCTAATATTTCTTACTATTCCATTTACACACATACCCTCTTTTAGTTCGTCCTTTACCCAGCTTACAGCTTCTTTTCCTACTGCTTTTCTGGAAAGTATTACTGTATCATTTTTAGTAATATCTTTAACCTTAAATTGAACTATTTTATTAACTTTGCTTATACATATATTCGGTTTTGGGAAACCTGTTTCGTCTATATTTACAGCCTCTACCTCTTCTCTTGGTATAACTCCTGTTATATTATTTCCTAAATCCAAATATAAGTTATAGTTGCTATCGCACTTGGTTACTTTTGCTTGCAAAATCTCTCCACTTACAGACAGCTTATTTAATTCATCTAGTGAAAATGACTTTGTGCATTCTTCCCAACCTTCTGGAATAAATTTTTGTGCATATTCCATATAAGTTTTCTCCTTTTTCTTTGGTTTATTTTATTATATATATAAGGTTAATTTTTTTCAAGTAGTGTTTCTATTTCTTTTTTAGTTAAATATCTCCATGTTCCCAATGGTAAGTCTTTTACTGTTAAATTTCCTATTTTACTTCTATGTAAACTAATTACTTTTTTTCCTATTGCTTCGCACATTCTTCTAATTTGTCTGTTTTTTCCTTCATGTATTGTTATCTGTAATCTGCTTATATTTTTTTGTTCATCTATTTTTAATATTTTTACCTCTGCTTTGCTTGTTACAAAATCTCCTATATCAACTCCATTTTTTAATTGCTCTATCTCTTCACCTGTAACCTTTCCTACTACTGTAACATTATATGTTTTAGGTATTTCATGCTTTGGATGTGTTATTTTATATACAAAATCCCCATCATCTGTTAGTATTATTGCCCCTGATGTATACATATCTAGTCTTCCAACTGGTACCAATCTTTTATTTGTTTTTACTAAATCTAGTACTGTATTTCTATTAAATTGATCCTTTACAGTTGTAACATAATCTATTGGTTTATTTAACAATATATATGTGTGCTCTGTATTTGTATTTTTAATTGTTTTACCATTATATTCTATTATATCTTTATCAGGATTTATTTTTGTTCCTAATTCTGTAACTACTTCTCCATTTACTTTTACTCTGCCCTGCATAATTAGTTCTTCGCATTTTCTTCTAGATGCAATTCCATTGTTTGCCAAATATTTTTGTAGTCTAATTTCTTCCATAAAAATCCTTTCCTTTATTTATATAAATTGTAATTTGTTTAGTTCCGGATGAATTCAGGACAGTCCCCAAAATCCCCAGATTTGGTGATTTTAAGGGACAGTCCCTAGAATTCCCCCTCACACAAATTCCAATTTATTTAATTGTTTTCTAATTCTTGCAATACATGTTCAAAATATTCTGGTAATGGTGCTTCAAATTCCACTGTTTTGTTGGTTGTAGGATGTACAAATTTTAATTTTGCTGCATGTAGCATTTGACCAACTACTCCAAATGGATTTTTTCCATTTGAATATGTATAATCTCCTACAATTGGATATCCTATCTCTGCCATGTGTACTCTTATTTGATGTGTTCTTCCTGTTTTTATTTTTACTTCTAATAAAGTATATCCATCATATCTTTTTAGCACTTTAAACTCTGTAATTGCTTCTTTTCCTTTTTTATCTACTGCCATTTTTTTTCTATCTTTTGTGCTTCTTGCAATAGGCATATTTATTATTCCTTGATTTTCTTTAACGTTTCCCCTAACTAATGCAATATATGTTTTTTCTACTTCTCTATTCTTTATTTGTTCACTGATATTAATATGTGCTTTATCATTCTTGGCAATTATTATTAGTCCGTGATGTATCTTTATCTATTCTGTGTACTACACCTGGTCTTATTTTTCCACCTATTCCAGATAGGCTATCTTTGCATTTTGCCATAACTGCATTTACTAAGGTTCCATCTGGATTCCCATTTCCAGGATGAACAACCATCCCTTTTGCTTTGTTTATTATTAAAATGTCTTTGTCTTCATAAATTATATCTATTGGTATTTCTTGTGGTTTTAAGTCTATCTCTTGTGGCTCTTCTTTTTCTATTTTAATAATGTCTCCTTCATTAACTTTGTATGAAGGTTTTTCTTGTTTTTCATTTACTAGGATTTTCCCTTCTTCTATAAGTCTTTGCACGCTTGTCCTAGAAATACTATTATCTATGCTTGCAATTATTTTATCTAATCTAATATTTTGTTCATCTTGTCTTATTTTATATTCTTGCATTTTATTCTCCTATATTTTTCTTTTTTATTACTGTATCTTTTACTAAAAAAACTGCAATTATTAGGCAACCAATTACTACAAATATATCTGCCAAATTGAAAACTGGATATTTTATTAATGGTGATATATCTATATAGTCTATTACAAAACCCCTTGCTATTCTATCTATTAAATTGCCAATTCCTCCCGCTAATACTAGGTGAAGAGCAATTAATATTAATTTACTTAATTCTTCTTTTTTTGAAAATATAAAGTATGTAATTAGTCCTATTATAACTACATTTACTGCCACAAACATTGATGTACTATCACTTCCAATTCCAAAAGCTGCCCCTGTGTTTTGCACATATGTTAAATTAAGTACATGTGGTATTAGTATTATACTAGAATTAAATATCTTACTTTTTATAATTATCTTTATTAATTGATCTAGCAATATTGCAATTATTGTAATTATCATTAAAAAATTAATCTTTTTACTTTTCATTATACGCTCTCTTTTACTTGTTTTCTTTCGAATAAACAGAAGTTATCATCCTCATAAAGCAAATTATATTTCTCTGTATTTTGTTCTACAAATTTTCTTAACTTAGATTTTTTATACATTAACATATGTGTTATTCCATATTTATCTAATTTTTCTTCCACGTTGTCTATATCTACATTAGAAAGGTTTATATAATCATTAAACACTTCTACTCCTGGATTAAATTCTGGTGCATATAAATCTGCTCTTGAATCTATAAATACTGGTATTCCTCTAAATATTAAATAACTTCCATAATTATATTCATTGTATAACTTTATGTTGTTTATATCTAAATTTTCTAATATATATGTTGCAGCTTCTACTGGATATGAGTTTTCATCTATAAAATGGTTCTTCATCTTAGGCTTATATTGTATTACACTTATTGTTAACACCAAACAAATAGTAACTATCATCCCTGTTATTGTTGTCATCTTATCTATTGCTTTTTTACATCCTTCCGGATCATACTTGTTTAACAATGCGTTTATTAGTCTGTTTAAAATCATCACACATATTAATGTAAACATTGAAAATTGTCTTCTTGTATAAAATGTAAGAAAAATTAATCCACCTAACATGAATAAATCACTTAATCTTATTTTAGTATCTGTAAATGTTAGTATTGCAATAAAAAGTACTAATGTGCACATAAATTCTAGATTATTTACAAGTGTTAGTGGTAAATGCTCACTTATATTGTGTGTTGTTGATCCTTGCATTGTTTTTATCAAATATGTATATGGTGTTGTTCCTAGTGGTGTAAGGAATCCTGTAAATAAACAAATAATCATTATAATTATTAATGCTTTTACATTGTTGTTTCCTCTTATTTTTATTTTATATGGATTTGCATTTATTTTTTCTTTTTTATTTATTGTTTTCTCATTTTTTTGTTCTAATCTATTTATTTCATCTTTTATTTTTTGTATTTCATCTTCATTTGTAGTTTTTAATATTTTTTTATTTAGTCTATCAATTTTAGCATTAACTACTATAATTTCTGTATGTGAAAGTATATATATCATGTATTCTGCTATGTATGGTAGATATAGCACAAAGTAAAATGGAAATACTGCTAAATGTACATTTGCAATTATTATTGGTATTATTATTAAGCCTACCACGTATCTTTTTTTCTTTGTTTCTAAAAACATTTCTATAAAATACACTGTGAGTATAAATAATATAAATGTTGCAAGTTGAGCTCTTGCTGCTATGTAATTTCTTAATAAATACATTGCTCCTATTGTAAGTACAAATGATGTTAGCTTGTTTTTAGTAAGTTTTATATTCACTAAATACATTGTAAGTCCAAGTGCTATACTTAATACTATTGTAGAAATATATATTCCTACTTGTCCTCCTATACTATACACTAAATATATTACTACATCATATAGCCAATGCGGATATGTATATTGTAAATTTTCATGCCATGAAAATGGATCTTTCATATCAATTCCATTTTGTAATATATGTTCACCTATTTTTATTGTATAAAATGTATCATTTTGCAAAGTTACTGGAGATATTGCAAAACAAAAAATTGCAATTAATATAACTGCCATTATTGTAAATCTTATTGAATTTTTATCTATTGTCTTTTTTTCCTTTTCCATAATATTCTCCTCTGTATAGTCAATTTAATTTTCTATTGCTATAATATCATATTTAACATTTTCTTACAATACAATTTTTATTTAATTTTAAGATGCGCTATGATGTGCTTTTGTCTTTATAATACAAAAAGGAACAGCTTTTGCTGTCCCTTTTGATTATTATTTCTTAAATTGCTTCTGCTTCTTCATTTTGGTTGCTATTTTCGTCTTTATTTATTACTTCTAAGCTTCCAATTGATACTTCATAAGCAACTCTTTGTTCTGTTCTTCCATCTTCGAACTTTTTCTCATAAGTTCTGCTTTGAACTCTGCCTACTATTTTTACCTCTGTTCCAACTTCCATGTTTTCACAAAATCTAGCATTTCTTCCCCATGCAATACATGGTATGTAATCTGATTTATTATATGCTCTATTTACTGCTAATAAGATATCTGAAATTTCTCTTCCAAATGGTGTTTTTCTATATATTGGTTTTTTGCAAACATATCCGTTTAAAACAACTTCATTTGAAACATTCTCCTCTTGTTCTTCTTTGTAATCAATAATGTCTTTAGCAAATACTGTTAACACTAATCTGTTTTTTTCATTTTCATAACTGTTATATGATCTAAATTGCCCTTCTATAACAACTTTTTTACCTATTGTTAAATCGAAATTTGCTATTAATCTTTCTGATATTGTTATTGGTATAATATCTTCATTTCCGCTTAAACGTGGTACCTCTAAGTTAAATACATAAAAGCTTTCTCCATAAATCTCGTGACTAAATGTCTTATCACTAATAATTTTACCTATTAAAACTAGGTAATTATTTTCTGTGTAATTTGTAATCAATTTGGTTTCCTCCCTTATACTTTTCCATAGTATTTTATTCATTACCTTCGTGTTTTATTACTCAACAATACTATTATACTACATTTGGGAGGTTTTGTCTACATAAAATGGTAAAATAATCTATTTTTTTATTGCTAGAATTTTAAATTTCACTACTCCCCCTGGTGTTTGAGCTTCTACTACTTGGTTCTTTTTTGCACCTAATAGAGCTGCTCCAATAGGAGATTCATTTGATATTCTGTTTTGTGATAGGTCTACTTCTGTTGAACCTACTATTGTATATTCTACTTCTTCGTCAAATTCCATATCTAGTACTTTAACTTTATTTCCAACTTGAACTGTTTTTGTATCTATTTCAGATTCATCTATTATTTTTGCATATCTTAATTTGTTTTCTAGTTCTGCAATTTTAATTTCATTTGAAGCTTGTGCATTTTTTGCTTCATCATATTCAGAATTCTCAGATAAATCTCCAAATCCTAATGCAACTTTAATACGCTCTGATATTTCACTTCTTTTCTCTGTTTTTAAATATTCTAATTCTTTTTCTAGGTTATCATATCCTTCTTGTGTTAATAATACTTCTTTTTCTTCCATTTGGCATTTCTCCTTTAAAATATTATTTAATTCATTATACTACTCCACAATTTTAGTTTTGTCAAGTATTATATTTTAAGTTTTTACAAAATTCATTTTCTGAAATATCTCCATTAATTCCTACTAATTTTTTTATTCTAATTTTATTTGCAATTATATCTTTTCTAGCATTTTCGTAACTATATTTATAAATACTACTTTCATATACTAGGTTGTTTTGAAAACCATCTATTTGGTACTCTTTTGGTATACATGCTTTATAATAGTTAATATTAATTCCATTAAATTTTTTTGCTCTTATTTTTATCTCATTAAATATATTCACTATTATTGCATTGCTATTTATTTCATACTTGTTTATGATTTCTTCTGGAAAATCTATATTTATAATAAGGTTTGCATTTGATAAGCTTTTACTCTTATTATTTGTTATATTAAGAATTACTCCTAATTCATTATATAAATAATCTTCTATTTTTTTGAACTTATTACTATGATTTGTAACAATATTTACTCTTTTTACGTTTTGAGCAATATATGTAATTATTTTTGCATTGTTTTGCGTAAAATCATTTATTAATAAAGTAACTTCTCCATTTTGTAATTTTACTTTTTGTCTTTTTAATATATACTCAATAATTTCTGGAATAAGCAAATAAAACAGATATCTTCCATCTAATATATTAATATTTTGGCAATATAATTTTTGTTTTAATATTTCATTTTCTTCCAAATAGTTTGATAACACTACATTTTCAATATTATTATCATACAATTTTTTGTTAATTCTTTTGGCTATCTTTATAATCTTTTTGTTTCTAATCTTATTAGACTTAAATAAAGGTAAAGTTATTGTTGTTTTGCCATTATCCTCGCTAAATTCTACTATATTAAATATTTTTTTTATTTTTATTACTATTCTTTTTACAAAGTCGCACGTTTCGTGCGTTTCACTTATATAACATATATTCAAAATAATCACCTAATTACAACGTTTTTTATATTGTATTTAGGTGATTATTAAATATTACTATTTTATCCATAAAATTGATTTTACTGTATCTGTTGTCTCATCTTCTTTTATATATGCACCACCATATAATGTTTTTGATTCTTTTAGGCTTTCATATATAGCTTTTGTACTTGTTAGATCAGTTACATCCATTGCTGCTGTCCAAGTTGTTCCATAATTTGCTTCATCATAATCTAATAATTCATTGCCTTGGCACCATTTAAATCTATTTGTTCCATCTGTTATAATTAGTCCTGTTGATATTTTGTTCTCTCCTTCAATTGTAGATACCTGATATCCCTTAGGTATTGGTGCTATACTATAATTTCCATTTATTTCTTCTGTTCTAAATGGATCTTTTTCATTTAGTTTTGATGAATCCCAAGCCTTTGGTATTGTTATTATTCCTTCTATATAGCCATTTTCTGTACTATATGAATTTGTACTATTCTCTCCATCTAAAACATACGTATATTCCTTTGGTGTTGTTTCTCCTATTTGTATATTTACTCTAATTACATTTTTACCATTTGCCTCATGATCTATATCATTAAATTCAAATGTACATTTTTTTACGTTTTTAATAAGTTTTATTTTTTCTTCAGTACTTTTATTTAAGTACAATATTTCCTCTTTTATCTTATACATAAATTCATTTCCTGTTTTAAATTTTATTGAATTGTACTCATTTTCTTTAGTTCCTATTGAATTAGCACGTTCCATACTTGAGTTTTCTGGCTTTTTTACTTCTTCTAAAAAGTATAGATTAAACTTATTATATTCTGATAAATATTCTGCATCATTATCCATAGTCTTTATTGAGTTTTTATAATTTGCCATTATAGTAGCAAGCGTTGCTACAACAATAATGCTAACTACTATATATACTCCTAATGATGCCATTGTTATACCTTTTTGGCTTTTCATTTTACCACCTACTTATAAATTTCTTTAGTATTTTTTAAGTTTGGTTCATTATGTTTTTAATCCTTATTGTTCTCATCTATTTCACTATTTTTAGATGTCACCTCATTTGGTGTTTCTTCTATAATTTCATCTATTACTATTTGCTCGTTCTCATCAATTTTATATTTTGGAAGTTCTGGTAATTCTTCTAAATTAGAAATTCCAAACATTTTTAAGAATTCTTTTGTTGTAGAATATATTGTTGGTCTTCCTGGTGCATCTAATCTTCCTACTTCTTCTATCAAGTTATACTCTAATAATTTGTATATTGTTCCGTCAGAATTTACTCCTCTTATTTGTTCTATTTCTGCTCTTGTTATTTTAGGATTATATGCAATTATAGAAAGTGTTTCTAGTGCTGCTGCTGACAAACTAGGTTTTGCTCTATTATCAAATATAGGATAAATATAATCATAATATTCTGTTTTAGTTGTCATTTGGTAACCATTTTCTACTTTTATAATTTCAATTCCTCTATTTTGTTCTTCAAATTCTGCTTTCATATTTTGTATTATACTATCTATATCTTCATTACTCAATTCTAATATTGCCATTAATTCTTTTGTTTCTACTACTCTACCAGCAGAAAAAAGTATAGCCTCTATTATTGCTTTTGTTTGTTCTATTTCCACTTTTGTTCTCCTCTTTTTTCTATTTTAACAATATATATTATTGCATTTAAAACTTTAAAAGTCAATGTTTTTGACATTCTTATTTTTTTGTGTTATTATTTTATATAATATAATTTTTATTATATAAATGAGGTGATTTTATGTCAGAACAAGAAAATGAAAATAAAGAAATTGAAGTTGTAAAAGGTGATGGTTCAGAATTAGAATTTTCTCCTGTTTATGAACACTTAAATGCAGCAAAGCCAAAGCCTAAAGATGAAAAAAAGAAAAATATTATTATACCAGAAGTTAAAAAGAAATAATTTTAAAATATGATGCTGTTTCTTCAAGTTGTTGGAACAGCTTTATTTTTTTGCATTTTTTCTTATATTATGATATAATTACTAAAACTTTATAAGGAGGTTTTAATAATGATTTACCGGGCCAGTTTCAATGGATTATCGGTAGAAAGGAAAGGTGTTTATAAGGTTTATAACATTACAAGTGAGGAATACATGCTGCTTTACAAAAAATTTAATAAGAGAATAAATGGTAGTAAAGGAAACTATACCATTTATGATGATGCTCACTGCTATCTATGGTTAAAGCTACTTGTTCATGACCAGTGGAAACCTATAAAGATAGACATCCGTGATGATTTTTTGAAAGCAACAAATAGCCGAAGGATTTATGAGGCTGATATTAAAAGGATCTCTAAAATCTTGACGCAAAATAGACTTTTCCTCTATGTAAGTTATGATCCCAAAAAGAACACCTATGCACTGCAAAACAAGGATTCATTCTTAACAGTGTTGGCAGAATTATTAAAACAGTAGCAAAACGACAAAAAACAGTAGATGAATATCTACTGTTTTTTCTTGGTAGCGAAGATGTGATTCGAACACATGACCCTTCGGGTATGAACCGAATGCTCTAGCCAACTGAGCTACTTCGCCATCTGGAACTTGTATTATTATAATAAGTTTAGGTGATTTTGTCAATAAAAAACAGAAAATTTTTAAAATTTTCTGTTTTTTATGTGTTTAAATTGGATTATCTTTCATCTCTTTCGCTATCTTTTATTTTTGTATTAATATCATTAATAATCTTTTCTGGATTTTTACGTGTTATTGGTTTTATTTTTATTTTAGGATTTAGCAATTGATTCTCTAATTTTTCTGTATTATCATTTCTTCTCATTATTTCTAATAGTTTCTTATCTTCTGGTGAAAGCTTTTGTTCATCTAATACTAATTCAGCTGATTCGTTTTTTCCAAATATTGTTTTTAATGTTTTTGTAAAATATCCCATAAATTTCTTCTTAAATTACTTTAAGAAAATTCACCTCTTTATTCTAAATTACACAATTCTATAATTAGTTTACCATAAATGGGTAGTTTTGTCAAATCACATTATAGTTTTTTCTTTCTTGTGCCAAAAATTCCCGTCCATTTTGGCATATTTATTGCAAATGTTGTAGGTGGCGCACTCTTGGGCGACCCAAAGGCATCGTAGGCTTTGCAATATACATATTTTGCAACAATTTAATTGCGGGTCGCCGAGGACGGCGGCCCCTACATTTTTTGATTAATTTTCGGACAGCCTGCCGTTCCTTTTTACACAATAAATGGGAGCAGTAATGCTCCCTATAATATATTTAATTCATATAATCTTTTAATTTTTTGCTTCTACTTGGATGTCTTAATTTTCTTAATGCTTTTGCTTCTATTTGTCTTATTCTTTCACGTGTTACTTGGAATTCACGTCCAACTTCTTCTAGTGTTCTTGCTCTTCCATCTTCTAATCCAAATCTTAGTTTTAGTACTTTTGCTTCTCTTGGTGTTAATGTATTCATAACTTCTTCTAATTGTTCTTTTAATAATGTATATGCTGCTGAATCTTGTGGTGCTGGGCTGTCTTCGTCTTGTATAAAATCTCCTAAATGGCTGTCGTCTTCTTCTCCTATTGGTGTTTCTAGTGATACTGGATCTTGTGCAATTTTTTGAATTTCCATTACTTTTTCTACTGGTATTTCCATTTCTTGAGCAATTTCTTCTGGAGTTGGTTCTCTACCTAATTGTTGTAATAGGTGTCTTGATGTTCTTATTAATTTGTTAATTGTTTCTACCATGTGAACTGGTATTCTTATTGTTCTTGCTTGGTCTGCTATTGCTCTTGTAATAGCTTGTCTAATCCACCATGTAGCATAAGTACTGAATTTATATCCTTTTGTATAATCGAATTTTTCTACTGCTTTTATAAGTCCCATATTTCCTTCTTGAATTAAGTCCAAGAATAGCATTCCTCTTCCTACATATTTTTTTGCAATACTTACTACTAATCTTAAGTTTGATTCTGCTAATTTTTGCTTTGCTTCTTCGTCTCCATTAATTACTCTTTTTGCTAGTTCTAGCTCCTCATCAAAACTAAGTAATGGAATTTTTCCTATTTCTCTTAAGTACATTCTAACCGGGTCATCAATATTAATACCATCAAAGTTCATTGTATTAATATCTTCTACCTTTATGTCTTCTACTTTTTCTAATTCTTCAACATCTGGTTCTTCATCAAAATCGTCTTTTAAAACATCTACTCCCATTTCTTCAAATGCGTCAAATACTTTGTCTATTTGTTCTGGGTTTATATCTCCTAATTCTGTGGCAAGTTCCCCATAAGTTATTTTTCCTTTTTCTTTGGCTTTTTCTACTATATCTTTTACTTTTTTAGTTGTTTCTTCTTTTGTTTCTTTATTTGCATTATCTGTTTTTGTTTCATTCTTTTTTGCTTTTTTATTATTTGCTTTCAAATCTTCAATAATTTCTTCATTATCTTTTTTTGTTCTTGCCATTATTTTACCTCCTATTTAATTTGTGCCAATTTTATAATTAATGTGTGCAATTCTTTTTCCAATTCACTGGCTTTTTCTTTATCTAAACTAGCATTATTCAGACTCTGTATAATTTCGTTTCTTCTTGCCATTAGTTTTTCTTTTTGATAATTATTTATTACATCATCTAATGCTTTTCTATTATCTTCTATTTCGTAATCATCTGCCATAATTCCTGTTAATGCATTTACAACTTGCTCGTCATCTGCAAACATATCTACTAAGCTATTTATATTACTATTTCCTTTTTCAAATTCTTCATACAATCTTCTCATTATTTTTTGATTTGCTTCGCTTTTAAAGTCATTTGGATTGATGATGTCTTTTATTTTGTTATATACCTCTTCTCCTCCATCTATTAATAATGAAATAATTATATTTTCTCTTTTTTCTAGTTCTGGATTTATTTCTTTTTCTTGTCTTTTTATTGTTGGTTTTCTAATACTAGAGCTTTCTAATATTTTTGCTCCTTTATTATTTGAATATTCACTTTTATTTATTTGTGCATATATTGCTTCTTTTGATATGTTATAGTCACTTGATATTTTGTCTATATATATTTCTTGTTCAATTTTGTTGTCTACTCCGCCTAATATTTTTGCTATTTCATTCATAAATTTTATTTTGTCATTTGTATTTTCTATGTTTAAACCTTTTTTTAATACTTTTATTTTAAATTCTACTAATGAAATTGCATTTTCTACTAAGTCATTAAATCTTCCATTTCCATATTTTATAACATATTCGTCTGGGTCTTTTGCCCCTTCCATCTGAAGTATTCTTATATCACACCCTAAATTATTTAGGATTTCTAAGCCTCTAAGTGTTGCTGCTTGTCCTGCTGAATCTGAATCATAAGATATAATTACTTTTTCCGCATATTTTCTAAGTAATCTTCCTTGTGCTTCTGTAAGTGCTGTACCACATGATGCAACTACATTATCTATTCCTCTTTGGTGTAGTGATACAGTATCCATATATCCTTCTACTATAATTAGCTTTCTTGTTTTTGTATTTTTTGCTACATTTAATCCATACAAGTTTCTTGCTTTACTATAAACTATATTTTCTGGTGAGTTGATATATTTTGGAAGTGAATTATCTAATACCCTTCCTCCAAAAGCAATAAACCTATTTCTTATGTCTTGTATTGGAAATATCAGTCTATTTTTAAACCTATCTACATAATTATTTCCTTTTTTTATTACTAAATCTGATGCAAGTATTTCTTCTTCTGTAAAGCCTTTTTCTTTTAATAATTTATATAAAACATTGGCGTTTTCGGCATAACCTATACAAAATTCTTTTAATGCTTTGTTATCTAGTTTTCTCTTTTTTACATATTCTTGTGCTGGCTTTGCTTGTGGTTTATATAGTGTTTCATGATAATACATTGCAACTAATTTATTGATTTCGTATACTTTTTCTTTAAGTTCTAATCTTTTTGAATCTACGTTATTCTCTAATGTTGGTAATTTTATTCCAGCCCTATCTGCTAAAATTTCTAGACTTTCTTTAAAATCCACATTCTCTATTTTACTAATAAAATGAATTACGTTTCCACCTGCCCCACATCCAAAGCAATGGAATATTTGCTTGTCTGGTGACACAGAAAAAGAAGGTGTCTTTTCTTTATGGAAAGGACACAAACCGAAGAAATTTCTACCACTTCTTTTTAATATTACATATTGTGATATTATATCTACTATATCGTTGCTATTTCTTATTTCATCTATTAATTCCTCACTATAACGTACCATTTTTCTACGCCTTTCTTTTACATAATTATATTATTCGACAACTAATTTTCAAATCCTTCATATATTGTTTTTCCTATTTAACAAAAAATTAACTGTCTTAGATATATGTCTAAGACAGTTCAACTTTTATTTATTATTTTACATCTGTTATGTTATTTGTATCTGCTCCATTAAATGGAATGAATGTTTTAACAACATTGTGTGGTTCATTACTATTAATTGTTTTACTATATTCTGCAAATGAATTGTTTATTGTGTTATTTATTAATTCTTCCATTTGATCTTTATTAGAATTTTCAGCAAGAGTAAGTTCACTTACTAATATTTGTTTTGCATTAAGTAGCATCTTTTTCTCGCCTGTTGAAAGTCCTTTTTCTTTTTGTTTGAAACTTAAGTTTCTAACTACATCTGCTATTTCATAAGCGTCTCCACTTTTCATTTTTTCCATATTGTCTCTATATCTTTTATTCCAATTCATATCCATTTGAGTTGAATCTGTTTCTAATACTTTAAAAACTTTTCCAGCTGTTTCTTTATCTATAATATCTCTTACGCCTATTCCTTCTGCCTTTGCTGTTGGTACCATTACCTTTACTTCACCTGGCATTTTTATTATGTAATAAGCTTGTTTTTCTCCTAAAATATCTTTTTCTTCTATACCTTCTATTGTTCCTGCTCCGTGCATTGGATATACTACTTTATCACCAACATTAAACATTTACAGTCACTCCTTTTTTAGTCTGTTATTTCTCTCTCGACCTTTTTTATTATACCACAATTTTGGTGATAAGTCAAAGGAATTTTTGGTATATTTTACATAAAATTTTTAGAGTTGTTTGTTAGTTGAACCAAAACCGCCTGTTCTTTCGCCTTGTGCAATGTCGTTATCTGTTACCAAATATTTTTGGAAAATTGCTTGTCCAATTCTTTCTCCTTTTTTTATTTCTACATCTTCTGCTTTAAAGTTGAAGAATGCATACATTATGTGTCCATCATTATCTGGATTTTCATAATAGTCGCTATCTACTACACCTATACTGTTTGCTAGAATTAATCCCTTTTTACCTGGATTAGAACTTCTATTTGCAAGTATTAAAACTTCATCACTTTCCATATATGCTTTTATTCCTGTTTTTACAAGTGTTGGTTTTTGTCCTGGCTTAAAAGCTGGAATTATACAGTCTTCTGCTGCTTCTACATCATAACCTGCTGAATTTTTTGTTGACCTTACTGGTAAATTTATATTACTATTTTCAAATCCTTTTGCTATTTCAAATCCTCTTTTTCTTTCCATTTTTATACCTCTTTTCTTTATTTTTTAACATTATATATTTTTTGCCGTTTTGTGTCAATTACATATTTATTTTCATATATTAGTAGTAACAAATCTTTTATATATATAAACAAATGAGGACAGACCTCTTCGTTTTTAATTTTACTTGTTTTGGAGGTTTATAGTGAATAATACATCTTTAGATAAATTGGATATTAATAAATGTGCTAAAATACATTCTCTTAATTGTAATGGTGATTTAAGAAGAAGACTTTTAGATTTAGGTCTTGTACATGGAACTAATATAACTGCTGTTCTTAAAAGCCCAACTGGAAATCCTATTGCCTACGAAGTACGTGGAAGCATAATTGCACTTAGAAAAGAAGATTCTAAATTGATTATGATTAATTAGGAAAATTGTAATTTGTGTGAGGGGAATTCTAGGGACTGTCCCTCAAAATCACCAAACCTGGGGATTTTGGGGACTGTCCTGAATTCATCCGGAACTAAACAAATTCCAATTTTTTCTTATGTTTCATTTTTTTATTTTTCTGCATATATTATATAAATATTTAAAATGAGGTGATTTTATGGGACTTACTTCTAGTTCCACCGGCACTAAATTGCTAGATAACGATATAGAAGCTTTAAAGTCTAAATGTGATTTTACAATTGCAATAGCAGGCAACCCTAATGTTGGGAAAAGTACTGTTTTTAATTCTTTAACTGGTCTTCATCAGCATACTGGTAACTGGCCTGGTAAAACAGTTAGTAATGCTAGTGGTATAGCCACTTTTAATAACAAAAATTTTCTTTTAGTAGATATTCCTGGTACATATTCAATTATGTCCAATTCTCAAGAAGAAGAAATTGCTAGAGATTATATTTGTTTTGGAAATCCTGATTGTACAGTTGTGGTGCTTGATGCTACTTGCTTAGAAAGAAATTTGAATTTAGTATATCAAATTTTAGAAATTACAAACAAAGTAGTTGTTTGTGTTAATCTACTAGATGAAGCAAAAAAGAAAGGAATAGAAATAAATTTAGATAAACTCTCTTTCACTCTTGGAGTTCCTGTTGTTGGAACTATTGCTAGGAAGAAAAAAACTTTAAATAAATTAATGCAAAGTGTATATGAAGTTTGTACTGAAAATTGTTCTGATGAATTATTCAAAATTGAATATCCAGAATCTATAGAAAATGCAATTACTATTGTTGAAAAAAGTGCTAAGGAACTTTTATGTTCTTCTTTATTTACTAATTATAGATGGATTAGTTTAAAACTCCTAGAAGGAAATTCTAAAATTATTTCATCAATTGAAAATTACCTAAATATAAATTTAGTTGATAATGAAAATATATCTTGCAGTGTTAATAAAGCAAAAGAAATACTAGAAGAAAATAATATAAATATATCTAGTTTTAAAGATATTATTGTTTCTACAATTATGTATCATAGTGAAAAAATTAGTTTAGATGTAATACGTTGTAAAAGGCAAAATTATTCTGTGAGAACAAATAAAATTGATAAAATACTTACTTCTAAATTAACTGGTATTCCAATTATGCTTTTATTTTTTGCATTAATTTTTTGGATTACCATAACAGGAGCAAATTATCCTTCTGCATTACTAACAAAGTTTTTTAATTATATAGAAACAAAGTTAGTCTTACTATTTGAGCATTTCAATTCTCCTCTATGGCTTATAGATATATCTGTATTTGGATTATATAGAACTCTCGCGTGGATTGTTGCTGTAATGCTTCCTCCAATGGCTATCTTTTTCCCTCTTTTTACTATTTTAGAAGATTTGGGATATTTGCCAAGAATTGCTTTTAATTTAGATAACTTTTTCAGAAAAGCTTGTACCTCTGGAAAGCAAGCATTAACAATGTGTATGGGGTTCGGATGTAATGCTGCTGGTGTTGTTGGATGCAGAATTATAGATTCTCCAAGAGAAAGATTAGTTGCCATGCTTACAAATAATTTTGTACCATGCAATGGACGTTTTCCTTTTTTAATTACAATTTCATCTATATTTTTTGCAAGTTCTGCATTAGGAATATGGTCTTCTATTTGGTCCACATTAGCTGTTATCGCTGTTATAATTATAGGTGTTATTGTTACACTTGTTGTATCTAAAATACTTTCTAAAACGATTTTAAAAGGAATGCCATCATCTTTTATGCTGGAGCTTCCACCTTATAGAACTCCTCAGTTTGGAAAAATCTTAGTACGTTCAATTTTTGACCGAACTCTATTTGTTCTTGGAAGAGCTGTTAGTATTGCAATTCCTGCTGGAATTATTATATGGCTTTTCGCGAATATAAATATTAGTGGAATTAGTTTACTAACTCATGTTGCTAATTTTTTAGATCCTTTTGCTAAACTTATGGGGTTAGATGGTTATATTTTAACTGCATTTATATTAGCACTTCCTGCAAATGAAATTGTCCTTCCTATAATTCTTATGAGCTATACTGCTGGTGGAAGTTTAATGCAAATTGATGATTTATCAAACATTTCTAATATTTTAATTAGTAATGGTTGGACCATTTTAACTGCAATAAATGTTATGCTTTTTTGCTTAATGCATTTCCCTTGTTCTACAACTCTTATTACAATAAAGAAGGAATCTGGAAGTCTAAAATGGACCGCACTTGCATTTTTAATTCCTACATTTTTAGGAATTATTACTTGCATGTTTACAACTGGTGTATATAATTTAATTTTTTAAATTTGATGCACTAGAAGATTCAATTAATTATTTAAAAGAGCAAGGCTATGAATTTAGAACTTTCTATGATTTTGTGGAAAATGGTGAAAAAGGGGTCTGACCCCTTTTTCACCATTAAAATTAGATATTTTCTTTTATTTTGCCTTGTTTGTATGCTGAAAGTAATAGTTTTAAGTCTTCTATTTCTTCTTGTATTTCCTTTCCTATGTCTGTGTCTGCTACTCTTTTTCTTTCTGTTTCTTTTTCATTTACCATTATATCATATTTTATATCTTGCTCTTCTCTTATTGCTGACTCTTTTGAATCAAATGGTTCATTTGCTGCAAGTATTAACCCATAAGAATTATATGTTAATGTGTATCCCGCTCTTCCTGTTTGTCCTCTATAGCTTTTTGCAAATCCTCCGGTCTATTACTAAAAGTTTTCCATTTGCTTTTATTGGACTTTCTCCATCTTTTTCTTTTACTGGTACATGGCCATTTATTATGTGTGAATTTTTTGTTCCTAATCCAAATTCTTTTAAAATTTTATCACATATTTCTTCATTTTCTATTAATGTAAAATATGGATTTTTTTCTTCCTTGTGAATTTCTTTTTCTTCTACAAAATACCTTTCGAATGTTGCTGCTTTTGCTTTTCCAAACAATGGCGATTTTGGGCCACACCACAAGTACCACATAAAATCTACTGCATCTTTGTTGTTTTCTTTTCCAAAATACGCTTCATTTGCAATTTTTTCTATGCAATCAAAGTATTTTTTTCCTGATATGCTCTCTCCTAATACTTCTATTTTTGAAAATTCTCCATCTGCTTCCATTGGAACACATCCATGGAATAATAAGTTTGAATTAAAGCATTTATACATAGAAGCTTTTGAGTATAAAAATGATATATGTTTATTTAAAGTTTCACTATTTTTAAATGATTCTTGTAATCTATTTATTATCTCTTCTTCTTCTTTTGTTAGTTTGTATGGATTTTTGTAATCTACTGTTGGGAAGTTTGTATCATTTAAATTGTATATTTTATTATCTATTTGTATTGTTCCTTTTTCATAGTCTATTTTATCTAATAAAAGTCTTCTATCCATTTTGTATTCTGGGTGCTCTTTTATTATTTGACCTTCTAGCTTAAATTGTATTATAGATATTGCTTTATGGATTTTTGCTATTGATATTTCATCACTTCTAATATATTTGTTGTAATCAAATACTTTTGGTACAAATTTTTCGCAATTATCATCTTTGTATGTTTCTAGTGCAAATGTTGCAAGTGGTCTTATATTTATTCCATAACCGTCTTCTAGTGTGTCTATATTATCATATCTACTACATATTCTTATTACATTTGCTATACATGCTTTGTTTCCACATGCTGCCCCCATCCACAATATATCATGATTTCCAAGCTCTATATCTAAACTGTGAAAATTCATTAATGTATCCATTACTAGCTTTGCATTTGGGCCTCTATCAAATATATCTCCTATTACATGTAAGTGGTCTATTGCCATTCTTTTTATTAGATTTGATATTGCTACTATAAATTCATCTGCTCTATCCAATTCTATAATTGAACTAATTATTTGCTTATAATATGTTTCTTTATCTGGCCCGCACCCTTGAAGATGTAGCAACTCATCTATTATATAATCAAATCCCTTAGGCATTGCTTTTCTAACTTTAGATCTTGTATATTTTGAACTTACTTCTCTTGCAACCTCTATTAGTCTATATAAGTTTATACTATACCATTCTTTTATATTGTCTACCTCTTTTTTTATTAAAGCTAATTTTTCTTCTGGGTAATAGATTAATGTTGCTAATTGTCTTCTATCACGTTCTGTTATTTGGTTATTAAATATATCTTCTATTTTGTTTCTTATAATTCCAGAACCATTGTTTAAAATATGTGAAAAAGAACCATATTCTCCATGTATATCGCTTAAAAATAATTCGGTTCCTTTTGGTAAATTAAGTATTGCTTGTAAATTTATTATTTCTTCTGCAACTTGTTCTATATTAGTATATTGTTTACTAAGTATTTTTAGGTGTCTTTTTAATTCAACTCTCTCTTCCATTTTTATACCTCATCTAATCAATATATCTCCAACTTATAATATGGAGATATTAAGTTATTTATTACTTATTTTAGTAATTAAATCATAATTATTTACTGCTGTAACTTTACAATTAACAAATTCTCCTACTAATTTAGCATCGCAATCTTTTATTATTACCATACCATCTGTATCTGGTATGTCCATATAGCTTCTACCTACACAAAATTTATGGTCAAATGTTGTATCTTCTACTAATACCTTATACTCTTTTCCTATATAAGATTTTAGTTTTTCTGCAGATATATCTTTTGCGACACTCATTATTAGATTATATCTTTTCTTTTTAGTTGCAGGATGTATTTGTTCCTTTAATCTTGCCGCTGGTGTTCCATCTTCTTTAGAATATGTAAATACTCCTAATTTATCAAAATATCCTTTTTTAACAAATTCATATAGTTTATTAAAATCCTCTTCTGTTTCTCCTGGGAATCCCACAATTAATGATGTTCTTAATATTACGTCTGGTATTTGTTTTTTTATTTTATTAATTAGTTCTTCTATTTGTTTTCCATTTGTTCTTCTATTCATTCTTTTTAACACAGCGTCTGATATATGTTGAATTGGTATGTCAAAATAATTACAGATTTTTGGGTTGTTCTTAACTGTTTGTATTAATTCATCTGTTATGCTTTCTGGATATGCATACAAAAATCTAATCCATTCAAAACCGTCAATTTTGCAAAGCTCATTTAGTAAATCACTTAGTTTTGATTCTCCATATAAATCTTCTCCATATCTTGTTGTGTCTTGTGCAATTACTATTAGTTCTTTTATTCCAGCTGTTGCTAATTTTTTAGCCTCTTCCAATACTTCTTCCATTGGTCTACTTACATAAGGTCCTCGTATATATGGTATCGCACAATATGTACATCTATTGCTACATCCTTCTGCTATTTTTAAATATGCTGTTTTATTTCCTGTACTTATTACTCTATCCATATAGCACAAATTATTTATAGTATCTGGCTTTTCTTCTTCGTCTAACAATTCAAGAATTTTGTCCCAATAACTTCCATAATCATTTATTTCTATAAATAAATCTACTTCTGGAAGTGCCTTTTGTAGTTCTTTTTTATATCTTTGAACTAAGCATCCCATTACTACTAAATATTTGCATGTTCCCTTTTCTTTATATTCAGCCATTTCAAGTATTGTATTTATTGCTTCTTGTTTTGCTGATTCTATAAATCCACATGTATTAACTATTATTATTTCTGCTTTTTCTACATCATTTACTATTTCAAAGTTGTTCCTTTTAAATAGCCCTATTGCCATTTCTGTGTCTATTAAATTCTTTGAACATCCTAATGATACAAATCCTACTTTCATTTTTTACCTCTTATTAATAATCATCATTATTACACATGTTTTTTCTTGTCATTTCTAATAAGTTTAGTTTAGTAAATCCTAATATTTGTGATTTAGTTCTATCTTTTTTTAAACTCTGTGCTAATAATTCTATTATTTCTTTTTTATTTTCTTCTTCGTGCATATCTATATAATCTATTATTATAATTCCGCCAATGTCTCTTAATCTTAATTGTTTTGCAATTTCTGTTGTTGCTTCTTTATTTACTTTAAACACAGTCTGTTCCAAATTATTATTTCCTGTATATTTCCCTGTGTTTACATCAATTGCTGTTAAGGCTTCTGTTCTATCAATTGTAATAAATCCACCGCATTTAAGCCATATTTTTCTATTGCTCATCTTTTCAACTTGGCTTCTTAATGAATGCATTTCTAATAAATCTTCGTTTTCTTTTAGTTCTAGTTTTATTTTCTCTTCCATGCCCATACTTTTTAGAATGTCATTTACATCTTTATATGTCTTTTTATCATTAACTATAACTTTATTTAAGTTTTGATCTACAACATCTATTAAAGTTCTTCTAAGTAATGCTTTATTATCATATACTAATTTTGGGCCATTTAATTTATGCTCATCATAGTCTTTTTTTATTTGTTTCCATTTTTTTATCAATCCATCTAGGTCTTGCTTTAATAGTTCTTCATTTATATTATTACTTGATGTTCTTATTATTGCTCCATCGCCTTTTGGTAAAACTTGCTTTACTATATTTATTAATCTATTTCTTTCGTTTTCATCTTCTATTTTATGTGATACTGTTATAAAGTTTGTGTTTGGCATAAAAACAACAAATCTACCTGGTAAATTTATGTGTGTTGAAACTCTTGCTCCTTTAGATTCTGTTCCATCTCTTTTTACTTGTACTAATATTTTTGTTCCTGCATTTATTATATCTGTTACATCTTTTTCTTTTATTTTATTATTTATATCTGTTTTTGTTTCATCTTCCTTAGGTAATAAATCTTTTAAACGTATAAATGTATTTCTTTTGTCACCTATATCAATAAAAGCTGATTGCATTCCTTGTAGTACACTTTGTACTTTACCGCAATATATATTTCCTTCTAGTCTTTGATGATTTTCATGTTCTTCATGTTTTTCTACTAGTATCCCATTTTCTACTAGCATTATAGTTTTTTTATCTGGTTCTTTGTTTATAATTAGTTCTAACATTTATGTCTCCTTTAATTAAATCTATTCATTGCAACATCTATTCCACTTTTTAATATTTCTATTACGCTTTCTGCTGCTTTTTCTATGCTTCCCTCTAATATTTCTTTTTCTCTTTTAGGTATAGGACCTATTACATAATTTATCATATCTTCTTTATTCTCTGGTGCCCCTATTCCTACTCGTACTCGTATAAAATCTTCTGTATTTAAATTTTGTACTACTGACTTCATTCCATTATGTGTTCCTGCTCCGCCTTTTGCTTTTAATCTAATATCTCCTATTTTTAAGTCTATATCATCATAAATTACTATAATATTTTTATTGGAAATTTTATAGAATTTTTTAAATTGTATAATACTTTCTCCACTCAAGTTCATATATGTTTGTGGTTTTACTAATATTACTTTGTTATTTTCTATTTCTCCCATGCCATACAATGCATTAAATTTAGATTTTGATACTTTTATATCACACTTTTTTGTTATTTCATTAATTACATCAAAACCCATGTTATGCCTTGTATTTGCATAATCGCTTTCTGGGTTTCCAAGTCCTACTATTAAATACATACGCCCTTCCTTTTATAAATAAATTTTATATAAATCAATTATTTTATTTATTATTTTTTTAGTTGAATAGTTTTCTTTCATATCTTCTACAACTTTTTCAGTGTCATATTTGTTTTTTTCACTTAATGCTTCCATTATTCCTGTTGCTAATTCTGTTGGATTTTCTTTTTCTACAATTACTCCATAGTCCTTTTTCATAAATTTTAGCATTGCTTCTATGTCTGTAACTACAACAGGTGTTCCAGCAGCTAATGATTCAAGAACAACTAAAGCGAGTCCTTCATATCTAGATGACAAAACCGTAATATCCGCAATATTATATAACTCATTTAAATCTTGCTGAGTTTTTGCTCCTAAAAAATAAACATTTTTTAAATTTAGTTCCTTTGCTTGCTCTTCTAGTTCTTTATGCAATATTCCTTCTCCAACTATAAGTGTTAATATATCATCTTTTTCATATATTTTTGCTGCTTGAAGTAGTATATCTATTCCTTTTACATGAACTAATCTTCCTGAAGATAAAACTATTTTATTATATGTTCCATTTATTCCTATCTTTTTTAATATGTCTTTTTGGTTATATTCTTTTATATAAAAAGTATCTTGATCATATCCATTTACTATATTAACAATTTTGCTTTTTGCTTGTGGAAATTTTTGTAATACTTGTTCATTGTTGCTTTCCGAAATAGTAATAATATTTTTACATTTTTTAATAGCATTATTTGAGTATATATGAAATCTCTCCCAAGCATCATATCCTAGTATATCAGTTCCGTGTGATGATACTATTGTTGGGATGTTAAATTCAGTTGCTATACTAGATAATATCCATATATGTCCCGAATGTATTATGTCTGGCTTAAACTCATCTATTACCTTTTCCATTTTTTGTCTAAATGCTTCTTCATACATTTTTAGCTGCTCATTTGTCAAATCATTAAAAGTCAAATTGCTTCTTGGATGTGTTGTAAAACAAGGAAAGTTAAATGGTAATTGCCCAGGTATCTCTTCTTTATATTTAAAGAATACTGGATTTATTTTAACTTTTTCTATGTTTTCTATTTGGGTCGTGTTTTCCGGAATAATTATTTGTACTTCATGTCCTAGTGCTGTTAAACTTTTTGCCAAGTTTTTAGTATATATTCCGCTTCCTCCACCAAAAAGTGGAAATTGGTTGATTAGTAATACTTTCATAATATACCCCATATATTCTAATTTAATATTATTAATATATATATCATATTTATCAGTTTTTGACAATATTTTACACAAGAAAAGTGGCTTGCACAAAAAAGATTGCACAGTTAAGTGCAATCTTTTTATAGATTATTTTAGTCTTCTTTGTGGTCTTTTAAAAGCTCTAATTGTGAAATTAAAAGTGATTCCATTTTTGCTTTATATACATCAAATTGTTTTTTTAAATCTTCTAATTCTTTTTGTTTTAAAAGTATTTGTGTATTTAATTCTTCTACTGAATTCTTTGCTTGAAATTCTGCATCTTTTATTATTTGCTCTGCTTGTTTTTTAGCGACTTCTTGTACCTCATCTGCTGTTTTTTGAGCCATTATTAGTGTATTTTGTATAGTGTTTTCTATATTTTTATATTTTCCTACGTTAGAATCTAGTTCTTCTCTTTGTGCTTTTAATTCTGCATTTTCTTTATATAATTTTCCATAATCCAATGTTAATTCATCTAAAAAATCATCTACTTCATCTACATTGTATCCATTCATCATTTGTTTTGCAAATTTTTTATTTTCTATATCTAATGGTGTTATCATTATTATCACTCCTTATTATAAAAGGGCATAATAATATGCCCATGCTTATTAATTTTTATATTAGTTATTATTTTTTAGCCATGAAACTGAAAGTTTATTTTTTATTTCTTCTCTTGCTAAATCGCTTGCTATTTCATAATTAACTGGTGCAACCAAGAATATTGCATTTGATACTTTTTGGATATGTCCATCTAAAGCATGAACTCCACCACTAATAAAGTCTACAATTCTTCTTGCTACATCTTTATTTACATATTCTAAGTTAACTATTATAGATTTTTTTTCTTTTAAATAATTACAAATTTCTTCTGATTGTTCAAAAGAAGTTGGTTGTGTTATTACCATTTTTATTTGTTGTGGTTGTGGCATACTAACAACTTTGCTTTTTCTTCCAAAAAGTCCTTTCTCTTCTACTTCTTCTGGTTCTTCTTCTCTTTCATAACCATATATATTTTCATTATCATTTTCTACTTCTTCATCGTTTGCAGTATCTACTCCTAAAAAATCCCATACTTTATTCATAATTGCTCCTGCCATTAAAAAAACCTCCTAATTTTTTCTCCTTCGTAATTTTCATATTATAAGTATCTATCTTTTCTTTCAAATTGTCAATACTTTTGTCGATTGTAACCAAATCTTAATTTCTTTGTAATATTTTTGTAATATTATTCAACATTTTTTAAATCTGGGTTTAATACTATTTCATCATATATAGTAACTTGTCTCATATTGTTTATTTGCGATGTTGTAAAACCTAACTCTTTTAGTTCCTCTGAATCATAGTTGCTAACTATGCAATAGTTTTCTCCTTCTTTACGTATTTTTACTAAAATCTTAGTTAAGTATCCTCCCCTGTTTCTTACTATGTAACTTAGCCCATTATCATATATAATTGCTGATTTTGGCACTTTTAGTCCTTCATATTCCCACCATATCACATCTATTGATATCTTTCTATAATCTATAAGTTTTTCAACGCAATCACTTATCTTAAATACTAATACTACATAATCATTTTTTTCTGCTTTGTATTCTATTGTTGCTGTTACATTATCTTGAGTTGAAAGTCTTAATGTTACTTTATCACCTGTTTTAGCCTCTTTTGCTTCTTTTGAATTCATAGTTGTTACAATATAGCATTCATAATTATTTATTATTTTTCCCGCCTCGGAATTTGAACTTACTATTTGTCCAGTTTTTAAACCTAAATCTTCTAAAAACTTTTTATCCAGTTTTTCAAAACTATTTGGAGTTAGTATCTCTTCTAGATTATCTATTCTATATGAAACTGCTCCGCTCATAGGTGCTGTTACATATTCTGAGTTTTTAGTCAATTCTTCATCATATTTATTTTTTTCTTGAATCAAACCATTTATATATGAACCCGCCTGGCTTAAATCTCCAGCAATTTTTGATTTTTTTGTAATATATGTATCTATATCCTTTTTTTGTTCTTTTATTTTTTGTATCTCATTTTCTCCACTTATTCCGTCGATCTTGCTTTCTATCTGACTATCTAGAGCAGTTATATCGCCTGTAAGTATTTGTGTGTTTCCTGAAATGGCTTTTTGAATTTTTTCATTTGTTTCTGCTATCTTTTGTTTTATATCTTCTTCATTTGCACCATAATACCTAAATATATTTTCTCCCTTTGCTACTTTTTCTCCTTCAGTTTTTATTTGTACCATACCATTTTTGTAATTTGTACCTTTTACTATTTTTTCCTCTCTTATTACATAACCTGTTACGCTTTCTTCACTAGATATAGATCCATTTTCAATAATAAATGTGTTCGTTGGTACAGCCACTAAACTTATTATTTCATATGTTGCATACACTAAAAAAGAGATTATTAAAACTAATAATATTATGCCTAATGTTTTATTTTTATTAATACTTTTTCCACTGTTCTTTTTCTTTGTGTCTTTGTTCTTTTTAACATTTTTGTCAGCCAATATTTAATTCCTCCTTTATTAGTAATTGCATTCTTTTAATATTGTGTTTACATTATTATTTATATTCTCAGTTCCATCTAACCAATATATTTCTTTGTTTTTTCTAAACCATGTTATTTGTCTTTTGGCATATCTTCGTGTTTCCATTTTTAGTTTTTCTATCATTTCTTCTTTTTGAATATTTCCATTTAAGTATTCTACTACTTCTTTATAGCCGAAGGCCCTGCATTGCTGTTGGAAATTTATTGTATTTTTCTAAAATAGATTGTACTTCCTCTATGAGCCCTTGTTTCAACATTATATCTACCCTTTGGTTTATTCTATCATATAAAACTTGTCTGTCCATATTTATTCCAAAAACTTTATAATCGTATTTTACTTCATTTTTTCTTGATTCTAGGTCTTGCTGAGTTTTTGTTTTTCCTGTTTTGTGATATATTTCTAGTATTCGTATAATTCTTTTTTGGTCATTCTTGCTTATTTTATTTGCTGCTTCTGGATCTATTTCTAATGCTTTTTTGTATAAATTTTCTAATCCTTCATTTTGCGCAATTTCGTTTAAATGTTCTCTATATTTCATGTCTATTTCTTCATTTGCAAATTCTATTCCATATATTAAAGAATTTATATATAGTCCTGTTCCACCACAAATAATAGGCATTTTACCTTTTTGTAAGATTTGTTCTATACATTCCTCTGCTTGTTTTTTAAAATCAGAAACACTATATCTTTCTTCTGGCGAGATTATGTCTAACATATAGTGCTTAATTCCTTGCATCTCATCTTCCAAAACTTTAGCTGTTCCTATATTCATATCTTTATATATTTGCATAGAATCTGCCGAGATTATCTCTCCGTCTATTTTTTTAGCCAGTTCTATTGCTAAACCAGACTTTCCGTGAAGCCGTTGGTCCTACAATAACTATTACTTTTGGTTTGTTCATTTTTATTTCCTTTATAAAATTATTTTCTATTAAATTTACGTTCTATATCATATCTTGTCATTTTAATTGCTGTTGGTCTTCCATGTGGACATGTAAATGGATTTGGTAAAACCAATAATTGTCTCATTAATGTATCCACTTCTTCATTTGTTAATTTCATATTTGCTTTTACTGCAGCTTTGCACGCTATTGTACTAATAAATTTATCTTCTTTTTCTTGTTTTGCAGTTATTGCAACTGTATCTATTTCGTCTAATATTTCTAAAAATAATTCTTTTGTGTCCAAGTCCATACACAATGAAGGAACTCCTATTAGTCTTATTGTGTTATCTCCAAATTCTTCTATTATAAATCCAGCTTTTTTAAATAGGTCTGTATTTTCTTTTACAATTGCTCTTTCCTTGTGTGATAATTCTATTATATCTGGTAATAGCATTATCTGAGAATCTTTTTCCATGTTATTATAAAAATTCTTTTTAACTTTTTCATACATAATTCTCTCATGTGCTGCATGTTGGTCTATTATATAAATTTCGTCTTTCATTTCGATTACTAAATATGTAGAAAATAAAGCTCCTATAAATTTATATTTTGGAATTGTATTATAATTTTCTTTTTCTTCAAATACCGATATATTTTCTACTTCTTTTAAAGTTTTGACATCTATTTTATTAGAATTTTCTTCTATTTTTTGTGTTTCTGGAAGCTTCCCAAATGTTTTTACATACATTTCGTCAAAATCTTTGCTTGTAGGTTCTTCTACTTTAGGATTCTCTAGCTCTTTTTGTTTTTCTATTATATCTTCCATTTTATTTTTTTGTTCTTGTGTTGGTATTTCCACTTCTTCTGGTTGTCCAGCACTTTTTTGTGCAAATATTTCTTGAAGTGTATTTGTACTATAATTTTCTATAAATTCATCTGCATCTTTTTCTTTCTTTTTAAATAATCCCATAAATCCAGATTCTTTTATATCTTCCGTTTCTACTTTTGGTTCTACTACTTGTTCTGTTTTTATTTGATTTTCTTCTAGTTTTACAGGTTCTTGATTTACTTCTAATTTTTGTTCTTCTACAACTGGCTCTCTTTCTACTTCTTTTACTAAATCTCCTTTTAGTAAAGTATCTTTTACACTATGATATATTGCTTTAAATACTTTTTGTTCCTCTTGAAATCTTATTTCTAATTTTGTTGGATGTACATTTACATCTATTTTATTAGGTTCTATTTCAATATTTAAAACAACCACTCCATATTTTCCTATTGGAATTAGTCCTTTAAATGCTTGTTCTACTCCTGCAGATAATGTTTTATCTTTTATATATCTTTTATTTACAAAAAACATTTGATAACTTCTATTGTTTCTTGCAATTTCTGGTTTTCCTATTGCTCCTGTTACTTTTATTCCTTCATACTCATAATTTACTTCTAAAAGTCCCTCTGCAATTTCTTTTCCATATATTGTATATATTACTGTTTTTAAATCACCATTTCCGTTTGTTTGTATTATTGTTTTATTCCCGTTTATAAGTTTTATTGCAATATTAGGATTTGCAATTGCTATTCTCGTTACTGCATCTTCAATATATCCTGCTTCTGTAAAATCTTTTTTTAAGAATTTGTATCTAACAGGCGTATTAAAGAATAAATTGCTTACTGTTATGGTTGTTCCTTTTTGTGATGCTGAATCTTCTATTTCTAAGATTTTTCCACCTTCAACTACTATTTTGTGCCCAATATTGTCATCTTCTGTTTTACTTACTAGCTCTACGTGTGCAATAGCTGCAATACTTGCTAAAGCTTCACCTCTAAATCCCATAGATTTTACATTTTCCAAGTCAGCTGCTTTTCTTATTTTGCTTGTTGCATGTCTTTCAAATGCAAATTCTAAATCATCTTTGCTCATTCCAGAGCCATTATCTATAATTCTTATTTTAGAAATTCCACCATTTTGTATTTCTACTGTTATATTTGTTGCTCCTGCATCTATTGAATTTTCTACTAATTCTTTTACTACAGATGCTGGTCTTTCTATAACTTCACCTGCAGCAATTTTATTTATTGTTAATTCATCTAATAATACAATTTTACCCAATTTAATTCCTCCTTAAATTCATACTGAATTATATCATTAAACAAAAAAAAATTGTATATGTTTTTTATAAAAATTATTATTTGAATAAAAATCTCAAATACAATAGCAATTATAGTGTTTTTTAATATACTATGAAACGAGAAATTCCCTAGTATATAAAATAAAAAATCAGTTTTATTAAATAAAACTGATTTTTTTATTTTATATCATTGCTGCACCTATCATTCCTGCATCATTTTTTAATTCTGCTATTACAATTTTAGGTATTTGTTCTTTATTATATAATTCTGTTTTTCCATTTATCTTATCTTGTAATCTTTTTAGTAGTATATCATAATGTCCAAAACTTCCACCTATTGATATTGCTTGCGGTTCAAATATATTTATTAAATTTGCTATCCCCGTTTCTAAATTTTGTGTATACTCATCTAATATTTTATCTAGTTTTTTATTATTTGTATTCTCTTCCATAAATTCTCTTATTTTTATTCCATCTGTGGTGTTTAAGTTAAATTCTTTATTTATTTTTTCTTTTAGTCTCCTCATTGATGAATACACTTCAAAGCATCCATTTCTTCCACAGTTACATTTTATCCCATTCTTGTTTATCACTGTATGTCCAACTTCAAAACCAGAATATCTTTTAGGTCTTAATAATTTTCCATTTAAATAAACCGCTCCACCAACACCTGTGCCAATTATTAAAAATACTGCATCTTCATATTCTTTTAGACTTCCAAATTCTTTTTCTGCAATTGCTGCACATTTTGCATCATTTTCTAGATGTATTGGTACATCAAAATGTTTTTTTATTTTTTCTACAACTTCAAAATTATCTATCCCTAAATTTTCAGCTTTTATAACTGCTGTTTCTGATACTGTTCCTGGAAAAGCAATTCCTATGCTTTCTATTTCTTCTTTTTTCACATTATTGTTATCTATATTTTTATTTATTAGCTCAATTATTGTTTCTAAAACTATATTAGACATATCTTCTTGTCTTTTGTCATAATCCTTTTCATCTTTTAAAACTAATTTGCCATCTTTATTTACGAGTCCTAATCCAATATGACTACCACCAACATCAATACCAATTCTCATAATATTCCTCCAAAACAAATTATAATTATAAGTATGCAGAGAACATCCATGTACCCATATACATTTGAATTAATGGTACTAATACTACTACTGTTACAAATATAAGCATTAGGCCAACTATAATGTATATTATCTGTGGTAATACCTTCATTATTCTTTTCATACTTTCATCTATTTCTATTTCCATATAGTCTAATAGTTTTTGCATCATTTCTGCCAAATCTGTTTGCATACCAATTTTTAGCATCTCTGTCGCCATTGGTGCAGAAAATCCCGCTTTTTCAAATGGCTCTATCCAACTTTGACCAACTAAGATATTATTGATTGATGATTCTACTAATGATAACATAACAAGATTTGTTGATATATTTTTACTAGTTTCTAATGCATCTTGTAATCTCATTCCATTTTGTATATTTAGTAGTATTGCTCTCATTAATCTAGTAAAATCAATTGCATATATTAGCCTTCCAAACACAGGCATCCTATATTTAAAATAATGAAAGTTATATTTTCCTTGTGGTGTTCTTACATAGAAAAATATTGCACCTACTATACCCAATATTACTATTAATGGAATGTACCAATGTGCTGCTACTTTATCTAAGAAATCCGCAAACCATAATGTTATTGCTGGTAATTGGTCTTTACTTCCTACAGATTCTAATACTCCTTGAAGAGATGGTACAGCTATAATAGTACCTCCTATAAGTAAAATTAAAAGGCCAAAAAACATTGTAAGGTTTGGTACTAATACCGATTTTATTTTTTTGTTTAGTTGCATAGTATCATCTAAATATTTAACTGCTTGCTGCAATGCTCTTGTAAGTGAACCTGATAGTTCTCCTACTTTTATCATATTTATATATATTGGAGGAAATACTCCTTCATAATACTCCATCGTAGTATACATATTTTCTCCAGCTTCCACTCCTAAAAGTATATCCTCTAAAATTCCTTTTAATGATACATTTTCTGTACTTTCTATTATTGTTGTTAATGCATGTATATTGTTAAAATTAGCCTTTTTTAACAAGTAAAAATCTTGTGTAAATACTACTAAATCTTTAGTAGTAATTTTAGCACTAGTAACATTCGAAAATAAAGCTTTTTTTATTCTTTCTTTTCGAGACATCATATTTTTTTCTATTTCTTTGCTTCTTATGTTTTTTAATATACTACTACTACTTTCCACATTCTTTTTCTGTTTTTTTAGTGCTTTGTTTCCTTTTGCATTTATTTGCGTAACAGATATTGGTAAAAGATTATTATTTTTTAATCTTCTTAATAAAATAAATCTATTTACTTCTTCTACTCTGTTTCTAACAACTTGCCCATTTTTAGTCGCAGCTTTATATATATATATAGGCATTATGGGAATCCTCCATTCTTTTAATTTTGAATCTGTCCTCTTTTTATTTTCATTTGCATTATTGTTCTATTTAAAATTTCTATGTTCTTTTCTTCTATTTGAGCTTTTGCTTGTTGTAGTGTTATTTTATCTTCTACAAATAATTGTGCAATAGAATTTATCAAACTTATACTTCCTTTATCTATGTTTGATTGTATTGCATCTTCTAACTCTGATACACTAAATTTTTCTTTTCTTATACATCCGGCAACAATATTATCTACAACCATTACTTCTGGTAATAATACTAGTTTTCCATCTGTACCTTTTAATAATCTTTGTGATACTACTAATTTTAATAATGCTGACATTAAATATTTTATACTAGCTTGATCTCTTACTTCATAGAAGTTTATCATTCTATCTATTGTTTCTGCACAAGATTTTGTATGTAATGTTCCTATTACTAAGTGTCCTGATTCTGCCATATCTATTGCAGCTTCCATTGTTTCTCTATCTCTAATCTCTCCAATTACTAATATGTCACAGTCTTCTCTTAGAGCATTTTTTACACCATCTCTAAAGTTTGGAACATCTCCTCCCCTTCCAACTTCTTTTTGAACAATTACAGATTTTTTACATTGATGCTTAAATTCAACTGGTTTTTCTAGTGTTAGTATTTTTTTATTTTCCTTTTCATTTAGCTCGTTTATTAAAGCATTTAATGTTGTTGTTTTTCCGTGAGTTAGTCTTTCCTGTAACTAAAATTAATCCTTGTGGTTGAAGTGTCATTCTTCTAACAATGTCTGGTACTCCTAATTGTTGAAATGTTGGAAGCGTATTTTTTATAATTCTTAAGGTAAATGTTGGTTTGTCATCTGCTGATGATATATTTACTCTTAGTCTTATGTTTTCATATTCGAATGATGTATCAAGTCTTTTTGTTTCATGATAAATTTCATCTTTATCTATATTTCCTCTTACAAAGTAATCATATGCTTCATATAATTCATCTTCACTTAGCACATCTGCTGTTTCACTTTCTTGTAATTCTCTTGCGACTCTAAGTATAGGCTTCAATCCAAAAATCAAGTGTACATCTGATGCATCTTTCTCTATTGCTTCATCTAAAACTTTATTCATATTTAACATTTTCGTTCCTCCTAGTATAATATAATTTTCCTATCAAGTTCATCTAGTGTTGTTATTCCATCAATTACTTTTTTAATTCCGTCAACCACTAATGGTTTAAAATTTTCTTTTAAAGCTTCTTTTCTTATTTCAATGCTAGATGCTCCATTTACAATTAACTCTTTTATATTATCATCTAGTGATAAAACTTCAAATATTCCTATTCTGTCATAATATCCACTATTATTACATTCCTTACAGCCAACTGTATCATATGTGTATTTATCTGTTAAATCAAATTCAACATTATATTTTTCGCTAATTCTTTTAATTGTTTCTTTTTCTTTATCATTAAATTCTCTTTTTCTTGCACATTTTTTACAAACTTTCCTTACAAGTCTTTGAGAAACTGATGTTCCAACTGTACTAGAAATATCATAGTTAGATACTCCCATTTTTCTTAATCTTGTTATTACTTCTATACTATCTATTGTGTGAATTGTTGACAATACATAATGACCTGTTTGTCCAGCTTGTACTGCTATTTCTGCTGTTTCTCTATCTCTAATTTCTCCAACTAGTATTATATCTGGGTCTTGTCTTAATACTGTTCTTAAAGAATCAGAAAATGTAAGTTTTTCATTTATTTCTATTTGATTCAATCCCGCAATACGAATTTCAACTGGATCTTCTATTGTTGTTATATTAATTTCTGGTTTATCTAAATAATCAATTATACTATACAATGTTGTTGTTTTTCCTTCTCCTGTAGGTGCTGCAACTATTGTTATACTATTTCTTTTATTAAAGCATGATTTAATAAATTTATCATCACCAGGGAATCCTAAATCTTCTAATCCTCTAATATTCATATTCTTTTTTAATAATCTTAAAACGAATTTTTCTCCATAAATATTTCTTTGTGAAGAAACACGAATATTATAATCCGGATACATTATAATTCTACCATCTTGTGATTCTTGTTTTTCCTGGTACATATTTGAAATTGCTTTTAATCTTCCTATTATTTGTGATTGTTTTTCTTTTGGAATCTTTACTGCAGTTACAAGTTCTCCATCTATTCTATATCTTACTCTTACTTGGTCATCTAATGGTTCTATATGAATATCACTTGCTCTTTTCTTTATTGCAGTTTTAATTATACTATCAACTAAACCAGTTGTGTCAGTATTTGAATTTATATTATCTGTAGCTGTTCCTTCTAATGTTTCTATTATTTGATTTATATTTTTTTCAAATGTTATATATTTTTCCATTATTAATCCTTTATTTAAAAGAATTAATCTAACTATTTCAACAGCTTTTCTATCTAATGTGTCTGCAAAACATACTTTTATTTTATTTCCTGCTATTTCAAATGGAATAGCTTTGTTGTTTTTTATCACATCTATAGATATATAGTCAGACGGATTTATTTTTACATCACTTTGAGTTAATATAATTGCTTTTTCATCTAATATATCTCCTAATGCTTGAATTAACGAATATTCATCACATAAACTAAGTGTATTTATTATTTCTATTATTTTTTTATTAGGATTTTCCTTTTGGTATTCTAGTGCTCTATTTATATCTTCTTCATTTACTAGCCCTCTTTTTACTAGTTCTATACCTATTGGTCCTCTTCGTTTAGCATCCATATTAGTTCCTCCTCTTTTGCATGATTATATATATTATTATAATATATATATTAATTTTTTTATATAATTTTATTTACTTTGCCATAACTTTCCAGAGTATTTTGCATTATCTATTTTGTATTTACTTTTATTTAAATATTTGTATGGATCTGCGTCCAACTCTCCGTTTCTAATCCAAACTCCTGTTAGTTCTTCATTTTTCCACTTAGGGTCTCCATATTCTCCAGGCTTTGTAAATTGGCTTGGTAATGAGTTCTCTGTAGATTCTAATTCTCTGTTCTCTATTTTGGTTGTTCCATTTTTAATTACAATTCGCTTATTTGTACTTTTATATAAAAAGTTTACTACAAACTTACCCTCACTATTAGGATTTGGACTATATTCAAACCTTGGTATCCATAAATATATGGTTCCATCTGCATAAGTGATTACATCTCCTATTGATTTTTGAGTATTTGTAACTACTGCAGTGCCCCATAATCCTCTATTATAGTCATACCAGTTAGTATCATCTTTAGAAGTTACTTCCCAGTTTCCATTTACATATTTTATTGAATATATATATTGTCCTTCTGTTATTGCTATTTTATCTAAATCTGGTTTATTTGGAACTTCTAGTTTTTCTCTTGATTTTGCTGTTTTTATTTTTATTGTTTGGTCTTTATCTCCTAATTTATATGTTACTGACATTGTAATTTCTTTTACCAAATCCAGCTTATCTGTATTTCCTTCCATTTGATTATAATTGGTAACAGAAACTTGTGCCTTATATGGTGTACCCTCATTTATTGATATTTTTCCATCTAATTTAGTACTAATATAGTTCTTTATATTATCTTCTGTAACATTATCATAATATTGAGTTGCTACATATTCAAATGTACTTGTTATATATTCCAATGCTTTTGATGATCTTTTTAAGGAACTACTAGTTACATATATATTATAAGATAGTGTGGCTATAATTCCAGAAAACAATATAGCCAATGCAACGCCAAGTACAGCATCTGCACCAGTTATTCCCTTATTGCTTTTTAAAAATCTCTTCATATATTAACTCCCAAAATAAAATTCTGTAATATTAAAAACACAATATTGCTTATGCATAAATATGTTCCAATTGATATTTTTTTCTGATCTTTCATTATTATTTCGCTTTTATTATCCTTATTTGATATAACAATTTGTGATATTGCTGTCATTAATAACGCAGTTATAATTGACAAAATTGTTACTTCTTCTCCTGTTGCCAAAGCCATATAAAAACATAGTAACAAAATCGAACTTGTATAGTTTTGTTTGCCAGTTTTCTTTAAAATAATAATATCTATTAAAACTATTATTAAAAATATTGCTAGATATATAGCATATTTATATATATCAAGTTTAAATATATATAAATATATTATATATATTGCATTAACTATAAAACCAAAGAACAAAACAGGTTTTGAAATTGTATGATTTTGGTTTTCTATACCTGCTATTAAAAATAATGTTGAAATATATAATAGTCCATATACTAGATATGCTATTATATTAATATTAAATCTAAAAATATCAAGTTTTAATGATAATGCAAAGAATAAAAATGTTAAGCCGGAAAAGATTTCGAAAAGAAGGTATCTTGGTTTTATTTTTTGTTTACAATATCTGCATTTTCCGCCTAAAAATATATAACTAAATATTGGAATCATATCTAAAAACTCTAATCTATGATTACAATTTGGGCAATATGATCTTTTATGTGTAATATCTTGCCCTAGTGGTATTCTATATGTTGCAAGTGTAAAAAAGCTTCCAAATAATGTTCCTATTATAAAAATTGTTATATATATTATGGCTTCCAATATTATTTCTCCTTTTATCTTCCCTTAATAGATTTTTAGGCATATACATATAATGCATATGCCCCGCAAATTCGCAACTAATAATACTTTTTGATTATAGTGCAAAGTCTGTAACATTGTGTTCATTACCATCGATCATTACTTTTCCATTTGATAAGTTTCTTTCTGCATTTGCTGCTTCTTGTGTACCTGTTGCTCCTCCTTTTGCTTTATCAAATAATCCTCCGTTAATAGCAACTGTTACAGAAACACCTACTAATATTAACATTACAATTATTGTTATTACTAAAGCAACTAATGTAATACCTTTTTGTCCTCTCATCTTTTGTTCCCCTCCTTTATTTTTTAATTTGTTTGTATATATTTATATATATATAAATATTACCTAAAGTTATAATTTCTTTTCTCTATAGAAAAGTTTGTGTGGTAAAATTATCTTGTTTTGCCACCTTGTCCTCCTGTAAAATCCTCATTTCTATCTACTGTATTTGTTGTTTTATTTTCTGTTATATTTGTATTTTTTTTATTTGTTGTGTTTGTATTACTACTTGTATTTGTATTATTTTTTGTATTTTCAGAAGTATAATCTTCAAATGGATTTACTTTTCCTTTATTATAGTCTTTTGTGCTTGCATATGCACTTAAATCTGAACTGTCTATATAATATGTTTTTACAATATTCTCGCTACTTCTACTCATTGTTTCATTTAACTCTTCTTGTGCCTCTGGCGCTAATTCATATTGTTTTAAAGCCGTAGGTACAGTTTTATTATTAGGTATATAATCATAAAACATTATTCCTAGCACAAGTGCTACTACTAAAAGTAGCAATAAAAATATAAAAATTTCTTTTATAACTGTCTTTGCCATTCTTTCCTCCACATTATTCATTTAAATTTATACCTACATTTTCTACTGTAAATGTAGCATATAATGTAATACCATCACCTTTTGATTCAGCATTGTCTTGGCTATTATTTGCTGTGGTATCTTGTTGGTTTGTATTTGTGCTATTGCTATTAGTCTTAGAATTATCATTTACTGTATTATTACTTTCCTGATTGTCTCCGTTTTCATTACTTGCTACTTCATTATCTGTTACATTTGTAGCTGTATTTTTTGTTGTTATTTTATCTGATGATATTTTAAAATCTTTTATTTCAAATTTTAGTTCACTATCATCTTCTAAGCTGTATATAAAATCTGTAATTCCTATATATTTTCCTTCTAAACTAAAGTTTAAATTGTATACATCTTGTGCACTTGTAGATTTAATATCAAGTGTAAGTTTTACACCATTTTTTGTTGCATAATTTCCTATAATTGTCCATAAATATTCTATATTATATTTTTCTACTTGTATTATTCCTAAATTCGATTGAACATCTGGATTGTTTAAAGTTTTTGCCTGATATTGTTGTTTAGCAGTTTTTAAATCTCTAACTACTTTATCTAAATCTTCTATTGATTTTGGATAAGTTTTAGCTGAAATTTCTTTGCTTGTATTGAATTTTTGATCCAAGTTAGCACTAGCATTTTTTATATCGCCTACACTTTCCAGTTTTAATTGTCCAATACTTAAGCTTTTTACCCCTATTGTATATCCCAATCCAATTAACAATATTATTATAATTGAAATTAATATTTTTTTCACAACCTACTCCTCTTTTATATTAATAATTTAAGTTTCCTGTTATTGTAACTTTAACTAATTCAGATGTTTTTGTTCCTGCTGTTGAAGTTACATCAATTAAAATTCCCTCATTCTTTATACCTGCAATAAAGTAACCTAATTGTTCATATTTTTTTGCTTGTGCTTCTATTTGTATTGTTTTTCCTGTTGTATTTGTAATAGATATTAGTTGAACTTCTTTTGGTATTACAAACATTATTTTATTTAATAAATTAGGAATTGCATTTTTCTTTGCATTTATTTCCGAAATTCTTTCATTTTGCTTATCAATTTGCTCAACTAAAGATTGATATTCTCCTTTTCTAGTGTTTAATAAATTTGTATATTCTTCTACTTGTGCTATTTTTGCTTGAGAATCATCTATAAATCCTTGAACTTCTTTATCTTTTTTGTTTATTTGTGACATCAATACTTTTTCAAATGAAATATAAACAGCTATTAATAATAAAATTGCTATTGCAGTTCTAAGTAGCCATCTTTCTGTGTTGTCTAGCCCTTCATTAAAATCTAGTTTCAATAAATTAGCCAATTTGCTAGATTTTCCTTTTGTTGCACTAGAAGCTTTGTTTTTAGAATTCCCCCCAACATCTAGTGTTAGTAATCCTTCTAATTTTCCATTATGTTTAAAGTTTGCTTCTTTTGTTCCTATTCCTAGTCCTTCTAATGATAATGCAATCGCTGAATTCACTTCTATATAATCTTTTATGTTTATTTTTAAATTGCTCTTTGAGGCAAAAAATGGTGTTAAAATTTCACATTTTTTGTCCGGAAAATTCTCTTGAAAATATAAATCTATATTGTTTATTATACTTGCAGATCCTGTTATATATATATCTTCTATTTCTATTTCGTTTTCAATCATTATTTCTTTTGCTTTTTCTACTATGTTATACAATCTTGGCACAATTTCTTCTAAATATTCATTTTCCTCTGATTGAAGTCCTTGTCCCTCAGATGTATATATCGTTGTATTTTTACATATTTCATATGCTTTTGCATATGAATTTTCTTTCAATGATATAGAATCTAATATTTGTTTCATACCATCTTCAATTTTATTTATTCTATAAATCTTACCATTAACTATTGTAGTAAAGCTTGTTTCTTCTTCTATATTTATTATTAGACTATTTCTTTTATCTGCAAAATTATTTAGTGATTTTATTGCAATAGGTAAAGGAATTATTGTATTTACTCTATAGCCATCTAGTGATTGTAATCTGCTTACAATGCTTGATTTATCAACATAAGCATATAGGACTCCGGTTTTGTCTTTATCATCATAATTATCTAATAGCAATCTTCTATATTCTGTAGCATTTCTGTTTTTTCCTTTTTCATTACAAAAATAGTCGAACTCTGTACCTATTGCTTTTTCTAGGTCTTTTTTGTTAAGCAAGCTAAATACATTAGCATATGTGTATTGTTCATCTGCTAAATTTGTACTTATTGGAGTTTTAAAACTAAATGTTTCAGTTACAATTTGTTTTATTGCTTTTTCTAAATCATCATAAAATTTTACTCCATATGATTCTACTTTCACTGTTTCACGTTCTTTTGAAGTTTTTGCATATTTAATTATATTATTTTCTATATAAAGACCTAAACAGCTTTGCATTTTCTTCTCCTTAGTTTTATTTTTTCTAATATTTATAATTTACAATATTTTATCTTGTTAAACTTGAATTTTTTTAATGTTTGCCCAAAATATACTATTATAACCAAATTTTCTTTACGTATATTTTATAATATAGTCTTTAAAAGTCAATATTTTTGGATTAATTGTAATCTAATTGTAATCTAATTGTAATATTAATTTAAAACATATATTTTTTGCATATTTTTAGTATTTCAGGAAATTATATTATTATATTATTTTCGGAGGTTTTATTAATTATGGCAATTGAAAAGCATTTAAAATTAACTGGTATTTCTAATGTTTCATGGAAAGATGCAATTACCAAAACAATATTGGAAGCTTCTAAGACAATAGATTACATCTCATCTGTTACTGTTTTAGAGCAAAAAGCAAAAATAGATGGTAACAAAATAATAGAATATTATTCTACCATTGATCTTACATTTAGCGTAGATGAAAATAGAATTTAAAGGAGGAAAATATGGAACCAATTAATACTCAAAAAGAATATCAAGAATATGTTAATAAAAAATCACCAAATTCTCCAATTTGGAAAAATTGTTTAAATGCATTTTGGGTTGGTGGTTTAATTTGTAGCATTGGGCAATTTATAATGGAGATTTGTAAATTTAGAGGTTTGTCGCAAGATATAAGCTCTACAATTGTTTCCATTTTATTAATATTCTTAAGTGCATTTCTAACAGCACTTAATGTTTTTAACAAAATAGGAAAATTTGCTGGTGCTGGTTCTCTTGTTCCTATTACAGGTTTTGCAAACTCAATAGTTTCTCCTGCAATGGAATATAAATCGGAAGGTTATGTTATGGGAGTAGGTGCAAAAATGTTTACTGTCGCAGGTCCAGTTTTGGTATACGGAATTTCCACATCAATTTTAATTGGAATAGTGTATTTGATTTTTAATACACAAGCCATAACATTAGTATAAGCAAATTTTATATAATTATTTGGAGGTATAATATGAAAAAAATAGGTTCTCAAACAATTAAATTTGATAATCCAATAACAATATTAGATACCGCTTGTATTGTTGGTCCAAAAGAAGCCGATGGACCTCTTGCTAAGTATTTTGATAAATGTTTAGAAGATGAATTTTGGGGAGAAAAAACATGGGAAAAGGCTGAAAGCAAAATTATAAAAGAAACCGTAAACTTAAGTATTATAAAATCAAAGATACCTGTAGATCAAATAGATTATTGTTTTGCAGGTGATTTACTTAACCAGTGTATATCTTCTAGTTTTGGATTAAGAGACTTGAACATTCCTTTTTTCGGAATTTTTGGGGCTTGTTCTACTTTTGTAGAAGCTTTAAGCTTGGGTTCTGTTTTTATTGATGGTAATGGTGCAAGTAATATTCTTTGTGCTGCTTCTAGCCATTTTTGTAGTGCAGAAAAGCAATTTAGATTTCCTTTAGAGCTTGGAAATCAAAGGCCTCCTTCATCTCAATGGACTGTTACAGGTTCGGGTTCTGCAATAATTTCTAAAACAGGTCAAGGTCCTTTTATTACAAGTATAACTACTGGTAAAATAGTTGATATGGGAATAAAAGATGCAAACAATATGGGAGCTGCTATGGCGCCTGCTTTTGTAGACACTTTAGTTACACATTTTAAAGATACCGGTAGAAATCCAAGTTATTATGATGGAATATTTTCTGGTGATTTAGGCTATATTGGTAAAGAAATTTCAATAGAACTATGCCAAGCTAAAGGTTATAACATTAAAAATAATTACAATGATTGTGGAGTAATGATTTTTGATAAGGAAAACCAAGATACCCATTCTGGAGGTTCTGGTTGTGCTTGTTGTGCTAGTGTATTTTCTGGCTATCTATTCAATCAATTAAAGCAAAAGAAAATAAAAAAAATTCTTTTAATTGCAACAGGTGCGCTTACAAACGCAACTTCTTCACAACAAGGCGAATCAATTCCTGGAATTGCACATGCGATTTCTATAGAAATTTAAACAAATTTCAATTTACAGAAAGGATGTAATATGAATGGAAGATTTTTTTAATAATTTAAATTGGATTATGCTTTTAAAAGCTTTTGTTGTTGGTGGATTAATTTGTATTATTGGTCAAATTTTAATTGATAAAACTAAATTAACTCCAGCAAGAATTTTAGTTATATTTGTAACAAGTGGTGCGATTTTACGGAGGATTAGGTATATATCAATATTTAGTTGATTTTGCAGGTGCAGGTGCAACCGTTCCCTTAACTGGTTTTGGAAACTTATTAGCCAAAGGAGCGATTGAAAAAGTTCAGCAAAATGGTCTTGTTGGTGCATTTACTGGTGGTACTTCTGCAGCTGCTGGTGGAATTGCTGCAGCAATATTCTTTGGATATATTGCTTCCTTAATTTCAAAGCCAAAAATGAAAAAACAATAAAATAAAGCGTTAGTATTTGTTTTATACTAACGCTTTTACTTTTCTATTTCTTTGTCTTTATGTTCATCTCTTTCTTTAGTTTCTGCAGCTTTTATTGCTTTTTCTTCATCTACTCTTACTCGAAATCCGCTCCAAATCTCTTATTCCCTTTGATATATTTGTGTTTGTTTTGTATTCTGTTGGTTCTGGCAATAGTTTTTGTTTTTTATTAGATTTACTAAAAAATTTCTTTATTCTTTCTTTTAATAATGGCTTGTTTACCTTCTCGTAAACTTCAGCATTTAATCTTTTATTTTGAAATGTTATTTTGTTGTTGCATTTTAATAGTTGCTTGTTCGTATGGCTTTGCAAATATCCTTCATTTCTTATAATTTTGCCATCTTGTAATGCTCCTATTATAAATTCTGGTGGAATGCAATATTGTCCATCTTCTAATTCTTCAAAAATTCCAGTCTTTTCTTCAAAAACGCTTTTAGGTATTTTTAAAATTATTGCTGTTTTTCCCCTATTTTTGCCATCGCCATTTGCATATTGCATTAATGGTAATATCAAGTCATTATACATTACTGTATTTGATAAATCCAATGTTGGTTTTCCCATTGATGTGTTGTTAAAAATTCCTTTTTCGAAAAATGATTTGTATTCAGCATCTGTATTGTGTATTCCTATAATATAATCTTCATCTAGATAATTTTCTTTTATAAATCTTTGTTGGCTATCGTTAATATCAACGCTTTCTTTGCCTTTTTTATACCATTCATATAATATTTTTCTTTCACTTTTCATCTGTATACCTCTTTTTTACATTTTATATATTTAGTTGTTTTGTGTCAATACAAATATTAGAATAAAGTAATATAGTCACCATTTTCAAGCCCCATTATATATAAAACTTCGATTTTTTCTACACAATAAAAAAGAAGCCTTACTAGACTTCATTTTTTATACTCTATGCTTTTTTTGCTATTTCTGCAATTTCAGTAAATGCTTTAGGATCATTTACAGCTAAATCAGCTAACATTTTTCTGTTTATTGTTACATTAGCTTTTTTTAGACCTGCTATTAATTTGCTATATGTTGTTCCGTTCATTCTAGCTGCTGCATTTATTCTTGCTATCCATAATTTTCTAAAATCACTTTTTTTATCTTTTCTTCCTACATATGCATAAGATAATGATTTTAAAACTGCTTGGTTTGCATTTCTAAATCTATAGCTTTTTGCTCCAAAATATCCTTTTGCTTGTTTTAATACTTTTTTATGTTTCTTTCTTGTTATTCTTGCTGTTTTTACTCTTGCCATTTTTTATTCACCTTCCTATTTTCTAATTTCCATATGGTAACATTTTTTTGATACCTGCTTCACATGTTTTATCTACATAAGCATTTGGTCTTCTTGACATTTTTTGTCTTTTTGTTTTTGTAGCTAATCTGTGTCTTGAGTTAGCTGATGTTCTTTTTACTTTTCCACTTGCTGTGTAAGAATATCTTTTTGATGCTGCTTTATTTGTTTTTAATTTTGGCATTTTTTATTCCTCCTTAATAATCTTTTATTTATTAATTGGTGCTAGTATTATAAACATGTTTTTTCCTTCTAACAAAGGTTTCTTTTCTAATGTTGATACCTCTGATAAACTTTCTACAAATTTATTTAATACCTGTTCACCAAGTTTTGCATAACTTAACTCTCTGCCTCTAAATCTTACTGTAATTTTAACTTTACTTCCATCCTCTAAGAATTTTTTAGCATTTTTTGTTTTAAAATTAAAATCATGTTCTTCTATATTTGGTGTAACTCTTATTTCTTTTACTTCAACAGTTTTTTGCTTTTTCTTAGATTCCTTTTCTCTTTTTGATTGTTCAAACTTGTATTTTCCGTAATCCATTAATTTACAAACTGGGTTTTCAGGATTTGATGACACTAGTACTAAATCTAAATCTTTACCTTCTGCTAAATCAATAGCCTCATGTGTATTCATTTTTCCTAATTTGTTTCCTTGTTCATCAATAACTTGAACTTCTCTAAATCTAATTTGCTCATTAATTAATTGATCTTGTTTTATATTGTTCACCTCCAAACAAATAAAAATCTTCGTCTTGCTTTGTTTAATATTTTTAACAAATGAAAAAACTTGTTCCAAAAGAACAAGTTACCCACAATACTTAAATTTATTTAACTTAAATATTAACCTTTTTCCATACTAGATAAGGTGAGAAGGGTTACTTCTTCTTTACGACTTAATAATAATACAGTATTTTTTTAAAAATGTCAAGGTTTTTATTGACTTTTTATTGACTTTTTATTGACTTTTTTTTATTTATATATTAAAATAGTTGAGTATGAATATTTGTAGTAATATGTTTTTAACCTATTACCCGGTAGTTAATAATATATTTTACAATATAATCTTTAAAATATGATAGGAGGAACAGTTTCTAATGAATAATACAACATATATGGCAAAAAATAATGAAGTTGAAAGCAAATGGTATATAATAGACGCTAGTCAAAAACCATTAGGTAGAGTAGCTGCTGAAGCTGCAAAATTATTAAGAGGAAAACACAAACCAACATTTACACCTAACCAAGATACAGGTGATCATGTTATAATATTAAACTGCAAAGATGTAATTTTAACAGGAAAAAAATTAGATCAAAAAGTATATAGACATCATTCAGGATATATTGGAGGAATGAAAGAAATTTCTGCAAAAGATATGCTTTCTAATAATCCAGAAAAAGCAATGATGCTTGCAATTAAAGGAATGCTTCCACATAATAGATTAGGAAGAAAAATGATTAACAAAGTAAGAATATATGCAGGAGCAGAACATGAAAATCAAGCTCAAAAACCTGAAATTTGGGAGGTAAAATAATATGGCAACAAAAAAAGAAAAAATATCATTCTATGGAACAGGTAGAAGAAAAAAATCAATTGCAAGAGTTAGATTAGTAAATGGTAATGGTAATATTACTGTAAACAACAAACCACTTGATGAATTCTTTGGTATTGAAACTTTGAAAGTTATAGTAAAACAACCATTAGTTACAACAAACTCTTTAGATAAATTTGATGTAATTGCAAAAGTAACAGGTGGAGGAATAAGTGGTCAAGCAGGTGCTGTAAGACATGGTATAGCAAGAGCACTTGTAGAAGCTAACAGCGAATACAGACCAGCTTTAAAATCTGCTGGATTCTTAACAAGAGATGCAAGAATGAAAGAACGTAAAAAATACGGACTTAAAAAAGCAAGAAAGGCACCTCAATTCTCAAAGAGATAGACAAATCAATATATTTCAAAACCTCGGAAATAAAATTTCCGAGGTTTTTTCTTTTCTATGCTGTTTTTAATTCTAATCTTAATTTGTCAGCTATCATTGCTATAAACTCTGAGTTTGTAGGCTTTCCTTTTGCTGCTGAAATTGTATACCCAAATATACTTTCTACAGCATCAGCTTGTCCTCTTGCCCATGCTACTTCTATTGCATGACGTATTGCTCTTTCTACTCTACTTGGTGTTGTTTTGTATTTCTCTGCTATTTCTGGATATAGCCGATTTTTAAAATAATCTACCACTTGATTGGTTTTTGCTTTTAATATTTATAGGTTTATTTTAACTCACCTTTTGGATTAAAACAAGACCAATAAATGCTTGGCGGACTAATTATTTTAATCTATTATTTGTTGCCCTTAATTTTTATAAACTCAGATATATTATTTCTTTTTATTTGTTCTCTTAATGTATCTTTTTCCAAGCATAATAAATCCTCTATCTCTTCTCTATTTAAGCCCAATCCTCTCTTCGATAACTCTTGCATTAGTTCACTTTTACTTAATATCCCATTATCTAAAATAATTCTTATTGCTTTTTTAAATAACGTAGGTTCTTCTAATTCCAAAGTATCATCTAGTGGTTCATTGTTTCTCCATTTTAGTTGAGATATTTTTCTCATTAAATATTGATATTGATTTACAGTTAATATATTCAATTGATAAGCTCTAACAATCATTGCTGATATAGATACTCTCCATTTTTTCTTTAGTTCAATGTAAAAATTCAAATCTTTTTCGTATAATAAATCTTTTAAAAATTCATTTCTTGGCAATAAAAATGCCGCAGCAAAATAGTTTGCTTCATCTTCACGTTTTCTAAATTCCTCTTTAGACAATTCCTCTAAGTCACAATTCCAATCATGTAAAACAATATGTCCTAATTCATGAGCAGCATTAAATTGTCTTCTTGTAGCACTATTTTTATCATTGCCCAAAATTACGCAATAATAATCTTTATCATCATATTTTACCAATTGGCTAAAAGCATCTATGTTCTTTTTATCAGTTTTAAAAGAAGACATAATTATTCCATTTCGTTCCATCACATTAACAATATCAACTACTGGTTTTTCTTCCAGATTCCATTTTTCGCGCAGACTCATTGCTATACTCTCTATTTCCTTGTAATCATACCCTTTTTCATTATAATCACTTTTTATTATATTTAATTGTGGAAAATCCAAATATTCAGATAAGAATCTATACAATGATGCAACTATTTCTGTTTTCTTTTCTTCCATCATTCTATCTTTTTTATTAGCTGAAAGTAGAGCTCTAAAATATGTGTTTCCAACCTCTATATCATATGAATTTCTTTCATAAAAATAATGAACTGGAAATTTAAGAATTGCAGCTAGTTTAAATATAACATCTAAGCTAGGAGAAATTGAATTGTTCTCATTTTCAAATTGTGCTACTGCTTGTCTTGTTATTTTTATTTCATCAGCCAATTCGCCCATGCTCATTCCCCTATATATTCGTGCCTCTTTTAATTTATTTCCATTAAAAACATTATTCTTTTTCATATTTTCCTCCGAAACTATTCATCTTTTTCTTCTTTTTCTTTTTTCTTTGTATTTATAGGTAAATTATAATTTGATTTTATTTTTATTTCCAAATTATCTTTTTTATCTATTGTTGTATACTCTATATCAAATTTTGGTGTTATCAAATGTGACCAATCATCTACAGATGAAATATGTAAATATCTATCCACCAAGTATGTCTCAAAAGTAACTATTTCTCTATTTTCTTCTTCAAATACTATTATAGCAAATCTATTTACTTTATCTTTATATTCGCATAATAAATCTAAAACTTTATCAATTTTCTCTTCTTCAAACTCTTTGTCTGTATTGAATAATTCTATTTGATGTTTTGCGGATTCAACATTTTTATTATATGTTGCAAATGCATCTAAATAATGCGGTTTTTCCCTTTTATTTCTTTCGTTTTGTATTTTAAAGAAATTCTTCTTTCTAGTTATGCAATATAAAGTCCCTGTAATATTATCGTATAGCGTTGGTAATTCCCAGATATTTCTGTTTACAATTTTACATTTTAATCTTTTTGATTGCAATTTTAAATCTAAATTAGTGTTAATAAAATCCCATTTTATACTATGTATACAATTATATGATGATAATTGATTTTCTATTTTAAAATCTCTCACATCTTCTCTTATTCCGTTTTGAACTGCTTGAATTATTGACTTTTTTTCTGAATCACTTAATTCTTTTTCTAACATATAATACCCCCTCATAGTCTAAATTATTATAATTTAGTTATATTGTATTTTATATTTTATTTTTTGTCAAGTGTTTTTTATATTTTTTTATCTTTTGTCAAGTATTTATCATTATAGTTTTCAAGTGTAAAGCAATAAGTACAATTTACTATTTTATGTTTTTGTTTATAATTTGTCATCATCTAATATCTCATAATCCACTTCTAATAGTGATTTAATATTTTCTATTTTGCATAGTTCCGCTTGTTCTGCTGGATAGCCTGAATACACATATACATTTATATTTTCATGTTCTGGTTTTACCAGTCTTGCCCTTCCAATTGATTGTTCCAATTCAGATGATATATCCCATAATTCTATTTTTCTTAACACTTCATCACTATATGTATAAAATAAAAATGTATGTTCATCATTTTGGTTCTCCATCAAATTCATATCATTATTTTGTGCATTATACCTCTTTTCGTATATGTCATATGCTAGCAAATGGTAATATAATGAATTTTTTCTATAACAACCTGCAATTACCAAGTTTTTTCCTTGCAATTCATTTATTGCATTAACTGCACCAAAATTATAATCTCCAATATTTTGGTCACAAAAGTGCTTAAATGTTATCATTATAGCTTCTGGATGTTTACTTTTTATATAATCTAGTATCTTAGGATTATTCTTCAAACACCTTTTAGAAAAACTTCTGTCACAATATTGATAGATTTTTCCATAATATTTTACCTTTGGTAATTGTATAAATTTAAATTTTCTTTCTTTCGCATATAAATTACTATAAAACTCCTCATTAGCAGTTGCTGATAAAAGTATAATATCATTGTTTGGCAAATCAATAACATTTATAAAACTTATTTTTTCTTTGCTTTCTTCATTATTTTTGTCATAATATGCTATAGATGCTTTTAAAATTGATATAACATCTATTTTTGATTTTATCTTTATAATCTCTTCTTCTAACCTTTTTCGGATATCATTTTGTAAGTTTATTTGTTCTACTTCTCCCAGTATTACATCTCTATTTTTTATTTCATTAATTTTAGGCAACAATAATTCTCTTATAGTTTCTGATTCTTCACATATGCTATTTACTTGTTCCAAGCTTACTTCTTGCATTTCGTACCTACTATTACTAATAAAATCTTCATCAATTATGATTTTAGCCTTATCTAAAATATAGGATGGTAGATATGTTAATTTTTTGTGGGTTGTAACTAAAATATTACATTTGCTGCTTTTTATATCTTCGTTAAAGCTCAAATATTTTTTTATTATATTTTTATCTTCTTCATTTATACTACTGTTCAAGTATAATATTCTTTTTAACAGTTTTTTTAACGAACAGAAACTGCTAACATCAAAATAGTAATCTACTATCTTTTTAATTCTTTTATCTTTTATTTCCTCTAAATTAGTGGTGGTTATATGTGGTATATTATTTTCATATAATAATTTATCAAATTCATTTTTTGCTTTAATTGTTGGTGTAGAATATATTATATAAAAATCTTTTATATCCAAATCTTTTATCGCCAGCATTGTATTATATGTCTTTCCAACTCCAGTTTGACATTTTATAACGCTTAATTTTTTTGTATTATGTTTGTTCTGAAGAATTTCTTTCATACTTTCTTTAATTTCTTCTTTTAACAATTTTCTTACAAAATTCAATTCTTTATATTCAATATTCTGTTCATTTTTTATTATTCTATTATTACGGTTGAGTCTTAGACTATCTAATATAGTTCCTGCATTTTTACACTTATTATAATATTGACATTGTCTACATTTTGCTGGAGAATAGTTATTATTTTTAATATACTCTAATTGATATTTCCATTTTAATAATGCCTCTGTATCATCTTCTAATTCTTCAGAATATTTCTCTATTAAATCTAAGAAATAGTTTTCACCTATAATTTTATGCTCTTTCCCATCTCTTGAAAAAGTAATTTTTGAATTTATAAAATTTGTTGCTAAAATGAACAAATCATTATGACTCATTCTACAATTCAATTCTTTCAAATCACGATACAATTCACAACGTTTATAAAGTTTTTCTTCTTTTATTTTAACCCTATCTGTATTTTCATTTTGGTTTACATTTTTATAATATTTTATCTTTTCATCTACTTTACTTAGTTTTGTCTTCTTTAGACTTGTCCTTTTTTCTTTTATGCGACATATTTCATAATATTCTTGTTCACCATTTGTGAAGGTAGGCGTACCTGTCCTATAGTATAAGTAATATAAGAAAGGTTCTTCTAACTTCACTTTTTTGTTAAATATTTCATTATACTCTTCATTCGACAGCGTAAAATATGAATTATCAAACTTATATTTTTCATCATTTAGTTTTTTCAGTTCTTCGCATTTCTTTATTTGTTGCGAATTTATATTAACTCTCCTTACATGCGGAAAATTGTTTAAAGTGTTTATACCATAACTCGCCATTAATGTTTTAAAATTTCTTGTTTTATTACTATCTTGACTATTCTTTCTCATATAACACTCAGTAAATATTTGAAACAGCTTATCTAATTCTATACATTTTCCATACTTATATTTATCTATTAACGATTTTCCTCCAAAGAAAACCCTATTAGGATTCTTACATGCTGTATCAGCATATCCTTCAAAAATAAGTAATAGCATTTTAAATATAGTTTCAGCTAAACTATATTCTCTAATTTTTACATCTAGTTTAAATACTATTCTGAATCTTTCTCCATTTATTCCATCTGAAAATGTTCTATATATAAACAATGGATTTATTTGAAACTTTTCTATTTTCTCCCTAATTTCTTTATACAGCAATCCATATTCTAATTTTATCGGCTTTCCACATTCATTAAGTTTATGGTCTATATCTATCGGGAAAAGCTCTTCATAAGCAAAATCTTTTCCTTTTCTTATATCTATCTTTTCTTCATTATTCTTATTCTCAAAAACTGCAGCTAAAAAGCTCTTTCCTTTCTCTCCAATTTCAATTTCTAACTCTTTGATAGAAATGTTTTTCTTTAATGTTTCTATTTTATTTAGAAATTCTGATATCTCTCCTTTTCCTGGTTTTTTTGCAGACTCTTTATCAGCTATGAAAATTGTTGTGTTCATAAACTCTCTCCTTCATTATTAAATTTTCTCACACAACAATTCTCTGACAGCATTTATGTTAATCTTTAAATGACTGTCTATGTCTTTTCTCAAAATGTCACATATTATTATTATATACCAAAACTTTAAAAATTATTCACGATTTTTGTATTTTTTTAGTTTTTTTTAATTTTATTTCATGCTTTTTATGTTATAATTATATTTTATAATTATATTATTCCTGGTATTTTTTTCTTTTTATATCTTTTAGTCCTTTATATTTTGGAAATTATATTATCTCTTTTAGAGCTTTATAATACTAATACATTTAAAAGGTTTTATTTTAAATTATAAAGTACTTTTATTCACCTTATATTTTTTAAGTTTTTCTTTTCTTTTAATTTATTAATAAATTTTGCCTCCCGGTATTTTACAACTTGCTAAGAGTTGAAAATGTCCTGTATTCTGTAAGTAGTTTTCATCACATAATTTTTCTATTTCTTGGTGATGTTGATAAAAAATATCGTATCATTTATCGTGACTTTGCCTATATTTAAGTAAAAATCCGACTTTGATTTTATTGTTTTTTAATTAATTATTAAAAAAATCATATATTTGCTTAGAAAACTAAACATTTATATGATTTTGTATATTAATTTGTTTTATTTAATATTAAAACTATATGAATTTCCATTAACATTAATAATTGCTTTTATCGGTTTTCCAGAATTGGTAATTTCTTCTGAAACTTCACTTATTAAAAAGTACTTCAAAGTTTCTAATGGCTCAATATTATATAAGTTTGTATATGTATTAATGTTTCCACCATCAGCTTCTTCTACTGCCACACTACAATTATATTCATATTTATTGTCATATATCAACTTTCCACTTATCATACTGTTTTGTTTTACAGCTTCACTTTTTAAACTCTTAATTTTTAATTCTAATCCTACTAAAATTTTTCCATCACCACTATTTAAGTATTGGTAATATGAATCTGGATTTACAGGATTTACATTTTTAGCAATAATGCTTTTATTTATATTAAATTCGCAATAATTATCAATTGTTACTTTATCATCTGTAGTTATTTCTTTAGCCTCACTATTTGACTTATTTTCATTTTTGCTAACTGTACCTACATTTTCTTTAGTTGTTGAAATTGTTTCAAATCTATCACTTTTTTTATTTATTATCAATACTGTAATTATAGCAACTAAAATTATTATAATTCCTATAAATATATATTTTGATTTTCCTTTTAATTTTTCCATTTGCACTTCTCTCCTCACTTTTTTTCATTTACATTATCTCTTAGATGTTCTGAATTTTCTCTAATATCGTTTAGTAAATCGATTTTTTCAGCATCAGCATATAAAAAAATCCCTATGGCAATCCCAGTAATTATACTAGCAATTCCTATAACTGCAGAATTTTTATAGACAATAATTCCTGCAATTACGGCCACAGAACCTACTACAACTGCTATTATCTTTAATGTATCAGCAAAGCTATTTCCAGAATAATAATATTCTTTATCATTTTTGCTCATTTTACACCTCCTTAAAATTATAATTAATTTCATAATTTATATACTCTTAGTCAAAATTGTTAAACATCTACTTGTTTTTCTCAAATTATAACATAAGATTTTTATTTTGTACACATTTTGTGTACTTATTTTTAATTTATTTTTGTATACACTAATATTAGGTGATTATTTATGGAAAAATTGAAGATTGAAAATGTCAAGAAGAGTAATGATACAATAACTAGAACTATAAGAATAAGTGGGAAAACATTTGATAAGATTAATGAATTAGCAGAAAAAAACGATTTGAGTTTTAACAATGTTATAAATCAGATTATAGAATACGGATTGGAAAATTTAGGATAAATTATATTTGACATTGAGTAAAATATATGTTATTATTTAGTTAGCATAAACAAATGCATTCTTAGTTCAGAGTTGTCATTTGTATTCGGTATGTGTATCTGTAACTACACATACTATTTTTTTGCATAAAAAACAAGATAGACTGTAACCTCTATCTTGTTTCGACTATGTAATTGCATACATTTAGTCTTCTTCCTTTTGTTCTTTTGCTTTCATAGTTTCTTCTTTTTCATTTAAAAGCATTTCTACTAATCGCAAAATTAGTTCAGAGTTTGTCATTAGTATCCCTCCCTTCTACCCTTAAGTAAAAGGTTATTAGTATTTTACAATATATTCCAAATTAGGTCAAGTTCTTTTGGCTAAAAAGCAATTTTTTCTTTTGGTAATTTTTTTATTAAAACAACTGTATCATTGTTTAAACTATCAATATTTGCTTGTATTTTATTTTTACTTTTATTTGTCATTGTACAATATGCTTCATTTAAGTTCAATTTTGTATATTCTTTTGTCTTTTTATTATTTAATTCAATTATTCCGCTTCTTTCATTATATTCTAATTTATCTATTATTTGCTTTACTTCTATTGCTCCTTTTACTAATATTTCTACTGATTTGTTTTTCATTGTCTCTAGTATTTTTGGAACTTCTTTTTCTGGTATTCTTATCATAATTATTCCCCTTTCTACACTCTTTTTAAATTTGCCAAAGGCGAATATCTTTGATAATTTATTCTTAAATCATCTTCATCCAAATCAAGATATGCTTTTTCTGTTACTTTAACAGAGGAATGTCCTAAAATTCTAGATAATGTGTAAATATCTCCACCTGTCATTAAAAATCTTTTTGCAAAGTTATTTCTTAACATATGAGGGTGAATGTCTTTTACTCCGATTCTTTCCCCATACTTCTTGAAATTGGTTTCATAATTATTTATTTGAAGCGGTTTTCCCTTATTCGTACAAAAAACATACGAAGATTCTCTATACCTATCTTTATATTGTAGCCATCTCCTCAATTGTTTTAGCATTTCTTGTGAAAAGAAAACATATCTATCTTTTCTTCCTTTTGTATTTTCTGCTGTTAGTAAAATTGTTCTTTTGGTAAAATCAACTTCTGTTTCTTTAATTAATAATGTTTCCCCTAGTCTCATACCTGTATCGAATATTAATTGAGCCACTATATAGTCTCTATATTCATGGAATTTAGATACATCAAAACATCTTAGTAATCTATTAAAATTGGCATCATCAAGATATCCTACTGCTTTTCTCTCGCATTTTATTTCTTTTATTTTAGATACTGGATTTATTGTAATATATCTGTTCTCATAAAGATAATTATAAAATACTTTAATATTTCTAATATAATTATTGATTGTCGTAGTCGTTATCTTTTTGCCATAATCTTCTCTATTCTCTGGGAAGTTAACAACTTTTGTATTTTCATTTGTTACTACTGTATATTTTCCTCTTTCTTTTAAATATCTAATGTATTCTCTGATATGTAATTCTTTTGTATCTTCTACTTTCCTTACTTTGTGATTCTCCTTCAAATATTCTGCTAGTAATCTTAATGTTTGTTCATAACTTGCTATTGTTTTTGTACTCAAATTCTTACTTGTACAATAATCCATAAATTCATCAATATCATAATCAATTTTTTCCATAATAAAAAACCTTCCTTCTTTATCAGTTAATGTTTTAAATATTAAAAACATTAACCAATAAATAAGAAAAGTTTATAGGTTTAAGATTATTTCATTTATAGGTTTCTATGCAGATTTTTCACCTAATCTATATGTATTTTTATACCCTTTATAGGTTTAGTGACAATTTTTGTAAGCTGTATAATCCGCTTCTAGCCTTTATTTCACAAATTCTATGCTGTTTTTAATTCTAATCTTAATTTGTCAGCTATCATTGCTATAAATTCGCTATTAGTTGGTTTTCCTTTTGCTGCTGAAATTGTATATCCAAATATGTTTTCTACAGCATCAGCTTGTCCTCTTGCCCATGCTACTTCTATTGCATGACGTATTGCTCTTTCTACTCTACTTGGTGTTGTTTTGTATTTTTCTGCTATTTCTGGATATAATTGTTTTGTTATTTGGTTTATGATATCTATATCATTTATAACCATCATTATAGCTTCTCTTAAATATTGATAACCTTTTATATGTGCTGGAACACCTAGTTCATGTATAACATTTGTAACTAGAGCTTCTAGGTTATCTTCACTTTTCTTGTTTTCTTTTGGAATGTCTATGTATGGAGCTTTAATTTCTCTATTTATTGTTGCACCTTGGTTTTGTTTTGGTTCAAAATATTTTATATCTCTTATTCTTTTAATTAATAATTCTATATCAAAAGGTTTTATTACATAATATTCTGCTCCTAGGCTTATTGCTTGTTGAGTTATTTTAGTTTGACCAACAGCTGATAACATTATGCATATCGGCTTTTTTTCCATTTTAGATGCTGATATTTTTTCTAGTACTCCTAACCCATCTAAATATGGCATTATAACATCTAGTAAAACAATATCTGGCTTTGTATTTAATATCATGTCGCATGCCTCTTTACCATCTTTGGCAACACCAATTACCTCCATATCATCTTCTTTCTCCAAATAGCCTATTAATGTCATTGCAAAATCTGGATTATCATCTGCAATCAAAACTGTAATTTTCTCTTTCAAAACTATACCCCCTAAAAATATATTTGTAAATTTTTTACAATTTGAATTATAATATTATTTTATAAATATTGCAATAGTTTTTTGGAAATTTTTTCTAATTTTGGTCGCAAATGGCTATATATCAATATATTTTTCTTTTAAAATATCATATTTTATAATTTTTAAAGGATTTTTACTGTTGTTATTTGTAATTTCATTTAATTGCTCCTCTGCCATTTCCACCATAAATTCTATATTTTCCAAATATTCTGTATTAATAACCTTTAACTTGTTTTTATTTACATAGTAATTAAATTGTTCTATTTGATCATATGCTGTAACTATTTTTACTTTATATCCTTTTTTCTTATTTACTATCTTTGCTTTTTCCAGTGCTTTTATTGTAGCTTCAGAATAGGCTCTTACAAGTCCTCCTGTGCCTAATAGAATTCCTCCAAAATATCTTGTTACCACAACCAAAACATTTGATAATCCTTTTTCTAATACTATTTTTAATATTGGACTTCCAGCTGTTCCAGAAGGCTCTCCGATCATCATTAAATTTTATTGCTATTCCACCGTCACCGGTTTCTAAAGCATATGCAAAAACATTGTGTCTTGCATCATGGTATTTCTTTTTCATTTCTCTTATATATGCTTCTGCTTCTTCTACTGACTCTATATAAAATACATGAGCTATGAATTTTGATTTCTTTTCAACTATTTCTGCTTCTACATTATTACTTATTGTTTTAAATTCTTCCATTTATTCGTTCCTTTTTTATTTTTTGAGAAAATTTATACAAATTGGAATTTGTTTAGTTCCGGATGAATTCAGGACAGTCTCCAAAATCCCCAGGTTCGGTGATTTTAAGGGACAGTCCCTAGAATTCCCCCTCACACAAATTCCAATTTAACTAATTCCTGCTGTATATCCTGTACTCCATGCTACTTGTAAATTGTAACCTCCAGTCAAGCAATCTACATCTATTATTTCTCCTGCAAAATATAATCCATTTATCAATTTAGATTCCATTGTTTTTGGATTTATTTCTTTAACATTTATTCCTCCAGATGTTACTATTGCTTCTTCTATAGGTCTTGTTCCATTTATGCTAATTTTAAAATATTTTAGCTCAGTTACTAATTTTTGCCTTTCTTGTTTAGTTATTTCATTTATTTTTTTGTTTTCATTTATATTTGTTTTCTCTATTATTACTGGTATTAACTTTTGTGGCAATAATTTATCTAAACTGTTTTTAAATTGTTTATTTTTTTGCTCCTCAAAATCACGTAATATTCTCGCGTCAAGTTTTTCTTCTGACAAAGCTGGTTTTAAATCTATTTCTAATTTTACTTTGCCTTCTCTTAAAATTTGTTCTATGTTTTTTGTTTTTACCAAATATGATGAAGCTGACAATACTATTGGCCCTGATACTCCAAAATGAGTAAATAACATTTCTCCAAAATCTTTATATACTACTTTATCGCAAATTTGCAATTGGATTGCAACATTCCTTAAAGATAATCCTTGTAATTTTTTGCAAACCTCATCATGAGATGTAAGTGGTACTAATGATGGCTCTATTTTTGTAATAGTATGACCTAAATCTTTTGCTATTCTATATCCATCGCCTGTTGAACCTGTTACTGGATAACTTTTACCTCCTGTTGCAAGAATTATTTTGTCTGCCTTTATTTCTTTTTCATCATCTAATTCTACACCTAAAACATTTTTCTCGGCATCAGTAATTATTCTTTTAGCCGTTGTATTAGTTAATATTTGTACATTTTCTTTTTTTAATATATGTAGTAATGCTTCTAAAACGTCTTGTGCCCTATCTGAAACTGGAAAAACTCTTTCTCCTCTTTCTACTTTTGTTTTTACTCCTTCACTTTCTAATAATTCTATTATATCTTTATTGGTAAAGTTATTAAAAACTCCGTAAAGGAATTTTGGGTTTGTTGGAGTATTTGCCATGAACTTATCCATTTGGGCATTATTTGTTATATTGCATCTTCCTTTTCCTGTGATTAGTAATTTTTTTCCACAAGAATGCATTTTTTCTATTATTGTTACTTTATCTCCATTTTTAGCAGAAGAAATCGCTGCCATTAATCCGGCAGGTCCTCCTCCAATTATTACTGTATTTCTCATTAATATTTCCTTTCATATAAATTAAACAAATTACAATTTATCTATAATCTTGAAATTGCTTTTAAAATCCCCAATTTTCCGTATCCATATGTAAGTCCTCCTTGTAAAAAAGCTGTATATGGTGGTCTTATTGGTCCATCACAAGAAAGCTCTATTGATGATCCTTGTGTAAATGCTCCTGCAGCCATTATTACCTGGTCTGTATATCCTGGCATGTCCCATGGCATAGGAACAGAATTTGAATCTACTGGTGAAGCTGCTTGTATTCCTTGACAGAATTTTATTAGTTTCTCTCTATCATTAAATTCTATTGTTTGAACTATGTCTGCTCTTTTATCATTAAATTTTGGCTCTACATTATATCCTAACTCCTCTAGCATTCTGCTTGCAAATATTGCTGTTTTTAAACTACTTGCTACAACTTGTGGCGCAAAAAACAATCCTTGCAAGATTTGTTTGTTAATTCCCAAACTTGGTCCAACTTCTTTTCCAAGGCCTGGTGCTGTTAATCTTTCTGCCGCTAGTTCTACTATATCTTTTCTTCCTGCTATATAACCTCCATTTGGAGCAATTCCTCCGCCCAAATTTTTAATTAAAGAACCTACTACTACGTCTGCACCAACTTCAATTGGTTCTTTTTTAGTTACAAATTCGCAATAACAATTATCTATCATTACAATTATATTTCTATCAATATCTTTTATAAGTTTAATTACTTTTTCTACTTTTTCTAAGTCTATAGTCTTTCTTGTTGAGTAACCTCTAGAACGTTGAATTTTAATCAATTTTATATTTCCTTTTTTTACTCTTTCTTCTATTGTTTTGTAGTCAAAGTCATCATTAACTAGCTCTATTTGTTCATATTTTACGCCATAACTTTGTAGTGAACTTTTATTTTCTACTATCCCAATTACTTCGTCTAAAGTATCATATGGTTTTCCAGATATGCTAATTAATGTGTCATTTGGTCTTAGTATGCCAAATAGCAATGTAGAAATTGCATGAGTTCCAGATATAAATTGAGTTCTAACTAAGCTATCTTCAGCCTTAAATATATCTGCAAATATGCTCTCTATTGTATCTCTTCCTATATCTCCATATCCATATCCTGTTGTTCCATTAAAATGCATTTCTGATAAATTGTATTTTTGAAAAGCAGACAACACTTTTAAACTATTATATTCTTCTATTTCTTCTACTTCTTTAAATATAGGATCTAAATCTTTTTCTGTTTTTTTTGATAATTCTATTACGTCTTCTTTTATTCCAAATTCTTTATACATATATTATTCTCCTTTTTATAAAGGCAAGCATTAAATTCTGCTTGCCTTTTGTGTTTTTACTAATCCTCTGATTTTTCTGTATCTTCTTTATTAATTTTACTGTCTTCCTCATCATTCTCATCATCATTATCTTCTTCTACATTGTTTCTACATGCTTTTACCCATAATATTCTTTTTTCTTCGTAATCTTCTATTTTGTATGTTACTCTTTTGGTTTCTATTACAGGTTTTTCATCATCTGATGGAATTCTTCCAAGCAATTCTATTAAGTATCCAGATAAAGTATCATATTCTCCTTCTGGTATTTCTACACCTAAAATTTTTCTTAAGTCATGTATAGAAACACTACCACTAATTAGGAATGTATTATCATCGATTTTCTCAAATTCTTTTTCTTCCTCATCATATTCATCAAATATGTTACCAACAAGTTCCTCTATTATATCTTCCATTGTAACTAACCCTGCTGTTCCACCATATTCATCTAATACTATTGCCAATTGGTGTTTGTTTTTTTGTAAGTCTCTAAAAAGCTCGTCTATAGGTTTGTTTTCTGATACAAAATATGGTTCTCTTATAATTTTTGCTATTTTTACTTTTTCTTTTTTATTTACATTTGCAAGCAAATCTTTTATAAATAACATACCAACAATGTTATCTATGTTTTCTTCATATACAGGTATTCTACTATATTTGTATTCATCTAACTCTTTTAAAATATTGTCTATATCTGAATTTATATCTATTGCATATATATCTTTTCTATGAATCATTATTTCAGACACTACTTTGTCATTAAATTCAAATACATTATTTATAAGCTCTCTTTCTTCTTCTTTGATTGAACCTTTTTCTTCTCCAACATCTACCATCATTCTTATTTCTTCTTCTGTAACAGTTTCTTCATCTGTTCCAGATATTCCAAACAATTTTGATACTCCATTTGTTGATGCTGTAAGTAATTTTACAAACGGTGCTGTTATTATAGATATTGTTCTTATTATTCCTATTGTTCCAAAAGCTATTTTTTCACTATTTCTCATTGCAAGTCTTTTTGGTACTAATTCACCAAAAATTAGTGAGAAGTATGAAAGTATAATTGTAATTAAAATTATTGATATGTTTCTCCATGCAGTTAATCCTAAAGGTATTAAGTTTTGTAGCATTGGTGCTAAATCATCTGCAAATGCATCTGCTGCAAATGCACTTGATAAAAATCCTGCAAGTGTAATTCCTATTTGTATTGTTGCCAAAAATTTGCTTGGCTCTCTTAGCATTTTCTTTATTTGCTTTGCCTTTTTGTTTCCTTCTTTTGCTTGTTTTTCTATTTTTGCGTCATTAAGTGATATAAATGCAATTTCTGTAGCTGCAAAAAATGCATTTATTAATATTAGTATTGCTAATACTATAATTTGTGACATTTAATAAATTCACTCTTCCCTTCTTACTTTTATGTAGTTTTACATCAAGTATTATATATGCTACTAGAAGGATTGTCAAGGAATATGTAAGATTCTACATTCCAGTTTTAGGTAATTTTGGACCAGTTTCTTTTACTTTAATATTACTTTTTTTCTCTTTTACGGCTAATTCTGTTTTTTTCTCCTCTTTATATATTTCTGGTTCTTTTTCTGAATTGATTACATTTACAGTTGTTTCCTCATTAAGTTCTAACTCTACTTTTATTAGTTTACTATATAATTGGTAACCTTCTAATGTTTTAGTTTCTCTAATGTAATATATACCTGGCATTAAATTATCTATTGTTGCTATTCCATCTTTATTTGTAGTAATTTCTGTATAAATTTTATTCTGATTCTTATCTAATAATTCAAATTCAACTCCTTCTAACTTCTTACCAGTTTTGTCATCTGTTTTTGTGATTATTATTTTTGTTTCATTTTTTGTATAATAAACCTTTTTGCTTCCTGTGCCCTCTTCGTAAGTATAACCAGTTAGTGCATAACTTTGAAGTCCACTATCTCTACTTTCTCCATAGAATACTGGTTTTGTAGCAACTTGTGCCGATACTTCAATTGAAAAATTTCCATCTTGTTTTACTTCTTGTATTGGTATAAGTATTTTGAATTTTTCTGAATTTGAAAATTCTGTTTTTTCTTTATTATTTTGGTCCACTAATTTATATCCCTCTATATTTAAATTTTTAACATTTACTGTGTATTTGCTCATTGAAGTATTTGCAGTTACTAAAAATGTTTTAGAAATATAACTGCTGTCTAAATTATCAATTTTCCATAGTTTTTCTTGTTCATTTACTGTTAATTCTGAACTTACTTTTGTTTGATTTGAATTTCGCGCATTATTAACAATTGTTTTTAATGCATTTAAAGTTCTTTCTCCCGCTTCTCCTATTGCAGAATATTCATTTACATCTCTATTTGTAAGCATGCAATAAACAGCTTGTTTTGTTGCCAAATACGCCTCTTCTTCTGTATTGCATCCAAGTTCGGAAATACTTTTGTATGGATATCCATTTATTATAGTTCTCCATACCATTACATTATTTACTAATTGCTTTACATCTACTGTTTGAGACCTACCAATTTCCACTCCAGGTAATTCTCTATTCATACAATATGCTGGATACTCTTTTCCGTCTTTTTTATATACAGCTAAATGTGTATGTATTTTTAATCCTTTCCATATTAATAGCCCCTCTGTTTTTTTATTTGCATAGATATATGCTGTATCTATGGGTACTACTGCCTTACTTGATATTGGAATTAATCCTATTAAAATAACTATTATACTTATTATTGATATTAATTTTTTTCTCATTAAAATTCCTCCTTAATTTCTATTCCTTGAATACAACGTCTTTGTGTAGGTTTGTTCTCTACACATGTTATTAATGTTATTGTATTCTCTTCTGTATCTTGAAGGTATGACCAATTTGTATCTTGAATTATTGTAATATTATTTACAACATACTTTTTCGTTTCATAACTCTGTTTATATATTATCTCATCGCCAAATTCTAATTCTTTAAGCCTTGCAAAATAATTTATAGGATAACCTCTATTATGCGCTGCTAGTCCTACATTTCCATTTAAAAGATTTGTATTTTCAAAATGCCCAACATATTCTAGCATTACCTCTTGGCTTGTTCCTTCAGAAATTGGTGCTGTTAAATCTATCTTTGGTATTTCTATTTCCCATTTTTGCTCTTTTGGTTCTTCATATTTCTTTGGTTCTATTTCTTCTTTTTTTGCAATTTCTTTATTGTCTGTTTGTATGCTTTGCTTTTTTTGTAGATATATTGCTTCTACTTTGTTAGCTGTAAATTCAATTAAACAGAATATTGTAAGTGTGATAATTAAGGAAATTACAAAAATATTACGTTTAGTGTATGTTATCAGATACGCATCACCTCTTAATATTAAATTGTTTTAATTTTGGATTTTTAAAAAGATAAAAACTTTTTAAGAATTAAATACTTTTTAAATTGCAGATCTGCAATTTGATAAAAATATATTACTACACTTTTTTTAGAATGTAAAGAATTTTTCATCGACAATAATTGACAAAATGTTTATTATTTAAATTAAAAAGAAGAAGGTAAGACTGCTATTTAAGCATTCTTACCCTTTCCTCTTACAAAAAATTTTCGCAAACGCCATTCGGATCTACGAGACTAACCTTCAGTCTGCATCCACAGAACTCAGAAGGCTCTAAGAAGCTTCCTGTCGGAAGAACATATCTATACCAACTCCGCCTGCAATTTCTGCAACATTTTGGTACATTTTTTCTTGCTTCTCTTAACTTCTTTTCGTTTTCTTCCTTGTTTTTAGCTTCCCGTCTTTTAAACTCTTCATAGAGTTTTTCGCCTGATAAGCGTTCTTTTGACATGGTTTGCACCTCCAAAAAATTTATGTATTTATATTATATCACATTTACATAATTTTGTAAAATTTTACAAGTTGTATTTTGTTAATGTTTGTGTTATAATCATTTCATTATAAATAATTAAAGGAGCATTTTTATGAAACTAACATCAGATAGTGAAACATTAGCCGAAAAAAAGGCTTTAATTTTATATATTTTAAACAAAGTATCAAAGCCAATTAGCAATGATGCTCTTTTAAAGTTGGTAATTACAATAGATAATATGAATTACTTTTATTTTCAACAATTTTTGTTAGATTTATTAGAAAACAAATATATTATATCTTTTGAACAAGATGGAGAAAATTTGTATGAGCTTACAGATGCAGGAAGGCAAGCATTAGAGCTTGTTTCGGATATAATACCAGGAATTGCTAAATTTAGAGTTGATAATAGCTTTAAAGAAACTTTAGGTGATTTTCAAAATAAAGCTTCTATTACAAGTGATTTTATTCCTCATAATGAAAATGAATATAGTGTAAAATGCAAAATAGTAGAAAACAATCAAACTCTTTTTGAAGTTCAAGTTTATGCTGGAACAAGAGAACAAGCAAAAAAAATAGCTGACAATTGGAATAATAATGCAGAAGAAATTTATCCTCAAATTTTAGAAATTTTAGCAAAAAATTAAACGAAACAGAACATTTCGTTTAATTTTTTTATATTTTATTTCATCAACTTTTGTCTTACATATTCATATAGCATTACTCCTGTTGCTACTGCAGCATTTAAGCTTTCTGTTTTACCTAACATTGGAATTTTAACTTTTTTATCTGCCGTTTCCATTACTTCCTGTGAAACTCCATTCGCTTCGTTTCCTATTATTATTGCTGATTTTTTATAATCTATATCGTATATACTGTCATTTGTCTGAAGTGATGTTGCTATTACCTTAAATTTATGTTTTTTTATTTCTTTTATTGTAGCAACTAAATCATCACTTTGTATTATGTTTATTCTAAATATAGCCCCCATTGTTGAACGTACTACTTTTGGATTAAATATATCTCCTGTTTTTTTAGATACTACAACTTGTGATAATCCGCACACTATCTATTGTTCTTAATATTGTACCTAAATTTCCAGGGTCCTGTATTCCGTCTAAAATAACTATTGCATCTTCATCATATTTTATTTGTTGTTCTTTGCAATTTTTATCTACAACAGCTAACAAGCCTTGTGGATTTTGCACATCTGTTATATTATTAAATACTTTTTCATCTACATACACACAATTGTATTTTGCAATTTCATATAAGGTCTTCGAATCTATTTCGCCTGTTTGCACACAATTTTCGCATACTACTATTGTATCTATTTCGGCTTTTTCTTCTATTGCTTCTTTTATTAATTTTGCACCTTCTATAATGTATTTTTTGTCTATGTCTCTGTACTTTTTTTCTTTTAATTTTCTTATTTTTTTGATTGTTTCATTATCTTTACTTGTGATTACCATATTGGTTTTCCTTTCTTTTTTGGCGGACACAGGGCCCGCCCCTACAACGTTTGCAATTATATTTTTAAAAAATCCTTTATTTCTTCTAATGTTTTGCTTTGGTCTTTTAATTTATACGTAATATATGGTTCTTTGCCTGGTGAAAATTTTATTCTGTCACCATATTTTTTTATAAGCTCATCTATTGGCATATCAAAACTTTCATTATTAGCAAATGTAAATATAATATTATTATTTCTTTGTGTTATTTTTATTATTCCTTTTTGATTGCAGATTTCTTTTATTCTTGCAATTTTTAATAAGTTTTCTACTTCTTGTGGCATTTTTCCGAATCTATCTATTATATCATTTTTTGTATTTTCTATATCTTCTTTGTTTCTACATAATGCTATGTTTTGATATACTTCTATTTTTTGACTACTGTTTTCAATATAACTATCTGGTATATAGCTAGATACATTTATATCTATTGTAATTTCTTGCTCTTCTTCTACTTTAATTCCTTTCATTTCTTTTACCACTTCATCTAGCAATTTACAATATGTATCATATCCAACTTGTTCCATGTGGCCGTGTTGCATATCTCCTACTAAACTTCCTGCCCCTCTTATTTCTAGGTCCCTCATTGCTATTTTAAATCCTGAACCGAATTCAGTGAATTCTTTTATTGCTTTTAATCTTTTTTCTGCAACTTCTGTCATTAGTTTATCTTTTTTATATGTTATATAAGCATAAGCTTGTTTACTTGATCTTCCTACTCTTCCTCTTATTTGATAAAGTTGTGCCAATCCTAATCTATCTGCATTTTCAACTATTATTGTATTGGCATTTGGAATATCAATCCCTGACTCTAATATTGTAGTACATACAAGTACATTTATCTTTTGATCTACAAATTCTAGCATTATATCTTCTAGTTCTTTTCCAGTCATTTTACCATGAGCAAATCCAACTTTTGCTTCTGGAACTAGTTCTTTTATTTTGTTTGCTTTTCTTTCTATACTTTCTACTTTATTATACAAATAGAATACCTGTCCACCTCTTTCTAGTTCTCTAGTTATTGCTTCCTTTATTACTTCATCATCATATTCTAATACATAAGTTTGAACTGGTCTTCTATTCTGTGGTGGCTCATAAAGGCATGACATATCACGAATTCCCACAATTGACATGTGAAGTGTTCTTGGAATTGGAGTTGCTGTCATTGTTAAAACATCCACATTAGTTTTTAATTGCTTTATTTTTTCTTTGTCTTTAACACCAAATCTATGCTCTTCATCTATTATTAGAAATCCTAGATTTTTAAACTCAACATCTTTGCTAAGCAATCTATGTGTGCCTATTATTATATCTATTTCTCCTAGCTTTAATTTTTTAATAATTTCTTCTTGTTCTTTTTTTGTTCTAAATCTATTTAGTAATTCTATTCTTATAGGAAAGTCCTTCATTCTTTCCTTAAATGCTTCATATTGTTGATTTGCAAGTATTGTAGTAGGTACTAAATATGCTACCTGTTTTTGATCCATACAAGCTTTAAAAGCACCACGTATTGCTACTTCTGTTTTACCATATCCAACATCCCCACAAAGTAATCTATCCATTGGCTTTGGCTTTTCCATATCTGTTTTTAGTTCTTGTATTGCTCTTAATTGATCTGCTGTTTCTTCATATTCAAAACTACTGTCAAATTGTTTTTGCCATTCTGTATCTTTTGAAAAAGCATAGCCTTTTATTTTTTCTCTTTTTGCATATAATTCTATTAAATCACGTGCTACTTCTCTTAAATTTGATTTTACTTTTTGTTTTGTATTTTCCCATTCTTTGCTACCTAATCTATTTATTTTTGGTGCTCTAGAATCTGTTCCTATATATTTTCTTATATTATCTAAGTTGTTTGTTGGAATATATAATATATCATCATCTTTATATTTTATTTTAATATAATCTTTTGTAACTCCATCTGCTTTTATAGTATTTACACCTATAAACACACCTATACCATTAGTTTTGTGAACAACATAATCTCCTATTTTTAAATCTGAGAATATTACTGTTTCTCCTTGTTTAAAATCTTGGCTAAGTTTTTTCCTTTTTTGTGGTACTGCAAATAATTCTTTTACACATATTACTAAAAGATTAAAATCATAGCATTCAAATCCTGATGAAAGTTCTCCTTCTTTTACAGTTATATTATTTAAATTTTCTAATTTTTCTAATAATAAATCTTTAACTTTTTTTGTATTATCTTTATTACCTGTAAGGATTACTATTGTTTTTTTGTCGTGTTGTGCTTGTTGTATTTCCTTAAAACATAAATCCATTGAACTACGAAAAAAGTTAACCTCCCTATAGCTAAAACTATATCCGTTTCTTTTTGCATGCATACTTTGTTTATCTACAAATCCTATATCTTGTTTTTCTAAATATATGGTTTGTATATTTTTTATTAATCCTAAAAAATCAATATAATTATTTAAGTTAGTTAAGGCCTGTGGCACTGTTCTGTTCTTTTCCATTAATGATTTTATTACATTTTGATTATCTTTTATTATATTTTCAGATCTTGCTTTTATTTTGCTTATTTCATCTAAAAATATTATATAATTTTCTTTTATATAATCTATTATTGTTTCACTGTTTTTATAGAAATAATTAAAATATTTATCTACTTTGCTTAAATAATTTCCGTTTTTAATTTCTTCTATATCCTCTGCAACTTTTTCTTCATCGAAATCATTTAATATGTCACTAATTACCTCTTCTATATTTCTTTCTAGCACAAACTCTGTTGCTGGATATATTTTTGCTGTTTTTACTTTTTCTGTTGACCTTTGTGACATTATATTAAATTCTCTTATTGAATCTACTTCGTCTCCCCAAAGTTCAATTCTTATACCTGTTTCTTTGGTAATACCAATATCAATTATTCCACCCCTTATGCTGTATTCTCCTGCGTTTTCTACTAAGTCTCTTCTTTCATAACCCAGGTAAAATAATTTTTTCTTTAACTCTTCTAATTCTATTATTGAATTTTCTTTTATTTCTACTATATTTTTATATAATTCATTTTTTGTTACTATTTTTTGAGAAGCCGCTTCTATTGTTGTTACTATAATTTTGGCTTTTTTACTATATATATTATTTAAACAGTTTATTCTTTCATTTGAAATATCTTTACTCTCTGCTAAATAATCATAAGAAAGTATTTCTCTTCTTGGAAAATATTCTACTTTATTAGTAAAATATTGTAAGTCTTTTATAATTTTTTTTGCTTGTAATTCATTATATGTTACTATACAAATTGGTTTTTCTGTATAAAAAAATGTTGAATATGCAAAATGAATTTTTGCAACATCAGTAAGCCCAGATAACATTATTGGGCTTATTCCTTGTTTTACATCATCTATGTAGCTATTAAATTTTTTAAAATTAGGCAATATTTTTATTGACTCGTCCATTAGAACCTCTTCTTATATTATATTCAAATTAGTTTTGTATATTAGAAAATACAAAGCACATTTTATTATAGCATGATTTTGTGGTAATTACAATGTTTTAAAAGTACATAAAAAGAAAAAGTGTTGATAAAATTCAACACTCTAAATACTTTCTATCTTCCTTCTTCCATCTTTTTTAATTCAGTGTTTAATAACATCTCTTCTGCATCAAATGGATAATCTCCTAATCTTCTTGTCATTTTATTATTTTCATTTTCCTTATTTTTCTCTTTGGTTTTTAATTCAGCATTTAATAGCATCTCTTCTGCATCAAATGGATAATTTCCTGATGGAATATTTGCCTTTATTCTTTTCATAAAATCTTCTCTATTATTCATTTTATTCTCCTTTTCGAAATGAATTGTTTTCTTTTGATATTTTCCCACGATATATTTATTGTAGCATATGTTTACATAATTGTCAACCGCTTATGCAAAATTTTCCATTTATGTTTCTTTAAATCCCTCTCCAAATACTTCTCTTGCATTTGTTATTACTATAAATGCATTGCTATCTATATCTTTTACTATTTTTCTTATTTCTCTTACTTCATTTCTTGATGCAACACAAAACAGCACTTCTCTATCTTGTTTTTTATACATGCCTTTTCCATAAAGAGATGTACTGCCTCTTTTTATCTGGTTTCCTATTTGTTCTGCTATTTCATCATTTTTTTGTGATATTATATATACAATTTTTGCAAAATCAATACCTTCAAAAAAGATATCAAGCATTTTTCCCATTATATATATTGTAATTGCAGAATATAGTCCTATTTCTAGTTCTTTAAAAAATATAACGTTTGCCGCAACAATTATAGTATCTAATATTACTAACAAATTGCTAATTCTTATATTAGGTTTATATGCTTTTATAATTTGTGTTAAAAGGTCTGTTCCTCCTGTTGATGCATTTGCCTTTAATATAATTGCTGTTCCTATTCCTGCAATTATTCCTCCATAGATGCATGCCAAAAATCTATCTGTTGTAATTGGTTTTAGTTTTTCAAATACATTTAAGAATATTGATAATCCTGCTGTTCCAACTATGGCATTTAAAAAAAAGTGTTTTCCATTTTTTATTAATGACATTATAAATAGTGGAATATTTAAAACTAGTACTGTGGTACCTAGTGGTATGTTTAATAAATAGTACACAATTGTTGCAATACCAGAAAAGCCTCCTGAGGATAGCTGATTTGGAAGTAAGAATAAGCTTGTAGATCCTGCAACCAAGGCAGTTCCTACAACAATTTGAATAAATTGTACTATCAAACGCTTTACTTTTATAATTTTTCTTTTTGTTTTAAATTTAGTCACAAAAAACACCCATACTTAGTATGGATGTTTTTAAAAGTATCTATTCATCTAAAAAATCTGTATATGTTTTTAAAATTTCTATTTCAAATTTTCCTGGTTTAATTTCTTTGCTTTGAATTATTTTTGTATCCACATCATATAAATCTTTTAGTTTTTTTATATTTTCCTTTTTATGTCCAACAATATTATTTATATTTTCTGGATTTACTTTTATTTCTATTTCCTTAACTTTTACATTAAATTTTTTAATTTTTTCAAGTATAGAATCATACCAAATACTATCTTCTACTAGTTGCCCAAAAGCCTCATGATATGGTCCTGCAACAACTTCGCTTTTTGCATTTTTAGGATCAGAAATTATATCAGTATTTTGCAATCCCATTCTTATTACTGTAATTTTTTTATTTGTAAAGAAATAATATAGTTCTTTACATCTTTCTACTGCCTGTGATAGTGGAATTGGTTCATATTCTCCATTTTGATACTCTTTTTCTAATTCCGTTCCTTTTATTACTAGAACTGGATATAATCTTACTATTTTTGGTTTTAATTTTGCTAAATCTTTTGCTGTATTTAATTCATCTATTTTTGTACTTTCTGGAAGTCCTATCATCATTTGATGTCCTAATACAAATCCATGCATTCTTATTAATTTTGATGCTTTTTTTACATCTTCAAAAGTATGTCCTCTTTTGCATTTTTTTAATATATAGTCATTTGTTGATTGAACTCCTAATTCTATTGTTTTTACACCATATTTTTTTAGTAATTTTAATTTTTCTTTATCTATATAATCTGGTCTAGTTGAAATTCTTATAGAATGAATTTGTTTATTTTTCACAAATTCATATGCAGCTTCCAAAAGTTCCTCTTGTTTAGCTTCATCTATTCCTGTAAAACTTCCTCCAAAAAATGCTACTTCTTTATGAAGACTTTCATCTTTAAAACTTTTTAAATATTCTTCTATTGTTTGTTTTACATCCTCTGCTGTTACCTGCTTAGTTTGTCCACTTATACTTTTTTGATTACAAAAAGTACAATCATTTGGGCAACCTAAATGTGGTACAAATATTGGTATTATGTATTGTTCACTCATTTTTTCCCTCCAATGCATTATGTGCAGCTTCCATTTCTGCTGCCTTTTTAGTACTACCTTGTCCAATTGCTAAATGTTTCCCATCACATTTTACTTCTACTACAAAAGTCTTATTATGATCTGGTCCTTTTTCATCAATTACTGTATATTCAATTTTTACGTTTCCATGTATTTGTAGTTTTTCTTGTAAAACTGTTTTATAATCTTTCATCCCTACATGTTTGCTCGCAATTTCTATTTGATCTTTTAAATTTTCTATTATGAATTTTTCTGCATTTTCTAAGTTTGAATCTTCATATATTGCAGCAATCACTGATTCTACACTATCTGCAAGTATCGCTGGTTTTTTATTTCCTCCACATGCTATTTCACTTTTCCCTAGTTTTAAGAAATCACTAAAATTATGCTTTAAAGCAACTTGATAAAGACTGCTTTCACAAACAACAGAAGCTCTAACTTTAGTCATTTCTCCTTCTTTTAGTTTTCTATAATTATTATATAAATAATTACTTGTTACAAACTCTAATATACTATCGCCTAAAAATTCTAGTTTTTCATTACTTTCTACTTTTTTTTCATGTGCATACGAAGTATGTGTTAATGCGGTTTTTAGTAGTTCTTTGTTTTTAAATGTATACCTTATGTTTTGTTCTAATCTTTCTATATCCACGGCTTGTCCTCCTTTCTTTGAAAATTTGGATTTTATTTAATAATTTTTTCTATTTCTTCATATATTTTGTCTTCTACATAATTTACAGATACTTTTTTTGCATTTTGTCCCATTTGTTCAAGTTTGTTTTTATCTTTTAGCATCTCTTCTATTGTATTAGATAAACTTTGTGCATTTAGATCTTTATCTAATATTATTCTTGCTGCTCCCACTTTTTCTAATACTTTAGCATTATACTCTTGATGATTTTCGGTTGCAAATGGGAATGGAATAAATATTGCTGGTTTTCCAATTTTAGCTATCTCTGTAATTGTCATAGCCCCACTTCTTGAAACTATTATATCTGCTACATTCATTACCTCTTCCATATTATAAATATATGGTATAATCTTGACATTTTCTATTTTATTAATATTTATTTTTTTCTCTTTTAGTTCTTGTTTTATTACATCATATTGTTTAGGACCTGACGCCCAAATTATCTGATAATCTTTGTTTAATTTGCTTAGTATTATATCTTTTAATGTTTCATTAATAGTTTTTGCTCCTTGGCTACCTCCAAAAATTAAAATAACTGGCAAATCATTTTTTAAGCCCATTTCTTTTTTCATAATATCTTTTTGTGCTTGTGACATTGCTATTCCTTTTATTTTTGTTGGTGTTCCTGTTACTACCACATTTTTTGCTTTTGGTAGTCTTTGCTTTGCTTCTTCAAAACCTACTAAAATCGTATCCACCTTTTTTGCTAGCATTTTAGTTGCTACTCCTGGAAAGGCATTACTTTCATGTAGCAATGTTGGTATTTTATATTTTTTTGCAGCCATAATTGTTGGCCCACAAATAAATCCTCCTGTACCTATTACAATATCTGGATTAAAATCTTTTACAATCTTTTTTGCCTCTCCAAAACCCTTTAATGTTTTAAACATATTTTTTATATTACTTATGCTTATTTTTCTATTTATGCCATAAGCATCTATTGTTTTTAATTCATAACCTGCCCTTGGAACTAAATCATTTTCTAGTCCTCTAGTTGTTCCAATAAACATTATTCTAGCATTTCTATTTTTTTCTTTTATTTTATTTGCAATTGCAATTCCTGGATTAATGTGCCCTCCTGTTTGTGCTGCTGCAATTATTACTTTCATTTTATTACCTCCGTAAATTGTAGTTCCGGATGAATTCAGGACAGTCCCCAAAATCCCCAGGTTTGGTGATTTTAAGGGACAGTCCCTAGAATTCCCCCTCACACAAATTCCAATTTATTGTTTTTATATTTTCTGACTCTGCCTTGATATATTCAGCAATACGCCTACTGCGCATAATAGAATTATAAGTGATGTTCCTCCATAGCTAAAAAACGGAAGCGCCATACCTGTTACTGGTATAGAAGATGTTACAACCGCTATATTTATTATTGCTTGTATTCCTATTAATGAGGTTATTCCTGTTGCAAGTAAACTTCCAAACATATCTGGAGCTTTCATTGCAATTAATATTCCTCTCCAAATAAATATACCAAATAAAACTATAACAGCCACACAACCAATAAATCCTAACTCTTCTGCTAGTACTGCAAATATAAAGTCATTGTGTGGTTCTGATATGTATAAATATTTTTGTTTACTATTTCCTAGTCCTACTCCAAAAAGTCCTCCTGAACCTATTGCATATAAACTTTGAATAATTTGCCATCCTTCATCTTGAGCATAATCCCATGGATTTAAAAATGATACTATTCTTGTTAGTCTATATCCTCCTTTTTTGAAAAATTTTGCCAATATATATAATCCTATTCCTCCTGCTGTTCCTCCTAAAACTCCTAGTGTTAAAAAATGTGATATTTTACATCCCGCTACAATCATCATTATAGACACAACTGCTATTATAACAAGTGAAGCACTAAGATGTGATTGTACTCCTAGCAATACTCCCACAATTGGTAATACGAAAAATACTATTGGTTTTATAAATCCCTTCCATACATCTTTTAGCTCATTTTTATGTTTTGTTAGATATGCCGCAAAAAATAATATTATTCCTATTTTTGTAATTTCTGATGGTTGAAATGATGAAACTATTGGAACATTTTTTATCCAACGTCTTGCACCGTTTACCTCTTTTCCGAAGTCCTGGCACTAAAACTAATAATAATATAAAAAGAGAAACAACATATGCAATTTTATAAAATCTTTGATATTTTCTGTAATCAATTTTTGATATTATAAGCATTAATGCCACTCCAAGCACAGCACAAAAAGCTTGCTTTTTTACATATGTATAACTACTTCCCGTTGTTGCAAGTGATGATGGAGAACTTGCTGATAATACCATTGTTACTCCTAATGATAATAATAAAATTACAGTAATAAACAATGTAAAATCAAAAGATTTATATGTTTTGTTTTCCTTATTTATCTTCGGCATTCTTGTATCCTTCCTTTCGAAGCTTCTTTATATTGAATATAATCCTACTATACAAAGTATAAGAGTAATTACACTAAAAACTGATACTATCTTATTTTCTTTCCATCCTGATAATTCAAAGTGATGGTGAAGTGGTGCCATTTTTAGTAATCTTTTTCCTCCTGTTGCTTTAAAATACGTTACTTGCAATACAACAGATAATGTTTCTGCTACTGGAATTAAAGCAATTATTAATAATATCAATGGCATCTTCAAATATAAAGCCATTGCAGCAATTACTCCTCCGAAGTAATAATGAGCCAGTATCTCCCATAAATACTCTTGCTGTATTTAGATTAAATATTAAGAATCCTAAACATGACCCTACTATTATACTTCCAAAAACGATTACTTCTTTTACATCCAAAATTATTGCAATTACTGTTAAGCATGTCGCAATAATTGCTGATATACTAGTACTTAACCCATCTATTCCATCTGTTAAGTTTATTGCATTTGTAGTTCCTAGCATTACAAATATAACAAAAGGTATATACAAAAGCATTGGTAATACTATATATTTTTTAGCAAAAGGGATAAATGTTTCTGTTCCTAAATGTATTCCTCTTGTTAAATATAATGTATATGCCACTGAAATTATTAGTAATCCTAGCATTTTATATGCTGGTTTTAATCCTTTTGTATCCCTTAAAACTAATTTTTTAAAATCATCTATAAAGCCTATTGTTCCAAATCCTATTGTTATTAATAGTAATGGTAGAATATTTCTTGCTGTTTCCGGCTCTCTTGTCCTGTAATAAATATAGCCTCCAATTGTTCCTATAATTATTCCGAAGTGCAATTATTATTCCACCCATTGTTGGAGTTCCCTGTTTTTTGTAATGTGACTGAGGTCCATCATCTCTTTCAATTTGACCAACCTTTAGTTTTTTTAAAATAGGTATTACAAAAATTGATATAATTACTGTTGCTATAAATGATACAAATAGTATTCTTGTCTGAAAATACAAATTTTGTTCCCCCCTCAAAAACTCTTTTATTATTACTTGGGCGCACCCTGTGCGCCCTTATACTTTTTGTTTATGTTAGCATAATTAATGGCATTATTTTATTTCATTAATTTTTTTATTATTTCTCTTTCATCAAATGGATATTTTTTGCCATTTATTTCTTGATATGTTTCATGTCCTTTTCCAGCTAGAACAATAATATCATTTTTGTTGGCCATATCTATTGCATATTTTATAGCCTCAATTCTATCTACTATTGTTATATATTTTCCTTTTGTTTTTTTCATTCCATCTTCTATTTCTTTTACTATTTCAGATGGTTCTTCTGTTCTTGGGTTATCTGATGTAATTACTGTAAAGTCTGCAATATTTCCAGAAATTTCTCCCATTATTGGTCTTTTGCCATGATCTCTATCTCCTCCACAACCAAATACAGAAATTACTCTTCCTTTTGTATATACTTTTACTGCTGATAAAATATTTTGTAGACTTTCTGGTGAATGAGCATAATCTATCATTATTGTAAGGTCTTTTTTATTTGGTACAAGTTCACTTCTTCCTGGAACCCTAACATCAACTAAAGCTTCCTTAATTGTTTCTGCATCTATTCCAAATTTTAAAGCTACACTTATTGCTGCTAATGAATTATATACACTAAATCTTCCTGGTATTCCTGTTTTTACTCTTTCATTTTTTTGTCCTATTTTTACTTTAAAATCTACACTTGAATTTGTTATTGTTATATCTTTTGCTAATAAATCAGCTGCATTGTCTATACCATATGTTTTTATGTCACAATTTTTTGCTATTTTTTTTACTTTTAATACATTAAAGTCATCTGCATTTATAAATCCTATTTTGCACATATCAAATAATTTCAATTTTGAATTAAAATAGTCTTCCATATCTGGATGTTCTTTTGGACTAATATGATCCTCAGAAAAGTTTGTAAATAATCCTATATCAAATTGGCAATCATCTACTCTATGTAATTTTAAACTTTGTGAAGAAACTTCCATAACTACTGTATCTATTTTTGCCTCTACCATATCTGCAAAAAGTTTTTGTAATTCTAAACTTTCTGGTGTTGTTCTAGAACTTTCTCCTAAATTTTTGTCTCCTATATAATTCGCAACAGTTCCTATTAAACCAACTTTGTGACCAGCTTTTTCTAACACTCTTTTAATCATAAAAGTTGTAGTTGTTTTTCCTTTTGTTCCTGTTACTCCTATCAATGTAAATTTTGAAGATGGATTGTTGTAAAAATTGCAAGCTATTTTTGATGTAGCAATTCTTGTATCTGGAGCAGAAATAACTATTGTATCATCTTTAATATCTGATTTTTTTATTGTTTCGCCTTCTTGTATTACAATTACCTTTGCGCCATTTTCTACTGCATCCTTTATGTATTTGTGCCCATCTGTGTCAAATCCTTTTATTGCAATGAACATATCTCCTTCCTTTACATTTTTTGAATTATGTGTAATTCCTTTTACGTCTGTATCAAGATTTCCTTTGGCTTTCAAGCCTTCAATTCCATTTAATAATGATTTTAATTTCATTTTTATCTTCTCCTTTTTTTGTTTTTAATACAAAGGGTAAAATTATTTATCCCTAATTTTATTGATACACATGTATTATATAATTAATTTTGCGTTTTGTATAGTAAAATTGAATATTTAATTAAACAAATTGCAATTTGTCTAATTGGCATAAATTGTTACCTTTGTTCCTGTATTTATTTTTATTCCAGTTTTAGGTAATTGATCTCCTACTGTTTCTCCTTCCCCTATAATTTCTACTTCTAGCCCTAATTCTTTTAATGCTTTTTTTGCATCAGTTATAGACATTCCAGTCACTTCTGGCATTGTTACTGTTTCTATTACTTCCTCTTCTTGTTTTTTTGTTTCTAAATATGGTAATACTTCTCCGTAAAACTTGTGAAGCTATTGGTGCTGCTATTGCACCTCCTTGGTGTCCTCCTTCTCCAGTTGGATTATATAAAATAATTATAATTGCAACTTCTGGATCTGGTATATCTGCTACTCCAACAAATGACGTTACATATTTTCCAGTATTTACTCCGTCTTCTGATGTCCCTGTTTTTCCACCAATCGAATATCCACTTACTCTGGCATTTTTTCCTGTTCCCTCTGATACAACAGATTCCATCATGCTAAGCACTTTTTTTGCTGTTTCTTCTGATATTACTTGTTCTCCTTGCTTTACTTCTATATCATGTCTTTCTCCCGTTTTACTATCTATTGTCGCCTTTACTAATCTTGGCGTAAATTTTTTCCCATTGTTTGCAATTGTAGATAACATTGTAAGCATATGTATTGGTGTTACTTCAAATCTTTGACCAAATGATATTGTAGCAAGTTCCACTGGGCCAACTTTTTCTTTTTTTAAAAATATACTTCCTGCTTCTCCTGGCAAATCTATTCCCGTTTTGGAAAGCAACCCAAATTTCTCTAAATATTTATAATATGTTTCCACTCCTAATTTTTGTCCGTAGTCCTATAAAAACTGGATTACAAGAATTCATTAACGCTTGCCTTAAACTTTCTGCTCCATGAGGTCTATAATACCTCCAGCATTTTATTCTCGTTCCTGCAATATTTATAGAGCCAGTACAGCAAAACTCTCCAGCCCTATCTGTATCAGTTATTCCTTCTTCCAATGAAGCTGATGCAGTTACAAGCTTAAATGTAGACCCTGGCTCATAAGTATCTGATATTGCTTTATTCCTCCACATTTGAGCAAGTGCATTTGATTTATCTCCTGCAGATAAGTCATCCCATACAATCTTTAAATCTTCTTCATTTATTAAATATGGTTCATTTAAATTATAATTTGGATAATTAGCCATTGCTAAAATATCACCAGTTTTTGGATTTGATATTATTATATTCCCTCCACCTGTACAAACATTATCAACACAAGCCTGTGCCAAATATTTTTCTGCAATAGCCTGTATTGTCATATCTATTGATAATATTAAATCATCTCCATTCACCGCTTCTACATAATCTTCTCCTGCCGTACCTAGCTCAGAACCTGTGGCATCTGTTAATTTTAATATTTTCCCTTGTTCGCCTTTTAATATGCTATCATATCTACTTTCAATTCCTTCCAGACCTTGATTGTCACTTCCTGTAAACCCTATAACATTAGATGCAAGTGTGCCATATGGATAATATCTTTTTGTATCTTCATCTATATTAACCCCTGTTACAATATTATTTTCATCTAGCCAAACTCTAAGTTCATTTGTTTTTTCTTTATCAACTTTTTTTACAATTGTTTCTATCGAACTTCTTTTACTTACTTTCTTTAAAACATTTTCATAATTTAGATCAAATATCTCTGCCATCTTTTTGGCTAGTTTTTCCTTGTTTTGTGGAGCTATATTTTTAGGTGTTACAGAAACCGTTTCCACACTAGCACTTACTGCTAATACATTTTTGCCAGTACTATCATATATTGTCCCTCTTTTAGGATTTATTTTTCTATTTAATGTTTGTTGGGAATACGCCATTGACTGTAATTCCGAACCTTGCACGAACTGTATTACCCCAATTCTTACAATCAGTAAAAAGCATAATATAGAGGTAATAAATATCATATTTCTTAATCTTCTTTTTCTTTTAATATTTGTAGGTTTCATAAGCTCTCCTAATATAATAAAAATAAGATTAGTATTATTTATTTATCTAATACTAATCTTATTTAAATATATTCTTAATTGTATTTATTATTACCTTAAAAGGAGACTCTTTTTCGTCTATTACCACTTCTTCTGAGGCTGGTTCAATGTAATCATTTTTTGGAAGTGTCATATATATTGTTTGTTTTGAATTTAATTTTTGCATTCCTAATTGTGTTTTTGCTTCTTGTTCTAAGTTGTTTAAATTCATTCCATTTTCTATTGCTACTTCCAATTGAGCATTTTGTTTTTCCACTTCTGCTAATTCCGACTTCAAGTCTTGTATTTTAGCAAAATTCTCGTCTATCTGTGAATTTCTTAAACTTATACCAAAAATTATTAAAAAACCTATTGCTATATATTTTATTACTTTCATTTTTCTCTTTTTTATTTCATTTACTTTATTTTTATTTGTTGTTTGTACTTTTCTTGCTGTTGTTTTTTTCTTTTTATATGGATTTTTTACAGGCGTATATTCTGGCTCAAGTTTTCTTGGACTTGTTTCATATTGATATTTACTAAAATTTCTTGGCACTTTTATACACCCCCTTCAAAATTCATTATATATTTTATATCTTTTCAAATACTCTTAATTTTGCGCTTCTACTTCTTGAATTTTCTTGCATTTCTTTTTCTGTTGGTAAAATTGGTTTTTTAGTTATAATTTTACCAAGACTTACATTTCCACACACACAATAAGGTAAATCTTTTGGACAAGTACATTTTCCCTCTGCATCTACATATGCTTTTTTTACCATTCTATCTTCTAGTGAATGGAAAGTTATTACACATAATCTTCCTTTACTATTTAAAGCTGTTATCGAATTTTTTATCGTATTGTACAAAGGTTCTATTTCATTATTTACTTCTATACGTATTGCTTGAAATGTTCTTTTGGCTGGATGAGAATTTTTTTCTCTAAATTTACCTGGAATACTCTTTTCTATTATTTTTACAAGTTCTCCAGTTGTTTCTATCTTTTTATTTTTTCTATATTCGCAAATATTTCTTGCAATTTTTCTAGAAAATTTCTCTTCGCCATATTCAAATATTATTCTTGCTAAGTCCTGTTCCTTATAGTTATTTACTATATATTCGGCTGTAAGTTTCTGAGATTTATCCATTCTCATATCTAGAGGTCCGTCGTCCATATATGTAAATCCTCTTGTTTTTTCATCTATTTGATATGAAGAAACTCCTAAATCTAGTAAAATTCCATCTACGCCTTTTATATTTAAATTTTTAATTATTTCATCTATATTGTCATGATTATCATGTACATATTTCACATTGTTAAACTTTTTTAATCTTTCTTTTGCTACTGCTAAAGCTTCTTCATCTCTGTCTATTCCAATAAGCATACCTTTTTCAGAAAGTTTTTTTACTATTTCTAAGCTGTGCCCAGCACCGCCCATTGTTCCGTCTACATATATTCCGTCTGGTTTTATATTTAAATTTTCTATACATTCATTTAGTAATACTGATACATGATTAAATTCTATCTTTTCCAATTTAAACCTCAACTAAAAAAATAGCATTAAACAGTTGGTAAAAATATATGTACCAACTGTCTTCCTCTTTTGTTTATATAATTCTTTTGTTTCTTTTGGCTTTCGCCATTTTTCTTTTGTGTGTTTTTTACAACCCCTCTTAAAAAGTCGTATTGATTTCTTTTGTACTTAATATTTTTTCTTTAGTGTGTATAATTTTACTTGTTAAGTAAATTATAATTGTAATCTTTTGTGTAATTTATTTTTAGAATATTTTCTTTGGTGTTTTTTTAATTTTTCTTTTGCACTAGTTTTCTTTAGTACTTCTTTTATCTTTTGTATTCTTTTCTTTAGTATTTTTTGCTTTCTTTTGTATTTAATAATTTAATCTTTAGTATCTTGTTTTTTATCTTTTGTGTTTTATATAAACTTTTCCAAGTTATATACCTAAGTTTTCTATTCTTTCTGCAATTTCATCTGCTGCTAGATTTTCTTCTTCACTATATTTAAGCCATTTTTCTTTGCTCCAAATTTCTATTTTGTCTAATACTCCTATTATAACTACTTCTTTTTCTAATCCTGCAAACTCTCTTAAATTGCTATTTATTAAAAATCTTCCTTGCTTATCAAGTTCGCATTCAGTAGCTCTTGCTAAGAAAAATCTTTTTAATGCTCTTGCATCTTTATTTGTAAGTGGAAATGTTCTTAATTTTTCTTCGAAGTTTTTCCATTCGTTTCCGCGAATATACAAACAAGCATCCATCTAGTCCTTGTGTTATAACAAACTTTTCTCCAATGTCTTCTTTTAATTTAGAAGGCATTATAAGTCTACCTTTTGTATCAATTGAGTGCTCATATTCGCCTATTAACAAATGTTCCACCTCTTTTCACTTTTGAGGATTTTTATTCCACTTTCCTCCACTTCGCTCCACTTCGAACTTATTTTATACGATTAGATTATAAAATGCAATACTTTTTGCAAAGTTTTTTAATTTTTTTGCAAAAAAATACACCTACAAATGTTAAGTTTTTATTTAACACTTGTGGTGTATTCTATATTGTTTATTTTTTACTTATATTATCTAGTTTGTTCTTCTTCATTATCTCTATTATCTCTATCTTCTTCATTAGAAAAAGGCTTAACTGATTCTTTTTTCTTTTTCTTAAAGCCAAAACCATAGCCAGCAGGTTCTAATGGAAACTTTTTTTGTAATTCTTCTGAAAGAGGCGATCTCTTTTTATCAATTTCTGCTTGTAAATTTTTTGATATTTCTTCACAATCCTGTTTTTTACCCTCTGTATTTGCCGGTAATCTCATAGTATTTAATACTGGAATTCTGCTTATTAAATGCCAAAATCTTAAATGTTTCACAGCTTCAAATTGAGTTCCTAAGTCATTGTTATCTTTTAATAATTGATTGTTTAATCTATATAATGTTTTATCAGAAATAGCTTCTGAGTCTCCCAATTCCATATCAGCATTATATTCAAATTTCAAATCTTCTTCCGCATTAGCAGCTTTTACATAATTAGATAACAAATCATTTCTTTCAGCTTTTAAAAATAATTTTAACAAAACAGGATTTAGGCGTTTAAAATTTCTATATTTCCATTCAAATTTTTCTCCTTGTTTTTTTTCTACATATTGTTTTATATATTTAAAAGTTTCTCTTCTAACACTTCTTGGATTTTTTAATGCTTCTTCCAAAGTTATTGCTGCAATTTGATTTGATTTCCCATTTATCTCTTCATAGAATACAGCTAACCCTGTCTTAGGATCTATTGTTACAGAATCCTTTCTTTGTACTGGTTGTGCATTTACTGGTTGTGGATTTGCTGGTTTTGGTTTTTGTTCTGGCACGCTTTGTTGTACTACTTTTTGTTCTACCTGCTTTTGTTCTGGTACTCTTTGTTGTACTACTTTTTGTTCTACCTGCTTTTGTTCTGGTACTCTTTGTTGTACGACTTTTTGTTGTACTTGTTTTTGTTCTCGCATGCTTTGTTGCTCTGTTTTTTGTTGCTCTGGTTTTTGTTGCTCTGTTTTTTGTTGCTCTGCCCCACTTTTTTGCTTTGATTCAAAGAATTCTTTTGTTTCATCTAAATTATTAAAATTTAAGCTTTCTATTTTTTTGGTCTCTTCTTGCAATTCCTTATAAACACTCATCGGATTTTTGTCTTTAGGTACTAATTCTTCCAAAATTGCTTGGTTTGCCTCTATTTTTACATTTAACATTTTTGTTTCTACTTCTAGATCTGCTATATTATCTCTTAGTTTCTTTAAAAGTTCTCTATTAGGCTTATTAGTCTCTCCCTCTGTAGGAATAGTGTTTTCTAACCACTTTAAATGTGCTTTTTTTCCATAAATCTCTTCTTTTAGAGATTTAATTCTAGTATAATCTTCATTTAATTTACTATTAGTTTTATCTAATTTATCCATTTTTTCATGATAGTCTTCTAATATCTCTTCCTTTTTCGATTTTACTTTGCCAGAAACTAATTTTACATATGCATCATATTCCTCCTTTTTTTTATTATAAGATAATTCAACATCTTTATAAAATGAAGTTTCTTTATTAGAAAAGTTCTCTTTCTCTTTGCTTAATTTTTTCCTCTCTTCTCTTAGATTATTCAATTCGTCTTTTGCCTTCTCCATGTATTCTAATAAACCTTTTACTTTTTGCTTCATAATTTCCCCCCTACTCATTATTTACATAATTCAAGTATAATTATATCATATTTATAATTTTTTTGCAACTTTTTATAGACCTTTCGGCCATTTTCTCATATCTTTTCTTTTTATCTTTAACTTTTTCTTCTAATGGTGGTAGTATTCCAAAATTTGCATTCATTGGTTGAAACTTTTCATTTGGTGAAGAAACGTAATTTGTTAATGCTCCTATTACTGTTTCTTTTGGGAAAATTATTTTTTCTTCTTGTTTTAGTTCTTTTACTGCATTTATTCCAGCAAATAAACCTGACGCAATTGATTCTACATATCCCTCTACTCCTGTTATTTGTCCCGCAAAGAAAATATTATTATTAGCCTTTAAATTACCTTCTTTGTTTAACAATTTTGGTGAATTTATATATGTATTTCTATGCATAACACCATATTTTATAAATTCTGCATCTTCTAGTCCTGGTATCATAGAAAATACTCTTTTTTGCTCTCCAAATTTTAAATTAGTTTGAAATCCTACCAAATTATATAATGTACCGCTAGTATTATCTTGTCTTAATTGTACAATTGCATATGGCCTTTTACCTGTTCTTGGATCATCAAAGCCAACTGGTTTTAATGGTCCAAATCTAATTGTATCTTCCCCTCTTTTTGCCATTACTTCTATTGGCATACATCCTTCAAAGATCTCTTTTTTTTCAAATTCATGTAGAGTTACAACCTCCGCGTTTATAAGTTCGTTATAGAATCTTAAATATTCCTCTTCATTAAACGGAAGATTTATATAGCTTGTATCTTCTTGCTTTTTTAGTCTTTCTTTCCATTCTTCTATACTTTCTTCTTTTTTCTTTTCCTGTGAATATCTATCTCCATAAAAAGCAATATTCATATTAATACTGCTCTTTTCCACAATTGGTGCAGCAGCATCATAAAAATATAGTTTATTTTCCCCTGTTATTTTTAAAATTTGTTCTGCCATTTTATCTGATGTAAGCGGCCCTGTTGCGATAATAGTTATAGCATCTTTTTCTAAATTGCCTATAAATTCTTCTCTTATAATTTCTATATTTTCATTTTCTTCTATTTTTTTAGTTACTAATTTAGAAAATTCATCTCTATCTACAGCTAACGCTTGTCCTGCGGGAACAGCTGTTAAATCAGCACATTTTATAAGAAGTGAGTCAAGTTCTCTTAACTCTTGTTTTAGTAATCCACATGCATTTGTAATTGCATTTGATTTAAAAGAGTTACTGCAAACAATCTCTGCTAAATTGTTATTCGAATGAGCGGGAGAAAAAACGCTAGGTTTCATCTCATATAATTTTACTTTAATACCTCTTTTAGCAATCTGGTAAGCGGCCTCACAGCCAGCTAATCCCCCTCCAATAACATTAATATAATCTTTCATATCTTCATCCTTTTAAAAAAAATCCTGATGAACATTTTTCATCAGGGCTATTTTATCACATATTATAAAAATAATCCATTATTCCAGTATATATTCCCCAAGCTAGTTTTGTTTGATAATCATCTGTTAGTAACAGTTGTTCTTCTTCTGGATTTGACAAGAAGCCACACTCTACTATACTTATTGGTATTTCCACATGCTTTATTATATATACATTATCTATTTTAAGTGGTACTCTATCATTCTGCTTTTGTATTGTTTGATTTAAACTGTTTTGTATACATGTTGCTAGTTTTTGTCCTTCTGGGCTTTCTTGCTTATAAAATGTTTGCCATCCCCAATATTGTTGCTGTGGTATTTTGTTCAAGTGAATTGATACAAATATATCTGCACTTGATTCATTGCCTATTTTCACTCTATTATGAATATCTGATATCTTTTTTTGTTTTAATGTATTACTGTCCAAATCATATATTGCATTTTCATCTGAGCGTGTAAGTATTACAGTTGCGCCAGATTGTTCTAGCAGATTTTGCACTTTTAACGCTATTTTTAAATTACTCTCTGCTTCAGTTGTTCCGTTACTGCTTTGAGCGCCTTCATCCGGAACACCATGTCCTGCATCTATTACAATCACTTTATTGTTTACTGGCAAAGCCACTGTTGCAACTGTTTTATTTTTTGTATTATTTACATTGTATGCTGTAATTGAATACAAAAACATAAATGTCGCAATTATTCCCGCCCAAAATATTATCTTTTTTCTATTTATTACTACCATAAAAAACACCTCATATAAAATATATATGAAGTGTTTTTTAATGTTATTCTTTTTATTAATCATTTTCTTCTCTTCTATCTATAGCATAAGAACTTCCCATTGTTGTTTTTGATAGATGCTTAACCTGTGCTCCGACTTCTCCTATTTCTAAAGTATTTGAAAATCTCTTTGCATCTGCTACCACGACTCCTATTGAAATAGATGTTAGTGGAAATTGTTCCATTACTCCTTTTCTGTTTTGAACTTCTATGTATTTTCTTTCTATATCTGTATCGTTAAAAAGCTTTAAAACTTCCACGTCAAACTCTGCAATTATATCTTGACATATTGCTTCATAGTCTATATCATCATTTGTTATTGCAACAAAATCATCACCACCTATGTGGCCAACGAATGCATCTGTACTTTCTAATGCATGTATGTGTTTTGTTATTATTTTTGCAGTTAATTTTATTATCTCATCGCCTTTTAAAAATCCATATACGTCATTGTATGCTTTAAAGTTATCTAAATCAATATACAATACAACAAATGGTTCTTTTTTTAATAGTCTTTTTTTAAGTTCTGTTTGTATTGGCAAATTCCCTGGTAATCCTGTAAGCGGACTAACGGTTCTATTTACAGTTAATAATCTTGATAGATTTTTTATTATATAATACAAATAATCTTTAATCTCTTTTTTTGAAATAACATATTCTACTGATCTTTCTAAAATATCTATTTTATGCTCTTTTGAATCATCGGCTGTTATTACTATTATAGGAGTAATACTATTATCCTCATTTTTTCTTATTTTTTCGCATAATTCTAATACATCTTCATTAATTGATTCTTCATTAATTATTATAAGACTTGGAATACTTTTTAGAGAAAGCTCTAATTTATCTGGATTTATATTTCTAAATCTAAATGCTCTTTCCTCTTCAAATAGTTCTCTTAACGTCATTATTAAATCATTATTACAGTCTATAATATGTATTTCTTTAATCATCTTTTTCTCCTATCATTAGTATTTTATGGGTACTGGCATTGCCCTACATATGTTTTTTGTGTATCTTCATTACTTGTTGCTACTATTGCTACTTCATTCTTTCCTTCTTTTAAATTGAAATAATAGAATAACTCTTTCTTTGTAGCATCATATCCACTAAAGTTTTGATCATATGCTAAAGTTTGTCCATTTACTGAAAACTCAACTTTTTTAAATCCAAGTTCATGAGTAATTTTTAAATATAATTTATCTCCTTCTCTATAAACTTCTATTTCTGGGTCTGTTTTTCCCACATATGTTTTTCTTGATATTTCTGTATTGCCAGCAGCATCAACCGCTGTAATTATTAATGTATTTGTTCCTTTTTTGGCAGTTATTTTTATATTAATTTCCTTAGCAACAGTTTCTCCTTCTTTTGGTTCTGCTTCTACTTTAACAGTATTTTCTTCTGGTTCATCTTCCCATCTATATGTTGCATATGCAAGTTCTGTTTCATCTGTTACTGTTATATTTGTTCCATCTGTTTTGTCCAAGTCTATTAATGGCTTTTCTGTGTCTTTTGTTCCTGTATATTCTTTACTTGTTTCAAACTCTTGAGCATTTCTATCAATTACTTTTACAGTTAAAGTATTTGTTCCTTTTGGTATTGCAATAGACTCACTGTATTCACTTGTTCCGTTTAATGATTTTTCAGTCTTATCATTCAAATCCCAATAATATGTGATTTTTTCTATTCCGCCTTCAGCCTTTGCAGAAATTGTAGCTTCATCTTCCACTTGGTCTAAAACTATTTCTGGTTTTGCTATTTTATTTATCTTACTTTTATTTATTAATTTATATGAATAAACGCCTATCAAAGCTGCGCCAAAAATAAAAATTGCAATAGCAAAAACTTTAACTATTTTATTAAATTCTGGTGAATTCATTTTTTGTTTTGTCTTCTTTTTATTTGGATCTTCTGTTGATAATATTTGATTCATTCTATCTTCTCCTTATAAAACAGATTATAACATAATAAAATTATATTTGTAAATAAATTTAAAAAATTTCCATTATAATACAAATTGGAATTCATCCCTCACTTCGTTCGGGCGTTTTAAGGTAGCCTAACCTTGTTGTATACGGAAAAATCTTACATGAGGTCAAGATAAAAGTCGATTTTTCCTATACAATAAGAAGAGATTAGAATTTAATTCTAATCTCTTCTTATTTCATTTATGACTTTAATACATATTTCTTTATTAAGATTATTCCTCCACCTACGATTGCAAGTGTTATTGTTATTAATGTAAAGTAACTCATAAATTGTGTTGCACCTGTTTTTATTGATAGAATTACTAATGCAAAGTCGTCATCGTCTTCTTGTTCTTCTTTATATGGATTTTCTTTGTTGTTTGGTGTTGAGTCTATGTCATCTGTATTGTAGTCGTTTGCATCTTCTGATATTTCTGCTATATTTATTTTTTGTCCTAGATTCTTTTCACTATTTATCCATCTGAATGTTATTTCTAGTTCTTTTGATTCTCCTGGATTTAATAATACAGTTTCTAGTGCTCTTGTTACTATTTTGTCATCTCCAGATTTTACCCATCCATATTGTTTGTTGTTTCCATCCTCTACATGGAATTCTAATCCTTCTGGAATATAATCTGTTACTTCTGTTGCATATCCTGGAATTTCTCCTTCGTTTGTTACTCTTATTTTGTATACAAATTTAACAACAGTTTTATTTAATTTTTTCTTGTCTAATTCTACTTTTGCTATTGGTTCTGGTTCGTTGTTGTTTCTTATTCCTTCTCCAGTGCTTTCTGTTAAGCCTTTATTTGGTTTAAATCCAGTATTTGTTGTAGTTGTTTTTCCATTTACTGTTACTACTGATTGTGTTACCCATTTTAATAAGCTTAAATCAAAGATTGGTATACGTACTTTTTCTATATCTTCGTCATCTTCATCTTGCCATTCGTTTGGTGTTGAATCTTCGTCATCCCCACTATCTTCTGTAATTTGTGCTTGATTTATTATTACTCTATCCTTATCAAAGTCTTTTGGTTCTTTTATTGTAAATACTACTTTTACGTCTGCATAACTTAATGTTTTTGTTTCTGGGTCAAATGCTTTTATTAATGTTTTTTCTAAGTATCTTGTTCTTATCATTGTTGCTTCTTCTGCTTTTGTTGTTATAACATATTTTTTACCATTATATTCTATAATGTCTTCTTTAGCAATGTTTTCATCGCTTTCTGTCATTTCTCTATACATTACCCAGCCATATGCTTTGTTTGTTGCATCATCTGCCTCAAATACTAATCCATTAGGTATATCATCTGAAACTTCATATGCATATCCATCTTCTGAGCCTTCATTGTAAACTCTTATTGTATATTCTACTTTGCTTCCGTTTTTTACCCATAATGGATCTTTTGGATGATTATATGTTGCTGTATGTTCTTTTTTGCCATTTCTATCATATGTTCCATCTATTAATGTACTTACATCTGGCACTGGTTCTCTTGATGCTTCTGGTGCTTCTCCATCTACTTTTGTTATAAATTTACGAAGTGCTAAATCAAAATATTTTAATTGTAATTGTTCAAAATCATCGTCATCTTGTTCACCTGGTGTATATCCATTTTCTTCTTTGCCTGGTGTATGTTTATCATCTTCATAAACATTTTTTGGCTCAGAATCTCTGTCATCACCTTTTTGTTCTATTTTGTTTCCATTTTCATCATATTCTTCTGTTATTTCTGCAACGTTCTTTAATATTCCTTTATATGTGTTTTCTTTTAAAACTATACATGTTATTTCAACTTCTTGATAGAATAATCCATCTTTTTCATCATTTGTACTTTGTTGCCATAAGTCTTCATCAGCTTTTTGTGATTTATATGCTTTAATTAATTTTTCTTTTAATGCTTTTGTTGATATTGCTGCTCTTTCACCTGTTACTATTTGTATTTGGCTATAATCTGTTGGCACTTCACCTGTTATTGGATCTTTAAAGTCCTCTAGTTTTATTTTATCTTTGTTTATTTCTGATTCGTCTTTATAGAAACCATTTTCTCCAACTAAGTTCTTTATTTCAATTCCCTCTGGCAATACTTCTTTTCCTGTTGCTTCATCTGTTGTTTTTGGTATTGACCAAATGCTGTTATTTGTATAGTTAGGTAAGAAACCTAGTCCTTCTGGCAAGTAGTCTGTTACTTCTGTTGCATATCCATTTCTATCGCCTTCATTATATACCCTTATTTTATATGTAACTATATCTCCTTTTCTTACTGTTACAGCATCTTTAGGATGAACATATTCTGCTGTTGTTATTTTCTTTCCTGTTGTCGAATCTATTGTATTTAGCTTACTTGTATTTATTTTTGGTGTTCTATCTTTTTCATCTTTTAATTCTGTTCCATTTAGTTTTGTTATAAATTTACGAAGTGATAAGTCAAAAGGTGTTCCTTTTATAATTATTTTCTCAAAATCATCATCATCTTCTTGACCTTTATAATGATATTTAGAATCTGTTAAATCATTTTTATTTTCTTCGTTTCCTTTATATCCTGGTAATGGCTCTAATAAATCTTCTGCTGTTGGCTCAGTAAAGTTTTCTGGTTTAGAATCTCTATCTTTAATTTTTTCTTCTTGTGGTCTTGGTGCTGATGTATAATCCATTGTTGCAATATTTGTTAAAACCATATCATTTGCTGAAGTTTCTGCAGAAACTTTGAATTTAATATCTATTGATTTACTATCTAGTTTTTCTCCGTCAAATGGATTTAAGCCAAATAAATATGGTTGTAGTCCTGTTTCTCCTTGTGCTGGAATCTTAGATATTGTAATTGTATTTTTTTCCTTATTTATACTATATATATATTCTTTACCTTCTAATTCTTCTGCTGTGTATTCACCTGAAGTTTTAGCTTCTATAAACTCTGGATTTGATTTTGCATCAAATTCTAACCCTTGAGGTAAATAATCTGTTATAGAATATACATAACCTTCTATATCGCCTTCATTATATACTGTAAATCTGTATGTTACTATATCTTCTGTTTTTACTTCAACTGGATACTTTTTATGCTTATAGTCTGCTGTTGTTGCTTCTCCACTTGCTAGTTTTGTTACATCTATATCTGGTACTCTAGTATCTTCTAGTTTTGTACCATTAACTTCTGTTATATATTTTCTTAATGCTAAGTCAAATGTTTTTCCTGGTAAAACTAAATCTTCATAGTCATCATCATCTTCTTGATATGTGCTATTGTCTGTTGGTGGAGTGTAATCATCTAAATTTGGTTTTTCTGGTACAGAGTCATCATCATCTCCGCTATCTGCTGTTATTGCTGCTATATTTCTTAGGTTTTGCTCTACTCCACTTGCTATTGCTACAACTTTACATTCTACTTCTAAATCTGCATAATATAATCCGCCTTCGCCTTTTTCTGCTTTTTGCCAAATGCCTTCTGTTGTTTCTGATGTTTTTGTTCTGTCAAATGCTTTTATAGTTGTATCTTTTAAATTAGTTGTATCTTTTAAATTAGTTGTATCTTTTAAATAGTTAGATGTTATTGGTGTCACTTTTGAACCATCTTTTAATGTTATTTGTTCTCCTGTTTTCCATCCATATGTAGTATTTATTGCGCTTCCAGCCACTAACTCTAGGCCTGCTGGCAAGTAATCTGTTACTTCTGTTGCTTTTCCATCTACCTGTCCCTCATTATACACTCTTATTTTATATGTAACTATATCTCCTGTTTCTACTTTTTGTTTGTCTTTTGGATGAGTGTATGTTGCTGTATACTCTACCTCTCCTGTTCTATCATCTTTAATACCATTTATTAAAGTTGTTGTATCTACTCTTGGTGTTCTATCTGCAACTTCTATATTTTTTTCTGCACGTTTAATTGCTGTTATAAATTTACGTAGTGCTAAATCAAATCTTTTTGTTGATATTTCATCTTCTGCCTCTGCTTTATCTCTTTTTATTTCAATTACCGCTTGGTCATTTCCTGTAGCATACAAGAAATTTGCTGTTGCCCATTTTCCTGTTTTTGATACTTTTAGTGAAAATTTTGAGCAGTCTATATCAACAAATTTCATTGCTGATTTATATAATTTAATATAATATTCATTATTATATGTAACATTTTCTAATTTATTCTCTTCATCATCTTTTCCGATTTTTTGTAAATTTGCATCTAAAACATCAAAAATTTTTATTCTTTTTAATATATCTTTTGTTTGTTCAGAATAGCAATATTGATTAATAATATTTCCCTTTCCATCTTTTAATGCTAATTCAAAATCGTTGTATCTTGTTGCAGTTGTTGTAATTTTGAATGGTCCTATTAAATAATAATTTTCATCTGGATTTACTATTGTACCTGTACTTCCTGTATTTTCCTTAAGTTTAAATTCTGTATTTTTATCAAATTTTATCTTTACACTATCAGTTGTTTCTCTTATTTTGCTATCTGGATTTGAGCCTTCTTTTAATGCTCCTTCTATAAAATATTGATATATTCTGTTTAAATAGTTTGCGTTTGCCCTTATTTTTCCAAACACATCATTATTTTCATTTATAGCTAGCCAATTAACTGGTGTTGGATTTGTTGTTGATACTGATTCATTTTTTCCGTTTTCATCATAATTTGCAAAATACCAAAAAGCTAACTGTTGAATTACTTCTAAATCATCATCTGTTATCATCCCTTGGTTTACTTTTGCAATTCCTATTTTTGTTAGTAATTCTGTTTTATATTCTTGTGCATTGTATTTATCTGTATTTACTGGTAAATATGCATTATCTGCTATCCATAGCATTGCATTATATATGTTAACATTGTTATATGTTTTCTCATTAAAAGTAATGTTCTCTGTTCTATCTAGATTAATATTATATAATTCTTTATACTTGGCAATTACTTCATTAGCATTAGATTTCATATTTTCTATTACTGTATATTTTGTTGAGTTTGCAGAACTATTGTCACCAAATTCCACACTACCAAAGCCCTTTCCTCCTCTTATACAATAAAAGCTATCTTCGAATTTTTTATATGGAGTTTCTAATTCTCTTTTATTATAATCAAATATCTTTACTATTGAATACTTAAATTCTTGACCATCTTTATGTCTAGCGAAGGTATATTCTTCATTGTCTATGTTATTATCTCCATTATCTTCACTATATGGTCTTGTTCTTTGATATGTAAGGTCCCTTTTTTCTTCTGCTGCATATATCGCATTTGGGTTTAGTACCGCTATTGAAATCAAAGCTACTATTAATGCCATTAATAAAATCTTAATCCTTTTCATAATTTACCTTCCTTCTTACAAAATACTAACTATATATATTATAAATTTTTTTAAAATTAAATCAATACCTCTTTTTTAGGCATTTTTCTTTTGTAAAAAAACGTTCGTTAAGCCTTTACGGAAGCCATTTTTTAGAGTTTCGTTTTTTATTAGCATTAAATATTACATTTTCATGACATTTTTTTATGTGTATAATAATTTTTTCATTTTCTTGTTCTTTTGGCTTATTCCCGTAGTTATACAGCTTTTTTATATGTATAAAAATCCCTTTAGTATTTTTACTAAAGTAAGCATGCTTTTAAACGCCATATCCAATAATACATACTAATTATACAATATTTTAAGTTATTTATCAACACATTATGTAAAAAAGATTTTAGCAATTAAATCCAGTTTTTTCTATTGACTTTTTTATATAAATTTGCTATTATAGTTATGCTTTAATTTTTGCGGGAATAGCTCAGTTGATAGAGCGCTGCCTTGCCAAGGCAGAGGTCGCGGGTTTGAACCCCGTTTCCCGCTCCAGATTTTTAGTTGTTCACTATTAACTTTTTTATTGTTATTTGGTACTATTTTAATTAAAAGTGAATAAATTATATCATATCTTAAATATTCGGCGACATAGCCAAGTGGTAAGGCACGAGTCTGCAAAACTCTGATTCCCCGGTTCGAATCCGGGTGTCGCCTCCAAAAAATAAAGACTTTAAAAGTCTTTATTTTTTTATATACTGGGAAATTTCTCATTTCCTAGTATATAAAAATGCTATAATCGCTATTGCCTTTGAGATTTCCTCATTACATTCGGAAACTCAAATTGGCGAGAACAAAGGGCGACTAAAGTCGTTTTGTTCGTTATTTTACTAACTGTTCATATACATTCTTAAAATTTCCTATTAATTCTATAAAGTAATATCTTGCACTTTTTTTATTTACTATATTTTTTGTGATTATATCTATACTTTCCACATTACTATCGCCAATTTGTAGTGTGACTTTTCCAATTTTAGTGTTTTCTTCTACTGGTGCTTCTAAATATTTTAAAGAATTTATACTTATTCTTATATTATCAATTTCTTCTTTTTTTATTGGATATAATTTATATTTAAAATTTTCTAAGCCTAATTTTACACTTTGCTTTTCACCTTTATTTACAATAATCCTATTTGTATTTACTTTTTTCCATTTTTCAAATTCCTTATTAACCAATTCTTCTAGATCCACTATTTCATAATTTTTATATATATACTCTATTAAATTGATAGAATCTTTTGTCCTTGTTTTTTTAGTATCGGCTCCTAGTACAACTGTTATAATATTAAATCCATTCCTTGTTACTGACGTTACTAAACATCTTCCTGCACCATTTGTAAATCCTGTCTTCACCCCATTCACTCCATCTAAATATCCAAGCAACTCATTTGTATTTGTTATTGTTTTTATATTTCCATTTATATTTACATTATGCACTTTAGTACTTACAACCTTTGCTATTTTTTCAATATTTAAAGCATAATCGGCAATTAACGCAAGCTCATATGCAGTTGTATAATGTTTCTCCTCATCTAATCCATGTGGAGTTATAAAATGAGTATGTGTCAAATTTAACTCTTGTGCTTTTTTATTCATTAAATTAGCAAAATTTTCTACGCTTCCCGCAGTGCTTACGGCTACTTGTATCGCAGCATCATTTCCGTGAGCAAAGCATCAATCCATATAATAAATCTTCTTTTGTTATTTTGTCTCCTGTTTTTAGTCCTAACCTTGAGCCCCCTATGTTTGCAGCTTGTTTGCAAACCTCTACTTCTTCATTTAAGTTTTTATTGTTTTCTACAAATACTATTGCTGTCATTATTTTTGTTGTGCTTGCCATTGGAACTTCTTTGTCATAATTTTTACCATATAATATTGTTTTTGAATTTCTATCAAAAGCAATTGCACTTCTTGATAAAATGCTTGGTTCTTTTGAAACATTTGTAGAAACATTTTCTATTTCTTCCTTTAACCATACATAGTCCGTTTCTTCTTCTATCTCGTACGCAAATACGCTTACATTAACACACATTAATGCAATTATAAATCCAATTATTATTCTTTTTATATTATTCAATAAAATCACCTTTTAAATTTTATTAAATAAAGCATTAAAAATGCATAATTTAGTTTTAAAAAATTCTCTTAACTTGAAAGATTTTTGAATTAAATTTTAAGATTTGAAATATCTCTAGAATGATGAATTATATGTAAGATATAAATATTTTCTGAATCAAATTTATATAGAATTTTATATGATTTGTATATAATTTGCCTTATGTTTCGTTTCTCATTTATTACTTTCCCCATTTCTGGAAAAAATAATAAATTTTCTATTCTTTTATTTATTTCATTAACTGTTTTATTTGCATAAAATTCTGAATCTTGAGCAATATACCATTTAATTTGTATTAATTCTTGTTGAGCATGTTTTTCTGTTATTATTTTCAAATTCAGTTCCTTTTAATAATTCATCAATTACCTGTTCCCATGGAATAGTATTATCTATTCCCATTTCTTTTTCCCTATCTAATATAACTGATGTAACAAATGCCAAGTCTAATCCTGTAGCTTCTGGATTATGCATTAGATCTTCTTCTAATTTTAGTAATTCTTCATAACTTTTTGATTCAACCTCTTCTTCATTGACTAAGTTAAATTTTTCATCGTCCATATTATCACTTCCTTTTTATTATGCATTTTTAATTTTTCAAATTATATTCCATTATTTTACATTTGTCAATATGTTTGTGCAAATTTTTGTTTGCGATATATTATAAAATTGGGGCGTATTCAATACGCCCCTACTTTATAATTTATTTTCCTATAAACATTTGTACATATATTTTCCCATATTTTGGGCTTTTTACTACACCTATCCCTGTATGATTAAAACTGCTATTTAAAATATTTGCTCTATGCCCTTCTGAATTCATCCACGCATTTACAGCCCCTCTGTTGCTTGAATTTCCTGCAATATTTTCTCCTGCTGTTTTATAGCTTATTCCGAATTTTTTCATCATATCAAATGGCGAACCATAAATTGGTGAAGTGTGAGAAAAGTAACTATTATCGACCATATCTTGTGCCTTTATTCTTGCAACATTTTGTACCTCGTCATTTATTTTTAATGCAGATAAACCATTAGCAACCCTTTTTGCATTAATTAAATCAAATACTTCTTGTTCATCAGCTGTAAGTTCACTTTTAGTAGTATTGCTTGCATTTGGCTTTGTTGTGCTAGAATTGTTTCCAGCACTTCCGAGTATTAGGATATATTAGTTTAATATATTTACTGCTAACTGCTCCGATATAATCATTGTCTGTTTGTACAATATACCAATCTCCTATTTTTGCAAACAAGCGTATATATTGGTTTTTATACACTTTTGTTATTACTCCAAAGTTAGTACCGTGGTCCTTGTCTTACATTTAGTGTTGTTGCAGTAACAAAACCTGTTGGTGTGCTTACTGTTTGATAGTTTTTCATTGCTGTACTACTTGTTAATATGCTAATACCAAATATAAAAATAATAAAACATAAAAACATCTTTATCTTTAGTCTCATAAAAAATCAACTCCCAATAATAGTTTTAGCTATTATTAGGAGTTTATGCAAAAATTTTGGTTTAAAATTATTCAAATGTAATCTTTTTTTAATTATTGTGTTTCTTAGTTTTGATGTGATATAATTTAATATATTACTATTAGGAGTATATAAATGAAAAACTATTATGAAATTTTAGAAGTAAATAAAAAAGCCTCTCAAGAAACAATTTCCAAAGTGTATAAATTTTTAGCTAAAAAATACCATCCAGATGCAAATCCGGAAAATAAACAAGAAGCAGAAGAAAAGTTTAAAGAAATCTCTGAAGCATATGAAATATTATCTAATGAAGAAAAGAGAAAAGAATATGATGAAGAATTACATGATTATGAAGCAAGTACTTCTCCACAAACTGTTTCTGCTGAAGATTTTCTAAAACTTAGCAATTATTGCAAAGAATTAGAAAACGCTTTAAAACAATACTCATCTGCTGGAAATACTAATTCTTCAAATTCTAATGAATACAATAATTATTATAACAATACAAATAATGATTCTGCTCAATATCAAACTGATACATATACTGCTCGTGCTCAAGAACAAGCAAGAGAGCAAGCTTATCAAGATGCTGTAAACAGAGCTTATCATGATGCATATGTAAACAATTTAAGAAATATGGGATATAAAATAAAATATAAAAAGACTTTTAAAGAACATGTAAAGAATTTTGTAACATTAATTTTGTCCATTGTAGCAACGATATTAATTATTAAAATAGCTTTGAGTATTCCAGCTATTCAACGAAATCTTCTTATATTAAAAAAATAGTTTGCATAATGCAAACTATTTTTTATCTTCTTCTTTCATTTCCTCTAAATTGCTCTTCTACTTCTTCGTGAGCGTTATCAATTTTTTCTTTATGAGTTTTTCCTTCTGCCTCATTGTATAGGTTTAAAAATTCTTCTGGCGAAACTTTTGCCTTTTCTGCTTCTTTTGCTATTGTTGTTGTTTCTCCATTACCCAAATCTATTATCATATTTAAATTTTGAATTTCTATTCCTTTCTCTTCTCCTTTTTCAAAATTATGTGCTATTTCATGATTTTCAGTTCTCGTATCTGTTGCTTTAATAACTTCTGTTTCTGGTACATTTGTTTTGCTTTGTACTTTTACCGGTCTTTCGACTCTCTCATTGCATGGAGTTACACGCACTTTTCCCAACTCAATATAGCCATATATATCTATTGTAATTGACATTTCAATATCTTTTCTGTTCGTCTTCATCAATGCATGCGGACTTTTTCTTTCTACATTCTCACCATTCTCGTCTATTGAAATCACACTACGCATTGTTGGCTTTGCCGGTTTAATCTCGTCAGCTATTCTTATTCCATTTTCATCTTTTTCTGTAATTATGTATTGTCCTAATTTACTAGAATATGCCAATCCTAATTTCTTTCCTTTCAATTCTGGAAATTCTAATTGTAATCTTGGATCTTTTATTTTTTTATAATATGTAATTCCTAGATCCTGTCCTTCATTTTCCATTAATTCTTCATTTGCTTCTTGCTCATCTTTTTCCTCAGAATCTTTGTCTTCTTTCTCATCTTTTTCTTCTTTTCCTTCGCCTTTTTTTTGTTTTTCTATATACTCTTCTAATTCCTCTGGCGTTAGCTCCTCCGATTTTGCTCTTATATTTTCAATATTAAGTTCTTTTAAATCTGCCAATGTCATTTCTACTTCCAAAGATCTTAATAATGGATCAATAAATTCTATATGTCCTTCTTCATTAACATAGCCTAATAAATTATTGGAATCCTTTGCATATATTCCAACTTTTTCTGTTCCATCATCATTAGTTATCTTAGCTATATAAATATCAGAATTTATTTCTAATCCATCTTTTATTTTTAACTTTTCATAATACTCTATACTAGAAATTCTTTCTCCCTCTGCTAGGCTTTCTTTCATACTTGATTCAAACTTGTCCATTTTCTCCATAGTTTCTTTTTCATTCGTTGTAAATGTTGAAATTTTCTTTTCTTTTTCCATATTACTCTCCTATTCTACCTCGAAAGATAATTCAAATTCTGCATTTGGATTTAATTTTATTATAAAATTTTTATCCATATCATCTGCAGCTACACCTACCCCACTCTTAATATTAGCTGTACAAGTATACACATTACTTTTTGTTTGAACATTTTTAATAGTTATATAATTTGTATCATAAAAGTTTTTCTGCACATAGTTTTTGAATTCATCAATTGTTTTAAAATAATTCTGTTTAAATTCACTTGATAAACATTCATATGCATTTTTATAATCTTTGTTGTTTATCATTTTTATAAATATTTCAATATCTGTAGCTACTTTCTTTGCATCGCTTGCTTTATTGTATGTAGTTATAAACTCCTCTGTTTTTATTGTATAATTATCTAACAATATTGTATAATCCATTATTCCATTTTCTTTTATTGTATAATAATTATCAAAATTATCTACAATTATATATTCAGTATAATTATCTTTTTCATTAACACCATACTTCACCATTGTTGTATTTTCCATTTGATTTTTATTTTCACTCATACTATTTTTATACTCTTCTAGGTTTCCAAATCTCTTGTTTTTATATTCTTCATCAAGTAAATTATAAGCTAACTCTGGATAATTAAGTGCTTTATTTATATAATCATTAAGATAATTTCGAGCCATATCCTCATTTGTTACATTTATATTTTTAAATAAATTATATTTATTTTTAGAAATAGTCAATTCATCACTTTTTGATTTGTTTTCTGTAATAAGTTTATTATATTCATTTTCTGTTATTGGAGTTAATTTATATGTTGTATTTTCAAAATCCAAATTTGCCATCATATAAAATCTCTTGTCTAATTCTATACTTTCTTTTCCTTTTATATAATATGTGCAATATGTATACCCATTTAGAACATATATTTCTTCTAAAGATATGTCATCTACATTTTTAAATGTGTATTCATCTATAATATTTTGTATGTTTTTTTGCATAGTTACTGCTTCTACCGCATTAGTATTTTTATTATTAGTATAATTAACAAATTCCTTTATGCAATCCAATAATATATAATATTGATTTCTATTACTTAACTTCTCAATATTTTCGTTTATTACATATGTTGGATGTTCCGAAACTAATGTGTCTTTTTCTCCATGATTTTTCTCGTTCTTTTTATTAATTACAACAATGGCAGTTATACATAGTATTAAAATTAATATAAGAATTAATATAATATATTTAATTTTTTTCACTATAACCTCCTAATTATTTACTTACTAATTTTGCTCCAACAGCTCCATTAAATAATGATACAGCTGACTGCCAGCCTGTACGTCCTGTTGCCCATGGATCTGAAACATATATATAATTTCCATTATCTTTTACATCTAGTAATGCCATATAATGCTTATCAGTAGTAAAAGTACTTCCAGCACTTCTTAACACATATATTATAACTGGATTTCCTGATTTTAAATGCTCTATTATTTTGTTTTTATCAAATGGCACCCCAGCATTTCTATTTTCAAATCTTCCCATTTCAGTAACTGTAAATCCCATTCCTCTTAGCGAATTTGTTAAATTACTATTAACTAGATAGCACTCATATGGATTTTTATTTATTCCGTATCCAGATGCTACTATTGCAACAGATGTTACTCCACATCCAACTTTTGATACTGTTGAATCATATATTCTCTTACTGCTGTATGGTGCTCCATTTTGTTTATATTCTTTAAACTCCCTACCAAATTGGTTTGTAAATGTTGTAGTATATCCATTTCCGCCAGTTACATTTTTTTGTTCACTTACATTTACGCCTGCAGCTTTATAAATCTCTGTCATTATTGCAGTAACTCCTGGTGCCCATGATTGCGAACCCGGACAATATTTTGCTGATATTGTTTGTACAGAGTTCTTTCCCTCTGAGAAATACTCTTTTTTTATTAATCTCATAAAATCCTCTGTTGCTTCTGTATAGCTAGGATATACTCGCCATGTATTGCCTTTTGAGTCGGTCCACGAATTTCCATTATAGTTTCCTTTTATGCTTCCCCAATTATTAGTATTATTTTTAATCAGCTTAGCATCTTTAGCAGCACCACACTGATTTTCTTGTTGAAACACTGCAATAGCAAAAACTGCATTAACATTATATTTATTTTGTAATTCAATAAATTTACTTGCTCCAACACTATCTAAATTATTTCTTCTTGTACCAGAATTTGCCCATTTTTCTATTGCAGTTTTCAATTGTTCTTCATTTAGTACTAAATTTTCTGAAGATTTAGTTGTTTCCACAATATATCCACCAACCAAACCTACTGCTGTTAGCTCATTTCCACTTGCTATCTGATCCATTATGCTACTGATGTCAATACTTGGCTCTATTCCCATTACTAGTGCTTTCATATACTCAAATATATTAATATATATTTCTGCTGAGTCTAAAGTATCTGAAAAGAATTCATTTAATCTATCTTGTAGTTCATATATATGCTCTGTTGTTGTATGTCTATATTCGTCACTAATTAAAATATCATAAAAGCCACCTTTTCCTTCATCTTTAAATTCTAGTTTAGCCTTAGAATCATCCACTGCATATTCTATTCTTGTTATATTTTCTGTATTTGTTGCTTTTACTGTTCTCTCTTTTGCCCATACAGATCTATATGACCAGCCTGTCCCCGTTTTTATATCTATATTTGTGATATTTATTGTTTTTCCTTTTTTTGCCGCTTCAGCAGTTATTTCAGATTTCATATCTGGTTTTAGTTTTTGATATCCTGCAGACGAAGTAATAGTATCTATTCTAATATTTTCTTCTGGATCAATTTTTTGTGTAGTTGGTCCTCCTGTTGAAACATTTTCTGGCTCAGTTTTCGATTCTTCTTTATAAGCATTTTGCATGTTCCAAAAAATAGTATTTGCCTTACTTACTACAATTTTAGGAGTAGTAGATATATTTGTACTATTTGTTGTTTTTGTATACTTTTCTTCTTGGTCCAGTTCATTATATTTATCATAATTATATCTTTCATTTTTTTCTTTTTCATCATTCTCTTTATAATCATATTCTAATTTAAACAAATATTTGTAATCAACTTTCGCTGTTCCTTCTTCTACATATTTATTTTGTACTGTTGTAACTTCATCATAAACAGTTAATTCTACTTCATTTTTCAATGCAAGATTTACAACATCTTCACAAAAATTTGCATCCTCTGTTATTGTTAATAATGTAAAGAAAAAAGGATATGGTGTAGCAAATTTTTGTATTACGTTCATATATGGAACAGTGGTTTTTACATATATTGTTTCCTGCGAATAGCCATCATCAGCTACATGACCTTTATCTCCATTTAGTTGACTTGTAGATGTTGATGTTGATCCATTTGCAACTGACAGATTAAAAGCTTCATCTAATGTAAAATAATTTAACACATCAGAGCTATTAGTTTCTATCAATTTGTCAAATTCTTTTTGTGGTTTATATTTTAATTCATAATCATTCCTTTTTATTTTTACATTTCCCTGAAAACTATCTCTAACTTTATTTGTATCTCCGCCTAAATCTGGGTACATTGTTTTTAACTCAGCTTCTACAAACTTGGGAAGGAGATGTAATTCTTTTTCACTATATTCTTGCAAATCCAAATCCATAGTTAATTGTCCTAATGAATCTTCTTTTGCATTTGAAACTTTTACTAAAACGTATTTTTCAAAATTTGTGAACGTAGCAGGGTTATATCCCATCGCTGTTAGCAGCTTATTTGCTAAATCAATGTCTTTGCTTTCAAACTGATATTCATAAACTCCATTATTAAATATTGTTTTTCCAATATCAAAGAATCCACTCTCTGTGGTTATTTTTTCTTTATCTTCTTGATATGATTTTATTTTACTTTTTTGTATAACATAATGTGCTCCCGCTAAAAAGATTACTAAAACCAATATAATTCCTACTGCAAGCCAAAAATATGGGCTTTTAACTAATCCCATTAAAGCTTTTTTTAAAGCATCTTTAACCGCTTTTTTTACTGTTTCCTTTGCTGCTTGTTTTGCTTGTCTTGCGGCCTGTTTCGCTGCTTCTTTTGCAACCTCTGCTACTACATTATTATCATCATCTTCTTGCAAGTTTTTCACCTCACTTTAAACACCAACATTTATATTTGAAACATTACTATATTCTTGTTTATTTTCCTGTTTTTTATATTCATCATAATCTAGTATAATATCTTCAAATGTTATTCCTTTAGAAGATATTTTTTCCGTATATGATTTATTGAATTTTATAGTTCTTGTAATACTTAATAGCGGGTTAATTACCAATAATCTTTCTGGTATTTCATTAGTATATGCTGTTTTCTTACCTCCCACTGAATCTTGTAAATACATTGAATTGTTCTTCCTGTATCCATCCATCAAAATTGTCTTTTGCGTATTGTTTGTTATTTTTATTTCATATTCTTCATAATCAATATATATTTTTCTGCTTATTACATTTATTCTAACATAATCATTACTATTTTCTGTATTTAATTTTTCTTTCGCAATAAAGTTATTTATATTTATTTTATAATCATTATTTTCTTCAACAACTGTATAATAGCTATCTATTGCATTATTATTAACTACTCCAGTTGCTAATGCATTTTCATATATACTTATTTTATATATACTATATTTACCTGACATCCATAATTTTATATCATATGTTTTAACTGTGTTAAAAACTAAATCTGTATAGTCATTTTTAAATTTTTCTAATACTGGAAACATTTCCTCTTTGCAGTCTGTACTTAACAAATCATATGCTTCTTCAATTTTTCCATTATTGCATTTTTCTAAAAAAGCACTTATAAGTTTTAATTTTTCATCTTGTATTTTTTCACTATTATAATTACTGCTTAAAGAATCTTCTTGGTTATTAGGATAAATAGTAGTATTGCTACTACTATTTATCTCATCATTTGTATTAATTTTTAAATTTCTTTTTTTAGCATCATTATTTAATGTTTGCAATAATATTATCGTGAATGCAATTGCTAGTATTGCAATCCATATAACTTTTCTATTACTATTATAAAAGCTTAATATTTTATGCAATTCCGAACCTCCCATTATTTTTTCTATTTTTCTTTGGTTCTATTTTTTATTTGTTTTTCCTGTTGTTTTATTTTGAACTGGAATTTCTTTACCTTTTACTCTTGCAACTTGTTTTAGAATAGTATCTGTCGTTTGTTCGGCTTTTTTCAAATCATATCCTGGTTGTCGAGTAAACTTATCTATCATTTTATTTCTTCCTATACTATATTTATCATAATCATCATACATATCATCACTAATTCCTTTTTCAAATGCTGGAATTCTTTTTGCCAGTTCAAGTGTTGGCACTTCTGCATTTGCTTTTGTTGCTTCTTTTGCAGCTTTTTCTCCTCCAAACTCGCTTGTCATTTTTAATGATTTTATAATCTGATCATCATCAGTGGTTCCATAGTTTTCTCTCATTTCAAGAGCCGCCTCTTTTGCAGCTTTAAAATTCTCATTTCCAAAAGCTTCTCTATATTTATCATCTATTTCCGCATCATTTTTCCATTTGTCATTCAAAGCTGCCTCTTGCTTAGCTGCATAATCTTTGCCATAATATCCTCTTTTTGCTATATCCCAATCTTTTGATACTCTTGATATTCCTTTATCAGCAACTACTCTACCTGTCTTTGATCCTGCTGTTGCTGCTATTCCTACAGCAGAGGCTATTTTACTTGGGTCACCAGACATTAATGCTGCCGATCCAGAAATTAATGCTGCTGTTCCAGCAAACGTGTATCTTCCAGCCGTTCTTGCTCCTAGTTTTAAAGCTTTTGGTGCAGCCACTTTAGCACCATTCCATGCTTCTTTTCCAAGTGCTTTTGCACGAGCTTTTCCGCCCATTCCTTTTGTTGCCTTCCATGCATTTATATAATGTGAACCCGTTTTATTTCCTAATCTCATTGCCTTGTTTCTTGCAACTGCTTTTATAGCATTTCCTACCATTTGTCCTTTTGTTAAATCATTGCTATCTTCTGCCTCAAGTTCTGAATTTTGTTCTTCTTTTGCAACTTCATTTTCTTTAGGAATACCTAGCATCTCCCTTGCCTCTTCCTCACTTAATCCAAGATTTTCCATAAAATCTTGTACCTTATCTTCGTCGCTCATATTAGCATACATAGATTCCGGCTGTTGTTCATACATTAGATCTCTTTGCATTGCCTCTCTTTCTGTTGGATCATAATCTTCTGTTCCATATCCTTCGTCATAAAAATCTGCCATTTTTTGTTGTGCAGTTTTCTCATTGTTATCGTCTGAATTTAATCTACTAGATGAATCTTTTTGTTGTGCAATTTGCTCATTGTCTTTTCCTGGATTCAATCCTTCGTATGGATCTTCTTTTGCGCGAATTTTATCTGGTTGACTAGCTCCATCACCACTTCCGCCAGATCCACCGTTTCCACCAGTTCCGCCTTTACCCTTTGCAACTTTATTTCCTATTTTACCAGCAACATTTGCAAGCATAGAACCTGCCGCTGCTCCAGAAAATGCTCCCATTGTAGACGCCTTTTCGAAGCCAAACATTTTTTTCAATAGTTTTTCTGCTTGTGTCATAAATCCCAATACAACAATTGTATATATTATATTTGAATTTGCAAACTCTAGTGCTGAACTAATAAATATCATATATATTAACAAATGAAATGGTTGTATTAAAACATTAAATGTAAACTCTTTAAGCCACATATTAAATGCCTGTGCTTGCCCATCATTTAATTTATCTATTGGATATGTAAGTGTTATTAATGGTGCAATCAATGTTAAAAATGCTATTCTTATAAACCTTCCTATATATTTAGCAAAATATATCACTGTAAATCCAACTAGAAATAAGTATGTTATTGTATATCCTAATCCAGAAGCGCCATTTAAATTAGCATATAATCTAGCATATTGCATTAAGTTAGCAACTCCTGTAATTTCATTGTTCGCATTAAAAACATTTCCCCTGATTACCAAGTGTTCTCCTTGTAGCTTGCTCAACACTTCACTAAATTTTTCATTATTTGTTTTATCATTAAATGTAAATTTTGCATCATCTCCGACAACACTAGGCAATTTAATTCCTGGATTGCCCATATTTGAATTAAACAAATCAGTTAAGTTTTCTGTTAGGGTAAATGTAAATGCCATTATATAATGTAATAAAAATATTAAACATATTGCACCTACCCAAGACGAAATCATTTGTTTGTACTTAGCTTTATCTGATGCTGTACTTGATATTACAACTCTTATACCTATGTATACTAGAACAGAAAGTAATCCAACTAGTGAAAAGTTCCTTATTGCAACATACCATTTAGCAATTGTTGATCTCAACACATTCAAATTTTTTTCTACATTATCAGCATGTGAAGTAGATGGGTTTCCATCCATCACTACATCATCGTCTCCACCTAATGCTTTCTCCAATGTTCCATCCATATTAATTGCATTAATAAAGTTTGGATTTAATGAAGCAATTTGATTTCTAAAAATTGATTCTGGTGTAAGGTATAAATATGCTGGGTACTTTATATTGTTATCACCAGCATCATCCCATGCATCATGTCCTTCTCCTGTTTCTTTATCTCCCACTGGTGTAACATTTGCACATGGAACAGTAAATTTATTTCCTATAACTATTTTTTGAGCTATAGTCATAATTGCATCTCCAACAGTATAGCATAATTTTTTTATTGGAGTTAATAAAGTTCCACCATCAAAGCTAACATCTTCTACCGTTATCTCTGAATCTATCTTTACTGGATTGTACGAATGTGTATCCGTTCCATTATCAGATGTCTTTAGTGCCATTGAATAATTTGGCACGATGCAACTAAATAATAGCACTGTTAAAACTATTAAAAATATTTTTTGAGTTGTTTTTTTACTAGCAATATTTTTCATTGTTTCCTCCTATATTTTAACTTTCTCTCGATTGTTTCATTTGTGCTATTTTATTTAAGTTTGTTTCTACAAACTCAAACTCTTTTCTTGTAGGCTTAATTTGTAATATTGCTGTATCCGCTCCTACTTTAAGTAATCCTTCACCTTTTAAGCAAGTTACTAAGAATCCAGCTTCTCCTTCACTTAACTTAAATACCTCTTTTAAGTAGTTTATTTCTGATTTATCTTGTGCTAAAAATAGTTTTGTATCTGATGATGTTAAAACCGCTTGTGCTTCTGGTTTTTCATAGAAATCTTGGAATCTTTGTGAAATTATTGCAAGTGATACATTTCTTTTTCTTGCACGTCTTGCCATTGTGTTTAAAAAATCTACTGCTTCTGGATATGGAAGAAGCATCCAAGCTTCATCAACTAAAACTCTTTTTTTAGTTGCTTTTGTTCTATCTTCACTATTCTTTTTAACATATTTTTCCCAAATCCAAGAAAGTAATATTTGTTGTGCAAGTGGTCTTGCAAATCTTTCCTCTAATTGAGATATATCCAAGTTTATAAATGGTGCTCCATCTAATAGTTCAAATGTAGATTGCCCATCGAAATATGCCATTTGTCCATTTAATTCTCTTACATATTGTTTCATAACTTTTATTAAATAGCTGTAATGGAATCTATAATCTGAATTATCATTTTGCTTTGCCTTTTCTACTATTCTTTTATACCAAGAACCAATTGTTGGCATTTCTTTTTTTCTTTTCCCTAAAGCATCTCCAGAAATTACACTATCTGATTCATATAAACTTGCTGGATCTGCTGTAATTCCCACTCTTGCATATTCTTCTGCCACTGATTCTGATATTATTTGTTTTGTAAGTTCGTTTACTTCTGTACTTCTTGTACTTCCTCTCGCCATTGTTAAAAGTGCTTGTGTTACGTCCTCTACTTTGTTCTCTACATTTAATATAGGCCTTTCTCTCCCTGTTATTTCATCTTTTACCTTTTCTATTTCTATATCAAATAAGTTTATAATTGTTTGTGAATTAGGGCTTATTACTACATTTATTCCTCCAAGGGCCTCTGCAACTACTGTATACTCACCTTCAGCATCTAGTGCCAAACTTTCTATTCCCATAAGAACAGAAGATCTTGAAATTAGCGTTTTCATTGTAACAGATTTACCAGCACCAGATTTAGCAAATATAACCATATTATAATTTGTTAAGCTTGGATGGAAATTATCAAATAAAATTGGCACACCTGTTTGTTTATTAAATCCTAGTGGAACACCTGTTGGATGTCCTACTTCTGATGTAGTAAATGGAAATACTGTTCCCATCGATCTACGGTCAAATGTGTGAATCTTCTTTATTTTGTCTTCCATTAATGGTAAATTCGATTGAAATCCCTCTTCTTGTATGCCCCATGCTGATTTTATATCTATTAATGATTTTGACATTTCTGTTGCTAATAATTTTGTTAATCTGTCTAAATCTTGTAAATTATATGCAAACAATGTTGAAACAATTGAAGCTTCATAAAGTTTATTAAATCCTGCTGCTATTTCATCTCTTAAAGATTCTGCTTCTACTCTTTTTTGTGCTAATAAGCTCTCTCTATTTATATTTCCTTTGTCATAAGCTACAATTCTTTCTGTTTCTAGTTCATTTATAACTTTATTTAGCTCATTTTGAGATCTTGATTCTGCTATTGGATTGATATATATTGATGTGTTTATATCTCCAAACATATACATATCTCTTAAAAGTTCCGGGAATGTAGCCATACGTGGTAATGCTGATATAAAAAATGTTCTTGCAAATCTAGTTGTTGTCGATATTATTTCTAATCTATCTATATTTGAAGCATCTATTCCAGATGGAGCAATTAATTCTTTTATTGTTTTCTTTTTTAATAGTCCATAACCATTTTCATTTTCAGCAATACTATTTTGTAGTTCTACTAGTTGATTTTGCTTTTGCTTTTTTGCCATCTTTTTCCCCTCCTTTATCTTTTGTTTTTATTCTCTTTTTTGCTTCTTTTGCTACATCTTGTCCTATATAACTTTTGCTTTCCTCTAATATCTGTGCTGCCATATCTGCTATTAGGTCATCCATTGTTAATTCTTTTTGTTCTAATTGTTTTTGTTTTTCAGATTTAACTTCTTCTATTGCTGTTCTAGCTTCTTCCATTGCTTTTTCTTGTATTTGTGCATCTAATGTTTTTATTTTTTTATCTAATACATCTTGTGCCGTTATGTATAATTCATCATATCCTGCTTGTAATGCTTTTTTCATTCCATATGTTTCTGCCTCGTCTCTATTATATGCGTTGTATAATAAATCCACAAGTTCATATGAATCTAATACTTTTCCCGTTACACTACATCCTGCCAAAGTTCTTATTATTGATTGAGCTTTTGTATAAAGCTCAGAAAAAGCTATATTTCTAATTTCATCTTTATCAAATAAATCATTTCCTGCTTCTGATGAATAATACGGAATTACTATGTAATATTGTTTTCTAAGTACATTTTTATTCAAGCTCATTCTTTCTGTGTTAAAAATTATATCTTTTCCATATTCATATAAGTTTCTTTGTTTTGTTATTTCTAATTTATATTTTTGTAATTGTTTTTCGTCATATCTTCCAGATTGAACCATTTGTTTATATTGATTTTCTTTTCTATCCAACTCTTCTTTTATTCCATCTACTCTATGTTTATAATTTTCTAAACTGCTATCTAAATTTATTGTTCTACTTTGTGTATATATTTGAATTGGGTGCCTCAATGTATTTAAAAATTGTGAAAACCCTTCTTCTACTGCATTTTTTTCCATTCTAGACATTAAATCATAATTTATTCCTTGGCATTCTACAACCATTAAATATCTTTTCCCATTTTTTTGTACAATCATGTTATCTTCTATTTTATCAAATTCCATAAATGAAAAAATTGATTGTTTATTATATGATTGTGGGACTTTAGTTTGTTGTTTTGTTCCCTGTTCTTTAATCTCTGTATGTTTTTTTTCTTTTCCATTTTTCTCATCTAGGCTCATTTTCCAATAAACTAATGCTAATATTAATATAATAAAAACTAATATTGCTGCAATTATCACAAATATACTAGTTATCTCCATTATCATTTTCCTCCTTTGTATACACATATATTTTTTTCTTCTTTGCATGAAATTTTATTGCTCTTTTTATAACATCATCGATATTTTGCCCACTTGTTTGTGTTGTAAATTTTAATGATGGTATTTCTGGAACCTTTAACATTCCTATTGCCCATCCTATTGCAGCAAAGATTACAGCTATTATTATCCCTACAATTCCAAGTCCTATTGCCTTTAAAATAAAATAAAATACTAATCCTATAGCCGCAGTTATTGCCGTGTATATTAAAGATTTAGGAGTAAAAATGAATAATATTCTTCCTTCTCCCTTTACATTTCTAGGTATCTCATATGTTCCCAAAATGAATTCCTCCTTAGTACCTTTTTATAGTTATATCTATTATAACAAATTTTTGGCTAAATTGTAACATTTTTAGAATAAAAATATAAATTTCATATATTTGTAATGTTTTTGTAATAATTAGCAGATTTTTGGCAAAAAAATAATAGCCTTACGGCTATTATTTTTATTTATTTTACTGTGCTTGCCCAATCGTAAATCATACCTGCTACATTTGATGCTGCAAATATTAAAACTGCACCAATTATGTATGGTATCATTGTTTTTTTGTATTCTGCTTTTTCTTCTGCGCTTCCCATCATGTATTTAATACCTAATACAACTAAAACTACAACTGCTGCAATTGAACCAACTAATTGTACTATACCTAATATTTGTTGTCCTAACCTTTTAACAGAACCTGTTCCTGTTCCTTGTTCTGGTGTTATTGTTCTTGGATCTGTTGATTGTGCAAATACAACTGTTGAAGCCATAGCTAACATTGCAACTATCATTAATACAGATACTATTTTTGAAATTTTTTTAGTATTCATAATTAATACCCCTTTCATTATTTTTTATATCTAAAATATTCTAGTTAATAGAATAACTTTAATAACTATATTATAATTACACATCTTGTAGTATTGTAGCAACTATTTTCCAAATTCCAAATGCTCCAAATATTATTACACATCCAATTACAAATGGTATTAAGCTTTCTTTTACCTTTGCCTTATCGTCCATACTTCCTACCATAAATTGAATTCCAAGTATTGCTCCTATTATTACTGCTATAACTGTTCCTATTGCTAATAAAATATTGTATATTTGATCTGATACTGTTTTTATTTGTGACTCTTTAATTGGTGACGTTTGACTCTTTCCCGTATCAATAAATCCTTCTCCTGCATCTAGAACGCTATCTGCAGCATATGTTGTTTGCATAATTAGCATTGTTGATAATATAAATAATACTAAAATTTTTATCAATATACTTTTATTCATATTACCACTCCTTTTTAACTATTTATGTCTTTTCCTATTTCATATATTATATGTACCAAATTTGATGTTGCAAAAACTAGTATCGCACCAATTAAATATGGTAACATTGTTTTTTTATATTCTGCTTTTTCTTCTACGCTTCCTACAACATATTTAATTCCTATAATAGCTAAAGTAACTGCAGATACTATGCTACCTATTAATTGCACTGCTCCTAATACCTCTCCCGCCTTAGAAAATAACTTTTGGGAACCTCCTCCAGAAGTAGGCTTATAATAGCTTGGGGTTATAGAAGCATAAATATTTGTAGTAAATAAGTAAATTAAAAGTAAAGTCATTAATAAAACTGATGTTATATTAAAAAGAGTTTTTTTATTTGTTTTTCTCATTTTTCTTCACCTACTTACTTTTAGATAAATAAATTATACCACAGTTTTCCTTTTATTTCAACATTTTTCATTTTCTTGTGCTATTTTATGTTATTTTAGCATACAAAATATTAATTTGTAAATACAAATTTAAAAAAACAGTTTAAATATTTTTTATATTTAAACTGTTTTTTATTATGACATTATCTTCTGTCTTTCGTATATATTCTTGTTCTTATTTTTTTATTATAGTATCTTGCTATTAATTCGTCTAATTCTAGGCTTAGGGTATATATATGTGTATAATCCTTCTCTTTTGTTATACTTTCATTTAATTTTCGTCTTAATTCTAGGATTTCTTCATCTACCATAGACTTTTCACTCCTTTTATTAATTTTTTCTTTTGTATATTAATAAAATACCATATTTTTACATTTAGGTCAATAAAAAAACAGCAAAAATGCTGTTTTTTGAATAAATTTCGTATGTCATATTTCTCTATTTTTTAACATCTGTTTAGATTTTAATATATTTTGTTTTTCATTTTGTCAAGAAATAAAAAAAAACGACAAATTGGAATTTGTTTAGTTCCGGATGAATTCAGGACAGTCCCCAAAATCCCCAGGTTTGGTGATTTTAAGGGACAGTCCCTAGAATTTCCTCTCACACAAATTCCAATTTATCTGATTTTACTCTTTTAATATACGCTATCACCGTCATTATGAATATAATTATTGACAAAACTTGCGATATCCTTATTGGTCCTAACATTAAGCTGTCTGTTCTTAGTCCTTCTATTATTGCTCTTGCAAATGAATACATTATTAAGTATAAATATGTTATTTGACCTTTGAATTTTCTATTTTTAGATACTACTGTAAGTATTATAAATATTGCAAGTGTTGATATTGACTCATACAAAAATGTTGGATGTACCTCTATATATTTTCCAGCTTCATATATTCCCATTCTCCATGGTAAATTTGTTTGTGTACCGTATGCTTCTACATTTATGAAGTTTCCCCATCTTCCTATTGCTTGTCCGAAGTGCTAAACACGGTGCTATAAAGTCTAATAAATCCAGTATATCTATTTTTTTCTTTTTGCAATATATATAACAGGTAACTGCTCCACCTATTATTCCACCATATATTGCAAGTCCGCCATTTCTTAAATTGAAAATTTGCAATGGTTCTTTTATGTAATAGTTTATCTCAAATAATACATAGTACAACCTTGCGCATATTATTGAAATTGGTATTAAAAATATGCATAAGTCTATTATATCTGCAAATTTTATTCCATACTTTCCGGTCATTTACTTTAAATATTATTATTCCAATAATAATGGCTAAAACTATTAGAATAGCATACCAATAAATGTGTATGCTATTTATTGAAAATGCTATTCTAGATATATTAAATATTAAATTTAGTCCTGGAAATGTAATAGTGTTCATTTTTACCTCTATTTTTATAAGTTAATTTGTTTTATCTTTTGGCTCTACTACTGATATTATTGTGTTTTCTTCTTTAAACACATTATTTAAAATTTGTTTTGCATATTCTTTTGTAATTTGTTTATATGTTTCTAAATAGTCAAAACTGTTTATTCCTTTAAAGTAGTCTGAAACGAACATTCTTACTATATCTGAAACATTGTTAAATTCTTTTACAGCTGTTCCATAAAGCATATTTTTTATTCTGTTAAAGTGTTCTTCATCTAATCCGTCTTGTTTTAGATTATTTATTTCTTCTTGTATTTCTTTTAATACTAATTCTGGATTTTTTGATTGTCCTGTTATTGCTATATGTGCAAAATTATCTCCAAATTCATATTCTACAAATGGTTCTGATATTAATAGTTGCTCTTCATATAATTTTTTGTATGTTCTAGAGCTTTTTCCTATAATCATGTTTAATAATATTTCTATTGCTAAATGTTTTTTTACTATTTCTCCTTTTGTATTTGAAGTATCATCTTTTATTCCTATTACAAAAATTGGCATGCTTACTTCCATTTGAGTTTTTTTGCTTTTGCTAACAATTCCCTCTTCTTTTGGATCGTAAATTCTTTTTATTTCTCCTTGATTTGGTTTTTCTATTAATCTTTTCTTTATTTCTTTTATTAATTCTTCTGGTTCAAAATCTCCGCAAAATCCCATTACCATATTTGAAGGATTATAAAATGTATTGTAGCATTTATATAATACATCTTTGTCTATTTTTGCTATTGAATCTATTGAACCTGCTATATCTATTGTTATTGCATTATTTTTATACATGCATTTTAAAGCATTCATGTATACAGCCCAATCTGGATAGTCGTCATACATCATTATTTCTTGACCTATAATGCCTTTTTCTTTTTCCACATTTTGGTCTGTAAAGTATGGATGTTGTACATAATCCATAAGTTCATCTAATGCTTCATAGAAGTTATCTGTTGATTCAAATAAATATGCTGTGTGATTTGTTGTTGTATATGCATTCGCATTTACTCCTAGTGCTGTTAATGTATCTAAACTATTTGTTCCATTTGGTTGTTCGAACATTTTATGCTCTAAAAAGTGTGCAACGCCGTCTGGAACCTCTGTTTCTTTATCTTCTCCTGGCACAACAAATTTATTGTCCATTGAACCATAATGTGTTGCCCACATTACATATTTTTTCTTTATACCCTTTTTAGGTATAATCATTATATTTAAGCCATTTTCTAATTTTTCGGTATATAATTTTTCTTTGACTTGTAAGTTTTCTATAATTTGCATAGTTTATCTCCTTTTTCAATTTATCTCTAATTCCTCAAAAAATATATTGTATTTATTTTTATTTTGTTTGCCACTTCTTTTACATGTTCTGCTGTAACTTCTTCTATTTTTTGTGCATATTCTTTAAATGTCGTTAATTTTTGTGATAGTTCTTGTCCTAAATAATATGTTATTTCTGAATCTTGTTCATCTTGTATTGATTCTATTCCCGATGTCATATATTTTTTCGCATTTTTTATATCTTCTTCGGTAAATTTACCGTTTTTCATATCTTCTAATTGTTCTTTTATTATTTTTACTGCTTTTTCATAATTTCCTATTTCTATTCCGCATCTAATATATATATTAGACTTTTGTCTTACATAGTTTGAACGTGCTGTATATGCCAAGCTTGCTTTTTCTCTTACATTCTGAAATAATTTTGATGTAGCACTTTCTCCTAGTATTACATTATATATTGCTACTTTAAATTTATCTTCTTCATTTATGTTTTCTACATCTAATCCCATTACTAGTTTTCCTTGTGTTATATCCATCTTTTCCTCTATTGTGTGGATTTCTTTGCTCTCTATAGATTTTTCTCCACCTAGTATACGTTTGCCATCTCTTTCTGAAAGTTTTTTAATGTTCTCATTTTCTTCTACTACTTTTGCTGTTTTTTCTGCGTTTAAAGCACCAGAAATAAATATGTCTATTTTACTATTTGCAATTAATTCTTTGTAATAGTTGTAGAGATTTTTTTCATTTATTTTATCTAAATCTTCTATATATCCATATTTGTATAACCCATAAGGTTTGTCTTTATACATTTCTTCAACACATCTGTTAAATGCATATGCATCTTTATTATCTATTTTTGATTCTATTAAAACTTTTATATTCTCTTTTTCTGAGCTAACATAGTCTGATTTAAATGCATTGTTTTCTACTAATGGGTTTAATATTATATCTAGTAAAAGCTCTACGCTTTCTCTTAACAAATCTTGATTTGCTTCTTTTGGTATAAAATTATCGTTTAGTGCTTCTAAATAAAATTTAATTACATGGTTATCTCCTATTTTTTCTATACCGCAATCAAAAGCTGCACCATACATGTTTTCTAATTTCTTTGAAATTTCTTCTTGTGTTTTTAATTTTTCTGTTCCTCTTTTAAGAACAGCTGGTATAACACTATCAAATGTAACGTTTTCTCTTGTTAATGGTAGTGTTATAAACATTGCTAACAAATTTGTTTTAAATTTTTCTGTTTCTATGCAATGTAATTTTATACCTTTTTTTATTTCTTTTGTTATATATGCCATTATAGATTCTCCTTTTTATTTTATTTATGCCAATATTTTCTTAACTGCATCACTTATATCTTTTCCATCTGCTCTTGTTCCTATTCTTTCTTTTGCAATTTTCATTACTTTTCCCATGTCTTTTATTGTTGTTGCTCCTGTTTCTTCTACTATTTCTTTTACTATTTTTTCTATTTCTTCTTTTTCCATTTGTTCTGGAAGATATTTATTTATTATTTCTATTTCTTCTTTAACTTGATTTATCAAGTCTTCTCTTCCGCTTTTCTCGTAATCTGCCAATGATTCTTTTCTTTTTTTAGCTTCTTTTGCTATTATTTCTAATATTTGATCATCATTTAGTTCTATTTGTTTGTCTTTTTCTACTTGCAAAATTGCTGCTCTTATCATTTGAACAACATTCTTCTTTAATACTTCTTTTTCCTTCATTGCTTCTTTTAAGTCTTCCATTAATTTTTCTTTTAACATATTTTTTCCTCCTTTAAACAAAAAAGATGAAAGCTATTCCTCCTAACTTCCACCTTTAATACTTTTAAAATTTTCTTTTTCTTGCTGCTTCTGATTTTTTCTTTCTTTTTACACTTGGTTTTTCGTAATGTTCTCTTTTTCTAACCTCTTGTAGAACACCATTTCTTACGCATTGTCTTTTAAATCTTTTTAATGCGTCTTCTATATTACCATTATTAACTTTAACTTCTGACATTTATTTCCCTCCCCTCACTATCACTACTGCTATCTGCCTCGTCTTGTGGGATTTTTTAACTTTTACTATTATATATTAAAAGTTAATAATTGTCAATAATTTAGATTTGGTTTTTGGGAAAAATATTATTTAAGAAATGCCTTCGAAGAATGGGTCGCTCAGGAGTGCGACCCCTACATTTTCTCTACATTTTAGAGTACCATCTTATTTGTCGTATTCGAATAAATCTCCTAATGGTTTTGCTTCATTTAATCTTTTTATTGCTTCCGCAAATAGAGGTGCTATTGAAACTACTTTTATTTTGTCTATTCTTTTTTCTGGCTCAATTGGAATTGTATTTGTTACTACTAATTCTTTTATTGGTGATTTTTCTATTCTTTCTATTGCTGGTCCTACTAGTACTCCATGTGTTGCTCCTGCATAAATTTCCTTTGCTCCATGTTCTTTTAATATATGTGCTGCTTCTACTAAAGTTCCTGCTGTGCTAACTTCATCATCAAATATTACTGCTGTTTTACCTTCTATATCTCCTATTATGTTTGTTGCTACTGCATTGTCATTGTTTGATTCTCTTCTTTTATCTATTAACGCTAGTGGGCACTCAAAGAATTTAGAATATTTATATGCTTTTTTTGAACTTCCTGCATCTGTTGCTACAACTACCATATCTTTTATTTGTTTTTCTTGGAAATATTTCTCCAATAAGTGTTTTGCTGTTACTCTATCACATATTATATTAAAATATGCTTGGATTGCTGGATTATGTAGGTCACATGTAAGAACATGATCTACTCCTGCTGCTTCTAACAATGTTGCCATTAATTTTGCTGTTACTGGCACTCTTGATTGATCTTTTTTATCTGATCTTGAATACATGAAGTATGGTAAAACTGCTGTTACTCTTCTTGCTCCTGCTCTTTTAGCTGCTTCTACAGTTATTAGTAACTCCATTATTCTTTCATTAACTGGTGGCTGTGTTGTTTGTACAATGTATACGTCTTTTTCTCTAACTGTTTCTTTTAGTTGTACAAAATTGTTATCATTTGCAAATTTAAAGGAATCTTTTTGTCCCATTTCAATTCCTAAATTATCACATATTTCTTTTGTAAATTCTTCTGCTGAATTGCAGGCAAAAACTTTAATATCGTTCATGCTAGTCCCCCTATTCGATTTTGAAGAGTTTTATACAATTCTCTTCATTTTTCCACTTTTTTTGTCATATTTTACAACATTTTTATTGTAACATTACATTTGCCTCATTTCAACCAAAATTATAAATTATTTTATTTTTTTATTAAATAAATTGGAATTTGTGTGAGGGGGAATTCTAGGGACTGTCCCTTAAAATCACCAAACCTGGGGATTTTGGGGACTGTCCTGAATTCATCCGAAACTAAACAAATTCCAATTTGCATAACTTTTTTTCTCATTCTATTTGTTAAAAACTTCTCGAACTTCCTCCGCCACCGGAAGACCCTCCGCCACCAGAAAATCCTCCTCCTGAAGAACTTCCTCCTCCATAATAATCTCCACCAAGATCTTTAACAAAAACTATTGCCATATTAATTAGCAAAATTATTATTGCAATACTAAAAGACTTTATAACTATCCAAGAAACAATAAATATAATACCTAAATAAATCAATTTAACTATATTTTTAGAAATAAATTTCATAATTGTTGATATTATTAAAGAAATCATTATTAAAACCATAAAAACTTCATCAGAGCTATCTTGTACTAACTTTGATTTTTGTGCTCCTGAAATTTCTATATTGTACTCTTTGCAGACTTCTTCTAATATTGCACTAAATCCATTTTTTATTCCTTCATCATAGTTATCGTTTTTCAAATATGGAATTATATATTGATCTTGTATTCTTCCTGTTTTTCCATCTGGTAATGCTCCTTCTAGCCCATAACCTACTTCTATTCTAAACATTCTATCCCCTGTTGAGCATAATAATAAAACACCATTGTTTTTTTCTTTATCTCCAATTCCAAATTTTCTAAATAGTTCTGTTGCATATTCTTCTAATGCTTTCCCTTCTAGGCTTTTAACTGTTACTACTACAATTTGGGCTTTTGTTTTGTTTTGTAATTCTATATTTGAATTTAAAATATAATTTTCTGTTTCTTCTGATAATACATCTGCATAGTCATTCACATAAAAATTAGTTTTAGGACTTACTACCGCGTATGTTGTATAATAAAATGCTAATATTGTAAATATTAGCATTATTAGTCCAAAGAGCTTTTTATTTTTAGTCAAAGTTAACATTTGGAACCTCCTTACTTTGTTCTGAAGCTTCAAAATAATCTCTTTGACTATATCCAAACATTCCTGCCATTAAATTTGTAGGAAATCTTTTAATTTTTAAATTATATTCTTTTACAGCTTCGTTATAGTCTCTTCTTGCTGTTGCAATACGATTTTCTGTTCCTGATAACTCGTCTGAAAGTTGAATAAAGTTTTGTGAAGATTTTAAATCTGGATAATTTTCAACTACTACCATTAATCTGTTTAATGCACTTGTTAATTCTTCATCTGCTTTTGCTTTGTCCGAAACTGTTGTAGCCCCAGCCAATTTTGCTCTTGCTTCTGTTACTGAGTTTATAACGTCTTGTTCTTGTTTCGCATACCCCTTTACTGTATTAACTAAATTTGGTATTAAATCTGCTCTCCTTTGTAATTGTGTATCAACTGCAGCAAATTTATTATCTACTTCTTCTGCTTTTGCAACAATGTTATTATAACTTGATACAAACATTGCAATTATAATAATTACAATTGCTATTACTGCTAAAATTACTATTGATGATTTTTTCATATAAAACTCCTCCTAATCTTTTGATTTATTAGTCTAATTCTACCATTTAGATTATTATAAAGCAATAAAGATTTTAAATTTTAACATTACAATTTTTCTGTCCAACAAAAAACCTCAATAGATTTTAAATATCTATTGAGGTTTTTGTTTATTCTACTGATTCGCCTGTTTGTTCTTCTTGTTCTTCTGTATTTATCTTTATGTTTCTGTAACCTGGCATTCCTGTTCCTGCTGGAATTAATTTTCCTATGATTACATTTTCTTTTAGACCTATTAATGAATCTACTTTTCCTTTTATTGCAGCTTCTGTTAATACTCTTGTTGTCTCTTGGAATGATGCTGCTGATAAGAAACTTTCTGTTGCTAATGATGCTTTTGTTATACCTAGTAATGCTCTTGTTCCTGTTGCTGGTCTTAGTCCTTTTTCTTTTATTTTTTCGTTTTCTTCATTAAATTCATGTATATCTACTAATGAACCTGCAAACATTGAAGTATCACCATTATCATCAACTCTAATTCTTTTTAACATTTGTCTTCCTATAACTTCTATATGTTTATCATTGATATCAACACCTTGGTTTCTATAAACTTTTTGTACTTCTGATGTTAAATAATTATATACTCCTTCTGGTCCTTTTATATCTAATATTTCATTTGGATTTATTGAACCTTCTGTAATTGGATCACCAGCTTTTATTTGGTCTCCTTCTTTTACCTTTAGTTTTGAACCAAAGCTAATAACATATGTTTTTGAGTTGTCTTTGCTTGTAACTGTAACTTCTTTTCTCTTTTTAACTTCTTCTATTTTTACTGTTCCATCTATTTCGGAAATTACTGCTAATCCTTTTGGTTTTCTAGCTTCAAACAACTCTTCAACTCTAGGTAAACCTTGTGTAATATCTCCTCCAGCTACACCACCTGTATGGAATGTTCTCATTGTAAGCTGTGTACCTGGTTCACCAATTGATTGTGCTGCTATAATACCAACTGCTTCTCCTATGTTTACTTCTTTTCTTGTTGCAAGTCCCATACCATAACATTTAGCACATACACCGTGTTTTGTTTTACATTCTAATACTGAACGAACTTCTACTTTGTTTATTCCAGCATTTATAATTTTATCTGCTATGTCTGGTGTAATTAGTGTATCATTATCAACAATTAATTCACCTGTTGTTGGATTTACTATATCATGAAGTGCATATCTTCCTATTAGTCTTTCATGTAATTTTTCTATTATTTGATTTCCATCTTTAATATCTTCTATTTCTATTCCTTCTGTTGTTCCACAGTCATGTTCTCTTACTATTATGTCTTGAGCAACATCTACTAATCTTCTTGTTAAATATCCTGAATCGGCTGTTCTTAAAGCTGTATCTGCTAAACCTTTTCTAGCACCATGTGAAGAAATAAAGTATTCTAGAACGTCTAGTCCCTCTCTAAAGCAAGATCTAATTGGTATTTCAACTGCTTTACCAGATGTATTAGCCATAAGTCCACGCATACCTGCGATTTGACGTAATTGGTTCATGTTACCTCTTGCTCCTGATTGAGCCATCATGTATATTGGGTTTAATTCATCAAAGTTGTCTTTCATTGCTTCTGTAACGTCATTTGTTGCTTTTTCCCATATTTTAATTATTGATGAATATCTTTCATCTTCTGTTATTAAACCACGTTTATATTGTTTCCATACTTCTTCTACTTGTTTTTCACTATCTGCTAATATTTTCTTTTTAGCTTTTGGTACTGCAACATCATGTACAGACACTGTAAATGCACCTTTTGTAGCATATTTATATCCTAATGCTTTAATATAGTCTAGTAATTCTGCTGATCTGTTTAATCCATGTTTATCTATACATTTCGCAATAATTGTTCCTAGATTCTTTTTCATAACTGCAAAGTCTATTTCTAGGTCAAATTCTTTTTCTGGGTCTGTTCTATCTACAAATCCTAAATCTTGTGGAATTTCTTCATTGTATATAAGTCTTCCTACTGTTGCTACTATTGTTTTTGTTTTCTTTTCTCCATCTATTTCCTTTGTTACTCTTACTTTTATTTTTGCATGTAATCCAACGTCTCCGTTTTGGTAAGCAAGTAATGCTTCGTCAACGTCTTTAAAGTACATACCTTCACCTTTTTCTCCATCTATTTGCATTGTTAGATAGTAACTACCAAGTATCATATCTTGTGTTGGTACTGTAACTGGTTTACCATCTTGTGGTTTTAAAAGGTTGTTTACAGATAACATTAAGTATCTTGCTTCTGCTTGTGCTTCTGGTGATAATGGAACGTGAACTGCCATTTGGTCACCGTCGAAGTCAGCATTGAATGCTGTACAAACTAATGGATGAAGTTTTATTGCTCTTCCTTCTACTAATACTGGCTCAAATGCTTGAATACCTAGTCTATGTAGTGTAGGAGCACGGTTTAGCATTACTGGATGATCAGTAATTACTTCTTCTAATATATCCCATACTTCTGGTCTTAATTTTTCTACCATTCTTTTTGCATTTTTTATGTTGTGTGCTAATCCTCTTCCAACTAATTCTTTCATTACAAAAGGTTTAAATAGCTCTATTGCCATTTCTTTTGGAAGTCCACATTGATAAATTTTTAGTTCTGGTCCTACAACAATAACTGAACGTCCTGAGTAGTCAACACGTTTTCCTAATAAGTTTTGACGGAAACGTCCTTGTTTTCCTTTTAGCATATCTGATAAAGATTTTAATGCTCTGTTTCCGGCACCTGTTACTGGTCTTCCACGTCTTCCATTATCTATTAATGCATCTACAGATTCTTGTAACATTCTTTTTTCGTTTCTTACAATTATTTCTGGTGCACCTAATTCTAATAATCTTTTTAATCTATTGTTTCTGTTTATAACTCTTCTATATAAATCATTTAAATCTGATGTAGCAAATCTTCCACCATCTAATTGAACCATTGGTCTTAACTCTGGTGGTATTACTGGAATAACACTCATTATCATCCATTCTGGTTTGTTACCAGATAGTCTAAAACTTTCTACTGTATCTAATCTTTTTATAAGTTTTGCTCTTTTTTGTTCACTTGCTTTTTCTATTTCTTTTTTAAGTTTTGCTGATAATTTTTCTATATCAACTTCTTGCAATAATGTTCTTATTGCTTCTGCTCCCATTTTAGCAACAAATGAACCTTTACCAAATTTTTCTTCTGCTTCTCTGTATTCTTTTTCTGTTAAGATCTGGCATTTTGTTAAGTCTGATGTTCCTTTATCTATTACTATGTAAGATGCAAAGTATATAACTTTTTCTAGGCTTCTTGGTGAAATATCTAATACTAAAGCTATTCTACTTGGAATTCCTTTAAAATACCAAATGTGTGCAACTGGTGCAGCAAGTTCTATATGTCCCATTCTTTCACGTCTTACTTTTGATTTTGTTACTTCAACACCACATCTGTCGCATATTATTCCTTTATATCTTACTCTTTTATATTTCCCACAATGACATTCCCAGTCTTTTGTAGGTCCAAATATTTTTTCGCAGAACAATCCATCTTTTTCTGGTTTTAATGTTCTATAATTGATTGTCTCTGGTTTTTTTACTTCACCTTTTGACCATTCTCTTATTTTGTCATCAGATGCTAGCCCAACTTTTAATTTGTTGAATATTTCTAATTCATCTTTTACTTCTTTGTTTTCCATTAAGGTTTTCTTCCCCCTTCAAAAATTTAAAGAATTTTTGTATTATTTATTCTTCATTTTTCATTCTTGCAGGTACACTTATGCGCCCCTGCATTAGGCCACAATATCTCTAAAATTAAATATACACTGCTCGAACAATTCCTTCTTGTGATTTAATTTTATTTTATATTGTTCTATTCAATTAAATTTTTGTTTTGGGCGCAATCATGCGCCCATATTTTCGCATTTTAATTTTTATTCGTCCATTATGTCGTCATCATTTAATAAATTGTCTTTTCCTAAATCGTTATCAAACATTTCATCATCTAACAAATCATCTTCGTCTAGTGGCTCTTCGTCATCTAGTTCTTCTGTTGAAAATTCTTCTAAGTCTTCATCATTAACTGCTGTTTCTTCTGGCAATACTTTATTTAATTCTTCTAAGTTAAAATCTATTCCTTCATCTATATTTTCTTTTAGCTCTAATTCTTTGTCATCTTCTGAATATAGACGAACATCTAGTCCTAAACTTTGTAGTTCTTTTACTAAAACTTTAAAGCTTTCTGGTACTCCTGGTTCTGGAACGTTTTCTCCTTTAACTATTGCTTCGTAAGTTTTTACTCTTCCTACAACATCATCAGATTTGATTGTTAAGATTTCTTGTAATGTGTATGCAGCACCATATGCTTCTAGTGCCCAAACTTCCATCTCTCCAAATCTTTGTCCACCAAATTGAGCTTTACCTCCTAGAGGTTGTTGTGTTACTAATGAGTATGGTCCAGTTGAACGAGCATGTATTTTGTCATCAACTAAGTGGTGAAGTTTTAACATGTACATTACACCAACTGTAATTGGTTTATCAAATGGTTCTCCTGTTCTTCCATCATAAAGTATTGTTTTACCATCTTCTGATAGTCCAGACTCTTTTAATAATTCAACTATATCTTCTTCTGTTGCACCATCAAATACTGGTGTTGCAACTTTTATTCCTAGTAATCTTGCAGCTGCACCTAGATGAACTTCCAAAACTTGACCTAAGTTCATACGAGAAGGCACACCTAATGGGTTTAGAACAACATCAACTGGTGTTCCATCTGGCATAAATGGCATATCTTCAACTGGTAATATTCTTGAAATAACACCTTTGTTGCCATGACGTCCGGCCATTTTGTCTCCAACTGATATTTTTCTTTTTTGAGCTATATATACTCTAATTACTTCATTTACTCCAGGTCCAAGTTCGTCTGAATTGTCTCTATTGTAAACTTTTACATCTACTATTGTTCCAGCTTCTCCATGTGGTACTCTTAAAGATGTATCTCTTACTTCTCTTGCTTTTTCTCCAAATATTGCACGAAGTAATCTTTCTTCTGCTGATAACTCTGTTTCTCCTTTTGGAGTAACCTTTCCTACTAATATATCTCCTGGTCTTACTTCTGCACCAATCCTTATAACTCCGTTTTCGTCTAAGTCTTTTAAGTTTTCTTCACCTATATTTGGAATATCTCTTGTTATTTCTTCTGCTCCAAGTTTTGTATCACGACATTCGCAATCATATTCTTCTATATGTATAGATGTATAAACATCTTCTTTTACTAATCTTTCACTTAATAATATAGCATCCTCGTAGTTATAACCTTCCCAAGTTGTAAAAGCTATAAGAACATTTTTACCAAGTGCCATTTCTCCATTTTGTGTAGAAGGTCCATCTGCTATTACATCTCTTGCTTTAACTTTTTCTCCTTTTACAACTATTGGATGTTGGTTAATACATGTTCCACCATTTGTTCTTTTGAACTTACGTAATCTGTATGTATCTTTTTCTCCTGATTTTGTTTTTATAATTATTTCGTCACCAGTAACTTTTTCTACTACACCATCATGTTTTGCAAGTACTGTTATTCCTGAGTCTTTTGCTGCTTTATATTCTATACCTGTTCCAACTATTGGCGAATCTGTAATCATTAGAGGAACTGCTTGACGTTGCATGTTTGCTCCCATTAATGCACGGTTAGCATCATCATGCTCTAAGAATGGTATCATAGCTGCACCAACTGATACTAATTGTTTTGGTGATACATCTACGTAATCTACTCTATCTGGTTCAACTTCTGTTACTTCATCTAAGTATCTTACCCTTACCATCTTATTTTTGAATTTTCCGTCTTTTGTCATTGGCTCTGTTGCTTGTGCTATAACGCATCCATCTTCTTCGTCAGCTGTCATATATACAACTTCGTCTGTTATTTTGTGTGTTTTTGGATCTATTTTTCTATATGGTGTTTCTACAAATCCATATTCATTTATTACTGCAAATGTTGAAAGTGCAGAAATTAATCCAATGTTTGGTCCTTCTGGAGATTCTATTGGGCAAAGTCTTCCATAGTGTGTATAGTGAACGTCACGTACTTCGAATCCTGCTCTTTCTCTAGAAAGTCCACCAGGTCCTAATGCTGAAATTCTTCTTTTATGTGTTAATTCTGATAATGGGTTTGTTTGGTCCATAAATTGTGATAATTGTGAACTACCAAAGAATTCTCTTATTGATGATGTTATTGGTTTTGTATTTATTAATGTTTGTGGTGTTATAACATCTAAGTCTTGTATTGTCATTCTTTCACGAACAACTCTTTCTAATCTTGTAAGACCTATTCTAAATTGGTTTTGTAGTAATTCACCAACACATCTTATACGTCTATTTCCTAAGTGATCTATATCATCAACTTTTCCTAAATCATATTGTAAGTTTAATAAGTAGTTGATTGATGAAATCATGTCTTCTGTTACAATATGTTTTGGTACTAATTCTTCTTCTCTTTCTTCTATTACTTTCTTTAAGTCTTTTTCTTCTGTGTTGTCTAAAATATTTTTTAACACTTCGTAATTTACTAGTTCTTTAATTTTTATTCCTAGTTTTTCTGTGTCTACATATGAATGAATATCTACTGTTCCATTTCCTATTATTCTTACTTTTTTGTCATTTACTTTTACATCAACAATGTTTATTCCTGAGTTTTGAATTTCTTTTGCTGCTTCTTTTGAAATAACACTATCTTTTTCTACTAATATTTCTCCTGTTTCGTTATTCATTATGTCGTTAAATGCTACTTGTCCAGCAATTCTTGATGCTAAATTTAATTTTTTATTAAATTTATATCTTCCTACTTTTGCTAAATCATATCTTCTTGGATCAAAGAATAAATTGTTAAATAAGTTTCTTGCTGCATCTACTGTTGGAAGTTCTCCTGGTCTTAATTTTTTGTATATTTCTACTATTGCTTCTTCACTTGTTTTTACTGTGTCTTTTGCTATAGTAGCAAGTATTTTTTCATCTTCTCCAAATAGTTCAACAATTTGGTCATCTGTAACTAATCCAATTGCTCTTAAAAGAACTGTTACAGGTAATTTTCTTGTTCTATCTATTCTTACATAGAATATGTCATTGCTGTCTGTTTCATACTCTAGCCACGCTCCTCTAATTGGCATAACCGTAGCCTTGTACAATTTTTTACCAGCTTTATCATAGTCTGATTCATAATAACATCCTGGTGAACGTACTAATTGGCTTACTACAACTCTCTCTGCACCATTTATTACGAATGTACCACTGTCTGTCATTAATGGGAAATCACCTAAGTAAATTTCTTGTTCTTTTATTTCTCCTGTTTCACGATTAATAAGCCTTACTTTTACATGTAATCTTGTAGAGTAAGTTGCATCTCTTTCTTTTGCTTCTTCTAATGAATATTTTGTTTTTTCTTCCATGTAATAATCGAAAAATTCAAGAACTAAATTTCCAGAGTAATCAACGATTGGTGAAATATCTTTTAATACCTCTCCTAATCCTTCTTTTACAAACCAGTCATAAGAATCTTTTTGAACTTCAATAAGATTTGGCATTTCTATAAAATCGCCAATTCTTGCAAATGTTTTTCTTGTTGTCTTTTCATAATTTAAGTCTGTTAGCAAATAAATCAACTCCCTTTTTTGATGTGGAAAGTGTGCTTTTTGCACTTCGCACTTCATAATTATTGTTTGAGCAGATATATTTATGTAGAAATAAAATTCTAACTTTTATTAAATAAAGTCCCTCTTAAACATTAGTATATTATAGTCCTCAAAACCTTACTGCCCTAAATCGATTTTGATTTTTATTACATTGACTAAATGTTTAATTCCTCTTTACTTAATTTTTGAGCAATACAAAAAAGTGTAGGAGATTTTATTATTTTTTAACTCTATGGACGTCTGTAAGTCTTACGTCCCTACACTTTTTTAAATTATCTAATTATACTACTTTTATTGCTTATTTTAATCACCCTTAATATATAAGAGCTACATATTTCTAATTTACAAAATATGTGCCATATAATAATATCATAGGTAAATGTGGATTGTCAACAATTTGTAAAATATTTTTTATATTTTCTTATTTTAATCAATTAATTCAAAGCCCATATGTTTTTGTAATTCTATATTTATTATTTTTCTTAAATACAAATTATTTTCTTTACAATATTTTTGTATTGCATTTTCTGTTTCTGCTCCAAATTTTCCATTAGGATTTCCGGACAAAAAAGCCTAATTCTTTTAATTTTTTCTGAATTTCCATTACATCTGCTCCATACATTCCAGATTTTAAATCTCTAAATCCTTTACCAAATGGTCCATATACTCCGTCTACAATTGTAACCTTTGTTCCAACCGGCACTATTTTATATAGTTCTGCAACTTCACTGTTATTCATTCTTATACATCCATGTGAGCTCGCCCATCCTACTGAATGTGAATCTAGCGTTCCATGTATTCCAAATTTTCCCCATGGTACATTAAGTCCAAGCCAACTCCCGTCCAAATCCTTCTCCCCATTTTGCTTTTGATGTTACAGTCCATGTTCCTATTGGCGAAGGTGTAGACCATTTTCCTCCTGAGCATTTATATTCTTTTTTTAATTCGCCATTTTCAAATAAATATAATTTTGAGTCTTCTACATCAACTAGTATTTTATATTTTTGTTTATTATTAGATGACGTTGCAACAACTTTTGCATTTTCTACTTTGTTTTTTATTACTAATATACTTACAACTATAGCAGTTAATAGAATTAATGTTTTTAATATTGTTCTTATTTTAAACACTTTAATCATAATATAAATTATATTTTAAATTAATTAAATAAATGCATAAATTATTTTTTGGTTATTTATTAGTTTTGGAAATTAATTGTTAATGATATTTACTGAATTTAAAAAATCTCTAGAATGGTGAAAAACATTTAAGATATAAATGTTAGAATTAACTTTATAAAGAATTCTATATGATTTATATATTAGTTCTCTGAAATTTGTGTTATCAAATTCCGGGATTTTTCTTCCCATGTATGGAAACATTAGTAGATATTCTGTTTTGTTAATTATTTCATTTATTGTGCTTATCGTACACCCAAAGGGAAAAACTGTCAATTGCTTTTTTGACAGTTTTTTTGAATCTTATTTTTGTAAATTATATGTTATATTTGTTTCTCTTATGATACGTTGTATGTAATAGTTCGTGTGCTTTATGGCTACCTGGTTCTTCTAGGAATTCTTTATACAATTTTTTAATTGTTGGATTTTCGTGTGATTTTCTTATTGTACTTTTTTCGTCAATATCATATAAGCAATCTGCTCTTAATTTTCTTATATCATATTCACTTCTTTGTTTTGATGTTTTAATTGGCTGTCCTCCACCCATTACACATCCTCCTGGACAAGCCATTATCTCTACAAATTGATATTCTGCTTTTCCTGATTTTATTTCTTCCATTATTTTTTGTGCATTTGCTAAACCATGTGCTACTGCAACTTTTACTTCGTTATCTCCAATTTTTACTGTTGCTTTTTTTATTCCTTCTTCTCCTCTTACTGCTTCAAAATCTAATTTTTTTAGTTCTTCACCTGTCATTGTTTCATATGCTGTACGAAGTGCTGCTTCCATTACTCCTCCTGTTGTTCCAAATATAGCTCCCGCACCTGTTGCTTCTCCCATTGGGTCGTCAAATTCGCTATCTTCTAATTCCACAAAATCTATATTTGCTTGTTTTATCATTCTTGCAAGTTCACGTGTTGTAAGTACTGCATCTACATTATCTAATTCTTCGTTTTTCATTTCTTCTCTTTGTCTCTCAAACTTTTTAGCTATACATGGCATTACAGATACAACAAACATCTTCTTTGGATCTATTCCAGCTTTTGAAGCATAATACGATTTTAATATTGCTCCAAACATTTCATGTGGTGATTTACAACTTGATAAATGTGAAAGTAATTCTGGATAATTCATTTCTATGTATTTTACCCAACCAGGGCTACAAGATGTAATCATTGGTAACGTTCCACCTTGTGTAAATCTTTGGATAAATTCGTTTGCTTCTTCCATTATTGTTAAATCTGCACCAGTATTTGTATCAAACACTTTATTAAATCCTAATTTTTTAAGTGCTGTTACCATTTTTCCTGTTACATTTGTCCCTATTTTCATTCCAAATTCTTCTCCAAGTGCTGCTCTAACTGCAGGTGCTGTTTGTACTACAACAAATGTATCTTCATCTTTTAGCTTTTCCCATACTAAATCTGTGCTATCTTTTTCGCGAAGTGCTCCAACTGGGCATGCTGTAATACATTGCCCACAAAATGTACAGTTAACATCATTTAAACTATGGTCTCCAACTGTTGATACACAAGAGCTAAACCCTCTGTTTACACAATCTATCGCTCCTATTTTCTGAACTTTTTTACATGTTGATATGCATCTTCTACAAAGTATACATTTATTAAAATCTCTTACTATTGAAGGTGACAAGTCATCTATTTTGTGAACTGATTTTTCTCCTTCATACTCAACATTCATTACATTAAATTTCATTGCTAGTGTTTGTAACTCACAACTTCCATTTCTTGTACATGTTAAGCAATCTCTTTGATGATTAGATAATATTAAATCTAGTATTACTCTTCTTGCTTCCATAATTTGCTTTGAGTGTGTATGTACTACCATCCCCTCTTCTGCTTGTTGAATACAAGATGTTGCAAACCCTCTTCTTCCTTCTACTTCTACTATACAAATTCTACAATCTCCTATTTCATTTATTTCTTTTAGATAGCATAAGGTTGGAATATCTATATTTGCTTTTTTAGCTGCTTGAAGTATTGTTGTACCTTTTGGCACTTCTACATCTATTCCATCTATTTTTAGGTTAATCATTTCTGACATACTACTTCTCTCCCTTCTGTTCTGGGCAGTCACAGAGGTCTGCCCCTACACATCAATTTTTGCGAAGTTTAACAACGCAAGATGAATTTTTTTACTTAGATATAGCTTTAAATGGGCATTTACTAATACATGTACCACATTTAATACAAACATCCTCATCTATTTTGTGTGGTTGTTTTACTTCTCCTGTTATTGCATTTACTGGGCAATTTTTTTTACAAATTCCACAACCCCTACATTTTTCTGGGTCAATTTCTATTGCTCTTAATGCTTTACATTCTTTTGCAGGACATTTTTTATCTCTTATATGTGTAATGTATTCATCTCTAAAATATTTCATTGTGCTAAGTACTGGGTTTGGTGCTGTTTGGCCAAGTCCACATACAGAAGCTTTTTGTATTGTTTTTGCAAGTCTTTCTAATTTTTCTAAATCTTCTGTTTCTCCGTTTCCTTCTGTAACTTTTTCTAGGATTTCTAGCATTCTTTTAGTTCCAATTCTACATGGGGTACATTTTCCGCATGATTCATCTACTGTAAATCCTAAATAGAATTTTGCAAGATTCACCATACATTTTGTATCATCCATTACAATTAGTCCACCAGATCCCATCATTGAACCTATTTGCGATAATGATTCATAATCTATTGGTGTATCCAGATGTTCTGCTGGTATACATCCACCTGATGGTCCTCCTGTTTGTGCTGCTTTAAATTTATGCCCTCCAGGAATTCCTCCACCTATATCGAATACAATTTCTCTTAAAGTTGTTCCCATTGGTACTTCTACAAGCCCTACATTTACAACATTTCCACCTAATGCAAATACTTTTGTTCCTTTTGATTTTTCTGTTCCTATTGAGCTATACCATTTTGCACCATTTAAAATTATTTTTGTTATATTTGCATATGTTTCTACGTTATTTATTAGTGTTGGCTTTTGCCATAATCCACAGTTTGCTGGGAATGGTGGTTTTAATCTTGGCCTACCACTTCTCCCTTCTATTGATTCTAAAAGTGCTGTTTCTTCTCCACAAACAAACGCACCTGCTCCAAGTCTTATTTCTAAATCAAAGCTAAAGTCTGTTCCAAATATATTTTTACCTAATATTCCATATTCTTTTGCTTGATTTATTGCAGTTTGAAATCTATGTACAGCTATTGGATATTCTGCTCTTACATAAATATATCCTTTATTTGCACCAACTGCATATCCAGCAATCATCATTGCTTCTATTACAGAGTGTGGATCACCTTCTAATATGCTTCTATCCATAAATGCACCTGGATCTCCCTCGTCCGCATTACATACTACATACTTTTGATCTCCTTCTGCTATTTTAGTAAAATACCATTTCTTACCTGTTGGGAATCCTGCTCCACCTCTACCACGAAGTCCAGAATCTGTTATTTCATTTATAACATCATCTTGACTCATTTCAAATAATACTTTTTCCAATGCTTTGTACCCATCAAATGCTATATACTCATCAATATTCTCTGGATCTATTATTCCACAATTTTTTAATGCAATTCTTTCTTGTTTTTTATAAAAAGTTAATTCATCTAATCTTTGAACTACTGAATTGTTAATATCTTTACAAAGCAATCTCTCTACTGTCTTTCCTTCTAAAATATGCGTATTTATTATCTCTTCACAATCTTCTGGTTTTACCATAGCATAAAAAGTATCCTCTGGCCTTATTATAACTATTGGTCCTTTTGCGCATAGTCCAAAGCAACCAGTTTGTATAACTCTTACATTTTTTATGCCCTTTTCATCTATTATTTTTCTAAAATTCTCTATTATTTTAGGTGATTTAGAAGATGTACATCCTGTACCATGACACACTAAAATATGTTTTTCTCTTGTATTTGCTTTTAAATTAACACGTAAATCAAGTTCTTTTCTTTTTTCTTCTCTTATTTTTCTTATTTCTTCTAGTGATTTCATTTTGACCTCCTATAATATAAATTTTAGCAATTTCTTTGAGGTGCGGGTCGCCGAGGGCGGCGACCCCTACAGGTCTATTTTCCATCAATTGCTTTACATTATCTATTTTTGTATTCTGCAATTACCTTTTCCATTAATTCTGGTGTTGCTTTTCCATAAACTTCTTCATTTACTGTAAATACTGGTGCTAATCCACATGCTCCTATACATCTTGTTGCTTCTAGTGAAAACTTTCCATCTTCTGTTGTTTCTCCTACGTCTATTTTTAAAATTTCCTTTGCTTTATCTAATACTTTCTCTGATCCTTTTACAAAGCATGCTGTCCCTAAACATACTGCTATATTATATTTTCCTTTTGGTTTTAATGTAAATCTTGCATAAAATGTAATCACACCATAAATTTCAGCAAGTGGAATGTCTAAATATTCTGAAATCGATATTTGAGAATATTTTGGAATGTATCCATAATTCTCTTGAACTTCATTTAATATTTGTATTAAATTACTTTTGTCTTTTGAATATTTTTCTAGGATGCTGTTCATCTCTTCATCTTTTGGATTATTTCCACAACTACAATCCATTTTTTTACCCCCTATTTTTGAATTTTTTCTTCAAATCTATCTTTTTTGATTTCTTTTGGTACTTCGATTGGATATTTCCCTGTAAAACATCCCATACAAAAATCATCTATATTACATCCTTTTGTTATTTCTTTTAAATTGTCTATGCTTAAATATTCTAAGGTGTCTGCTCCTATAATTTCTCTTATTTCTTCAACAGTTCTTCCATTTGCAATCAGGTTTTCTTTGCTATCTATGTCTGTTCCGAAATAGCATATATCTATAAATGCTGGTGCTGCAATTCTTAAATGAATTTCTTTTGCTCCTGCTTTTCTAAGAGTTTTTATTATTCCTATTAATGTATTTCCTCTTACAATTGAGTCATCTATTAATACTATTCTCTTTCCCTTTATGCTATTCTTTAATGGATTTAGTTTTAATGCTACTAATTTTTTTCTTTTGTTTTGTGTGTTCTGTATAAATGTTCTTCCTATATATTTACTTTTTGTAAATACTAAATCATATGGTATTTTTGATTCTTTTGAATATCCTAATGCTGCATCTATTCCTGAATCTGGTACTGCTGCTACAATATCAGCATCAACTGGCATTTGTGTTGCTAAAAATCTTCCTGCTTTTTCTCTAAATTCATGTACACTCATTCCTTCTAATATTGAATCTGGTCTTGCAAAATATATATATTCAAATACGCACATTCCTTTTTTCTCTTTGCTATCATAGTCTATTGATTTTACTTTTCCATCTTTTACTACAACTATTTCTCCTGGCTTTACATCTCTTATAAATTCTGCGCCACATATATCTAATGCACAGCTTTCTGAAGCGAACACAATATCATCACCTAATTTTCCCATACACAATGGTCTAAATCCTTGTGGATCTCTACATGCTATCAACTTTTGAGGTGACATTATTATTAAAGAATATGAACCTTTCAAAACTTTCATTGTATTTGCAATTGCCTCTTCTGTTGATTTTGCTTTTAATCTTTCTCTTACAATAATATGGCAAATAACCTCTGTATCGCTTGTTGTTGTAAATATTGCTCCATTATCTTCTAATTCTTGTTTTAATTCTATTGCATTAGTAATATTTCCATTATGTACTACTGCCAAATTTCCTTTTTTATGTCTTATTACTATTGGTTGGGCATTTTCTCTTTTAGCCGAACCCGTTGTTGAATATCTAACATGTCCTATTGACATATTTCCTTCTGGAAGATTATCTAAAACCTCATTAGTGAACACTTCTGAAACTAATCCTGGTTCTTTATGATAAGATATTACTCCATCAGTATTTACTGCAATTCCACAGCTTTCTTCTCCCCTGTGTTGTAAACCAGATAAACCTATGCAAGTCATATATGCAAGTTTTTCAGGTTTGTTTGAGTATACTCCAAATACTCCACATTCTTCTTTGACATTATCAAACATTAAAAGTTCCTCCATTATAATTATTAACATAGATTTATTATAATTGTAAATTTTAAAATTGTATATAGTTTTTTAAAATTTGACATTTTTTTCTGTTTTTATTATTTTAATTTTTGAAAAAATATATTGCAAACTTTGTAGGGGTCGCCGTCCTCGGCGACCCGCAATTAAATTGTTGTAAACTATGTATATTGCAAAGCCTACGATGTCTTCGGGTTGCCAGGGAGTGCGACCCCTACAGCGTTTGTAATAAATCCCACCTCTCACATCAATTAAACAAACTTCAATTTGTCTTTTTCTATTTATAATGTTATAATTCTATTATATTTTGAAAGGTCGTGTTTTTATGTATAATTTAGTAGTTTTTGCTTCTCGGAAATGGTTCTACTTTGCAAGCTATTATTGATAGTATAAATACTCGGAGATTTAAATGCCAAAATTAATCTAGTTATTTCTGATAATCCAAACTCTTATGCTCTTGAGAGAGCTAAAAGCAGTAATATTCCAACTTATGTTATTGTTGGAAAGAGCAAAGAAGAAATTGATAAAGAACTAGATAATGTTCTGAGCAATTATAGTATTGATTTGATTGTTTTAGCTGGTTATTTAAAATTAATTGGCAATAGGTTAATAAGCAAATATACTATTATAAATACTCACCCATCACTTTTACCTAAATTTGGTGGTAAGGGGATGTATGGTATGAATGTTCACAAAGCAGTTGTAGAAGCAAAAGAAGAATTTAGTGGTCCTACTGTCCATTTCGTAAATAGTAATTATGATGAGGGAAATATTATAGCTCAGGCAAAAGTTAAACTTTCAGCTGATGAAACAGCAGAAAGTTTAGCAAAAAAAGTTCAATCTGTTGAAAAGCTCCAATTAATTGAAGTATTAAAAAACTTTATCAAAGGCAAAGCAAATTAGTTGTAAACTAAAATAACCAGTCATTTAGACTGGTTATTTATTTAAATATTTTTATATTTTTTATAGTTTATATATGCAAGAACAGAAATTATTGCTAGTATAAATATTACTGGTATTGTATCTTCTATTCCTGTGTATGGAACTTCATTACTTGCTATATTAGCATTTTTGTTTTGATTTTGTTTAACTTCACTTTTGGGTATATCCGAAACTATAGGTGTTCCATCTTTTGTAGGTTCTTTTATTGTTAAGCTTATGCTAGCGTCTGAAATGGCATCTCCCTTTGGAGTATCTGTTGTTGTATCTCCTGTTGTTTCTGGTCCAAAAACCTCCATATCTGATAAAAGAACTTTTGTAGTAGTTCCTGCAACACTATCTTTTACTTTGAATTTTATTTTTCCTATTATTTGTGACTCACCTGGTTTTATTTCTTTTGCTCCATTAGAATCACTAGAAAATTTTGTGTCCATACTTGCTAAGAATCCATTTTGATTACCTTGTTTTACAAGTACTATATACCATGGATTTTTATTTGTATCATCTTGTCTTCCACTATATAATATAGAATAATTTGCATATTCTGTATAATCAGATTTAATACTTGTATCATCATCTAGCACAGGTTCAAATATGTTTTCTGGATATTCTAATATTCCATAAAACTGTCCTATTCCTGTTGATTTTGTAACATTTGAAATTAATACATTTATTGTAACTGTATCTCCTTGTTCTACTGTTGTTTTATCTGCTGACAAGCTAATCTTACAAGCTTCATCTGCCGCATTTACTTTTGTTGTTAATAATATTACAAATAAAAACAAACTTGCAATTATTATACTTTTTCTTTTCATTATTTTTTCTCCTTTGCATTTTTTAACATTATTAGTATATACATTTATTGAAATAAAATCAATATATTTTAAAAAAAATACCACCTCGAACTAAATTCGAGACGGTATCTTTAATCAAATTTTATACTATTTAATTTTTGATAATAATGCTTTTAAAGCGCTTATTATTGGAACTGTTTTATCTTCAACATTAACTAAACTTCTATCTAATACATCTAAATGTGCTGTTCCTGTTGGGTCTTCTGCTCCATATTCATATTTCATTGCAGCATCTCCTGAAATTACTTCTCTATCATTTACTGATGCATCTGCACCTACTCCTGCTCCAACTTCTTCTTTGTTAATATGTGCATTTGCGCTTTCATTTAATTTAATTGTTAATTTTTGCAATAATTTAATTGTTTGACTTGCTTTTGATTCTGCTTCAATTCCATCTTTGCTTGCTGTAGCGCTTCCTTTTGCATTAAAGTTTGCATCTAGAACTTCTTTATCTTCTACAGTTGCTTTGATATTACCATTTCCTTCTGCTTCTACACCGATTGAACCATTTTCTATTTTTAATGCTGCATTTGCATCTCCTTCAGCTTTAATATTTACTTTTTTGTCTGCAAGATCAGCATTTATCTTTCCTTCTAATGATACTGATTTTTCTGGAATATTTAATTCAACTTCTCCATTATAAACTGTTGCTAATACTTCGATTTCTTTACCTTCTTTTGTTGTAAAGTTTATTGTTGTTGTACCATTTGCTTTTGCTTCTAGTACACCATCTTTGTATGTGATTATTCCGTTGTTGCTACTTTCTGCTTTTACAAATTCACCATTAACTTTTAAAGTTGAACCTAATCCATTTTCTATTTTGTCAAATGTTAATGTTATATATTGTTCTTGATTTTTTATTTGTTTTTCAGAAATCCATCCTTCACCAGATACATAAACACCATATTCTTTATTTGGAACTATTATACTTACTATACCACAACCTAGTGTTCCTTCTTCGTATGTTTTTCTTACTCTTTTTCCGTTATGGAATGTATAAGTTTTTCCTTCGAAATAAATTTTTGTATTTAATTTTGCTTCAACTGGTTCTGTTGTAATTTCCTCTTTTGTTGGTTCTGTAGCATTAGCTTCTGCTGCAAAACACATTGTACTCATTAAAGATAATAGTAATGTTATTAATATTATTACTGAAATTCTAGATTTTAAAGTTTGACTCATAATATCAACCTCCCTTATAAATATATTTATTTGGTTTTTCGAATTGCTTAATTTATTTTTGTGCACGCCAAATCTTTTTGATTATATTAATTGTACCACTTTTTACATTTTATGTCAACATCTGTAAATAAAAAATTTAAGCCTCCCATAATGGAAGGCTTATTATACTATAATTATTCCTCAAATATTGCTGCAAATTCATCCCCGTCTATTTTTTCTTTTTCTAACAATACTTGTGCTACTTTTGATAATTTATCCATATTATTACTTAATATTGTTTTTGCTTTGTTATATGCTTCGTCTATTATTCTTTTTACTTCTTCATCTATTTTTGCTGCTGTTTCTTCACTAAAGTTTTTAGTTTGTGCTAAATCTCTACCTAAAAATACTTCTTCTTGTCCTGAACCAAATGTTATTGTTCCTATTTTATCACTCATTCCGTATCTTGTAACCATATCTCTTGCGATTTTAGATGCTCTTTCTATATCGTTGCTTGCTCCTGTTGATATATCATTTAATACTAATTGCTCCGCAACTCTTCCTCCTAGTAATGATATAATAGTTTCTTCCATTTCTGTTTTTGACATGAAATTTTTATCTTCGTCTGGTTTATACATTGTATATCCGCCTGCCATGCCACGAGGTACTATTGAAATTTGATGTACTGTATCTTGTGTTGGTAAGAATTTGCTTACTACCGCATGACCTGCTTCATGGAATGCTACTAGTTTGTTTTCTTTTTCGCTTCTTACTCTACTCTTCTTTTCTGGTCCCATTGTAACTTTTACCATTGCATCTTCTATTTCTGCCATTGTTATTTCTTTTTTATCTCTTCTTGCAGCAAGTAATGCTGCTTCGTTTAACACATTCTCTAAATCTGCACCTGAAAATCCAGCTGTATTTTTTGCTATTGTTTTTAAATCAACATCATCTGCAATTTTCTTTTTTCTGCTATGAACTTCTAGTATTTGTTCTCTTGCTTTTACATCTGGTGCTGATACTACTATTTGTCTGTCAAATCTTCCTGGCCTTAATAAAGCTTTATCCAATACGTCTGGCCTATTTGTTGCTGCTAAAACTATTACTCCTTCGTTGCTTCCAAATCCATCCATTTCAACTAATAATTGGTTTAGTGTTTGTTCTCTTTCATCATGTCCTCCACCAAGTCCAGCTCCTCTTTGACGTCCAACTGCATCTATCTCATCTATAAATATAATACATGGAGCATTTTTCTTTGCTTGGTCAAATAAATCTCTTACTCTTGATGCACCTACACCAACAAACATTTCTACGAAGTCTGAACCACTTATTATAAAAAATGGAACTCCGGCCTCACCTGCAACTGCTTTTGCAAGTAATGTTTTACCTGTACCAGGTTGACCTACTAATAAAACTCCCTTTGGAATTCTAGCTCCCATATCTGTAAATTTTTTAGGTGATTTTAAAAATTCTACTATTTCTTCTAATTCTTCTTTTTCTTCATCTACCCCAGCTACATCATCAAATGTTACTCTTGTTTTTTCTCCTGTTCCCATCATTCTAGCTCTACTTTTTCCAAATGACATTGTTTTGTTTCCTGCATTTCCTTGGCTATTTCCCATAAACAAGAACCAAAATACAAAGAAAATAATTAGTATTCCAAATGGTGAAAGCAAGCTAAGCATTGTAATTATTGCTGATTGTGATCTTTCTTCTAATGTAAGACTTCCATCTACTAGATGACTACTTACCTTATCCATAAAGCTATCTAAACTTGGTATGTTAACTTCCTTTTCTATTTTAGGATTTGCTTTTAATACTACATAAGCCTTTTTTCCATCTGCTGATATTTCTATATTTTCTACTTTTCCGCTTTCAATTTCTATCATTAATTCTGAATAAGTCATTTTTGTTTGTGAGTTATCCAGTATTGACGAAATTAATACTATAAGTATTATCCCCATTATTAACCACATTGCTAATGTTTTTAAACTTTTTTTCATTTTACCTTCTCCTTTACTGTAATGGGATTAATTTTGTCTTCTGTACTATATATCCCAATATTTGTTGTTTAATAATGTTATTTTTCTATAATGCAATATAGCATATACATTTTTTTTATTCAATAGTTTTTTGCAAAGTTTTTTCTTCTATTCTTTGCGTATCAACGCTTTGCTTACGGAAGGTCATAGTTAGGAGTGAAAAAAATTTTTTTATTTTTTACTAAAATTTTTATGTTTTTTGTTGGTTTTAAAAATTTGTTTCCTATATTATTGTTACAAAGTTTAATTATATCATCTATATTTACTTTTTCTATTCCTTCTGTTGTTCCTAAAAGTTCATTAATAGTATATAGTATTAACCTTCTTTTTATTACTAATTCTAGGTTGTTGAATTTTTTTAGGTCTAAAATTATTTGGTTGTTTGCTTTTTTTTGTATACAATCGTGTGTTTCTACAGTTTTTTCTAGAGATACACATATTTCATCAAATGTTTTTTGTGTTACGCTATTTAAATATTCATTTTCTTCTGTTGCAACTTCTGATAACCTATTTATTGTTTTTAATATATTTGGATTAAATTCCCTCTTTATATACGGAATAACACAATTTCTTACTTTATTTCTTGTATAAATATTTTCATTATTTGATTTATCTATTCGTGGATTCAGTTTGTTCTCTTCACAATAGTTTTCTATTTCTTCTCTTGATACTTCTATTAAAGGTTTTATAAATTTATTTTCCCTTATTGGGTCTAGCCCTTTTAGTCCAGATATTCCGCTTCCTCTTAAAATGTTCATTATTATAGTTTCTACTTTGTCATTATTATTATGTGCTGTTGCTATTTTATTTGAATCTGTATTTTTTAACACCTTTTCAAAAAAATCATATCTTATTTTTCTTCCTGCTTCTTCTGTTCCCATTTTTGATTCTTTTGCAATTTTTACTACATCTATTTTCTTTGTAAAGCATTCTACCCCTATGTTTTTGCAAAAGCTTTTTACATATTCAGTTTCTTCGTCTGCCTCTTTTCGTATCATATGATTTATATGTGCTACAAATATTTTAAAATCTAATTCTTCTTTTAATTCATTTAGTACATTCAATAGGCATATTGAATCCGGTCCGCCTGATACTCCTATTACTATACTATCTCCTTTTTCTATTAAATTATATTTTTTTATTGTTTGCAAAATTTTATCTTTCATATTTTGTCTCCTAATTGTTTAATGCTAAAATTATAGCATTTATTTTTAATAAATACAAATAGAGGGTCCCACATTTTAAATGTTGGAGCCCCCTTATTTTATTCATCTCTATATCTTTCTATATTTACAAACTTAGTATAATTGCCAAGCCATAATAGCTCTACTGTTCCTGTTGAACCTGCTCTGTGTTTTGCCATTATAACTTCTGCTATATTTTTCTTTTCTGTATCTGGGTTATAGTAATCATCTCTATATAAAAACATTACTATGTCTGCATCTTGCTCAATGGCACCAGATTCGCGAAGATCTGAAAGCATCGGTCTATGGTCAGCTCTTTGTTCTGCTGCTCTTGATAATTGTGATAATGCAATTACTGGAACATCTAATTCTTTTGCAAGTATTTTTAAAGACCTACTTATTTCTGAGATTTCTTGTTCACGGCTAGCATTTCTTTTTCCTGTTCCTTGAATTAATTGCAAGTAATCTATTACTATTAGTCCTATATTTTTTTCTAGTTTTAATTTTCTACATTTTGCTCTTATTTCTGTTACTGTTATACCTGGTGTATCATCTATATATATAGGAGCTTCTGAAAGAGGTCCAAGTGCTGTTGCAAGTTTTACCCAGTCATCTTCTTCTATTTTTCCTGTTCTTATTTTATTGCTATCTACCATGGCTTCACTACATAGAATTCTGTTTACTAACTGGCTTTTTGACATTTCTAGGTTAAATATAACAACTGGCACTTTTGCTTGTACAGCTGCATTTGTTGCAATATTTAGTGCAAATGCAGATTTACCCATTGCAGGTCTTGCAGCAACTAATACTAAATCTGAATTGTGAAGTCCGTGCTGTTTTGTAATCTAAATCTGCAAATCCTGTTGGAATTCCTGTTATTGGCTCTTTTTGATTATATAATTTTTCTATTTCTGCAAATGTTTCTACTAATACTTCTTTTAATGGTGTATAGCCTTTTTGATTTTTTCCTTGTGCTATTTCGAATATCTTTTTTTCTGCTTGATCCATTATTGTGTCTAGATCTTCTGTTTCCGCATATCCTAAATCTATTAATTCATTAGATGTTCTTATAAGTTTTCTTAATATAGATTTTTCTTCTACAATTCTTATATATTTTTCCACATTTGCTGTTGTAGGAACTTTATCTGGTAAAACTGCTAGATATTCTAGTCCCCCAACTGCTTCAAATTTTCCAAGTGATATTAGTTCTGCTTTTACTGTTATTATATCTATTGGCTCTGCTCTATTATATAAGTTTGTTATTGCTTCATATATTGTTTTATTATCTTGTCTATAAAAATCGTCTGGTTTTAGAACTTCTATACTATCGACTACAGCGTCTTTATCTGTAAGCATACTTCCTATTACGGCTTGTTCTGCTTCTATATCGTGTGGTGGTACTTTTCCTAATTCCATTTTATTTATCTCCTATCTTGTTTTATTATTCCGGCATTATATTTAATGTTAATTTTGCATTTATTCCTTCTCCAAATTTTACATCTACTGAAAATCTTCCTATGTTTTTTATTGTTTCTTTTAAAACTATTTTCTTTTTATCTATATCCATATTTTGTTTATTTTTTAGTTCTTGTGATATTTCTTTTGCTGTTATTCCACCAAATATTTTTCCGTTTTCTCCTGCTTTTACTTTTAAATTTAATGTTATATTATTTATTTTCTCGGCTTGTTTTTTAAATTCTTCTATCTCTAAACTTTTTTTATGTGCTTGTGAATCTTTTTTTGCTTGTAGTTTTAGAAGGTTGTCCTTTGTTGCTTCTAATGCTAGTTTCTTTGGAAATAAAAAGTTTCTTGCATAACCATCGTTTGCATTTATAATCTCATCTTTTTTCCCTACATTTTTAATATCTTGTAATAATATAACCTTCATATATATGCACCTCTTTAATTTTTTTCATATTGTATCACAGATTTTTTATAAATACAACTTTTATATGAAGTGTGAAACTTCACATTTCACACTTCGCAAAATTCCATTTATACTTTCTAATCTATTGTAGTGCTTGTTCTTCCTGTTCCTACTACGTCTTCTTGTAGTGAGCGCCATGTATTGCAACCTACTATTCCATCTACTGGTAGTCCTCTGCTCCTTTGATAATTTCTTACTGCTTCTTCGGTTCTGCCCCCAAATATTCCGATCTAATCCACCTGTTCTAAATCCTAATGTGTTCAAATCATCTTGTGCTATAAGCACATACGTACTTATACTACCTCTTTTTATTAATGGATATCCTGCTGTGCCACAAGCTGGTCTTCCAAATCTTTTATCAAAATGTACCCAAGTAGGTGTTAAACTTTGTGGTTCTACATAGGTCCATACTCCGTGAACTGTTTGCTGTGTTCCATAGTCTATTTCTTTCTGATGTACTTAACACTTGACCTGCGTCAAATGAAACTCCGCGCGTAATGTTGACTTTGCGAACCATGTCCTCCGCTCCCATGGTCTTTTAAATGCAAATCCTACTGGAATTGGTGCTCCAAATAAATACCTTGTTGTGTTAAAACTCTGCATTGCTCTTTTTGTTGTCCATAGTGTTGGACTTTTACTAGAACCTCTGAATTCTCCAACTGTTAAGCTCCTATTTGCATTGTATGGCATAGCCTCGTTTTCATTTCTATAATAATTTTCCATTCTATTTGTATCATTATTAAATACTATTATTCTTGCCATAAAAATTAAACCTCCATAAAATATATCTCTCTATATTTTATGGAGGTTTTTCATTTTTTGTGTTAAAATATCATATCTTATTTGCTTTTTATTTATTAATATAATATACTTTATTCATATTAATGGAGGTGTTTTATGAGTATTGAAATATCTGATTTTGGAAAAGATTTAAATGGAAACTGTGTTAAACTTTTTTCAATAAGCAATTTTAATGGTCTTGTTGCAAAGGTTACTAATTTTGGAGCTGTACTTGTTTCTCTGTTTGTTCCTGACAAAAATGGTAATCTAGCGGATGTTGTTTTAGGATTTGATTCTTTAGAAAATTATTTTAAAAATGATATTTGCTACTTTGGTTCAACTGTTGGAAGAAATAGCAACAGAGTTAAAAATGCTAGTTTTGTACTAAATGGTACAACTTATAATTTAGATAAAAATGAAAGAGGAAAAAATAACTTACATAGTGGATTTAATCCATATAATAGTAGGCTTTGGGATTATTCTATAGATGAAGATACAAATTCTGTTTCTTTTAATTTAATAAGTCCAGATATGGATCAAGGATTCCCTGGGGAATTTAATATAACAGTTACTTATAGCTTAGATAATGATAATAATTTAAAAATAAAATATATAGGAACCTCTAATAAAGATACTATTGCAAATATGACAAATCATAGTTATTTTAACTTATCTGGTCATAATAGTGGAACTGCAATGGAGCACAAATTGTACATAAATGCTGATAAATATGTAGAAGTTGATGACGAACTTATTCCTACTGGTGAATTAAGAGATGTTTCTAATACCCCTATGGACTTTAGAACTCCAACTAAAATAGGACTTAGAATAAATGAAGACTTTAAACAATTTGAATATACCGGTGGATATGACCATAGTTTTGTTATTAACAAAACTAATAATGGTATTGAAAAAATAGCTGTTTTATCTGATGAAAGTTCTGGAAGAACTATGGAAGTTTATACTGATAGTATCGGCGTTCAATTTTATGCTGGAAACTTTATAGAAAATAATAAAGTAATTGGTAAAGAAAATTGTAATTATAAAAATCGTTCTGGTGTTTGCTTAGAAACTGGATTTCTACCAGACTCTATGAATCAACCAAATTTTGTTACACCTTTGTTAAAAGCAGGGAATACTTATAATACAACTACAATATATAAATTTATATAGAGCAAATAAAGGGCGACTATGTCGCCCTTTATTTTATGTTACATTACTCTTGCTTTTATTATATGTCTTTGTTTGTTATCATTTGTACATGTTATTAGTGTTATTTCTTTATTTCCATTTGTTAACTGGCTTGTACATTCTAACTCATCTGGATTTACTATAAATTTATCATATACAGTATATGTTAACATTCTACCACTTAAATCTGTTATTTCTATTTTATCTCCTAATTGCAAATTTGGCACTTTGCTAAAGAATTTTGAATTTTTATAGTTATGACCTGCTATACAAAGATTTCCTACTTCATTTGGATTTGGTCCGTGAAATCTACATGGAGCTATTTTTAACAATTCGTCTGTATATGTTGAAAGTATTGGATAGTTAACATTTATTGAAGGTATATTAATTACTCCTATTGTATAATATATTGTTCCATCACTTGCAGTTAGTTTTTGCTCATCTGGAACTTCTATTTTTTGTTCTATTTGAACCACTTGTGTTGTAGTTACATTTTTTTCTTCAGGAATTGCATTCAATCTTACTACTATTACTTCTTCATCCACAAGTTTTGTTGTATCTTGAAAAGAAATTTCTTGTAAAATTTCTTTTGATACCTCTTCACTCTTGTTTCTATCGTACTCTGCATAAATTGCATAAGAAGATAATACGCATAGCAAAAAAACAGATAAAAAGAATTCAAATTTAAATGCTTTTTTCTTTTTCTTCATATCTGGTGTTACATATAATTTTTGCGAAACAAGAATTTGATTCATGCAATATCCCCTTCTTTAAAATTAATCCACTATAATTCTAACATATTTCTTTTAATTTTTCAACAGTGTTATTTATACTTTCGCTTGGGGTTGAAGCACCTGCCATAATTCCTATTTTACTTATATTTTTAAGTCTATTTTTATTTAGCTCTTCTGATGTTTCTATAAGTATGCAATTTTTACATTCTTTTTTAGCGATCTCATATAATTTAGTAGTGTTTGAACTATGTTTTCCACCGATTATAATCATTAAATCTACTTGTTTTGCTATTTCTTGGGTTTCTTTTTGTCTAATGCTTGTAGCATTACAAATTGTATTCTTAACTTCGAAGACTATATTTTTATCTATATTTTCTTCCACAGCTTTTACAATTTTATTAAATTTCTCCACACTAAATGTAGTTTGAGAAACTAGTAATAATTTTTTCAAATTAGATTCCTTAAAATTTTTTATTGCCTTTTCTACATCTTCTTCTTTTTCTAATATAGTTGAATTTTTTCTACAATAGCTCACTGTTCCTATTGTTTCTGCATGATCTTTTTGTCCTATTATAAAAATATAATAGTCTTTTGCTGAATACTCTTTTACAATATTGTGTATTTTTAATACATTTGGACATGTTAAGTCTATTACTTTTAAATTGAGCTCTTCAGCTTTTTTGTATATTTCTTTTGGCACACCATGTGACCTTATTATTACATTGTTCTTTGCTTTTTCCACATCATTAATAATTATAAGACCTTGTTCTTCCAAATCCTGTGTAACCTGTTTATTATGCACTAGTTCTCCTAAACAATATGTTTCTCTTTGTTTTTGTACTAACTCTTTTGTTTTATCAACAGCATTTTTAACTCCATAACAGAACCCTGCTGTTTTGCCAACAATTATCTCCATATGTTTCACCTTTAATTATTTTCGTTCATTAATTTTTCATAGCATTTTCTACATACAGGAATATATAGTCCTTCGTCTCCTACTAGTATATCTCCATTTTTTTGTTTTCCCTTAAAATATGTAAAAATAGCTTCTTCACTTCTGCAATTTTCGCATACAGATGTTAACATTTGAACATTATCAGACATACACAATAAATCTCCCATTGGTCCAAAAGTCTTTCTTTCTGATGTTAGATTTAAACCAGCTATAAAAAACTTTTTTCCTTTTTTGGTAAGTTTATATAGTTCATCTAAATCTCCTTTTAAAAATTGAAATTCATCAATTACATATACATCTGCATCATAATTTTTTATGTCGTCTATGCTATTAATATTAATTGCATTTTGTTTATATCCATTTCTGCTGATAACACTTTGCTCTGAAAATCTATCATCTATAGTTGGTTTAAATATTTTTACGTTTTTTCCTGCTATTTGTTGTCTTTTAGCTTCATCTAATATCTTTTGAGTTTTACCACATTTCATTGGTCCTGTGTAAACATTTATATCTCCCACTTTTATCACCTGTTTATATCATTTTTAAAATTTCTTCTTTTAGTACTTTTACTATATCTTCTTGTTTTACTTTTCTAATTATCTCACCTTTTTTAAATAAAAGTCCTTCTTTAATTCCTCCGGCAATTCCTATATCTGCGTGTCTTGCTTCATTTGGTCCATTTACTCCGCAACCCATTACAGCTACTGTAATAGGAGCTTTTATAGTTTGTAAAAATTCTTCTATTTCATTTGCTATTGGTATTAAATCATATTGAATTCTTCCACATGTTGGGCACGCTATAAGTGTTGGTGCATTTTTATATAGATTACAATCTTTTAATATTTCTTTGGCAACTTTTATTTCTTTAACAGGATCTGCTGATAATGATACCCTCATTGTATCTCCAATACCTTCTCTTAACAAAATTCCAAGTCCTATACTTGAGCTTACAGTTCCACTAAACTCTGTTCCCGCATGTGTTACTCCTAGATGTAATGGATAATTTATTGTATTTGCAGCTTCTTTATAACTTTCTATGCACAAGTCTAATGATGATGCTTTTAATGATAATGCCATATCATAAAAATCTAAGTCTTCTAATATTTTTATATGTCTTAACCCTGCTTCTACCATTCCTTTTGCTGTTGGTTTTCCATCTCTTTGTAAAATATCTTTTGGAAGTGATCCACTGTTTACACCTATTCTAATTGGAATTTTTCTTTCTTTACAAGCATCTACTACAGCTTTTACTCTATCTACGCTTCCAATATTTCCTGGATTTATTCTTATTTTATCTACTCCTGCTTTTGCTGCTTCTAGTGCTATTCTATAATCAAAATGTATATCAGAAACAATTGGTATATGTATTTTACTTTTTATTTCTTTTATTGCTTTTGCATCTTCTTCGTCTAAGCATGCAACTCTTATAATCTCACACCCAGCTTCTTCTAATTTTAAAATTTGTTCCACTGTTGACTTAACATCTTTTGTTTTTGTATTTGTCATTGATTGAATTACTACTTTATTTTGTCCACCTATTTGTACATCTCCTACAAATATTTTTCTTGTTTCATTTCTTGTTATCATAGTTATCCCCTTAATTTTTATTTTACTTTGTTATTCTATCATAGATTATCTATTTTTTAAACAATAAGTTATAAAAATTGTAAATTACCTTTTCTTTACTTTTCTTGCAAATCTTGATATAATTATTGTTGGAATAAATTTTAGGAGGGCTATTGTATGGGAAATGCAAAGGCAGAAAAGGAAGAATTAAAAAAATTAGAAGATGAAGCATATTTTGAACTTTGCCAAATTATTGCAGAAGCTGTACAACTTCAAGATATTGAGCTTTTAGATTACAGAATTGCTTCATGGAAAAATAAATATAAAAAATTATTAGATAATCCTAGTCCTGAATTTAAAAAAAGGATTGAATACTTACTTAATGAATATTATTCTTCTGTTACCCAATACATTCAGTCTCAAATTAAATTTAATGAGAATAAAAAGATTGAAAATCAGAGTAAAGCTTTAAGAGAATTATATGTAATAATTAGAGATACTGATGATTTAAAAACGTTAGAGAAAAAAGTTAATGCTTGGAAAGAAAAATATCCAAAAGACAAATTTCTTAAAATGTATCAGTCAAAATATGAACACATGACTAGTAAAAGAAATTTAAGAGAAAATGCTTTTGACCAAGAAATGGCTTTTAAAGATCTTGTTGAAATTACTAAACACACTGGCACCTTTGAAGAATTTGCAAGAGAACGTGAACAATGGGAAAATAAGTATTCTATACATGATAAATTTGAATTAGATGATTTTATAAAACATCAATCTGACATTAAAAGATATACCTCAGATGAATATTTACATTCTATCTCTAGGGATGAAGAACATAAAGAAAATAATAATTCAACTACTTTTGAAACTACAGAATTGGCTAAAGAGCCTAAACAAGAAGAACAGTCACAAAAGGTCTATTCAGATTTAGCTAAACAAGCTTCTGCATATACTGCTCTTTTGGCTATTTCTCAAAAACCAAACAATGTAAATGAAATGTTTAAGTGGGTATATAAAAATAGTTCTATTAAATTTAATGATAAATACAAGGAACTTATATTAAATGCCACATATTTGGATTATTCACCAAGCTATTTAAACAAATTGAGAACACCTGGCTTAAATGTAAATAACAAATCACTTTCTTATGAAGAGTTTAAAGAAATGGACGATATTAAAAGATATGCAATAATAAGTTATTTTAATTTGTTGCTTCCGCCAGATAAAGCAATTTCTAATGGTTTTTTCAACTCTTGTATAAATACAGTTTATGCAAAATCAGAAAAGGCCAAGTACACAAATTCTTCACTTAATGAAATAAATCAAGAAAACTTAAAAGATGGCATAGAAATAAAATTATCTAAATCTGATGCAGAACAAGAACTTGATTTGCCTGAGCTAAAAAAGCAAGAAATCCCTGATACTGAGGTTGAAAAAGTTTCAACTAGTACAGCTGAGGAAAAACAAGAAGAAAACATTGACTCTGCAAAGAAATTGCAAGAAGATTTGCCAACAGAACCAGAAGAATCGCCTGCTGAACATATTAAGCAAGACAAAGCAAAAAAAGAATATGAATTGGTAGCAAAACCTAATGACGAAGTTAAAGAACAGAGCAAAGAAATGGATAACAAGCCAGAAATTCCTACTATTCAAGATAATCAAGACGAACAAAGTCTTGTAAAAGAAAATAATACACCAACAATAGGTTTGGAAATTGGAGAAGAACCTAGTAAAGAAGAATTATTTAGTTCACCTGAAACTTCTATTGAAAAACCTAGAATTGATGTTTCTTTAGATAATTCTTTTGAAGAACCTGTAGTAAAAGAAGTAGAGAATGTTGAACCAGAACCTTTACAGCAGGAACAAATTATTACTGTTTCTCCATTACTATTTTCTGCAATAAATTATAAATCAAAGCAAGCTGATGCAGTAGAAAAAATAGATGAACATGTAAACGAGTATGTGTTATCAAGTTCTAAAACAATTTCTGATAATGTTCAAACAAAACAAAAAACAGATTGGGATTAACAAAGAGGCTATTAAAGCCTCTTTTTAGTGTTCATATATATTTCCTATATCTGTTCTATAATCTAATTTCTCATCTATGTTTCCTTTTATTGCATTATATACTTTTTCCTTTGCTTCTTGTAAAGATTTTGCTGATGTTGTTAAACCAAATAATCTAGAATTGCTTACTGATGAATATTTATTACCTTCTAAATGCTTAGTGTTTGCAAAATATATTTTTACTCCTTGTTTTTCTATTGCTTCTCTACTTATTGTAAATATCAAAGGTTCTTTTCTACTTTCTACTGCATATTCTTTTGTAACTATGTATACTGTAAAAGTACATTCTTTTTTGAATTTGCAGTTTTCTGTGCTTAGTGTTTTGTTAAATATATTCTTCATTACATCTGTAAATGGAGTTTCTAATGAATTTAAAACATTTAGTGCTTCTGGATCCCCAAATCTAGAATTGAATTCTATAAATTTAATTCCATTTTTTGTTTTAAAGAATCCTCCATATATAACTCCATTAAATTCTAAATTATCTTTATTTATATATTTTAATGTTTCTTTTATTAAATTGCTACATTCGTCTATGTCTTTTTGTTCTAAAAATGGTAACATTCCATTTTCAAAACTTAGGCAACCCATTCCACCTGTTCCTGGTCCCTTATCTTCATTAAATCTATATGGATAGTCAAATGTTGTTGGAGTAACTACAATATTTTCTCCATCTGTTAATGCCATTACAGTGAATTCTCTTCCTTCTATTTTGTCTTGAATAATTACATTTCCACTTATTTCTAAACAGCTTTTTGCATACTCAAGCCCTTCGTCTTTCCCCTTAAAATGTATTCCTCCAACTTTTACTCCTTTTCCGCCTGTAAGTCCTTCTGGTTTTACAACAAAGCTATCATCATTATATGAATTTATTATATTTTTTAATTCTTCTATGCTTGTTATATTATAGTTTTTTATTATCATTTGTGGAGCTAATTTTTCTACTATATCTAGCGCATAAGTTTTGCTCCATTCTATTTTAGCCCCCTTTGATGTTGGTCCAAATGTTTTTAATCCTAATTCTCTTGCAACATCTATTAATCCGTCTTGTAATAAATTATCACTACTTATTAAACATACTTCAATATTATTTTCTTTTATAAAGTCTGAAACTATCTCTTTGTTAAATGGATCTGCTACAATATATTTACCTCCTGATTTATTTACCATTTCTATAATGCTTGGATTCTCATAAGGGCATACTGTATACAAACTATAGCCTTTGCTAATATATTCTGCTAGCACAGCTTCTCTTCCACCATTACCTAGTAATAAACATTTTTCCATTTTGGATTCCTCCTAATTTTACAGATTGGATTTTGTGTGAGGGGAATTCTAGGGACTGTCCCTCAAAATCACCAAACCTGGGGATTTTGGGGACTGTCCTGAATTCACCCAAAAAGATTTGTCGAAATACATTTAATGTCATTTTTTTGCGAACACAGGGCCCTCCCCCTACAGCTATTTCAAAGTCTTCGATGCCTTTGGGTCGCCCAGGAGTGCGACCCCTACAACGTTTGCAATAAATCACATCTCCCACATCAATTAAACAAATTCCAATTTGTCTATTTAATTATTCATATTTTATCAATATAAATAAAATTTTTCAATATATATTTAAAATCAGATGTAACAAATTTGTAATATAAGTTTAATGGTTTTGAAATATTTTTTCATTCTTTATGTTATATAATATTTGTGTACCAAAGATTTAAAAGGAGTTACGAATGAGCACTAATTCTAGACTAAAAAAAGAAGGTATTGAAATTGTAGAACAATTAGACACCTTAAAAGTTAATACGATTGCAATTAGTATAGCAAGTAAACTATGCCTCGCTTTTCCTGAGCACAACTTAAATAAAAGCGAGTTATTTACGTCTCTTTCTAGAATTAATATGTATATTGCAAAAATGCCAGAAGATTCAGCAGGTGCAAAATATTTTTATAAAAATAATTCTATTTATTTTAACAAGGAATATGATTTGGACGAAATGGCAAAGCTTGCAATGCATGAATGTATACATTATATTCAAGAATTTAGAGATGCAAATAATAATTTAGTTAAAATGGGCTTATATAATTGCACTTTTAATTCTGGTCTTGGCATTAATGAGGCCGCTGTTCAATTAATGGCTTCAGAAGCTAATATGTGTCCTTCTACTTCAGAAACTTATTACAATGTTTCATTGAACACAATCAGTCCAAATTATTATCCTTTAGAATGTGCTTTAGTTAACCAGATGGCTTATTTTACAGGTACATATCCACTTTTTCATAGTACTTTAAACAGTAATGACGTTTTCAAAAATACTTTTATTTTAAAATCTAATAAAAGGGCTTATAACACAATTGTTAAAAATATAGATTTACTTCTAGCTTATGAGAATGACTTAAACTATTTTGCAAGTGAACTTCAATATGCTAATAAAGTAAGTGAAATCAAATTATTAAATAAACTAATTGCTTCAAAAAAGGATAGTATAACTTCTATATTCTTTAAAACTCAAAACTTAATTATTGAAAGTTGCTTTATTTCTGAATTTAATAATATTAGAAATTTAGAAGATGTAAAAGAATATAAAAATAAATTGTATAATTTTAAAAATATAATGGGCTCTAATGAGAACTACACTTTTTACAATGAATTCTACCGCAAAATAATGGAAAGCCTTGAGAAAAAGAAAGAACAAATAGAGCAATTTGGTGAAATAAACTTATTTGAAACATCAGAAAATAGTTTAGTTTTAGTTGATAACACAAAACGCGCTTTATCTTTTGTTTCTACTTTCTTTGTAAAAATAAAAAAATTATTTGGATTTAATAAATCTAGGGATACAATTAATAATTTATATTAACAAAATGGGGAAAAAGGGGTCAGACCCGTTTTTCCCCATTTTGTTTTTTTCATGTCAACTGTTTTACTTTTTTTAAATCGTTCCAGAAATCTATTTTTTTTGCTTCATCTCTTAATAATGCTGCTGGATGAAATGTTGGTAAACATTTTATTCCGTCTTTTTCAAACCATTTTCCTCTGCTTGATGTTATTCCATATTCTTTGCCTAATATATTTTTTAGTGCCACACTTCCTAATAGTATAATTATTTCTGGTTTTACTAGATTAATTTGACTTCCTAAATATTCTTTGCAGGCATCTGCTTCTTCGTATTCTGGATTTCTATTATTTGGAGGCCTACACTTTACTATGTTTGCTATATATACCTCTTCTCTTTTTATTCCTATCCCTTCAAAAGCTCTGTCCATTAATTTACCAGCTTTCCCTACAAAAGGTATTCCTTGCAAATCCTCGTCTGCACCTGGTCCTTCTCCTATAAACATTATTTTTGCATTTCTATTTCCTGTGCCTATTACCACATTATGCCTGTTTGCACAGAGTTTACATTTGTTGCAATTTTTACATGCTTCTTCTAATTCTTCCCATGTTTGATACATATTTTGTTCCTTTCTATTTTAAACAGATTAATGCTGTATTTCTTCCTGCCTGTTTTCCTTCTTTTCTATATGAATGAATTATATTGCTATTACAGTATGTACAAATCCCACTATCTACTATATTTTCTTCTAATATTCCTTCTTCTTTTAGTAGTTCTTTATTTATTTCTACTGTGTCTATAAAATAACTATTTGTGTTTTTATTAAATTCTATTATTTTATCTATATTTTTCATGTAATTGAATGCATTATAAAATTTGTTTTTTACATCTTCTTGTACTTCAAAATGACATTTTCTAATTGTTGGTCCTATTACACACACAATATCTTTTGGATTAGAATTAAATTCTTTTTTCATTTGAATTATTGCATGTTTTGCTATCTTTTTAATTGTTCCCTGCCATCCTGAATGAATATTACCTATTATATTTTTTTGTTTATCATATAAATATATTGGTGTGCAATCTGCAAATGTTAAAGAAAGTATTTTATTATTTTCTTGTGTTATTAATCCATCTATATCTTTTAATTCTTGTGGAAATATGCCAACTTCACCACTTATTTTTTTCACATTGTTTGTATGTGTTTGATATGGTCTTACTATGTTGTTACTATCTAATTTTAATAAATTACATATATCATTATAGTTTTTGTTTGCTATATCTTTTATTTCTTTATAAGTATCATTGTTTCCCACATCTAATGGTTTTAGAGTAAAACAATGTTTAATATTTTTATAATCTAATAATTTTTTGAATTGCATATATCTTATGTTTTCATTTTTTATTATAACTGTTTCTTTGTTAAATAAATTTTTATTACTTAACAATTCTAAAAAGTCTTTTGCTTCTTTTTCTAGATTTGCATTATTGTTTATTAAAACATAATTTGAATTTTTAATATATGTATCTTCCGCAAGCTGGCTGTTTAACCTTTGTTTTGCTGTTTTTTTGTCAACATTATCTCTTTTGCAAATTCTTTCTATTTTTGTACTTTCATTTGCTATAACAGAAACTACTATATCACATATTTCATTTAGCTTTGTTTCTATTAAAAGTGGGGCATCTATTATTGCTATTCTTTGGGTTTCTTTTTTCACTTCTTCTTTAATTTTTTTTACAATATGTGCGCATGTAATTTTATTTAATTCTTCTCTTTTTTGATTATCGCTAAAAATAATTTGTGCTAATTTGGGTCTGTTTATTTCTTTATTTTCTAATAATATTTCTTGTCCAAATTGTTTTACTATTTCTTTATAATATGGTTCTTCACACTTTGATAATTCTTTTACAATTTGGTCTGCATTTATTAACTTTGCATTTGTTTTTGCACATAATTCTTGGCTAAATAAAGTTTTTCCGCGAACCAGAATTTCCTGTAATTCCTATTATCATATTCCTTTTCTTCACCTCTACATTGTTTGCAATAATTTTGCAACTGCTTTTGGCACATATTTATCTATTTCTTTGTTATGTGTATATAGCTCCATAACAATGCTTGAAGACAAGTAGCCTAGGTCTCCTGCTCTAAAATAACATGTGTCCATTCCTGCTAATTTTTCATTTATTGCAGATATATTCTCTTCATATTCGTAATCTGTACCGTTTCTTAGGCCTCTAATTAATATGTCGCAATTCATTTGTTTTGCTTTTTCCACTGTTAGCCCTTCATAAAGTACTACTTCTACATTACTTAATCCTATTTCTTTTATTGTTTCTTCTATTGCTTCTTTCATTTTATTTTTGTCTATACGCTCTGATTTATCTTTATTGTGTCCTATACCTATTATTACTTTATCAAAACATCTGGCAGCTTTTTTTACTATTTGCAAGTGTCCGTTTGTAAATGGATCAAATGATCCTGCATAAAAACCTATTAATCCCATTTTGTTTCTCCTTTCGCTTTATTGTAAATTATCTAATAATTCTTTTTTTGATTTATTATCTATAAATGAATAGTTATTTACATTTGGATTAAAACAACATATTGATTTATATTCACAATATTTGCATGCTTCTTCTTTTTTTCCTTTGTTGTATGTTGGTTTTATTTCTATATTTCCTTCTAATATTTCTTTTGCTATTTGCTTTATTATTTTTTTAACCTTATTTTGTAATAAAGTAAATTGTTCTTTTGTTATTGCATTTGAGCGAGAATCCATTATATCTCCATTTTTGTCAAGAGTTACTGGTATTGTGCTTGAAGCACCTGTTTGTAAGTTTTTATCCATCATTCGTATAATGTTTACATCTGCTAATACCATACCGCTCATTCTAAATTGCTTTTTTAATTCTTCTTGTATTTGTTCATCTGTTAAATTTCTACTTGCTTTTATTACTGGGTCTATTAAGTTAAAATAAAGCATTCCAACAGGTATATTCTTTGTTTTTTCTACCGCTGTATCTAAATATGTTAATAATTGTATTTGTGTTCCCGCTTCTAGCTCATTTAAATTTATACTTCTATCTGATGATTTATAGTCTATTATTCTAATGTATTTGCCTTGTTCATTTTGTGCTGTATCTATTCTATCTATTTTACCTGTTATTTCCACATTATCTATTTTTCTATTAAATTCTATTTCGTTTCCTGCTATTTCAAAATCGCTATTTTTCATTTGTTGAACTATATATGTTATTGATTGAAGTATTGCTTTTTTTAGTATGTTTGTAAGTACTGCAAACCTTGGTGTGCTTGTAAATATATAGTTTTTGCTAAGTGAAAGTTTTTCATCGATTATGTTATTTACTATTTCTTTTATTTCTTGGTCTTCTATTGTTTTTATATTTTTTGTATTTTCAAAGAACTCATCTATTACTTCATGCATAAATGAACCTGTATCAATTGGTCTTACTACAAATTCTTCTCTTTCTTTTAATTTTAGTCCATATTTTAAATGGAAAGAAAATGGACATTCTCTATATTGTTCAAGCCTTGATACACTTGTTTTTAAAGTGTTTCCATATAGTCTTTTTATATTTTCTTCTGTTATTTTTTCTGCATCATTCTTATGTGAAAAACCTTTTATAGCCTCTTTTAATTTAGGCTTCCATTCATCATTTTGCATGTACCAATTATACACAGCAAACCAAATTTCATCTATCTCTTTTCCTTGTTTAAAATCTTTAATGTTTGAAAGCATTTGATTAAATGTACTTTCTGCTGTTAAAATACTATCATTTTTACTTACTACATCACTTTCTTCTTTTAGATTTTTAAACATCTTTTTTATTCTAGAAATTAATATAGATTGTCTTTTAGCTTTTTGTTCTTTATCTGTTGATACATAAGATAAATATAGTTCATCTTCTGCTGTTGTAAACGCTCTATATATGTTAAATTGGTCTTCATACAAGTTTTCTATTGTTCCTTTTGCAAGTTCAATTCCATTTTGTTTTAAATAGTTTCTGTCTTTATCATTAAGGAAACCTTCTCCTGAATTAACCGCAGGAAATACGCCGTCATTTAAGCCAAGTATAAATACAACTTTTGCTTTATGGTTTCTAGACCTATCTGTATCTCCTATTATAACCTGATCTATTACTTGAGGTATTTCTCCTAAACTAGAAAATTCTAATCCAACTTTTAATATATTCTTGTATTGTTTAAAACTCATTTTGTCTTGGCTAAATATTAGCACTATCTCATCAAATATTTGCATAAGAATATTCCAACTAGACTTATACTTATTTGCTACATCTTTTCTACCTGCTTGCTCTAATTTTTCTGCTTTTTCTTCTAGTTTTTCTCTTATTTGATTTTCTTCTAAAAACCTATATAACTTTGTTGTTATTTCTTCTGCTAGCTTTGATTCGTCTAAACTTGTTTTTAGTTTTAATAGTGGTTCTACAATTTTTCTTCTTAATTCGTTTAGCTTTTCTACATCTTTGTTTAAGCTATCATATTTCCAATCTTCTTTATACCATTTGTTGCCTTTTATTCCCCACTTTTTGCAATAGTTTTCTAAATTATATATATCTTCTTTTTCTAGTGGAAGAAAACCAGTTTTTATATATGCAAGTACTGCATCTTGTGACCAACTTTTTGCATATATTTCTAAAATTGAAAGCACATATTTTACTAAAATATTTTGACTTAAATCTTCTTTTTGGTCTATAAATACTGGTATTTCATATTTTTCGAAAATTGCTTTTACTATGTTTGTGTATTCATCTATATTTTTTGTAATTACTGATATATCTTTATATCTATATTTTTTTTCTCTTACTAATTCTATTATCGTTTTTGCTACATATTCTACTTCTGAATATGGCTGACTAAGCAAGCTTATATGTATATTGTTTACTGGTTTTTCATATATTTTATATGGTACCTCATAAATATTTTTTTCTAAATGTTTTAATTCCTCATTTTTAAATCTATAAGTATTTTTTAATTCTATATTTTCTTCTAAATTTACATTAACCTCTTGAGCACATTTTATTAATTCTTGAATTACCATTTTGTTTTGATAAAAAATATCTTCCTCTGGCTGTTTTTGTATATTTATTTCGTCCGAACATATTGTAATATCAATCTCTTTGGCCTTTTTTAATAATTCTTTTATTACATTGTATTCTTGTCTTGTAAAACCAGAAAATTCATCTATATAAATATATGAATTATCAAACATACTGCTTTCTTCTATTTTCTTTGCAAGAATTGTAAGTATATCATCTTCGTCTATATACTTATTTTGTAATGTTTCCTCATATTTTTTGTATATTGTATTTATATCATTTAATTTTATTTTTAAGTATTCGTCTTCTGTATCTTTTTGTTTTTGCTCTAAATCTTCTAGTTTTACATCATGCTTTTTTAATTCCGTTATAGTCCTTAATACTATATCTATATTTTCGGATGATTTATTTAAAAATTGTAAATCTTTTTTATATTTTTCTAATATGTTGCTTACAAGCATTGCCTTACCTGTTTTTGATAAGTTTACTTCTGTAAGTCCTCCAACTTCTGTAAAAATTCTATGTGCCATTCTTTTAAATGTTATAACTTCTGCATTTATTACACTATTTTGTTCTAGTGTTTCTAGCAATCTTTTTTCTGTTGAAAATGAAAATTGTTCTGGCACAACAAGATATATTTTTTGTGCTGTTTTATTATTTATTTGCTCTTTAATTTTGTTTAAGCAGAACTGGCTTTTTCCAGTTCCTGCTCTTCCATAAATCAACCTTAAACTCATAATTCACTCCTTATTAAAAGGCTCCTCCGGCCGCCTCCTCGGCCACCTCCGCCAGAAAATCCTCCTCCACCAGAAAATCCTCCGGCCGCTTCCTCCTGAAAAGCCTCCTCCAGAAGATCCTGCTTCTCCGCATAGAAGATAAAACTTCTCCTGTTATTCTCGAATATCCTTTTACAAATCTTCTGTCTAAACTAGCATTTGCATAGAAATTATAATATCCTGATGCTATATCATCAAAGAGCATTTTACTCTCTAATATTTTTTCTAAGTCATCATCAATGTTTATTTCTTTAATTCTTTTAATAATTTTATCTGCCACTCCAAACGCAACTGCATATGCCAAATATTTTTCCCATAATGTTACTTGTTCTACATCTCTATCTTTAAATAATGTATCATCTTCTAATTTATCTTTTATCATATTTAATCTACTAAAGTCTTCTATCATAATTGATTCATTCTTTAGCATTAAATTATCTGTAAGCATTATTATAAGAGAAATTGATATTAATAATTCATCTATTATTAAAAATCTTAAGCTTTCACCAAATAGTAATGTTATTAGCATAACTACAAAAAATATTAATACTATGGTTACTGTTGTTGTTACCACTTTTTGACCTGTAAATTTTCTTATAGCTTTGTTTACTCTATGTCTTGTACATATCATTAAATATATTGGAATATATAAAATTCCAAGGAGCATTGGGAAACACAACAAAAATACCTCTATAATTTCAATACTAATACCTTTTATTGCTTCTGGATTATATATGTTTAACTTATTATATTGAAAATGGATTAATGCAATAATTATACTTATAAAAAATAGCATTACATTAAATACTCTTACAGCCATTGGTACTTTGCTAACATTTGCTCCAACTCTATTCAATTTTGCTTTTGCCATTTTGCTCAATTGTTTAAACTTCTTATTTGCATCATCTTCTTTTGGCAATTCTTCTAACCTTTCTGCAAAATCTATAGATGTTTTATCTCCAAATAACCAATGATATATGTACTTCTCTATTTCATCCATTTCTGTTTCTTCTTTTGCACTAGGCCTTGATAATATATATGTATATGATTCATTTGTTCTAGCACTTGGCAGTATCTCCATTTTGATTAATTTTTTATCTATTAAGTTTAGTATAACGGCAATAATGTCTCTTGCTAAAACATCTCTGCTTCCCTGTATACAAGCTGCTATTAATGGATTATATTTTTTAAATAATTCATCTTCTCCAGTATATGCAGTAACATATTTCTTATCTTTTTCATATACGAATATTAATATTACCCAATATATGAACAGTGCTATTGCTAGTAACAATACTTTTGTAGTAAATCTTTGTTTCTTTTCATTATTTTTATAGATGCCTTCTTCTTCTTGCATTATTTTAAATAACATATCTTTATTTGAAAGTTTTGCACTATTTTTTATGTTACTTTTATCAAATACAACCCTTGCTGCTACATATTGTCCGTTTTTTTACATTATTTACTTTAAAATTTACTTTATTTGGAGATTCTATTGTAACTACTCCATTATATGGTCCATGTCCAAATGCATATAAATTTTCTTTGGATTGATTGTTTGGTAGTACTACATCTATATTTAATTTTTTTATATCTACATCCCATTCTCCACCAATAAAATTATAATACAATTCTGCTACATCATTATGCTTAACACATACATTTGATATACTATAATTTAATGTAAATGTTTTTGTTGTATTTTTAGATGGAGAATATACACTTATTTTATATTTTTGCTTATCCGCATCTACTGTATAAATTCCACCATTTACAGCTCCATCTACGTAAAACCCTTCGATATATTCAACATTTTGAGAATCTATAATTTTATTTATAGTTACTTTATTTCCGTTATATATACTATAATCTTTTGTTTCAAGATTTACTTCTTTAGCTTGACTATCTTCAAGTAAATATGGAATTGTTATATATATTCCATTATAATTACCAACAAAATTGTATGTAATCTTTTGATTAATATTAATTGAGCCATTTTGTTGTATTTCTGCTTGAATATCCATATTATCAATTGTGTAGCTTTTTGCATATATTTTTTTGTTAATTAATAATACTGCTATAAAAACTATAGTAAAACTTAGTATTTTTAATAAATTCTTTTGTATCCCCTTATTCACTCTAAGCTCCCCTTCTCCAATAGAATAAATACTGTTGTGCTATACCTGCTAAATTGCCATATTTTGTTTTGGCCAATTCTTCTATTTCTTTTTTATTTATTTTTGTTTCATCATCATTTTTTATATATAATTCATTCATAACTCTTCGTACCCAAACATCTATTGGGAATACTTCTAATTTTTTTAGTGTGGAAAATAGCATTACACAATCTGCTACTTTTGGTCCTACCCCTGGGAACTTTAATAATTCTTCTCTTAATTTATTTACATCTTTTTCGTCTTCTAATTCTTTTAACTTATTTGGATTTTCATTTATTATTTTAGTTGTTTCATATACTCTTACATCTCTAAATCCAAGTCCAATGTTTCTTAAATCCTCTACACTTGCTTTAGACAATTCTTGTGGTGTTGGGAATGTGTAGTATTCAGCCTTATCCCAAACTATTTTTTCGCCATAACTTTTGGAAATTCTTTCTATTATTCCTTTTATTCTAGGAATATTATTATTTGCTGATATTATAAATGAAATAAGTGTTTCCCATAAATCTTGATTTAGTATTCTAATTCCTTCTCCATATTCAATACTAGTTTTTAAGTAATTATCCACATTTGATAATTTACTTTTTATATTGTCATAATTAGTATTTAAATCAAAATATTTTATGCACTCGTCTTTTATATTTCCTTTGCATATTCCTCTAAAAATTATTTTATTATCCGCTTTTTTTACATTTACAACATTTTGTTTAAATATTCCTGTATAGCTTCCATCTTCTTGCTTATTCCATCTAAAACATTGTCCACATTCAAAAATATGCTCTGGTTCAAAAGATTTACAATTTTCTAAAATGTATTCTTGTTCCATAAAATCTCCTCTTTTTACAATAGTTATTATATCATATTTAGCTTGTTTCTGTATATATTTTAATTGACATTTCAAGTTTATTATATTATTATATTATATATTTAACTAGAAGGGATGATATTATGGACTATAAGTGTGACATTTGTGGATTCATTTATGATGAGAACAAAGAAGCAGTTAAATTTGAAGATTTGCCGGCTGACTGGGTTTGCCCAATTTGCGGTACAGGTAAAAATTCTTTTTCTGAAGTAAAATAAATAAAAATATATAAATAGCTTACAAGTAAAACTTGCAAGCTATTATTTTTATACCTTATTTTTACAATCTCCTGTTTCAAAAAACTCTTTTATATTTTCGCATGTGTCTAATGCAATTTTATTTAGAGCTTCTTTCGTAAAGAATGCTTGATGTGATGTTACTACTACATTTGGCATAGTAAGTAATATTGAGAGTTCTTCATCTCTTATATATGAATTAGACATATCATTTAAAAAGAATTCCTCTTCATCTTCATAAACATCTAAACCAAGTCCACCAATTTTGCCTTGTTCTAACCTTTTTATTAAGCTTTTTGTGTCTATTAATTTTCCTCTACTTGTGTTTATTAATACAACCCCATCTTTCATTTTATCTAATGATTCTTCATTTATCATTTTATAATTTTCGTCTGTTAATGGACAATGAAGTGATATTATATCTGATTCCTTATATAATGTGTCTAAGTCTACATACTCAAAATTCATTTCTTTTGCTGCTTTTTCATCTGGGAATTTATCATATGCTAATACTCTACATCCAAAACCATTCATAATGTTTATAAATACTTTCCCAATTTTTCCTGAACCTATAACTCCAACTGTTTTACCATGTATATCAAATCCTAATAGTCCGTTTAAAGTAAAATTGTATTTTTTTGTTCTTTGGTACGCTTTATATATTTTTCTATCAATACTTAAAAGTAATGCTACTGCATGTTCTGCAACAGCATAAGGAGAATATGCTGGTACTCTTACAACTTTTAGCTTTTCTCCAATCTTTTTTATATCTACATTATTAAATCCTGCACATCTTAAAGCTATTAATTTTACTCCATCTTCTTCTAAGATTTTAATTGTTTTTTCGTCTACTACGTCGTTTACAAATATACATACAACGTCAAATCCTTTTGCTAGTGGTGCAGTTTCACTATTTAATCTTGATTCTAAATATGTTATTTCATAACCATATTTTTTATTGTATTCATCAAACAATTTTTTATCATATTCTTTTGTATCAAAAAATGCTATTTTTATCATATTTTATTCCCTCTTATCTTTTAGTAATTTCTTTGTAGTGCATATTGCCTATGGCGTCATCACCTACATTATTTAATTATATATTTTTCTAATGCTCTTGCAATTTGGTCTGGACAAGATGTTCCTCTATATCCACATGGAATTCCTTTTAGTTTTTTTATTATGTCTTTTATTTTCATTCCTTCTACCAATTTTGAAATTCCTACTGTGTTTCCTGGACATCCTCCAACAACTTTTACTGACTTTACAATATCTCCTTCTATATCGAATACCAATTCTCTTGAGCATACTCCTTCTGGTTTATATCTATATTCCATATTTTTCACTCCTATCTTTTTTTAAGCAGGGGGCGCCGAGGACTGCGATCCCTACTTTTTATTTTTATCTTTTTTTAATATTTTATTACAATTGTTTTTTATTTTCAACTCTTCTATTGTTTAAATTTTTATGATATATTATTATGTAATAATTTGTATTGGAGGATTATAGTGGAAAGTACTTTTAGTTTTAAGTCGAGTACAGGATTTGATGTATTTGCAAAAAAATGGATTAATAATGATTTTAAAGAGCACAAAGGAATAATACAATTAGTTCACGGCATGCAAGAGCATATTGGTAGATATAATGATTTTGCTAATTTTTTAGCCAATAATGGTTACATTGTAGTTGGTCATGATCATTTAGGTCATGGTAATACAGCTAAATGTGAAGATGATTTTGGATATTTTGCTGATAATAATGGCTGGGATAGATTAGTAGAAGATGTTCATATTCTTCAAAATAAAGTTCATAATGAGTATCCTAATCTACCTTATATTGTTATGGGACACAGTATGGGCTCACTTATTGTTCGTACATATATTACAAAATATGATGATAATTTAACTGGTGTAATTATTTCTGGAACAAGTGGGCAAAAATATGGGCTTATTTCTGGGAAACTGCTTATTAAAATAATTTCTACTTTTAAAGGTAAAAGGTATAAAAGTAAATTGATTGAGCATCTTGTTACAGGTTCTTTTAATAAAAAGTTTGAACCAAACAGAACTCCTTCTGACTGGATTTGCAGTGATGAAAATGAAGTTAATAAATTTATAGAAGATGAGAAATGTGGAAAAATGTTTTCTGCTCAAGCATATTATGATTTATTGAGTGGAACTCAATATTTATCTAAACAGAAAAATGTTAATAAAACCGTAAAGGTTCCTATATTAATTTTCTCTGGCGATGAAGACCCTGTTGGGCAAAATGGTAAAGGTGTTTTAAGAGTATATAAAATGCTTAAAAAAGACGGAACCAGAAATGTGTATTTAAGATTGTTTAAAAACGCTAGACATGAATTACTTAATGAGGTAAATAAATTGGAGGTTTATAACTTTATTTTAGATTGGTTGGATAAATTGTAATTTTTAAACTTAATTTAAGGTTTGGTAATATATAATGTAATTATCCTCCATGATATATATTAAATATTATGAGAAGCATAGCGTAAGTCTATCCCCTTTGACTTGCGCTATGTTTTGTTTTTATTTAATAGCTTTTTTTGCAAATTCGTTGTTTACTATTGTTTCATAAGGTGCTTTTGTTGTAAGTTCTCCTGCTTCTTGCATTACTGTTTGTAATTTTTCAAAAGCTTCTTGTTTTAGTACTGGTGTTTCATTCCAAGCATCTATGTCTTTATATCTTTGAATTGAACTTTCTAACATACTTAAATCTGTATCTGGGAAAAAGTTTTGTATTTTTTCTGCAATTTCTTTTGCTGTATGTTCTTTTACCCATGTTTGGCCCTTATATACTGCATTTGTAAAGCCTTGAATTATATCTTTATTATTGTTTATATAACTCTTTTTTGCAAAGTATGCTGTATATGGTATTTCTCCTCCTGCTTCTCCAACTGATGCTACTATATATCCTTTTTCTTGTGCCTCTGTCATTGATGCTGTTGGTTCAAATAGTGTAACATAGTCTGCTTTACCTCCTGCAAATGCGCCTGCCATTAAGTCAAATTTAATACTATCATCTAATATTACATCTTTTTTTGTATCTAATCCACTTTGTTTTAGTACATATTCAAATGTCATATATGGTACTCCACCTTTTCTACCAGGGATAATGGTAGAACCTTTTAAATCTGTCCATTTAAAGTCTTTGTTTTCTTTTCTGCTAACTAGAAAAGATCCATCTCTTTTAGTCATTTGTGCAAATACTTGCATGTAATCTTCTTTTCCCTCGTTATATACATAAATTGCAGCTTCCGGTCCGTGCAAAGCCTATATCACTTTGACCAGCAAGTACTGCTGTCATTACCTTATCTGCACCTTGACCTGTGGTAATTTCTATATCCAGATTTTCTTCTTTAAAATATCCATTGCTAATTGCAACATATTGTGGCGCATAAAAAACTGAACGTGTAACTTCATTTAATCTTATTTTTGTCATTTCTGTGTTTCCGTTATTTTTATCTTTAAGCATAGAATATGCTAAAATTCCACCAACAACTAATAAGATTATAAGTATGCCTATAATATATTTTTTCAAAATTTTTCTCCTTTCAATTGATTGTAATTTGTTTAAAACATGTATATTGCAAAACCTGCTATGCTTTCGGGTCGCCGAGGACGACGACCCCTACCGTGTCAAATTACAATTTATCCAAATTTTTTTGTTTTTAAAATTATTTTTTCTAGTAGGACTACTGCCTCATACATAATTGCTGCGACAGCTGCAAGTATTACTACACTTGCCATTACTAAATCTAGCTGAAACACTTGACCTCCATATACTATTAAATAGCCGAAGTCCTGCTTTTGATACTAAGAATTCCCCTGATATTACTCCGACTAATGAAAGCCCTATATTCACTTTTAACGAATTTATAAATGTAGAAATATTTGCTGGTATTACTATTTTTGTTAATATCTGCAATTTGTTTGCATTAAAGGTTTTTGCCATTCTTATTTTTTCGCTATCTGTATTTAAAAAACCATTTAATATTTCTAGAATTGTAACTATTAATGATATTGCCAATGCCATTACTATAATTGCGCCTGTTCCTGCTCCTACCCATATTATTATTACCGGTCCGAAGTGCTATTTTAGGTAAACTATTTAATACTACTAAAAATGGTTCAGATACCTTTGATAGGAATTTTGACCACCATAGTATTATTGCAATAATCACTCCAAGTATAGCTCCAGATAAGAATCCTACTATTGTTTCATAACATGTAACTCCTAAGTGTTCTAATAGTCCATTTTGAGATAAATTCATAAAGGTTTTTAGCATTCTAGATGGTTGGCTTGTTATAAAGCTATCTATTACTCCTTTATTGGCTAGTATCTCCCATAATGCTACAAATGCAACAGCTACTGTAATTTGTGTAAATAATGTTAATATTTTTGTTAATCTAATTTTTTTTAGATACTTCTTTCTTTCTTCTGAATTATTTTTCTTTTGCATCAACATCTAGCTCCTTCCATAAACTATCAAAATATTTACTGAATTTTGGACTTTTACGGCAGTTCATAGGATCTCTTCCTTCTATTTCAAAATCTATTGTATCAATTTTTTTAACAGTTGCTGGTCTTTTTGTAAGTACTACTATTCTGTCAGACATACTAATAGCCTCTGATATATCGTGTGTTACCATTACTGTGGTAATATTTTCGTTTTTTAGAATTTTGTATATATCCTTTGTTACCATTATTCTTGTTTGATAATCAAGAGCTGAAAAAGCTTCATCTAATAGAAGAATTTCTGGTCTTATTGCAAGTGTTCTAATTAGTGCCACTCTTTGCCTCATTCCTCCTGATAATTGAGATGGGTATTTATCTTTAAATTCATAAAGATTATATTTTTTTAATAAATCTTTTACATATTGCTCATTTTCTTTAGTTTTTCTTTTTGTTATTTCCAACCCAAAAACCACATTGTTATATATAGTTCTCCATTCTAGTAAACTATCTTTTTGAAGCATATATCCAATTTTGTTTGATACATTTTCTGTTTCTACATTATCTATATATATCTTTCCACTTGATTTTTCTTCTAGCCCTGCAATTATTGAAAGTAATGTTGATTTTCCGACATCCGACTTGGTCCAATTATGCTAACAAATTCGCCTTCATTTACATTAAAATTTATATTTCTTAAAGCTTCTATTTCCCCATTTTTTGCTTGATATGTCTTGTTTATATTTTCTAATCTTAAAACTTCTTTCATGCTATTCCTCCTACTATATTAATAATATATTCCTATTTATGTAAATTGGTGTTAGGTTGATTAATTTATTTTAGGACATTTTATCCCATAAAAAATAGACCTCTTTTGAGATCTATTTTTTGCTTTCTCTTTCATTTAAATATTTTGTATTACGCGTTTTTTACTCTTCAGGTAATTGTATTACTTTAGTAGCAATTTTGTTTATAAACACATTATCATGCTCAATAAAAAGCATAGTTGGTTCATATTTTAAAATCATATTCTCTATTTGTTCACGAGATTGAATGTCTAGATAGTTTAATGGCTCATCCCAAATATAAATCTCAGAATCCTCAGAAATACTCCTTGCAATCATTACTTTTTTCTTTTGTCCTTCACTTAAATCCGATAAATTCTTGTCTAGTTTTTCTTTATCAACTCCTAGTTTTTGAAGCATTGCCCTAAAAATACCTTCATCAACGTTGTTATATCTGGCATACTCTGAAATAGTTCCTTTTACTTCATCTGTCATTTGTGATACATATGAAATTTTCAGGTTTGGCATGACTTTTAAACCTTTATTATTTGGTATATTTTCACCAACTATTAATTTTACAATGCTAGATTTACCACTTCCATTTTTTCCTTCTATTGCAACTCTTTCTCCAGAATTTATTTCAAAATTTAAGTTCTTAAATAATATTTTTTTGTCATAAAATATTGATAAGTTTTGCACTAAAATTAGATTTTTTCTAGAAGCAATTAATGGTTTCATTTGCAAGTCCGGTAATATATCTATGTCTTTTAAAAGGCCTGTTTTTTCTTCTATTTTTTTATCTCTTCTGCTTTCTAAAACCTTTGCTCTCTTCATCATCTTAGCAGCCTGATGTCCTACGTGTCCTTTGTCTACAGCACCTTTTTTACTCTTTTCCACAGCATTAGACCAATTTTCAGCTTTTTTGGCGATTTCATCTAATTTCATAATATCATTTTTTAATCGTTTATTTTGCTCAATCTCATAATTATCTCTATTTGTTTTATTAAATTTCCATGAATTATATGTTCCTTGTTCCAATGTAATATTTTGTTTTCCTATATATAGAATATGATCAACTACTTCATTTAATATTTTTCTATCATGTGAAACCAGTATAAATCCTTTTTTTTGTTTTAAATATTCTATTAGCGAATCTTTACTTTCTTCATCAATGTGATTAGTTGGTTCATCTATAAGTAAAAACTTATTTTCTTTTAAGAATGCACAAATTAAAAGGAATTTTATCATCTCTCCACCACTTAACGTACTGAAATTTCTGTATAAAATATTAGCATCCATTTTAATTAAATTAAGTTCCTTATATAATCTCCATTCTTCCAAATTTGGAAGAATTTTATAGGCAATATTACTAGTTAAATCGTTTTCATTTTTAATTTCATAAGGAAAATATTCAAATTCTATATTCTTGCTTATAGCATTGTTACTTTCGTATTCACCTAAAAGTAATTTTAAAAGTGTAGTTTTACCACTTCCATTTCTTCCTATAAGTCCTAGTTTCCAATCTGTATCTAATGTTAAATTTACATTTTTAAAAATGTATTCGGTCTGTCCGGGGTAAATAAAATTTAAATTATTAATTTGTATCTGAGACATTGTCCCCTCCTTTATATGATTTTACTTATTATATAATCTACTTCCATAAATTGCAAATCTTAATATAATTTTCAAATTCATTTATTTTCTTGTATATTATAATTTTATATAATATAATTAATTCAGATTTATTTTTTGGGAGGGAAAAATGGAAAAAAATATTGATGTAGCAATAATTATGGGTAGTGATTCTGATTTACCTATAATGAAAGATAGTGCCAAATTCTTGGATAATATGGGAATTTCTTATGAGATGAAAATTTTATCTGTTCATAGATGCCCAGATGAAGCAATTGATTACGCAAAAAATCTTAAAAATAGAGGTGTTAAAGCAATCATTGCTGGTGCTGGTGGTGCAGCCCATTTACCTGGAATTTTTGCAGCAGTAAATACATGCCCAGTAATTGGTGTTCCTATTCATTCTAAGGCTTTAAATGGTATTGATTCACTTTATTCAATTGTGCAAATGCCTTCTGGAATTCCTGTTGCGACAGTTGCAATAAATGGTGCAAAAAATGCAGCTATTTTAGCAACTCAAATAATAGGCGTTTCAAATGAAGATATACGTAATAAATTAGCTGATTTTAAAGCTGGATTAAAAGATGCTGTTATGGAAAAAGATGCAAAATTACAAGATGTAGGTTATGAGAATTATTAATTTAGAAAGGATTGTTATTTTATGAAAAAAATTAGTAGTGGTAAAGTTCGTGAAATATATGAAGTAGATGATGATAAACTTATGATGGTTGTTTCTGATAGGATTTCTGCATTTGATTTTATTATGCCAAATCCTGTTTTGGATAAGGGAAAAATTCTAAATAAATTATCTGAATTTTGGTTTAATTTTGTTTCTGATATTATACCAAATGATATAATTACTACAAATTATGAGGAATTTCCAGACGAATTTAGAAAAGAAGAATTTAAAGATAGAAGTATGCTAGTAAAAAAACTAAAAATGCTTCCAGTTGAATGCATTGTAAGAGGATATATTACAGGTTCTGGTTGGGCAGAATATCAAAAAACTGGTACTGTTTGCAATATTAAATTGCCAGAAGGTTTACAAGAATGTCAAAAATTAGATGAACCAATTTTTACGCCTTCTACAAAGGCTGAACTTGGAGATCATGACGAAAATATTTCTTTTGAAAGATGTAAAGAAATTTTAGGTGATGAACTTGCTGAAAAAGTAAAAAATGCTACAATTAATATCTATAAAAAATGTGCTGATTATGCTCTTTCTAAAGGAATAATTATAGCAGACACAAAGTTTGAATTTGGTTTAGATGAAAATGGTAATTTAGTCTTAGGAGATGAAGTTTTAACTCCTGATTCTAGTAGATTTTGGCCCCTTGACGATTATGAAGTAGGTAGAGGTCAAAAAAGTTTTGATAAGCAATACTTAAGAGACTGGTTATCAAATAATGGATATAGAAATAATCCCCCTACTGAACTTCCAAAAGATGTTTTAGAGACTACAAGAAATAAATATATTGAAGCATATGAAAAAATAACAGGAAAGAAATTTTAAATAAATGAGACAAAAGGGGACACTCCTCTTTTGTCTCATTTTATAACTCTAATTCTTCTATATCTATTTGTTCTTTGTTGTCTATTTCACCAATTATCTCTAAACCTTTTGCCCTATCTACAAATCTTTTTAATTCTTCTCTTGAAATTTCTTTATATTTTCTATCGGTATTATTATAAGCAAAATATGTATTTTCCCCTTTTGATTTTTCTGATGGTCTTAATTTTACAATAGAATGTATTTTAGAAAAGTCACCATTGTTCACACATGCATACATATTTATTCTTTTTGCCTCTTCTTCCGAAAAAAACTTTTTTAGTGTATAAAAGTAATACCTTATATTTTCCAAATATCTTGCATTCGAATTATATGTGGAAAACTTATCCATATTTTCTAAAAGAAATTCTAATTTATATTTGAATATATCTTCTTCTCGTACATCTTCTCTTCCTTTTAGAACATATTTTTTAAACTTCTCTGGATCTGCTAATTCTTGTTTTATTCTTTCAAATACATCCTCTGTATATATACCTCTTTTATTATTATCTTTTTCACTTTCGTTACTATAACTATATCCTAATTTTTTATCCATTCTTTCTATTTCTTCTCTTGGTAGGAAGGATAAGTTATAACATTTTTTTACTCTATCTTTATATGTTGGTGAATACATAATATTTCTATTATTCTCTAAATTAAATGCAAATGAATTTACTCTTTTTGCAGTTTTTATTCTTGATAAATCACCTATTAGATTAGTTATATAATTCTTTCCTTCAATATTTAATACTGCGTCCACATGTGCTCCTGGGTTCTCATTTACTTTTATTAAATCCGAGTTTATTCCTATATCTCCTAATATACTTACATATAATTCCGCTATAGCTTTACAATTTCCTTGAAGTTCTTTTCCTATTTTTTTATTGAATAGGCCTCTTCTCTCTTCAACTTCCCCAAAAGCATTAATAGGATCTTCTGATAAAATTTTTCCTAATTCTATATATACATAATAAGCCTCTTCAATTTTGCTAAATTCTCTGCCCTGCATACTGTTTATAATTTTTTCTTTTACTTGCTTAATTGAATCTTCGTAATCAGGATTACTGCTAGGTATTAGTAATCTTTTTCGCAGTCTAATTCTTCTAAACCAATCAACTATTTTCATATTTTCCTCTATTATTTATAATTAATGAGACAAAAATGGGCTGTCCCATTTTGTCTCATTTTTTCTAGACATTTATCTCTACTTTTTCTTCGTTTATTAAGTCTTTATATTTTTCTAGTACTGGATTTACACATTCTTCTATAAAATCTGTTACTTGATTTTTTGCTCTTCCACAAAGGTGATCTGGATTTAATATATGTAAAATTTCTTCTTTGGTTAGTCCAAATGTTTCGTCTGCTGCTATTCTATCTACTAAGTCATTTGGTCTACCAAATTCTTTTACTTCTCTTCCAGCTTCCATTGAGTATACTCTTATTTTTTCATGTAATTCTTGTCTGTCTCCACCTTTTAAAACTGCATTCATAAGTATTTCTTCTGTTCCCATAAATGGAAGTTCTTGCATCATATTTGTTTTTATTACGTTTTTATATACTACAATATTTGATGATATGTTTTCATAAAGAATTAATATTGCATCTGTTGCTAAAAAGCTTTCTGGCACGCATATTCTCTTATTTGCAGAATCATCAAGTGTTCTTTCTAGCCATTGTGTTGCAGTTGTTATTTTTGCATCATTTGAAAGTACCATTACATGTCTTGAAAGTGAATTTATTCTTTCACATCTCATTGGATTTCTTTTATATGCCATTGCTGATGATCCAATTTGTCCTTTTTCGAATGGTTCTTCTAATTCTTTTTCGTGTTGTAAAAGTCTCATGTCATTTGCAAATTTTGATGCACTTTCTGCTATTCCTGATAAGCAATTTAATACTATTGAATCCAACTTTCTTGTATATGTTTGTCCAGATACTGCATATACTTTGTCAAATCCCATTTTCTTTGCTATTTTTCCATCTATTTGTTTTACTTTTTCTTCATCTTTAAATAATTTCATAAAGCTTTCTTGTGTTCCTGTTGTTCCTTTGCAACCCAAAAGTTTCATTCTTGATTCTACAAATTCTAGTTCTTCTAAATCTTCTAACAAATCTTGCATCCAAAGTGTTGCTCTTTTACCAACTGTTGTTAGCTGTGCAGGTTGAAAATGTGTATATCCTAGGCAAGTTGTTCCTTTATATTCATCTGCAAATTTCTTTAGATTATTTATTACATTAACTAATTTTGCTTTTATAATTTTTAAAGCTTCTCTCATTAAAATTACGTCTGTATTATCTGTTACATAGCAAGATGTTGCTCCTAAGTGTATTATTGGTTTTGCTTTTGGGCATTTTGTACCAAATTCATAAACATGTGCCATAACATCATGTCTACATTCTTTTTCTCTTTTTGCAACTACATCATAATCAATGTTATTTACATTTTCTTTCATTTCATTAATTTGTTCGTCTGTTATATCAATTCCTAGCTCTTTTTCTGTTTCTGCAAGTGCAACCCAAAGTTTTCTCCATGTTGAATATTTAGAATCACTTGACCAAATTTTGTTCATCTCTTTACTTGGATATCTTCCAGCAAGTGGTGTTACATAGATTTCATTGTTCATAATATATCTCCTTTTCTTTTATATTACTTTGTTATTACCAATACTGTTTCTAATTTTGAAAAATCCACTGATGTTTCTACAATTGCATATCTGTCTGTTATATTTTTTGATTCTATTATTTCTTTTATTTTACCTATTTGTATTCCTTTTGGATATATTCCACCTAATCCAGAAGTTTCTATTGTATCTTCTAAAACTAAGTCGGCATCTGTTGGAATATACATTAATTTTAATGTGTTACTGCTTCCGTAAAATTCCTCTTACAATCACACTATCTCTTGATGTTGTTATTGTCCCACTTATATTAGTTGCTGGGTCTATTATTGGTTGGACCTTTGCAGTATTTTCTGTTACAGACATAATATAGCCAACTAATCCCTGTTCTGTAATAACTGGCATATCTACATCTATTCCACTTGATTTTCCTGCATTAATAACCATTGTTTCACTTAAATTGCTAACATCTTTATTTATTATATATGCTGGTACAGTTTTGTATTCTGCATACTTTTCTGCCATATTTACATATTGTCTCAATGTTGCATTTTCAGTTTTTATTATTTCTAACTCTTGTAATTTTTTTTGTAATTCACTATTTTCTTCTTTTAGCTTTTTATTTTCTTCATCTAGCTTATCTATGTTTTCGAAAAATGAATCATTTTTTGCAATTTTATTTTTTAAATGCGTTAATCCATTTTGCACAGGCATTACAAGTTTACTAAATAAATTCTCTGCACCAGAAAGTTTATTTGTATTTATATTGGTAAGCAAAACTAATATAATTAATACTATTATTGTTATTACTATACCTATAATACTTGTTTTATTGTTTCTATACATCGCTGTAATCCTTTCTTATTTATTGTTTATCTACGTTTACGCGCATTTATAAGAACAGTTTTTAATCTTTCTAAGTCTTCTAAAGTTTTTCCTGTTCCCTTTACAACACATTCTAATGGATCTTCTGCAATATATACTGGCATTTCTGTTTTTTGGCTTAATAATTTGTCTAGATTTCTGATTAGTGCTCCTCCACCTGCAAGCACTATTCCCTTTTCTACTATGTCTGATGCAAGTTCTGGTGGAGTTTTTTCTAATGTAGCTTTTACAACTTCTACTATTTCATTTATTGAATCATGCATTGCCTCTTCTATTTGTGTTGAAGTAACTATAACATTTCTTGGTAACCCATTTCCTAAATCTCTTCCTCTTACTTCCATGCTTGCTTCTGTCATTAATGGTAATGCACATCCTATTTCTATTTTTATTTCTTCTGCTGTTGTTTCTCCTATTGCTAGTCCCATTTCTCTTTTTATATAATTTACTATATCTTCGTCTAATTCGTCTCCAGCAGTTCTTAAAGAGTTACTTATTACAACTCCTCCTAAGGAAATTACAGCAACTTCTGTTGTTCCTCCACCTATATCAACTATTATATTTCCAGTAGGTTCTGCTACATCTAAATTTGCACCAATTGCTGCTGCCATTGGCTCTTCTATTAAATATACTTCTTTTGCTCCAGCTCTTAAAACTGATTCTTCTACTGCTCTTTCTTCCACTTCTGTAATACCAGATGGGACTCCAACAACTACTCTTGGTCTTCCTGCGTTATATCTTTGGCATACTTTTGACACTATATTTTTAAGCATTAACTGTGTTGCAGTAAAATCTGCTATTACACCATCTTTTAATGGTCTTACTGCTTTAATAGTTTCTGGTGTTCTTCCAAGCATTTCTTTTGCTTCATAACCAGTAGCTAAGATATTGCCACTTCTTCTATCTATTGCTACAACAGATGGCTCTTTTAATATTACTCCTTTTCCTTTTAGTGTAACTAAAGTATTGGCTGTTCCTAAATCTATTCCAATATCTTTTGATTTTAGTCCAAATAACATATTTCTCACGTTTCCTTTCCCATTAATACACTCTCATATATTCCATCCCCTATTACTACATGGTCTAACAATTCAATTCCCATTAAATCAGCACATTCATATATTCTGTCTGTTACTTTATAGTCACTTTTGCTTGGTTTTGGGTCTCCACTTGGATGGTTATGAATAAGTATTATCTTTGGTGCCTGCATTTTTATAGCCTCTGCCAATACATCTTTTGGTTCTATACATGCAAAATTTGAACCTCCTAACGATATGTTTACAATTCTTAATACAATATTTTTGTTATTAAGAATAATAACTTTGGCTATTTCTCTTTTTTCGTATCTTAGTTCAGACATTACTAATTCTGCCACATCTTTTGTATTACTTATTTTTATCTTATTTGTAATTGGCTTTGTTATTCTTTTTGCAATTTCAGATACTGCTTTTATTTGTATTGCTTTTACTTTTCCTATCCCCTTAACTTCTGTAAGCTCTTCTATCGATATTTCTTGCAAAAATCTTAAATCATTCTTGTTATAATTTTTATTTAAATTTAATATTTTCTGAGCAAGTGCTACTGCAGTTTCTTTTTTGTTTCCAGTTTTTATTATTATTGCCAAAAGTTCTGCATTAGATAACATCTCGGCTCCATAAATTTCTAATTTTTCATATGGTCTTTCTAATATTGGAAGCTCTTTCATTTTTAGTCTCATAAAATCGCCCTTTCAATATAAATTGCCCCCAACAAAAAGCAATGCATTTTGTATTCTTTAATTAAAAAAATTCTACATTATACTTTTCTATATATAAATATTGCTATTGCCATTCCTACAATGCTTGCAATATTTATTTTAAACATTAGCCCAAATGTTATTGTTATTACATTTAAATCTAGTGATACCGGAGTTGATAGTCCAAAACTTTGTCCATAAGATAACCACCATAGCCAATCTACCTTTGCTGCAAGTTCTCCTAAAAGTCCTCCTATTACTAGACCTGATAGTAAAAATACTAATAATATCCATATATTTTTTTCTCTTGTTGCCATTTGTGCTCCTCCTTATTTCTCCTTTGTTAAATACTAATATATTATATATGCAATTGCTTGTTTTTTCAAGTAAATTCAAGGATTTATTATGGGTTATTTTACAATTTCTTTCACTATTTTAATAATTATTTAATATAATGTGATATAATAATTTCCATATTTTTATTATTTAAATTGTTATATATTGGTGCTATAATAATATTATACTTTATATCGGAGGTTACTTATTTTGAAAATTGAAAAATTGACAGAGAATAAAATTAGAATCACTTTAAATTTGAGCGATTTGGAAGAAGAGCATATAGATTTACACTCATTTATGTCTAATTCTGCTGAATCTCAAGCTTTGTTTTGTAGTTTGTTAAATAAAGCCGAAAAAGAAGTTGGTTTTTATACAAAAGATTACAAATTAATGATTGAAGCAATTGCAGTTCCAGAAGGGAACTTTATTCTAACTGTTACAAGGCTTCCAGAAAAGGAACAAGTAAAAAAACAATTAAAAATAAAAAGAAAAACATCTGCAATTAATAATAGTTTAGTAATATACTCATTCAATTCATTTGATGATTACTGTGAGTTTTGTAAGTATATAAGCTTACATCTAAACAGTGAAACATATTTAAAATTAAGAAAAGTTTCTTTGAGCTTATATAATTCAAAATATTATTTATGCATACATATTAACAAATCTAATTTACCTATTGTAAAAGCAATTAATTGTGAAATAAGCGAATTTGGAAACACTGTTGATAATCCGGATTTATTCGAAAGAAAACTTTTAGAATATGGAAAAGCAATTTTTAAAGCAAATGCTATATCTAATTGTGTTAAAGCATTTTATAATAAATAAAAATTTATATACAAAGCTCAACAAAAAACCAGTTCAATGTGAACTGGTTTTTTAACTTCTTATTTATATAAATAAATTTGTGGATTTTGTCTTACTCCATTTACTCTTATTTCTAAGTGTAAATGAGGTCCTGTTGAATTTCCTGTTGATCCTACTGCTGCTATTGCTTCACCTTGTGCAACTGTTTGACCTGTTGTTACATATAACTTGCTACAATGTCCATATACTGTTTCTACACCATTTCCATGGCTTATTTTTATGAAGTTTCCTAAGCCTCCACCATTATTTCCAGAATAAGTTACTGTCCCTGCTGCTGCTGCAACTATTGTTGTTCCTGTTGAAGTAGCTATATCTAATCCTGTATGTTTTCCACTGGCTCTTTGACCAAATCTTGATGTTATTATTCCTGATACTGGTCTTATTAGTCCTATTCCTAAAACAGCTGATGATGGTGTTTCTGTACTTGCTATTTTTTGTCCTTTATATGTTGCATATGCTGATGTTGCTACAACTACTGGTTTTACATATAATGCTGTTACAACTTTATCTTTTTCTGTAAATTCTTTCATCTCTGTTGAATGAACTTGTGTATATGCTATTTTATTTATATTTGTACTTTTCTTTGATTTCAACTCATTAATTATAGCTTCTGCTTCGTCCTTTGTTCCTACATAGTACTTTTCTTCATTGCTTACTACTATTGCATAATACTCATAATATGTTGTTCCTGAATTTTTTACTTTTTCAAATATTTCTTCATCATTTGCTTGATTATCTTTTTTCAATAAACACAATGAATATTCAGGTAAGTCTTTAATATCTATAAAAGCAACATTACTGTTATCCTTACTTTCTATATATTCATTTATTCTCTTTTGTAATTTGCTTTTATTTGATGTATATCCTAAAAATTCTCCATTTACAGTTACACTGTACATTGGTTTATATACTAAAGATATTAGTCCTACTATTAATGCTGTAGATATCATAATAAGAAATAAAACTTTTAATGAACTTCTAACATGCACAAATATATTCTTTATACTTCTTAAAATAATAAACACTCCTAACTTATTTTTTTAAAATTTCACTATAATATTTTACCTTAATTATACATTTTTGGCAATAAGTATATTCTTTTATTTAGTCCTTTAATGTTAGGAATACTTGCATTTTCTCTTTTTTTCTCTGTTTTACTTTCAAAATCTCTGTATTTTACGTGCTGTAAATTATGTATATTGCAAAGCCTGCGATGTCTTCGGGTCTCCGAGGACGGCGACCCGAAAGCATTGTAGAAATTGCTATAGCTGTGAATTCAGGACAGTCCCCAAGATCCCCAGGTTTGGTGATTTTGAGGGACAGTCCCTAGAATTCCCCTCACACAAATTACATTTTTTTGAATAATTTATTAATTTTTGTAAACAATATACTTGTTAAATAAAAAATGGAAAGGATGATTTTAATGTCAGAACTAAGTCAAGTAGAATTACAAAATTTAAGGCACTTAATAGGTGCACACGACACATCATATCAAAAGCTAAACACATATGCATCACAATGTGTTGACCCACAAATAAAGCAAATGTTTACAAAGGCTGCTCAAGATTCATTAAATACAAAACAAAAATTGTTAACATTTTTAAATTAGGAGGTAAGAATATGGAAGAAAAATACATGGTTAACGATATATTAGAAAGCGTTAAAGCAGAGCTTACAACATATCAAGGAGTTATTTCAGAAGCAGAAAATATGCAATTAAGACAAACAATACAACAGATAAGAAATAATGACGAATCATTCCAATATGAATTATTTAAGGTAGCACAAGCAAAAGGATATTACACACCAGCAGGGCAAGCACCACAGACAGAAATAGACAAAGTAAAAAACGAAGTAAGTAATTAGATAAATTGGAATTTGTTTAGTTCCGGATGAATTCAGGACAGTCCCCAAAATCCCCAGGTTTGGTGATTTTAAGGGACAGTCCCTAGAATTCCCCCTCACACAAATTCCAATTTTTTTGCATAAAAAAAGAAGATTGCTCTTCTTTTTTATCTTATTTCTAAATTTGCGAATTTTGCCATCAATCTTTTATGTCCTGCTTTTTCAAAGTTTATATCTAGTTTTAAGTCTTCTCCTTCTTGTTCGACTGAGTTTATTACTCCTTCTCCAAATTTTTTATGATATACTGTTACCCCTGCTCTAAATTGGCTTAAATCTACTCCTTCTGTTTTTGTTTTGTTTAATGAATTTAAGAAACTTTCTGCTGTTCTAAATTGATATGATGGTTCTTTTGGAGAGTATTTATCTCCAAATGCTTTTGTTTGATATTTTTTTACTGTTCCATATTCCCACTCATATGTTGTTTCTTTTGGTTCATATTGTTTTTCTTTCTTAATGTTTTTATCTCCGTTTAGCATTTCTGGTGGTATTTCTTCTATAAATCTAGATATTTTGTTGCATGATGTTGAACCAAATATAGTTCTTTGTCTGCTACATGTTAAGTATAAAAATTGTTCTGCTCTTGTTAGTCCAACATAGCAAAGTCTTCTCTCTTCTTCTAATTCTCTTTCTTCTCCTATTGACTTATAACTTGGGAATATTCCGGTCTTCCATTCCTATTAAAAATACTACTGGGAATTCTAGTCCTTTTGCACTATGTAAGGTCATTAATGTTACTGCTTCGTCTGTATCTTCTAGTTCATCTACATCGCTTGTAAGTGTTATACTTTCTAAGAATTCTGCTAAGTTGTTTTCTGCAGCTTCATCCTCGAACTCTATTGCTACTGTTAAAAACTCATCTAAGTTTTCTAGCCTTGTTTCTGCTTGTGTTGTACTTTCTAGTTCTAAAGCTTTTGTATATCCTGTTTTGTTTAGTGTTTGTTTTACAAGTTCCGAAATTTTAATTTCATCTTTACTTGCTCTTAATTCTTCTATTACATTTACAAAATCTCTCGAATTTACGAATACTTTATTTAGTCCAAACTCATCTGCTTTTTTTATTACTTCATACATTGATATTCCGGTTTGTTGATGCTATTGATTCTATTTTTTCTAAACTTGTTTTTCCTATTCCTCTTTTAGGCTCATTTATTATTCTTTGCAAACTTAAATTATCTGATGTGTTTTGAATTAATCTTAAATAACTAATTATATCTTTTATTTCTTTTCTTTCGTAGAATTTGTGTCCACCTATAATTCTGTATGGAATTCCTTCTCTTACTAAAATCTCTTCTATACTACGTGACTGTGCATTCATTCTGTATAGAATTGCAAAATCTGAATATTTTAAATACTCTTCTCTTCTTAAATGTTCTATTTCTTCTGCAATATATCTTGCTTCATCATATTCATCATTACATATATGTACTTCTGGAAGCTTTCCTTCTTCTTTTTCTGTCCATAAGTTTTTTTCATATTTTTTGCTATTATTTTTGATTATTGCATTTGCTGCATTTAATATACTTTTTGTAGATCTATAATTTTGCTCTAATTTTATTATTTTTGTTCCTGGAAAATCCTTTTCAAAATTTAATATATTTGATATGTCTGCTCCTCTAAAAGAATATATTCCTTGGTCATTATCTCCTACGGCTGTAATATTTCCGTGTCTTGCTGCAATTAATGTTAGTAGTGTAAATTGTGATTTATTTGTATCTTGATACTCGTCTACTAATACATATTTGAATTTATCTGAATAATACTCTAAAACATCTGGGTTTTCCGTTAATATGTCTATTGTAAAATTGATAATATCATCAAAATCTATTGCATTATTTTCTTTTAATTTTCTTTGATATACAGCATATATTTCTGCGATTTTTTCCTTTCTATACTCACCATTTGTCCTTAATTTGTAGCTTTCTGGTGTAAGCATTTCATTTTTTGCATTGCTTATTTCTGATAATACGCTTCTGTCTGTAAACAATTTATCATCAATATTTAATTCTCTTAAACATTGTTTTACCAAACTTCTTTGGTCTGATGTATCGAATATTATAAATGAGCTTTCATATCCTAATCTATCTATAAATCTTCTTAAAATTCTAACGCAAATAGAGTGGAAAGTTCCTAGCCACATTTCATTCGCTACTTCTCCAACTAATGCTTCTACCCTTGTTTTCATTTCGTTTGCTGCTTTATTTGTAAATGTAATTGCAAGTATTTGCCATGGCTTTACATTTTTTTCTCCTATTAAATATGCTATTTTATGTGTTAGTACTTTTGTTTTTCCTGAACCTGCACCTGCTATAATTAGGTTTGGTCCTTCTGTATTTATTACTGCTTCGTATTGTTTATCGTTTAGTCCTTCTAATATGTTCATTTGTTTATTCCTTTCTTTAATTTATTTGAAGTGGAAAGTATGCTTTTTTAGTTATAATTTTTCTATAATTTTATTAAGGCATTCCTTTATTTCCTTTGCACAACTTTTATATACTTCTATTCCGTATCCCCATGGGTCTTTTATATCTAAATCATTTTGTGGATATCCTGCATATTCTTTCATTGTAAATACTTTTTCTTTTAATTCTGGATACATATTTATAACACTATTTTTATGTGAAATTGTTGCGCAAAGTATTACATCCATGTCTTTTATGTTTGAGTTTCTTATATTTGTTGCTCTATGATTTCTTAAATCTATCCCATATTCATTCATTGTTTCAATTGCTTCATATGTTGGAATATCACCATTTTGTGCATATATGCCACACGAATATACTTGTACATTTTTATTTTGTTCTTTTACCATTTTTTCAAACATTGCATGTGCCATTGCACTTCTGCAAATGTTGCCTGTGCATATAAACATTATTTTCATTTTTTTGTTTTCCTCCTATATAATCCCTAAAATATATTTTTCTTTTTTTACTGGTTCTTCTACTATTGTATATGCATTTTGCATTTCTTCTACTGCTGTTTCTCCTTTTTGTTTATTGTTTGCATATACAAATGCTAGTATATCACCTTTTTTTACTTTGTCTGCATTTTTCTTGTTTAGCACTATTCCTACTGCTTTGTCTATGTCATCTTCTTTTCTTAATCTTCCCGCTCCTAAATCCACTGATATTTTTCCTACTTCTCCTGCATTTAGTTTTTCTACATATCCGTCTTTTTCACAAATTACTGGTAATATGTATTTTGCTTTTTCAAATTTATCTGTATTTTTTACATATTCTATATCACCATTTTGATTTTGTACTAATTCTAAAAATTTATTATATGCTTTTCCGTTTTTTATATTTTCTAATATTTTTAGTTTGTTTTCTTCTAAATTGTCACCTTTATCTGCAAGTTTTAGTATATATGCTCCTATTGTTGTTATTATTTCTTTTATGTCTTCTGGTATATTTCCTTTTAAACATTCTATTGTTTCTATAATTTCTAAGCTATTTCCTATTGCATATCCAACTGGTTCGTCCATATTTGTAATTATACATACCGTTTCTCTATTTGCTAACTTTCCTATGTTTTTCATTATATTAGATAACTCTATTGCATCTTTTTCGTTTTGCATAAAAGCTCCACTTCCGCATGTTACATCTAATACTATTTTGTTTGCTCCTGCAGCTATTTTTTTGCTCATTATACTTGACGCTATAAGTGACATATTATCTACACAGCTAATAGTATCACGTAGTGCATATATTTTTTTATCTGCTGGCGCTAAATTGGCTGTTTGACCAATTAAGCTTATTCCAACCCTTTGTACATTTTCTATAAATTCGTCTATTTTTATTTCTGTTTTATATCCCGGAATTGATTCTAATTTATCTACTGTTCCACCAGTAAAGCCCAAGCCTCTTCCAGACATTTTTGCAACTGGCACGCCAAGTGATGCAATAATTGGCATTAATACTAATGTTATTTTATCTCCAACTCCTCCTGTACTGTGCTTATCTATAACTGTTTTAGAAATTTTTGATAAATCTAAAATTTCTCCAGAGTGAGCCATTTCTAATGTTAAATTTGTAGTTTCTTCATTGTTTAATCCATTGATATACATTGCCATAATTAGTGCTGCTGCTTGATAATCTGTAACAGTTCCTTTTGTATATTCTTCTATAAAATATTTAATTTCTTCTTTATTTAATTCTAATCCATCTCTTTTTTTAGCTATAATTTCTTTAATATTCATAAAATCAACCTCCTAATTTGATTTTTTATGTAAAATGTGTTATAATATTATTACAAATTTTTTTGAAAGGAGATAAAGAACAAATGTGTAACAGTATAACCTGTTTACGCTCACGCCTCGAAGGTGCGCAGACACTTGCTGATTACAATTCGTTAATAAAAGACTGTTCTAGTCTCTTGTCAGCTAAAGCTGATCTGGAGACTGTAGTAGCTCTCTACAACATAATTGAATTAGCCACAGTATCTGCTTGTGAGCTGATACGTCCTGCTGATCCATTTGGATGGGAGGGCAAATAACAACACATTTGGCGTAACTGGGTTTCCAGTTGCGCCATTCTCCTTTTTTATATAAAATTCTTTACAAAACTTTTTCTATGTATTGAACATATTCCGTATTCTTTTATTGCTTGAATATGTTTTGCTGTTCCATACCCTTTATGACTTGCAAATCCATATTGTGGATATATTTCATCATACTCTCGCATTATTCTATCCCTTGTTACTTTTGCAACAATTGAAGCTGCTGAAATACTATAAATTTTTGCATCTCCTTTTATTACAGATATATATGGAATTTGATGTGTATCTATTTTTTCTAAAGCATCTACTAATATAACCTCTGGTTTTACTTTTAAATTATCTATTGCCATTGTTAATGCTTTTTTAGTTGCATTTAATATATTTATTTCGTCTATTTCATCTTGCATTACAATTCCTGTGCTCCATGCAATTGCTTCATTTGTTATTTTTTCATAAAGCATTTCTCTTTTTGTTTCAGATACTTTTTTAGAATCATTAACATATTCAATAAATGAATCTTGTGGCATTATTACACAACCTACAACCACTGGTCCAGCCAAAGGTCCTCTTCCAGCTTCATCTATACCTGCAATATATTTTATTCCTTTATCATATAACTTTTTTTCATATTCTTTTAATTTATTTAGTCTTTCTATTTCTCTTTCTTTCACATTACTCACCTTGCAAATCTGTTAAGCTATATTTTCCATCTACTCCTATTGAATAATATACTTCTGTATTATTATCCCCATAATATACAACATAAAATTTTGATTCATCAGAATTTATTGATGCTAATCCCTGATTATTTAAATCTTCTTGTGTCCATATATAACAATTATTTTTTTGTTCTTCTGGAATTGCAGGGTTTAAATTTGTCTTTTCATATTTTGTATCATCGGTAAATTTAGTTCCTACCAAACTACTTATATCCTTAAAATTAAATTGATCTTTAACTATTTTAGCTCTTGTTTTTATAGATATCATATTTGTTATTATATCTTCTTTTTCTGATTCATCTATTGACTTTGTTCCTACTTTTACTGTTACTCCAACTAATATTAGCATTATTACTACTGTAATGACTAGTGCGATTATTGTTATACCTTTTTTATTTTTTAAATTCATTTTTTCAACTCCTTTAAATTGTTTTTATTATATTATATGTAGAAATTTATTTCAATATAATTTTTAGGTAAATTGGATTTTGTATTATTAATTTTTCAGGATTTTTTAATGTATTTCTTGTATTATATTATTAGTTTAGGTTATTATTATAATATGATAATTTATTTTACAAGGAGGTTATATTAATGAAAGAAAATAATGATATTTTTAAAAGTTTTGATGATCCCGCAAAGAATAGTTCTAGTTTTGGAAGATCTTTTTTAATTCCATTTCTTTCTGGAATATTAGGTACAGCTCTGGTTATTTCTATAGTATTTGGAATTCCAAGCATAAAAAACTCTATTCTAAATACTTCTGCCAAGACAGAAGAGACTTCTGCTATACCTAGTTCATCTTCTAACACTGGAACTGTTCAGACTGTATCTCTTTCTAATTATTCTGATACTGCAATATATTCTGCAAATAAAGTTTTACCATCAATTGTTGGTATTACTGTAGAATACACTGTAACCTCAAACTTTATGCAAGGCATGTCTCAACTTGCACAAGCGCAAGGCTCTGGAATTATAATTAGCAAGGATGGATATATTTTAACAAATAACCATATTATTAACTCTAGTGATTCTTCTACTTATTATGAGGTTTCAAAGGCAACAAAAGTATATGTATATTTATATAATGATTCTACTCCATATGAAGCCAAAATTATAGGTACAGATGAGCAAACTGATCTAGCAGTTATAAAAATTGAAAAAGATGATTTAACAGAAGCAGAGCTTGGAAATTCTAATTCAGTTAAAATTGGAGAATTTGCAATGGCTGTTGGGAATCCTTTGGGAATGCAAAGTAGTGTTACTTCTGGAATTATAAGTGCTGTAAATAGAACTGTTACAGGTGAAAATGGAACTACTTATACATTAATTCAAACTGATGCTGCAATAAACTCTGGAAATAGTGGTGGAGCATTAGTAAATAGTGAAGGTAAAGTAATTGGTATTAATACTTTAAAGCTTTCTGGAACTGGTATAGAAGGTATGGGATTTGCTATTCCAATTAATGATACAATTGATATTTATAAACAATTAATAGATCACGGAAAAGTTTTAAGACCATATATTGGTATTGAAGGAATTGACATTACTGATGCTATGGCTGAAAAATATAAACTTCCTGTTGGAATTTATGTTAAAGACATTCAAAGTTCAAGTCCAGCTTCTTTAGTAGATTTAAAAGCTGGTGATATAATTGTTTCAGCCGGTGGAACTTCTATCAAAACAATGGATGAATTAAATAAAATAAAAGCAACTAAAAATATTGGAGATACCCTAGAACTTGAAGTTAATAGAAATGGGCAAACATTTAAAGTTAATATTAAGTTAGCTGAAAAGCCTTAATGTAAAAGCCTCTCAATAAAAAATATTGAGAGGCTTTTTATTTTAAAATATTATCAAATCTGTTTCACTTGTATAATCGCTATTTCCATATGCATATATTAAATAAAGTGTTTTATTTTTTCCTAAGAAAAAGTTTTTAGTATTTTCTATTTTATATATGTCATCATTTGGATTTCTTTTATATACATTATATCCTTGATTTATAATACTAGTATTTTGTTCACTTACTTTTGTTATTTCGTCCGTTATTTGTTTTTGCATTTGCTCCTTATCTAAGTTTCTTTTTTGTATAAGCTCATCTATGCCAACCAACTTATCTTCATCTAGATTATAGTTATATGTTTGAATTATTGTCCTTTGTGGATTTGTTCCCTCTTTTAGTGTACATTTTATAACTAATGACATTATATTATCATTAATATATACAACATATCCCATATTATATATTGTATATGCTTTATTGTTTGTTATTATATCTACTATTTTCCCACCAAAAGTGTTAAATATTTCTTGGTTTACTTTTTTTGTTGTTTCTGTTTCTTTTTTGAAAAGTGGTATTTTAGCAACTATACTATATTTAGTTTCTTTTTTTTCATTAATATTATATTTAGTTCCTATTATTTCATCATAATTTATGTTAGCGTTTGCTACTTGAGCTGCTCCATCTTTGTTAATAGTATTTGTAAATATTGAGTCAAAATTATTTTTCAAGTCTTCATAGTTTGCTTCTCTTTTTTCTTCTGCGGTTTTATTTATTTTAGTATTTGTAATTTGTGCATATATTCCAATTGCTATTGCTATACTACATACTAATATTACACCTATTATTATAATTAATTGTTTTTTATCTCTCCAAATGTATTTTAACATTAATTAACTCCTTATATTTGTAGCATTAAATATATTTTATATTTTGTTTTTGTTAATGTCAATGCTTTTGTATAAAGTTAAAGAGGCGCATCGTTTTGCGCCTCTTTAAAGTATTTTTAGCCTATTCTTCTTTATTTTCTTTTATCTCTTTAGAGTCTTTTGCTTCTGTTGTTATTACAGCTTCTTCTTTTTTTACTTCTCCATCTCCTGTTGTTGAATCAGTTATCATTATGAATTTAACTTCTCCTGCCATTCCATTTTGAATTCCTGCATAGTTATTATATTCATTTGCAAGCTCATTCATTTTTTCTACTCTACTTGCAATATTTCTTAAATCTCCATTTACTAAATTATTTATTTTTGATATTCCTTGTTCATTAAATGTTTTTACTCCATTTGCTAATTGTAGTGCTCCACTATCTAGTTTGTTTGTTCCTACTGATAATGCACTTACTCCGTTATCTATATTTGCTAATCCATTTGTTAATTCGTCTAAAGCAGTTCCTAATGTACTCATTTGTGATACTACTTGATTTGTGAATTTTTGTTTAGCTTGATTTCCAACTTGTGTTGCTGTTTGTGTTGCTGTTGCTCCAGCTGTTTGTGTTGCTGTACTTTGTGCTACTGTTAATGCTGTTGTTTCTGCTGTTTGTGTTGCTGTGCTTTGTGCTACTGTTTGAGCTGTTGCTTCTGCTGTGCTTTCTGCCACTGATTGTGCTACTTTTAAAGCTGTTGCTTCTGCTGTACTTTCTGCTACTGATTGTGCCACTTTTAAAGCTGTTGCTTCTGCTGTGCTTTCTGCTACTGCTAGTGCAGTTGTTGTTGCTGTTTGATATGCTGTATTTTGTGCAACTGTTAATATTAATTGTTTTTCTGCCTCTGTTAATGTTTCTGTATATTTTTTTTGTGCTTGTTCTATTATTGCTGTTTTTTGTGTTTCTGTAAATTCTGCACCGGCTTTTGCTTGGGCTGTTATTTTTGCTTTTTGTTCATCTGTAAGTTTTGCTTGGACCGCTATTTCTGCTTTTTGTGCATCTGTAAGCTTTGCTGCTGCTTTTGCTTGGGCTGCTATTCCTGCTTTTTGTGCGTCTGTAAGTTTTGCACCTGTTTTTGCTTGGGTTGCTATTCCTGCTTTTTGTTCATCTGAAAGTGTTGCTGCTGCTTTTGCTTGGGCTGCTATTCCTGCTTTTTGCTCATCTGAAAGTGTTGCGCTTTGCATTGCTTGTGCTTTTATTGCTTCCAAAGTTTTGCTATCTATTGCAGGAGTATTATCATTTTTTAAATTTTTTGTACTTTCTTCAACTTCATCTTTTATTTGTTTAGAACCTGCATACGCTGCTCCTGTTCCATCTTTTAATTGGTCAACTCCACTTACTAATTCTGATGTTCCTTCTTTTAGTTGATTTGCACCTGCTAATATTTCGTTACTTGCATTTGCTAATTCATTAATTTGGCTATACATACTGTTTAAATCACTTGTTAAATCTTCATCTATACCTTTTACTGCTACAACTGCTATAATATTTCCCATTTCAAAATCTTCTGTTTCCATTGAAATCTCTATTTCTTCTGGAATATCTATTTTGCTTTTTGAAATTCCGATATTTTCTTGCATTCCTGGCATTGCAATTCCAACTGCCAATGTACTTTCTCCGTTATCTACTATTTTTCCATTTGTAATTTGAATATTTTTATTTTTTGCATTATCTATTTTTGTTCCTGCAACTATTATAAATGGAGTATACATTGTAACTTGTTTTCCATTTATTGAAACAATGTGTTTTTCGTTGTTTGTGTAATTTATTTTAATTTTTACATTTCCGCTTTTTCCTTTTAATTCTTCTGCTGATATTTCTTCTCCATTTAGTTCATAAGTTATTTTACATTCTACTGGTAATTGTTTGTCACTTTCACCTTTATAGTAAATGTTATTTCCATTGCTGTCCCAAACTATTTGGTTTCCTTCTTTCTTGAAAGTTTCATCTCCATTTGTGTTTTCTATATTTAATAGATTAGATATATCAGTTATTTCATCTGATTTATCCTCATTTGTTAATTGAGTACTTACTATTGTTTTGTATTCTTTACCATTTGAGTCTAAGTTTGAGTATACTGTTTCTGATTTTGATGCTGCAAATACTGGTATTGTCATATATGAAGTTATTGTAAATAACAAAAGTCCTGAAATCATTTTTTTGTTTTTCATTTTATATCATCCTTTCATTTATTTTATTTTTGACATTTTTAATGTTGTTTTGCATATTACTTTATCTAATAGCATTAGGAATGCTGGTAATAATGTTATTACTACACATGTACTTACTATTGCACCTCTTGCCATTAGTGAACATAGTGAACCAATCATTTCTATTTGTGAGTAAACACCAACTCCAAATGTTGCTCCAAAGAAGCATAGACCACTTACTATTATTGAAGAAATTGATGTTCCTAAAGCTTCGTCTATTGCTTGTTTCTTGTCTTTTCCGTCTTTTCTAAATGTTATATATTTGTTTGTTATTAATATTGCATAATCTATTGTTGCTCCTAATTGTATTGTTCCTATTACAATTGATGCAACGAATGGAAGCACAGTTCCTGTATATGCTGGTATTCCCATGTTTATAAATATTGCAAATTCTATTACTGTTATTAATATAACTGGTATTGATATTGATTTAAATATTACAAACATTAATAAGAAAATTATTGCTATTGATACTGTATTTACGCTATTAAAATCATGATCACTTACTTGAATTAAGTCTTTCATAAGAGGACCTTCTCCTGCAAGTATTGCATTAGGATCATATTTATCTATTACTTTTTGTATTTCTTCCATTTGTGAATTTAACTCATTTGTTGCAACTTCGTATTTAGAATTAATTATTACCATTTTGTATTTATCACTTTGGAATATTTTTGTTAAATCTTCTGAAAGCACTTGTTCTGGCACTGCTTTTGATATTCTTGAATAGCTTAATGTCCAATCAATGCCATCAATTTGCTCTATCTCATCTAACATTTGATTTACTTTATAATCTGGAACATCATTATTTACTAATATCATTTCTGTTGCTACTATTCCAAATTTATCTTTTAATTCTTTGTTTCCACTTACACTTTCTAGCTCTTCTGGAAGTGAACTATCTAGATTGTAATAAACTTGTGTGTGTGTATATCCATATACTGCAAATGGTAATATAACTAAGAAAGCTATTAATATTAATTTGTAATGTTTTATATTAAAGTTCTTTAGTGCTGTGAATTTAGGTAAAATTTCTTTATGTGATGTTTTTTCTATTGCTTTGTTAAATTGCAATATCATTGCTGGTAAAACTGTTACTACTGTTATTACTCCAAATAGAACACCTTTTGCCATTACTATACCAATATCTTTTCCAAGTGTTAAGTTCATACTACATAGTGCTAAGAAGCCTGCTATTGTTGTAAGTGAACTTCCTAAAACTGATACTAATGTTTTTGCAATTGCATTTGCCATTGCTTCGTCATTGTTTGAATATTTTTCTTTTTCTGCTTTATAACTGTGGTAAAGGAATATAGAAAAGTCTGTTGTTACACCTAATTGTAATACTGCACTTATTGCTTTTGTTATATATGATATTTCTCCAAGCATTATATTTGAACCCATATTATAAAGTATTGCTATTCCTATATTTAACAATAAAAATATTGGAACCAAATATGAATCCAATGCTAATTCTAGGATTATAATACATAGAGCTACTGCAATTAATACATATATTGCAACTTCTTTATCTGATAAGTCTCTTGTGTCTATTAATGCTGATGTCATTCCACTTACTTTGCATCTTTCATCTGTCATGTTTCTTAATTGTTCTACTGCATTTGTTGTTTCATCTGATGAAATTGCATCTTTAAATGTTACAAGCATTAATGTTGTATTATCCTTATATATTTTGTCTTTTACCTCTTGTGGTAAACTTTCTACTGGAATACTTGTTCCTGTAGCATCTACAATACTTACTACATTTTCTACTCCTTGTATTTTTTTAACTTCTGTTTCTAGTTTTGCTATCTCTTTTGATTTCATATTTTCCAAAACTACTATTGAAAATGCTCCCATATCAAAGTCTTCTGAAAGAATATTTTCTCCTTGAACAGTTTCAATGTCGCTTGGTAAATATACCAAAATATCATAGTTTATTTTTGTTGCCTTTATTCCTAATATTGAAGGAATTAGTAAAAGTATTGAAATTACTAAAATTATTTTTTTATGCTTACATATAAACTCTCCAAATTTTAGCATATTATCTCTCCTTTCATTTTATGACTACCGGTCATTTTTATATTGTAACACCATTATGACCATTAGTCAATATTTTTATTAAAATTTATTTGATTTATGTGAGAAGCCAGGTGTTGCATGTAGAAATTATAAATATTTTTTCATTTTTAATTGACCTGCTGGTCATTTTATGCAATAATAATATATGTGGTGATTAAATTGAGTATTCAAGAAACTAAGGAAAATAAAAAAAATAGATTGCTAGATACCGGCTTTAAGTTGTTCACCGAAAAAGGTATTCAAAACACATCTATACAAGATATTGTAGATAATGCAAATGTTGCAAAAGGTACTTTTTATTTATATTTTAAAGATAAGTATGAGTTGAGAGATATTCTTGTTGCAAAAAAATCTCACAAATTATTTTGTGATGCACTAGAAAATTTAAGAAAAAACTATATAAGTAATTTTTCTGATCAAATTATTTATATAATAAATTATGTTATAGATGAACTTACTAAATTTCCTGCATTGCTTAAGTTTATTTCTAAAAATTTGTCTTGGGGAATTAAAAGTAATACTGTATTTAAAATTTATAATACATTAGATGATAACAAAGATGGTCTTCGCTCTTTATTTATAAAAGGAATAGAAGAAAACAAAATTAATATTAAAAATCCAGATGTTGTTTTGTTTATGATTATAGAACTTGCAAGTTCTACTTGCTTTAATTCTATTTTGTATAATGACCCAATGCCTATTGATGAGTTTAAGCCATATTTGTATAACACTATTAGATCTATGTTAAAAGGTGATAGTATATAATTAAAAAATGAAAAGGTATCTCTTTGTAGAGATACCTTTTGGTTTTATATTTCTTCCATTTCTTTATTTACTAAATCTTCACTTTCTCTCATTGCAAGTATTGTTTGTTCAAACAAATCATTTAATTCCCAACCTAGCTTTTCTGCCCCTTCTTTTATTACATCTCTTGAACAACCTGCTGCAAATTTTTTATCTTTAAACTTTTTCTTTAAACTTGAAACTTCCATATCTTTTGTGCTATTAGATGGTCTCATTTTTGCTGCTGCCCATATTAATCCTGTAAGTTCATCTGTTGCAAATAATATTTTTTCCATTTCGTGTGTTGGTTCTACATCAGAACATATTCCATATCCATGACTACATACAGCATGTATTAATTCATCACTTGCATCTATTTCCTTTAATAATTCTGGAGCTTTTTTGCAATGTTCTTCTGGATAACATTCAAAATCTACATCATGCAATAAACCGAACTATTCCCCAAAAATCCTCGTCATATCCTTTTTGTTTAGCAAAATATCTCATAACTGCTTCTACAGTTAATGCATGCCTTATATGAAATTCTTCTTTATTATATTTTTTTAATAATTCTACTGCTTTTTCTCTTTTCATAATAACATCTCCTTTTTGTTTTAAAATATTATATCATAATTTTATATTTTTTGTTTAAAATTGTTGACATGTTTTTTTAGTTGATGTAAAATAATTTCACAGTAGCGAACATTGTTTTGTTTAGGAGGGGTTTTTATGGGTATAATTAATTTTAGTAAAACTGTTAAAAGTAAGTCATATCTAGCTATTAGCTTATTAGGAAGCAGTTACAAACTTAATATTAAATATGTAAAATCTTCTTCTATTGATCTTGTTCAAAATGGCTCTGAATTTTGTTTATTTTTACCTGCAAAGTATAAAAATGTAGACAATATGGAAATTATAAATTCTGCAATAAAAAAATTATATGATGAAGTTGCAGTTAAAAATTTGGAATATTCTTTAGAACTTGCTAGACATATTTTTAAGTTTGCTCCAGATGATTATAAAATTCAAAGATTAAAAGATTCTTATTATAAATGCTCAAAAAAAGTCTTAACTGTAAATCCAGATATTTATCAATATAATCAAGAAATTATTGATACAACAATTTTACAGGCATTTTGCAAGATGCAATATAAACAAAATTCTAACGCATATAAAAATGCTTTGGAATTTGCTTTAAATTCTTACGAAAAATATAAGAAACAACAAAGAATTAAAAAAGCTGTTTTAAGAGTTTCTTAAAATGATTTTATTTTAAAAAATATTGTTATAATTTTAAAACCCTCAGATTCATTTCTGAGGGTTTTGTTGTTTTATATTATACTGCACAGGCCAGTTTTCTTAACTCTTCTGCGTTTTGAATTGCAACTTTTGTTATTTCTCCATTAGAAATTCTTGCAATTTCTTGTATTGTTTTTTCTTCATTTAATAGTTCAACATTTGTTGTAGTTTTTCCGTTATTTATTTGTTTAAATATATAATAATTGTAGTCTCCTTTTGCCGCAATTGTAGCTAAATGCGTTATACAAATTATTTGATGGTTCTTTGCAATCAATTTCATTTTGTCTGCAACTGCTTTTGCTGCTTTTCCACTTATTCCTGTGTCTATCTCGTCAAATATTAATATTCCAACTTTATCTGTATTTGCAATAACTGTTTTTATTGCAAGCATTATTCTAGACATTTCACCACCTGAAGCAATTTTTGTTAGTTCTTTTTCTTCCTCTCCTATATTTGTACAAATCATAAATATAACTTCATCTAATCCGTTTTTATTATATTTTTGGTTTTCTATTTTATTTACATTAACATTAAATTTAGCATTTACCATTTCTAAGCTTTTTAATTCATTGTTTATTTTTTCATTTAAAATAGTAGCATATTTTTTCCTTATATTACTCATTTCTAAACATAGTTTATCAATTTTTGCTTCTATTTCTTTTAATTTTATTTTTAATTTGTTATTTATTTCATCTGCATTTTCTATTAATTCAATTTCGTTTTTTAATTGCTCTTTGTATTCTAATATTTCGATAATTGAATTTCCATATTTTCTTTTCATTGTGAATATTGTATCTAATCTTCTTTCTATTTCTTGCATTTGATATGGATCATATTCTGCATCTTCTTTTAATGAGTAGATATCTCTGCTAGTTTCTTGAATTTCATAATATATGTTCTTTAATTCTGCTAGTTTTTCTTTGTATATCTCTCCACAGTTTTCTATTTTTTCGAAACATCTTATTGCATTAGAAATTCCTTCTATTGCATTATTATTTAAATTGTCATCTATAATTTGCAAGTTTTCTTTAAGTTTTTCGCTATTTACCATTGCTGTATGTTTTTCATTTAATTCTATTTCTTCTGTTTCTTTTAAATTAGCTGTTTCTATTTCGTTTAACTGATATTTTAATAAATCTAATTTTCTTTCTTTTTCTGTTTCGTTTCCATAGTTGTTTTCTAATTCATTTTTTATTTTATTATATTCATCAAAAAGCTCTGAATATTGTGCTTTTATTGGATGTATTTCTTTCCCTGCAAAGTCATCTAAATATGATATGTGATTTGAATTGTCTAATAAATTTTGATTATCATGTTGTCCGTGAATATCTATTATTTTACTCATAACTTTTTTTAATTCACTAACTGTTACTAACTTGCCATTTATTTTACATGTATTTCTTCCATTTGAATATATCTCTCTAGAAATTATTATATTTCCATCTTCTGAAATTTCACTCTCTGGTAAATAAATGCTTGCTTCAACTAATGAGTAATTTTCACCTTTTCTTATTATTTCTTTTGAAAATCTTCCACCAGAAATTATTTCTAGAGATTGTATTATTAATGTTTTTCCGGCTCCCGTTTCTCCTGTTAAAATATTTAATCCTTCGTTAAAATCTATTGATAAATCATCTATAATTCCAATATTTTTAATATGCAATGTTGATATCATATCATTTCCTCCAAATGTTTGTTCGTATATATTCTATTGCTTTATTTTTCTAATGTCAATAGTTTTTGCGAAAAAATGTTCTCTTTTTTTGCAGAAAAATGATAAGGAAAAATATTCCTTATCATTTTTATCCATCTGACTTTTCATTTTGCTCTCTACTTAACATTTCTTCTTCCTGCAAGTTCTTAAATAGTACTTCTATTCCTTCTTTATTATTTTTTATTCCTATTGCTAATAATGCATCTTTTAAATTTCCCTCTTGAGTTGATTGTAAATATTCTTTTATTGCTGAGATGTCCCCTTCTTCATATTTTTTAAATATACTTGGAGCAATTAATTTAGCAATTGCATATTTTTCTTGATACCAAACCTTATTATTATCATTTGTTATAGCTTTTACAATTCTTCTTATTACATTTCTAGAAAAATTTTTATCCCTCATAATTTTTTCTAAAAATTCTTCTGTAATCTGTCCATTTTTTTCTTTTTCTTTGTATAATACTAACTTATAATATGTAGCCCTACAATTATCTTTTACAAGATTTTCTCTTATATTGTCAATTGCTTGTATAATCTCTTTTGAAAAAATTTTATTTTTTAGTAAGTATTTAGAAAACATTTTTTCTAAAGCTAAAGCTGTACTCTCTGTTAACAACTGTCTGGTAACTCCTTTTTTCCCTTCATGAGCTTTTCCTAATCTCATTTGATCTATATTAAAATCCAAGACATGTCCTATCTCGTGTACCATAACATATGCATCCTGTAAAGTAGCTTCTGGAATTATATTATCTAATTCGCCTTGAGCAATATTTTTTTTACTTCTTAAAAAATTAATTTGTTGTGTAAGTGGTATATGTATTTCGCACCAATTCTTTCCTTCTGTAGTAGAGCCAGAATATTCTATTCCAATTTCAGAATCTAATTTTTCTTTGTCTACTTTATATGGGTTATATATATAGCAGTTCACACCTTTTTCTTGTTGCAAAACATATTTCTTTACTTTTTGATATATCTCTTCATCTATCGATTTGTAAAAGTCCATAACAAGCCTTAACATTTCATGATATTTTATTGGAGTTATTATACGAATTTCGGATTCTTCTCTATATGGAATTACTTTTTCTATTCTTTCCATAAGCCTTTCTAATATGTCTCTATTAAAATTAATTCTTGATTTTTCTTGGCTTATTCTGTCTATAGCTTTATTTAGTTTTTCTAATTCCTGTTCATTTACTATCATTAATTCATTTAAATTCATAATTAAAATAACTCCCATATTCTACTTTTCCATTAATTATTTTACCATAGATTAGTTGTCCTGTCTACTTTATGTGAACCTTTTTCTATGAGAATGCTTTTTGCTATAGACTAAATCTGGTTCAAAAATATCTTTGATATGCAATAAAAAAAGACCTCTTTCGAGGTCCTTTTTTATTCGCCTTCAATTTGTATATACTTTTTATCTTCTAGTTTTTTACTCTCTTCTTTAGGGAATGTAATTTCTAGTGTTCCGTTTTTGAAGTTTGCTTTAATATCTTCTTCTTTTACATTTTCTCCTGCATAATAGCTTCTTGAGCATTCTCCAAAGAATCTTTCTTGATGAATATATTTATTGTGTTTTTCTTTTTCTTCTTTATGTTCTGTTCTGCTTGCTGTAACTGTTAGATATCCATCTGTTAATTCTATTTTAATGTCATTTTTGTCATAACCTGGAAGATCAATATCTAGTACATAATTTCCATCCTTTTCTCTTACATCAGTTTTCATTAATTTGCTTTCTTTTTTTGTGAAAAATGGATCATTGAAAACCTCATCAAAAATATCAAATCCATTTCTTCTTGGTACCATCATCATAAGTCATTCCTCCTTTTAAAATTTTTATGTGTTGATACCCAAAATAGGTTGCACATATGTACTTTAATGTTATTTTTCCCTGTTGCAAGTATATTATACATCACTTTTTAGCAATGTCAAGAGTAGAGTGCTAACTTTTTAAAATTTTTTTACTTATTTTGTTGCAATTATTCCATACAACCTTCTTTTCAACAGAATGCCTTTTTTTAAGGTGTACTTATCCACATATTTTTCAAATAAATTCATTTCTATTCTTTTTTTGTGTTTAAATTTACTATTTTCTATTTCAGAAAACTCATCTAGTATTGGAGTTTTTAACAGTAATGCCATTAAATCTTCTTTTGTCTTGTAATACTCATTTTCTAGAATTTCTACCTTTTTAATCTTACTAAATCCTGCTTCTTTTAAATCTATATAGTCTTTTTCTGCTATCGAAATCTTGTCATTATATGCCTGACCTCTTTCAAAAATCTCCTTTATTTCCCAACAATCTTTTTTATCCACTCCTTCTATTATTATAGTTCCACCTTTTACTAGACAATTGTACATTTGTTTTGCATTTATTATTGTATGTCTTGCTGAAATCAAATCAAAAGTCTCTTTTGGAAATGTCATTTCTAAATTATTCATCCATGTAAACTTTACATTCTTTCGTGGGTACTTTTTTTGATTTTCTTTTGCTGTTTTTAGCATCTCTTTAGAAAAATCTGTAGCAACAATCATTCCTACTTTAGGATAATTTTTTAATACTTTTTCTCCTCCACCTGTTCCTAAATCTAAGCATAGTGATTTTTCATTTGTATGTTTTTTTATTTCTTTGTAAAAATCCCAATTTGTTATTTTTCGGACCTCACATTTTATTTGACTAAAATCCCAGTTTCCTATTCTTTCATAATATTCTAATTCGCTTTCTTGCATTTTTATTTTCTCCTTTATTTTTATATTTGGTTGTATATACAAAAAGAACCTCCTTCCTATGAACAAAGCAAAAACAACCATAATTTTGCTATGGTTTAAATTTTTGCCATTCATAGAAAAAGGTTCTCAACATTTTCTATTATTCAAGTTTTAAACTATCAATTTCTTCGGTAGTATCACGCGAATGGACTAATTGAAATACTACATTAATATTATATCATGGTTTGATTATTCAGGCAACATGATTAACTTACTATATTTGTTCTTATTCTTACTTTTCCTAATATTAATTTCTTTAAATATCAATAACTATAGAGCTACTTCTCTTTGTGTTAATTTGTTAGCAAAGTATCTATCATGTGATACAAATAATATTGTTCCTTTGTATTCTTGTAAAGCCTGTTCCAAAGTTTCTCTTGAACTTATATCTAAATGATTTGTAGGTTCATCTAATATTAAAAAATTTGTTTCCTTTATTACGAGCTTTGCAAGTAATAATCTTACTCTTTCTCCTCCGGATAACTCTTCTAATCTTTTAAATACATTATTTCCAAAGAACATATATTTAGCTAAAAATGTTCTTATTTCTGTTTGGCTTTTATTATATTCTTTTGAAAAGAATTCAAATATTGTTTCTTTTTCATTTTCAAATTTTATTTCTTGTGGTATATAACCTATTTTTACAGAAGGGCTTAACTTTATTTCTCCTTGATATTTTGAGTCCTTTCCTAAAATAATTTTAATTAAAGTTGATTTTCCGTGATCCATTTTCGCCTGTTATTCTGACCTTTTCGCCAAAGTAGACTTCCATATTAAAATTATTAAATACTACTTTTTCTCCATATTTTTTATTTAAATTCTTGATAATTAATACATCTTTTCCAGAACGAGAAGACATATTAATATTAATTGGTAATTTCTTCTTTTCTACGCTTACTTTATCTAATACTTCCAATTTCTCAAGTCTTTTTTCTATGCATTTTGCTCTTTTGAAAAATGATTCATTTTGTTCAAGCTCTCCAAAACTTCTTAATTTTTTAATTGACTCTTTCATTTTTTCTATTTGCTTTTGTTGATTTTTATACTTCTCAAACTCAGCCAAAGTTCTTCTTTCGTCTTCTTTTACAAAATATGAATAATTACCGAAATATACTATAGTTTTCCCTTTTTCTAATAGTATTATTTTATTTACCACTTTATCTAAAAAATATCTATCATGCGAAATTAAAACAACCGTACCTTTGTATGAATTTAAGAATTTTTCTAGCCATTCTAATGTTTCTATATCTAAATGATTTGTGGGTTCATCTAATAATAAAACATCTGGATTTTTTAGTAATATTGTTGCTAAATTCACTATGGTTTTTTCTCCACCACTTAAAGTATTGTATTTTTTATTTAAAAATTCTGTTTTGAATTTAAACCCAGAACATATCTTTTTAAACTTTTCTTCTAGTTCATAACCTCCTAAAGTTATATATTCTTCTTGGAGTCTGCCATATCTTTTTATTAGGTTTTCTATATTCTGATTTTCGTCTAACATTAAAACTTCTAATTCTTTTAATCTCTTTTCCATATCAAAATATTTCTTGAAACTTCTTTTTAAATATTCCTCGACTACTATACTGTCATTTTCATTAGGATACACTTGTTTTAAATACCCAATTTCTGCTTCTTTTCTTATATTAACTTTTCCTGAATCTGCTTTTTCTTCTCCACTTATTATTTTTAAAATTGTGGATTTTCCAGATCCATTATCTCCAATTAAAGCTATTCTCTCTCCTGTTTTTATTTCAAAACTAACTCCGTCTAAAACATTTTTTAATCCGTAGTTTTTCTTTATATTATTTAATTCTATTTCTATCATTTTTATATCTCCTTATCCTATTTTTTTAAGTATAACGAGATATATTTGCTACTTATACTATTACAACATGTAGCAATTATCTCGTTGTAATAGTTTTGCAGCCGAAACCCCTAAATTTTATTTCTTCTTCTAATTTTTCCTCTCTATTCATTTTTTCTCTCCTTTTTATTTAAAAAAACACTATAGCCCACTACAAAATTTATGCTATGCAAACTGCATGCATAAAATAGCTAGAACAGACCACAGTGCTTCAAGATAAACAAATAATACAAAATTTCTTACTTCTTTTATAGAATACCATAATTTTCCTGGTTTGTCAAAAGAAGTTTAGTTATTTTTTGCTTAAGCTATCTATTATCTTCAGCATATTTTTCATATTCGTTAATACAAACATCTCCAGATAACAATATATCTCCACTTATTGTATTACCTTCTTCAATCTCTTCAATCATCTTATTATTTAAAAAGCTTTTTGTAAAAAATATTGTCAAACTTTGTAATCGATTATCAAAAATTAGATTATAATAAGAATTATTAAAAACAGATAATTTTTTTGGTTTTTATCAATATTTTTGATCATCATACAAAATCATTCCTGCACCAAGTTCTTCATTAGGTCTTGATACAAATCCAAATTTCTCATAAAAACTTTCTTTTCCTTTTGATGCTCCTAAATATGTTCTTATTTCTGGATTCATTTTCTTATATTCATTAATCTTTTCTATTAATTTGTTCATTATACCTGTTCCTATTTTTTTACCTTGATATTCTGGAATTACCATTATATCTTGTATATATAAAAATATTGTTTTATCTCCAATAATTCTTCCATACCCAATTAGGTTATTGCCATCGTAAACACAAAGTGAGTATAAGGTATTTCTTAAAGCTTCTTCTATAATATTATTTTCCCTCGTTCCCCAACCTACTGATTCTGTTAGCATATTAAATTCAGTAGCTATTGGAGTTTTTTCAATATATTTTATTTGCATATTTTTTCTCCTATACCTCTTTTCATTATCTACTAGAAAAAATTTAGTTGTTTATTATTTTTTATTTGTGCTAAAAATTCTAATTTCTTTTGACATTTTAAATTTTTCTGCATGTTTGTTGTTCTTTCTGTGGATATTATAGCACCTTTTCTCAAAAAAATAAAACATCTAGCACTATAAACTTAATTGGTTACGTCCTAAGATTTAAGCTTATGCCTTCGGGTTATGAGTTGACATAACTCTGTTTTTGAAAAATTAAGAAATGTTTAGTTTTTATTGGTATTTCAGTACTTTTAGAGATTTTGGTTTTTGGAACATTTGTGCGATTTTAGGAACTTTGGGGAGAATTTTTTCACCAAAATCTCCCCAAGAAAAAATGGTAAAAATTGGAGGTAAAATTAATGGAAAATGTAAAATTAGAAAATGAATTAAATGATTTATTATCAGATTGGATTATATTTAGAGATGAGGAATTAGCAAAATTAACAAAGGAGGATAAAAAGCATCTTTTGCACTTTGATGAACTTGAGGACAAGCTATTAAAAAGTTTGCCTCATAAAAATAGAGAGTTTGCAAAAGTAATATTAGAAAAAGTTTATGATGACTTTTTAGATTTTTGTAATTACTATAATGATAAATATTATAGGGCTGGTTTTGGAGATTGCTTGAATTTAGTAATAATGAGTTTAGGTGGTAATCACTATGGCTCTTAAAAGATATGGTATGCTTTTGAAAAAGTATTTGAAAGAATTAAATCCTATGAAATATAGCAAAATGACTATTGATTGTAGTCTTATGGATTTTTTGTATGAGGAAGAAAAGTATTTGTATAAATTTGCAGATATTGTGAGGCTTTTCTTGAAGGAACAATACCCAGAGCCTAAAACTCACGAGTTTATCGTGATGGCTCAGTATAATAATATGATTGATAATATGGTGGAAGAGTATGTGAGAAATGAAATTATGAAGATTGTGTAGAATTTAAGAAGTGTGAATCTAGATAGTTTCACACTTCTTTTACTTTTTATTCTTTATTTTTGAATACTAAATCTGTTAATAGCTTGTCCAATTGAATATCTATAGCCTGATATAGTTCTCTTCCTTTTTCTGAAACATCTTTTTTTAATATTTCCTTTAGTTCTCTCAATTTATTTACTTTCCATATCATACTTATAGGTCTAATATTAAATTTAAATTCATTATGCATATATTCTCCAATTTTAGTATCTGCAATAATTTCCCCATCATTATTTCTATGTAGATGATTATCATACTCTTCTGTTGCTGGATCAATAAATCCTTTATCATCTTTTATAGATATATACGCATCTTCTGTAACCCATTTATTAGATTTATGTCTATTGCATTGTGGACATGCTAATACTAAATTACTATAATCGTCTTTTCTATTATCAAATTTACTTTTGGGAGCAAAATGGTCTATTTGAAAAGGTTCATAAAAATAGTACTCATTTTTTCCACAATAACCACATAACCCGAAAAAGTCCTTTTCTAATTCTTCCTTATATTCTGGATATTTTCTTTCATCTTCTATTTTTCTTCTTTTTATAAATTTGTTTCCATGTATCCTCATATTTTATTACTCTCTTTATTTTTTATCAATATATTTTTCGACTACTTTTATTAATTCGTCAATTTTTTCTTCTATATTTGTTTCAAAAAACTCTTTTGGCATATATTCTACAAGACCATATGAATATAACCTTTTATATAATTCTTCCATTCTTTCTATTTCAGAAGCATTAAGTTCAGTTTTTTTCTTTTTTTCTAACAATTCATTATATTCTTTTAAAGATACTTTTTGCCTATTTTCAAAAACAGCCACTGCTTGTTTTACTCCATCTATAAATTTATCAAATTTTTCTCCTCTAGTGTTAAATACATTTTTGTCTATCATTTGACAATTCATTACAAGATCATCATCTGGTATATTTGATGTAAATAAAGCACATTGCAAATCAGGAATTGCATTATCAATATAATGCATTAGGTTAGAACCTTCAAATTCGTATTTATCATCTAATTTATAATCTATTAACACAAATTTTATTTCATTATCTAATAACCATTGTATGATTTTATCATATTCTTGAATATATTCCATAAATATCAAATTGATCCCCTTAAATTCAAGTCTAGTCCTATATTTATCATATTGTCTTTTAGAGTCGTCAATTAAAGCTATATTCATTTTATACCTCCCTAACCATGGCATTAAGCACTATATCTATTGAAAATCCTTCTTTTATATTTTTATTTTCATCTAAATTTATTACTCCATTATAATCATTAACGATGTTTCGTATTATCCACATTCCCATACCTGTTCCAATTTTTTCACCCATAGAATTTCTTCTATTTGTTTCGAAGGCTTCTAATATTTTTTCTGGATTTTCTTTATATCCCTCTGCTAGCCCTTCTCCGTTATCTTTATATTTTATTCTTACTCCTTCATCCGTATTTTGTACTTTTATATTAATTGTTTTATCTCTATCATTCACATTATTTTTTCTTAGAGCCTCAACACTATTAGATATCAAATTGCTAAAAATACTTTCTATTTCATATGGAAAACATTTTATTTCTTTGAGTTCATCTTCAATTTTCAAATTAATATTTATATTTTGATTATCTAAAGCTTCTCTCCACATATCGATTTGATAGTTTATTAAACTTTTTATATCTGTATACTTCATATTTCTTTTATCTCTTCTTATAGAACTAATTGTAACTTTAAACCAAGAATTTAAAGTATTTACATTATGCTCTGTTTCCTCTAAAATTGTCAAAGCTCTTGCAATATCCTTGTTTTCCTCTAACACATCCTCTGTTGTTGTTACGTTTAACCCTATATCATCTACACATTGTCTAGTTTCATGAATATACTGATTAGCAACAATTCCGGTAGTAGCTAAATTTCTTAACATTCTATTTTCGTCTTCTAAATCCTTTATTTTCTCATCTTTATTTTCAATAACTTTTTGAGCTAATGTCGCTCTTATATTGTCTTCAACTTTATCTTTTTCTTCTTCATTGTTAGTAATTGTATCAGAAATTCTTTTTATTTCTTTTTCAACTTTTTCAATAGGATGCTCTTTTTCGTATAATGAGTCTAATTTTCTACCTACTGATTGCCTATCATTCTCAAATTTATCTATTACTGCTATAATTATCTCTTTTAAAACATCAAATTCTAGTGTTTCTACTATTCCTTCTCTATTAGCTTGGTCTGGCAAATTAACATTCATCCTAGAAATATTTATTATTCCTAATATTTGATTTGGAGCAACTCTCCATCTACCGGGTTTTATGCTTTATAGCTGCTGAACCACTATTTCTACTTCCTAATGATAACCAATCATAGCTTGAAGTTCCCTTTTCTCCATATGGCCTTACCCTAAAATTGTCTCTGTATATTTTTATTCCACCAAATATATCCGAATAATTTTTTCTTCCGGTAATATCTTTATAATAATATTTTTTAGCATCATCTTTACTAGCCATTATTTTATTAAAGTATAATGTTCCATCTACTTTTCCTAAAGAGTTAACCTTTTTATTTATTAACTTTCCTATTGTTGTATATATTATTTTCTCTTTTCCTAAAAAATATTCTTTTTCTTCGCTTTCAAACTTCGCATTCTTTATAATTTCATCTATATGCTCTCCAAAATAAAATTCATTTCTATGTATAGAAATTTTTATATCTTGATTTTCATTTACTATAAACTTTATTTTATAATCATATTTATCTATATTTTGAGATACAATTCTCGCTTCTTCCTTTTTTTGAATATCATTAAATAAATATATTGCAAATTAGTTTTCAATATCAGGTGGAATTAATGATGATAATTTTTCTCTTATACTTTCTATTAAGTCATCTGTCCATAAATCGCTCAAATTATCAATTTTAAATATAGTTCCTGTATCATTAAAGTTTTCTTTCAAAATTCCTTCTATCTCTTTATTCATTATCTTTAAAGCAGAAAATACATTCTTTTGATTTATTTTATCTATTGTTGCAGTTACGTCTGTTAAATTCTTTTTTCTTTCAAAATCTCCCCAATCTACACTCCATTCTATTATCTCGTTGTCTTTTGAATTTTTTGTATACATTGTACAACTATTTCCCACTCTATCTAATGCGAACCTTCCTATACCTTTTGCTCCTGTTTGGACTCTACCTTTTTTAGTTATATAGTCTCTGTATTTTGAAGAATTACCTATATTCATCCAATGTTCTTCTATTATTTGTTCATTCATTCCACATCCATTATCCATTAGATATAAAGTTTCTTCTTTTTTATCGTAATATAATATACATATAGTAGCATCTGCATCATATGTGTTCTTTACTAATTCTAAAATTGCTCCATCTAGCGAAGATACATTCTCCCTTCCTATTAATCTAGCCGTGTATGCATTTACATTAAATGGTATCTTTCTTTTCATAGTTATTACCTCACTTAAAACATATATTCATTAATATCTTTTGATGTTATTCTTAATGAATTTCCACTTGCATTTATTCCTTTTCCCTGTATATAATCCAAAAATTCCTTACTCTTTAGTATTTTTTCTGCTTCCTTTAACGTTCTGTCTTTTATTGGCAATATATATATTCCTGAATATGGTATATTACTTTTAGGTAATATTTTTGTTTTTACTTCATCTGTTATTACAGTAGATAATAATAGCTTTTTACTGTTATTATTTTTTAGTGCTTGACTCCTACCATATTCAAACCATTTAGCATTTTTATCTGAGTTTCTATTTTCTAATTTTTCTTCAAATTTTCTTAAATATTCACATGTATTAGGGAACCTTTTTTCAAATTCTTCCATGCTATATCTTACTAACTCATTATTTTGCTTATAATAATACGGAAATATTATCTTTTCTTTCATTTTTTTATTAAAAGTTTTAGGACTTATTGTATCTTTTAATATTTCTTTTTCAATTTTACCACCAATTGATGGATATATATATTTCTCATCTTCAGCATATTTTTTTATAACATATGCATTATTATATAAAGTTGCAATTGTATTTGATGCAGAGAAGTAATCTCCAAATCGTCTCTTTTTTTCTTCATCTATAGTTTTCTCTTTAAATATCCATTTATCATTTAAATTATATTTCTCTATGTTTATATTTGTTTTTTTAGTTACATCTATATATTCTAGATCAGTATTATTGCTATTCTTTTGTATTATCATAATCACTGAGGAAACTAATCTATCTGTACCTTTATCATTAGTATATTTATCAAATAATTTTGTAATAGTATAATCATATATTTTAGTAATATGTGGTTTTATAAACTCTCTTAAATCATTTGCAAAAACATTTTTGAATATACTACTAGGTATTAAATACGCCATTTTCCCATTATTCTTTAATGATTTTATACTAGCTTCAATAAATGCATAACAATAATCAAATTTCCCTTTTTTGCAAGTCTCAAATTTTTCTCTAATATATTCTCTATCTTCTAAGGATAATGATTTATACTTAATATATGGTGGATTTCCTACTACATAATCAAATTTATCTTCATATAAATTTAATAATGCATCTTCATTTTTTATGTTTTTCCAATTAATTTTTCTTAATTGATATTCATTTGCTATATTATCTAAGTTTTTTAGACACTTCTTATATTGTAACTTATCGTATTCTATTCCATATATATCATTAGATAATCCTTTCTCTATTCTGGCTTTAGATATTCCGTTTTTCAAGCAATTTTCAATATATCTTTTTACAATCTCTTTCAATATGTGTCCATCGCCACAAGAATTCTCCATTATCTTTTTCCCATATAAATCATCTATATACTCACACCAATCTAACAATTCTTTAACATTTTCTATTGGTGTAAAAACTTGGCACAAGTTTCTATAATTTTCTTCCATATTTTCACCTATTGTTTATTTATATTATAATTTTGTTTATCCTATTATTTCATAATCTTCTTTATTTCCAAGAATTCTAACATAAAATTCAGCTTCATCTGTATCAAACATTACTTTACCACATTTGCATTTTTGAAACGCTTTTATCTCATCTGAAAGTATCGTCTGACAATTCTTACATTTTATTTTATGAACTATTTCTTTTTTATTCATATTTTTTCCTCTTTTATACATTTAATCTGTGTCTTACTTCGTCAAGTCTTTCCCCTTTATATGTAAAATATCTCGGTCCACATATACCAACTCTTTTTCCAAGTAGTATTTTTGCTAATCCTGTTAAATACATTTCTTTATTATCGTATTCGACCTTTCTTTCATTAACAACCGTGCAAGTTATTGATGGATCATTTATATATTGTAATATTGCTCCAACTGGTATCTCACACTTCGTAAAAGAAAAGTTTTCAGCTTTTTCTTGTGTTTCTGTTTCAATCTCGTTAGCAATTTCTTCAGCTTTTTCTTCATTTTCTGTTAATTCCATTTTCTTTAACTTATCCGCACGACCATTTATTTCAGCAATAGCTTCAAGAATTAAATAAGCATCTTCTGCCTCCATTGCATAAAATTCTCTTACACGAGGTTTACCTTCAAATTCTTCTATTGAACGAAGATTAGGATTTAGCTTATCTATAATTGCATGAACTTTTTTATCTGACAAACGCGAATCAACTTCATATACTGCATAAATTCTAAATGCAAATGGAACACACTCACTTTTATTAAGTTGTTTCAATCTTTTTTGAACATCATCCGCATATCCTATTTTTACATATTCCGGAAAAGATGGATTTGTAAGAATATATATTACACCTTTTTTATTTTCACTCATTTCATTACCTCTTTTCTCTATATTTTCTTTTACATTATAATATTTCATTTAAGTTTTTCCAGTTGTCTGTACTCATATCTTCTGTATATTCAGTATTACAAAAATATAAAGAATCATTTTTATCATAATCTCTAACAAACGCCCAATTAAGATTATATTTCTGAGCATAATTCTTTAATGTTGCGAATTTATTTTCTACCTTTATATCAATATTTTTTGATTTGCCTTCGACATTTTCGCCACCTTTAGTCTCAATAATCCATGTATTTCCTTTTATATCTTGCAATATATAATCTGGATAGAAAGCCCATTTTTTACCTACAGCATCTATATAGATAATAGAAAAATAATCTATTGAATGCTCTCCGTTTTTATAGAACCAAGCCACATTATCAGAATTGTTGCAATATTTTTCAAACATTCTCTCACTACAAGATTTCTTTGTGCTATTTGGATAATCTTCGTAAACATTTTTCTCATAAATCACAGTATCTCTCATATTAGGCTCATATTTTATAATATCCATTTCAGGAATCTTAAATGTTGTTTCCTTTATTGATTCTGATTTAATTGTAATTTGCCTTGCTTCTTGTGATACTGCTTCTAAAAAGTCATATTTCAATTTTTCTTCATTATTTATGACAAATGCATAAAATTCCACTAAAGATAAATTTATAAACTTCTTAGTAAACAGCTTTCTCTTTAGGAACATTCTCTCAAGCACAACTCTTGTTTTATCATATTTCATACCTATTTTAGAGCTTATAACTCCTATTGAGTGTCTTAAATCTATACCATTTTTACTTGTATTTACAACAGACTTCACCTTAATAGTATTGGCATTTGATATTTCATCTGAATCTATTTTTATTATTTTATCTTGTACAATTCTATTTTCTATTGTTTCTCCAAATATATATCCAGCTGATTCTAAAATACTTTTATTATTTATTTTATTAGATGTAAATTTATATTTTTCAATAAAATAATTTTGGATTATTCTGAAAGTTTCTCTGTCATCAAATCCATCAAAATCGTTATTTTTTATTTGTTTGGTTAATGTAAATTTTTTGTACTCATCTTTTAGAAATACTATTTTTACATCTTGTGCATTATTACCTAGTTCTTGTTTTATAGTCTCTTCATATTTTTCATCAAATGTATATAAGTAACAATTATCTAATAGAATATTATTATAATGTTTTGCTTGTGGCATTCTTCTAATTCTACCTATTGTTTGTGTTTCAAAATCCTCACTCATATTATCTCTTAACTTAACAAGTATTTTTGCTCTAGGACAATCCCAGCCAGTAGAGATAGCTTGTTTCATTATTAATATAACTTGTTCTGCATTATTCTCAGAAATATTTTCTATGTTTTCTTTTCTATCTGCCAACCAAATTGCAACTGATTTATTCTTATATGAATAACCTTTGCTATCTAATATAGCTTCAATTTGTTTTATTAAATCATCTGATTTACTTGGTACTTGTATGATAATTAAAGGATTTACACTAATATTTTTAGACTTGTACTCATTTCTAATATCTTTTTGTTTTTCTAATGCTAAATTTAATAAATATTCATGTTCATTTGTTAGCTCTACATTATTTCCTACATTTTCATTTATATATAATGCTCTTGTAATAAGTCCTTCATTGATAACATCTAATTCATCTATTTGTATAAATTGTGCTTCTTTGTTTTTCTTTGTAGTTGCAGAAACTCTAATAATATAATTTGGATTTAAATAATCAATTATAGCTTCTGCCTTAACTGTTTTATTCAAATGCTCCTCATCTACTATAACTATAAAATTAAATCCTCTATTATATGCTTCATCTATTCTTTCAAATAGATTTTTTCTTTCTGCCTCTTTTAGTGCAGTATTACCTTTTTTCGTTATAGTCTCCCAATTTATAAAAGCTGTATCTCCTGCTTCAAAACCATTTAATAATATATCTGAAATATTTTTTGATGTTAGAGAAGGTAGATATCTTGTCATTTTTTCTCTACTTTGTTCTTCTAAATCACCTTTACCTGGTGTCAACCATACAAATATTGTATTTTTATTTTCCTCTATGTACTCTTGGATATAATCAAGTAATATTATTGTTTTCCCACTTCCAGTAGGTGCTTGTACTAAAACTTCTTTTTTTGAGCCAACTGTGGTTACATCTAATAATCTATTAACACACTTTATTTGAAATTCTTTTAATTCTATTCCTTGCATAGTACTATTGCACCTCCTTAATCTCTTCATCAAAATAATATTCTGGAATAATATATATTTCTACATTATTTTCCTTAAATGTATTTACTTGTTTAGCTGTTAGTAATATATCGGGTGAAATATATAATTTTTGACATATTTTTATTTCTTCATTATTTTGACTAAACCTATCTATTTCTTCTTCCTCTAGAATTATTTTTACTTTTTTATTATCTATGCTTATACCATTTTCTAGTTGTATCAGATTTTTTATATTTTTCAATAAATTCTCTTCAATATTTTCTTCATCGTTATTTAATCTTGGTACAAAGTCCGTTTTATAATATTTCAAATTAAATTTTATAGATTTTGTATATTGACCGCCATTAAATAAATTTAGTAATCTTTTATATGTAACATTTTCACAAATATCATTTTCATTGTTAGTACATAAAATAAATTTTCTATTTCCATCATCTTCAGAATTCATATCAATTACTGCATGTCCTGTGCTTCCTGAACCAGCAAAAAAATCTAGAATTGTCGCATTTTTATTATCCTGTAGCGATAACAATTGCTTTATTAACTTAATAGGTTTTTTACCGTTATCAAATTTTATATCTCCTTCTTTACTAACATTAATCCAACTAAATCCGTCCCAAAAAGTACCTATTTTTTCTTTTTTGAATATTTTCTTACCTTTCTTGTAGCTACTATCTTTTAGCCATATTACTAATACTTTTTGTTTTCCCATAAAAATCAAGTCTGTTTTATTTCCCTTATTTTTCCCTGTCCTTGGAATATAAGTAGCGACATACATATTATTTTCACTATCAGTTGCATCCCACACTCTTGTTCTAATAGAAGTTTGAGCATTAGTTGTTGTCATTATTTTATCATAATATTTTTGATAAACCTCTTCTTCTGTAATCCCTTCAATTTCTGCAACTTGCTTAACACTTTTTATCTCATAATCATTTACTTTAAAGATTTCTATATCTTCTCCTGCACCATCTTTTATAGTTTTATATTTTTCTAAATCTTTCATTTTATATAAAACAGAAGTGTATTTAAAACTTTTTCCATCTTCCTTCATTTTTTTTATATAAGACATAAGTTCAGTTTCTTTATATATAACATTTAAACTATCCAATGACTTTAAATCCTTAGCATAAATCAAAATATATTCTATATTCTTTTTTAGTTTTTTATCTTCACCACCGCCTGAAGCACCAGCACTAACTTTTGACATTACGGAAATTAAATTTATAAAATTATTTTCTCCAAAAACTTCATCACAAAGTAATTTTAGTTGTGATTGTTCATTATCATCAATAGATATAAATATTAACCCTTTTTTAGCTAACAATTTTTTAGCAATTTCTAATCTTCTATACATAAATGATAACCATTTACTATGCCTATATCCATCTTCTGTATCTAGGAAAGCATCATCATACATAAAATCTCTATTTCCTGTATTATATGGAGGATCTATGTATATAAAATCTATTTTTTCTTTATGTGTTTTTTCTAACAAGTATAAACTGTGTAAATTATCTCCTTCTAGTAAAAAATTATATTTATCTTCTTCTTGCTTAACTAATTCTCTGCTTTTTACTTCCTCAAAAACAGGTATATTTGTTTCTAGTTCTTTATCCACTCTTTCTTCATGCTCTTCCCACACAAGTCCATACTTCTTTTTTGTAAGTTCATACTCGATTAAAGATAAATTCTTTAAAGTTTCGTCATCATTTATGTTTTCTTTCATCTTTGAAATTGTTTCTAACATTTTAGTTCTTTTAATTTTTGATAAATTAGTACTCATATATTCCCCCATAATATTTTACAATTATTCTATAATACTTTATATCACAAATTCCATTTTTTCTCAATAAATTAGCAGAAATCTGTCGAATTTTATTTGCACTTTTTTCGACATTCTTCGCATTTTTACCTAATATACCTCGTAGAGCAAGAATAGATGTCCGACAGACATCCCTACACAGCTTGAAAGCAGAGCTTTCAACGAGTATGACAAAAGAGTTATTTGTCTGACATTTGTCCTACAAATAACTCTTCCAATTAGTAATTATTACGAATTCACTTTTTGTAATGTTCTTTTATAAATTTCATCTGCTAATATACTACACTTAGCTCTACAAGCTTTAGATTTTTTAGTTTCTATTAAAGCCTTGTCCAATATTTCTTCATCTATTGATTCGATTACTTCTTCATAATCATCTTCTTTGCAATATAAATCTAACATAAATGCCACTGCCATTTTTGTCATTTCCATATCTTTTGTTGAAAATAGATATGGATCAATATTTTCTAATATTTTTCCTACCTCAAAAAATGGGAATTCACCATATTCCTCAATTATTAATTCTTGTGAATCCTTAATCTCAAAGTCTGTGAATTCTCTTGTATTAAATATTTCATTCAATTCTTCTTGATATTCAGGCTTTAGATGATTAGTTCGTTCAAATTCTATTGTTTCATAATATTTAATGTATACCTTATTTGATATATTAAACCCTTGCCATACTTCTTCAATCAAATCTGCATCTATTAACTCTTTATAAATCTTAGTTACTGTATTTGCAGATATTTCTAATTCATCCATCAAGCATTTTCTTGCATCATATATGTACCATTTTCCATTCTCATCTTTTTTTGCATTGTAACGATTTTCTATCATATCTACATATACTCCATATGCAACCTTTGATATTAGACTAAGTTCATAATCTTCTTTATTTTCAAAAAATGCTTTATATAATTTATAGTATCTCATACTTGTTCCTCCTTCCATCTTTTTTTAATCTCATCTAATCTTATCTTTTGTTTATAACACTTTAAAACGTTTTCTCTCCCACACAATTTATTTTTAAATATTTTGAAGTTTTTTCTTTTGTAATTTCTTTTATTCATTTGTTGTAGAAGCTTCTTCTTTTTGTTTTAAGTAATTATCTAGTGCTTCTTTTCTAAATAATACTTTACCTCCAACTCTAGAACATGGTATTTGTTTTCTTTTTACCAGTTGTGTAACCAGCCAGTATGATACTCCTAAATACTCTGCTGTCTCTTTCATTGTTAGGGTTGTTCTAGTTATTTTCTCTACTTCCATACTATCACCTACCTTTCTAGTAATTGATTTAAGTTGTTTCTATTTTGATGTTGAAACACAATTACTAATTATAATTTTAAAAGTTTAATTGAGTTTAAAACACTATACAATTAATGTTATAGTGTTTTTTATAAATTTGTACGGTATTTATTGTTTTATATTTGTTTAAACAAATTGTTTAAACAAAATGTTAGAACAAACTTTGCAAAATACATGGTATAATAAATATAATAAAATATTTTAAGTTAAAAAAATTAAGCAGACTGGCTCATAGAAGCTGGTCTGTTTTTGCTTTCTGGAGGTTTTGTATGGATGAACTAGAAATTGCATTTGATACTAAAGAAAAATTTGAATACTTTATTAAATATGTTTTTTTAGAATACAAAGGTGAACTCGTAAAAGATAAGGAAAAAGAATATTATATATTAAAAAATCAAGAATTAGTTTCTAGTAATATAGGAACTTTTTTATTGGCATTTTTAAATACAAATTTTAATGATTTTAATAAATTTAAAAAGTTTACATTAGAATATTTTTTTATGCATTTATTTTTTAAAATGAATCCACATACGCTTATTAGTTCTCTTATACTTGATGAGAATTTTAATATTATTTTATCTAGTAAAGAAATAAATTTGAATTTAAATAAAATGTATAAATTATACAAAGATGAGTTTATAAAGTATCAGAGTATTTATATAGCTATTGCAAATCACAAATACTTTGAATCATATTCTAATTGGAATAATAAAATTTGTGAGTCCTATAATAACTGTTTGAATTATCTATCTCCTACTATTTTGAATTTAAAAACTAATTATTCAATAGTTAAATTTAAGGAACTATATAATTATAAAAATATTAAATATTCATATTGTTCTACAGAATTTCGTGAACTTTTATATATAAGTTTTCAAAATCTTTTAATTGCTAATGGCAATATGCAAATAATGAAATGTGCAAATTGCAATAATTATTTTATACCAAATACTAATCACAATACTAAATATTGTGATCTTTTGTTTACTGGGAATAAAACTTGTAAGGAAATTGGTAATAATAATGAGTATCTAAAAAAATTAGAACAAGATAGATTATTAAAAAAATATAGAAACAGATATCAATCTTTAGCGAAACAAGCATCTACAACAACCTCAGATTCTAGATCTAATAAAATGTATGAATATTATAAGAAAGAAGGTAAAAAAGTTAAACAAAATTATATTAATGGAATTATTACCGATGAAGAATTTGAAAGATGGATTGATAGTACAAAAATAAGGAAGTAAACTTTGGTTGTATACTTCCTTATGACTTTTATTTTAAATAAGACTCTATCATATTTGTATATTGATCTTGTGCATTTAAACATGTGTCAATTAAAAATCCTTTTTCACTCTTATATTCTTTTAACCCTCTGTAATAAAATAATTTGTCTTTATCTAAAATAATAAATGGTACTATATTATTTTTTAAACATTCTTTAAAAGCAATTATTCTTCCTACTCTTCCATTCCCATCTTGAAATGGATGTATTTTTTCAAATCTAAAATGAAATTCTATTATTTCTTTTATATTTATTTTCTCTAAGGAATTATACCATTCCACCAATTTAGCCATATCTTTTGCTACATTTTTAGGAAGAGAAGTTTGCATATTTCCAGCTTCATTAGCTAATTTTTTATATTCTCCAACATTAAACCATTCTTTTCTACTATCTGATGTTCCTTCTTTTAAAATTTTATGGAATTTTTTTATCATTTCTTCAGATAATTTTTTATCTGCTACTTCTAACATATAATCAACTAACTTAAAATGATTTGCTGTTTCTAATATATCATCTACACTTGCTACTGTTTGACCTTCAAATAAAATAGTATTAGTCTCGAAAATATATCTGGTTTGATCTTCAGTTAATTTACTTCCTTCAATATGGTTCGTATTGTAAGCAAATATAACTTGTGTATTATGATATAAATTTCCTTTTAGCCCCATTTCTTTTTGCTCTTTTAGGCATTCTAAAATATCTATTTTTGAAATATCGAATTTCTCATCTTCATCTTTTAACAACTCATCAATAGTTATTCCAAATGTTTCTGCTAATCTTTTTATAGATTCTATATTAGGCTCTATAATTCCAGATTCGTATTTTGATATTGTTCCTGGCTCTACTTCAAGAATTTCTGCAATATCTTTTTGAGTCATTTTTTTACTTTCTCTATATGCTTTTATTTTTTCTCCTAACATAATAAAATCACTCCTTTTCCTTATAATAATATTATATCATATTATTTCCAAAAAAGAAAGTTGTTATTCGTTTTTTGTTTTATTGTTTCCAAATAAGATATTTAAATGTTATGCCGCATAAACATATTCAATTAATTCTCTTATCCGTTGGTTTAATTGCATCTTTTAGAATATTCCATGTACTTCCTACTAACAGCACCTTCAATTCTTTCCTCTTGAAGTAACTGTCTAATTCTTCTTTCACTAATATTCCGCTTTTCTTCAGCTTCTCTTATAGTCATATATTCCATTTTTATCACCTTGAATAATAAAACTACCTCATTCGGAAGTGTTTTTCATTTTTTTATTCCGTTTGAGGTAGTTTAATTATTATTTTATTACTGGTAATTTACTTACTATTATTTGCCTAAATTCTTCGTTTATTCGAATTTGATTTATTAAAAAAGCAATATATGCTTTTTCATCTGAAAATCCTAATTCTCTTACTATTGTTTTTATAATAGTCTTTCCAGGAAGAATATTTAAAATTTTCTCATAATCTTCATTTTGTATATATATCTCTATATTAGATTCCAATTTATTTATTTCTTGTATTAACTGTTCTTTATTTTTTTGATTTATTTCATCAATTTCTCTTTCTAATTCTTCCTCATATTTTATATTACTAGTTTTTATAATTTTATTGTATTTCTTATTTACAAAATCTTTTAAGATTATTTTCTTATTTTCTTTTACAAAATTAATAACATATTTTTTTACATTATCAATTTCCACTTCGTTCGTATTTAATTCATTAACTTTCTCAATAATCTTCTCACTTAACAAAACATCTTCTATTTCGTTTTTATCTAATACAAATATATTATCACTATTTAAACTTTGTATTTCGTTAATGCTTTTAAAATCATTATCCAATATCCCATATGCTTTTCTTCTCATGTGAGGATTTGAATTTATTACCTTTACATTTTCTATTACTTTTTCACATGATGATACGGGCATAACCAAAAAATCTTTATATATATTAGAATAAATTTTATAATCAATAGATGTATTATTATTTCCTTCGCAAAAAATAATATCTTTTTTAGCACCTTCTATGCTTAATATAATATCTAAATCTATATCATTAAAATTTTGTATTTCTTTAAATTTCCATGTATTAACTTTCTTTGTCTTCTCTAAATATATTAACTCTACATTTGCTCTACTTTCAATAAAGTCTATATTATGTGTAAGATATACAAATTTCAAATCATCTCTTACTTCTTCTAACTTATTAAATAATTCTATCATTAATGTCCCGTTTAAATGATTTTCTGGTTCATCTATAAAAATATATCCATTTTGTGGTAACAATAATATTGCCATTATTGTATATGCAATTATTTTTTCACCATCACTAGCTGAAGAAAGAGAATATTCCATAATTCCATCATCATACAACATAGCTTTTTCCTGTTCTCTGTTTATTTTAATTTTTCTTTCTATTCCTAATTGTGAAAATATCTCACAAAATTTTTCAATTATAGTATTATCTGTTTTTCTTGTTTTTAATTGATGAGCTTTTATTAATTCATCTTGTTCTCTCTTTATCATTTTAACTATTAATATATCTATCGCTTTTTCATTTGTAAATATACTATTCAAATTTGTAGATGTTCTTTCTCCCTGATAAACACTATTACTATCGCACTTTAAGCTTCTGTATGCTGGAATTACAAACGAATTTTGGTTTAAAATATTTCCCGCTATATTATGTAATAACGTAGTCTTTCCAGCTCCATTTTTTCCAAATATAATATAATTTTTATTTCCATATTTAAAATATTCATACAATTCAATTAAATTCTGATTTATAATTTGATTAAGATTCTGAAAAAAATCCACCTGAATATCTATAAACCTATTATTGTCTAAATAATAGGTTTTATTTCTTAAATAATTACTATAATAATTAGAAATATTAGTAGTCTCATTTATCAAATAATTGATATATTGTTCATTATATTGTTTTATGTTTTTTTCAAAACCATTAATTATTTTTTCATTCCTTTTTAGCATTTTATTTAGACTATTTTTTATTTCTTTTATATTTATCGTTCCTAACCTACTATTTTGTAATACTTCACAACCAAAAACAAAAGATCTATCTTTAATTTTAAATGTAATGGTTTCTTCCTTTGAATTAAGTGCTTTCTCAATACTTTCTAATTCTACTAAAATTTCATTTAAAATTCTCGTTTGTTCTTCTATTTTTTCTTTCATAACAAATCTCCTTATTTACTACTTTATTTTTCGACATTATTATACTACTTTTCCTCTTAAAAATCTATCAATTCCAGTATTTATAGCAATTTTTATTTCTACTTTTTTTCGACAATATTCTCCATTTATATTTCATACAATACCATACACTTTTTTAAAATTCATTCAAAATATCCATTGTCGGTTAGACTTTTGCTTTTAAACTTTATATAATTAATATATACAATCTTAAACATGTAATTTCTTTGTAAATTAAAAAATTACTCTCTCCCACACAGAAAGGAGGAAATTATGGCAGGGAGTATAGAAAAAAGAGGTAGCAATACATATAGGTTAGTTTACTTCTGTGGTAAAAACCTAGATGGTAGTCCTGCAAGACATACAAAAACTGTTCATTGTACTAAAAAAGAAGCAAAAGTTGAACTTGCTAAGTTTGTTGCAGAGGTTGAAAAAGGAAATGTTATTGAGGGTAATTCTATTACATTCGAAGAATTTACTGAAATATGGAAACGAGATTATGCCTCTAAAGAACTTGCACCTACAACTTATTCAAGATATCTAGCAATATTAAAAACTAGAATTCTACCATACTTTGGTAAGTTCAAGCTAGATAAGATTAGACCAACAGACATTATGAAATTCTATGATATGCTTGAAAGTGATACACAAATTAAAAGACTTAAAAATAACAAAGGTGAAAGACTTAAAAAGCCTTTATCTAGAAAAACTATTTTAGAGCATCACAGACTGCTTCGTGCAATCCTTCATAAAGCTGTATATTGGCAACTTATTGTAAATAATCCAGCAGAAAGAGTTCAACCGCCAAAAGTTCATAAGCCTAAAAGAAGATATTACGATGATGAGCAATGTAAATTTTTATTAGAAAATTTAGAAAGGTTAAATGCAGATAATATCAAATACAAAGTAGCTATAATTATAACAATATTTACTGGAGTAAGACTTGGAGAACTTATGGGATTAGAATGGGATGATATTGATTTTAGAAATGGAATTATTAGTATTAACAAAGCAAGTCAATATTTATCTGAAAAAGGAGTATTTACTAAAGAACCTAAAACAGAAAGCTCTGTTAGAGAAGTAGCAATACCCACATTTGTAATTTCTTTACTTGAAGAATATAAGTTATGGTATGAAAATCAAAAATCATTATACGGCGAATTATGGGTAAATTCTAATAGGTTATTTGTACAGGCTGATGGCAAACCTATGCATCCAGATACAATTAGTAAATGGTTTGTAAAATTTGTAGGAGAAATTGGTCTTCCCGTAATCAACTTTCACGGGTTAAGACACACAAATGCCACACTTTTAATATCTCAAAATATAGATATTGCAGTTGTAGCAGCAAGATTAGGACATGCACAAATTACAACTACATTAAACTTTTATGTACATCCTGTAATATCACACAATAAAGTGGCAGGAAATGTGCTACAAAATTTATTGCTAGCGCCAAAAAATTGAAAAAAATGATAAAAAGTAAAATGATGATTTTTACTGAAATATATAGTGTTTGAAGGTTATAAAAAGTTCGGTTTCTCCCCAAAATCTCCCCATTTGAGTAAAAAATGCCAAAAATTGGAGATTTTTGCAAAAATTAAAAATCACTAAAACCGTTACAGTTCTAGTGATATACAAATTGGTTGCGGGGGTAAGACTCGAACTTACGACCTTCGGGTTATGAGCCCGACGAGCTGCCAACTGCTCCACCCCGCGATATTCAATTTTTACTACTGTATTAGTATACTCTTCTTTTGCGTATTTGTCAACACTTTCGTAAAAATATGTATCTACTTTATACATTTTATGCCATTATTAAAAAAATATTCATCTTTTTAAAATTAAGAAAGCTGGCCTGGAATTCCAGACCAGCAAGCACACTTATCTAATTCTGATAATTTTTTTCTCCCATTCATTTTCACTAGCCTTTGTGAAGCCATTTCTAACAGCAGCCGCCATAAACTGGGGCTTATCATTAGTGGCATACATACGAACCCTTTTTACTTCAGGTTCATTTTCTCTCACATAATTGATAAATTCTTCTACAGCCTCTGTAGCAAATGGGCTATTATCCTCATACCAAGGGAACAGCCAAATGTCTGTTGAAAGTATATTTGCAAGTTCATAGAACTGAATTACTCCCAACATGTTTCCAGACATTTTATCTGCAATTATCAAGGTGTATTCATTATCCACTTCCTGAATCATATCGTTAATACTTGCATCTTTTATTTTTGCCGGTCCGAATGGTATTTTGTGTGCTATACACCTACCAATTGTTACTTTGTCCCGTTCTTTAAACTTCCTGAGATAAAGATGGTTAGGGTGTTTTTGATTGTACATAAAAAAGCCTCCTTTTTTAGTGTACATAAAGTATAGCACACATTCTAAGTAAAAGCAAATTTTAGCTGTTTATTGTTGGTATTCTTAATGTTTCTCCAACATAAATTAAATTTGGATTTGCTATGTCATTTAATTCTACAATAATTTTTATAGTTACTCCGATATTCTCTAGCTATTTGTGTTAAAGTATTTCCTCTTCTTACTATATACAATCTATGACTAGTATCATGTATTTTGTAATCACTTAACATAGGAACTCTTAATTCTTGACCTACATAAATTAAGTTTGGATTTGCTATGCTATTTATTCTTGCCAAATATTGATATGAAGTATTGTATTTAATTGCAATACCACTTAACGTTTCTCCCCTGCTAACCCTAATATATTTAAATTCTTGATTTTTATCTGTTACTGTATCTTTTGGAATTTGTGACACATTATTTAAAAATACTCCATTTGTAAAATAATCTCTATCTACATTTCCATCTATTCCATTTACTCTACCTCTATCTGAATATTGAAAACCTACCCAAAATTTCCATTTACCATTACTTTCTGGTTCTTCTACAAAATAATCTGCAACCCAAATAGGATAATCATCTGCTAGTTCTTTACTAAATACTGTTCTTGCATTATATGCATCACTATAAATTACGCATTCTTTACCACTTAATTTTTCTACCGTTTCTAAAAATACTCTTGAAATTTCGTTTATAGTACTAACATCTAAGCCATCAAACACTTCAAAATCCATTGCTAATCTACAATCTGGTTCTAAACCTTTTATATTGCTAACAAAAAATTCCGCTTCTTCTTTTGCTTCTGCCTCATTTGTTGCTGTTAAAAAGTGATAAAATCCAGTTCTTAATCCATTTGCTTTTGCCTTTTCGTAATTCTCTCTAAAATACGGATCAACATAGCCTCTTCCTTCGCTTGCTCTAATATACACTACTTCAATCCCGGCTCTTGCAACTTCTCCAAAGTCTATATTCCCTTGCCACTCACTTACATCTATTCCGTTATATAGCTTTTCTGATGATTGTGAAAAAGCAAATGTCTGAGTGCTAATTGCTACAATTATTGCTACAAGCAATATACTTAAAAAAATCTTTCTCATAAATACCTCCTCTTAAAATTTTATGACTAATATATTTGTTTATTACTCAAAAATATGGTAATATAGTTATTGGTGATAAATATGAAATTTTTAAATGAAATATGGGACTTCTTTAAAAATCTTACTATTGAAAATGCAGTAGATATTGGAATAGGACTAGCGATTATTGTAATTTTTAAAATAATAAGCTCGCCTATTGCATATATGATAGTAAAGATGTTTAAATTTAAAGTTAAAGATAAAAATAAAATTAAAAATAATGGATTTTATAAACCATTAAAATCATTCTTTGTTATTCTTGGAATATACATTGGATTTATGGTTTTAAAATTACCAGCAGATGTTTTTGCTGTTATAACTAAAATATTTAAAATATGTGTTATATTACTTGCTACAAAAGGATTTTCTAATTTATTTGATTCAAATTCTGAATCATTTGCTAAATTACGTGAAAAACTTAACTTTGATGGAAATGACACAACAATTAACTTTTTTAGTAAAGTAGCTAAGGCATTAATTTATATAATAGCTGGATTTATTTTAATTACTGAACTTGGTTATAACTTAGGTGGTTTAGCAACAGGTCTTGGAATTAGTAGTGTTGTAATCGCACTTGCTGCCCAAGATATTGCCAAAAGCTTTTTAGCAGGTATTTCTATAATATCTGATAGACCTTTTGAAATAGGTGATTATATTACTGTTGGTGATCTTTCTGGAACTGTAGAAGATATTACATTTAGGACAACAAGAATAAGAAATGCTGATGATCAAGTTATAGTTCTTCCAAACAGTGTTTTAACAGATAATAATATTATAAATTCATCAAAAAGAGATTGTAGAAGATTCCGTATTGTACTTACACTTGAATTGGATACTACTTTAGAAAAAGTAACTCAATTAACAGAAAATATAAAATTAGCTTTAACAACTCACCCACAAGTTATTAATGAAACTGTAAAAGTGTTTTTTGAAACAATTTCTGCTGATGGAATTGATTTATCAATTGACTTAAAAACTAGTGCTTTAGAATACGTTGATTATTTAAAATTCAAAGAAGAAATAAATTACACTTTATTAGATATGGTAAATCAAGCAAAAATAGGTCTTGCATATCCATCACAATCAATTTATTTAAAGAAGGACTAAAAAATGTTAAATAGTTGTACTCTATGCCCACATAATTGTAAAGTTAATAGATTAGAAGGAAAAAAAGGTAGATGTAAGTGTGATAATACATTAAAGATTGCACTTGCATCTTTGCATATGTTTGAAGAACCCTGTATTAGTGGAACAAACGGCTCTGGAACAGTGTTTTTTACTAATTGCAATTTGAATTGTATATATTGCCAAAACTATGAGATTAGCCAAGAACGGAAAAGGTAAAGAAATTACTGTACAAAATCTTTCTGATATTTTTGTTAAACAACAAGAAAAAGGTGCTCACAATATAAATTTAGTAACACCTACAATGTATGTGTACCAAATAATTGAAGCAATTAAACTTGCAAGAAAAACTGGGTTAAAAATTCCAATTATATATAATTCTAATGGATACGAAAATGTAGAAACAATAAAAATGTTAAATGGCTATATTGATGTTTATTTACCTGATTTAAAATATTACACAAATGAATTGTCTAAAAAGTATTCTAATGTGGATAATTATTTTGAAGTTGCAACAAACGCTATAAAAGAAATGTACTCACAAGTTGGAAATGCTGTTTTTGATGATAATGGAATTATTCAAAAAGGAGTTATTATTCGTCATTTAGTTCTTCCAAATCATATTCAAAATACAAAAAATATTTTAAAATGGATTAATGAAAATTTGCCAAAAGATATATATGTAAGTGTAATGGCTCAATATTTTCCAACTTATAAAGCAAAAAATGATTCTTTAATAAACAGAAAATTAAATAAAAAAGAATATAAGGAAGTTTTAAACTACTTATATTCTCTGGATTTACAAAATGGGTATATTCAAGAATTGGGAAACCATGAAGAAGAATATGTTCCAGATTTTAATTTAACTTTCTAATTCTTGCTTCATTTTTAAATACACATCATTTTTTAATTTTTCTGTGGCTTGCTTTTTATCTAGTTTTTGGTCTGGATAAATTGCTGGCAATACGTAAAGCTCTATAAAGGGCTTCTTTTTTATATATTTTCTTATTCCATATGGTTTAACAAATTTATATACCATTGGTACAATTGGAACATTATTTTCTACGGCTAATTTAAATGCTCCATTTTTAAATTTTCTTAGTTTTTTGTAATATGGCCACAATGATGCTTCTGGATAAAAGTGCACAGTTTTATTTTCTTTTAATAATTTATTTATTGATAAAAAGAATTTTTCTTTATTGTGCAATCCTTCTGGTATTGGAAATGCATGTAATAGTCTAATAATATGCCTAATTACTGGTATTTCAAAATTTGATTTAATACTTACAAAGTATAAACTTTTTGGAGTATTTGCAATTGCATTCATTGTACAATCCATTGGATGCACATGGTTTGATACTGTTATTTTTCCTGTTTTTATTTTTGTAAGATTTTTTCTTCCATATATTTTAAAATTGTACATTATTTTATTATATACAACCAATATTGGCCAAACTATTATATATAGCAAAGTTGAGGCAATTTTAAACATTATTCCCTCTTTTATGTAGTCGTAATCCTCATCGATTTCTATATCTAAGGGAGTCCACATGTTTATTATATGCTCATCTTCATTTTCTAAATTTTCCTCAATTTTTTCTATATTCTCTAATTGCATCTTCAAACATTCCTTCTATTTTTTTCATGCTTTTTTCTATTCTATAATTTTCTGCATGTTCTGCATATTTTGTTTCCATTTGTTTTCTTTCAGCTTCATTTTCAATCCAGTAATCAATTTTTTTAGCTAAATCATCACTGTTTCCTGCTTTAAATAAACTTCTGTCATCTAGTGCAAATTGAGGAGTTGCAGATTTTGGACTATTCGCAATTATAGGAACTATTCCACATGCAAATGCTTCTATACAAGATATTGCTTCTATCTCTGCATCTGCTGAATGTATATAAAGGTCTGTCATCCCAAGTAATTCTAATAAATGCTCTTTATCAAAAAAGCTTATTACTGGTTCATTTACTAATTTTTCTCCTAATTTTTTATATTTATTATATTTTGGTCCTTTCCCAGCAAGTACTAACTGAATTTTATCACTATATTTTGATTTAGAAATTGCTTCAAATATTAAATCTTGTCTTTTTTCATTTGATAATCTTCCTATCATTGTAATTACAAATTTATCTTTAAATTCAGGACTTTTTTCATTTTTTCTATATTTGAATTCTGGGCCTACTCCATTTGATATTACATAAGTTTTAGCAGTATATCCATGTTCTTTTAATTCATTTGCTATAAAGTTACTTGGGCAATGAATATGTTTAAATTTATTGAAAAATTTATCTCTAAAGAAGCTATATATTTTATCATTTACCTTTGTATTTTTTCCAAGCCCTATTGTATATGTTATATTTTCTGGTTGTACATGAAAAGCAGCTGTACGTGGTGTTCCCAGTTTTTCTGCTATTTCTAGCGCTTCATAAGATAAGAAAAATGGCATGTAAAAATGGACCACATCAACTTTTGAAATAGCCTCTTCTAATACATCTTTGTTTGGAACAGCAAATGTCATACCTTGAGATTTTATTATTTTAGAAACTATTATTGGTAGTGGCAATTTTTTAACTACATATTTATTTTTTGCTGGTTTTCCTGTACTTACAACATATACTTCATGTCCTAAATTCATTAACCCTTCTGCAAATCTTTTTGCAGAAATTGTTGTACCATTATTTGCATCATCAAATTGGTCTATAACTATCAAAATTTTCATTAATATCAACCTCGCACAATACTATACAATAAAACTCGAAAAAAATCAACTTTTGTAATCTGTGGGGAAAAAGGGGTCAAACCCCTTTTTCCCCACTGTCCCCTTTTTCTCTTGTTTTTATTTTTAAGTAGTGATATAATTTTGGCGGAATGGAGGGAGAGAAATGAAAGATTTATTAAAAAGAGCAGGCTTTACATCTATACTATCTTCACTAGTATTTTTACTTTTAGGTATTTTACTTGTTGTAAATCCAGATGCTATGGTTCAAGCAGTTTCTTATGTAATTGGTGTATTACTTATTGCTATTGGAATTGTTAAAGTCATATCTTATTTTACATCAAAAGATGATTATCTATTTTATGATTACAGACTTATATATGGTGCTTTATGTATAATTTTAGGTATACTTGTAACAGTTAGTGGTAATGCAATTGCTTCATTTTTTAGAATTATTATAGGTATATGGATAATTTTAAGTGGTATAGCAAGATTAGACCTTTCTGTAAGACTTAAAGGAGCTGACACTGGCTACTGGATTTTAAGTTTACTTCTATCTATTTTAATACTTGTTGCTGGTGTTTATGTAATGTTTGCACCTGGTACAATATTAGTTACATTAGGAGTTATCTTAATTGCTTATTCTATTATGGATATAATAGAAAGTATTATATTTATGTGTAATATGAATAAATTGTTAAAATAAAACAAAAAAAGGACTTTTAGTCCTTTTTTTTGTGCTCTTTTTGTACTCTATTTTATAATTTCTATTAATTCTTTGTTTTTATCTCTTATTTTAAGTATTACTAAAATTATTGCCGTTATTACAAATGTAATTAAATATATTAATAAACTTGTTTTCCAATTTCCATTAGAAATATTTGCTCCAACCATTGTAGATGTAATTACAGATGGAAATCTTACAAGTGTTGCTATTAATATAAACCTTAGTGGTTTTACTGGTAAAAGTCCTCCAAGATATACAAATAAATCTTTTGGAGTTCCTGGCAAGAAAAATATTAGGCATAAAATAATTTCTAAGTTTGTTTCGTTTTTTAGTAGTTTACTATTCATTACTTTTTCCACTTTTTCTTTTTTGAAGAAATTATATAAATATTTTTCTCCTAATTTTCTTACAGAAAAGAATATTATTATTGTAGTAATAAGTATAGATACTGTTATAAATAGCCATCCTCCCCATGTACCATAACACATTCCTGCAAGTACCTCAAATGGTTCTCCTGGTAATACCACTAATAATATTTGCAATACTTGCAAACTAAATAGTAATAGCAATCCTAAAAATCCCATGCTATTTATTTTGTTTTTAAAAGTTATTTGTCCTTCTGTTGTAGATAGATCCATCATAAATGGAGCAATTTTCCAAAAAAATATTGCTAGTGCTACTAATATTACAACTGTTAATGTTATTTTAATTATTTTTATTTTGTTTTGATTTTTCATTTAATTTCTTCCTTATTATTAAGAGTTTAGCATTTCAAAATACAAAAGTCAAACAAATTCCAATTTATTTTACTGTTCTCCAATTCTATGTTATAATTATATTCAGTTTTTTAAGGAAGGGATTTTTATGAATTTAAATATAGTTTTAGTAGAACCAGAAATTCCTCAAAACACAGGCAATATTGCAAGAACTTGTGCTGCAATTGGTGCTAAATTGCATTTGGTAAGGCCTTTAGGATTTGAAATTTCTGATAAATATGTAAAAAGAGCTGGTCTTGATTATTGGGATAAATTAGACATAGAAGAACATAATTCTTTATCTGCTTTTTTGAAAAAATATCCAGTAAATAATAATATGTTTTTAGTTACAACAAAAGGGCAACATTGTTATTCTGATGTTAATTATTCTAAATTAGATGAAGTTTTTCTTTTGTTTGGAAAGGAAACCAAAGGACTTCCAGAAGGTTTATTAAAAGAACATTTAAAAAATACCATAAGAATTCCAATGAGAGAAACCTTACGTTCTCTTAATTTATCTAATTCTGTTGCTATTGTTGCTTATGAAGTTTTTAGGCAAAATAATTTCTGCAATTTAGAAGAAACTAGTAAATATTTTAAATAATCTACTTTTATTTATTTAATTATTAAATTATAATATATTTATAATATTAAAAGGAGGTTTTTAATGTCGACTTTTTATGCTATTATTTCATCATTTTGGTTTGAAGTTTTAATTAGGCTTATTTTAGGTTTTTTGTTAGCAGGCTTTATTGGTGCAGAAAGAGAATCTGTAAATAAACCTGCTGGCTTTAAAACGCACTCTCTTATTGGAGTAAGTGCAGTACTTATAATGCTTTGTGGTGAATATTTAAGCAACAATTATTCTGTTGATGCATCTAGAATACCAGCTCAATTACTTTCTGGTATTGGATTTATTGGTGCTGGTACTATTTTAAGAGATGGCTTTAATGTAAAGGGATTAACTACTGCATCTAGTTTACTTGCAGTTACTTGTATTGGTCTTAGTATTGGCGCAGGATTTTATATTGGTGGAATTGTTGGAACAGTACTTGTATATATTATTCTTTCTCATTCTCACAATTTATCTGAAACATTAGACCATTTTAATAATGTTTCTTTAACTCTTACTGTTAAGGATTATAGAAATACTTTACCTGAAATACAAAAAATATTAGATAAATATAGTATTAATATTAAAAAAATAAAAAATGGTCAACCGAATGAAGAAAATATAACTGATATTCAATTATTTTTCAGATACCATAAGGACGTAAATATAAATTCTGTTTTTACAGAAATTTCTGGTTTAGAAAATGTAACTGATTTGGAGGAAGGATAGAGTAAAGCTCTATCCTGTTTTGCTTAATATATCCTTTTTCATTTTGTTCATAATTTTCTTTTCCAATCTTGATATATAACTTTGCGAAATTCCTAGCATATCTGCCACTTCTTTTTGTGTTTTTTCTGTTCCACTAATAAAACCAAATCTTAATTCCATAATATTTTTCTCTCTATTACTTAGTTTTTCTATTGAGGCTTTTAGTAATACTTTATCCACTTCGTCTTCTATTCCTCTAGAAGTAATATCTGGTTCTGTTCCCAAAATGTCTGAAAGCAGTAATTCATTTCCATCGCCATCTTGATTAAGTGGCTCATCTATTGATATTTCACCTTTTATTCTGTTACTTCTTCTTAGATACATTAAGATTTCATTTTCTATACATCTAGAAGCATAGGTAGCAAGTTTTATGTTTTTACTTATATTAAATGTATTTATTGCTTTCATTAATCCTATTGTTCCAATTGATATTAAATCTTCTATTCCTACACCTGTATTTTCGAATTTTTTAGCAATATATACTACCAATCTTAGGTTCCTTTCTACTAAGATTTGTCTTGCTTCTAAATCCTTATTTTCTAGTTTAATTAATAATTCTTCCTCTTCATCCGAACTTAATGGCGGAGGTAATTTTTGACTACCTGCTATATAAAAAATCGGCAGATTTTCTATTTCCTCATTGTTTAAATATTTAACATAGATTGTACTAATTTTAGATTTTAACAGTTCTAATATGTTCATTCTCTTCGTTTCCTCCTTTGTTTTCTAAAAGTTCTAGACCTATTAGTGCTCTATATTTTCCTGTTTTGCTTAAAGTTCCATCATATATACCTATTATTATATTTTTTATAAATACTACATCTTCTTGTGTATTTACTGTTAGTCCATCTGCTTTTATTCCTATTAGCATTCCATTTTCTTTTCCTAATGACATAAATGGTATTAGTCTTATTTTTGATAGGTACTCTCCTAAATCTATTTCTTTCCCTTCTATAATATTTGATAGATTGTTTAATATTTTTTCTGGTATTACTCCTTTTAATACGTCTTTTTCTACAACTGCTACTGGTATTTTTGTAATTGGTTCCTTTAAAAAGTTTCCTGTATCTAGTATTGCTTTTGTATACACGCTATTTGAGTTTATATTTATTTTGATATTGCAAAGCATGTCTTTTTTGCTTAATTTTCCTTTTATGTTTTTAAATGCTGTTGTTATAATAATAAATCCAACCATTCCTCCTGCTAGTACAATTTTTATTGGATATGTACCAATTAACACACCGTTTTTCCATTAATATGTTTTGTGGACTTACAAAATATAAAAGTGCAAAAGCCACTCCTCCAAATGTAAATGAAGTTAAATAAAATATTATAAACTCTTTAAAAAACAATTTTATATTTAATGGTTTGAATGCAATATATACCATGGCAATAGAAAGTATTATTTTTAAAAATATGCTGGAACATATTTCCAGTACTGATATATATGAAAGTACCGCATAAACACTTCCTATACTACTAGCTACAAGGGTTCTAATTATTTTTTTTGGTGCTTTTATAATTATTCCAGTTGCAAATATAATAATATAATTCATAAATAAATTTTCTAAAAAAATTATATCTATATATATGGTCAATAGGTCACCTCGTATTCTTTTACACAAATTACAGTTGTGAATACTAATCTGTGCTAAATATTGTACTACTGTTTGTTTAAATAATGTGTCATTTTGTGAAGGCGAAAAAAAGAAATAATCTACTATTTTAGATTATTTCTTATTCATTTTTATTTTAATAATTATTGTTTAGGAAAAATCGACTTTTCTTTTAGCGATTTTTAAGATTTTTCCTTATTATTTATTTCCTTTTTTTCTTAAGAAAGAAGGTATGTCTAAATCATTTTGATTGTCTTTATTTTCTACTGGAGTTGGTATTGAGTTTATTTTTTTATTCCATGTATTTGTTACTAAGTTTTCAACTCCTATGCTTGAAATTGGTGGTTCTTGTTGTTCAAAACCTGTTGCTATAACTGTAATTGAAATTTCATCTCCTAAGTTTTCGTCTGTAACTACACCAAATATAATATTTGCTTCTGGATCAACACTTCTTTGTACTAATTCTGCTGCTGTATTTGCTTCTTGTAATCCTAAATCGTTTCCACCTGTAATGTTTATTATAACTCCTCTTGCTCCTTCTATTGATGTTTCTAGTAATGGACTTTGAATAGCTTGTTTCGCAGCATCTTCTGCTCTGTTTTCTCCACTTGCTCTACCAATTCCCATGTGTGCCATACCTGTATTTAACATTACTGCTTTAACGTCAGCAAAGTCTAAGTTAATTAGTCCTGGTACAGAAATTAAGTCTGATATACCTTGAACACCTTGTCTTAAAACGTCATCAGCCATTTTAAATGCTTCTACAATTGATGTTCTTCTATCAATAATTTGTAACAATTTATCATTTGGTATTACAACTAATGTATCTACTTTTTCTTTTAAGTTTGCAATTCCTTTTTCTGCTTGAGTAAGTCTTTTCTTTCCTTCAAATGTAAATGGTTTTGTTACAACACCTATTGTTAATATTCCTAATTCTTTTGCTGCTGCTGCAACTATTGGAGCTGCTCCTGTTCCTGTTCCGCCTCCCATTCCGGCTGTAACGAATACCATATCTGCTCCTCTTAACATTTCAGCAATTTCAGCTTTGCTTTCTTCTGCTGCTTGCATACCGATTTCTGGATTTGCCCCAGCACCAAGTCCTCTTGTTAGTTTTTCTCCTATTTGAATTTTAGAACTTGCTTTTGATAATTGAAGAGCTTGTCTATCTGTATTTATTGCTATAAATTCTACACCTTTAATTCCTGATTCAATCATTCTATTTATAGCATTATTTCCTGCTCCTCCTACACCTATAACTTTTATTGTTGCTGTTCCGTCCATCATGTAATTATTGTTTTCATCGTAATCTGTTTCCATCATAGTGTTAATCCTCCTTCATTTTTGGGTTTGGAATTTTAAAGTTATTTTCGCACTTCTTTCTTATTCCAAATATATTTTTTTAAAATTTAAAACTTAATTATGAATAGAAAAATTCTTTTATTCTTTCTAAAATATTTCTAAATATATTTTCATCAGATACTGTGTCAATACTACTAGAAACAGTCTTTGCAAATGGTCTTGATGCAATATATTTAATTAATGCATAGCTAGATCTATAATTTGGTTTTATTGTACTTACTAGTCTTCCAGTTGATATTTTAACAGGTATATTTAATGTTATTTTTCCTGCTACATCGCTTTTATTTATATTTGTTATTCCTTGACCTGTTAGTACAACATTATTTATATTTGATTTTACTCCTGCATTTGTTATATCTTTATTTACTAATGAGAACATTTCTTCTACTCTTGCTTCTATTACTTCTATTAGCTCTGAGCTTTTTATTGTTTTTGTTCTCTCTTCGCCTTTATATGTATTTAAAATTATGTCTGTATCGTTATCTATAAATGATTTTAATGCTAATCCATATTGTTTTTTTAATCTATCTGCTTCTTCTTCTGTTATATTAAAAACATAAGCAATATCTGATGTAATATTATCTCCACCTAAAGGAATTGTATTTGTATAAATAAAAGTATTTCCTTCAAACACACCTATGTCTGTATTTCCTGCTCCAATATCTAATATCATTACATTATCTGTTAATTCATTTTTGTCTAGCACAAGTCCTCTTTCAGAAAGTACATTTGGAACTATTCCATCTATTTCTATACCTGCTTTTTTAAAAACACTTGTTAATTGTTTTACATATTCTTTATCTGCTAATATAACTTGTCCTTTTACTGTAAATGATGAACTTAGGCTTCCTACTGGATCGTCTATCATTCTACCATTGTCTAATATAAATTGATTTGCAATAATATCTATTAAAACTTGATTTTCTGGTATATCAATATCTCTAACTTGCATTATTGCAGATGTGACATCTCTTGTTGATATTCCAGCATATTTATCTTTTGCTTCTTTTACAATACTATTTTGTACAATTGTAACGTATTTACCTGGTATTGTAACATAAGCTGAATGTATTTTTATATTCGCTTCTTCTTCTGCAGATTTTATTGTTTTTGCAACTGCAGCAGCTATTTCTTCTTCATCTGTGATTTTTGATTTTTTCATTCCAAAGCATTTGCATTCACTTGTTGCTATAACTTCAATTTGATTAAAGCTATTAACTTCGCCAACGCTTGTATTCACTTTGGATGTTCCTATGTCGATACCTACAATTATATCACCGATTGCCAAGACAAACTCCTCCATTTTTACAGTATATTTTTTTACTGCTACTAGAATATTATATTTTAGGTAAAAAGTCAATAGAAAATGTTACATTTTTGTAATATTTTCGTAACGTTTTCGTAATAATAAAAGTCAGACATTAGAACCTGTAAAAATTGTTTTCCCTAAGAGTTCTATCTCTGACCATTTATCATTATTTATTTTTCAAGTAGCCGATTTTTCTATATATATATGACATCGCTTTAAATAAATTATTTACTATTGGGTTAAATATTATATAAATTTCTCCTATAAATTCTGTAAAGTCTGGATTAAATCCTTTTTTAAATTTATATACCCCATAAGAATCTGAATGTTCATCTTTAAATCCTGAAATTCCTCTAAAGTCATATACATCACATTTATTTTCTAATGCCCATTTTATCATTTCCCATTGTAGTAAATAGTTAGGCATTAAATTTCTTTTTTCATTTTTGCTTCCACCGTATAAATACCAAACTTTATTTCCATATAGTATAGGCATTGTTGCAGCAATAACTTCTCCTTCATATTCTGCTAACATTATTCTAACATGTTCTGGTCCAAGGCAGTCATAAATTTTTTCATAATATTCAATGCTTCTAATTATAAAGTTATCTCTGCTTCCAGTTTCTTTCATTGTTTTATAAAATTCTGGTAAATCTTCTTTTGTTCCAACTCTTACAGTAACGCCTTTTCTTGCTGATAATCTAATGTTGTATCTAGTTTTTTGATGAAATGATTGTAACACTTCCTCTTCTGTTTTATTTGTTAGATTTAACCTGAATACATATTTAGGTTGTATTACATCATTTACACTTTTAATATTTTGTTTTACTTTTATTCCAGCCTCTTTTATTATTCTTTTAAACTCTTCGTCATCTACTAAAACATCTGGATCTGCTCTAAATATAAATGCTTTATATTTTTTTGCAATTTTTCTAATTTCATCTGCTAACTCTTTAATTATTTTTTCATTATATATATCACATATTGGTCCTCTTGGTGCATACATTATATATCTGTTTAAAACAGGAACTTTTCTTAATAGCACACTTAAGTATGCATTTATTTTACCATTTTCGTCATGTAATATAATCTCTTCATGTTTCCACTCTGATTTTACTTTTGCCCATTCTGGAGATTGTAAAAAGTGAGCTCTTTCATGTTTTGTAATAAATTCTTCTATTTCTTTTCTTTCTTTTGAATCAGTTTCCAATCTTATATTTCACCTCATATTTTTGCAGTTTTCTGGATTGTTTTTCCAACATTATTCACCTTTTAATTTTTCTGCTCTGTCTGCTGCAATTAGATTGTCTATCATTTCATCTAATCCACCATTTAAGAAATTTTCCATTTGATATATACTCATTCCTATTCTGTGGTCTGTAATTCTTCCTTGTGGGTAGTTATATGTTCTTATCTTTTCACTTCTATCTCCACTACCAACTTGTGATTTTCTTTCGTTTGCAAGTTCTGCGTCTTGTTTTGCTTTTTCTTGTTCATATATTCTGGATTTTAATAATCTCATTGCATACTCTCTATTTTGAGTTTGTGATCTTTCTGTTTGACATTCTGCTACTATTCCTGTTGGTTCATGTATTAATCTTACTGCTGATGATGTTTTATTTACATGTTGTCCACCTGCCCCTGATGCTCTAAACACTTCCATTTTTACATCTGCTGGATTTATTTCTATTTCTACATCTTCTACAACTGGTAATACTGCAACTGTTGCTGTTGATGTATGAATTCTTCCACTGCTTTCTGTATCTGGAACTCTTTGAACTCTATGAACTCCACTTTCGAATTTTAGTCTACTATATGCACCTTTACCTGTAACCATAAATGTTATTTCTTTATATCCGCCAAGTCCTGTTTCATTTTCATTAAGTACATCTATTTTCCAATGTCTATTTTCTGCATACATTGAGTACATTCTAAATAATGTTCCTGCAAATAATGCTGCTTCTTCTCCTCCAGCACCTGCCCTTATTTCGCAGATTATATTTTTATCGTCATCTGGATCTTTTGGAATTAATAATATTTTTAATTCTTCTTCTATTTTAGGTAATTTTTCTTTTATTTCTTCTATTTCCATTTCTGCTAATTCTTTTAATTCTTTATCATTTAGCATTTCTTTTGCTTGTTCTAAATCTTTATTTGCTTTTTTGTACTCTCTATATTTTTCTACAACATCTACCATTGCAGCATGCTCTTTCATAAGTTTTTGCCACTCGCTTTGTCTTGCAATTACTTCTGGGTCACTAATTTTTTTACTAACCTCTTCAAACCTTTTCTCTACGTCTTCTAGTTTTTCAAACATATATATCTCTCCTTTTAACCTAATTATTATACACAACTATTGCAAATTTTTCAACTTACATTTTACAGATTAACTAAATTATATTCTATATTTAATTTATCTAAAATTTCTTTTTCTCTATTTGTACATGTAAAAATAATAATTTGGTTATTATAATTGGAATCTAAATACTTTATAACATTCTCTAATCTTTGGTTATCAAAATATGCAAAACTTTCGTCTAGTATTATTGGAATAGTTTCTTTTGTTATTTCTTTAATTGCAGATAATCTAAGAGATAAATATAATTGATCTATTGTTCCTATACTTAATTTATTACATTCTATGTATTCTCCATTTTCTGCTTCTATTGTTAGTCCTGTATCTGAGTTAAAATTTGCTTTTTTATATTTTCCATCAGAAATCATTTCTATGTTATTTGATAATTCTTTTGTGAATTTTGGTGTTATATTCTTTTTTATTTCATCATAAGATTCTTCCAATGTCTCTTTTGCTAAATTTATTATTTTATTTAATTCTTCTAATTCTTTTTTTTGTTCATACAAATATTCTAGTTTCTCTTCACATGCTATTTTATTATCTAATTTTTCATTAATATTTTTTTCTTCTATATTAATAGTATTTATTCTAATTAAATTTAAATTTAATTGTTTTTCTAAATAATCGATATTATAATTTATTTCTTTTAAATTATCATTAAATAAATTATCAATTTCTATTTCATTATTAAATTTATTTTTTATTTCTTTTATTTTTATTTTATTTTTTTCTTCTATATTATTTTTTATTTCATTTATTTCTTTTTCTGTGTTTTTAATATTTTCTTCTAATATTTCTATTTCTTTTTCTATTTTTATTTTTTCTAGATTATTTATTTTTTCTTTTTTATTTAATTTATTTTTATTTAAAATAAATATTATTAAATTAATTATTGAATAAGCCACAGTTACTATAATTACTGTATAGTCTATAATTTTAGAAAATTTAATTATATTAATTAAAATATTTAAAATTATTAAAGTCCCCATTAATATTATATTTAAAATATTTTTATTGTTTTTTATTTTTTTATTATTTATTTCTTTTTTATTTTTTATTTCATTCTTTAATTTATTTATTTTATTTTCGCAATCACTTTTTATTTCATTTTTTATTTTTATTTTTTCTTCTTCTATTTTTTCTTCTTCTTTTATTTTTTTAATATCTTCATATATTTTAACTTCTGTTTTTATTTTATCATTTTCTTTTTCCAAACTATTTATTTCTTCTTTTTTGCTTTTGCTATCATACTCACAATTTTCTATTTTATTTTTCTCATCTTCTAATATTTTTATTTCTTTTAATATATTATTTATTGGCCTTCCTGTTGTTCTTTCTGTGCCTACTTCTTCAAGTTGTTTTTTAGATAAATTAGCCATAACCTTTTTATATGATATATTGTCATCACCTGTTGATAGCATATTTGCTATTTTTTGTGTTAATATATTTTGACTGCTCTGTGGTAACGCTACTCCTTGTTGCTCTGCTATTGCCGTGCTAAATAAAGTTTCTTCATCTATATTAGTTTGTTCATAGAAAAATTGATTTCCTTTAGTTTTATTTATAGAAAATTCTCCTGATATATCTTCTAGATTTTCATTATATATTTTAGGATTTTTTTTAGAAAAATCTCTAAAAACTTCAAATTTATCTTTATTATCTAATGTATATATTATTTTGCCAGAAAACTCATTTTCATCCCATGGTTTATATTTATCAAAATCCGATATTTCTTTTCCATTTTTATTTTTAGATATTCCATATAACATTGAAGGAATAAATTTTAATAATGTAGTTTTTCCTGCTTCATTTTTTCCATAAATTAAATTTATTTTTTTATTTAAATTAATTTCTTTATTTTTTATTTTTCCAAATCCATTTATTTTTAAAAAATTAATTTCCAAAATATCACCTCAGTTTTTATTTTTGTTTTAATTTTAAATTATTTATTTTCTATTTTAATTATTTTTTGATTAATATTTTAAAATGATTTTATTTTTTTTATTATTTCTTTATTATTTTTTTGTTAATTATAATTTATTTTTTAATTTTTATTTTATTTTTTTGAGTAATTTTATTTTTAGGTCGTTTGTCGTTTTGTAAAACTTTTCTATCTTTTTATTTTTACTTTGCCTTTTATTTTGTATTTTTCTTTTTTGACAATTTTGTTTGTTGTTTACGTTTGTTTACGTAATTTTTGTGATATTTTTCAACTTGTTTTATTCCATTTTTTCTTTTAATTTATTATCATTTTATTATGATTTTAGTCATACTTCTTCTTTACTTTATTTTATAATTTTTATCTTTATTTACATAATTTTTTTATGTTTTTTGCCCTGTTTTCTCCTTGTTTATGTTTACTTGCTGTCTTTTGGTGTTTTCAACATCTTTTGCTTTATTTCCGTTGTTTTTCGGAAGTTATCCACAGGTCATTTTTGTATCTTTTTGTTGCTTGTTTCAGTTTTATGTTTCCTTTCTATTTTAATGCGTTTATGAAGATTTCTATGGCTTGTTCAGCTTCTTCTTTTGTGCATAATCTTTCTTCTTCTTTTTGTAAAATTCTGTTAATGAAGACTCCTTTCAAATTGTTTTGATTTGCCAACTCTTTTATGTCATATTTTACTTTTGAAAAATCTTTTACTTTTAAAATGTTTTCGTTCAATACCATTTTTTGGATTTTATTAAGATCTATTTCTATATTTTTATATCCTTCTAAAATTATTTTATAATTTCTTTTTTTATCTGTTTTTACGTTTTTTATTTTTTCAATTAGTTCTTCTTCTGAATTAATTTCTGAAATATTTAATTTTATTTCTTCAAAAATTCTTTTATCTACTTTAATAAATTTTATTTTTTTATTTATTTTTAAATTATTATTATTTATTTCGGAATTATTTAAATTAATTAAATTATTTTTTTCTGAATTATTTTTATTTATTTCTACATCTAAAAATCCATGTTCTCCTAATTCATCAAATCCAAAAGAAATTAATGAACCTGGATATATAAAATTGTTTTTATTTTCTTCATAATTTGCTTTATGGATATGACCTAATGCAACATAGTCAAGCCCTATTTCTTTTAATTTATTACTATTTAATGGATTATATTGCATATCTAGTGTTTTACTAGCATCTAATGAACCATGTGTAATTAATATATTTATTTTATTTTTATTTTTTATATTTATTTTTTCAATTTGAGAATTTTCACAATAAAAATCTGTAAATCCAAATCCATATATATCCGCTTTTTCTGTCTCTATAATTTTTATTTCAGAATTAAATATTGTTACATTATTATTCCATTCAAATGTATTATAAAAAGAATTTATTAAAAATGGATCATGATTTCCTGGTGATATAAATATTTGTGTATTTGGTATTTCTTTAAATAAATTATTAATATATTCTATTGTGCTTTTTCTTATATATTTTTGTTCATATAAATCCCCTGATATAAATAAAAAGGGGATTTGATTTTCTTTTATATATTCTATTGTATCTGCAAAAGCTTTTCTTTGTTCAAGTCTTCTTTCATTTGCCAAATTTTCTCTTGATGCAAGTACTGTAAATGGGCTGTCAAAATGCACATCTGCCATGTGTATAAATCTCATTAATTTTCCTCCTTACTAATGCCAGTTTTTATATTTTCTACTTTTTGTTGCTTAGTAAATAATTTCTAGCTATTATTCCATTTAAGTGAATTAATGCTCTTTTTTTAACTTGTAATTCTATTTTTTTATCTAATATATATAAAACTGCCTCATCAATATCTTTTTTTGCTAAATCTTTTATATATTCTATATCATCAAAATTTCTTTCTTTACTTGTTCTGTCTGCAATGAATAATATTTTAGAATATATATCCATATCTTTATTTCCCGTTGTATGGTTTGCTATTGCTTGTCCCATACTTTCAGAAAATCCAAATTTTTTTATTGCAATATCTTTTCCTATTTTAGCATGAAGAAGTGGAGTATTCTCTCTTTCCACTTCATCTATTTCTATATTATTATCTTTTACATATTTTAATTTATCTTCTTCACTTATTTCTTTTGCAACATCATGAGCTATTCCTATTTTTTTTGCTATTTCTACATCTGCTCCATACATTTTTGCAAGTTCTTCTGAGCGTTCCATTACTCCTACGCTGTGATTATATCTTTTTTCTGATAATTGTTTTTTTACATATTCTTGTATTTCTTTTAATTCCATTTTATTTTTTTGCTCCTTTTGTACCTTTTACTCCATTTCCTAGTGCTAATATATTTTGGTCATATGAATATGTTCTGTTTTGTCTTTCCCTATTTCTTTTAAATGCCAAATCTACTAAATCATCTAATTCTTTTTCAAATGATTCTCCTGTTGCTTCCCATAAGTAATATGATAGGGCTCCAGGAATTGTATTTATCTCATTTACATATATACTTTCGTCATCTAGATCTATCATAAAGTCTATTCTAGATACTCCATTGCATCCTAATATTTTAAATGTTTTTACAGCTATGTCTTGTATTTTTTTTGTTGTTTCATCAGATATTTCTGCTGGCACCTTTCTTTGTAGTGTAGCCATTCCTTTGCTTTTTGTTCCACCTTTTGTTTTACTATTTCCAACATATTTATCTGTATAACTTAATATTTCATCACTTCCTATAGGCTCTTCGCAAATTGATGGCTTAGCTTCTATCATATCTCCCATTACAGAACAATTTATTTCTTTTAAGTTTTCTATTGCTTTTTCTACCATTATTCTATCTGAAAATTCCATTGCAAATTCAATTGCTTCTACTAATTGATTTTTGTCCTTTGCCTTTTTTATTCCAACACTTGATCCCAAATTTCCTGCTTTTACAATAACAGGGTATGATATTTTGTCCTCTATTTCTTTAATGTATTTTTCTTCATTATTTATATAATCTAAAGAATAAAAAGCAACATAATCTAATGATGGAATTTTTTGTTCTTTTAATATTCTTCTCATCATTATTTTATCCATTCCTATACTAGAAGATAAAACATCTGGTCCTATATATGGTGTTCCTAATATTTCCAAAAATCCTTGTATAGAGCCATCTTCTCCATTTGTCCCGTGCATTATAGGGAAAGCTAAGTCTATACTATTTATTACATTATTAGAAAACATTTTGCTTTTGACTCTTATTATATCTGCCTTTGCACCATTGTTTACTAGTACTATTTCTTCGCATTTCTTTACTAAGCTGTCCAAGTTTCTATATTCTTTTAAATCTAAAAGTTCTTTTCCTGTATACATTTTTCCACTTTTACTAATATATATTGGAATTATTTCATATTTTTCTTTATTCATATTAGTAATAGCTTGATTTGCTGTAATTATGGAAATTTCATGCTCTACTGTTCTTCCCCCAAATATAACTCCTATTTTTAATTTCATTTTAAACTCCTCCATTCATCTCTTTTACGCTATATTTTATAAATAATTATCCGGTAAATCATTTTCAAATAATACTACTGTATTTGAATCAATTATTTCGTTCATTTTAGTAATAGCCTCTGTTAAGTTTTTAGCTACAAAAATCTTTTCATTATTATATTTTGTTTCTTTTATACCTTTTAATATTGGTTCTGCTTGTTTTTCTCCAACTAGGATTATAAAGTCTGCACTCACTGCTGCTTGTTTTCCTAGTTCTTTATTATACTCTTCTGTTTTTGCTCCCAAATCTACTATTCCTGGCGTTATTAATATTTTTTTCATGTTTTCAAATGTTTTTAATACCTCTAAAGCTGTTTTTGCTCCTTTTACATTTGAATTATATGCATCATCAATTATTATTGAACCATTTGGATTTCTTTTTAACTCTAGTCTATGTGTAACCGGTTTTAAAAATCTTATTCCTCTTATAATCTCATCTTCTGATAACCCTAGTTCATTTGCAACAGCAACAGCTCCTACTATATTAATTATATTATGGGTTCCTAATAGTTTTGTTTTTACATGTATTTTTCTTCCACTTTTCATGATTATATCAAAAGAAGAACCAAACTCATCTATATTTACGTTTTCTGCATAATAATCACATTCTTCACTTGTTCCAAATTTTATAGTATTACCTTTAAAGTTTATATCTCTTATGTTTTCATCTTCACTATTTACAAATGCTATTCCGTCTTCTGGTAAACTATCTATCAATTCTAATTTTGTTTTTTTCACATTTTCAATTGTTTTAAATGTTTCTAGATGTTGTGGTCCAATCGCCGTTAGAACGCCATATGTTGGTTTTACTAAATCACATATTTCTTTTATATCGCCAATATTTTTTGCGCCCATTTCACATACAAATATTTGATGTGTATTATTTAGCTTTTCGTTTATTGTTCTTACAACTCCCATTGTTGTATTATAACTTTCTGGAGTTATTAATGTATTATATTTCTGAGATAATATAGTGCCTAAGATATATTTTGTACTTGTTTTTCCATAACTTCCTGTAATCCCTATTACTTCTAGATTTGGATTTTCTTTTAATTTTCTTTTTGCCCTATTATAAAATTTTAATTGTACAAGTTTTTCAATTGGTGAATTAATTATATTTATTACTAATATATATATATATGAAAGAATTATTAATAAATTAATGCTCATTGCTACAAATACATTATAATATATGTTAGAAATGGCCAAAATAGCAACTAATAATATTATCTCTGTAAAATACATTCTTTTAATTCTACTTGTTATTACTAATGGCTTTTTTTCTACATTTTTTGTTCTAAATATAATTAATATAAATAGCCAAAGTGCATTTAATATTAATCCTAATTTTTGATTAAATATTGTAACTATTGTTGGAATTATTAAAATAAGGTCCTTTATAAATATTATTCTATTATTTTTTATCCATTTTAAATATCTTTTGTTTTTGTATGATTCTAATTGTAACATATGATATGCATGTCTTGATTTATATAGCATATAGATTACTGCTAATATTAAAAATATGTTTAAATATATATACTTACTCATTTTTCCTCCACTTTATTTATATCATTTTTAAAAAATTCATCTAATATTTTTAAGCATAATGGCAAATTCTCCAAATAAGAAAAATGCCCTGTTCCTTCTAGTAGTGCAATTCCACTATTAGGTATTAGTTTCTCCATTATTTTTGCGTCACTTAAAGGTGTTGCTGTATCTTTATCTCCCCAAATCATTAACGTTGGAGCTTTTATGTTTGGCATTATTCCTTTTTGATCTTCATTTAATATTATATTCATAGTTTTTCTTAAAACTTCTGGTGATGATTTATAATCGTCCGATCCAAACTTATTTAATGCTTTTTCTTTTAATTTTTCCATTTTTTTAGGAAATAATTTTACTATGTTTTTTACTATTTTAAATGTGTATATTTTAAAGTAGTAGCTTAATTTTCTTTTAGGTTTTATTCCTGCACTATCAATTAATACTATTTTATTTATATCCCCTAAATTTCTTCCTGCATAATTTATAATTGTTCTTCCGCCATTTGAATGTCCTATTAAAATTGGACTCTCTATATTTAATTCCTTTATAAAACTTGCCAAAAAATCTCCAAAGTCATCTGTATTCATTGGCTTTTCTGGAAGTTCACTTTTCCCAAATCCTATTATATCTACATTATATACTTTAAAATTTTTGGCTAAGTGTTTTTGTAATGGCTTCATGGTTTCTAGGGAAGCAAGCCATCCGTGTAATAGTATTAATGGCTTTCCCTCTCCTTCAATTTCATAATTTATTTTTCTGTTGTTAATTATAATTTCCAAACTTTATCACCAAATCTTTTATTAATATTTATTTTACACATGCCTATTTTATAACATTTTTCATTAAATGAAAATAGTTTTAACCTATTTAAGCAAAATATTATATAAAAATATTATAATGAATCGTTTTTTATTGACAAAATTTGCTTTTGAATATAAAATCATTACGGAACTTTAAGTTAGGAGGTTTTTACATGTGGGGAGACATAGCAATTACATTTCTTCTTGCCTTTATAACTACTTATGTTTTTACACCTTATAGCATTAGGCTTGCTAGAAAAGTTAAAGCTCTAGATATACCAAAAGATAAGAGAAAAATTCACAAAAAAATAATGCCACGACTTGGTGGAATTGCAATTGTTGCAGGTTTTCTTGTTTCTGCAATTTATTTAATTATTGCAATGATAATAGAAAAAAAATTAGATATTTTTACAAATAATTATTATATAAAATTAATTGGATTTCTTCTTGGAATAATAGTTTTAGAAGTCTTTTGTTATTTTGATGACACAAAAGGAATTAAACCTATTGTAAAATTAATAGGACAGATTATAGCTGCAACTATTGTAGTCGCTAGTGGAATAGTTATTGATAAAATTTTAGAAACTTCACCTACTTCAATACTTGCAAATGAAATATTTTTAAAAGTATTTACTGTATTTTGGATAGTAGGAATTACAAATGCAATAAATCTGTTAGATGGATTAGATGGTCTTTCATCTGGTGTTTCTTTAATCTCATCTATTTGTCTAATGTTTATATTTATATTAAATTCATCACCAGTTATATCAATAATATTTGCAACAGCTCTTGCTGGCTCATTACTTGGTTTCTTACCTTTTAATTTTAATCCAGCTAGAACTTTTATGGGAGATACTGGTTCAAATTTCATTGGATTTGTACTCGCAGTAATTTCTATATTAGGTGTTGCAAAAACCTATACAGCAATAATAATTATAGCACCACTTTTAGTTCTTGCTTTACCAATATTTGATACTTCTTTTGCAATAATAAGAAGAATTATTAAGCAAAAATCTATAAAAGCGGTTTTTAAAGCAGATAGAGGTCACTTGCATCACAAGCTTATTGATAGAGGTTATTCTCAAAAGCAAGCTGTATTTATTTTATATGGAATAAGTGCAACTTTTGGATTGTTTGCAATTATTTTATTAGAGAGTGGCTTATGGAAAGCAATTTCTTTTGCCTTGTTAGTAATCGCAATTGTAGCAATTGGTTATAAAGATATTTTTAGAGTAAAAAAGGAGAAAAAAAATGATTAGTATACAAAAGTCAAGATTTTTTAATAAGATAAATTTTCAAAATATTTTTATTGTTTATATATTACTTCAACCAATAATCGATATTATAACTTCTTTGTGCATTAGGAACATATCAGGAACACTTTCTTTAGGAATTGTCATTAGAGTATTTTTTATGTTATTCGTAATGATTTATTCTATTATAAAGGTACCTAAAAAAGATAAAATAAAACTTATAATTTATTATTCTTTTATAGCGTTATACGCCGTTGTCTACCTTGTAAATTCATACTTAAAATATAATTTTTCTATGATTTTTACACAAATAAAAGGAATTGTAAAAGTATTTTATTTTCCTATAATATTGATTAGTTTATATGAAATAAACAAAGAAAAGAATTTTATTTCTTTAGAAAAATACTTGAACATTTCTTTAATTATATATATTGCTACAATTATTATATGTAGGATTTTTTCTATTGGTTATCCAACATATCCTAATAATGATAAATTTGGTAGTATTGGTTTGTTTTATGCAGGTAATGAAACTAGTGCTATTCTTGCAATGTTAGCACCAATATGTTTTTGGAAACTTATTAATGAAAAATTTAGTATTATCAACTTTATAGTTTGTATTGCAACAATTTTTACAATGTTAGAAATTGGAACTAAAGTTTCTGCATTATCAATATTGGTATTATTAGCTTTATCATTTATCTTGGCTGGTATAAAAATGTTTACTAAAGAAAGAAAAACTATTTATAAACAATTTATTGCTATATCGCTAATGATTATACTTTCCTTTTCATTTGTTGCATATACTCCAGCAGGGAAGAACACAAACATTGGCATAACTTGTGGTAAATCTAGTAGCGTCTCACCAATCCCTCAGGCAAAGCCATCAAAACCACTCCCAGAGGAAACTCAAGCAAAACTTTTAAGCGGAAGGAATAACTATCTAAAGAATACATTTCAGAAGTATAATAAAAGCTCTTTTATTACTAAACTTACTGGAACTGGTTACATTTCATATTCAACTGAAACTGGAATACATGAAAACAAATTAGTTGAAATTGATTATTTTGATATATTTTTCTGTCATGGTATTTTAGGAACATTAATATACATTATTCCTTTAATACTTATTGCTATAAGTTTATTTAAAAAATTGTTTAGCAATTTTGTTGTTAATATTAAAAATAATTATACAATTTTTACATTATATGCAATATTAATGGGATGTGGTATAGCACTTCTTGCGGGTCATGTTTTTACAGCTCCTGCTGTAAGTATCTTCTTGGCAATTAATATATTAGAATTATTTAATACTTTAAAATCAAAAGAGGATTTAATCAATGAATAAAAAAATAGTTATACTTGCTCTTCATTTAGGAACTGGTGGAGCAGAAAAAGTCATTTCAAATTTAGCAAATTTATTGTCTGATAATAATGATGTTGAAATTATTTCAACATATAAATTAAGAAATTCACCAGCTTTTTATATAAGCAATAAAGTCACAATAAATTATTTAACTACAAATTTAGAACCAAATAAACAAGAAATAAAAAATGCACTTAAAAATTTTAATTTAATAAGATTAGTTTTTGAAGCTTTTAAAAGTTTTAAAATTTTAATATTAAGAAAAAAACTTATGGTTAATGCTATTAAAAATTTAGATTGTGATATTGTAATATCTACTAGAATTCTCCACAACAACTGGGTTAGTAAATATGCAAAAAGCAATATTATAAAGATAGCTCAAGAACATAATCATCATAATAACAATGTAAAGTATATTAAAAAGCTGATAAGGTCTTTAAAGAATTTTGATTATTTTATGCCTGTTTCAAAAGAATTATGTGATTTTTATAGTAAAAAAATAAGTAAACCTAAAGTAATATATATTCCTAACTTTATAGATAATGTTTCTAGTAAGACATGTAATTTATCAAGTAAACGACTAATTTCCGTTGGAAGGCTAGATCCAATAAAAGGTTTTGATGATTTAATTGATCTTTTTAACTTATTTTATCAAAAACATCCCGATTGGAACTTACATATTGTTGGAGATGGCCCAGAAAAAGAAATTTTACAAACTAAAATACATAAATTAGGCTTGTCAAAAAAGATAACTTTATGTGGAACTAAATACTCGGAAGAATTAGAGAATGAATATTTGAATTCATCTATCTATGTAATGACTTCGCATTCTGAATCTTTTGGGTTAGTATTAGTAGAAGCAGCAAATTATGGATTGCCACTAATAGCTTTTGACAGTGCTCAAGGTGCTAATGAAATAATAGAAAATAATAAAAATGGTTTTTTAGTTAAAAATAGAAATGCCGAAGAAATGATTACTAAAATAGAAGAATTACTAAATGATTCTTCTAAAATGCAATATTTTTCAAAAAATTCTAAAAATACTGCATTAAAATTCTCGAAAGAGGCAATATCAAAGGAATGGAATAAATTTTTAAATAATATATAGGAGAAACAAATTGTATAAAATTAGTGTAATAATTCCTGTTTTTAATAGCAGCTTATATTTAGACCACTGCTTATCTACTGTAGTTAATCAAACATTAAAGGATATTGAAATAATATTAATTGATGATGGTTCTACAGATGATTCTTTAAATGTTATTAAAAACTACGCAAAAAAATATAATAATATAAAATATACAAGTAAAGAAAATGAAGGACAAGCTATAGCTAGGAACATTGGAATTCAAATGTCCTCAGGTGAGTTCATAACTTTTATTGATAGTGATGACTATATTGAGCTTAACATGTTAGAAAAACTTTATAATATAGCAAAATCTGACAATTCTGACATTGTTCTATGCGACTATGTTGAAGAATATAGCAATAAAAATATAGAAAAAAAATCATTGTATATTGAAGCAGATAATATAAACAAAAGTTATATACTGTGCGTTGCAGGTCCTTGTTCAAAAATAATAAATTCAAATATCTTTAAGAAAAATGATATAAAATTTTTAGAAGGAAATATATATGAAGATTTAGCTGTTATTCCTGCACTTGCTTTATATTCAAATAAAATATCGTATTACAATGAAATTTTATATCACTACGTAATCAGGCAAAATTCTACAATGAATCAAACTAAATATAGCAAAAAATTAGAATCAATTTTTAATGTAATGGATACTTTGTATAGTAGTTTTAAAGGAAAAGGGTATGACAATGAATTAGAATTTTTATATATAAATCATTTGTTATATGCTGGGTGTGGCAGATTTTTGAAATACAAAGGCACTAATAATATGATATTAAAAATAATTGATACTATGAATTCTAAATTCCCTAATTGGATGGAAAATAAATATTTTCAAAAGCAAAGCAAAATATATCAATTAACCTGTAAGATTTTTGTAAGTAATAATAAACTTTTAATTACTTTCTACAAACTGTTAAAAAGATTAAAAAATACATAGGAGATTTTCAATGAGAACTAAACGTGCAATAATTAATTTTATAACAGATGCGCTACCTCAAGTTATAATTTTGTTACTTGGAATAGTAAAGATTAAACTTTTTATAAATATCTTAGGTGAAGCAAAACTTGGTTTATACCAATTATATAACCAAATCGTTTCATACTTAGTATTGGTTGAAGGTGGTATTGGTAGTGCTTTGTTATATCAATTATACAAACCAGTAAAAGAAAAGAATAATAACCAGATAAATTCCATAATGTCCGCAGCTAGACCCATTTTTAATGCAATTGGAGCTATAATATTATTTATTGGATTAGTACTTTCGTTTTTTGTAACATTTTTTGTAAAAGATTCTGGAGGACTTTCAAGTACATATATTCAAATTACTTTTATACTTTACTTAATAAGTCAAGCTATATACTACTTTAGTATACCTCAAAGAAGTCTTTTTGATGCAGAGCAAAAAAAATATATTCCAAACTTAATATTTCAAATAGTAGCAGTAGTTAAAGCAATTCTTGAAATTGTTATAATTTGTTTACACTTAGATTTAATAGAACTATTAATAAGTCTAATTATTTGTAGTTTAGTTGCAAATCTTTTGATTATAATATTATGCAAAAAGCAACATCCTGACTTGAACATGAAAGCCAAAGGCGATTTTAGCATGTTGAAGAATGTCAAACATTTATTTGTTAACACGTTAGGAACAGTACTCACGAACAACATAGATATAATAATAATATCTAAATTTATAGGACTAAGCCATGTAGTAGTTTATTCTACATATAATTATTTTGTTGAAGCATTAAAACAATTTATAGATAAAATTTCTGGTGCAACATTGTCTGGAATTGGTGATCTTCTCTTAGAAGATAAAGAGCATTCTATAAAAATATTTAATGAATTTAATGGATTAATGTTCTTTTTAGCAACAGTTATTTGTATACCTTTCTATTTTGTAATAAATCAATTTATTAATTTATGGTACCAAAATAAAGTTGAAACTTCTGCAATGTTTGCGATATTATTTACAATAATTCTATTCTATCAAATAATAAGAACACCCTTGAAGGTATTCACTTTATCTTCTGGAAAGTTTAAAGAAATAAAATTATTTGTAATATTAGAAATAATAATTAATTTATCGTTATCTTTAATATTAGTAAAGCCTTTAGGAATTTCTGGTGTACTAATAGGTACTGTAATTTCACTTTTAATAGCAGATTTTATGACAAAACCTTTTGTTATTTTTAATAAGATATTAGAAAGCAAACCATATAAATATTATTTATTTTGCTTTATAAATTTTGCTTTTGCAATAACAGAAATACTATGGATACATTCAGCTTTTAAAACAGTATATTCAAGTGTTATAGAATGTTTAATTTATGGATGCATAATTGGATTATTGAACTTAGTTATTTCATTTGTATTTTTCTATTTAACAAAGCAATTGACTTTTTTAAAAAGATTAAGAAAAGAGGATTAAGATGAAAAAGATAACCGTTTTAACACCAACATATAACGATTCTAAAAGCATAACAGAGACATTAACTTCTCTAAGTAGTCAAACATATACAAATTGGGAGTCCATTATTATAGATGATGGTTCTACTGATAATACTAAAAGCATAATTGAAAATTTTAAAAAAGAAAATAATCTTGAAAATAAAATAAAATACATATATCAAGAAAATAAAGATCAGTTAAATGCAATTTTAAATGGATTAAATTATATTACCGGTGACTATATTTTTGTGTTGCATTCTGATGATCTGTTGCCTTCTACTGACTTTTTTGAAAAGATTATTCCTCTAATTGAATCGTCAAATTATGATGCCATAATTGGCGATTTGCAAATAATAAATGATTCTTCTAGAGTAGTCAATTGTTGGAAAGCGCTGAAGTATAGAAATTCGAAATGTGTTCCTGCAATATTATTATTAAATGGCGGCGCTAACATATATGGCGATGTAGCTTTATGGAAAAAAGAAATTTATATAAATCATGTCAAAAATAATTATTTGTCTTGGAATACTCCTTTTTGGATTGATTTGCAAGATAATCCTAAAATATTAAATGTTAAAACTGTTAAAATTCCTATTTTAAAATATAGAATTCATGAATCAAATTATATAAATAATAATATTGGTAAATTTAATGTTTTAAATGGAGAATTAAGAACACTAAGTATTTTATTAAACTATTATACAATTCCTCTATATCATTTCCAAGAACTTATTTGGAGCTTAACTAGAGTAAAAGGTATTAGAAAGCTACATTTAGGAAATTATTTTATTCCTTTTTACTTAAATAAACCAACAAAAAATAGATATAAAATAATAGAAAATAAAGTCAAATCATTTTATGGAGCTGATTATTCAGAAAATATATTCTTGAAATCAATTGTATCTTTTTATAAAAATCCTTCTAACAGGACAATAAATTTAAGTAATTTAAAAAATGAAGAAATATATTTAGGAAAAGATATTCGAGCTTTTACTAATAAATTATTTAATAATCAATTATCTTCTTGTTATTATGATTTATTTAAAGAAATGCAGAAAGGATTTAATTGTATAGAAGTAGATAATGACGATGAAAAAGTTTTAGCAATTAATTTGGCGAAATTTCTGTGCATATATCCATATGTAAAAATAACTGTAAAAAAATAGGAGGTTATATTTTGGCTATACCTAAAATTATTCACTATGTTTGGATGGGTGGGAAAGAAAAACCGCCCAAAATAAAAAAATGTATAAAAACATGGAAGAAACATTTAAAGGATTACGAATTTATTGAATGGAATGAAAAAAACTTTGATATAAATAGTAATTCTTTTGTAAAAAAAATGTATGAAAATAAAAAATGGGCTTTTGTTAGTGATTACGTAAGGGCATATGCTATATACAACTATGGTGGAATTTACCTTGACACAGATGTGTTTGTAATAGATAAACTAGACTCTTTATTAAATTCAAGAGCATTTGTTGGTTTTGAGGCTCCCGAATATCCTTTTACAGCTGTATTTGGAGCAGAAAAGGAACACCCTCTAATTAAAGATATGCTAGATTATTACACTAATTTAGAATTAGAAGGTAATTTTAAAGATAATAATACAATATCTGTTTCTAATTTACTAATTGAAAAATATGGGTGTAAAACTGGTAATATAGAGCAGGAATTGCCCGAAGGAATAAAAGTATATAAAGACGATGTTCTTTGTAATCCCTCTCGTAATTCTTTAACTGTACATGTTTTTTTAGGTAGTTGGTTAAATAATAATACTTTTAAAAATAGAATGAGGGAATTTTTAAGAATGAAATTAAATAATAAATTCTCTATAAAATTGTATTGCAACTATGTAAATTTAAAAAACGAATTAAAAAGATTTAGGAGTAAAAAATGAAAGAATATTTCAACAAATTATATAAAGGCTCAAAAAATGATTTTTATGACCTTGTAAAGAAAAATTTAATTTCAAATAAAAGGATGTTTGTTGTAACAGCTAATCCAGAAACGTTAATGACAGCGGAAAACAATTGTGATTTTAAAAAAGCTTTGTTAGACGATAAAACAACAATTATTGCTGATGGAATTGGAATAGTTAAGGGTGCAAAAATGTTAGGCTATACATTACCTGGCACTATTCCAGGTGTTGATGTATGCTCCGAACTATTTAAATATTGTAATGAGCTTAATAAAAGTATATTCCTATTTGGTGCAAAAAAAGAGATTGTAAAAAAATTGGTGGATACAATAAAACAAAAGTATCCTAATGCAATTATTGCTGGGTATGAAAATGGGTATAAAAAAGATAGACAAGCTGTATTTACAAGGATTAAAACGTTAGAACCAGATGTTATCTTAGTTGCATTAGGCATTCCTGAACAAGAGCTATTAATATATAATAATATAAACGATTTTGGTAAAGGTATTTTTATTGGAGTAGGAGGAAGTTTTGACGTTCTGAGTGGTGCCAAAAAAAGAGCTCCAAAAATATTTATAAAATTACATTTGGAATGGCTATATAGAATTATTAGAGAACCCAAAAGGTTTAAAAGGTTTTTTAATAGCAATGTAAAATATATTTTTAAAATTCGCAAAGCAAGAATAAACTAATTCAAGGAGGCAAATATGATTAAAGTAATGACAGTTTTCGGTACAAGACCAGAAGCCATAAAAATGGCTCCTCTTGTTAAAGAATTAAAATCAAGAAAAGAAATTGAATGCATTGTTTGTGTAACAGCACAACATAGACAAATGCTTGATCAAGTATTAGAAGTATTTGATATTAAACCAGATTATGATTTAAACATTATGCAGTCTGGTCAAACGTTAAGTGATATAACCAGTAGAGCTTTAAAAGGCTTAGAAGAAGTTATGAACAAGGAAAAACCCGATATTGTTTTAGTACATGGAGATACAACAACAACATTTGCTGGTGCTTTAGCTGCATATTATACACAAACAGATATTGGTCATGTTGAAGCAGGTCTTAGAACTTGGAATAAATATTCTCCATATCCAGAAGAAATGAATAGACAAATGGTTGGGGTTTTAGCAGATATGCATTTTGCGCCAACGGAAAACAGTAAAAACAGTCTATTAAAAGAAGGTAAGAAAGAAGAAAATATATTCGTTACAGGTAATACAGCAATTGATGCTCTTGCAACTACCGTAAAAAAAGACTATAATAATGAGATTTTTGATTGGTTAGGTAATGATAAATTAATACTTCTTACAGCCCATAGGAGAGAAAATTTAGGTGAACCTATGAGACATATGTTCAAAGCTATTAGAAGAATTGTAGATGAATTTGACGATGTTAAAGTAGTATATCCTGTTCACTTAAATCCAAAAGTAAGAGAAGTTGCAAATGAAATTTTCGGTGATGACGATAAAGTAAAATTAATTGAACCGTTAGAAGTAATAGATTTCCACAATTTCATCGCTAAATCTCATATTATTTTAACAGATAGTGGCGGAATTCAAGAAGAAGCTCCGTCTCTTGGAAAACCAGTATTAGTTTTAAGAGATACAACAGAAAGACCTGAAGGCATTTCAGCCGGTACATTAAAACTTGTTGGTACAGATGAAGAAACAATTTACAACGAAACTAAAAAATTATTAACAAATAACGAAGAATATAGCAAAATGAGCAAAGCTTCTAATCCTTATGGAGATGGACATGCAAGTGAGCGAATAGTAGATGCAATAATAAATAAATATAATAAAAAAGGATGAGTTATATTATGAAAAAATTATCTATAGTTATACCAATGTATTATGAAGAAGAAGTAGCTGAAGAATGCTATAACAGAATAACTAAAGTCTGTAATTCTATTCAGAACTACGAATATGAAATAATATTTGTTAATGATGGTAGTCAAGATAAGACTTTAAGCATACTAGAAACCATAGCAAAAAAAGATAAAAATGTTAAAATAATTTCTTTTTCTAGAAATTTTGGTCATCAATGTGCAGTAACTGCTGGTTTAAAATATGTTACTGGTGATGCAATAGTTATAATAGATGCGGATTTGCAAGACCCTCCAGAATTGATTCCCGAAATGCTTAAACTTTGGGAACAAGGTAATGAAGTAATTTATGGAAAAAGAAAAAAACGTGATGGTGAATCTAAATTTAAACTTCTTACAGCAAGCATGTTTTACAAAACTTTAAATGCACTATCTGATGTAGATATTCCAAAAGATACTGGAGATTTTAGATTAGTAGATAGAAAAGTTGTTGATGTTATTAATTCTTTGCCAGAACACAATAAATTTTTAAGAGGTTTATTTAGTTGGGTTGGCTATAAACAATATGCTTATGAGTATGAGCGCAAAGAACGTTTTGCAGGTAAAACAAAATATCCATTAAAGAAAATGCTTAAACTTGCCGCAGATGGTATTATAGGTTTTTCTACTAAGCCATTAAAAATACTAGGTGGATTTGGCATACTATCTATATTTATCTCATTTATAATTTTGATTTATGCTCTTTTATCTTTTATATTTGATTGGAATAATATAACTCCAGGTTGGACTTCTATTATGGTTGCTATAACATTTTTTGCCGGAGTTCAATTGTTATCTCTTTGGATGATGTCTGAATATATTGGTAGAATTTATGATGAAAGCAAAGAACGTCCACAATATATAATCGATAAAACAATAAATATAGAATAAGGTGAAAAGATGATAAAAAGAATTAAAGAATTATATATAAAATATAAAGAAATAATTAATTATTTAATTTTTGGAGTATTAACAACTCTTGTTAATTTAATAACAAAATATATTTTATTATTTACAATACTTGATCCAACTAATGGATTTCAGTTGCAAATTGCTATAATAATTTCATGGGTAGTAGCAGTAATCTTTGCTTATTTTACAAACAGAAAATTTGTATTTGAGAGCAAAAATCAAAATAAGTTAAAAGAATTTATAAGTTTTGTAGTAGCAAGAATTGCAACATTATTATTGGAAATGTTTATAATGTGGTTCTTCGTAACATTATTAAAACTAGATTCAGATTTATATGTAGTAATATTTACATTGGTTGCTCAAGTAGCTGTTATAATAGGAAACTATATATTTAGTAAATTATTTGTATTTAGAAAGGATAGAAAATGAAAAAAACTCATTGTATGAACTTTTTAATCTATGGAATTGAAATTGTTCTTGGAATTATTCTTGTTTATTATATATTTTCATGTTGTATTTACCAACTGGAGCATCCTACATTTAAAATAACTTTTTTATCTATAATATTAATATTAACAATGTTATTTATTATTTACAAATTAATTAATAATAAAAATTTTAAATACTATAATTTGTTGATTTTCATTTTTTCGTTTTTAATATATGCAGTATGGGGAATCTATGCAAAGACTGAACCAGTAAGCGATTACGAAGTACTTATAAAAGGTGCCAATTCAGTAGTTAATCGGTACTTTTAATATGTTAAGTTTTGATAAAACTAATTATTTTTATTTTTATAATTTTCAAACCGGTTTTGTAATGTATCTTGCATTAGTTATAAAGATTTTTGGTAGCCATTTAATATTTCTAAAAATATTTGAAATATTATTTATGAGTTTAACTAATGTCTTTGTTTATAAAATTGCTTCTAAAGTATATACAAAAAAAATTGGAATTATATCTTCTATAATATATAGTTTATTATTTTTTAACATAGCTGGTTCTTCAATAATAAACAATCAACATTTTTCCACTTTACTCGTAATATTATCTATATATTTTTTTATTAAGGATAAATGTTTTTATTATGTTTTAAGTGGTATTTTAGTAGGTATTGCAAATATAATCAGACCAAGTTCTATTATAATTTTAATATCTTTTTGTTTGTTCCTTTTGTGGAAGCTTTTAATTAATAATTTTAAAACTTGGAAAACTTTTCTTATAGGGTTTTTATTAATCATTTTATCTGCATTTTCTACTATGAAAATATTTGACTATAGTTTGTTGAATTTAAATGTTGTACCTACTTCTACGCTTTCTTCTAATGCTAAATATTTTAAATTTGTACTTGGAATACATGGAAACGGAATCTATAATATACCTACAGAAACTGCTGAAAAAACACAAGTTTACTTTGACTTACAAAAATTAAATTTTGATTATGAACTGTATAATAATGAATGTAAAAATTTCATAGTTAATAAATTTACACAAAACACTAAGGAAACTTTTGGTCATATAAAAAATAAAATGTTAGTTTTTTGTGGTGAAGAAGATAATCAAATTGGTTTTTCTGGTAACAAGGTTCAAAATAGCAAAAGTTATATTTTTATAAAATACTATGGATATGTGCAATACTTCTTATTAATTGTTTTCAGTTTATTAACAGTCATTATTAATGTCAAAGAAAGCAAGTTTTATAATACTAAAAATAATTTATATCAGACACAAATGCTATTTGAAATTGTTTTTATACTTTATTTTTGTGCACACTTATTAATTGAGGTTCAACCTCGTTATAGATATGATCAATATTTAATGTTAGCTTTTATTGCATCACCTTCAATATATTTATTATTTTCCATTATTTCTTCAAAATACAATAAAAGAGACAAGGAAGTATAAGTTAAACTTCCTTGTTTCTCTTTTTTCTTATGCCTTTCTGTTTGCTATTTCAATTGCTTTTGCATCAATGCTACCACAATCTTTTGCAGATACATTTCCCCATCCGCCATCATGTTTTACTTTTTCATATACTCCTAATTCTTTTGCAATTTCTTCTTTTTTATTGTGTTAATATTCCATTAGGTGTATCTATAATAACTAAAATATTTTCTTCTCTTCCTGTTTCCACATTTGTATAAACAAGGAAATCAGTATCATCTATTTTGCCTTTAAACTCATAACATAATATTTCTGTTTTCCACTCTGTTGGAATAATTGCCATTCCTTCACTTGTAATTTCTAAACTTTTATTTAATTTGCTTTTTGCCTCTTTCATAGATATTTTTGCTTTTGTAAATGTTCTTTCAGTATGATTATTTAAATATCCTGATGTTTCTACACCTAATATTTCCCCATTATCTAATGCAACTTTTACTTTTATTAAATCTGGATAAATTGTTACTCCATTTTGCTCATATGCATAATTTATTGTTACAATTCCACCTTCTTTCAAATAGTAAGTTGCTTTCATATTTGATATTCCACGTGAATTTAAAAATTCTTTTCCTTTTTCATTTGCCTCATCTTGGCTTATTACCTCTGCTTTTACCTCTCTGTTGTAATTCATATTTACAATATGTCCACCTTTTTTAGCTATTGATATTGTTAAATTATTATTATTTCCATTATCATCTATTTTAGCATTAAAATCATAGACCTGAATATTTCCATTTTCTATTAGCCCATTAGAGTTAAATTCTTGTATTCTGTCTTCTCCAATAAACTCTTTTGCTATTTGATTTGCTCTTTTCTCATCTATTTCTTCTCCTGTAAGGCCTTTCTTTTCAGCACTTTCCATGTGTTCAGAAAAAGCTCCATCATATATTAATCCTGCATATTCTCCAAAATTTTCGTCTATATTACTAAATGTAGTAGCAGATAAATTATCAACTTGTTGTGCAAAAGCAGTCTTTGTATCTTTTGTAAGTTCTTCCCAACTTATTCTTCCGTTCATTCATATCTGTTGCAAGTTGATTTAATGTATTTTTTAATTCTTTACTATATTCATGTAACTCTTTTAAATTATCTAGATCTTCTTGTGTTAATTCTTCATTATATATATTTTTTCTTGAAAGAGAATAACTATATTCGCTTACTTGATTTAAGAACTTTGAAGTATTAGAAAGCTCATTACTAGATATAGGTAATTGTGCTAAATAAACTTGTGCCAAATTTGCTTCTCGCCATACCTTTGTTAATGTCTCTGCTCCGTGTTCTGGAGTGCTTGTAATTGTTGCTTTAGCTAAATAATTTTCTAAATCTTGTACATAATCTATTAATTCATATAAAGCAAAATTGTATTGATTTTGAGTTGTAATAGCATATTCTTTTTTTTCTTTGTATAAAAAATAACCTAAAATGATACTAGCAATTAGTAATATTATTAAAATTCCATAAATATAATTTTTTTTCATTGAACTTAAATATTTATTCATTAATATTCTCCTTTACTATAATTATTTACAAAAATGGTGTTTTCCAATTGTTTTTACAATTGTTTTTGACCAAATCCACTTATTTGTTGCAGTATTTGGGTTAAAATAATATATACATCCATTTGTAGGATCCCAACCATTTATTGCATCTTGAGCAGCTTTTACAACGGTTGAATCTTCACTAATAGGATGATTTATTTGCCCATCAGAAACTGCTGTAAATGCGCTCGGTTGATAAATTACCCCAGCAATTGTATTTGGAAAATCCGCATGTTTTACTCTATTTAATATAACTGCACCGCACTGCAACTTGTCCTTCATAGCTTTCTCCTCTTGCTTCCCCGATTAATGGCTCTTGCTATTAATTGAACATCTGAAGTAGAACTTCCTGTCGCAGCAATAACTTCATTGTCCCCTAAACTTGTAGAAAAATATATTAAACAAATTGCTAAAATTATTGTTATAAAAATATAAAATATAGTTTTCAAAATTTCCTCCTATTTATTATAAATTCCAATTTTCATCATCAAACATAGTTTGCATTGTTTTTTGTAAAATTATACTTTTTTTATAATTTTTTATGATATAATAGGTAAAACTAATTTTATGTTGAATTTTAAAATAATTTGTCTTCTATGGAGGTTTTTTATGAAGAAAATTTTAATATTTTATGGTTCTTATGGTGGTGGTCACCTGTCTGCTGCAAGAAGTATAAAAGAATATATAGATTTGAATTATAATAACTATCAAATAGAAATGGTAGATTGCGTTGAATATGTTAATAAAGCGTTAAACAAAGTAACAACAAAAGCTTATTCTGACATGGCTAAAAATGCTCATTGGATTTGGAAAAAAGTATATTACGGTGCTGAAAAAGGTGCCGTTGCAAAAATGAATGATGAAACTCAAAAATTAATGTCTATCAAGTTAAATAAACTATTGCAAGAGTATGAACCAAACCTAATTATTTGTACACATCCATTTGCTAGTCACATGTGTGCAATTTTAAAAAAGAAGAAAAAAATCAATTGCAAAATTGCAACAATTATTACAGATTATGCGCCTCATAGCCAATGGCTTATGTATCCAGCATATGTAGATTATTTCTTTGTTGCTCATGATGGCATGAAAGAAGATTTAATTAATAGAGGAATAAAAGAAACTCAAATAAAAGTAACTGGAATTCCTTTATCTAATCGTTTCCTAGCTCATTATGATAAAGAAAGTATTTTATCTGAATTTGAATTAAGTCCAGATAAAAAAACTATATTATTCTTTGCAGGTGGTGAACAAGGTTTTGGAAAAGACAAAGTTTTTAATATGCTTAAATCTATAATAGAAAACTTTTCTAATTTGCAAGTAATTGCTATATCTGGAAAAAATGATAAAATGAAAAAACAATTTGATGAGCTAGTGGAAGAAACTAATTCTAGTAAAAATGTTAAAATTATTAAATATACAAATAAAATTCCAGAACTTATGAGTATTTCTGATTTAGTAATAACAAAACCTGGTGGACTTACAACCACAGAAAGTTTAGCTTCGGGACTACCTATTATTGTTATTAATCCAATTCCTGGTCAAGAAGAAGAAAATGCAGAATTTCTAGAACAAAAAGGCGTAGCTGTTTGGTTAAAAAAACATGATAAAATAGAAGAAGAATTATATAAAATATTAAACGACCCAGAAAAATTACAAAAAATGAAAATTAATGCAAGGCTCTTAGCAAAGAAGAATTCAACAAGAGATATTTGCGAAACTCTATTGGGAAAATTGTAATTTGTATAATTAATACAAAAACACCTCATATAATAAATTGAGGTGTTTTTTATGTGTTTATCTGATTTTTCAAACTGCGAGCTAGTAGCTCTTGCTAGCACACTTTCTATTGCTATTAGCAAAGAATTTTCAAAAGAAGATTTAATAATTCTTTCTGCTTTTTTCACCACTTTAGGTGATAATTTGGCTATTCTTAGTTTATAATTCTCTTCTTCCTTCTAAAGCTTTACTTAAAGTAACTTCATCTGTATACTCTAAGTCTCCGCCTACTGGTATTCCATGTGCAATTCTAGTAACTTTTATTCCTAATGGTTTTATAATTTTAGAAATATAAATCGCTGTTGCTTCTCCTTCTACTCTTGGATTTGTAGCTATTATTATTTCTTTTATATCATTATTTGCAATTCTATTTAATAATTCTTTTATTTTTATATCTTCTGGCCCAATTCCATTCATAGGAGATATTGTACCATGTAAAACATGGTAAACTCCTTTAAATTCGTGAGTTCTTTCCATTGCCATTACATCTCTTACGTCTTCTACAACACAAATTACAGAGTTATCTCTTTTAGGACTACTACATATTGGACATGGATCTGTGTCCGAAATATTATAACAATTACTGCAATATTTTAACTTTTCTTTTGCATTTATAATTGAATTTATAAACTCATCTGTTTCTTCTTTACTTAAATCCAACATGTGAAATGCAAGCCTTACAGCAGTTTTATGTCCTATACTAGGCAACCTTTCAAAACTTTCTATTAATTTTTCTATTGATGGTGAATAATAAGACATACTACATCATCCCTGGAATATTGTATTTTCCCATACTTGCTGCTTGTGCACTATCTACTTTTCTTAGAGCTTCATTTACACATGTTAAAATTAAATCTTGTAACATTTCAACATCGTCTGGATCTACAACATCTTTTTTTATTGTTATTTCTTTTATTTCTTTTGAACCAGTTACTTTTACAGATACAGCACCGCCACCAGCTGTTGCATCAAATTCTTTTGCTTGTAATTCTGTTTGTGATTTTTCTATATCTGCTTGCATTTTTTTTGCTTCTTTCATTAATTGGTTAATATTCATTCCTCCGAATCCACCCATTCCTGGGAATCCACCTCTTTTTGACATTTTAAAATCCTCCTTTATTCATCTATTATATTAATTGGAATATCTAAATCTTCTATTCCAGTTTTATTGTTTACTGTTTTTGCACTATCGCTTTTAGTAATAAATTTTAAATGCATAGCTTTTCCGCATTTCTTCTGAAACAAATTTTTCTACTAGTGCTTTATTTTCATATTTTTCTAGCATTTCTCTTCCAAAGTCATTTTTATTTGCTAGTTCTACTTCCACTGTCATATCATTTAATTGACTTGCTTTACTTCCTATTAAGTTTACGTATATAGCCATTTTACCACTTTGTTTTACCTTATTTATTACATTATTCCAATATGAAGCACTTGGTGCACTATTTCTTTGATTTTGAGGTTCTATTTTTCTTTCTTTTGGCGCTACTGCTATATTCTCTTGCTTTTGCACAGGAGCTATTTGTTTTCTATTTACAACTTGCTCTTGCGCTACAACATTTTGAGGCACAACATTTACTTCCATACAAGCTTTTATTATTCCGGCCTCAAACATTATAGCTTTTTGTGATGACCATTTTATATTATTTGCTAATTCAGACAATTCATAAATTAATCTTAATAATCTTTCTTTATTAGTACTATCTGCTAATTCCTTTATATTTTTTATTTCTTCTTGATTATATATTTCTAATTTTGATGTAGATTTATATACTAAAATATCTTTTATATATTTTATGAGTTCCCATAAGAAATTATCAATATCCTTTCCCTCTTCTAATATAGTATTTACAATATTTATTGCCTCTTCTGGTTCTTTATTAATAATTCCTTTTGCTAATTTATTTATATATGTTATTTTAGGTATTCCTACTAAATCTCTTACCTTATCTTCATTTATTTCTTCTGTTTGCTCTGCTGCACATCTTTCTAAAATACTTATAGCATCTCTCATTGCACCTTCTGAAAGTATTGCAATTAATTCTAATGCTTCTTTAGAAATTTGTATATTACTTTCTTTACAGATTATCTCCAACCTTTTTATTATATCTTGTGTTGATATTCTTTTAAAGTCAAATCTTTGACATCTAGAAAGAATTGTTGCTGGTAGTTTTTGTGGTTCTGTTGTTGCTAAAATAAATTTAACATGCTCTGGTGGCTCTTCTAATGTTTTTAATAATGCATTAAATGCCCCTGTTGATAACATGTGAACCTCATCTATTATATATACTCTATATTTTGCTCGTGTTGGTAAAAAATTAACCTCATCTCTAATTGCTCTTATATCTTCTACACTGTTATTTGATGCGGCATCCATTTCCACAACATCTGTAAGTGAACCAGAAAGTATTGCCTTACATATCTCACACTCGTTACAAGGCTCTCCATCTTTAGGATTTAAGCAATTAACTGCTCTTGCTAAAATTTTTGCTGCTGATGTTTTTCCTGTTCCTCTTCCACCATTAAAAAGATAAGCATGTCCAACTCTTTGTTCAATAACTTGGTTTCTTAATGTTCTTGTTATATGTTCTTGTCCCACCATTTCGCTAAAATTTAATGGCCTAAATTTTCTATATAAAGCAGTATATCCCAAATTTCTCACCTCTTATATAAATTTTAAGTTAACTTCTCTATGGAAAGCAACCCACATAAAAATTTGCTACTTATCGCTGCTTCCTTCCGGACCTGACGAGATTCATAGGTTTTTATTGAATTACTCTCCATACAAAAGTTAACTTAAAAATACCATGCTTATTATATAATTTTATTTAAACTTAATCAAGTTTTTTGTATTAAAATCTTTTAAAAATAACGTTTGTTAACTCTGAATCTTCTTTTGTTGAAACCCCTTCTTGTAATATATTCCCTGTTGGTAAATCTAATTTAACATTAGATTTGAAATTATATCCTAATGTAGTTTCAATAATCACATCAAATCTTACTTCAAGTTTTACATTTTCAATATCTATTCCCGCTTTTTCTAAAAGTTTTCCATCACTTACAATTTTTTCTTCTTTGTTATATGTATATTCTCCTATATCTTTTTGTAAAATGCTAAAACCAATTATTCCGCCCTGATTACTTATTTGTAAAACTTCTGGATTTGTTGATAATGCTCCTTCATATTCTAGAGAATCATTTACAATATATTCTTCATTTTTATAATCATATGTTAATTCATTTGTACTTGGTCTATATATTACAACTGTTTCATTTTCAGTTTCTTTATTTATTATAAAATTACAGAATTTTATTTTCTTTATTGTGTCTTGCTTTTTATAATTACTATTTTTTTCGAAGGCAAAATATATATCATTTTTTTGAATTAAGTTTGCTTTCCATGTATCTCCTTCATTTTTTATATCCTCTGTTTGTGCTGTACTCATTATACTTATACTCTTTAAATTAAATGGCATATTTTGCTCGCCTTCAACATGATATTTAAACATTAAAATTCCTGCAGTTAACAATACTAGTACTATAATAAATATTATTACATAAATATGTATTATTCTTTTCTTAAAAAAGCTATTTTGCTTCATTTTTTCCTCCGTTTCATTTTTCTTAACATTTTAAAAAAATCTTTTAAAATATATTCACAATCTTCTTGCAAAATTCCTGTTTCTACTTCTACTATATGATTAAATTTGTAATTTTCCATATTTATAACAGATTTGCAAGAACCTGTTTTAGGATCTAATGCTCCTATATATATTTTTTTTATTCTAGAATTAATAATTGCTCCCATACACATCATACAAGGTTCTAATGTTATATACATTTCACAATTTTCTAATCGCCATGCATTTAATTTTTTATTTGCTTTTTCTATTGCTAAAATTTCTGCATGTGAAATACTACTGTTTTTGGTCTCTTTTAAATTGTGAGCTTTAGCAATTATTTTTCCATCTTTTACAATAACTGCTCCTACTGGTATTTCTAATTTTTTATATGCTTTTTTAGCTTCTTTTAAAGCTTCCTCCATAAATGCTTCTTTACTATTTACCAAATTATATTCTCCTTTAATATTTGCTAACTTTTTATATATAACAATACATAGTATAACACAATTTTGTTAAATATGCCAATATGTTTCCTACTAATTAAAAGAAATGAATTAATTCACAGCTAAAGCTGCGAATTAATTCATTTGGTGCACTTAGTTGGATTCGAACCAACGGTCTCTCCCTTAGGAGAAGCCCCCGAAGGGCATTTTTGACTCCCTTAAAATTCCTGAAAAGCCTTGATTTTACTGGCTTTTCCGAGCATTTTCTGTTAATCAAATCTCGTCTGAAATCTGCTAATATTTTGAGGGTTTTTGCCCTCATTTTAGCAAGATATTAGCACCTGCTAATAAATACGGGAAACATCATACAGTTAATATGATGCCCATAAATCACCGGATTTAGACTTACAGCTTGCGTGCTCTCTTATAGGAATACATTTATTCGTGTTCTAATATTATAATGGATTTTGACCAATTTTACAACATTTTCAGTAACAGCAAAAGGCAACCCTTTCGGATTGCCTTCTCCTTTTGAAAGCAGGGCGGCAATGGAAAGCATTAACTTGCTTTTTCCATCGCCGGGATCGCCCTGCAACAGCGTAACCTTGCCGAACGGAATATACGGATACCACAGCCATTTCACTTCTTTCGGTTCGATTTTACTTGCCTTTACAACTTCAAGAGGTACATTTACATTCATTTCATTTTCCGTTTTCATCATTGTTCTTCATTCTCTTTTTCGATAAATACTTCGGGCAAAGCACCACGATACAGCGGAAACTCTGCTTGCAGTCATTACTGCATTTTCTGCAAAGTTCGTTGTAGGTAATGCGATTTCTTTCGTTCAGAAACAATGCCCACTCTTGTTTCCGTTTCTTGCTCATTCTCGGCATATCAATCCGCCTTTCCGTCTGAAAATAAAAAACCACAGGAAAGATACTTCAAGCCTTGTTTCTGTCATTTTTCGGGGCGAAAATCGGGCAAAATTGCCTTTCTAAGCCTTTCAAAAAATCACGCAATGTATTTGTACTAACCTGTGGTTATGTATAAAATTGTAGGGTTTTGGGTAACAAAAAACACCGTATTTCTACGATGTTTTTCGTACTTCAACTATTGTTGTTTCACCAAACTAATCTTTATCTTGTCCACGACACTTTAACGCTTTAATTAAAAGATATTTCGACATCATTTAATAATTGTATTTATAGCGGACTGCACTGCTTTATATCTTCCTTCATCTGATAATGATGCCAAGCAGGTAATCAAATATTCCTTGCCATCTTTTTTATAAAGAACAACAATATTATAGGAAGATGCCATAGTTCCTGTTTTTATTCCTTTTACATTTTCATTATAGTACGGTGACTTTTTATCTAAAAACTTATTGGTATTTTTCCAAGTAAATTCACCTTGTGGAGTTTGAATTGAGAAAGTGCTTTTCCCTACACATTCTTTAACAAAGTCATAATTATAAAGCTTCAAGGCTACACGATTAATATCATCCAAATGTGTATCGGCTGACATAGATGCCCCGCTCGGATCATTATACAAATTTGTTTTAGAATAGCCTTCTTCAATTAAATACTCACTTAGCTCTGTCGTAAAATAATTTATATATTCCGTTGCTGTATAGCCCTCTCCTAATTCATTTTTAGCAATATAATATGCCAACGAATAGGCAGCATCGTTTCCCGAAGGAACAAGCATAGCTTCCATTATTTCTTTTACTGTGTACTTCCCAACTTTTAGATTTGCTAAAGATGACCCAGCCGGCACAAGATCCAATACCTCTTGATTTACTTCAATAACATCTTCCAAGTTAACTTTTGTCAAAGCATAGTCAATGACAAATAGTTTTGCCAAACTTGCTACTGTGGGCAATTGGCTATCTCCCTCGTAAAATAAATATTCACCCTGTTCAATATCATAAACAGAAAACGAAAGAGCGTCCTGAGGAATGTTAAGCTCATTTGTACTCAGTTGAAAATCGATTTTTTTATACACATCCTTAAAAAAATCAAAACGATAAATCCCTGTTTTATATAATCCAATTACTGCTACAAACGCTATAAGCAAGACTGTTGTAAAAACCATTATTATCTTTATCTTTTTGTATTTTCTATTCTTCTTCATACTCTCACCTACAAATTCATTTCGTTATCCCTACTAAAATATAACCTTCCTTTAACATTATAACAAAAGTCATCATTTTTTTCAATACTTCAAACTACTTCGACTATACTCACAACTTTATGACTTCTTGAATACTTGCCGAAAAAGAAGAACTGCCATCAATTAAGACAGCAGTTTCTTTTCAGCTGGTATGCTATTAGGAATAAACAATATCATTCAATACAATCTCGTCTGCACAGGCTCGGATATTATTCATCAATCCGACCCATCTCATCATATCCTTTCCTTTCAGTTCTTCCGTTACCCCCTGCTTTCTTGCCATTTCCTTTATCAGATACTCCGCCATATTACACGCCGAAGTATCAATATCAGCAAGGTGTTCATATAACTTTCCGCTTGTAAGCAGATTGCAATATAAGACTTTCTTATTTAGATATATATGAAATTTCTTTTCTCTCAAGACAAACACCTCCAGTCGATACAATTTATATATGGAACAAAGATAATTGTAGTTTGCGAATATCGTGCTATCGGCAAGGGAGGAAGTAATTAACAGCGTAACGACCGTCTTATTCATTAGCAAGAATTTCGAGCGATTTTTTCTGCCATTAGCAGAGAGGGCATTTTCATTAGCAAAATAATGATTTTTTTGCTAATTTTTATTAGCAAGCCGTACACCTAAAAGGCGGACGACATTTGTCCTAAATTCCATTAGCTGACGGAAAATCTACTAATAAAACTTGCTGTTTTTTTAAGTTTTCGCATTTGGTCTGAAAAATAAAAAACACCGAAAACCCTTGATTTTACAGGACTTTCCGGTGGAGTTTTTGGCGTTCCCGAGGTGATTCGAACACCCGACCTACCGCTTAGGAGGCGGTCGCTCTATCCAGCTGAGCTACGGAAACATCTTAAAAAGCTATTCAATTTTAGTGTTTTATTAACTTGTTGTCAATCACTTTTTCTCCAAAGGTGGATGTTATAACAAACTCTTAGGAGGGGAGCGCTCTATCCACCTGAGCTATAAGTGCATACATTGGTATTATACACTAGTTTAAATGTTTTGACAAGAAATATATATTATATTATAATGAATTGGATTTTGTTTAATTAAAAAGGACTGATATATATGCAACGTATTTTAAGTTATGTTAGAAAAGCAATAGATGATTATAATATGATAGAAGATGGAGATAAAATTGCTGTTGGTTTATCTGGTGGTAAAGATTCTATAACCTTGCTTATGGCTTTAAAAAACCTTCAAATATTTTATCCCAAAAAATTTGAAGTTATTGCAATTAGCATAAATCCTGGTTTTGAATTTTTCAATAGTGATTTTTTAAAAACTACTTGTGAAAAAATTGGTGTTCAATATGTAGAGGAAAAAACTCATATTAAAGAAATAGTTTTTGATATAAGAGAAGAAAAAAATCCTTGTTCTTTATGCGCAAATCTACGAAGAGGAATACTAAACAGTGTAGCAATTAGAGAAGGCTGTAATAAAATAGCATTAGGCCATAATGAAGATGATGTTTTAGAAACTTTCTTTTTAAATTTATTATATGGAGGAAATATCAGCACTTTCGCTCCAACAGCCTATATGGACAGATCTAAAATAACTTTAATTAGACCTCTTATTTATGCACCAGAAAGATGTGTAAAAACTTTTGTAAAGAAAAATGGTATAGAAGTTATGCCTAAATGTTGCCCAATGGATGGAGTTTCAAAAAGAGAAGATATGAAAAATTTAATTTGGGAGTTTCAAAAGAAAATTCCTAATGTTAAAGCAAATATTTATGGAGCAATTAAAAGAAGTAATATAAAAGGATGGAACAAATAGGTTCCATCCTTTTTATTTGTTATTACTTTAGTATTTCTCTCATTCCATTTCTTAAGTCTTCTACTAATATATCTGCTTCTTCTAGGTTTTCCCCTTTTACACCCATGTACAATTTTATTTTTGGTTCTGTACCTGATGGTCTTATACATCCCCAAAAATCATTTTCTAACTCAAAATATATAACATTTGATTTTGGTAAATCCTCATTATATGTTTCTCCTGTTATGCAGTCTTTAATTTTGCCATTTGAATAATCTCTTAATTTTAATACTTTATATTTTCCAATTTCTTTTGGAGGATTGTTTCTTATGTCTTCCATCATATCCTTTATTTTTTGAGCACCTTCTGCTCCTTCTAAAACAATAGCAATTTGGCTTTCTTTATAATATCCATATTTTTTATACATGTTTTGCATATTATCCCAAAGAGTTAATCCTTGTTTTTTATATAGAGCCGCTGCTTCTGAAAGTAACATTAAGGCAGCTATTCCATCTTTATCTCTTACTCTATCTCCAACTAAGCATCCATAACTTTCTTCATATCCCATTATACATTTATATGAATTTTCTTTTTCGAATTCTCTTATTTTTGCTGCTACATTTTTAAATCCTGTCAATACCTCAAATAGCTTTACTCCGTTTTCTTCGCATATTTTATCTGCCATATTTGAAGAAACTATTGTTTTTATTAATGCAACATTTTTATCCAATAGTCCTTTTTCTCTTTTTTGATTTATTAAATAATCTGCAACAGTAAGTCCTATCATATTTCCATTAAATAATATGTAATCTCCTGTTTTGCTATCTCTTACATGTAATCCTATTCTATCTGCATCCGGGTCATTTGCAACAACTATGTCTGCTTGTATTTCTTTTGCGAGTTTTAGTGCAAGTTCAAATGCAGCAGGGTCCTCTGGATTTGGATAGCTTACAGTTGGAAATCTTCCGTCTGGTTCTGCTTGTTCTTTTACTATATGTACATTTGTAAATCCCAATTCATTTAAAATTCTTAAAGCTAATTTTTTTCCTGTTCCATGTAATGGCGTATATACTATTTTTATATCTTTTCCATATTCTTTATCTATTTCTTTATTTAATGCAATTGATTTTAAATACTCAATATATTTGTTGTCAATTTCTTCTCCTATTGTATTATATAATCCTTTTTCTGTTGCTTCTTCCTCAGTAATTTCTTTAATGTCCGAATAGTTTTTTATTGCATTTACTTCTTCTGTTATTCCCGCATCCACAGGTGCAGAAATTTGTGCTCCATCTTCCCAATAAACCTTATATCCATTATATTTTGGTGGATTATGGCTTGCTGTAATTACTATTCCAGAAATGCAACCTAGTTCTCTTACTGTATATGATAGCTCTGGTGTTGGTCTTAAAGATTCGAATCTATATGTTTTTATTCCATTTGCATTTAATATTAATGCAGCTAATTTACTAAATTCTTGTGACATATTTCTTGAATCATAAGCAATAGCAACCCCTTTATCTTGCCCATTGTTTTTTACAATATAGTTTGCTAACCCTTGTGTTGCTTTTCCTACAGTATATTTATTCATTCTATTTGTTCCTACTCCCACAATGCCACGTAGTCCTGCTGTTCCAAATTCTAAATCTTTATAAAAGCTATCTTTTATTTCTGTTTCATCATTTTTTATTTTTCTTAATTCTTCTTTTGTTTCTTCATCAATTTCATCACTTTCTAACCATTCCTGGTATCTTTTTAAATAATCCATAAAATCCTCCTAATTATTGATATATAATTTCTATGACCTATTGTGATATTTATTATATAATTCTCTTGCTGTTTCTACACTGTCCACTCCTGTTTTCCCTTTTACTGGAGCAAATTCTTCTTCTCTATTTACTCTTAATATTGCCATGTCATCTAATTTTTGAAAACTATCAAATATAAAGCTTTCAAATTTATATGCATTTGGTTCACTAGGTTCAATTATATCTCCTTTTTCATTCATATATGTTGCTTTTTTAAAGGCACTATGATATGGCAATTTATTATTCCCTATATATTCTATTGCTTTTATATTAAACATATTGCAATTAATATGTGATTCTCCATATACTAAATTTCCATTCTTATCTTTTTCTTCTGCCATTTCATCACTAATTTCTGTATATTCTATTACAGCAGGTTTTCCGTTCTTTTTGCAAAAAACTCCTACTTTTTCTTTAGGATTTGCTTTTACTAATGATTTTCCTATTGCTAATACTTTTTTATCTACTGCAACTCCAATAAGTATTTCATCAACCATTTTTACTAAAGGATTGTCAACAGGTCCAACAAAAATCCATTCTACTCCGTTGTTTTTCATGTCCTCTACAACATTGTTTTTAAACATTGCTTCAAAAATTCCGCCATGTCCATCTGCGGCTTCTTTTATTATTCCTTCTTTATCCAATAAAATTTTTCCATCTGTTCCTACCATAGGTAATTCACCTTGAATAAAAAATTTTATTTTGTCTTTTGGATAATTAAAATAATTATTTTTTTCAAAAAATTCCATCGTTTGTTTATTATTTTCTCTGCTTGTCATTATGTACCATGGAATATATACATCATAATTTGTTTTTGCAGTTTTTAAATTGTCGCACAATATTTCAAATAATGATTTATCTGGTTCTATTCCGAGCATAAACGTTCCTTTTGGTCCATTATGTCCGAAGTCTTGTTCCTTGCCCCCCTGCCATTGTAACAGCAGCTAATTTTCCTTTTTTTATTTCCTCAATTCCCAAATTTTTATAATATTTTCTTTCTTCATCAGAAATATTATTTTTATCGATATATGTTATTGGTTCTATTTTTGCTTCATCTTTTTCGATTGGCTTTTTTGTATTTTCATATAACTTGTTTATTTGTTCAAAATTAATATTTAAAATTTGATTTATTAATTTTTCTTTTTTCTCTTGTGTCAATTTATCATAAAAAGCTAATAAATGTTCTTGATTGTATTTTTTTAAAATTTCTTTTGCTTTTAAATATTGGTTATCCACTTTAAGCCTCCTAAGATTTAATTTACTCTTGTTATATTATATCAATTTACATTTTTAGTCAATAAATTTTAAAGAAAAGAGCCAGCAATATGCCAGCTCTTTTCTAGGAATCAAATTTTTACCATAATGGAAATTTTGTAACCTCCATCACATTTGCCAACAGTAAAGACCTTGTAAGCTTTAGGATCGCTTATTATGCTCTCTACTTCGTCTTTAAAAGCTTCAACCTGTTCAGGCTTAGCCTTTACCCAGAGCTCATATTCAATCTGGTGCTTTTTTGCACTAAATCCTGAATTTAAATAGCTCTGACTAACTCCAAACATCTTAATAGCTATTCTATCTATCTTCCGCTTGTAGTCTTTGGTTTTCATGTTGTTATGCTTCCTTTCATAATTTTTTATCTGTTATATTATATCAGTTTTTATATATTATGTCAATTTGCTTGCTTTTCTTTATATATTTCAAATACATCCTCTATCTTATTTATACCAGATGTATTTATAATATATTCATGTTCATATAATATATCTCTAATATCATCATCAAACTCTTCTACTTCAAAGCAATTAATTACTGTTATATATTTTTTATTATTTCTATACTTATTAAAATATCTTTCAATCATCTCATTTACTATTTTTATGTATTTTTTGCTACCGCTTACTAATATTATTGCCTCTTTTTCATTTTTTAATTTTTCTTTTATTGTGCTTTCAATATTTGTAAACTTTTGAACTTTAGTATTTTTCCAATTAATATCTAAAATCTGTTCTTTATCTTTTTCATTTAAAACTATTTTAGATAAAATTGTTTCTACATTTTTTCTTAAATCAAATTCTAAAAATGGAATAACTTCTATTTGTTCTTCTATTTGTTTGTTTAAATATGGTAATAACATAGTTACTAAATGAACACTACTTACATAAAATCCACACACTTTTTTTATACTGTTAGATTTCTCCATATTTGAACCTCCCCTAAGTTTTCCTACTGGTAAATTTTACCATTTGTTTCCAATTGTGTCAATTAAAATCGTATTCTCTAATTCGACAATGTATATTTTTTTATTTTTGGTTAATACTTTTTTTAAAGAGATTTATTTACATTTTTTTAATTTAATAGAAATTCTATATTATTTTTCTATTAATTTTGGAGGGTTTAATTTGAAAAAAGTAATAAACAATGTGTTTTTTAAAAGATTTTTGATTTTAATATTTCTTCTATTTATTTATACTATTATATGCGCAGTTTCTTATGTTAATGCAGTTTCTTCAAATATTGAATCTAGTGTTTTTAGGTTACATGTTATTGCAAATAGTGATTCTAAGGAAGATCAAGATTTAAAGTATATTGTAAGAGATAATATTTTAACATATATAAATGAGATTTCTAAAAATGCATCAACTAAAGAAGAAGTAATAGAAATAGCCCGAAATAATATTGATACAATTAAACAAATTGCGCAAGAAACAGTTTATGAAAATGGCTATAATTATTCTGTTAATATTAAAATAGGTAATTTTGCTTTTCCTACTAAACAATATGGAGATATTTCTTTGCCTGCAGGTTTTTATGATGCATTGAGAGTAGAAATTGGAAGTGCCTCGGGTCAGAACTGGTGGTGCGTAATGTTTCCGCCTTTATGCTTTGTAGACGTTAGCTCTGGTGTTGTTCCTGAAGAATCTAAAGAAGTCTTACAAGAAAATTTATCTTATGAAGAATATAATTTGTTATCGGAAAATCAAAATAATTCCGACATGAATTTTAAGTTTAAAATTGTCGAACTTTTTCAAAATATAGGGATAAAATTGGCACAATCTTAAAATTTTATTGTAAAACGCTAGATTTTGTGATAATATTTTATAGTAATTAGAGTGTATAATTAATTACACTCTAATTTTTTAAGTAAAAATTTTTAAGGAGCAATTATGGAAAAGTTAGTTATTACAGGTCCTACACCTTTAAAAGGTGAAGTAAATATAAGTGGTGCAAAAAACTCCGCTGTTGCAATACTTCCAGCAACATTATTAATTGATGGCGTTTGCGTTATTAATAATGTGCCTAATATTGTAGATATTAAATTATCATGCGAAATATTAGAAGGCTTAGGTGCAAAAATCAAATGGATTGATAAAAATTCTCTTGAAATTGACACAAGGAACATAACAAAAACAGTTGCTCCTATTGAATTAACTAGAAAATTTAGAGCCTCATATTATTTAATTGGTTCTATGCTTGGTAGAAAAAAAGAAATAGAAGTTGGTCTTCCGGGAGGATGTAATTTAGGTCCAAGACCTATAGATCAACACATTAAAGGTTTTGAAGCTTTAGGAGCAAATGTTGAAATAGTTGGTGGAAACGTTAAAGCAAAAACTGATAAATTAATTGGAACTAGCATATATATGGATATTGTTTCTGTTGGAGCAACGATGAATGTTATGCTTGCAAGTGTGTTAGCAGAAGGTACCACTACAATTGACAATGCTGCAAAAGAACCTCATATTGTCGACCTTGCAAACTTTTTAAATACAATGGGAGCAGATATTCGTGGAGCTGGAACTGATGTTATTAAAATAAATGGTGTTGAAAAACTAACTGGTGGGAAAAGTTATTCCGTTGTTCCAGATCAAATAGAAGCTGGCACATTTATGCTTGCTGCTGTTGCTTCTCGTGGTGATATTACAATAAGGAATTGTATTACAAAGCATTTAGAATGTGTAACAGCAAAGATTCTAGAAATCGGTGGAAATGTGGAAGCTGGTGAAGATTTTTTAAGAGTTTGGTGTGATAAACGCCCTTCAAAAGCAACAATAAAAACTTTACCTTACCCTGGCTTTCCTACTGATTTGCAGGCGCAAATGGGAGTTGTTCTTTCTATAGCAGACGGAACAAGTATTATTAATGAAAGTATTTGGGAATCGAGATTTCAATACACAAATGAATTAAATAAAATGGGAGCTCAAATAACTTCTCAAGGAAAATCTGCAATTTTTGAAGGTGTGGAAAAACTATACGGTGCTTCTGTATATTCAACAGATTTACGTGCAGGAGCTGCTTTAATAATTGCTGGAATTATTGCAGAAGGTAGAACAGAAATATATAATCTTGGTCATATTGATAGGGGTTATGAAAATATAGAAGAGAAATTTAGAAAGCTTGGAGCTAACATAGAGAGGGTTCAAGAGTAAATGTTAAAATTTTGTAGTTTATTTAGTGGAAGCAGTGGAAATAGTTTCTTTGTAAAAAGCAACAATACAAATATATTAATTGACATTGGTGTAAGTGCTAAAAAGATAGAAACAGTCCTTCGGAGAACTTAATATAGATATAAATAATATTGATGCCATACTTGTAACACATGAGCATGTTGATCATACTAAAGGTATAGGAAACATATCAAAAAAATATAATATACCTGTATATGCAAATAAAAAAACTTGGGAAGCAATGCCACAAGTAAATGAAAAAGTTTCTATTGAAAATCACAAAATCTTTTCAACAGGAGAAAGTTTCAGTATTAGTGACTTGAATATTTTTCCATTTCAAACACCCCATGACGCAGCTGATCCTTGTGGATTTAATATTTTTGCGGATGGAAAAAAGATCAGTATTGCAACAGATTTAGGCAATATGAATGCTTCTGTTTTTAATTGCTTAAAAAATAGTAATTGTATTCTTTTGGAGTCTAATTATGACCCAAATGTATTACAATGTTCACATTATCCATATTATTTAAAACAAAGAATTTCTAGTTCAATGGGACATTTATCGAACAGTTTAGCAGGCAAAACTATTTCTAAATTGATAGATTCTGGACTGGAAAGAGCCTTGCTTATACATTTGAGCAAAGAAAATAATTTTCCTGAGCTTGCTAAACAAACCGTCTTGGATGAAATTAAAACAGACAAAAACTTTCCTATATATGTAGCACCTCGAGATAAACCAAGTGATTTTTTTGAGGTTAGTTAATTTTTTTGGGGGGATGTAGGAAAAAAATTTTATATTTAATTATTTTGGGGCTACTTAAATAATTAGATTTTTTTCCTACAACATTAAAAACATTTTAATAATTTTTTATTTTCTTTAATAATTTTTTTGTGAAAACTTTTATTAGAATTTTTCTGACAGTAAAAAATAAAGAAAAAAATAATAAGATTTTAAAAATCATTTTTTTCACCTTGAATAAAAATTAGTCTTTCGACTGTTAATAGATTACTACACTTTCCAAAAAATGTCAACAATAATTTTACGACATAATATTCCAAATTATTACAGAAGTCAACATTCCTATTATATCTCCAATTAATGCTACAATAAGAACAAATCTAATTTTTTTAATGCCCACTGCACTTGTGTATAAAGCAATTGTATATAATGTTGTTTCCGTTGACCCCATAATTGTAGATGTAATTAAGCCGTATTTTGCTGTCAACTCCATATTTATTCATTATATCTGTTCCTATTGCAATAGATGCACTTCCGTGAAATTGGTCTTAATATTGCAAGAGGCATAATTTCTAATGGAATATGTAATAAATTAATTACTGGTTCTATTAGTTTTATTATAAAATCCAAAACCCCAGAATATCTTAATGCACTTATAGCTACAAACAAACCCACTAATGTTGGAAAAATATTTATTACTATTTCTAACCCTTCTCTTGCTCCTTTTAAGAAAATATCAAATACACTTTTTCTTTCTATTAATCCAACACTTACTATTAATAATATAGTAAATGGTATTGCCAAATTAGAAATATAATTAATAATTTTCACTTTTATTTTCCCCTTAAAACTTTTTCATCAATATTTTTGCTGAGCCTATTGCCGCTATTGCTGCGCAAATTGTTGCAATCCAAACTGGAACTATCATACCTGTAGCATTACCAGATTTTAAAGAACTTCTTATCGCAATCACTGTGGTTGGTATAATTTGAATTGATGCAGTATTTAAAACAATAAACATCGCCATAGAATTTGATAATACATTTTTATTTTTATTTTCTTTTTGCATTGATTTCATCGCTTTTAGTCCTAATGGTGTTGCAGCATTTCCAAGTCCCATTATATTTGCAATTATATTCATGGATATTTCTTCATGAACTTTATTTTCTTTTTTTATATCTGGAAATAATTTTTTCATTATTGGTGATAGCATTTTTGTTAATTTTTTTACTATATTGGTTTCACAAGCAATTGTCATTATTCCATTCCATAAACACATTGTCCCGAGCAAAGAAATACATAGTTCCACAGCAGATTTCGTTCCATCGAAAACTGCCGTATTTATTTCTTCCACTCTGCCATTAAAAATTCCATACACAAAAGAAACAATTAAAAATAATGGCCATAATATATTTAGCATAAAAAATCCTCCTTTTTTAATTTATTCACAATTTATTTCTAATATTCTTACACATATAAATTACAAATTTACATTGTTTTTTATATTTAATAATTTTTTGAAAAATTTCCAAAAAAAGGAAGATTTTTGTTGACCTTTTACAAATTTTATGATATTATTTATTAAAGTCGATTTGTCGAAAAATGTAAAATTAAGGGGGGTTATTTATGAAATCAACTGGTATTGTAAGAAGGGTAGACGAGTTAGGAAGAGTTGTAATACCTATTGAGCTTAGAAATAAATTTGGTATTACAGAAAAAGACCCTATGGAAATATATGTTGATGGTTCTTCAATTATATTAAAAAAATATGAACCAAACTGTATTTTCTGTGGAAGCTCAAAAAAATTAATTGATTACCAAGGAAGATTAATCTGTGAAAAATGTGCAGAAAAAATTGGTAAGGCAAAAGCAGAATAAGAAGTTCAATTATTGAACTTCTTATTTTTTTACTATTTTAAAAAGTATTGATATATTTCGTTTTTATTTGTATTTCTATCTTTTGCAATTTTTTTAATAATTTCTTTTTTATCAAATCCTTGTTTCTTATAATATTCAAAATGTTCTTCCAAAGACATTTCGTTTAATATTTCTCTTTTTTCCTCTTTCTCACTTTTATTATTTCCTTCTAGTATTAAAACATATTCACCCTTAGGTTCATTTATTTTTTCTAGGATTTCAGATATTTTTCCTCTTATATGTTCTTCATGTATTTTAGTAATTTCTCTAGCTAAGCATATATTTCTGTCTCCAATTTCTTCCAACATCATTTTTAGTGTATTTATCAATTTGTGTGGAGCTTCATACAATATTATAGTTTGAGTATATTTTTTTATTTCTGCCAACTTTTCTTTTTTTTCTTTTATATTTACAGGTAAAAATCCAATGAAAATAAATTCATTTGTCTTCATTCCTGAAGAAATTAATGCATTTATTGCCGCACATGCTCCCGGTATTGGAATAATTTCTATATTATTTTCAATTGCTGCTTTTACTACTACTTCTCCTGGATCAGAAATTCCGTGGTGTCCCGGCATCTGTAACTACTGCTATATTTTTACCTTCTAAAATTCTATCAATTAATACTTCTTTTTTTATATTTTCGTTTTGTTTATAATAACTAATTAATGGCTTTGATATATTTAAATGATTTAATAATTTTAAAGTATGCCTTGTATCTTCTGCTGCAATTAGATCAACTTCTTTTAAGATATTTATTGCTCTTATTGTTATATCATCTAAATTTCCTATTGGTGTCGCAACCAAATATAATTTACCTTGCATATTTTTCTCCTTTATTTTTTGTTATATATTTCCAGCACCTCATCTGTATATTTATTATTTTCGTCATAAATATATAAAGGTTTTTCAATTTTTAGAAATTCTCCTGCGTTTTTTACAGCTTTTATTAAAACCAGATTGCTGTTGTCCTCTTTTTTAGAATAAACAAATCTAATTTTTTTTGGTTCTATTTTATATTTTCGTAAACATTCTATTATTCCTACAAGCCTATCCGGCCTATGAACCATATATAATTCTCCATTATCTTTTAATAATTTACTTGATACTTTTATTATATCTTCTATATTGCATTTAATTTCATGTCTAGATATTAATTTCATTTCATTTTCATTTTTAATTCCAGAGTTTTTTTTCATATATGGTGGATTTGTAACAATTGCATCACAACTATTATTTTCTATAATTTTATTTAAATTTTTTATATCTTCATTTATAAAATCAACATTTTCCAAATCATTTAATATAATAGATTTTTTAGACATTTCATAAACTTCTTTTTGTATTTCAATACCTACTATTTTTTTTGCATTTATTTTTTTTGATAATAAAATACTTATTATTCCGGTACCACTACCTAAATCTAAAACTGTACTATTACTTTTTATTTCTTTTGCAAAATCAGATAATAAAACACTGTCTATACCAAAACAAAACCATTTTTTATTTTGAATTATTTTTAGTCCTTTATATTCTAAATCATCAATTCTTTCGTCTTCTTTTAAATTTACTTCCATTTTCTCTCCGTCAACAATAATTTATTTTTTCATATATTATATATTATAATACTTTTATATAAATTGCAAGGAGAATGGTTTTGGAAGATAGTCGCTCAGAAAAAAAGAAAGAAAAATTTAATTTTAAAAAAAGGAAAGATTGCACAATTCATTCTATAAAAGAAGTAGAATATTTTTTGTGCAATCTTGACAAGGCAGTAAAATCAATCAAAATATATAAATTCTTAAAATAGTTATCTTTTGAATGGTTCTTTAAAATTAATTTCTTTATCCGGAAATTCTTGATTTTCTTTTCCATCTATTAAAATCTTCACGGAATTAATTTCTTTTAATTCTGTAACCGTATTTACTATTGATTTTATTATTAATTCTTCTTGTTCCTTTCCTAACTTTTGTCCATTAATAAATTCGTTTGAAAAATCAATATAAATGCAATCATTTTTTATCTCAATTTTATTTAATTTAGTTCCATCCGGAATAAGTTTAACCAATTTTTCGCTTTTTGGACCATTTATCAATAATTCTATTAGTACTTTATATGGCTCTTTTATTAATTCTTTTGCATCAATTTTTCTTGCTTCTGGCATAATATTTCCTGTTTCTATATTAAAAAAATATAAAGTAATTATTGTTTGTCTTAATTGTTCATCTGTAATTTCTTCTTGTGGAATATATTCTTGATTTTTATTTTTATTTTTTTTATTGTTTTTATATATTAAAAATCCTGCTCCTAAAACAATTAAAATTAAAATAAGTATACTAACATACATTACTATTTTTTTATTATTCATAAAAAACTCCTTTAAAATTATTTTTTATTTAATATTATTAAAGACAAGTTTTTTTAGAACTTTTTTATTAATATTTTTTTATTTAATTATCCATTTTTTATTTTCTATTTTTATTTAATTATTTTTCTATTTTACCTTTTTAAATTCTCTTTTATTTTTTTTATTTCTTTTTTAGTAGTTTTATATCCTATATCATATAAATATTTTGTTTCTGACATATCTAATAAAGAAATATTTTTAGTTTTTATTTTTATTAAATATTCTAGTCCTTCCAATTCATAATTTGATAGTTCATGGCAAAGAATTTCAAATGAATTTCCTACAACCTCAATTACATTATTACAACATTTTCCATCATCTTCTTTTTCAAAAACAGCACCTATTATAGTAGTAGCCCCAAATTCTTTTAAACTCTTCCATGGAATATTCTCTCTTATTCCTCCATCCACAAGCTCCAAATTTTTATATTTACATGGTTCAAAAACTAATGGATAACTACAACTTGCCCTTACAGCTCTTCCTATATTTATGTTATTCACATATACCGTTTTGTCTGAAAACCTTGCTCTTTTGTTTTGTGAACAAAAGCAATATATTTTTCCATTATGTACTTCTATACTAGGAATTAATAATGGCATTTTTATTTGATTTATATTTTTTATATTTTTTAAATCAGCCGCATCATCAATTATTTTTTCTATTATTTTTCCATCATTAAAACCTTTTATTATTATTTTTCTTTTTACTAATATCCCATAAATTAATTTTAATATATTTTTATAATTTATATATTTAATTTTTTTTGAATATCTATTAAATAAATAATATATTTCATTTGAATTATATCCCATAGCAAAAAGTGCTGCTATAATACTTCCTGATGATGTTCCGGAAATATAATCTATATTTATTTTTTCTTCTTCAAAAGCTTTAAGCACACCTATATGTGCTGCACCTTTTGCTCCTCCACCGAGCTAATGCTAATCCAATACTCATAAATATCACCATTAAATATTTATAGCTATTTTAAATTTTTATGCTCTTTTATTTATTTTTTATTATTCTTTTACCAATTAACTATTTAATTATTTATTAATTTAATATTTAATTATTTATTAATTTAATATTTAATTATTTATTATTTAATTATTTATTAATTTAATATTTAATTATTTATTATTTATTATTTAATTATTTAATATTTATTATTTATTATTAATTATTTATTATTTAACTATTTTATTAATTTATTATTTTTATGCTGATTTTCTTTTACATTGTCTTTTTAGTTTTCGCATTCTATTATTTTTCTTTTCATTTCTTTTTATTTGATTCTTTATTCAGATTATGTTTTTTGTTTTATGTAAATTTCTTTCTTCGCTTTATTTCTCGCATATATTTAACTAATTCTTTGTTTTGCTTTTTACATTTGTATTTCTTTTTTCTCTTTAAACTTGTAGTCGATATTTTTAGCTTTTTCAATTTTATGTGAACTTTCTCTTCTATCCAATAAAATATTTCCTATTCCTTATTTCCTATATAGTTCCGTCTCTCTTTCTTATCTTTTTAATCCAATTTTCTATTATCTTTTTCTCTTTACTTTTTTAATCTATAATCCATTTTCTTGCATTCATTTTTTATTTAAGTTTTCATCATATTTACTTTATAATTTTATTTACCTTTTATTATTTGGACATTCTATATAATTTTATTTTCATCTTCACTGTAATTTGTTTTTTGTCTTTTTGTTAAACTTGTTTCTCGCTAATTTTTTTTAAAATCTTTTATAGAATTTTTTATAGAATTTTTTTAATTTTTTATTTATCATTATTTAATATATTTTATTATTACATAAATAATTAATTTTTTGTTTATTATTTATCATTAATTATTAATTATTTATTATTTAATATTTATTATTTAATTGTTTATTATTTATTATTTAATTATTTATTATTTAATTATTTATTATTTATTATTTAATTATTTATTATTTATTATTTATTTATTTAATTATTTAATTATTTAATTACTTAATTATTTAATTACTTATTATTTAATTAATTATTTATTTATCTAATTGATTATTTAATCATTATTTTATTGTTTATTTAATTATCTGTTTTATTATCTATTTAATTATTTATTTTTTTATTGTTCGTTCTATTATTTATTTTTTAAAAAATAATTGTCATACTTTTTTCAAAATCTACTGCAATAAAAAAAGAACATTTGACACAACACATATCAAATGTTCCTTTGGCGGAGACGAGAGGATTTGAACCTCCGCGGCCCTTACGAACCCTAGCAGTTTAGCAAACTGCCCCCTTCAACCACTTGGGTACGTCTCCATATTAAAAAAAATGGCGGAGAGGGTGGGATTCGAACCCACGGTAGGCTACAAACCTACGCCAATTTTCAAGACTGGTGCCATAAACCAACTCGACCACCTCTCCATGTATGGCATTTTACGCCATGAACAGTATCTATAATAGCATTTTTTAACGTTAAAGTCAATAGAAATTAAAGCATTTTTTCCTTTTTATTCGTTTACATCATATCTATTTGGTACATTTAATGCTTTTTCTAATGCTTGCTTTTCTTCTTCTGATAATTTATTTATAGCTGATCCATTTTTTACTTGTTTCGCATATATATTAGACATTTCTCTTGAATATATTCCGTTTAATATCACTCCATCATTATTATCATCTAACATTGCTAATGCAAAACTTAAATCGCTTCCTGTATCTTTAAATGCACTGTATCTAACCATTCCTATCTTTTGTATACATTGTGATATATTTTTATCTAATCTATCACAATATTTTTCAATTTCTTTACTTTTTTCATCTACATTTTCTACTGCCATAATATATTTTTTAAGTATTTCGTCTATATTTTCGCCTCTACCTATCTTTTTCATAAAAGAATTATAATTTTTATTTATTTTTTTTAATTTTACACAGTTGCATATATATAGTATTAACAAAATTATATTTATTGTAGCAACAGCCATTAAAAATATTTCTGATTTTAAAAACTCACTTATCATAAACTATTCCTCCAATCAATATTTTATTTAACTAAGCCTAAAATCCTCTCTAAATCTTCGTTTGAAGAATATTGAATTATTATTTTTCCACTTCTTTGTTTCGCATCTATCTTGACTTTTGTCCCGAAAAAGCTTCTGAAAGAATCTTCTATATCTCTATAAATTGGTTCATATCTGTTTTTTACTGTAGAATTTGCTTTTTTCTTTATCTTTGCTTGTTTTTCTACGTCTCTTACAGTTTCTCCATTTTCTATAATATATTTTGCTGCTTGATATTGTTTTTTTGGGTCCTCTATTCCTAATAGAGCTTTACAATGTCCTTCTGTAAGTTTTCCTTCTTTTACTAATTCTATTACTTCTGGTTGTAAATTTAGTATTCTTACTGTGTTTGCAAGGCCACTTCTACTAATTCCTAATTTGTCTGCCAATTTTTGTTGAGTTAAATTATATTTATCTAATAATTCTCTTATTGCTGTTGCCTTTTCAATAGGATTTAAATCTTCTCTTTGAATATTTTCTATTAAAGCTATTTCATTATTTCTTTGTTCATCATAATCTCTTACAATCGCTGGTATCTCAGTAAGTCCAGCTTTTTTAGATGCTCTCCATCTTCTTTCTCCAGCAACTATTTTATAATAATTATCTTGTTTTGTTACTATAATTGGTTGTATAACACCATATTCTTTAATAGAATTAGATAAGTCTTCTATAGCTTCTTCATCAAAGTTTCTTCTTGGTTGATCTCTATTTGGCTCTACTTCTATTAATTTTAGCTTTTGAACTACTTCTCCTTCGTGTACTTTCTCTTCTTCTACAACATTATTTATTAGTAATGCATCTAATCCTTTTCCTAAGCCTGTTTTTTTTGTCATTTTGTTCAACTCCTTTTAAATTATCTTCTTTTATCTTTTAATATTTCATTTGTTAATTTCTCGTAACACCTTGCGCCTTTTGATTTTGGAGCATATACAGTGATTGGCATTCCAAAACTTGGTGCTTCACTTAATTTAACATTTCTTGGTATTATTGTCTTATAGACATTATCTTTAAAATATGTTTTTACTTCTTTTATTACTTGATTAGAAAGATTTGTTCTAACATCACTCATGGTCAAAACTACGCCTTCTATATATAAGTCTTTGTTTAGTTGTTTTTTTATTAGATTAACTGTATTCATAAGTTGTCCTACACCTTCTAATGCATAATATTCGCATTGTATAGGTATTAATAGAGAATTTGCTGCTGTAAAAGCATTTATAGTCAAAAGTCCTAACGATGGCGGACAATCTATTATAACATAATGAAAATCATTCTCAATTTTTTCTAATTTTTCTTTTAATCTTTGTTCTCTTGAAAGCATTGAAACTAATTCAACTTCAGCTCCTGCCAAATTGATGTTAGAAGGACAAACATATAAATTTTTTATTTGAGTTTTCTCTATTGCTTCGTCTATTTCTACATCATTTATTATAACATCGTATATTGATTTTTCAGTGTTTTTATCTAGTCCTACTCCACTTGTTGCATTTCCTTGTGGATCTGCATCAATCAACAGAACCTTCTTACCTTTTTTAGCTAATATTGTGCTTACATTTACTGCGGTTGTAGTCTTTCCGACTCCTCCCTTTTGATTTACTACTGCTATTACCTTACTCAATTTTATCCCTCCGTGTAAAAAAATATGAAAAAAAATTCATTGCTTATTAATAATATAAAAATATTATCAATATGTCAATGAATTTTATAAATATTTTTAATTTTATTTTGTCGAATTTTGTTTAAAAATAAATTTTGTCTGGCAGTATAAATTTCTTACAGTACCAATTGTTTCACGTATCTGTTTTTTGTGAAACAGACTATAATGGTTCTTTTGAAGGTGTTCCAGCTTTTCTAGGATATTTTTTGTCTGTGCATTTTTTCTTCTCTATAATAATTATTGTTCTATACATATCTGTTTGGGGAAGTTTAAATTCTTCTATGTTAGTTATTTCTCCTCCGAGGATTTTTATTGCATTCTTTGCTTCTATTGCTTCTTCTTTTCCTTTTGTTCCCTTCATTCCAATTGCATATCCTCCTATTCTTACAAATGGCGACAAATATTCGCTTAGCACATTTAATGAAGCTACGGCTCTAGCAATAGCTATATTATATTTTTCTCTATAGTTACCATCATGTGCTATTTCTTCCGCCCTGCCATGTATGGTTTTTATATCTTTTAATTCCAGTTCACTTATAATTTCATTTAAAAATTTAACTCTTTTATTTAAAGAATCCAATAGTGTTACTTTTGTTTTTGGATAAACTATTTTTATTGGTATTCCAGGAAATCCCGCCCCAGTTCCTACATCTATAATAGAATCATCTTCTTTTATGTGCTTTAAAACTGTTAGAGAATCAATAAAATGCTTTTGGATTATTTCTGAAGGTTCAGTTATATTTGTTAAATTCATAACTTTATTCCATTCTATTAAAATATTCATATAATCATAAAATTGTTTTAATTGTTTTTCTGATAATTCTATATCTAATTCTTTTAAATTTTCATTCATTTCTTTATTAAATTCTTCTATTTTCATTTTTTCTCCTTTTAATATAATTGGGTCGTTTCTAAATACGACCCAATTGTTAATGTTTATTTTCTTTTTAATTGTTCTAAATGTATTAATAAAACACTTATATCTGCAGGTGATATCCCCGAAATTCTTGATGCTTGTCCTATCGAAACTGGTCTAAATTGATTTAGTTTTTGCCTTGCTTCTAAGCTAATTCCTTTTAAATTGCTATAGTCAAAATCTTCTGGAAGTCTTTTGTTTTCAAGCTTTTTAAACTTTTCAACTTGTGCTAATTGTAGCTTTATATATCCCTCATATTTTACTTGTATTTCTACTTGTTCTGCTTCTTGTTTTGTTAAAGCAGGTCTTTCCAAATCAATTTCACTTAATTTATTATAACTAAGCTCTGATCTTTTTAATAATTCAACTAATTTCACTCCTGTACTTATTGGCGTAGAATTATTCTTTTCTAGAAACTCATTCACTTCTTTTGTTGGCTTTATTGTTACTTTATTTATTCTTTCAATTTCTTTTTCAATGTTTTGTTTCTTTTCTAAAAATTTATTATATCTTTCGTCAGAAATAAGGCCTACTTCGTGACCTATTGGGGTTAATCTTAAGTCTGCATTATCTTGTCTTAACAATAATCTATATTCTGCTCTTGAAGTCATCATTCTATATGGCTCATTTGTTCCTTTTGTTACTATATCATCTATTAAGACCCCTATATATGCATCTGATCTATGTAGTATAATTGGCTCTTTTCCTTCTAATTGTAAGCTTGCGTTAATTCCCGCAATTATTCCTTGTGCTGCAGCTTCTTCATATCCTGATGTTCCATTTGTTTGTCCCGCCAAAAACATCCCTTTTATATTTTTTAATTCTAATGATAATTTTAATTGAGTTGGGTCAATTGCATCATATTCGATTGCATAAGCAGGTCTTGTAAACTCTACATTTTCTAGCCCTGGAATTGTTCTATACATTGCTATTTGTACATCTTCAGGAAGTGATGAACTCATTCCTTGAACGTACATTTCTTCTGTATTTTCTCCCATTGGCTCTATAAATATCTGATGACGTGGTTTATCACTAAATCTAACTACTTTATCTTCTATAGATGGACAATATCTTGGTCCTGTTCCTTCTATCTCTCCAGCATATAATGGAGAACGATGTAAATTTTTTCTTATTATTTCATGTGTTTTTTCATTTGTATATGTTAAATAGCAAGGAACTTGATTAATTTGCTTTGGTTCGTTTTCAAAAGAAAATGGAGTTATATCTTTATCCCCTTCTTGTATTTCCATCTTAGAAAAATCTATAGTTCTTCTGTTTACTCTAGCTGGTGTGCCTGTTTTAAATCTAACTATTTTTATTCCAAGATTTTTTAAGCATTTAGATAATTTATTTGCAGGAAATACACCATCTGGTCCACTTTCAAAATTTGTTTCACCTATAAATATTTTTCCTTTTAGATAAGTTCCAGTTGCTATTATTACTGCTTTTACTCCATATATTGCACCAATATTTGTTTCTACTGCTGTAACTTTTCCATCTTCTACTTTTATATCCACTATCTCTGCTTGTTTTATTGACAAATTTTCTTGTTTTTCTAATGTGTGCTTCATTTCTTGTTGATATTTTTTTCTGTCTGCTTGAGCTCTTAAAGAATAGACTGCTGGCCCTTTTGAGGTATTTAACATTCTAGACTGTATAAAAGTTTTATCTATGTTTTTTCCCATTTCTCCACCAAGTGCATCTATTTCTCTTACTAAATGCCCTTTTGATGTTCCCCCTATATTAGGATTACATGGCATATTTGCAACACATTCCAAACTTATTGAAAATAATAATGTCTTATGGCCTTTTCTGCTACAAGCAAGTGCAGCTTCACATCCTGCATGTCCTGCTCCTATTACTGCTACTTCATAATCTCCTGCGTAATAACTCATATTTTATCCCTTCTTCTATTTTTCAATCATTTTCCTAAACAGAATTTAGAAAAGATTTCTTTTATAACCTCTTCTGTTACATTTTCTCCTGTAATTTTTGATAAATCTTCTATTATTTCTTTTATATTTATTGAAATAATGTCTATTGGTATATTATCTAAAATTGTTTTCTTTGCATTTTTTGTATGTGATATTGCATCTTCTATCAGTTTCTTATGTCTCATTTCTGTGATTATAATTTCGTTGTCAGGGTTTATTTTGTTTAATTCGAATAACATGTTTAAATCTTTATAAAAACCGCTTAAATCGCAATTTGAGAGCAAAGAAATTTTTATAACATCTTTACCACTTTTTGTTATTCTTTCTTCTTGTTCTAAAATTTTTTCTTTCAAATCTATTTTGTTTAAAATTATAATTGCAGTTTTATCTTTTATAAAATCTAAAATTTCTTCATCTTCTTTCGTAAGCTTTTTAGAATTATCAAACATTGCAATTATTAAATCACTTTCCTTAGCAACTTTTTTAGATTTTTCTATTCCTATTTCTTCTACTTTGTTATCCGCTTTTCTTATCCCTGCAGTATCTACAAATTTAAAAGGTATTCCATCTATTGTAACAAATTCCTCTATTGTATCTCTTGTAGTTCCTTCTATATCTGTTACAATTGCCCTATCTTCTTTTAAAATTGCATTTAATAGAGATGATTTTCCACTGTTTGGTTTTCCTATTATAGCTACTTTTATTCCATCTTTTATTATCTTTCCTGTTTCAAAACTTTTATTTAGTTTTTCTAATTCTTTTTGTATTTCATCTAATTTTGTTAAAGCTTTATTGTTAGAAACTTCTTCTGCCTCATCATATTCTGGATAATCTATTGACGCTTCTATATCTGCAAGTAAAGAAAGTATCATCTTTTTTATTTTTTTAATTTCTAAAGACAAATTACCTTCCAATTGATTTATAGATGCTTTTGTTTCTTTTTCAGATTTTGCATTTATCAAATTTATTACTGCTTCTGCTTTTGCTAAATCTATTCTTCCATTCAAAAAAGCACGTTTAGTAAACTCACCTGGTTCTGCCATTTGAGCTCCGTTTTTTAGGCATAATTCTAATATTTTTCTAACCACAATAGTTCCACCATGTGAATTAATTTCGCACATATTTTCTTGAGTATAACTTTTTGGCTCTTTAAAATATGAAACCAGAACTTCATCAACGATTTCGTTAGTTTCTGGATTGAAAATTTTTCCATATTTCATAGTGTAACCTTTAATTTCTTCTATTGATTCTTCTTTAATTGGCTTAAATATTTTTTTTAAAACACTAAAAACATCTTTTCCAGACATTCTTATTATTCCTATTCCTGCTGTTCCTGGTGCTGTTGATATTGCAGCAATTGTTTCTTCCATCTTTTCTCCTTTAAGATAAAAAAAACAGGGAAACTCCTCCCCCTGCCTTTTTCTATTGTTTATTATTTTAATGATATAACTACTTTTCTATAAGGTTCTTCTCCCTTACTAAATGTTTTTACTTTGCTGTTATTTTGTAATTTTGTATGAATAATCTTTCTTTCATATGCTGTCATTGGTTCTAATGTTACAGATTTTTTTGTTCTTTCTACAGTTCTTGCTAATTTTTCAGCTAAATCCTCTAAAGTTTTTATTCTTTTTTCTCTATATCCTGCTATATCTAGATAAACTCTAATTTTTTGTGTACTTTTTTTATTTGCTATTGCTGTTAATATTGTTTGAATAGCATTAATTGTTTCTCCTCTGTAACCTATTAAATAATTAAGATTTTCTCCATTCATATCTACGTAAATATCAAAATTATTTATTTTCACTTCATATTTTGTTTCTTTTGTTAAGAAATTATCTAAAAACTCTTTAATATCTTGTTCTGCTTTTTCTATTTCTTGAATATTTTCATTATGTTTTTTTTCTTCTTTGTTTTTTTCTTTTTTATCTTCTTTTAATGTAAGTTCTACTTTAACAACCCTTGGTGATAATATACTATAAAAACTTCTTTTTTCTTCTTCTAAAACTTTTATTTCTACTTTATCCTTTGAAACACCTAATTCTTTTAACCCTTTTTCTATGGCTTCTGTTGTTGTTTTACCTTCTGTTCTAACTGTTTTTTCCATTTTTAAGCCTCCTCCTTAGAATCTAAAATTTTATTTAGTATTAATCTTTCGAAAATCATTAAAATATTATTTACTAACCAATAAAGAGCTAGTCCTAAAGGTGCAATTATAGAAATACTTACAGCCATTATTGGCATAAACCATGACATGTTTTTTGTCATCTGTTCTGCCATATCAAGCTCTTCCTGCTCTTTTTTTACTTCTTTACTTTCTTCTTTTTCTATATTTTTATCTTTTTTATTTGTTGCACTCGTTGAAATTTTCATTGATAACATGCTTGTTAAAACATATAAAACAGGAATTATATATACTTTAAAATCTTTGTAATTCTCTTGTGGAACACTGCTCAAATCTAATCCCAAAAAGTTCATATTAATATAAGCTTCATCACTTTTTTCTTTATTTTCATTAACATATTTAACTATGCTTATTTCTGGATAATTTGTACTTATACTATTTTCGCCAACTTCTTGTTTTATCTCATTTTTATAATTCTCTATTGTTGCTGTATCTATTTTTTTCATGTATGTTAATGGGTTTCTTACTAACCCAAACATAGCAAACAATAAAATAATTTGTATAATAGATGTTAAGCATCCACTAAAAGGACTCATATTTTCTTTTTTATATAAATCCATCATTTCTTGATTCATTTTCATTTGGTCATTTTTATATTTTTCTTGCAATTCTTTTACTTTTACTTGAATTTTTGCTGTTTTTTTCATTGTTTTTTGTTGTTTTATTGATAAAGGTAAAAGTATTAGTTTAAGCAAAATTGAAAATAAAATTATAGATACTCCATAATTTTGAACAAATTGATATATATAATTTAAAATATAACCAAATAAATTAGAAATAGCTCCCATATATTTAACCTCCTAAAACTATTTTAAAGGATCATATCCTCCTTTTGAAAAAGGATTACATTTTAATATTCTTTTTATTCCTAAAAAGATTCCTTTTATAGTCCCATACTTAATTATTGCTTGTTTAGTATATTCTGAGCATGTTGGATAATATTTACAGTTTATACCTTTAGATTTTAAAAAAACAGAAATATGTTTTTGATATTTTTCTATTAATAAAATTAATATTTTTTTCATCTCTTATATCCTTATATTATTTCTGCTTTTTCAAAAATTCGCTTCATATCTTCTTTTATTTTATAAAAGTCTGCTTCTTCTTTATCAACACTTTTTTTCCACAATATTACTAAACTATTATTTTCTTTAATATCTTTTTCTAATAAGCGATAATTTTCTTTGATTAATCTTTTTATTCTATTTCTTGAAACACTATTTCCTACTTTTTTACTTACTGCTATTCCTAACATAACAAAAGGCTTTTTATTTTTTAAAACAAAAATTTCTATTTGTTTACCACCGTAATACTTTCCTCTTGTTAATACATTTTTAAATTCATAATTTTTTTTTAGCATTTTAGTTTTTTTCAATTTTATCACTCATTTATCTTTTATTTAAGCTGTAAGTTTTTTTCTACCTTTTGCACGTCTTGCTTTTAAAACATTTCTTCCTGCTCTTGTTTTCATTCTTTTAATAAATCCATGTTCTTTCTTTTCTTGTCTATTTTTTGGTTGATATGTTCTTTTCATGTTTTGACCTCCTATTTAAAATCATAAGTATTAAGATTATATATTAGAACACACGTTTTTGTCAAGTAGTTGTTAATTTTTTGTATTATTTTTTATTTTTCTGTTGATAATTTTTTTTATTTTTGATATCATAAGGAAAATAATAGGGATATAAGGCTTTGAGGAGTTTTTAAGATATTTTTTCACTTTTGCTGTTGATAACTCTATTATGAAATTTTGCTTATTTGAAGCCAAACTTATCAACACTTGTGGATAAGTTTGTGGATAACAGGGGTGTAAAAATGAACGAAGATTTAAACGAATTATTAAATCGTGCAAAAGAACTTTTAAAAGATGAAATGAGTGAGGTATCTCATAAAACATGGATAGAACCTTTAAAAATTGACAGCATTACGGACAACAACGTTATCCTTGTTTCTGATGAAATATTTAAAAGAAATTTTGTAGATGCTAAATTTCATGATTTAATAATGAATACTTTTTCAGTTTTATTACAAAAGAATTGCACTTTATCAATAATATGTAAAGATCCAAATGGAGAAACAGAAGAAAAAATAGAAGAGCCTGAAGAAATAAATACATCAAAAAGTTTTAATAACTCTTTTAAAAATATAAATTATTCTTTAAACCCTAAATATACATTTAGTACTTTTGTTGTTGGGGATAATAATAGGTTTGCTCATGCAGCATCACTTGCTGTAGCAGAATGTCCTGCGACAGCTTATAATCCATTGTTTTTATATGGTGGTGTAGGTCTTGGAAAAACTCATTTAATGCACGCTATAGGAAATGAGGTTTTGTTAAACAATAATAACGCAAAAGTTCTTTATGTTACTTCTGAAAAATTTACTAATGAATTTATAGACGCTTTAAAGAATGCAAGTACAGAAAAATTTAGACAAAAATACAGAAGTATTGATGTTTTATTAATAGATGATATTCAATTTATTTCTGGTAAAAAACAATTACAAGAAGAGTTTTTCCACACTTTTAACACATTACATGAAAGTGGAAAACAAATAGTTATTTCTAGTGATAGACCTCCAAAAGATATTCCTTTATTACAAGATAGATTAAAATCTAGATTTGAATGGGGACTTCTTGCAGATGTTTCTATGGCTGATTATGAAACTCGTTTAGCAATTTTAAGAAAAAAAACAGATGAACAGCATATAATTATAGATGATGAAGTTTTATCTAATATTGCTGCAAAAATAGATTCAAACATTAGGGAATTGGAAGGTGTATTTAATAAATTAGTTGCAACATCATCTTTAACACACACACCAATAACAATGGAGATGTCTGAAAATGCTATTAATACAGTAATTATGCAAAATTCTTCTGTTATAACAATAGAGTATATACAAGAAATGGTTTGTAAATATTTTAATATTTCTATGAAAGATTTATCGAGTGCACAAAGATCGAATGATATTGCTTTTCCGAGACAAATAGCAATGTATTTATGTAGAACTTTAACAAACGAGTCTTTTCCAAAAATAGGAGAAGCTTTTGGAAAAAGAGACCATTCAACTATAATGCATGGTTATAAAAAAATAGAACAAGAAATAAAACAAAATCCAGAATCAAATACAAAATTAATTGTGGAAAGTGTTAAAAAAATAATTTTGTCGAAAAAAAGTTAATATATAAACATTTATATGTGTTTTTATAAAAAACTTGTTTTACAAACATATTTTTTATAAATTTAATCAATCTTTTCTTACGGAAGCAACAAAAAGGTTATCCATAAGTAATTGTTAATAAGATTAAAAAAACTGTTAATTTATAGTTTTCCCTAACAAAAAATTAATAATGTTAATAACTTTTTAAATTATTAACAACTATATACACATTAATTTTTCTAGGGAAATAGCAAAAAAATTAAATTTTCCACATAATCCACAAGACATAATAATACTATTACTAATATTTATTATTTATATATAAAAAAGGAGCAAAAAAAATTATGAAAATTATTTGTGAAAAAGAAAAATTACAAAAAGGATTATCAGCAGTTGTTAGGGGAGTACCAACTAGAACTACTATGCCTATATTAGAAGGAATCCTTATACAAACGAATAATAATGAACTAAAGCTTACTACCTATGATTTAGAATTAGGTATAGAATATATTATAGATTGTGAAGTTAAAGAAGAAGGTAATACTGTTGTTAATGCAATGATGTTTAGTGAAATAATAAGAAAACTTCCAGATACAGAAATAAGTATAGAAGTAAATGAAAATAAATTACTAGTTATTGAATGTGAAGGTTCTCTTTATAAATTATCAACAATGGAACCAGAAGAATTTCCAGAGCTTCCAAAAATAGAAGTAGAAAATTCTATACAAACAGATCAAACTGTTTTAAAAAATATGATAAGAAAAACAATTTTTGCAGTTAGCATAGAAGAAAATAGACCTATATTCACAGGATGTTTATTTGAAGTTGTTAATAATAGTTTAAATGTTGTTGCAGTAGATGGTTTTAGAATGGCTTGGTTTAAACAAGATTTAGAAAATGCAACAAGTGATTTTAAAGCAGTAATACCAGGAAAAACTTTAAATGAAGTAAATAAAATTATTTTAGACTCATTTGATAGTATAAAAATAGGAGTTTCTAAAAATCAGGCCATCTTTGAAATGGAAAATTGTAAAATAGTAACAAGATTATTAGATGGAGAATTTTTAAATTACGCAAGTGTTATTCCAAATAATTGGGAAACAAGAATAAGAGTAAATAAAAATATTCTACAAAATTGTTTTGAAAGAATAAGTTTAATTTCATCATCAAGTATAGAAAAAGAAAAAAAATATCCAGTTAAAATAAAAATAGAAGTAGGAAAAGTAACAATTTCTTGTACAAATCAAACAGGTGATGCAAAAGAAGAAATATATACAGAAACAGAAGGAAAAGATTTAGAAATAGGAGTTAATCCAAAATATTTCTTAGATGCATTAAAAGTAATAGAAGACGAAGAAATATTTATTTCATTTGGTACAAGCATTTCTCCATGTGTAATAAAACCAATTGATGAAACTTCAAGAAATTATACATATATGATTCTTCCAATCAGAATGAAAGAAGAATAATTCTTTGAAAAAAAGTAGCATTTAGAGGATTAAAAAATGTATATTCAAAAAATAAAATTAGAAAATTTCAGAAATTATAAAAAAGCAGAAATAGAATTTGACAAAAACATAAATATAATATATGGTGATAATGCACAAGGAAAAACAAATATTTTAGAATCGATTTTTGTTTGTAGCTTAGGAAAGTCTTTTAGAACAAATAAAGATAAAGAATTAATAAACAAAGAAAAAGATTTTAGTAAAATAGAAATGATAAGTCAAAAAAAAGATAGAGATATTAATGTAAAATTTGAAATGAAAGAAAAAAAGAAATTTTATATTAATAATATTCCAGTGAAAAAAACTAGTGAAATAATAGGAAAAACATATATTGTATTATTTACACCAGAAGATATAGGAATAATTAATAATGAACCAAGTAAAAGAAGAAGATTTTTAAATATAATGATTAGCCAGTTAAGACCACTATATATAAATCTTTTAAGTGAATATAATAAAATTTTAGAACAAAGAAATTTTTATTTAAAACAAATAAAATACGAAGGAAAACCTATAGAAAATTTATGTATTTGGGATGAACAAATAGCAAAAATAGGACAAAAAATATATGAATATAGAAAAGAATTTATAGAAAAAATAAATAATAAAATTTATAAGATTCATTTAAATATAACAGAAAATAAAGAAGAAATAAAAATGGAATATTTTTCCAACATACGGAAAAAATTATTTAGAAAATTTGAAAAAAAATCAAAAAAGTGATATACAAAAAGGGTATACTAGTGTAGGAATACATAGAGATGATTTTGAAATATATATAAATAAAAGTCCAGTATCAATATATGGCTCACAAGGACAAAAAAGAACAACAATAATTTCTTTAAAACTTGCGGAAGCAGAAGTTATATATGAAGAAATAGGAGAAAGACCAGTTATATTATTAGATGATTTTATGTCTGAGTTAGATAAAAAAAGAATACAAGGATTGTTTGAAAATATAAAAGAAAATCAAGTAATTATAACATGTACAGATAGTTTTAAAATAAATAATTCAAAATATAAATTATTTAAAGTAACAAATGCAACTATTGATTGTATTTAAAAAAAGGAGCGTAAGAAAATGGAAAAATTTGAGCATGAGTACAAAGCAGATCAGATTCAAGTATTAGAAGGACTAGAAGCAGTTAGAAAAAGACCAGGTATGTATATTGGTAGTGTTTCTGCAAGAGGTCTTCATCATTTAGTTTATGAAATTGTTGATAACAGTGTTGATGAAGCTTTAGCAGGATATTGTAAAAACATACATGTAACGATAGAAAAAGGAAATGTAATAAAAGTAGAAGATGATGGTAGAGGAATACCAGTAGATATACATCCAAAAACAAAAATATCTGCTGCAGAAACAGTTTATACTGTTTTACATGCTGGTGGAAAATTTGGTGGAGATAGCGGATATAAAGTATCAGGAGGTCTTCATGGAGTTGGTTCATCTGTTGTAAATGCATTATCTACATGGACAGAAGTTACTATCCAAAGAGATGGTGGAATTTACCAAATGGCATTTGAAAGAGGTAAAACAGTAAAACCTTTACAAAGAATAGGAGATTCAGATAAAACAGGAACAACAGTTAGATTTTTAGCAGATGATACAATCTTTGAAACATTAGAATATGAATATGAAATATTAGAAAATAGATTAAGAGAAATGGCTTTCTTAACAAAAGGATTAAGAATAACATTAACAGATGAAAGAGGAGAAACTCCAAAAAAAGCAGACTTTTGTTATGAAGGAGGACTTGTTTCTTTTGTAGAATTCTTAAATAAAAACAAAGAAAAATTAAATCCAAAACCAATATATATAGAAAAAAATGGAGATACTCCGGTAGAAATAGCAATTCAATATACAACAAGTTATTCAGAAAACATATATAGCTTCGTTAATAATATTAACACGATAGAAGGTGGAACTCATTTAGAAGGATTTAAAAGATCTTTAACAAAAGTTTTTAATGATTATGCAAGAAGCCATAATATACTAAAAGATAAAGATGGAAATCTTCAAGGTGAAGATATAAGAGAAGGTATTACAGCTGTAATTTCTGTAAAAGTAAAAGAACCACAATTTGAAGGACAAACAAAAACAAAATTAGGAAATAGTGAAGTAACTGGTGCTGTTCAAAGTGTAATGAATGAAGAATTATCAGCATTTTTAGAAGAAAATCCAGCAGTAGCAAAGGCAGTATTAGAAAAATGTATTAGTGCTTCAAGAGCAAGAGAAGCAGCAAGAAAAGCTAGAGAGTTAGTAAGAAGAAAAAATGTTTTAGAAAGTACAACCCTTCCAGGAAAACTTGCAGATTGTAGCAGTAATAAACCAGAAGAATGTGAAGTTTATATAGTTGAGGGAGACTCTGCAGGAGGAAGTGCAAAACAAGGAAGAGATAGAAAGTTCCAAGCAATATTACCTCTTTGGGGAAAAATGTTAAATGTTGAAAAATCAAGAGCAGATAAAATATATAATAATGATAAATTACAACCAGTAATACTTGCTGTTGGTGCAGGAATAGGAGCAGATTTTGATATAACAAAAATTAGATATGGAAAAGTAATAATAATGGCAGATGCCGATGTAGACGGTGCACATATTAGAACTTTATTATTAACATTTTTCTTTAGATATATGAGACCACTTGTTGAAAATGGAAATGTTTATTTAGCACAACCACCACTATACAAATTAGCAAGAAAAGGTATGAAAGATGTTTATTGTTACTCTGATGATGAGTTAACTCAAAAATTAGATGAACTTGGAAGAGATGGAATGAACATTCAAAGATACAAAGGTCTAGGAGAAATGAATCCAGAACAATTATGGGAAACAACAATGAATCCAGAAACTAGAACAATGGTACAAGTTACTGTAGAAGATGCAATAAAAGCAGATGAAATATTTACAGTATTAATGGGAGACGATATAGCTCCAAGAAGACAATTTATAGAAGAAAATGCAAAATTTGTTAAAAACCTTGATATATAATTAATAAAAAAACTAATAGCTCGGAATTACCCCGAGCTATTATGCATAAAGCCCATATTAATCTTCAACTAAAACTAAAATATCTAATTTTTTTATCTAACATATATTGCTATATGAATAAACAATAAACCACATATTTTAATTCTTTGTTCGGCTATAAAAACACCAAAAGAAACTGTATTGATCCAAAACGAGGGAATAAAAACAACCCCTTATTTAATTTTTAGAAAGAAAAATTAAATATAGATATTAATATAACCTTAACCCAACTATAATACATATAATTTAACCATATATATAATATAAATTATATAGCTTGCATACACATATTATAATTTACGTCGCCGACCTATTATAATCTATAAAAACTATAATACATCTTTGATCGAACAAATTAAAACTTTGGAAAATAAAATCCTAATTTGCTCTTAGTTCAACTAATACAAACCTTATATTATTATTATATTAAAAAAGCAGAAAAAAATACTGGAAAAATTTAACAAGAAAAATGTCGAAAAACAAAGAACGAAAAAACTTGACAACTGTTGGAAAAAAATGTAATATTATTTTATGGAGAAAGGAGGAAAAATGATATCGAAAAAAGTTAATTCTGTGCAAGAATGGCTTCCAGTAGATGAGATTTTAGAAAATGGTATAATAAAAGTAAAAAATAAAAATTATATAAAAATATTAAAAATTATACCAATAAATTTTGAACTAAAATCAAATTTAGAAAAAGAAGCAATTTTAAATTCTTATAAAATTTTTTTAAAAACTTGTAATTTTGATATTCAAATTTTAATTCAAAGCAATAAAAAAGATTTATCTAATCATATTTCCAAAATAAAAGAAAAAAACAAAGAAGAAAAGGAAAACATAAAAATATTGTCAGAAAAATATACTAATTATATAAAAAAAATAAATATTGAAAAAAAATCTTCTTCTAAAAATTTTTATATTCTAATAAAAGAAATTCCAGAAATAAAAAAAATAAATACAAATATTAATGAAAAAATAATATTCGATAAATTAAATGATAAATATTTTTGTATAAAAGAATGCCTATCTAGATGTGGAAATGTTGTTATAGATATATCTGATCAAAAAAACGCAGAAAAAATATTATATTCTTTTTTTAATTCCAGAAAAGATTTATTAGAAATTTAAAAGGAGGTAAAAAAATAAAAATTTTAAATAAAAAAGAAAAAAACGAAAAATTAGATGGTATATTTACTCAAATAGATAAAATATCACCAGCATACATTAATTTAAAAGATCCTAGATATTTAGAAATAGATAATATTTTTTATTCAGGAATAATAATAGTTAATTATTATAGAGAATATACAAATTTAATATTAAGAAAAATATTAGATTTAAACTTAAATTTAAATATATCAATTTTTTATGAAAAACAAGATCCATATAAAATAATTAGAAAATTAACATATAACATAGCAAATGTTGGAGTTAATTTAAAAGATGATAAAAACAATCAAAATGTTGATATTGCGGCATTTACATATAATGATGCAAAGTACATTAGAAAAGAAATACAAATAAATAATGAAGATATTTATTTTTTATATATTTATTTAAATGTTTTTTCGGAAAAATTGGAAGAACAAGAATATTTATTAAATAAAATAGAAGGAGTTTTGCAAAGTACTCGGCATGCAAACAAGAAGAGCAAATTTTAGACAAGAACAATTATTTTTGTCGTGCTTGCCAATTATGGAAAATAATAATGATATTAAATATGCAACAAAAAGAAATGTTTTAACAAGTGGATTAATAGCAACATATCCATTTATTTCGTCTAGTATTTTTGATGAAAGTGGAATTTTTTGTGGTACAAATATTTATAATGATTCATTGGTTTTCATAGATAAATATAATCAAGAAAAATACAAAAACGCAAATATGTGTATTTTTGGAACAAGTGGTTCTCGGAAAATCTTTTTATACAAAATTAATGATACTCCGATATAGGCTTTTAGGTATAGAACAGTATGTTGTAGATCCAGAAAGAGAATATGAAAAATTAGCAAAAAATTTAAATGGAAGTATTATAAAAATAGGACCAACATCACAAACATATATAAATATTTTAGATATAAGAAAAGAAAGTATAGAAGACGAAAAAGGTTTTTTGGCAACAAAAATAAGTAGACTAATAGGATTTTTTAACTTAATTTTTGGAGAATTAAATGAAGAAGAAAAAGCACTTTTAGAAGAAAAGTTAATACAGTGTTATAAAGAAAAAAAAATAACTTTCGATGATAACAGTTTATATAAAAAAGAAGAAAATAAAGTAAATATTAAACCTGTATTTAAACAAAGTAAAGATATGCCAATTTTAGAAGATTTGTATAATATTCTAGGAAAAGATAAAAAAACTAAAAAAATGCAAATTAAATTAATACCATTTGTAAAAGGCTCCTTAAATTTTTTTAATAATTACACAAATATTGAATTTAATAACAAGCTAATAATTGCAGATGTTTATGATTTAGGAGAAGAAAACTTAAAATATGGGATGTATTTATTTACAGATTTATTTTGGGACAAAATAAAAAAAGATAGAAATATTAAAAAAACAATTTATTTAGATGAAATATGGAGATTAATAGGAGTTACTTCAAATAAAGACGTTGCTAGTTTTATATATAAAATATTTAAAACAATTAGAAAATATGGAGGAAGTAGTGTAGCAATAACACAAGATATATCAGACATATTTAGTTTAGAAGAAGGGACATATGGAAAAAGTATTTTAAATAACTCTAGTAATAAAATATTTTTTGCGTTAGAGGAAGAAAACATATTAATTTTAAATAAATATACTAATTTATCAGAAAAAGAAAAAATAGAAATAAAGTCACTAAAAAGAGGAGAGTGTTTAATGTTTGTTGGAGATGAACACATTTTAACAAAAATAGATGTAGCAGAATTTGAAAAAGAAATTATAGTATAAAGGGGAATAAAATGAAAATATTAACAGCTTTACAGGATCCAAAAACAAATGAGATTTTAAAAGAAAAAACAAAACATAATATTATAGAAACAGATATACAATATCAAGAAGGAATATTAGAAACGCTAGAAAAAAATAATAAAATAGATTTAATAATAATAAGTCAATTATTACCGGGAAATATAGGATTTAAAGATTTAATCAATAAAATAAAAATAATAAATAATAACATAGAAATAATAGCAATATTAGAAAACAAAAATAATGAATTGAAAGATTTTTTAAAACAGAAAAATATAAATTCTATTTTTTATAATAATGAAATTACAATTGATGAATTAATTAATGTAATAGAAGAAAAAGATAAAAATAAAAAAGAAATGGAAATAAATAAAGAAATAAAATTATTAAAAGAAATTATTTTAGAAAATAATAAAAAAATAGAACAAAATAAAAAAGAGAAAAAAATAAATAAAATATTAAGTATATTAAAAGAAGAAAAAATGAAAATAATTAAAAACAGTAAAATTAATAATATTAAGAAATTTAAAAATAAAACAAATAAAACACAAAATAAAATAATAAGTGTTGTCGGAATACCAGGAGTTGGAAAAAGTATTTTTATTTCTCTTTTTTCAAAAAACATTAAACATAAAAAAATATTGATAATTGATTTTGATATTTATAATAAAAGCTTAGATTTAATTTTTGGTTACAATACAAAAGTACAACAGGAGAAAGCAATAATAAAAATAAATAATAATATTGATCTGCTTTCAAAAATAGAAATATTTTTTAAGGAGAGTTATATAGAAAAAAATAAAATAAAAAATATTTTAGATAGTTTTTCTAAAAAATATGATTTAATTATTATGGATAATACTTCAGAATATTCTTGTGAGCATACAAAAGAGATATTAAAAAATTCCGATTCAATAATTTTTTTATCAGATGCAAATTTAATAGAATTAAATAAAACAAAAAAATTATTAGAAAAATATATTAATAAATGGAAAATAGAAAAAGAAAGAATAAATGTGGTTTTTAATAAAATAAATATTAATTCTATTAATAATAAAATATTAAATAATTTATTTTCTGATTTTAATATTTTAGGAAAAATTAATTTTAGCAATAAATACAATTTAATAATAAACAACAATTTAAAAATATTAAATAAAAAAATAAATAAAGAATATATAAATATAATTAAAAAAATGAAAATAAATTAAAAAGGAGAAGATGATATGGAGAAAAATGAATTGCAAATAAATAATAATATTAGCTTAGAAAAAAATAATACGCAAACAGTAAATTTTGAAGAACAAAAATCTTTTTTAGAGACAAATTTAGGACAAGTGATAAATGCAGGAGTAGATTTAGGAATAAGGGCACTTTTACCTGGTTTTTTAGAGGAAAATGTAATTGAAATAAAAGATAGTATAATAACAGATGGATTTAAAGCTGGTATAAAAACAGCAATAGACAATACTATTGATATGGGAAAAAGTTTTTTAGGAATTTTTACAGGTAAATTTGATAATATGTCTCAAATAAAAGAAGCTATAAAAAAAGGAGGATTAATTGATTCGATTTCTGATGTACTAGATTGGGGAATAAAAAAAGCAAAAGAAAATAAATTAATAAAAAGTAGCACAGCGAGTTTAATAAAAAAAGGAAAAAATTCTATATTAAATAATATTAGTGATAATATAGAAAACAACTTAACTTCACAAGTAGAATCAATAGAGAAAATAGATAAATATACTCAAAATTGGAGCAAGTATTATGAAAAAAAAGACTTTACAAATATGGAAAGACAATTTAATAAAATACAAAAAGAATTAGAAAAGGTAGTTCCACTAGAAAGTGTTATAACTAAGGCAAGACAGTTAGAAAACATACATAATTTAATAAAAAATAATGGAAAAAACTTCAATCTTACACAAGAAGAATTAGAACTTGCAAATAAATTGGTATAAAATAAATATAAATTCATAATTAATAAAAAGTTGTTCTCAACAATTAGTATTACCAAAAAAGAAATATGGAAATATGAATATTAAAAAAGTTTCTTATGCAGCTTTTTTGTTCGTAAGCCTACATTTCCGTAAGTTTTTTTTGATTTTTTTCTTGCATATTCAAAATTGTTAATATATAATATGAAAAGATGAAATAATGTATGAAAAGAGGTTTGAATAATGGATAAGGCAGAAGAAAATATTATACAAAGAGATATTGAAAACGAGATGAGAACAGCATACATAGACTATGCTATGAGTGTTATTGTGGCACGTGCTCTTCCAGACGTTAGAGATGGATTAAAACCAGTACATAGAAGAATTTTATATACAATGCATGAAGATGGATTTACTCCAGACAAGCCATATAGAAAATGTGCAACAACAGTTGGAGACGTTTTAGGTAGATATCATCCACATGGAGATTCATCTGTATATGATGCATTAGTTAGAATGGCACAAGACTTTTCATTAAGATATATGATGGTAGATGGACACGGTAACTTTGGTTCTGTTGATGGCGATCCACCAGCTGCATATCGTTACACAGAAGCAAGAATGTCTAAAATAGCTGTAAATATGCTTACAGATATAGAAAAAAACACAGTTGATTTTATGCCGAACTTTGATGATAGATTACAAGAACCAACAGTTTTACCAGCAAAAATACCAGCATTACTTGTAAATGGTTCATCTGGTATAGCAGTAGGTATGGCAACAAATATTCCACCTCATAACTTAACAGAAGTTATAAATGGAATTATAAAAATAATAGATGAAGATGAAGTAACAGACGAAGATCTAATGTCTGTAATAAAAGGACCAGATTTTCCAACAGGAGCAACAATATTAGGAAGAGAAGGTATTAAACAAGCATATACAACAGGTAGGGGAAAAATTACTTTAAGAGCAGAAGCAGAAATAGAAGAAATGAGTGGAAACAAACAAAGAATAATAGTTTCTTCGCTTCCATACCAAGTAAATAAAGCAAAACTAATAGAACATATTGCAGATTTAGTAAAAGAAAAAAGATTAGAGGGAATTTCTGCAATAAGAGATGAATCAGATAGACAAGATAAAGTAAGAATAGTAGTAGAATTAAAAAGAGATGCAAATCCACAAGTTGTTTTAAATCAATTATATAAAAACACACAAATGCAAGATACTTTTGGAATAATAATGCTTGCACTTGTAAATGGAGAACCAAAAATATTAACGTTAAGACAATGTTTAGACTATTATATTGAACATAGAAAAAATGTAGTATTAAGAAGAACAAAATTTGATTTAGATAAAGCAGAAGCAAGAGCACATATTTTAGAGGGATTAAAAATAGCATTAGACAACATTGATGAAGTAATTGCAATTATTAGAGCAGCATATGATGATGCAAAAGAAAGATTAATGGAAAGATTTGGACTTTCTGAAATACAAGCTCAAGCAATATTAGACATGAGATTAAAAACACTATCTGGTTTGCAAAGAGAAAAAATAGAAGACGAATATAACGAATTAATGAAACTAATTGCATACTTAAAAGAAGTATTAAGTAACGAAACATTAGTATATGGAATAATAAAAGATGAATTAATAGAAATAAGAGATAAATTCGGAGACGAAAGACTAACAAAAATAGTTGCAGCAGAAGGAGATATAGATGTCGAGGATTTAATTAAAGAAGAACAATCTGTAATTGCATTAACTCACTTTGGATATATAAAAAGAATGCCGATAGATACATATAAGAGCCAAAAAAGGGGAGGAAAAGGAATTACAGGAATTGCAACAAGAGAAGAGGACTTTGTAAAACAAATATTTACAGCCTCAACACACGACACAATATTATTCTTTAGTAATAAAGGAAAACTATATAAATTAAGAGGATATGAAATTCCAGAAGCAGGCAGAACAGCAAGGGGAACAGCTATTGTAAATTTATTAAGCTTAGATGCAGGCGAAAAAGTATCTGCAATAATTCCAATTCAAAACTTTGCAGAAGGTAAATATTTATTATTTGCTACAAAAAATGGAATAATAAAGAAAACAAGTTTAACAGAATATAATTCAGCAAGAAAAACAGGACTTCTTTCTATAACATTAAAAGAAGATGACGAATTAATAGATGTAAGATTAACAGATGGAGAAGATAATGTTGTTTTAGTTACAAAAGGTGGTATGTCAATTACATTTGATGAAAAAGATGTTAGACCAATGGGAAGAGTATCACAAGGTGTAATAGGAATAAGATTAGGCAAAGATGATGAAGTAATAGGAATGGAATCAATAATAGCAGGAGCAAATGCAACATTACTTGCAATAACAGAAAATGGATTTGGAAAAAGAACAGAACTAGACGAATATAGAGTACAAACAAGAGGAGGAAAAGGTGTAATAACATATAAAGTAACACCAAAAACAGGAAATATTGTAGGTATTAGAATTGTTGAAGAAGCTGATGATGTAATGTTAATTACAGATACAGGAACAATTATAAGATTAAATGTTGCAGGAATTAGTGTTCTAGGTAGATCAACACAAGGTGTAACATTAATGAGAACAAATGAGGGAAGAGTAGTTAGTATTGAAAAAATAACTGAAAAAGAGGAAGAAAATGGATAGTAGAGTACAACTATTATTAGAAGATGAGTTTTTGGATAGAGTAATTACACCTATAGAAAGATATATGACAGAAAAAATGACAGAAGAAAAAATAACCATTGCAAAAACTAATACATATCCAATAATAAAAAAAGCAATTGATGAGTTCTGCACAGAAAACAATTTGGAAAGAGAAGATGTAATAAAATATATTAAAGACTATATAGAAAAGCGATTAAAAGATGAAAATAATAAATTTAAATGTAAATATCGCTTAGTTAGAGAAATGATAGATACTATTCCAGATGAGCAAAAAACAGCAGGAAATTCTACGGAAAGTATTGATTTAGAGCAAGAGGTGTGATACTATTATATGCATAAAATGTAAAAAACAAAGAAAAGGACAACACAAATAAAGTAAAACTAACAGAGAGCTAGATGTATGCTGAAATTCTAGTAAGATAATAATTTATTTGTTATCACCTTGGAGTTGCTTAAATGAAAAAAGTAATTTAAGCCGTAAATCTGCGTTAAAGATAAATAAGATATATAAGTTTATATTTAGAATTTATATAAATTAGGTGGTACCATGAGAAAAATCTCGTCCTATGTAGGACGAGATTTTTTGTAGACTAAAATACCATCACAAGAAAGGAGAATTTAATATGTGTGACAAATGTGAAGAAAAAAAAGATTATGGAAAAACACTAAATTTACCAAAAACAGATTTTCCTATGAGGGCAAATCTTCCAGAAAGAGAGCCTGAAATAGAAAAAGAAGTCTTTGAAGATGATTTGTATGAAAAAATGTTAAAGAAAAACGAGGGACACGAGAGTTTTGTACTACATGATGGGCCTCCATATGCAAATGGAGAAATTCATATAGGGCATGCTTTAAATAAAATATTAAAAGATACAATAGTAAGATATAAAAACTTAAAAGGATATTATACTCCTTATGTTCCAGGATTTGATACACATGGAATGCCAACAGAAAAAAGGGCAATAGAAAAATTAGGATTGGATAGAGACAAAATACCAGTATCACAATTTAGAGATACTTGTTTAGAATTTACAAGGAATTATAAAGACAAGCAGATAGAAGGATTTAAAAGAGTCGGAGTATTAGGGGACTGGAAAGATCCATATATAACATATGACCCTAAATGCGAAGCAAGACAATTAGGCGTATTTTATGATATGTATGCAAAAGGATATTTATATAAAGGACTAAAACCAGTTTACTGGTGTACTGATTGTGAAACAGCATTAGCAGAAGCAGAAATAGAATATAAAGATGTAGACACAACATCAATATTTGTTAAATTTCCAGTAGAAGATAGCAAAGGGCTATTTGATAAGGAAAATACATATTTTGTTATATGGACAACAACACCATGGACACTTCCAGGAAATGTTGGTATAACAATAGGTGGTGAGTTTGAATATTCAATTGTAAAAACAAATCAAGGAAAATTAATCATAGCAACAGCTTTAGTAGATAATGTAATGAAAGAAGCTGGAATTGAAGAATATGAAACAATAAAAACTTTAAGTGGAGAAGAATTAGAAGGTGTTCTTTGTAAGCATCCATTTTTAGACAGAACTTCTAGGGTAGTTCTAGGAAGTGATGACACAATAGTTGTAGAACTTGGGACAGGTACTGGTGCAGTACATACAGCTCCTGGATATGGTAAAGAAGACTATTTGTGTGGATTAAAAAATGGGCTAGAAATAGTAGTAACTGTTGACGGAAAAGGTTATCAAACAGAAGGTGCAGGAATATTTGCAGGACTTAAGTATGATGAATCTAATGATAAAATAATAGAATGGTTAGAAGAAAATAAATTTTTACTAAAAAAACAAAAAATAAATCACTCATATCCACATTGCTGGAGATGTAAAAATCCAATAATATTTAGAGCAACAGAGCAATGGTTCTGCTCAGTTGATAAATTCAAAGATGAAGCCATAAAAGCAGCAGAAACAGTAAAATGGATTCCAAGTTGGGGAGCAGATAGGATTTCTAACATGATAAAAGAAAGAGCAGACTGGTGTATATCTAGACAACGTACATGGGGAGTTCCACTTCCAATATATTATTGTAAAGAGTGTGGAAAAGAATATATAACTAAAGAATCAATAGAAAAATTAAAAACAATATTTAAAGAAAAAGGATCGAATGCTTGGTGGGACTTAACAGCAGAAGAATTAATGCCAGAAGGATCAAAATGTAAAGAATGTGGATCCACAGAATTTGTAAAAGAAAAAGATATAATGGATGTATGGTTTGATTCAGGTTCAACACATCAAAGTGTTTTAGTAGAAAGAGGCTTACCATATCCAGCAGATTTATATTTAGAAGGTGCAGATCAATATAGAGGATGGTTCCAATCATCACTATTAACATCTGTTGCAATAAATGGAATAGCACCATATAAACAAGTTTTAACACATGGATGGACAGTTGACGGACAAGGAAAGAAAATGTCTAAGAGTTTAGGAAATGGAATAAGCCCACAAGATGTAATAAAAGAATATGGAGCAGATATATTAAGACTATGGGTACTTTCTTCTGATTATCAATCAGATGTAAGTTTATCTAAAGATATATTAAAACAAATAACAGAAGTTTATAGAAAAATGAGAAATACAGCAAGATATATTTTAGGAAACACATCAGACTTTGATCCAGATAAAGATATGGTTTCATATAATGAATTACAAGAAATTGATAAATATGCCTTACTAAAATTAAATGATTTAGTAAGAAAATGCACAGAAAGCTATGAAAATTATGATTTCCACGAAGCATATCAAGCAATAAATGTATTTTGTGTAACAGATATGAGTAGTTTCTACTTAGATATAATAAAAGACAGATTATATACTGCAAAGGCAAATTCTAAAGAAAGAAGAGCAGCTCAAACAACAATGTATATAATTCTAGATTCTTTAGTAAGAATGCTTGCTCCACTTACAAGTTTCACAGCAGAAGAAATATGGAAGTATATGAATAAATCAAAAAATGAAAAAGTAGAAAGTGTAATGCTTACAACATATCCAGAAGTGAACTCTCAATATGAAAATGAAGAACTTAAAGCAAAATGGGAAAAAATAGTTAAAATAAAAGAAATAGTTTCTAAAAAACTAGAAGAAGCAAGAGCAGAAAAAATAATAGGACATTCATTAAATGCAAAAGTTACATTATTTGCAGAAGGAGATTTATATAAATTTATAAAAGAAAATAAAGAATTATTGCAAACAGTGTTTATAATATCTAATTTAGAAGTAGAAGAAAATCAAAGATCAAATGAAGAAAAATTAGGTGTTAAAATAGAACAAGCAGAAGGCGAAAAATGTGAAAGATGTTGGATGTATTCAACAACAGTAGGAGAAGATAAAGAAAATCCAACAATTTGCCATAGATGTAGCGAAGCTCTTAAATAAAATTAGATAAAAATAAGTTGGAATTAAATTCCAACTTATTTTTTTAATCTTATATCATCACCATAAAACCTATATATATCATAATAACCTACAAACCTAGAGGCCAAACGTTCATCATAAGTTTTAAACAGACCTCTTAAATCCAGATTAGTAGAAATTATAGTTTTTGTTTTACCAGTTAAAAGCCTAGTATTAATTATCTTGTATAGTTCAGTAAATTTCATGCTATTTAGGTTTTCTGTACCAAGGTCATCAATTACCAATAGATCAACAGATAATAAATTTTTAGAAATTCCTGTTTGATTTTCCGGTTTTGCAAACAAATCAGCAATTAAACTATCTAGCATTACTGGCGCCGTTTGGTACATTACGGTTTTACCTTTTTCAAGTAAATCATTTACAATACAATTAGAAAGAAATGTTTTACCAAGACCAGTACCACCAGAAAATATTAAGTTTTTAGTACTTTCATTATCAAAATTATTAATAAAATCTAGTGCGGCATTTTTAATATCTATTATATTTTCTCTTGGAGATATTTTCGAATTATATTTCTTTTCATCTACCTCATTAGAAAATAAATTAATATTAAAATTATCAAAAGTCTGATTTTTTATATAAGTCATATTTTTTTCATTATATTCTATATTATAAAGTTTTTGCTTTAAACAGTTACACATTTTAGTCTGGCCATTTTCAAATACATAACCAGTATCTTTACATATTTTACAATCATAAATAGGAAGCAAATAATCTTCTGAAAGGCCGGCTTTTTTTAAAATATTTATTTTTTTATTTTTTAAAAATTGAACTTCTTTTTTTAAGTCTTTCAAATATTTTTCAGAATTATTTTGTAAAATACATTTGGCAGTATTTATTGAAAATTCACTTAATTTGTTATCAATTTCCTTTAATTCTGGATTGGATGTATATAATTCTTGTTTTCTTTTCTCTAATTTATATGTATTTGATAATCTCTTTTTTTCATATTCTTTTAATACATCATTTAATATAGAATTGTTCATTTAAATTCTCCTTGTTAATTTATATAAACCAAATTCATTAATTAGTTTTTTTATTTGCATATAAATTATCCAAACTATCATAATTTCTTTGTTCATAATTATTATAATTTGTTTTCTTTTCTAATTCCTTTATATTTTTTTGTTTTTGTTTCATCTGAGCCAAAAATTCATTTACCTGATCAGCTGTTTTTAGATTCCTATCATGCCAATCCGAAATTAATTTATCTAGATAATCGAAACTAGGATTTGCTTTAGAAGTAGTCTTTTTTAAGGCAATGTTAATTACAGATAAATCATAATTAAAATCTATTACCCATTTTTCTATAAAGGCTTCTTCGAATTGAGTAAGAGGAGCATATCTTCCTAATTTTTTACTTATTTCTTTTTTTATTTTATTTAGTTTTTCGAATTTTTGAGAATAAACTTCATAATCTTCATAAGTTTTAATATTGTTTTTACTCCAAGCATCAGCAACTGCTATAACATAGTTTTTATGAAGAGCTGATTTACTAAAACAATACTGGAATAATTGAATCATAACTTGTTCATCAAATCCATACTTTTTAAACCATAAATCTATATCACTATACCAAGCAGGAGACATTATTCCTTGAAAATACATATTATTAATACACTCAATTGCTTGAGCTCTGTACTTATTATCACTGTTTTTCTTAACATCTTCTGCAGATAAAGTAAGATTTGGCGAATACAATTTATGAAGTTCCACTTCTTGCAAATTATTTAATATATAACCATCTACCTTTTTTGTTAAAACTCCTTGAGCTTCCCAATAAACAAGAGATTCTTTAATTTTTTGTAAAGGAATATCAAGTTTTTTAGATAAATCATTTAGATTAATATCCTTATCATATTTACTTAAAAAAAGTAAACACAAATAAACCTTAATAAAGTCACCATTTGCTTGTGACATATATTCGGTAAAAAATACATCTGGAATTTCTGTTGAAGAAAAAAGCATTGAGTTGGAATTTTTTTCAAGTTTCATAATATTACTCCCTTAATTTAGTATAAAGATTATATCATTTTAAGGAATGTAATACAAGAAGAAAAAAATACAATTTGTTGAATTAACTGTTAGATTTATTGTAAAAATATAATTTTTTATTACAGATAAATTTTAATAAGTAAAAAAGCACATAAACAATATTTTCATGGTTAAATCCTATAACACTAAAAAGTAACAGAGGAAAACAAAAGATTATAAAACCAGAAATGATAATATTAGTGTTAGAAAATAATAAGTTTAAAAAACAATAAATAAAAGCGTCCCAAATGATATTTAAAAACAGAGTAGAAATATCAATAACACCAAAAATTTTATTTTTAAAAATAAAATTTTGAGGAAAAATAAATTTCAAAATTAGCCTCCTTTAATAAAAGAATTAATATTACTAATTCCCAGAGATATATCTGTTGAAAGCCCACCCATAAAATCCCTAACAAAAGTATTAGCTTTAATAAGTGCATATACAGAACCAATATAAATTAGTTTTGACGATACATCAGACGAATTTATATTAATAGAAAAAGAAATTAGCAAAATTATAGAAACAAATACTTGAAGCAAAAGCAAAGACATAAGAATTTTAAACCAAGATTTAAAGACCCATGAAGTATTTGGAGTAATTAAACATAAAAATGCAAAAGGAGTAAGCAAAATAAAAACCTTTACCATAATAAATCGTAAGGAATAAGATAGAGCTAGGTTAAAAAAACTTAATGATATAAACCCCTTAATTAATCCGTCAATAGAAAACATAGTAAAACCAGAAAATGAATTAATATATATGTTTGAATTTAGTTCTTGTATAAACGTAGAAAGGCAAATACTTTTACCAAAAATATTTTCACCAACTTCCCTTATTGCAAGAGAAATATTAGAAGAAATTAATATAATTTGTTGAATTAAAAAATATGAAAAATTAACAGCGATTATACAAAAAAACAGTTTGAAAACAAATTGAGATGGTTTCTGCACCTGAGAAAAAGTAAGATGAGATAGCAAAAAAGAAAAAGCATAATAAAGTGAAATTCCAACAATTAAAGAATTACATATTAATATTAAACCAGAAGTGGAATTTGTACCGAAAAAATTTTTCTAAGAAATTATCATTAAAAATATCTGAATTAATAAAAAGTAAATCATCCAAAACAGAATATAAGCTATTATCAACGGAAGAAAATAAGTTGTAAAATAAATTATTAATTGTTTCTGTTATAACTTGAACAATATTTAAACCGTGAAGATTCCAAAATATCACCTCTCAAATTATGCAACTAAAACTTGAATAGTAGAAAGAATTAAATCAATTGCTAAAATAAAGGCATAAGAAAATAAGCTTCCACGAATCACTTTTTTCCCAAGTCTAATTCTCTCTTCATCTCCAAAACTAAATTTTTTCATAAAAACGCCAGTACCAACAGCTACTGCCGCAGCAGGAGTGGAGGCCTTTAAAATCCAACTTTCAATAGTTTCAAAACCTTTAACAATTTTTGTAACTAACTTAGGATATGCTGCAAAAGCATCTGTTGGTAAAAATATTAAAGTTAAGAAAATTACAAAAATAAAATAAAAAATAAATAAAAATTTTTTTTTCATAAGATCACCTTTCTATATAATTTTATTACTTGAAGAAATTTTTTTATCTGTAATATCTAAAAAAGAGGGAAATAAATCTACTTTGCATGGAGGAAGTATTTGAGTGCCATCTGATAAAAAAGCAAGACAAGAAAATGTTTTTAATTTTTGAGTAAAAAAATTTGTATCATATACAAAATCTGTATGAATTTGAGTAGAAATACTTTCAGAAATATTTGATTTTTTAGATTCAAGAGAATTAATAAAATAATTGTAATTAGTTTCTCCAGCATTTTCTGAAATGTTTCTAGAATATTTGATTTTATCTTCCCTACCAATTTGCTTTTGGGCTGATTCTATTGTGAAAATATCATCTGTCCTAAGCCATATTTTATTTACAAGATTTTGAAGAATTACTTTTACAGAGGACTCATCCTTTAAAGTGTTTAGAAGAGAAGTATAACTTTGAGTAGCAACTATATTTATACATTTTGCTTCCCTGCTTTGAGCAAAAAAATCACTATCAGATAAAGTTACATATTCATGATATTCATCACACATAAAAACGGTAGGGGAAATGCTTTTTTTATTAGATAATTGAATAAGAACTTCTGATTGAAAATCTAGTTTTAAGTAAGCGGCAATAATTTTGGAAAGATTTTTGTATTTCGCAATGTTCATATTTAAAACAACAATTTTATTTTCTTTGATTAATGATTCAAAACCACAAAAATTGATTTCGTCTTCTTTTGGACAAAAGGTGTTCAAAACATCATAATCAGAAATAAAAGTGTTAGTAATTCTTGTGATTTCGGATTTAATAATAGAAAGTGTCCTTGAATCTAGACGTCTAAACTCGTTTTCAAAAAAGTTAAGAGAAGAATATAAATCATAAATTTTTTCACGAGAAAGAGTGCCAGACTGAAAAGCTTTTCGCAGAAATTCAATTTTTGTTTGAAAATAATCGTCATAATTTATTAAATTATGAAGTTCCACAAAGGTAACGTATCCATTATTATATAACCTACATAATTTTATCGCTTCTGTAATAACCTCTTCTGATTTATCAAGCCAGTATGAGTCTGAATTGTTTGAGGAAAATAATTCTAAAATAGTTTTAAGTCTGTTTGCGAGGACAGAAGGTTTAAGATTTGGTTTATTTAATGGGTTATATTTGATATTAGAACCAAGTTCTATTATGATTAGAGAATCTAATCTATCATATTCTTTTGCGTATTTTTTTACTGCCTTATAAAAATTTCCTTTTACATCTAAAATTAACATACCAAGTTTAGGAGAGTCTTGACTAATAAGCTGTTTTAGAAATGGTTCCATTACAGAACTTGTTTTGCCGAGAACCAATAGTCCCTGTTATTAGAATATTTTGATAAAGTGATTTTTCTGTAATATATATTTTTTCTTCTGTACAAGAGTTTTTCCCAAGTAGTAAATTTATTTTAGAAGAAAAAAGAGGGCGGTTTAATTTTACCTTTTTATAAACTGGAATTTTAAGATTTAAAGCAATAATGTTAAAAAAAGAATTTAATAAAACATAAGTTGATATAAAAAATGTTATACAATATGTTAATTTAATATTCTGCCAAGCTTTTGGATATTTATTTACTATGTCAAAGGGGTTAATCGCATATGGAAAAATTAGAGTAGAACAATTAAAAATAGGAAAAAATAAATATTTCATAAAAAAATAGAGTAAAAAACAAGAAAATAAGCAAAAAAGCTTAATATATTTTTTCTTCAAAATGACCTCCAAAAATTTAAATATTTTTTAATTTTAATTTGGAACCTTGCGAATTACGGAAGAGTTTAAGATTTATTAAAGAGTAAATAGAATAAAAAGTAATAAAAATATTAATAATATATGATATAAAGAAAATGTGAATTAAACTACTAAATTAAACCACCACCTTTTACATTTTTTACCATAATAATATATAATTTGAAATTTGTCTATACTTTTTTAAAAAAATGTGATAAAATTTTTCTATAAGGACTATAAAATATAAAAAATATGTCCGGATGAATCAAATGGGGCAAAACATTTCGAGTTTTTGAAGGAGGAAAGATTATGATAGAAAAAACAACTAAAATAGGAGAATTATTAGAAATAGCACCAGAAAAAGCAAATATATTATTAGATGCGGGAATGCACTGTTTAGGATGCCCAGCGTCACAAGCAGAGACGTTAGAAGAAGCATGTATGGTACATGGAATTGATGTTGAAGAGCTATTAGAAAAGCTAAATTCATAAAAAAATCAAAAAAAATTTAAAAAAACGTTGACATTTGTGAAAAAATATTGTAATATAGTTAAGCAACTGTTGGAAAACGGTTGCTTAAAAAATTATTTTTTGGTGGTTATGGGCTATTAGCTCAGGTGGTAGAGCACTTGACTTTTAATCAAGTTGTCCCGCGTTCGAGTCGCGGATAGCTCACCAAAAGCAAATACTAATTTTAGAATTAGTATTTGTTTATTTAAGGCCCCGTGGTCAAGCGGTTAAGACATCGCCCTTTCACGGCGGAGACATGGGTTCGATTCCCGTCGGGGTCACCAATTAAATATGCCGCTGTAGCTCAGTTGGTAGAGCAACTGACTTGTAATCAGTAGGTCGTCAGTTCAAGTCTGACTAGCGGCTCCAGTTTAATTAAAGCAGAACGTTATTTTAATGGTCTGCTTTAATTTTTTATTTAAGGAGGAAAAATATGAAAACAGTAATAGTAACAGGCGGATCGAGAGGAATAGGAAAATGCATTGCAGAAAATTTGGCAAAAGAAGGATATAATGTAGTTTTAAATTATAATAAATCAGTAAAAGAAGCAAAAAAAACAAAAGAAGAATTAGAAAAACAAGGAATAAAAATTGAAATATATAAAGCAGATGTTTCTAGAAGAGAAGAAGTAACAAAATTAATTAAATTTACTTTAGGTAAATTTGGAAATATAGATGTTTTAATAAATAATGCAGGAATAGCAAAGCTTCAAATGTTTAATGACATTACAGATGATGATTGGAATGAAATGTTGGGAACAAATCTAAATTCGGCATTTTTTGCAATACAAGAAGTATTACCAAATATGATACATAATAAAAGCGGTTGTATTATAAATATTTCTTCTATATGGGGAATGATAGGAGCTTCTTGTGAAGTTGCATATTCAGTATCTAAGGCAGGAATTAATGGGATGACAAAGGCTTTGGCTAAAGAGCTAGGACCATCAAATATTAGAGTTAACGCGATTGCGCCAGGAGTAATAGATACAGATATGAATAGTAATATAGATGAAGCAATAAAAGAAGAAATAAAGAACGAAACACCTCTAAATAAAATAGGAAAACCTATAGACATCTATAGATGTGTTAAATGGTTGATTGAAGATGAATTTACAACAGGTCAAATAATTTCACCTAATGGAGGATATGTAATATAAAAAAGTGCTCTACATTAAGTAGAGCATTTTTTTAATCTTCATTATTTACTTTTCTTCTATAATTTCCAGATATCAATTTTGGAACATATGTAATTATTTTATATATTGCAAGCCTTATTTTTTTACTCCATAAATAAGTTTTTCTTAATCTGTTAGGTCTGTCTAAAGAAGAGTCTATGTCTTGAACTATCAAATCTGTACTTTGAGGTTCAAGTTTAAAAATATAATTTTCGTAATTATTGTTATCCCATTCGTTTTTTTCGTTTCTGAAACAGAAATTGAAAGTATCGCTTTCTATAAGTTCGATTTCAGCTTGAAATCCTAATTCTGTTTTTTCCATTTTGATTTCAGATAAATTATCCCAATAAGTTCCAAAACCATAATGAATAAATACTTCTTCAGAACCATCTTCAAAAAAAGTACCAGTGTAAGAAATTTTTACTTTTGAATTTTGAAGTAATTTATCAGTATTAAAAAATATATTTTTTGTTAACTCCATTTTATATCTCTCCTAATTTGTCTTTTGCTAATGATATTATATTGTTAAAAAATATAATATGCAAGTATTTTTTACAAAAAATTTCAAAAAATACAATTTATTTATTGCATAGAAAAAATCAAAGTTTTACATATACAACAAAGTTATGCTCCTTTATCTTGGTTCGAGCAAAGTTAGTGATATTTATTTTACACGTATATATGGTTAAATGCCTTTCTTATTAAGCACTTTTCCAATAATTAAAAAAGTATCTGAGTCTGTAATTTTTATATCATCAACTTCCTTGTTATCTGCTTTTAAAACGATATTTCCTTTTTTAGAATAAAATCTACGAATTAATATTTTGTTGTTAAGACAAAAAACTCCTATATCTTTATTATTTAAAATTGGATTTAATTCGATAAATAAGTAAGTGCCTTTTGCAAAAGATGGTTCCATACAATTATCATTAAGTTTTAATGCGAAAGATGCACTAGGAACACTAGAAGGACAATCAATAAAGTTTGTTATTTTATCGATAGCAGGAACTTTATCATAAGAAATATGTTTTATAAAATTGTAAGTCTCTTGATCTTCATTTAATTCTTTATCATATGTATACATTAGCTGTTGATAAGGAATATCTAATGCTTTACAAATGTTTTTCAATGCTTTGTGACTAGGGTTTCTTTCACCTTTTTCTATATGTGTTAAATGGCCTATATTAATACCAGTTATTCTTGCAAGTTCTGTTTTTGTTATTCCTTTTTCTTTTCTGACTTTTGCTATCATATCTCCGATCATAATAAAATCTCCTTTTTTCTTAAATTATGACAATATTATACAGAATAAAAATAAGTTTGTCTACCAGTAAATTTAAAAAATGTAAAAAATTAACAAAAAAACTATTGACTTGTCAATTTGGTACATGATAATATATTGTTAATTAGACAAAGAGGTGATCCTATGGGATATAATAAAATAAGTAAAATAAGAAAAGAAAAGGGAATGACTCTAACAAAACTTGCTGACTTATCTGGCGTTTCAGTGGGATATTTATGTCACTTAGAAAAGGGTTCAAGAAAAAATCCATCATTAGAAAAGATGGAAAAAATAGCAACTGCATTAGGAAAGACAATTACAGAAATATTTTCTAAATAGAATGGTAATATAATTATAGAAAACGAGTAAAATTTAATGTGGAAAATTATAGATAATTGTAAAAGAATATTGTAAAAAACTACCTTTTATGATAATATAATCTAAAATTATACTTTTTTCTATAAGGAGAGGTTAAATGGAATCTAACGAAAAAAAAGAGATAAAAGAAGAAGTGGAAATAAAAGAAAAAAATGAAGCTGTAACAAAAAAAGTTGAGAGCAAACAAGAAACAAAAAAAGATGAAAAAGTTAAACCAGAAATCGAAAATAAGGAAGAGGTAAAGCCAAAAGATTCAGAAGAAAATAACCAAGAAGTAAAAGAACCTTTAAAAGAAAATGCAGAACAACAATATACAGTAGAAAGCAGTAAGAAAAAAATAATAACAATACTAATATGTGCAATAATCTTAGTGGTAGCAATATTTGCTAGTACAGGGTTTGCACTATTTAATATTAATAACACGAAAATAATATCAAATATATCTATAGAAGGAATAGAAGTAGGCGGATTAACAAAAAAAGAAGCAGAGCAAAAAATATTAGAAAAGATAGAAAAAAATGTGGAACAAAATATAATAGTAAAAACAAATGATTTTGAATATCAATTTCAATTATCACAAATAGAAGCAAAATATGATACAAATAAAGCTATAGAAGATGCATATAGCATAGGAAGAGATGGAAATATATTCAAGAACAATTTGGAAATATTTAAACGCAAAATAAAAAATAAGAATATAGAAGTAGGAATAGATTATAATCAGGAATTACTAGATAATATAATAAATGAAATTGCAGTAAAAATTCCAGGCGCAGTAGAAAAGCCTAGCTATTGCATTGAAGATAAAAAATTAACAATTACAAAAGGAAAAGCTGGAAATACAATAAATAAAGAAAAATTTAAAGAAGAAGTAATAAAAAGACTGGAATTAGAAAAACAAAATGAACCAATAGAACTAGAAATAATTAATGTAGAACCAGAAGCAATAGATATAGATAAAATATATAGTGAAGTTCACAAAGAAGCCAAAAATGCATACTATACAAAAGATCCATTCCAAGTTTATCCACATGTAGATGGAGTAGATTTTGATTTAGAAGCAGCAAGAGAAATGTTAAAAGAAGATAAAGAAGAATATGTAATAGATTTAAAAATAACTACACCAGAAATAACAACAAATAAAATAGGAAGTGAAGCTTTCCCAGATTTACTTTCTACTTTTAGTACAAAATATGATGCAAGCAATACTCCAAGAACAACAAACTTAAAATTAGCAATGAACAAATTAAATGGAGTTGTGGTTAGTCCAGGAGAAACTTTTTCATACAATAAAACATTAGGAAAAAGGACAGCAGAAGCAGGATATAGAGAAGCTGGTGGATTTGCAGGAGGAAGAGTTGTTCAGACATTAGCAGGAGGTATATGTCAAATATCTTCAACATTATATGATGCAGTTGTTTATGCAAATCTAGAAATAGTAGAAAGACACAACCACATGTTTTTAGCAGGATATGTTGGAGCAGGAAAAGATGCAACAGTTGTTTATGGAGCATATGATTTTAAATTTAAAAACACAAGAAAATATCCAATAATGTTAAAAACTTCAATAGGAAGTGGAGTAGCAAGGATAGATGTGTTTGGAATAAAAGAAGATGTGGAATATGAAGTAGAAATATCAAGCAAAATCCTAAGCTACACACCGTTTAAAGTAGTGCGTGAAAATGATAGTTCACTTACCCCAGGGAAAGAAAGGGTTGCACAAAATGGAATGAATGGATGTAAAAGTATAACATATAAAATATTAAAATTAAATGGAAAAGAAGTGTCTAGAACAGTTTTGTCATCTGATACTTATGATCCAATGAACAAAATAATAAAAGTGGGACCGAGCAAAACTACAGAAGTATCAACACAACCAGTGAAAGAACCAGAGCCAACACCAACAACACCAACAACACCAACAACGCCAACAACGCCAACAACGCCAACAACGCCAACAACGCCAACAACACCGGAAACACCATCTACACCATCAACGCCTACTACACCAGAACCAGGAACAGGAGAAAATACAGGTTCTAGTACAGAATCAAATTAAGTATAAAAAATTTTTTAGGTCGCTATAAATAGCTATAAATAGCGACCTTTTGTATTGACAAAGCAAAAAAATGGTATTATAATAAACAAGCTAAATAAAATAAATGCACCATTAGCTTAGTTGGTAAAGCAGCTGACTCTTAATCAGAAGACCCTCGGTTCGAGTCCGAGATGGTGCACCAAAAAAAGAAATCACATTTTGAATTATATGATTTCTTTTTCTATTTTATTTAAATATTCTTCCCAAGCATCTAGGTTGTTCCTCTCCTCAGAAAAATCAAACAACGTTTTTCTTTCGGTTTTATATTTTTCTCTTTGCTTTTTTGTTTTTTCCAAAAAAATTACAGTTCTTTCTTCTAATAATTCAATTCGTTTATCCATAGTAAACACCTTCTTTGAGTATTATTATAACACACACTCCAAACAAAAAAATGTCGAATTTTGTAAAAAACAAAGAAAAAATAAAAAAACTACACAATTATGTATATAATGTGGTATAATACTAAATAGTTGTGCAAAAATGCAAAAAATAGAAGGGGTGATTTTATGCTAAATATATATAAAACAGATTTGGAAACTAATGATTTTAAAAAAATAAAAGAGTTTAAGCCCGGGTCGTGGATTAGCTTAATAAACCCAACAGATGAGGAGATTGCGATGGTTTGTTCTGAACTAGATATAAGTGATGAGTTTATAAGATATCCTCTAGATTACGAAGAGCAAGCCAGAATTGATATAGATGACGATATGACGCTTTTTGTTGTAGATGTTCCAATAATAGAAGATGATAGCGACGGAAAGTCATATTCTACAATGCCCTTAGGTATGATTGTAGTAAGAGATGAGTTTTTTATAACAGTTTCACTAAGGAAAAATAGAATAATAGATTCCTTTGAAAAAGGAAGAGTAAAAGGAATGTGCACATATAAGAAAACTAGATTTTTAATACAAATATTATATTTAAATGCATCATATTACTTAAATGATTTAAAGAAAATAAATAGACAAACAGAAAGAACTGTTCAAGCACTTCAGAAATCTATGAGAAATAAAGAGCTAATACAACTTCTAAACGTAGAAAAAAGCTTGGTATATATAACAACATCATTAAAAGCAAATGAGCTAGTAATGGAAAAAACAGCAAGAGGAAAGATACTAAAATCATATGAAGAAGATGATGATATACTAGAAGATGCAATTATAGAAAATAGACAAGCAATAGAGATGGGAAAAATATATAGTGACATTCTAAGTGGAACAATGGATGCATATGCTTCTGTAATTTCAAACAACCTAAATGTTGTTATGAAATTGTTGGCATCTATTACAATTGTTTTATCATTACCAACATTAATAGCAAGTATTTGGGGAATGAACGTTCCATTGCCATTTTCAAATGATATACATGGATTTGCAATAGTAACAGGAATTTCTATACTAATATCAATAATTGCGTTTATATGGTTAAAGAAAAAAGACATGTTATAGGAGGTAACAAATGTTAAGTACAAATGGTGTAACAGTTAGATTTGGAAAAAGAGTACTATTTGAGGACGTAAATATAAAATTTACAAAAGGCAACTGTTATGGATTAATAGGGGCAAATGGAGCAGGAAAATCTACTTTTTTAAAGGTCCTATCTGGGGAGTTAGAACCAAGCAAAGGCGAAGTTTCAATGGATAAAGGCGAAAGATTGTCAACATTAAAACAAGATCACTTTGCATATGAAGAGTATACACTTATAGATACAGTTATAATGGGAAATAGTGAGCTTTATAAAATTATGAAAGAAAAAGAAGAGATTTATGCAAAGCCAGATTTTTCTGAAGAAGACGGATTAAAAGCTGCAAAACTTGAAGAAAGATTTGCAGAGCTAGATGGATGGAATGCGGAGTCAGACAGTGCTACACTATTAAACAATTTGGGAATACCAGGTTCTGAACACTATAAATTAATGAGAGAAATTGAAGCAAAAGACAAAGTAAAAGTATTACTTGCACAAAGCTTATTTGGTAATCCAGATATTTTATTATTAGACGAACCAACAAACGACTTAGATTTAAAAAGTATAAATTGGTTACAAGACTTTTTAATAGATTTTGAAAATACAGTTATAGTTGTATCACATGATAGATATTTCTTAAATAAAGTATGTACACATATAGCAGATGTAGACTTTGGAAAAATTAAAGTTTACCCAGGAAACTATGATTTCTGGTATGAATCAAGCCAGTTAGCATTAAAGCAAGCAAGAGAACAAAACAAAAAGAAAGAAGAAAAAATAAAAGAATTACAAGACTTTATAGCAAGGTTTAGCGCAAATGCTTCAAAATCAAAGCAAGCAACATCAAGAAAAAAATCTTTGGAAAAAATACAATTAGAAGAAATAAAAGCATCAAATAGAAAATACCCATATATAGATTTTAAACCAGATAGAGAGCCGGGAAAAGAAATATTAACATTAAAAAATGTTTGTAAAAGTATAAATGGAGAAGAAGTATTAAAAAATGTTTCGTTTTCAGTAAAAGCAGATAATAAAATTGCAGTATTATCAGACAATGAACTTGCAACAACCCTTTTGTTTCAAATAATTGCAGGAGAAGTAGAACCAGATTCTGGAGAAGTGATTTGGGGACAAACGATAACAAAAGATTATTTTCCAAAAGACAATTCTTACTTATTTCAAGATGACGAAATATTAGTAGATTGGCTTAGAAAATATTCAAAAGACCCAGACGAAACCTATGTAAGAGGATTTTTAGGAAGAATGTTATTTTCTGGTGATGAAGCATTGAAAAATGTAAAAGTATTATCAGGTGGGGAAAAAGTAAGATGTGTACTTTCTAAATTAATGTTATCTGGAGCAAATTTCTTGATATTTGATGAACCAACAAACCACTTAGACATGGAGAGCATTACAGCATTAAACGAAGGAATGCAAAAATTTAAGGGAGACATGATATTTACATCACATGACCATCAACTAACACAAACAGTTGCAAATAGAATAATAGATTTAAGAAAAGATAAGATAATAGATAGAGAATGCTCATACAATGAATACTTAGGAATAGAATAAATAAAAAAACACAATTTGCAAAACAAATTGTGTTTTTTTATTTATTAGGAAATTTCTCATTTCCTAGTATATAAAATGCTATAATCGCTATTGCCTTTGAGATTTCCTCATTACATTCGGAAACTCAAATCGGCGAGAACAAAGGGCGACTAAAGTCGCTTTGTTCTTTATTCTACTTCTTCTGAATCAACTTCAATAGGAGAATCAGATTTTCCGGCTAAAGCTTCATAGAAACAAATTGTTGAAATTGTAATATAAGGAGTTAGCCATAAAAAGCCAATTCCAAAAGTTAAACAAGCAAGAATTGCCCATCCTATGAAAGAAAGCTGTAGAACAAAATATTTACCTCTATTACCAGTCATTAATTTTTCGCTTTCTTCAACTACTTCTTTAGAAGAAAGATTTGGATTGTCATAAGCAACTTGATAAACTAATACATAAAATAAAGATTTTATTGCAACCCAAACATAAAGAGCTAGTAAAGCAAGAGACCAGATAATAAATAAAAAACTTAGTAAAATAATAGATGAGTTTGAACTAATACAAGGTGGTACAGATGATAGAAATGCAAGAAAAACACAAGTTGCAATAATTAAATAAATTATGGGCAATATCATTTTTTTAATTACTTTCCAAGTTATTCCCCAAGCTCTTCCGAAATTAGAAAATCCATCTGTAAAGAAATCAAAAGCCTCAACATTTTCAGATCTTTTTAATTTCATAAAAGACATCATAATTCCATAAGCTAGAGGAACAGAAATAACGGTTCCGCCAATACTTAATAAAGAAGAAAGTAGAGGGAAGCTCCTTTCTGAACCAGATATCATAAAGTTAATTAAGAATTCTATTACAAAATAACAAAAAGTTATAAGAGCAGCTTTTCCCCATTTATTTGAAAGACTTTCTCTTGCTTTACTTTTTATTTCTGAACTTGTCATTAATATTCACCCCCTTTTTTATTTAAAAATATATACAGTATAAAAAAGTTTATTACTGTATATATTTTGATATTATAAATATTTACTTTGAATTTGAGAAATTTCTGCATATTGTGTATCTAGTATGTCTAAAAAAGCGTCTGCAATAGCAGGATCAAATTGGGTACCTTTGCATCTTTCTATCTCGGATTTTACAACATCTAAAGGTAAAGAATCCCTATAAGTTCTTTTTGAAGTCATAGCATCAAAAGAATCTGCAACTGCTGCAATTCTAGCAAGGTAAGGAATGTCTTCTCCTTTTAATTTCCCTGGGTAACCATTTCCATCATAGCGTTCGTGATGATGTTTTACTATTGGTAATATATCTCTAAAAATAGTTGCATTTGATAATATATGAGCCCCAATAGTAGGATGGTTTTTAATTTCTGAATATTCATCATCTGTAAGTTTAGATTCTTTTAGTAAAATACTGTCAGGAACACCTATTTTTCCAATATCGTGGAATAATCCTCCTAGTTTTAATATTTTCAAATCAGACTCAGAAAGTCCAAGCTTTTTACCAATTAAAACAGAATATTCAGAAACTCTATCTGAATGACCTCTTGTGTAAGGATCTTTTGCTTCCACAGTAAATCTTAAAGTTTCTATACTTTCCATATATGCTTGCTCTAATTTATCATATGTATCTTTTAATTCTTCATTAATTTGCCTAATTAAATTCATTTGAGCTACTGCTTTTATTCCAGACTCTACTAATAAAAGTAGTTGGTCCATTTTATCACTTTTTTCGCAGTATCCCTGAATGTCTAATCTTTTAATTGTATCTAATGGAGGTGCTAAATCTTTATGACCAGTAAGTAATAGTATGTATAAGTCTTTGTTGAATTTCCTTATTTCTTCAACTACTTGGTCACCATGTACAGGAGTCATAATAAAGTCCAAAAGCATTAAATCAAAATGTTCAGTTTTCACTCTTTCAATTGCTTCAATAGGATCTGTAATACCAGTAAAAGTATAACCTTCTTTTTCTAGAAAAACTCCTAGAGTATCTAAGATACCAGACTCATCATCTACAGCAATTATTTTGTATTTAGCATTTTCCCCAGAATGAATGCCTTTTCTCATGGCTTTTCCTCCTTATAAATTTACTATCAACATTATATCTACATAAATAAAAAAAATCAACAAAAAAACTTAAAAAAGTTGCAAGTTAAATATTCACAACAAAGCACAGATATGATATAATAATGCAAGGTTAAAATTAGAGTGTGCAACAGATAAGAATAAAGAGAGAAGTTAATAGTACAAAATTTGCTTGCAAATTTTGTAGGAGGATGTTGAAATGATATTTAAAGATTATTATAAAATCTTAGGGCTAGATAACAACAAGGTAACACAAGAAGAGATAAAAATAGCTTTTAGAGAACAAGCAAAAAAGTACCATCCAGATTTAAACGGAGGGGATACTAGAACAGAAGAAAGATTTAAAGATATAAACGAAGCATATAGAGTACTATCAACAGGTTCTACAAAAAGAAGATATGATAGAATGTGGAATACACATGTTGGCAAAAAGCAAATAAAACAAGACTATGAAGAAAGCACAAGAAGTAAGGATTCAGTTTTTAGTGAATTTTTTAATATGTTTTTTGGAACAAATCAAGAAGAAAAAAAGTCAGAGAGTAAAGTTCACAAAAAATTCCCAATAAAAGGAGAAAATATAGAAACTGAAATAACAGTGGGAATCGAAGATGCCTATTTTGGAACAGAAAAGAAAATATCATTAAGAACAGTAAACCGGAAAAATGAAAACCTTTTCTGTAAAAATCCCATCAGGAATTAGAGATGGAGAAAAAGTAAGATTACTAGGACAGGGAAAACAGGGGCAAAACGGCGGAAAAAATGGAGATATGTTTATAAAAATAAACATACAAAACAATAATAAATTTAGGTTACAAGGATATGATATTGTAACAGATTTATATTTAACACCATGGGAAGCAGCATTAGGAAAAAGAGTTAATATAGATTCAATAGAAGATCCAATTTCAATATATGTACCACCAGGAATACAAAGTGGTGAAAAAGTAAAGATTCCACAAAAAGGATATAAAGATGGAAGAGGCAGTAGAGGAGACCTAATAGCCGAAGTAAAAACAGTAGTTCCAAAAAAACTTACAGAGGAAGAAAAAGAATTATTTGAACAACTAAAAAGTATTTCAAAATTTAATCCAAGAACAGCAAAATAAAACACAAAAGAAAGTAATTGGATAATGAACCTGCAATATGCGCATATATAGTTTTTGAAATATATTATAATAAACAGTGATAATTAAAGCTGTTGACATAACTTAAAAAATAAAGTATAATTATAATTGTAATTATACAAATGACAAAATACATTTTTTTAATATATGTAGAAATGGGGTGCGAATATCGCATGGAAGAAATAATACAAGGAAAACACTTTAGTATAACAGATCCACCAGAAGTAAATACAGTAATATATCAAGTAAATAAAACACCAAAAGAGGAGCTAAAAGAGAATTCTCCTAAATTTACTGTTGAAAGACTAGACTTTACAGAAGAAATAGTTGGAGAAAAAAAGAGAAAAACATTTTATGTTGACGAACCAAAGCCAGAAGGAAATAAGTTAGCAATATTTTCTTTTGGAAAAGAAAGAGTAGTTATAAATAATGGTATATTGGAGGGAGATAAAGTTATAATATCTAAAAAACCAATGCCATTTAAATTTGAAACTTTATATAATGAAAAAGAAACAGAGTATAAAGAAGTTCAATATACACCAAATTTAAAAAGGCCAATTTCCATAATTGACCCAGAAACAACAGAAGAAATTAAACCAGTGTTATACTTCGATGAAGCAACAAATGAAGTAAAAGGTAAATGCAAATTGAAACCAAACAAAACCTATTTTGCATTTGAAATAAGAGATATAACAGATGAAGGATTTAAATTAGTGGGAGGAACACCTACTTTTACAGAATAGAGGAGGAATTATAATGGCTATAAAGACTATTGAATTGACACATAAAGAAGCATTTGAATATGATGCATCCCTAAATAGGAAAGAATGTCTAGAATTTTCTGCGCAACCAGGAGGAAATCCTAATAAAAAGAGTAGACCAGGAGGAAGTCCTAAAAAAGACCCAGAAAAAACAGCAGGAAAAGATAGATAATATTTTTACAAATGAAAAGGTGATAAAGTATGAATTATAAAATAAAAAGTGCTTTAAAGAAAAGTAAAATGGCATTAATAATAGCAGCGGCAATATGGATAGCTTTATCCATATTGCTTTCTGCGCCTATAGCAGTAAGTGTAAAAGAATCAACAATTAATGGAATATTTGATAGTAGTAAATTTTTTGAAGTATTATTTTCTAATTTCAATACAATAGGATCAAATATCTCAAAAATATTTTTACCATCATATTCACCAATTTTTTGGAAGGTTGAGGGCTATGTAACAATAGGGGTTTTAATTATGTTAGCAGTAGGAATTGTAAAATCAATGCCAAAAAATGAATATTCAGATATTGAACACGGTTCAAGTGACTGGGCATCTGGAGAACAATATAGTGTACTTAGCCCTAAAAAAGGAATTTTACTTGCAGAAAAACACTATTTGCCAGTAGATAAAAGAGGAAACGTAAACGTACTAGTTGTTGGACGGTTCTGGTTCTGGTAAATCTGCATCATATGTTATACCAAATGCCTACCAACTTTTAGGATCATATGTATTTACAGATCCAAAAGGTGAGTTATATGATAAAACAGCAGGTTATCTAAAAACACAAGGATATGATATAAAAATATTCAATTTAGTAAATCCAAAAAATAGTGATGGATACAATCCATTAATACATATACAAAACGAGATTGATGTTGATATTATTGCAAACACAATAGTTAAAGGACAAAGTGATATTAAAAACCAATCAGATCCATATTGGGATGATATGGCAGAAATGCTATTAAAGGCCTTAATATATTATTTGTTGGCAACAAGACCACCAGAGGAGCAGAATTTAGCAAGCTGTGCAGAATTAGTTAGAGCAGCAAATAATAGTGGCGGAGGAAACTTACTTACAGAACTTATGAACCAACTACCTTATGACCATCCAGCAAGAATGAACTATAAATCTATTGAGATAGCACCAGAAAAAACATATAGTTCTATACTTTCTTCTTTACAATCAAAACTTGGTAAGTTCGATTCAAGAGATATAGCAGATTTAACATCAACAAATACAATAAATTTCGAAGATATAGGTAGCAAGAAAACAGCATTATATGTTATTTCATCAGATACACATGCTGCATATGACTTTTTGCTTACAATATTCTTCTCACAAATGATACAACACTTATATGACTTTGCAGACTTAAATGGTGGAGCACTTCCACAACCTACATATTTTATATTAGACGAGTTTGCAAACATTGGTAGAATACCAGATTTTGATAAAAAGATATCAACTTCAAGAAGTAGAAAAATATCATTTAGTGTTATATTACAAAACTTAGACCAATTAGAAGCTGTATATGATAAATCTTATGAAACAATTATCGGTAACTGTGATACAACAATATTCCTAGGAAGTAACTCTCAAAAAACTGTTGAATATTTCTCTAAAGAATTAGGAGAGAAGACTATAAGCAGAGATAGCTGGTCTGTAAGTAAAGACAAACACATGTGGAAACAAGGATTTAATAAATCAGATCAAATTATGGCAAGAGCACTTATGACACCAGACGAGTTAAGAAGATTAGACAATGACCTTTGTATAATATTTGAAAAAGGAATAAAGCCAATAAAAGCGCATAAGTATTATTACTTTAAATATGATACAATTAAATTGGTAAATAGATTTGCATGCAGCCATAATGACATAGATCCAATAGATAGAGGAAAATGGAGAAAATATAATCCATATAATCCTTATGTAGAAGAAACTGAAGACCAAAAAGAAGAAACAAAAATAGAAAGCTTAGATGATTTATTTGATGATGTAGAAGAACCTGAAACAAAGAAGGTAGAAGAAGCACCAATGCTTCCACAAGATGAAGAGGATAATAAAAAAGAAGATGATGTATTATCTTATGATGTGCAAAAAGAGCTGGAGGCTAAATTTGATGAGCTGTTTGGAGCTTTAGAAGACGATGATAATTAATATAAATAAAAAAATCTCTTAATTTAATTAAGAGATTTTTTACGTTTACATTGGTATTTCTATAAAGAATGATGTTCCTTCACTTGAAGTTTCATATCTTAAATTTCCACTAAAGTGAGCTTTTATATTTGAGTAGGACATAAATAATCCAAGTCCTGTACCATTTTTACCTTTTGTTGTTATCATTTCTTTAAACAATTTTTCTTGAACATTTTGTGGCAATCCACCAGCATAATCTTGAATTTTAAATATTATATTAGAACCTTCTTTATATATTCTAAAATCTATATCTTTATTAGTTTCTCCTCTTGATTGATATGCTTGTATTGCATTCGAAATGATATTATTTATAACTTGTACTAAGCTGTTTATATTACCTTTTACTTCTGTAGAAGAATCTATGTCAGCTTGAGCTTTTAAGTTAATTAATGCGTTTTTTAATTCGTGTTTCATTAAAATGTCAACGTAATTCATAAGTTCTTTAACAGTAAAGGAAGTAGAAGTTTGGTCTGCAAAATTAACAGTTTGTCCCTTTATAGCTGTAATTACATCAGACATATATGATAAATGAGTTCTTATTTTTTCTATCCATACATTCATGTCACTTGCTATTTCATGATGATCTTGAACAGTTACTTCTGGATCCTCAATGCTAGAATCATATTCTTTAATTAAATCAGATAAGCCTTCTGCGGCGCCTGCTATAGACATAATAGGAGTTTTTAAGTTGTGAGCAATACCACCAATCATTTGTCCAAGTGAAGCTAAACGTTCTTTTTCTATAAGCATGTCCTGGTTATCTTTAATTGTTTTCATATCCATAGTATGCTGAGTAATATCTTTAAAAAGTATTAAAGTTCCAAGATATGTTTTTTTATTTTTAATACTATTAATTTCAATATTAAAATATTTATTTAATTGTGAAAAATATCTTTCTATTTTTATAGTTTTATCATTTGATTTTGTTTTGTTAATTGCATCTAAAAAAGCATGTCTTTTCTCTGAATCTTTAGAAAGCTTTGTAATTAAATCATTAATATTAATGTTTCGAAGTTCGCCAGTTTTTAGAGAGAATAAGTCTAAAAAAGTTTGGTTAAAATCTGTTACAATATTTTCGTCATTAACAATAATGTATCCGTCAGACATTCTATCAACAACTCTTTGAAGCGCTATTGGTGTTACTTTTAAAAAGTCAAATTTAAATATAGCAAGAGCCAGACACAAGACAGATACAGAAAATGCTATAGGGGTTGCAAAAACTGTCATAGGGATTACTTTCAAAAATGAACCAAGCACATTCACAATAATTGGACAGGTTAAACCGAAGACCATTAATAAAGACTGTTTTGAAAAAAAGCCTGAATTTTTGATTGAAAAGTATAGTAATTTTATAATTCCAATAAACATTAGTGAATATGAATAAATAGTATGGACATAAAAGTATGGGCCATAAGTCGTATCAAAAAACGCAGAAGAGTATTTTACATAAAACAAATGATGATAATTGTTCGTCCAAAGTATTAAAAGTGAGCAAATTGGTATTATGAATAGTAATAAATATAGTTTTCTAAACTTAATCTTTGTATTTACAAAGATAGAGCCTGTAAAAAATATAGAAACAGGAAGAAAACAAGTACCTATATAAATAAAATTCTCAAATATCATAGGATCTATAGTAAACAAATTATAACAAACAGTTTGGATAAGCACACCCAAAGATATAATTAATGTAAGAACACAGTTTATTATAAAAATTCCACGCAATTGAGTTTTATCCTTTCTTTTAAACAAATAAAAAGATAAGAATAACAAAATAATTATAGATATAAATAACAACCAAAAATCTAAACCAAAATTACCCATTATTATACACTTGCATATAAAATATATGCATCCTCCTTTTTACTAATCTTTTATAAATTTAATCTTTCTTAAATAATTAATATATTTAATTATATAATCTTTGTCAATGTTTTTCCAAGAAAAATCAATTTTGTTGAAATATTCTTCAGAAAAACTACAGTTCAATCTAATGTTAGATGTGTAAATTAATTGTTTGTTTTCATCTAAATCATATATTATGCCAGATAAGATGTCTTTTCTATTATTATCCGCTAAAACTCCTGTAATAATATCTTTCATCATAGTATCGTTTACTGGTAAAACGTCTATGTGTAAATCATTGTTTAATGTATTTATTAATAGTTTGATTTCTAATAAATGAGTATTGTAAATATGTAGAACATTGCAAACGCTTGTATAATTAGCTGCTCTAATGATGGCTTTTGCAGCCAAATCAACTGGAGTTAATTCAATTGAATGTTTAAGCATATATTTTGGAAATGCTCCAATTTCTATAAATGATTTTATACGTTTTGCAAAAGCGTTTTCATCAGCATTCATTTGAAACACACCGTCAGAATATCTATTTGTTATATTTCCTAAACGTAAAATTTGAGCATCTAGTCCTTTAGAACTAATTGCTTCCAATACTAAAAGTTCTGCTCTGAATTTTGTTGTAGAGTATACTCCTTTAATATTTTGGCCAACATATATGTCAGACTCTTTGAATATTTTTTTATCATTTATATTTTCAGGAGTTTCTATAACAGTTTCTTCTTTTTCACCATTTCCAGATACACTTATTGTTGAAACATGCAATAATCTTTTTTTTGTGTTTAAACAAAAATCAATAACACTTTGAGTTCCTTTTACATTTATTTCTTCAAATTTTTTCTTTATACCAAAGTGTTTAACTAGTGCACCAGAGTTTATAACGATGTCAATATTATTCTTTAATTCAGAATAATCTTTTTCGGATAATCCTAAATTCTCCTTTACAATATCTCCACAAACTACTTTTATTCTATTATTAAATAATTCATTATATTTATTTCCAAAGTAGAAATTTAAAACTCCTCTTAAACGCTCTTTTATATCTAAACCATCTTTTTCTCTTACCAAACAATATGCAATACCTTTATTAGATTGTAAAAATGCATCTAAGACATGTGCGCCTAAATAACCTGTTGAACCAATTAATAACATATTATTAAATTTGATTTTTTTAATTGTATTTAAATTATCCATAGTATTTCTTGCTAAAACAGAATTAACTTTACTATAGTCATAATTTTTTATAAATATTTCATCAGGAGTTTTTAAATTAGCAGACAACTGCTTTATAGTTGGAAAAGCAAATATATCACCATACTCAAATTCCAAACCATATTTAACTGCTTCTATTTGCATACTAATTGCTGCAACTGAATCTCCGCCAATGTCAAAGAAGTTATCATTAATATCTATGTCATCAATTTTTAATATGTTTTTCCAAATTTGAAGAAGCTTTTCTTCAACAGAATTTAGCTCTTCAATATTTATTTTATTATTTGCAACTGGTTTGTTTAGCTCAGGCAAAGGAAGGGCCTTTCTATCAATCTTTCTATTTATTGTATAAGGCATTTGGTCCAATTTTACAATGTATGTAGGCACCATATATGCTGGAAGTGCTTTTCTTAAAGCATCTTTTACAATATCCTCTGAAACATCTTTGTCACAAGTATAGTAACCACATAAGGCCTCTTTTCCATCTATTTCAATTTTATTTACTACTGCAGAAGAAACGCTTGGAACATTTAGCATTACATTTTCAATTTCCCCAAGCTCAATTCTTAATCCTCTTAATTTAATTTGATTATCAATTCTTCCTAAACATTGAACTTTTCCATCAAATGTCCATCTACCAATATCTCCAGATTTATACATCTTTCCTTCGCCAAAAGGATTATCTAAGAATTTTTCTGCTGTTAATTCTGGTTTACCTATGTATCCATAACCTACTTGAATTCCAGAAATATATATTTCACCAACAACACCAATTGGTAAAGGTTTCATGTTTTTATCTAATATGTGAATTTGAGTATTCATTATTGGAGGACCAATAGTAATTTCTTTTTCTCCATTTAAATTTTGAACATTACAAAGTATAGTTATTTCACTAGGACCATATATATTGTAAATTGTTATATCGTCTGCTAGAGCTCTTAAGTCTTCAACAAATTTTTCTGGAAGAGGTTCTCCACCAAAAACCATATTTTTTACTTGAGCTAATGCAGTATCTGGCTCTCTATTGTCATAGTTGATTTTCATTAAGCTTGGAGTAACAGTCATAACATCTACATGACATTTTCTAATTAATTCATCTAAAAGCTTTGGATTTCTATGTTCTGCATTATTAGCCATAGCTATTTTTAATCCATGAGTTAATGAAACTATAATTTCATAAACAAAGATATCAAAAGGTGTAGAAGTTACAGAGGCTATACAATGCTTATTACCCTCTTTTAAATAGTCTAAAACAAGAGTCATGGCTTTAACCATGTTAGCAAAGCCTACTTGGTTTAACATTGCACCTTTAGGCTTTCCAGTAGAACCAGATGTATAAATAAGATAAGATAAATCCCCACGATTTATTTTAACATTTGGATTCTCAAAGTTTTTATTATAAATATCTTCTATGCTTAAATCAATTTCTATACAATTTTCAATAGATGATACTCTATCTTTTAATTCTGTTTGTGTAAGTACATATTTTGTTTTACTATCTTCTAAATAATATTTTGTTCTCTCAATAGGGTAATTAGGGTCAACATTAAAGAATGCAGCACCAGCCTTTAAAATAGCCATCATACATACTATTGTTTCAAAAGAACGATTTGTCATTACACAAACAATATCATTTGCTCCAATGCCTTTTTCTATTAATAGGTGAGCTAAGCTGTTTGCTCTTTTATTTAATTCATCATAAGTTAAAGTTTTGTCATTACATATAATTGCAATATTGTCTGGATGCATTTTTACTTGTTCCTCAAATATAGAAACAACTGTATCATCATTAATAGGTCCATCAGTATTATTAAATTGTTTTAGTAACGCTTTTTCCTTTGGAGTTATAATTTCAATATCGTCAATACTTATAGTTGTATTAGAAATTAATTGATTTAATATAAATATATAATGTTCTAAGAAACTATTAATTGTTTCTTTTTTAAACAGACTAGAGTTATATTCTAAATTAAATCTAGCTAAATCTGGAATGATTTCTAACCAAATATTAAATTTAGCAGTTTTTGTGTTTGAATACAATAATTCTAAATCAGCATTTTCTATATTATATTTTGATTTTTTTGTATTTTGATAAGTTAATACTACATCAAGTAAAGAAGTGTTCTTATCTAAATTTAATTTTTTAAGTATAAGCTCATAAGGATATGGCTGATTTGATATTGCATTTGTTACTATGTTCTGTGTGCTGTTTAATAAACTGTCAACTGAATTTTCAGGTAGAATATCATTTTTTAATACAATATTATTTACAAACATACCAATAATATTATTAAATTCCTCATAATTTCTTCCTTCTAATGGACTACCAACAATTAGATTAGTTTGGCCGGTATATTTATATAATAGAATATATAAAGCAGAAAGGAACACTGTATATGCAGAAACGTCATGTTTTTTTGCAAGTTCTTCTATTTTTGCAAAAGTTTCTTTTGGCATGTTATAAGATATTTTATCACCTTCGTAAGATTTTGAATTTGCAGGAAAATCATAAGGCAAGTTTAGTGAAGAAATTTGAGAATTAGCAAATGTACTTGCCCAGTATTCATCATATTTTTTTATTTCATCACTTTCAACAAAAGATTTTTCCCATTCTGAATAATCTATATATTCGAATTTTAATTTATCAATATTATTATTACTATATAATGTACAAAAATCTTGTATTAATATATTCAAAGAAGCACCATCCATAATTATATGGTGAGTATCTAGTAAAAGTAGAGTCTTTTTATTATCAAGAACGTATACAGAAGCTCTAAGTAAAGGTGCAACTGCTAAATCAAATGGCTTAGGAAACTTATCAAGAATAGACTGCAAATCTTTTTCTTGACCATTATAGCAATCAATTTTGATTTGGGCATGATTAATAATTCTTTGATATAACTCACCATCAACAATTTCAAATTGAGTTCTAAAAGAGCTTTGGTTATCAACTATTTTATTAATACAGTCAACAATTTTATTAACATCTAAAACAGAATCTATTAATAATCCACCTGAGACATTATATACAACATTGTTTCCAGCAGAGATAGCTTGTGTTGAGTAAAAGATTCTTTTTTGTGCAAAAGAAGCCTGATAGATATCTTTGATTTCTGCTTTCTTTAAAGGACAGTTCTTGTTATGTAAGTCCTTCGATGAGATAACATCAGATAAATCTTTAATAATAGGATTTTCCAATACATCTTTAACAAAAATTTGTAAATTAAATTCACTATAAATTTTTGCACATAAATTTATAGCTGTTAAAGAATCTCCACCTAACTCAAAGAAGGAATCTGTTATACTTATATTATCAACTGATAATAATTCTTTTAAAATAGCAATTAACAATGTATCAATATCATTTCTAGGTAATATTATTTCATGTTTTTTCACCTCAATATTTGGTTCTGGTAAAGATTTTCTATCAACCTTTCCATTAGGTGTATAAGGCAAATCTGAAAGTTTTATAAAGTATTGAGGAACCATATATGAAGGCAGTTTTTTATTTAATGTAGTTCTTATATCATTTAAATCTATGTCATAATTTGAAACAAAATATGCACATAAAAATTCATGATTATTAAAAGCTTTTTTTATGACAATACATTTATTAATATTATTTAAAGAAAGAATACAATTCTCTATTTCTTCTAATTCAATTCTATGTCCATTAACTTTTACTTGGAAGTCGTTTCTTCCTAAATGAATTAATTCGCCATTATCATTAAAGCAAGCTAAATCACCAGTATCATATATTATTTCATCATCAATATATGGATTTATAATAAATTTTTTGCCTGTTAAATCTTGATTGTTATAGTATCCGGCACAAACCCCTTCACCAGCAATATATAAATTTCCGTGGTGTTAAAACAGGTAGAAGTTTTTTGTTATTATCTAATATATAACATCTTGTGTTGGATATAGGTTTCCCTATAGTTATAGAAGTTTCATCAGTTAGGTTTTTAACAGTAGACCAGACAGTTGTTTCAGTTGGGCCATATACGTTATAAATATTAGCTTTTGTTAATTGTTGTAGTTTTTCTAGTAGCATTTTAGGAAAGGATTCTCCACCAACCAATATATCAGTTATGCTTTCTAAATAATTTAATTCATTCGAATCTGATATTAAAACTTGAAATCTAGAAGGTGTAGTTTGAATAATATTTACATTGTTTTCTAAGCATAAAGAATTAAACAACCTAGCATCATTTTGTTCATTTTCATTTGCAATAACAATTTTTAAGCCTTTTTCTAAAGGTAATAAAGATTCTAATACAAATATATCAAAACTAATTGTTGTAACCGAGACAATAGTTTTTCTCGAATTAAAGTCTACAACATTGCACATTCCCTGAATAAAGTTATTAATGTTACTATGCTTTAGCATTACTCCCTTAGGCTTTCCTGTAGAGCCAGAAGTATATATAATATATGCTAAATCATCTGGTTTATTTATATTTATTAAATTATCTTTATTAGAATTATATAATTCATTATCAAGCTCAACAAATAATTTGTTATCAAAAGTTACTTTGTTTTCCAATCTTTTAAAAGTTAATAGCAATTTTGTATTACTGTTGTTTAACATGTACTCTATTCTATCCTGAGGATATTCTGGATCTATTGGAACATAGCAAGCACCAGATTTTAAAACAGCAAGAATAGATATAATCATTTCTAAAGAACGATTAACCATAATTCCTACAATATCATTTCTTCCAATTTTTTGGCTTCTTAAATAACTAGCTAAACTATTAGCTTTTTCGTTTAATTCTCTATATGTTAATTTTTGATTTTCAAAAACAACAGCAATATTATCAGGAGTTTTTTCAACTTGTTCTTCAAATAATTGAGTAATTGTTTTATCACGTGGATAATCTGCAGAAGTATTATTAAAATCATATAATATTTTTTTCTTTTCATCAGGAGTTACAATTTCAATTTCATTTAATGTGATATCATTATTTTCTAAAACTTGGTTTATAATATATAAAAATCTAGCATGAATAGAACAAATATCATCAATAGAATATTTGCTTATTAAATAATCATATGCAATGTTTATATCACTAGTATCATTCATATCATAAAGGTGGATATCAATATCATCAGAAATAAAATTATTTCCAACCCAGCTAGATTCATAATTTATATCAGAAGTTTGTTTGTTACTTCTTACATTTTGATAAGAAAGTAATATATTATATAAATTAGGAATACTACTATCCTTTTTCCTTAAATCTTCTAAAAGATATTGATATGGATATTTTTGATGTCTAAAAATCTTTGAAAAATCTGCTGATATATTAGATAAAAACTCAGCAAATGGAATTTTATGATTGATAGAAATTCTAAAAGGAATAGTACTAATATACATACCTGTTGTTTGTTTTTCTTTAAAGTTTCCCCTATTTAATATAGGTGTACCAATAGTAAAATCATCTAAAGATGATACTCTTGATAAATATATAGCAAGAACAGCCATAAAGAAATTAAAAGCTGAAGCTTTGTTTTGCTTACAGAATTCATTAATTAAATTCATAGTTTCTTTTGGTATAACAAATTGCTTTCTTTTTGCCTTACAAGACAAAGAAGAATTAGAATTTTCAACATTAATAGAAGGAATTGTTGCAACTTCTGGAACTGTTTTAAAAATTTCATTCCAAAATTCCTTATCCTTATTGAATTTTTCACTATTTAAATATTCTTGCTCAGAAGTAATGTAATCTAAGTAAGAAGGATTTTGATTATCTATAATTTGTGAATTTATTATTTTTTCATAATAATCCATAATCTCATTAACTACAAGACCAGCTGTCCATGCATCAGAAATTAAATGGTGAGCTGTTATAACAAAACCACCATGACCATCTGGAAATGTAAATGTTTTAAATGAAAATAGTAAATTATCTAAAACTTCGAAAGGAGTATTAGACATTTTATTTTCTATATCTTTTATATCTTCATCTGTATTTACCATAACATTTTCAATTTCAAATTCAGAGAAAGAAGATAAATATTGTAAAGGTTTATCATCCTTTACTGTAAATTTCAACCTAAAACTGTCATTGCTTTTAACAAATAAATTAATAGCTTTTTGTAAAGCTTTAAGATTTAATTTTTCTAATACAATTACACATCCTGTGATATTCTCAATAGGTGTTCCTTTGTAAAATTGTTCTGTGAACCAAATTGATTTTTGTGGGTTTGTTAAATTGTATACATTGCTCTCCATAATATCACCTTTTATTATATTTTATAACTAATATATATCGTTAAAATCGTTATAAATCAACTGCTACACTAAATTGTAACATAAAACACAAAATAATGCAAATAATTTGACACAAACTTGTCAAATTACAGCAACAATCGACAAAAAAAGGCAGTTAAATATATGATTAAAATAGTAAAAAAAGGAAAAAATATAATGTAGGAATATTGTAAAGGAGGAATAAAGATGTATGAATACAAGAAAAGAGGAAGTAAATTTAAAAAAATAATTAGTCTAATTTTTTTAGTAATAGTAGTTGCGGCAAGTAGTGTATTTATATATAGCATGTATACAGATATAGACGTGTATTCGACTGATGAAAATAATAATGTGGCAGTTAGACTTTCACAAAATGAAAGTAAAAAAGAAGAACAAAATATAACAGAAGTATTAGAAAGCGTTACAAAAAGTGTGGTTGGAATTTCTAAAATAAAAAATAAAGGAAATTCAATATTTTTAAATAATAGTGCTTCTGATTTAGGACTGGGAACAGGAATGATAGTTTCAGAAAATGGCTATATCCTTACAAATTGGCATGTAGCAGGCAATAAATATAGTAATTGCTATATAACATTAGAAAATGGAAAAAGCTATAATGGAAGTGTGGCATGGACCGACAGTGACTTAGATTTAGCAATTGTAAAAATAAATGCAACAGGATTACAGTATTTAAATTTAGGAGATTCAGATAATGTAAAATTGGGACAAACCACATATGCAATAGGAAATCCAATTGGTGTAGAATTTCAAAGAACTGTAACTTCTGGAATTATAAGCGGAGTAAATAGAACAATAAAAATAGAAGAAGAGAATAATGAGTCATATATGGAGGATTTAGTTCAAACAGATGCAACAATTAACCCAGGAAATAGTGGAGGACCATTGATAAATACAAATGGGGAAGTTATTGGAGTAAACACAGTAAAAATAAATGAAGCAGAAGGAATAGGCTTTGCTGTGCCTATTAATATTGTAAAACCTATTATAGAAAGCTTTGTTACAAATGGAAATTTTGAAGAAGCATATTTAGGGATATTTGCATATGACAAAAATGTTGTACCTTATTTAGAAACAGGAATAGAATTTGGTTCTGGAATATATGTAGCTCAAATAAATAAAGATGGACCAGCAAATACATCAAATTTAAAAGTTGGAGATATTATAACAAAAATAGATGATATAGATATAAACAAAATGAGTGAACTTAGAAAATATATTTATTCTAAAAAAGCTGGAGATGAAGTAAACTTAATAGTTTTAAGAAATAAAAAGACGTATAGTATAAAAATAAAATTAGGGAAAAAATAGATTTTAGAATGGAGAATCAATTGAAGTGCCAAGCAATAAAAATTTAGAAAAATATAATTAGGAGCAGTTATAAAACTGCGCCTAAAACTAATATTCCAATATTATCATTATAAATCTCATTAAATTGATTAATAGGAAGTGGGTTTTCACCAAGCCCTGCTTCTATTGTATATCCAGGTCTTCTATACTCTTGTAAAAACCAGTCTTTATATCCTGCAAAACTAGAATTGTAAGGAACTTCACTTAAAGCATAACCACTAACTTGGGCAAAAATTTCACCAATTTGCATAGCTTCTTGAGTAGCATAATTTTGAAATTGCCAATAAATTTCTTTGCCTTGAGTATGATAAGCAAGTATTAATCTAAAGTTATGGAGTCTAGTAAAATTATATATAGCAATAGCTTCTGGTGCTACTAATGGTTCAGAACCTACATAATCTCGCGGAGCAGGAGAAGTAAACCCTTGCGCAAATTTAATTCTTTTAGACTCTTCCCAACCAGCAGGAAACTGTAAATTCAAATCAATTCCACGAATATTAGCTTTCCATCCATTAGGAAATGGAATAGAAGGATATTTATTTGCAATAGCTTTAGCACTATTATATATAGCTGAATTAGGTTTTGTTTGACCAGTAACTAAATTTACACCATCTGGATTACACATAGGAACAACATATATAGAAGTGTTATTAAAAATATTTCTAATATTGTAACCAAACAAAGTTGAGTTATTAACATATGCTAAGCAAAAGTTTTCCACAAATTTCATAAGTAAAGGAGAAGTAATCCACTCATTTGCATGTATAGAAGCACTATAAAAAACTTCTATATCACCGGTTCCAAGCCTTATATATGGAATGGAATTATTAAGAACACTGGAACCAATTGAACCTATTTCTAAAAATGGATAAATACTAGAAAGTGCATTAATATTAAGTTGTAATATATTTGCACTATAACTGATATTTGTAGGAACAATATTTCCAAAAGGAACTATAATTTGTTTACCAATTTGCAAATTGTTGGGCGAAATACCAGGATTTGCAACAATAATTCTATTTATAGTTGTAGAAAGACTATTTGCAATGCTATATAATGTATCACCTTGTTTTATAGTATATGAAGTTCTGCCATTTATATATGGAAATAAGGCATCCCAAGTAGATGGGCCAACAACTCCATCTGGAGTTAATCCAAAATTTCTTTGAAATCTTTTAACAGCAACTTGTGTTAAAAGACCAAAATTACCATCTATATTTCCAGAATAAAAGCCTAATTTCATTAAAGTACTTTGTAACAGTTCTACCACAGGACCAGTTGAACCTAAACTTAATGTTTCCATATAATCACCTAAAATATAATATTATGAAATAATAAAATTTATGATATAATAAGTATGAGAAATTGAGATTTAAACAAGGGGGGATGTCCCCATTTGTTCACAATCTATTAAAAATTTTAAGGAGAAAAATCATGAACAAAAATGAAATATTAAAAAAAGTAGATCATACGGTACTTGCTCAAACTGCAACATGGGAGCAAATAAAAAATATATGTGATGATGGAATAAAATATAATGTTGCATCAGTTTGCATTCCACCAAGCTATGTGAAAGATACAAAAAAATATGTTGGTGATAAATTAAAAGTATGTACAGTTATAGGATTTCCTAATGGGTATAATACAACAAATGTAAAGGTTTATGAGACATTGTCTGCGATAGAAGAAGGAGCAGATGAAATTGATATGGTTATAAACTTAGGTTGGTTAAAAGATAAAAAATATGTAGATATAGAAAAAGAAATAAAAGCTATAAAAAATGTATGTGGTGAAAGAGCTTTAAAAGTAATAATAGAAACTTGTTTATTAACTGATGAAGAGAAAGCAATAATGTGCAAAATTGTAAAAAATGCTGGAGCAGACTATATAAAAACTTCAACTGGATTTTCAACAGGCGGTGCAACATTTGAAGATATACAATTATTTAAAAGAGAATTAGAAGGAACAAATGTAAAAATAAAAGCAGCAGGAGGAATAAAGTCTTTTGAAGACGCAGAAAAATTTATAGAATTTGGCGCAGATAGATTGGGAACAAGCAGACTAGTTAATTTAATGCTATAATCGTTATTGCCTTTGAGATTTCCTCATTACATTCGGAAACTCAAATCGGCGAGAACAAAGGGCGACTAAAGTAGCTTTGTTGTTGAATAAAATATTGCAATCAAGATAAAATAATGATAAAATTATGATAATTTATTTAAGGGGGATTGGTTTATGATTAATATAAGACCTGTATCAGATTTAAGAAATAAATATCCAGAAATAGAAGATTTAGTTTTAAGAGAAAATGAAGAGGTATATTTAACTAAAAATGGATATGGTTCTATGGTTGTAATGAGTTTGGAGAAATATTCTAAACTTATGAAAGATTTGAATTCGGAAGAGATGCTTGAATCTAGATTTGGCGTTGAAGATATAGAAAAAGAACTTGAAAAAGCAGAAGAAGAAAATGAATACAACAGTAGATATTATACTAATGAAGAAATGAAACAAATGGCCAGGAGGATAATAGATGGAAAATAAACAATATGAAATAAAATATTTTCCGACATTTATAAATCAATTTAATGAAATTTTGTATTATATAGTACATAATTTAGAAAACAAAGATGCAGCAGATAAATTATATAAAGAAGTAGTAAAGCAAATAGAAAAAAGAAGTAAATTTCCAACAGCATTTGAGATTTTTAAAAATACAAAAGATAAAAATATAAATTGGTATAAATTAAGGGTTAAAAATTTTACAATATTTTATATGGTAAGAAATAATTCTATGGAAATAAAAAGAATATATTATAGCAAAAGAAATTTTAATAAATTAATTTAACTAATTGAAATATACTACAAAATCTGATAAAATAAGACAAGAATAGAGTAGAGAATAAATAGTTAAGTGTTACTAAACGGGAAGTTGTTAGTAAACGAAAAAGCTTTTAGCTTTGCTGATTTATTTTCGCATTCCGCTATTAAACAAAGAGTAGTCTTTATTTAACGTGGAAGCTCCAAAATTAAAAGGGGGCTTTTTTTATGAGCAAATTTACAATTACAAAAACAAAAAAACTGATATTAGCAGCAATGTTTTTAAGTATACTGCTAGTTCTATCAAGATTTTTATCTATTAAAACTTCATTTCTAGTAATAAGTTTTAGTTTTATTCCAATGATGCTATGTGGGGTGTATTTAGGACCTAAATATAGTTTGGCTGTAGCAGCATTAGGAGATTTAATAGGAGCACTTATTTTTCCATTTGGTGCATATTTCCCAGGATTTACTATAACTGCAGGGTTAATGGGATTTATATATGGAATATTCTTATACAAAAATCCAAATAAAGAAATAAAAGACAAAACATTTATTTTTAAACTAATATTAAGTAGTTTAATTGTGCAAATAGGAGTAAAAGTTGTTATTGAATCTGCATTTTTAAACATTATGTATGGAAAAGCATACATAGCAGTAATTCTAACAAGAATAACAACACAAGCAATTATGCTACCAATACAAGTAATAACAATTTATTTATTAGAAAAAGCATTAAGACCATTTGCAAAAAAATACATTTATGAAGAAGAAACAATGAATATAGATGAATATTTAAATACATTTAGCAAATTTACAAAAGATCCTAATTTAGATGCTATGAAATATCTAATGGAGAAGTTTGATAATCCGCAAAAAAAATTAAAAATAGTACATGTAGCAGGAACAAATGGAAAAGGCAGTATATGCGAAATGTTAGCAAGTGTTCTTGAAAATACAGAATACAAAGTAGGAAAATTCATATCTCCACATTTAATAAGATTTAATGATGGAATATATATAAATAACAAAGAAATTACAGATGAAGAAGTAGAAGAAATTTTAATTTCACTATCAAAAGAAATAACTAATTATAATAAAACACATAAAGTTCCAGTAAAATGGTTTGAAGCAATTACATCACTTAGCTTAATATATTTTGCAAAAAACAATTGTGATATTGCAATATTAGAAACAGGTCTTGGAGGAACAACTGATTGTACAAATATTGTGGATTCAATGGTTTCTATTATAGGAAATATTGGATATGACCATGTGGATATATTGGGAAGCACAATAGAAGAAATTGCAACACATAAAGCAGGAATAATAAAAGAAAATTCAGATACAGTATTTGTTAAGCAAGAAGAATGCGTAAACAGTATTATAGAAAATACTTGCAGGGAAAAGAATGCAACATTGCATTTGGTAAATTCAGATGAAATACAAAATTACTCATATACTTTAGATTTACAAAAGTTTGATTATAAAGAATATAAAAATGTTGAAATTAATTTGAAAGGAAAAGCTCAAATAAACAATGCAGCAGAGGTATTAGAATGTATTGATATTTTGAAAAACAAGGGATACAAAATCTCTAAAGAGGCTATTTACAATGGACTAAAAACTGTTGTACATAAAGCAAGACTTGAAACTTTAAGTCAAAATCCGGTAATTATATTTGATGGAGGACACAATGAAAATGCTATAAACAATTTAAGAAAAAATGTAGAACAATACTTTTCACATAGTAAAAAAGTATATATTATTTCACTTTTAAAAACAAAAGATTATAAAACAATAATTAAAAATATATGTAAAGAAAAAGATTCGATATTTATATTTACAAGTGGAAATGACAAAAAAAGATATGTATCAAAAGAAAAGCTATATAAAGAAGCAAAGAAATACTTAAATGATATAAATATGTATAAATATGAATTGAAAGATGCAATTAATATTTGTAAAAAGGCATATAGTGATAGAGTAATTTTAATAGTTGGAAGCTTTTATGTGTATAAAACTGTATGTGAGGTATTAAAAAATGATTAAACTAGAAGAGGTTAATTTTAAATATAAAAATGGTAAAGAAGTATTAAAAAATATCAATTTAGAAATACAAGAAGGCGACTTCGTGGCAGTAATCGGCAAAAATGGCTCACGGAAAATCAACATTGTCTAAATTAATAGCAGGTTTGTTAAAGCCAAAGTCTGGAATAATAACTGTTGATAATATAAATACAGCAAACAAAAAAGAATTCTATAATTTAAGAAAAAAAATAGGAATGGTATTTCAAAATCCAGAAAATCAAATAATATTTAACAACGTATATGATGATATTGCATTTGCTTTAAAAAATCTAGAATTGGATAATGAAGAAATTAGAATAAAAACATCATTAGAAAAATTAAGAATGGACAAATACTTAAAAAGCCCTACTTATGAACTATCTTTGGGACAAAAGCAAAGAGTTACTATTGCAGGAGTTTTAGTAGTAAATCCTAAATATATAATTTTTGATGAGCCTACTACAATGCTAGATTCAGAAGGAAAAGAAGATGTTTACGAAATAGTAAAAACATTAAAAAAACAGGGATATACAATAATTTATGTAACAAATGTAATGGATGAAATTCTAATTGCAGATAGAGTAGTAGTTTTAGAAAAAGGAGAAATTATAAAAGAATTTAATAAAGAGGAAATATTAGAAAATATAGAATTCTTGGAAGAACACGAAATAAAAATACCAAGTCTTGCTAAAATGTTATACGAGTTTAAAAAAAATGGAATAGAAATAAAATTAGAAGAATGGACAAAAGAAGAATTAACTAACAAAATAATAGAGGTAGCAAAAAAATGAAATTAAAACACATAATTAATATAATTAAATTTATATTTTTTCTAGTATATGTAATTTTAATATTTTTTGTAAAAAGCAATATAGCATTAATTGCAGCTTTGACAATAGATGTTACTTTAATAATTGCGTACAAAATTAATTTAAAGAGTTTAATAGATAATCTAATAAAAATATCCATATTTGTACTAATAACAGCAATAATAAATGCTTTTGTTGTTAATATAAATTATGCTATAACAATTGGAATTAAATTAATTTTGGTGTGTGTTATGACATACATATTTTCAAAAATGCTTTCATATATGGAATTTGCCACAGTTATAGAGGACTTAGCATATCCATTAAAACTACTAGGAGTAAATCCAAAGGATTTAGGATTATTAATTACAATAGCAATCAGCTTTATTCCAATATTAAAGGAAGAACTAGAAAGAATAAAATATGTTTTACTTGTAAAAGGATTTAAAGTAAATACAATAAATATAATAAAAAATATAAATATAGTATTTAAGCCGCTGTTTGTATCAATAATGGAAAGGATAAATGAGATAGAATCCTCTTTAAGAGCAAAAGGATATCAATAAAATATAGCGTGCAATAATTGTCGAAAGCTGGTACACGAAAGTTCTTGTAATTTTGGAATAACAAATATATAATAAAAGGCAATACGAAGGAAAAGGGGGAGGAAAATGAAAAAACTTTATGCCAGTACAGTTATGAAAAATGAACATACTACTGGAACAATTAAGTATTATCAAATATTAGATGAAAAATATGGAATAGAAATAGTAAAACAAATGAAGAACTACGAACCAGAATCAACACGAATAGAAAATATAACAGATAGTAAAGAAAAAATAAATAAAGTATTAGAATTCCTAACAGAAAAATTTGTAATGCCAGATACAGCAGAATATATAATAGAAGATTTAAATATTATGACTAGCAATTAAGCTAGTCATTTTTGAGTTATAAATAAAAAAGACTTGCTTAAAAATAAAAAAGCTATATAATTTTTTTAAAATAAAAGTATAGGAGAAAAAATGTATTATACATATATGTTAAGATGTTTGGATAATTCAATATATACAGGAATGACAAATAATTTAGAAAAAAGAATAAATGAGCATTTATTAAAAAGCAAAAACGGAGCAAAGTATACAAAATCACACAATGCAGTTAAATTAGAAATAGCGTGGAAGAGTAAAGATAAGTCATTAGCATGTAAATTAGAATATCAAATAAAAAACCTTACCAAAATGCAAAAAGAAAATTTAATAAATGGTGAAAAATTATCAACATATTTAAGTGGAAAAGTGGATTGCAGGAGATACAAAAGGGTAAACTGTGGATAAAGCACTAAAAGCAGGTTAAAAATTTATCATATTTTGACAGCATATTATTGTAATGATATAATGAGCACAAAAGATAAAGGGGGATGATGAAGTGGAGGAAAAGAAAACAATTAAAGTTAGCTTAGGTACAGCAATATGTATATTTATAATTCTTTTATTGTTAATATCAATAGTTATAATGTGTTATAGCAATAAAAATAAAGATGTATCAGATGAAGACAAAACTAGTGTAAGTAGCAAAAATCTTACTAAAAAGAGCAACATAAAAATTTATGATAACAGAGATTTAATATATGATGCAAATTATTTATATAAGAATTTTTCTGATGAATCATATTATAGTGAGAATATGAATAAATCATATTCTTTAAAAGACATTAATTTGCCATATATTAATATCAATTCAGAAGATGCTAATAATGCCAATAAAGAAATAAAAACACTATTTGAAGAACTAGCAGAAAACTTTGAACAAGAGTATAAAAATACCAAAACTTGGTATAATATAGCATCATATAAAACATATACTAAAGGTAATTTATTATCAATATTAATAACCGTTGAATCCGGAGGAACAGATGTTGAACAATATAAATACTATACATATAATTTTAATTTAGATACATTAAAATTATATAGTTATGAAGAAGTTTATAAATTAGCAGGTTTTAACTCTAATAATATTAATGATAAGGTTGAAGATGCCATAAAAAAATCTGAGAGATTTACAAAATTTAAAGAAGATATGACAACTTATATAGAAAAAAGCATAAAGAATTATACTAATTCAGTAAAAGACAAATCAATAAAATATTTTATTGATGGAAATAATGAATTAAATATTATTGTAAAAATAGAAGTTCCTGCTGGTAGAGGAGAATTTGACACAATAATAAAAGTTAAATAAAGTCCACCAAAAGGGGTATAGCCCAATTTTTGATTAATTTTCGGACAGCCTGATGGAAAATTTTGGCACAATTAAAATCTGTCGACTTTTCGCACTTTATTGAATAACATATAAAAATAGCAAGTCTTGAATGACTTGCTTTTTTTACGTTTTACCTTTTTAAAAGGTGGTCGGGGTGACACGAATCGAACGTGCTACCTCATGGTCCCAAACCACGCGCTCTACCAAATGAGCTACACCCCGAAGTACTTAAAAATCACGTGCTTATAAATAATAGCACATTTTTTTTAGCAATGCAAGTGTTTTTATAAAAATCTACAAAAATTTAAGTAAACCGATTAAAATTAATAATATTCCAGAAATAAATGACCATACATTATCATTTATTTTAAAAGAATTTTTCAATTCTTTACCTATAAAATTTCCAAAAGAAATAAATAGTAGTTGAAAAAAAGCAACAAGTAAAGGAAATAAATATGAGCTTATATTTAACATACTACTTCCAATACCTACACAAAGTGAATCAAGTGAAAGTGCTGTTCCAAGATATAATGCTTCTTTTGAACTTATAGTATTTGATTTATCAAAATCAGAAGAAATTGGATCTTTAATTATTTGAATTGTTATTCCAAGCCATTTTATAAAAAAGTTATATTTTTTCTGACCTTTTAAAGACTTTTTAGTACTTCCATTTTTGCTTAAACTTTGAAAGACAAAAACAATTCCCATTGCAACTAATATTAAGCAACCTAAAAGATTAGCAAAAAAAGGAGAAAATATTCTAGATATAACTTTTCCAAAGTTTATAGAGATAATTGTAACTATTAATGAAATAGTAAATAAAATTAATTTCGACCAATTAGTAATTTTAGTATTTTTTATTCCATAAGTGATTCCAATACCAAAAGAATCAATGCTTACAGAAAGAGCGAGAACAATGCAATTTAAAATCATAACTTCACCACCATAGTATACATAATACATTATATGAAAGCAATATATTTTGTGATATAAGAAAATTAAGATAAAAGTTTACAATTTACATAAAATCTGATATAATCAAAAAGTTGAAAAAATAAAAAAAAAGAGGGATATTATGCAAAAGGTAGATTTAGTATTAAGAAATGCAAAATATTTAGATGCGGACAAAAGAGAATTTGTAGAAGGAGATATAGCAATAAAGGATGGCAAAATTATTGGAATAAATGGGAATTTTTCTGGAAAGGAAGAGAAAGATTTAACAGATAAGTACATAACACCAGGATTTATAGATGGTCATATACACTTGGAGAGTTCTGTAATTTCACCAGAAGATTTTGCAAAAATAGCAAGTATACATGGAACAACAGCAGTAGTTACAGATCCACACGAAATAGCAAATGTATGTGGAATAGATGGAATAAAATATATGTTAGAAAAGACTAAAAACTTACCTATATCTGTATATGCAATGGTTTCATCTTGTGTGCCAGCAACAGAGTTTGATGAATCGTTTGCAAATTTGGATAGTGAAGCAACAAAAAAATGCTTTGACTTAGACCCAGATAGAATATTAGGATTAGCAGAAATGATGAATTTCCCAGGAGTTATATTTAAAAATCCAGAAGTTTTAGCAAAAATAGAAATAGCAAAAAAATTGGGAAAAAGAGTAGATGGACATGCGCCTGGTTTAACAGGCGAAGATCTAAAAAAATATATCTCAGCAGGAATAGAATCAGACCACGAATGTAGTACAATTGAAGAAGCAATAGAGAAAATAAATGTAGCAAAAGAGTTAGGTCAAGAATTTTACATTATGATAAGACAAGGAACAGCAGCAAAAAATCTAGAGGCATTAGCAAAATTAATGAATATGCCAGAATACAGAGATTGCTGTATGTTTTCAACAGATGACAAACATCCAGAAGAATTAAAAAATGAAGGCCATATTGATTCTATTATAAGAAAAGCAATAAGTTTAGGAGTAAAACCAGAAGATGCATATATTACAGCAACAAAAAATGCTGCAGAGTACTTTGGATTAGAAAATTTAGGAAAAATAGAAGTTGGTAGACAAGCAGATTTAGCTGTTTTAGATGATATAAAATCAGTAGAAATAAATTCTGTATATAAAAACGGAGAAGAAATGACAAGTGAAAGATTAAAAGAGTGGCCTAAAAATGAAGTAGAAGAAGGACTAGAGGAAAGAGTAAGAAATTCAATAAACATGAGAGAAGTTACAGTAGAAGACATTAGTTGCAAAGGGCAAGCAAAACAAGTAATTGGATTGGTTCCAGGAGAAATTATAACAACAGATGCTGGTGTAGCAAAAGATTATGATTTGGAAAATGATATCATAAAAGCAGTTGTAATAGAATCACATAAAGGAACAATGCATATGGGAACAGCATATTTAAAAGGTATGGGATTGAAAAAAGGAGCTGTTGGTACAACAGTTGCACATGATTCACATTATATGATACTTGCAGGAACAAATGACGAAGATATAGCAAAAGCAGCAAATGAAATTGCTAAAATGCAAGGTGGAAAAATATATGTAGAAAATGGAGAAGTAAAAGCAAGTTTAGCATTACCAATAGCAGGATTAATGACAGATGAAAATCCGAATACTGTAATTAAAAAAATGGAAGCATTAAAGGAAAATGCACAAGCAAAAGAGGGGATAGATCCATATATGAATTTATCATTTGTAAGCCTTGCGGTAATAGGCGATGTTAGATTATTACCAGGTGGACCATTTAATGTTAAAGAATGGAGAATGATAACACCAGAAGAATTAGAACAAAGATATAAAGAGCAAGGAGAAGGGAAAAAAACAGGTGCAACTCAGTCAGATGATGGAGAAACTAGATAAAAGCAACAAAAAAGGACTTAAATATTTTTCTATTTAAGTCCTTTTACTTTATTGTAATGATTTTTTTATTTCATGTATTTAATTTCGAAAGTGCTTCCTTTTTCAAGTTCGGAATCTACTTTTATATATCCATTATTTTTTTCAATAATTGCTTTTGAAAGTGATAGGCCAATCCCAATACTATCTTCGCTACTGTTTTTAGCCTTATAAAATCTTTCAAATATATGTTTTAAGTCTTTTTTATCAATTCCATAGCCAAAATCTTGTATTTTTATTTTTAGAAAAACACTATTGTTTTCAACTGTTATAAGTATTTTAGAACCTTGTGGAGAGTGTTCTATAGAATTTTTTAAGATGTTTATTAAAGCTTCTTTTTGCCATTTATAATCTGCTATAAAGGTAGAATTTTTGTCTATATTAGTTTCTATTTTAATTTCTTTAACTTCAATTAAAATAGCCAAACTATCAATTACATCACTTATCAATTTTTGAACATCAATTTTTTCATTTTCCATTTTTATTGTGCCAGCATCAAATTTTGCAATTTTTAAAAGAGATATAACAAGAGAACTTATCCAATCTACTTGTTTGCTAATTTCTAAAATAAAATCATTTCTTACATCTTCTGACATATCTGGATTATCATTAATATTATCAAGCATTATTCGTATTGATGTTAAAGGAGTTTTTAATTGATGCGAAATGTCTGCAAGTGCTGTGCTTAATTCTTCTTTTTCTTTTTTACTATTTTCAGCGGCTTCTTTTAATATAATAGTTGTTTTATATAATTCGTTTCTAAGTTTTGATAATTCATCTTCTTTATTATCTTTTATTTTTAAAGTATAGTTTTTATTATTTATTTGATTTATGTATTCATTTATTTCTTTAATCTTTCTCTCTTGAGAGGCAACATATACTAAATATGCACTAAGTGAAAGCAAGCCAAATAAACTTATCAAAATTAAATCTTGAGTTTTTGAACGATTCATTTCTTCTTGTAATTCTTTTATGTTAGAAACTTCATTATCATATCCATATTTTTTTAAGATATCTTCACCATAGTTACTTTGAGTGTTTAGTATTTTTAAAATATCTTCTTCATTAACATCTGGATAGTTTTTCACAACAGTATTAACAATTAAATTTATTTTTGCATTTATTATTTTGATATAATGTTTGTTTTGAATGTGTAAAACAATTAGAAATATACCTATAAAAATGGATATGATTATAATACTTGTTAGTATTGTTGTAAGTAAACTTTTACTTTTTTGTAATTTCACTTTTGGCCTCCTTGTACTTGGTATCCAATTCCTTTAATTGTCTTTATACAATCTGCACTTCCGAGCTTTGACCTAATTCTTTTTATATATACAGTAAGGGTGTTGTCATTTACAAAATTACCTGCTACATCCCAGATTTTTTCTAGGATTTGTTCACGAGTTACTACTTTGCCTATATTTGAAAATAGCAAAACTAATATTTTAAATTCTAATGCTGTAAGTTCGATGTCTGTGCCTTCTACATATACTATTTTTTGATCCAAGTCTATTTCAATATTTTCATATATTATTTTATTGTTTTCTTTATTAAATCTTTTAAGTACATTATTAATTCTAGAAAGAAGTTCTCTATTTCTAAAAGGTTTAATTATATAATCTTCTGCACCCATATCTAAACCTTTTACTACATCTTGTTCTTCGTCCCTAGCTGTTAAAAAGATTATTGGAATATCTGTGTATTTTTTTATATATTCGCAAAGCTCATAGCCGTTTCCATCTGGTAATGTGATATCTAATATAATCAAATCAAATGTTTTAGTTCCTACAACATTCATAGTATCTTCAGCAGTTTTGCAAATAGTCACATCAAAATTCTCTTGTTCTAATAAATATTTTAGGCCTTTAATAATAGCCTCATTATCTTCAACAATTAAAATAGATTTCATAATTTTCTCCTTTGCAAGATTATATCATAGACTTTAATAAAAATGTAGGGCACTAAATATAAAGTGCCCATGCATTTTTATTACTAAATATTATCTTTTCTTATTGTTTCTATAATATTTTGTTTATTTATTTTATTTAATGAATATTTCATTGTTATTCCAACTATTATAAATACAAAAACTATTGATATAATAATTGCTGGTAAAGGTAATGTGTAACCTAAATCTATTCCTTGTGCAAATGCTTTGTACATTCCGTACGAACCAAGTATTCCTAAAGGTATTCCTATTAAAAGAGATTTTGTTCCATACATAATGCTTTCTAATCTTATCATTTTGTTAAATTCTTTAGAAGACATTCCAACAGATTTTAGCATTGCAAATTCTTTGCTTCTAAGTATCATATTTGTTGTTATTGTATTAAATATATTTGTTACACCAATTAATGTTATTACTGTTATAAATCCATATAAGAATATTTTTACAACAAGCAACATTCTTTGTTCTTGTTTCATATATGTTTCATAATTAAATACAGTAAGCCCATAATAATCTCCACCTTGTTTTATTAAATCATTAAGTGTATTTTCTAATTCTTGAGGCTTAGAAGATTTTATAAATAAATCTGATAAATGATAATAATCTGAATTATTAACATCTTCTTTAAATACTTCTTTAATATAATCTTCTGATACTACTATAATTCTATGATTATAGTATACAGCTTCTTGTCCCATAGGTTTTACATCTGTAAATTTTGATATTGTTAAGGTTTTTTCTTTATCCCCAAATTTTACATTTACTTTATCCCCAGACTTTAAAGAATATATTCTGTCAACAGTTTTGCTACCATCTTCATTGTAGAATGTGTCATAATCTAATAAAATTACTGCTGTTTTATAATCACTTTCTTTTAATCCAATTTCTTTTATATATTTCTTAAAATATTCATTGTTATATACCATAAATGCGATTCCAGTAGGCTGAGGGTCATTTCCTAAAAATTTTTTACCAAATTCAGAAGCATATTTAATATTATCAATGTCTAAACTTGATTGATAACAATATGCGGAATTATCTACATTTTCTAGTTTTGATATTTTTTCATATATTTGTGTATTAGCATCACTTAAACTATGCACATATACATTAAACTTAAAGTCCATGTAGTAAAATTGGCTTGTTTTTGTTCCTAAAGTCAAGAAGCTAGATAATGATATAAATATGAATATGCTTATAACTAATGAAATTACAGTTGTTCTATATTTTTTCTTACTTCTTTTTAAATTCTTGCTAGCAATAACTCCACCAATTCCAAATAACTTTTTAATAAGTTTTGAGGTCCTTAATTTTTTAGAGTTAATTTTTATATCGTTATTTCCCCTAATAGATTCAATTGGAGAAATTTTAGCAGCTTTTCTTGCAGGAATTAAGCAAGATAGATATATTGTAATTATTGAAATCGCTACAGATATAAGCACTGCTAGTAGGTTTATGCTATAAGTAAAACCAAGCCCAGAAAGCATATCTGTAAGTAAGTAATTTACTACCTTTAATAAAATCATTATTGCAACTATTCCAAGTAAAATTCCAAGAGGTATTGCAATTAATCCAATAACCATTCCTTCAAATATTACATTTTTTCGTATTTGCTTTGAGGTTGCGCCAACGCTAGAAAGCATTCCATATTGTCTGTTTTTTTCTGCAACAGATATGCTAAAGCTATTTCTAATAACAAATACACTGCTTATAACAATTATAAATATAACAACTCCTGCTATGGTATATAAAACATATAGCATGTTATCACTCATAATGCCTTGAAAACGTAAGAAATCTGAATTTACATATATATCTTCATCAAAATCTAAATTTAAGGTTTTACAAATATCTTTTGTAGTTTTTTCATACTCTTTTGGAGATTTATATAAAACAGATATATCAATAGCAGATGGGGTTTCATCCATATATGTTAAGGCTGAATAACCGGGAGAGTAAAATTTTTCAACATCCAAAGTTTGCATAAAGCCAACTATTGTATAAGTTTTTTCTTTCGTATCTACTATAGATTCATCATCTTCTGTGTATAGAGCATCATCATTTAAATAGTAGTCATCATTACTTTTTCTGGTTCCAATGTTTAAAGTAATTGTATCTCCAATTTTTAAAGAAACACGTGCTCCTGTTAATACGCTTTCAGTAATTATTATTTCATTGGAATTTTGAGGTAATCTACCATCTGTTAATACTACACCATAGTTTTCTAGTGCTTTTTTATCATAAGCTAAAACGTGTAAATATGGTTTGTTAGTTGCTTTACTTCCTTCTAAATTGGCCCAACCAAGAGAAGAAGAAAGAAAATAATCTTTAACTTTTTGATTTTCTGTTACATATTGCGCTTTATCACTTGACACATTTTTAAATGTAACGTGATAGTTTCCGTCATTTGTTCTAGCCCAGTCTATAAGAGAGTTTTGAAAACTAGACACTAAACCAGCAACGCCACAAATAAGAGCAGTAGAAAGCATAATACCAATAATAGTAACAATTGTTCTTTTTTTATTAAGCTTTAAACTTTTTATTGTAAATTTATTTAAAATATTCATTATATTACTCCTTTTTAATTTCTTTCATCTTTAATAATTTTTCCATCTTCGATTGTAATAACTCTTTCTGCTTCTTTTGCAATTTCTAAATCATGTGTAATTATTACAACAGTTTGATTGAATTTTTTATTTGAAAGTTTAAGTAATGAAATTATTTCCTCACTTGCTTTTGAGTCTAAGTTTCCAGTAGGCTCATCTGCAAGCATTATTGCAGGATTATTTATCATTGCTCTACCTATTGATACTCTTTGTTGTTGACCACCAGATAGTTGGTTTGGTAAATGAGTTTTCCTGTTTTCTAATCCTAGTGTTTTTAGCATTTCTGAAAGTCTTGCTTTATCAACTTCACTTCCATCTAAATCACAAGGCAAAGTAATATTTTCTTCTACATTTAATATAGGAATTAAATTATAAAATTGATATATTAATCCAATTTGTCTTCTTCTAAATATTGCTAAATTATCATTATTTAAAGAATAAATATCTTTTCCATCTATATATACTTTTCCAGAAGTTGGTCTATCTACACCTCCTAGTAAATGTAGTAAAGTTGATTTTCCACTACCACTTGCGCCTACAATAGCAACAAATTCTCCTTTGTCAATTGTAAAGGAAACATTATCAACTGCGTTGATTTGGTTTTCGCCTTTACCATAAGTTTTAACTAAATTTTCTACTTTTAAAATTTCCATAGTTCCTATCCTTTCTTTTTTTATTAAAGCATATACATATGCTATTACATTTTTCAAAACGTATTATAATATTTTAAAGTGACTCTAAAATGACTATTAAATATTTTTATCTAAAATTTTGTTTGCATCTTCCTTATTTAAATTTCCATATTTAATCATTTTTTGTATAACTTGTTTTTGCCTTTGCTTTGCTAGCTTTGGACTTGCTTTTGGATTGTATAAAGAAGGTGCATTTGGTATTCCTGCAAGCATTGTGCATTCACTGCTATTCAAATCTTTTGGTAACTTGTCAAAATAACCTAAAGAAGCAGATTTAATATTATAATAATTATTTCCATAGTATATTGTGTTAACATACAACTCTAATATTTCATCTTTACTATAATTTTTTTCTATTTCATAAGACATAAATACCTCTGCGATTTTTCTTGTTATTTTCTTTTCTTGAGTAAAGTACATATTCTTAGCAAGCTGTTGAGTTATAGTGCTTCCACCCTCAACAAAACTCATTGTTCTAATATCATTAAATGCTGCTCTTGCAATTGCAATTACATCAATGCCATGATGCTTTTCAAATCTATGGTCTTCTACAGAGATTACAGCAACTGTATAAATTTTAGGAATTTCAGACAAACTTGTGTAATCTTTTTGCGATTTTATGCTTTCCACCTTTTGGGACAATGGCATAGTAGATATTGCTTCTTTGTACATTTTATAGCCCTGTCCAATTAATAATGCAAGTATACTTAATACAATTAATATTATTACAATTAAAAATTTTTTTAAATTCTTCATATATTATCACCTGTAAATATATTAACTTACAAAAGTGACTATAAAGTGACAAATTTATCTTAAAAGCATAGAAATATTTTTATAATAAGGAATATATGATATACTTAAAGCAACAGTATTACTGTTGAAGGAGAATGAAGAAATTTTAAATGAAACTTTTTAAAGTATTAAATTGTATTATAAATAAGAGGTGATAGTATATGAAAAAGAAAATATTAATAGCTGTAATTGTTATAATTTTATTAGTTTTATTAATACCAATACCAATGCGTTTAAAGGATGGTGGTACAATAGAATATAGGGCATTAATATATACAGTATCAAAAGTTCATAAATTAAACCATAATTCAGCAAGTGGATATGATAATGGGTTAATTATAAAAATATTTGGAAAAGAAATATATAATAACGTTCCAAACAATACAAAAGAAATTTATTATGAAGAAACAGAAAAAAATTATTCTAAAACAATTGATAATATTAGCATAGAACTAAGCATTCCAAATAACTGGCATTATGAAGAAATATCTCAAGATGAAGAAAACGATTATTATAAGTTTGCATTAAAATTGTATAAAAACGAAGAAAGTAAAAATGCTGTTTTATATTTTTACAATAATCCATTTGGAGTTTGTGGAACAGGTAGAACAACTGAAAAAATATATTTAAATAATGGAACCGAAGCGGTGGTTGGATATTACGATAATAGTGAAAATTGGAGCGATGTATCATTTTATAAATTAAATCATAATATTGCATTAATAAATTGTGGACTAGAAGGAGCAGAAGCACAGGAGGTTTTAGAATTTATTAAGACTATAAATATATAGTAAATATTATAATATATGGTATAATAACAAAAATGAATAATCTATGAATATAGCATAATGAAACTTAAAGAAAAATATATAAAATTAAAAATACAAAAAAAGAAAGGAGGAAAAAATGCCAAAATTATTAAAATATATTATAATAATTGCTTTAATATTAATTGCAATATTTGCTATTTTAAAATTTACTAATAAAGAAAAAGGCGAAGAGATTACAAACAATCAAGGAACTCCTAAAAAAGTCTTTGAAGATCCAGAATATATGATTTATACAGTCAATGATAAAGAGAAATATAGATTGACAAAGGAAGATAAAGAATATGCAGAAGTGTTAGAAAAACTAAATTCTTCAATAGAGGAAAACTATAATACAAAAAGACAAACAGTATTATTAGATATAATAGATATTCACAAAGAAATATATTCAAAAAATGCAGTATTAAGATTAATTTATAGTGATAATTATGAGATAGACATAGTATTTGAAAAAAATAGTGTTTTAGATATTATTTATATAGAGAACAATAAAAAAGACTGTTTTTATGGATTTGATAACAAAGTCCAGGAAGAAATAAAAGAATATCTTGATAATAAATAATGCGCATGAAAAAATCCAGTATTTAAGTACTGGACTTTCGGTTATTATATGCATATTACTTTTTTACAAATTCAACTATATTTCCATTTTCTTTTATTAGGTTAATAGCATCACTTTCATTATATTTGGTAATATTAAATATCAAAACTTGCTTTTCTATTTGG